>TARA_R110002110_G_scaffold244768_1_pt1 | contig 204471 bp, 193 predicted proteins | sample TARA_R110002110 | Tara Oceans TARA_R110002110 (sample SAMEA4397330) | marine metagenome | biome: Polar Biome; feature: [SRF] surface water layer (ENVO:00010504); material: water (ENVO:00002006), including particulate matter (ENVO:01000060) such as... | depth 5 m | reverse complement strand
CTTCGCGATCATAAAAGATGTCACGCCATTTAATTCAGATCGTTATATTTCCTAAGTTTGTGAACAGATCTTTTTTGTATAAAGACTTTTGTCCCAATTGTGAATTAGAACATTCAGGGAGACCTCGATATATGCTTATATTATTTGGTGCGTATTCTTCCTGGAACTGCCCGCATTGTGGTGCTTTAATCAGATTTAATTATCTATTGTTACTGATAAATTCATTCATAGGGTTAGCATCTGTATTTATTACGCTTTCATTATTGATGAATTTCACAAACATAATCTCGTATACTGCTGGGCACATGGTTATGGCAATAGTGGTTTTAGTCGGCATACTGTTTCCTTTCTTCGCAACTCCACGGAAATTATTGAGAGAAGAAAAATGAAATATAACAAAGTGCTCAAACCGACGCCGGACAGCGCAGGGGCGCTTCGCGGTTGTTTACGGGGCGGCGCGGCTTAGCACGACGTTATGTTCACATTAAATTAAGGAAAAATTATGGAAGTTGAAAATAGTAAAGAAAATCATAGCGAAATAGTAGAACAACCTAAATTATGGAATCCTAGCGCAGCGGTAAATTGGAGTCTCTTGCTAACGCCTACATTTGGAACATGTATTCATTATCTGAATTGGAAAGCATTAGGGGATGAGAAAAATATTAAATACTCTCTAGTATGGTTCATTATCAGTATTATTCTTTTATTACTTCTAACTTTCACTCAAGCTGATTCAGGGATCGGGTTTCTCATTTTAATCTATCTTTTTGTTTGGTATTTCGTAGCAGGAAGAAAACAATCTAAATTAATAAAGTCTGACCTTGGTAAAGATTACATAAAAAAATCATGGGGAAAACCATTGTTAATATCTTTTGTTGCCTTTGTAGCATTTGTTTATTTTGCTGTATGAACATAACAAATAGCTCAAATTCGACGCGCAAAAAGCGCGCGCGTCTTAGCTAGGCGTTATGTGTAAAAAAATGATCGACCGTAGCGCACGAAACAAGTTAGCCGAACTTCTCAGAAGTCTCGCATCAGGAATGATCTCGAATGATCAATTCGAAGAATCAATACCGGATTCCGAAGATAAAGCTATTTATGAAGTATTCTTCAATGGTGGCTGGTGTCTGTACAGTGATATGAAGGAATACAAGCTAAAAGGGAAAGATGCTCTTGAGCAAGTGGTAAAGAAAGAAGTTGCAAGATGGGTGCTTTTTCTAAAAAGTAATAATGAATACGCTTGGCCAAATGTACCTGTTTTACAAAGGACTTTGCATGTTTTTTCGTTTGGCTTGCTCGGCACATCATATGCCAAAGTTTGGGCAGCATCGGGAGATGTCGATGTGTGGCCGTTTTTAAAGGCGGAGCATTTTTCTAAAGCAAAAGAGGAGCATGGCTACCTTGGCAAGTAAAACACATAACAAGGCGCTCGTTCGGACGCAAACTACGCTACGCTTCGTTTTCGCCGCACAGCTTTATCGTTATACGCAATTTAGCTTCACGCAATGGAATGATTTATGAAAAAAATAGCATTTCAAGTTGATACAAGATTAGCCAAGCTGCTCTCGGAAAACTATAGATCGACTGAGAGAGCTCTGAAGGAGTTGGTCGATAATGCTTGGGATGCTGACGCCCCATCAGTAAATGTTTTTCTTCCTGAGCCGATGACGGATAATCCAATTACTGTTCATGACAGCGGCTGTGGAATGACAGAACAGGAATTGCTGAGAGAATATTTATTCATTGCAAGTGATCGTAGAAAAAGGCGGGGTGAGCTTACAGCGGTAAAGAAGCGGAAAGTCAAAGGCAAGAAAGGTATAGGTAAATTCGCAGGTTTAATGATAGCGAACTCGATGCGATTAGAAACATGGTCCAGAGGAAAAAAGTGTGAGTTTTCAATATCAACAAAGGATTTCGAAAACGCAACTGATATCGAAGACCTCCCCATCAACCTTTTAACTGAGGACTGCGACCAAGATACTCAAGGAACCAAGATTACTTTATCAGATCTCATTCATGGGCTGGCATTTCCGAATCCTGAAAAAATGAGGCAGCAATTGCTTCAAGAGTATGGTCGTGAAGAAGGTTTTGATGTAATGGTTAACGACAAAGCCTTAGGTATTGATGATATACAGGGGAGTTATACTGAACATAAAGCAGAACTCCCGTCTGCTGGAAGCGTGAACCTAGAGTTCACAGTTTCAAACCAAAAAGGCAAGTTGAAGCAGCCAGGAATATCTATAAGAGTTGGAGGTAAAACTGTTGGTAGTCCCGATTTCTTCGGGCTAGATCAGGAAGATGATTTTCCTCCAAAATTGTTGGAGAAAATATATGGCGAGGTAGAGGTTGATGGCTTGTTTGATCACGTGACTGCTGATTGGGGAGCATTGGTAGAAAATAGCGAGTTGTACCAAGAGGTTGCAGACTATATACGACCGATAATCAAAGACAAAGTCAAAGAAGAATATGGCCGCGAAATGAATCTTGCTCAAGCAAGATTAAAGAAAAGAATTAATGAAAGACTCGCAGAGCTTCCAGAATATAAAAGGCAATACGCAGACAAAGCGATAAAGTCAATTTTGGGTAGGTACTATGGAGAGCCCGAATCAAAGGTGGAACCTATAGTCGGAGTATTGTTAGATGCTCTTGAACGAACAGACTATCGTGCGGTATTGGATTACATACATGATGCTCAACACTCGGATATAGCTAAGCTAGCTGAAGCATTGTCTGAGTTTGGCTTGGCAGAGCTTGCAATCGTAGCTGAACAAGCTAAAAGCAGATTGGAGTTCCTTGACCGGTTTGAGGAGCTTTGTAAAAAAGATGATACAGAGGAGAGCGTGGTTCACACTGCGCTTGAAAAGTGTCTATGGGTTTTTGGTATTAGTTATTCGGTGTTTAGCAGTAATAAAACATTAAAGCGTCAGGTCGAAGATTATTTAGAAAAAAAGTATTCAGGAAAAAGAGCTAATAAACGTCCTGATCTTCTTCTAAGCGCCAACTTTGCAAATGAATATCTTTTGATTGAGTTTAAGCGGCCAAGTCATAGCTTAAGACACAAAGACTACCAGCAGGCTACTGCGTATCGAAATGATTTCGTACCTTATACAAATTCCGAAATGAAGGTTCTATTAGTTGGAGGGAAAAGAGGCCAAGACCTTCCCCCTCACTATAATAAAGAGCCCAATTCTGAGGTTGTTATTTTCGACGAGATTATTTCAAATGCAAGAAATCAGTTGAACTGGCTGTTAGTAGAGCTTGGTGGCGAAGCACATGCATAGAAAACGTATAACAATCACAAGCACTCGGAAAAAACTACGCTGCGCTTCGTTTTTTTCCGGTGTTGTGGGCGTTAGACGGCTCTTGAATATTCTCGGCCATAATAGAGACCATAGATGACCAATCATCAACTAATTATCGATGCATTAATAAAAACAGGCCCAATGTGCGATGACTGCCTTTCCGTTCAGTCAAATGTAAAACCTAGACAGACTGTAAACATAAATTGTCGTAGCCGAAGTGATTTGACTCGGTCAAAGGATCAATGTCCGGTTTGCCGTTCTACAAAAATTGTGAATCGATTTTCGTCGAAGGATGAGTTGAGTAAAGTTATCGAGAACCGAGCTGCGACTTCAATAAGCTCGCCCGAGCAACGGGTATCGAGTCAAATAAATATACTTCGATCGGAATTCCTAGTCGAATCCGGGTTCAAGGAGAGCGGGGAATGGCTCCTAAATGAAGGCAACATTCGACTTAGCTCTGAACCGCCAACCTCTTCTGGTGTTTATGCAAAAGTTGTCAATTCAGAGGTTGTATACATTGGAGTCGCAACGAAAAATCTAAAGCAGAGGCTCAATTTTTACCGTAATCCTGGAAATTCTCAATCCACGAATATTCGCCTTAAGGCCAAAATTATTGAAGTTTTAGAGAGCGGAATGTCCGTGGAAATACTGATCGCGATGCCGAAACCGGGGTCGTGGAATGGTTTACCTGTTGACTACGTAACTGGTCTTGAATTCGCTCTAATAGAGCGATATCAACCAACATGGAATAAGAAAGGCGTATCGTGACACCAAAAGAAAATGATTAAGCTTTTAGAAGTTTCAGAAATGCACTGTCTAAGCCAGCGGCTCAAAAACAACGCCAAACAGCGCGTGCGTTTTAGCCGATCCGTTAGTTGCTCCTCGATATCCTGTGACATTATAACGTTATAGCGTTATAATGTTGTTATTGAATCAACGGAGCTATTACCATGAGTAACTTATCTAAACGTTCAACTGTTTATTTTGAACCAGAGATACATCAAGCTTTAAAAATGCGTGCAGCCTCTGCACAGCTATCAATTTCTGAGTTAATCGATGAAGCTGTTCGATTATTAATGCGTGAAGATCAAGAAGATTTGGCTGCGGTATCAGAAAGAGCTAACGAGCCTGAGATATCTTATGAAGATCTGTTAAACGATTTGAAGTTACATGGCAAACTATAAAATCACTTTTAAAAAGTCCGTAGCTAAAGATTTACGAGTTGTACCAAAAAGCGATATACAAAAGATTTTAAGTAAAATTGATTCTTTGGCTGAGAATCCGCGCGGTGAAGGCTGTATAAAGTTATCAGGCAAAGAAAGCTATAGAATTCGACAAGGTTTATATCGCATAATTTATGAGATAAAAGATCGTCAACTTGTTGTGAATGTCGTTAAAGTAGATCACAGATCACATGTTTATAAGGGCAACTAACAAGTGTCCACAAAAGTGGTGCTAGATCATGGTGCTAGATCAGCGCGTTTTACTCAAGCGTTAGCTTCCAATAAAAATTAAAAATGGGATACATGTCACTCACAATATTAATACTCCCTGCCATTCCTGCGATTGTGCTGGGCTTAAGATCTAGAACAATAATTGCGTAGATAGATCGCTGCAATGATTCTGCCGTTGTCGATCATGATCTCTCCTTCCGTGTGAATATATGTGTGGTGAAGATATCTGATGCAAAGTAGTGATTTTCTGAGCTGGGATATCTATCACTAATTATTGAGTTAATTTCTTACTTGAAAATAACTTATAAAGTGCTGGTAACACCAGCAAGGTAAGTAAGGTCGAAGATATAATCCCACCAATAACTACCGTTGCTAATGGTCTTTGTACTTCTGCGCCGGTCCCCACATTCAATGCCATAGGAATAAAGCCCAGACTCGCTACTAATGCGGTCATCAATATAGGTCTTAACCGTATCAATGCACCTTCAATAATAGCTTGATCTAAAGGCATGTTTTTAACTCGTAAATCGCGTATGAATGAAAGCATCACGACACCATTTAATACTGCAATACCCGATAGAGCAATAAAACCTACTGCGGCTGATATTGATAACGGTAAATCACGTAACGCCAGAGCTGCAACTCCTCCTGTAAGCGCAAGGGGGACACCGGTAAATATTAATAAGGCATCTTTGAAAGAATTAAATGCCATAAATAATAATCCGAGTATTGCAATCAGCGTTAATGGTACGATCAATGATAATCGGTTCGACGCTGAAATCAGTTGTTCAAATGTGCCTCCGTAATCTAACCAGTAACCTTCCGGTAAACTTATCTCTTGTGATACTGCACTTTGTACATCGCCAACAAATGAACCCAGATCTCTCCCACGCACATTTGCGGTAACAAACACTCGTCGTTTTCCATTTTCCCGACTTATTTGATTCGGGCCTGTATTAAACGTAATGTCTGCAACTTCCGAGAGAGGAATTACTTTAGTTAAATTGCTATTGCTAGTCTTTTCATTTTTCATGAATGGCAATTCTATTTTTAATTGTGATAACACTTCGAGATTAGTACGCAAGGTTTCTGGTAAACGTACTACCAGTTCGAATCGTTTATCACCTTCAAAAATTTGTCCGGCATGTTTCCCTGCCATCGCGGTTCGTAATACTTCGTGTATATCTTCTATGTCCAAACCAAAATATGAAAGACGTTCGCGATCGGGAACGATTGTTAGCATAGGTAGACCTGTGGCTTGCTCAGTACGGACATCAGCAGCGCCATTAACTTTACTCACGACGGATTCAATTTGCTTCGACAGTTCTACTAACAAATCGAGATCATCACCGTATAGTTTGACTGCCAAATCAGAACGCACACCGGAAATGAGCTCATTGAATCGCATTTGTATAGGTTGTGTGATTTCATATCGGTTTCCCGGTATGTTTTCGATTGCCGATTCGAGTTCCTTGATCAATATTGATTTGGACTTGCCTGGATCAGGCCATTTACTTCGATCCTTCATAATCAAGAAGGTGTCAGCAACACTGGGTGGCATTGGATCCGTTGCTACATCAGATGTTCCAATTTTAGTAAAAACATGAGAGACCTCAGGGATCGTTTTAATACGTGATTCTAATAAAGATTGCATCTTGATCGCTTGTGTCAAGCTCGTGCCGGGTATACGCAAAGCATGCAATGCAATATCACCTTCATCAAGGTTGGGAATAAATTCTGTTCCCATACGACTTGCCTGTAAAACAGCTAGAAGTACTAATCCAATTGCCAAAGTAACAACTGCCCAACGTAAATTTAATGCCATACGTAATGTAGGCTCATAAAGCATTGTAATAATCCGCATTAACAGATTTTGTTTCTCAGAAACTTTTCCCCTGACAAATAATGCAATAGAGGCTGGAACAACAGTTAACGATAAAATCAATGCCGAGATTAATGCCGTGACGACTGTAAATGCCATTGGGTGAAACATTTTTCCTTCGATGCCACTCAAGGCAAAGATGGGAATATAAACAATCGTAATAATAATTACACCAAACACACCCGGGCGTATTACTTCAATGGTTGCATTTCTAACAATTTCCAAACGGGTTTTTAAATCGGGTAACTCGTTTTTCTCGTGTTGATAAAGCGCGAGCCGTCTTAAACAATTTTCAACGATGATAACCGCTCCATCGACAATCAAACCAAAATCAAGCGCACCCAGGCTCATTAGGTTGCCTGATACTTTTGATTCAACCATGCCGGTTATCGTCATCAACATGGAAAGTGGAATAACCATAGCGGTTATAAAAGCGGCTCTCCAATTACCCAGTAGTAAAAACAAAACAACTATGACCAATAACGCCCCTTCAGCCAGATTTTTCTCTACCGTGGCAATGGTTTTGTCGACCAATACGGTTCGGTCATAGAGTGGATTAAGCACTATCCCTGCCGGTAATGAAGATTTTATTTTTTCAAGCTTGGCCGCCGTTGCCCGTGCTACTTGTCGGCTATTCTCACCAATCAACATGAACACCGTACCTAACACGACCTCTTGTCCATCCTGTGTTGCGGCGCCGGTTCTTAATTCGCTGCCCAACGCTACGTCGGCAACATCACTAATCTTGATGGGCACACCAGCACGTTGTGTGACCGTTATGTTTAATATTTCTTCAATATTATTGACCTGTCCGGGTGAACGGATTAAGTATTGGCCACCAAAGCGTTCGATATAACCTGCACCGGTGTTGATGTTATTTCTTTCCAGCGCATCGACGATATTCTGCAAACTTAAATTGTAGGCCAGCAATTTTTCAGGCGTGGGTAAGACATGATATTGCTTGGTATAACCGCCAATGGTGTTGACTTCGACCACGCCGGGAGTTTGTCGTAATTGTGGTCGGACGATCCAGTCCTGAACCGTACGTAGCAACATAGGATCATAATCAGTCGCTCCATCATTGCTGACGGTGTACATAAAAATTTCACCCAGTCCGGTTGAGATTGGTCCCATTGCAGGGATGATCCCATCGGGTAATACGTTTTTGACCTCATTTAATCGTTCGTTGATTAACTGTCGGGCCAAATAAATATCTGTTCCATCTTTAAAAACAACCGTGACTTGTGACAAGCCATAGCGTGAGACTGAACGGGTATAATCCAGTTTCGGCATGCCGGCCATGATGGTCTCAATTGGAAAGGTGATCCGTTGCTCGGCTTCCAGCGGTGAATAACCTGCCGCTTCGGTGTTAATCTGCACCTGTACATTGGTAATGTCAGGCACCGCATCGATAGGTAACTTATTAAAATTGTATATACCCAGAGCTGCCAGGGTGGTCGCCGCCATTAACATTAACCAGCGTTGCTCCAGGGAAAAACGAATAATTGAATTAAACATGATGATTATTTCCTAGTGATCGTGGCTGGCGCCGGATTTTTCAATATCGGCCTTTATCAGGTAACTGTTTTCGGTAACATACTCAGTGCCCGGCTTGAGTCCTCCTAACACCTCGACCCATTCCTGATCGGATCTCCCCAGATCCAACATTCGGACTTCATACATCTCACCAAAACGGGCGAAGACCACTTTGAAATCCCTGAATTGTTGAATCGCAGATTGCCGTACCGCCAACGGTACTTCATGTTCAGCGATGTTTACTTTTGCTTTAATGATCTGGCCGGGGTAGAGGCTACCCGCTTTATTTTCTATTGGAACAATGACCTTAATACTCTGGCTTGCTTCAGAAGCTATAGGCCAAAATGTTTTTATAGATGCTTTATACTGTTGACCATCCAGTGCAACTATCTCAACCTGTTGTCCGGTCTTGATTAATGACACATCCTTACTAAAAACATCAAGTGTTATCCATACATCACTAAGATTGGTAATTTCATATAACACATCACCATCTGTGCTCTCGCCAGTTTGTACATTACGCTTTGTTATGATTCCACTAATCGGCGCATGAATATCATAGTTATGTAGACTGACATTGTTCTGGATTGTTAATAAAGACTCACCTTTTTTAACTTTATCACCCAGTTTTTTTCGCGTTGATTTAACAATGCCGGGGTACCTTGCACGAACAGATGATTGCTTGTTGGGGTTAATCTGAACTTTCCCATTTAAGAAAAGATAATCGGTAATGATATTAGGTTTTGCAATTTCAGTTTTAATCTCCGACACTTCAGCAATATTTTTTGAAATTTGCGTTCGACCTTCATGGTTTTCATAAGACCATTGGTAATTTTTTCCTTGATATTCAGCATTGATAGAGACATCAAAGGAATGCGGTTCAGTAACGACGCCATCACCGCGTAGATAATCGGCTTGTGGTGTAAACACGAAATCATCCACATCTCCACCTAATCGCGAAAGTTGAATTGATAATGCAACGTTTGCTGGGTTAATAGCGTTTCCTTGTTCATATGCATAGATATGAAACTCAGGTGGAACTCCCTTTTCAAAAATAGTTATTTCAATTGCGAAATCGCCATTACTGAGTAATCGTCCTCGATGAGGTCCTCTGGCAAATTCTTCAGCCATCGATGCTTCATGATCGTCATTTGCGAGAGACTCATGTTTTGGTGTGTTAGATAATATCCACTTTCCTGCAAACACGATAATTACAAGAATAATAAGAACAGATAAAAAATTGCGAATCATGGTGTTGCTCCTGTAGTAGCTAATGCACCGGTAAGACGGTCAATTTCAATTCGAAAACGATGAAAATTTGCGACCGACTCTAATAGTTGTGAACGAGAGTTTAATAAGGTGCGTTGTGCATCGACCAATTCAAGTAAGGGGTATCGGCCCGTGCTATAAAGTTTTTCATAATCCTCAACTGCCTTTTGCGCTGAAGGGATAATGCGCTGTTGTAATATTTCCACCGCTATTTTGCTATGTGACAACTCCTGATAGATGTCATACAAAGTGACATTGAGTTCTGTCTTTTTTTGTTCAAACGCCAGCGGGTCTATCTTGCCCAGATATTCAGACGCTTCTATAGCAGGCGCAGCACGTTTTTTTGTCCCGAACGGAATATTGGCCGACAACATAAAACCAACGTCATCGGATGAGCCGATATAACGAATACCACCGGAGATTTCTATATCCGGTTTTTGTTTTATACGCGCCAGTTGTGATCGAGCATCCGATAATCGTTGTTGCGTAGTCAGGCGTATCAAATCCGGATTACGATCGAGTAATTGGACATACGCCTCTACGTTCAAGACTGTATCAAGTTTAAAAATGTCTGCACTCGCAATATCAAAATCAGGCTCCACGACATTCCACATAGAAGATAACGTCACCTTCGAACTCGCCAGTTCATGCTCGGCGTGCTTCAATGCCATTTCCAGTCGTGCTAAATCAATGTCAATCCGATAACGTTCTGCTATAGGAGAAATGGCGGCACTAATTCTCTTTTCTACGATAGTCTTAGTATTGTCAATAACCGTAAGCGCTTCTTCTGCTAACGTGACTTTTTCCTGATTAACGACAACTTGAATAAAGCGACGTACTGTCTCGGCTAGTAAATCCAGACGCTCGGCATCTTGAATATCACGTAAAACATACGACTCCTGTTTTACAACATTACTGCGATAAGTTGATTTATTACCCAACTCTAGAATACGCGCCAAACTTAGAGTGGTTTGTACACCTCTAAAAAATTGTGCATCACCTGTCCCGGAAAAATCTTCCATTTCAATCTTGACAGAATCTGCAGGTTTAAGTGCCGCCATTTTTATTCTGGCCGCAATGGCTCTTGCTTCATAAGCATCGATCTTTAGTTGTGGATTGTGCTGGAGCACTTGAACTATCGCTTGATCTAATGTAATCGTGCGATTATCAATTTGTGCAGATACTGTAATATTAATGCTTGATAAAAAAACCAAACATATAGCTACTAACGTTTTCATTGTATTTATCTCCTGAACCAAATTTAACTTGATCCAAGTTTATTAATGCCGGTATTTATGTGAATAAAGCACACATACGACATCAACATGTTTAAATGTAAAAAGATTGAAAAGGGTTTATTGAATTAAAGCGGAGGAGCTCTTAACGGGGGACTTAAACTGTAATATTTTTGATAATGGAAAAGTAAAGAATGGAAATAACGTTGACGATATGAAAAGGTCTGTAGCGGCAGTAATAAAAACAAGATAACAAGAGCAACAACTTTAAACAGGTTGTCTGCCGCCTGCTTCACCATATAATTGGTACTCGTTTCTATAATATGCGTATCACCATGTGAAAAATGATCGGCACCTACAACACCGTCCATCATCATATGATAATCAATAGTATGATTATCATGACTTCCTGAATCCAAATCGTGGTGTATATGAATCTGAAGCGGCAGCAACAATAGTGCAAATACTGTGGCGATCAAAACCCAGGAAATTGATTTTTGATATCGACTCATATTATGTAAATAACTCATCTTCTGATAGTAACATCAAAATTATAGTTTCTGTAATTATTAATTTGAAAACATGGGCATGATTTCTTAATTAAGCACTAGTCCCCGTTTTTTTCATGCTGAAGAAGTGATAAATTGATATGGTAGTTTTACAGCCCGCACAATTGAGCGAATTAAGACAGGATACTCGTATTCGCGATCCGTATAAAAACGAAATCAGCGTATAATTAAGAATTATAAACTTACCGTTATTGAGCAATGACTAATCGTACAGCCTGTAATTCGTACTTCGCATTGCTGATAACTTCTGTGCAGGCATGGAGTTGTTCTTCCATAAATTCTATTTCTTCCTGTCTGATTGTTTTATTTTTCTTTTGTAGTTGTTTCAGCCGGGCTATTTCTGCGCTAAGTAAGGTGTCAACACGTTGTTGTGCTTCTTTTCTGACTTCGGGTAGTTTTGATTCGGTAAATTTCATGGCGAAGTCGATCATGGTTTCTATTTCAGTTTTTATCTGTTTAATGATCGCGTGTGCGGTTTGACGCTCTATTTTTTGGCAGAGTGTATTAAGTTTGTCGTGACTTAATAGTTTTGCGTAGTTCTTTCGGTCTTTACTGATCAAAGTACGTAATGGCGTGATCGGCAGATAGCGATCAACTTGTAATTGTTTAGGTGCGATGGCGCTGATGCTGGAAAAGGTTTCTAGCATGATGGTACCGGGTTCTACACCTTCCACTTCTATGCTGGTGATATAGGTATTACCAATTTCACTGGTTAATACCATCTCGATAGCTTCTGAGACCATAGGATGTTCCCAACTGACAAAAGACAAGTCTTCACGGCTGAGTGCCTTGTTACGGTCGAAAGTGATGGTGATGCTTTCATCGCTGAGTCCGGGGAAGTATCCGGTGCGCATGTGATCGCTAGGATGTAGAATCCAGGTGTTTTCGGAATGTTCTTCATGGTCAACTCCATAGGCGTCGAACATGTTTTCCATATAGTCCATCAATACTTTCGGATTTTCTTCTTCACTAATAGATTCAATGATTTCTTCAGCGATATCTTTGCGGCAGGAATTCAATTCAACGAGTCTATCTCTACCATCATGCATGGCTTGTTTTACCTTATCGGTATGTTCTTTGGTCTCTGCCATCAATGCCGTGATATCGGTATCGGGTTTATCTAAGGCCGCGTTGAGTGGGTCTGAAAATTTCTCATAAATGGCATAGGCAGCGGCACAACTTTCGATGAAGATATTGAGGCCATTGTGGTACCAGTTAAAAAGAACTTCTTGTGCAGAATGTTCAAGAAAAGGAACGTGAATATTGATAGTTTCAGTTTGGCCAATACGATCCAGGCGACCAATTCGCTGCTCTAACAGGTCTGGGTTCAAAGGTAGATCGAATAACACCAAGTGATGGGAAAACTGGAAGTTGCGGCCTTCGCTACCGATTTCGGAACAGACGAGGATCTGTGCACCGCCTTCGGTATCGGCGAAATAGGCTGCTGCCCGGTCGCGTTCAATAATACTAAGGCCCTCGTAAAATGCCGCACAGCGAATACCCATTTTAAGTTGTAAAAACTTCTCTAGGCTCGTTGCGGTCTCTGCATTGGCGCAGATGACCAATACCTTTTCAGACTTTAATGTTGTTATTAGCGTGATTAAGTGCTGAACGCGTGGGTCTTGCTTTAGCCAGTCTTCGCTTTTGGTTTCTATTTCAGGAAACAGCGTTTGTTTCCCTGATAGTGACGAGTAGATTTCGGGGTAGGCCAGCGGCACGGCATGTAACTTTCTCTCTGGAAAGCCCTTTATCGCTTCGCGTGTATTACGTAAGAACACACGGCCAGTACCATGCCTATCGAGGAGTTTACTAACAATTTTTTCTCGTTCTGCTTCATCAGGATTGCTATCGGTTGGTGCTTCATCTTCCAGGTATGTTTTTAATAAACCGAGTATGTCATCACTTAAAGGTTGGTCTTGCTGGTCGAGCAAGACCTTTACGGTATCACTGAGTTGTTGATAGCCCTGTTCTTCCTGCATGAAACTATCGAGGTCATGAAAACGTGCTGGGTCGAGTAGGCGTAGACGTGCAAAATGACTCGCTGCGCCCACCTGTTCAGGTGTCGCGGTAAGTAGCAATAAGCCACGACACTGCTCGGCCAATGCTTCTATACATCGATAGTCGTGACCCTCATCGCCTTCATCCCAGTGTAAGTGATGTGCTTCATCGACGACGACCATGTCCCAATCCGCACTCAGCGCGTCCTTGAATAGACTCGGATCACTGGTCAGGTTATCGAGACTACAAATAATTAGTTGTTCACTTTCGAATGGATTGCCTTCTTCTTCACGCAGAGCGAGTAAGCGGTCGGCATTAAACAAGGCAAAGCGCAGGTTAAACCGGCGTAGCATCTCGACTAACCATTGATGTGTCAGGGTATTAGGTACAACGATTAAGATACGGTTTGCCAGACCAGTATGCAGTTGGTAATGCAGGATCATTCCGGCTTCTATAGTCTTACCGAGGCCAACTTCATCGGCCAGCAAGACGCGCGGCGCGAAACGTTTAGCGACTTCGTGTGCAATATAGGTTTGATGTGGTAATAGGTTCGTACGTGAACCCAATAGCCCTTTGACAGGCGATTGTTGTAGACGGTTTAACAACAATAACGTTTCGCAACGGAGTTGATAGGCCTTGATATTGTCCAGTTGACCACTGGTTAGGCGCTGCTTTGGTGAGGTCAGTTCGACAAAACTGTTTAAATCAAGCTCATCAATCTTATGTTGTTCGCCTTCAGCATCTCTGGCGTGGTATATCAATCGCCCTTGATGTGGTTCAGTTTTGAGAACCTGAAAGGTACGGTCATCTTGCGTATGGATAGTTTCGCCGGGTTTATGCTCGATACGAGTCAGTGGTGCGGTCTGTGCGGCATAGAGTCGCTCCTCGCCGACAGCAGGGAAGCTTATAGTAATGTGACGGCCTTCAATACCAACAATGATACCTAATCCTAACTCTGTCTCTGTGTGACTGACCCAACGCTGACCGATTACAAATTCCGACACTATTTATACCTGTAATGAGATTACTAAAATGGGGCGAATATTATCAGGCGACGTTACATTTGGGTAATATAATGCGCGTTTATATAATCGTAATGAAAATAAATTATGACCTTACTCGAAAAAATTTATGATTTGTCTCCAGAACAAAGTCATGTTCTGCACTCAGAGTGGGTAGGCGAGCAACTAATAGAGGTCCGAGAGTATAAAAACTACCGCTGGCTACAGATTGGTGGTGACTCAATACAAGGCTTGATGGCTGTGGATTCTCCGAGCCAAATATTATTGCCCAATATACAAGCCTTACTAGTAACCTTATTGTTTTGTCCCAAGCCAAAGCAATTATTAAATTTAGGTTTTGGTTGCGGATCAATAGAAAGGTTCTGTATCGATAAGTTGCCTGATGTAGAGATAACCTCGCTTGAGTCATCTGTATCAGTAATCCAATTAGCTAAAGAGTTTTTCTTCATAGGGCAGGGATGTCAAATTGTTAATGACGCTGCAGAAACATTCTTGGTCAATGAAAACGAGGTGTACGATATTATCTTGTGTGACATCTTTAATGATGAAGAACATCCTGCCTGTTTATACGAGGATAGTTTTTATAAAAACCTGTTTAATTGTCTTGATGATAAAGGTGTATTGGCGATAAATCTTTTGCCAGAATCTGAAGAAGATATACTGGATATATTGTTACCGATGAAAACCCATTTTAACAATATTTCTCTGCTAGAAGTCCCGAATCATTTTAACGCCATACTCTTCGCCTCGAATTTTAGCTTGCCCGCAACAGAAGCACTGGAAACCCTTGCGGAGAAATGTCTTAATCAAACAGGTCTTGATTTAAGAGTTCTACCGCAGAGATTAAATAGATTGATGGAGATGATGTCGGTTTAAATTAACTTACCCTTAGTCAAGGACAGGTATAACACAGTTTACGCTCTCCGGCGCCAGGCATTCCTGCTCATTGCAGACTTGTAGTCCCAGTTTTAGTTTTAACAGGTTTTTAGGAAAGGTAAGCGGTTTATTTTCATTCGATAAATCTGCAGTAATCTGGATCGTCCCCTCAAAAACATCAACGGGTTCTGTTTGAAAACGAAGTGTTTTAGTTATGAATGCGGGGTAAAGTATATGATCAATTGTCCAACCCTTAATAGCTTGTACTGAGGCAGGTACGTCATTACCAAAGCCATCTGGTACCTGGTTAAGATGCCATTCTTCAGCAATGGTAATGGTTATTACCAATTTATAGTTGTCTTTAACTTTATTGCAACTAGCTGAAATATGGATATTGCCATCGGCACACCATTGTTGATGAGATTGTTCACCAACAAACATTTCTAGCATGCCGCACATCATATAACTACAGATATACGGACGTTGGGTGATGTCATGTGAGTAGGCCATGATTAATTGTTGGGCGGTAGCTTGATATTGTTTTGCTCCGGTTCGTCTCGCTAGTCTTTGTAGTGTTCTTAGCGCAACTGAATTGCCTGATGAGGTCGCATTGTCATTAATTTCTTTTGGTGAAGCAGGCAGTAAATTGTCTTTGCTTTGGCTACCCATGAAGAAACCACCGTTTTCTTTATCCCAGAAAGATTCGATCATGACATCAGAGAGTTTTGCCGCATGATCCAGCCATTGTCTATCTTGAGTGGCATCGTAGATCTGTAATAGCGCTTCTGCTAAATAGGCATAATCTTCCTGTAAGGCAGGGATAGAGGCTTGTCCTGCCAGACTAGAGCGACTTAGTAGACCGTCTTCAGTTTTATTCTTCTCTATAAGAACCTTGGCTGCTCGGATTGCGATATCGATATAGTCTTGTCGGTTTAATTGTTGTCCGACATAAGCAAACGATCTGATCATCATAGCATTCCACGCAGTAATAATTTTGTCATCGCGCAGTGGTGGAACACGTTTCTCTCTTGCTTCCCACAAGGTTTTTTTGCCAGTCGCTAGCCGATCAATCAGTTCGACATAATCGATATTATTTTCATTGGCATAGTCTTCAATAGCTTGTTTTAAATTAAGTATATTCTTCCCTTCAAAATTACCGGCTGTTGTCACTTGATAGAGTTTGATAAATTCTTCCGCATCAGCTTTTAATAACGACTCGATTTCCGATTTATCCCATATAAAGAACAAACCTTCTTCACCTTCACTATCAGCATCCGTAGCGGAATAGAAGCTGCCGTCTCCATTTGTCATCTCATGATTAACATAATCTAATGTCTCACAGGCGACGCGTTTGAAATCCTTTGCGCCTGTTATTGTATGGGCTTGGGCAAAGACATAGGACAGATTTGCCTGGTTGTAGAGCATCTTTTCGAAATGTGGAATCAACCAGTTTTGATCGGTTGCATAACGGTGGAAGCCGCCGGCGATTTGATCATAAATACCACCGCAGCTTTGGATATGAAGCGTTTTAATAACTGCATTCAAATCATCTTCTTTGCCCGACAAGATTGCGTATTCAAGTAAGAAATAGAGGTAGGGTTCATTCGGAAATTTAGGTGCTTGGCCGAAACCGCCGTTGACCTCATCGTGGTGGTTCATTATCGATTGCGCGGTGATATCGATGACATTAGTACCAATTTCATTAAGCGATCGTTTGGTTTGCATTGCACCTGCGACCTGTGCAGTTATGGAGTCGGCCTGTTTCAGAATTTCAGTAGACTGATTATTCCAGAGTTCATCGACACGGCTCATTAAGGTAATAAACTGAGTAGGTTGATAGTAAGTACCACCAAAAAAAGGTTTCCTCTCCGGCGTTAAGAAGCTACTCATTGGCCAGCCGCCATGCCCTTGCATCATCATTACCGCAGTCATGTAGTAGGTATCAACATCGGGGTGACATTCTCGATCAACCTTGATGCAGATAAAAAACTCATTCATGTGTTTTGCAATCTCTTCATTATCGAAACTTTCTTCTTCCATGACGTGGCACCAATGGCAGGTTGAATAACCGATCGATAAAAACACCGGTTTATTTTCTGCTTTGGCTTTTGCAAATGCCTCATCACCCCAGGGAAACCAGTCAACTGGGTTATGCGCGTGTTGTAAGAGGTAGGGCGAATCCTCGAATATCAGACGGTTGATATGGATGGGTTGTTGATTATCATCAAGATATTGCGTTCTGGGCTGATAGGCGGGGCCTTTATCTTTGAATGCGCTAAGCAATGAACTTTTTAAGGTTTCTGAATGATCAAACATAATAACTTCTGACATATACTGGAATAATTTGATGCTTACTTTAACACTTTAGTTGTCTAAAAATGCTTTTTGATGAGTAGTTAATTCATCCTGAATTACTCATGTTTAATAAAACACTCGGTGGTTGTGAGGTGAGGCAGATGAAATTGGCATCAGGTTTTAATCTGTCAGCAGATTGGATTATTCATACTGTTGGTCCGGTATGAGAGGGTGGTACACAAAACGAAACCAAGTTCTTGCGCTTTTGCTATAGCAACTCATTAATACTTGCTGTGAAAAAAGGTTTTAAAGAAATTGCTTTTCCTGCAATTAGTACAGGCATTTATGGTTTTCCTATAGAACCTGCGACAAAGATTGCATTAAATGCGCTGAAAAAATATGAAAACACATTCACGCGTATTAATGTCTGTTGTTTTTCTCCCGCGGATGCGGGTATCTATCACGGGCTTCTCGATTAGTTTATTAGTCAGTGTACTGAAATAGTTTTACCACTTTCTGTACGCCGCCTGTTTGTCTTGCAATCTCGGTTGCTACTTCTGCCTCGGCGCGATTAACAATGCCCATTAGATAAACGACGCCTTTTTCAGTAACCACTTTTATTTCAATGCCAGTCAGTTCTTTATTGGCAAACATCTTTGTTTTTACTTTGGTCGTTATATAGGAGTCACTGGTTCTGGCCACTAATGAACTTGGAGCGGCAATGGTAATTTCATTATAGACGTGGGTGACCTTATCAACCGACTTGACTAGCTCTAATGCTTTTTGACGCATGGCATCAGTTGGTGTCTCACCTGTGAGTAGCACGACCGTGTTATAACTGGTCACATTCCAGTGTGCTTGTTCTTTTAATTCAGGGTCGCTGTTGAGCGCCTGGCCTGCCTTTACTTCGATTGTTTGATCTTCGAGTTGAGTGCCGGGGGTCCTTCTGTCAACGGCAACTGTCGCGGCTGTCGCGGCACCACCGACGGCGACAAGTGCACAACCCGAGAGGTGAGGCATTAAACATAATAGGATCAATAGCTGTAGTAACTTAATGTGTTTCATATCATCCGTCCTGTCCGAGTAATTGTAGGTCTACGAGATCACAAAGCGAATGGATAACCATAATATGAACTTCCTGTATTCGTGCCGTAGACCAGGTTGGTACACGTATTTCAAAATCATTGTCGTTCATCAAATCGGCAATTTGACCACCCTCTCTCCCTGTTAAGGCAATAACAACCATATTTCTATCATGGGCAGCATCGATAGCATGAACAATATTGTGGGATTCGCCACTGGTGCTAATAGCCAGTAGCACATCATTCTCTTGTCCCAGTGCCCGAATTTGTTTTGAATAGATCTCAGCAAACTGGTAGTCGTTAGCAATAGAGGTCAAGGTTGAAGAGTCAGTGGTTAGCGCAATTGCAGGTAAACCAGGGCGCTCCATTTCAAAGCGATTCAGCATTTCTGCTGAAAAATGCTGTGCATCGGCAGCAGAACCGCCATTGCCACAAGCCATAATCTTGTGATCATTCAACAGGGCATCAGCTATTGCTGCCGCGGCATCTGCAATAATTGGCGCGAGTTTGCCGACAGCTTCAGTTTTTACCTGAATGCTCTCATTAAAATTGTTTATTACACGTTGAATTGCATCCATTGGGGTTAATCTGTTATCTAAAAATCGTCGTCATTATGCCTGAAATGCATTTTTAATCCACTCGATTGCCGGCTGACTAAGCTCTCCAGTAATGGCGATGACATCATAACGACATTGATATGAACGATACTTTTTATGTTGGTTTAAATAGTACTCACTAGTGATGATAAGCTTTTGACATTTATGCTGATCAATTGTTTCAACAACAGCTAAATATTTCTCATTTTTTCGATAGCGCACTTCACAGAAGGTTAGTATTTCATTATCAAGTCCAATCAGATCAATCTCGCCAAAGCGACAATGAAAATTCTGGTCTATCAACTTTAAACCTTGATTGCCCAGATACTGCGCTGCGATGTCTTCAGCAATTTTACCAGTATGATTAGCCGGTTTTGATTTAATTGTCATCCATGTTATTCATCAATTCAGTAAGACAGGTTTCCCTTCAACAAATTGAGCGCGGCGTAGTTTACGCTTGACAATATTAGCTGGTGTTATACTCAGGTCACCAGTTTCGCCGCTCAGGAAAGTATTTTTTTCTGCACTTAGACGACTTATTTCCGGGATCAAGTGATACGCATCGATACCTAATGCGTAGAGACGCCTATATTGAGATCTTTCTTGTGACCAGTTCCGATTAAGTGAGTCCTGAATAATTGAAAGTTGCCGTGATGTATCCAGTATCCAAGGCATATCAATAAACATAACATCATTTAAATCGATGTCTCTGGCGGCATCAAAAATACCGGTGAAGATGTGTGAGGTTGAATAGACGGGTAAATCACCAGCACGGTGAAAGCGAAACTGGGGAAACAGTTGATGAGCATCTCCCGGGATTGCCGTGGTGAATATGAAATCCGCATCTTCGCGCCGCCGCTCAACATTATTTATTTTTATGTTGAGTTTGTTGCGAAGATCTCGACCACGTTTTTTACTGCTATCAATATTTAACAGTGTCTCAACCGGCGAACCAAAATCTTTTGAGTTGCTTTGAAAGATAGCGCGTTCCAATACGCCGCCACCCAGTTCGATCCAGCGCGACATGAAAGCCTCTGCAATACGATCACCCCAAGGATTACCAGGAGTCATTACTAATGCTAATCGATGGCCGTCGGACATCGCAATTTCTGCCACCTGAGCGGCTTCATCTTCAGGTGACAGGCCAAACTGAATGAGTTTGTCATTAGTCTGCTCACTATAATTTGAATCCTGACGATTGAGTGCCAGGATCTGGATGGGGAGATCACCCAGATCAGCCAATTGATTTATGGCTTCTTTTTCTAATGGACCGACGACATAATCAACGCCGTCGCTTACAGCTTGTTGATAAGCCTCGATAATATTCCGGGAATTTGCGTCATAGATCTCAATATCAGATTTTTCTTGCCCATCCATATACCAAGCGGCCAAAAATCCATCACGTATTGCTGTGGACGATTTCTCGAACTTACCGGATAAAGGCAATAGCAAGCCAATTTTTGCTGGTCGATTAACAAATTGTTTGCTTTTTTCAATCAGTTCTTGAGCGATAGAAGAATATGCTGGATGACCGGGGTAACGTTGTACCCAACTATCAATGGCATTGCTTAGTCTGGCTGGTTGATAACGGTATGTTTGATAGAGCGAGGCTAGTTCGAACCAACTGGTTAATTCGTCTGGGGCTGTGATCCGTAAGTCATCAATATCTAATGCCGATATTGACTCAAGGACTTTCCAAAGTGAACGATTATTTTGGTCTATCTCTGTTGGCGTATTCAGGTATCTTGATAAGAGAAGGTATTCTGATGCAGTTTTAATGTAATCCCCATGAGCTAGATAGGTTTTAGCGCGGATATTATGAAAAGATACTCTCAAGTTTTGTGGGATATTCGATTCAGATAGCTCATTGAGCAGACTCAATGCTTTACCAGGTCGCCCAAACTCCAGTTCGAGGCGGGCATTGAGGATTTTCATTCTAATATTTTGTAGTGAATCATTTTCTGCAACAGTGATATTACCTAGGGTCTTTTGAGCCTCGGCGTAATTGCCGGCTTCGACATAGGCGGCCGCAGCCTTCAAGCTGTAGACCGTTGCATTCTGTTTATCATTTGCAGCGAGAGACAGGTATTCAAGTGCTGCAGCGGAATAGTCCCGTGACTGCATTAAAGAACGAGCACTTTCTTCAGGATCGACCTGAACCTGAGTGCTTGCTTGCTTGGTAGGCCCACAGGCAGTTAATAAACCCAGTGAAAAAAGTAAAATTATTAAAAGTCGCATAGGTATATTGTGTAACATAAACTCGAATATTTCATCAGGGCACTCAATAATAATTCAAGTTGTCGTGTTATATTGTTTAAGTATCCTCATACTATACGTGTAATTTTGGCTGGGATCGCGAAGCGTGCCTTCGCTGGCTTTGGTATTCGATACGATCATCACGACTCACTGGTAAATTATCCGGGTAACAAATAATTACGACACTCAAATTTGAACAGCGTTCAGGAGCAAACTTTGTCAGGTTATTTATATATTGTAGCCACGCCCATTGGTAATCTGGGTGATATTTCTGAACGTGCAATTGAGGTTCTGAAGCAATCTGATTTAATTGCTGCGGAAGATACACGGCATAGTAAAATCTTGTTGGAACGATTTGCTATCAAGACCAAAGTAAAGGCCTACCATGAGCACAATGAAGCACAATTCACCGCACAGCTAATACAACAAATAATCGAAGGTGAATCCATTGCTTTAATCTCAGATGCGGGCACTCCTTTAATTAATGACCCTGGTTATAAGTTAGTCACAGCAGCGCATGACAACGGGATAAAGGTTGTTCCTATCCCGGGACCGTCCGCAGTCATAACGGCTTTATCTGCCTCCGGGTTGCCTACTAGTAAATTTATTTTTGAAGGCTACTTGCCAGCGAAGACAGAGGCACGAAAAAAATACTTACAACAGTTGGTATCTGAATCACGAACGCTGATCTTCTACGAAGCGCCGCATCGTATATGTGAGGCTGTACAAGATATGCGAGATGTTTTTGGGTCTGAAAGACGTGCAACAATTGCTCGTGAACTCACTAAACAGTATGAACAAATTGTGCGCGATTATTTATCCGTGATTAATGAAAAATTGATGAACGAAGAGATAAAAATAAAAGGCGAATTTGTTATTATCGTTGAGGGTGCTCAAGAGATTTCTATCTCCGATGCTGAAGTGCTCCGCATTAACCAAATTCTTTCCGAAAAACTCCCGCCAAAAGATGCTGCCGGGTTAACCTCAAAGATCACCGGCAAGAAAAAGAATGAAGTCTACCAAATGGCGCTTGGAGCCAGTGACAATAGGTCTAAAAGCTAAATCGAGCTGTTCAATTCAAATAATGTCCGTTTTTCTCTATTCCTTGGCATGATAAACTGCCTTTACACGATTAGTATCAGAATTAACAACTTAATTATCAATTCACAATAGCAACGGATAGATGTCTTAAAATGAAAACAACAACATTATTAGCAGAAGAGTTTCACCATGATGGTAAAGGCCCAGGATTAGAACGCGTTATTTGGTCGCATGGTGGAGTCATATTAAAGGGTTTTGAATATTTGAATCCTGAAGATGCAGACAATGAAGATAATATTAAGCATCTGAAACTCATCGGCGTCGAAGCATTTTCGATGACGACCGAAGAAGTGCATGGTAATGTTTTGATAACGAAAGACTCGGCCGCTGCAATCTTTGAAATTAATGATTCACCCTGGAAGCAACAGTTTGATCCTACTCATCTTGATAGTTGTTGCCACTATCAAATCGTATTTCATAGTGAAGTCTACGATGTGATATGTCATGAGATAAAAGTGGGCGAAGGGCGCTTGTTAAGTGATATGCAGACGGTTGACGATAATAATGCAAGGCCGCTGCCAGATTAACTAATATGGCGCTTTCTGTCATTGGTGCAGGCATGATCGTACCGACACAATGTCTATAAAAATGGCCCGCAAACAATTAGGACTTGGTCCTTGCCATCATAATGGAGGAAGTATTTACCAATCCCGCGCAACTTCCCTATTGGCAAGCAGCGGCGGACGGCAGATCAGTTGAATGGAGTGACGTATCTACGGGTTATAACTCGGGTATCGATTGGCTAAACACACATTAATTGTCGGGAGCTTACCGAGCTTGAGGCGTGTCGACCGTTGGTGGGAGAGTTTTTCCGGCACACCATTCCTGATGAATATCCGTGCACTATATTGGACATGGCTTACAAATTGATTGCAGAACAAACATTCAAGAATGACATGAATAATGGATTACTTATTTTATCTGAATATCAAAAACAGATTGACGATGTTAAACAAACTATACCGACGGATCCTTTGTTGGTATTCGAGGATACAGAAGGATGACGTCATTAGTGGCAAGTCTGATTTTAAATGTCTCTGCTAATTAAAATCACTATTTTGAATTTTTACTACTCGGGTATTTATAAATTTTTAATTTACTTCAATTAGGTTGGAAGTCTTTTTTTATCCAACAAATAAAGTTTGATGAAAATGAGCGCTACTATCCTGCTCGTATTGCACAGATTCATCGTAGCCATTGTGTTGTTTGGAGTAGTAATGGAATTGAAAAGTTTGAAGTAGGTGTTTTTAGTGAGCCAAAAGATCTAGCCGTTGGTGATTGGATGTTGGTTCCGAATGAAGGTGAACGCCCACTTCGTATTTTAGAGAGAGAGACCGTTCTTGTGCGTAAGGCCGCGGGTAAACGCACGAATGATCAAATCATTGCTGCTAACGTTAATACGCTGTTTATCGTGACATCCTGTGATCAGGATTTTAATGTTTCACGTATTGAACGTTATTTAGCTTTAGCGAATGAAGCAAAGATACATCCTGTTATTGTCTTGACTAAAATTGATCTATCAACTGATATCGACTCTTTTAAGCAATCTGCGGCAGCACTACAAAATAATCTTCGTGTCGCATGTGTGAATGCTAAAGATAATACTAGCCTGTCTTCATTGAGAACCCTGTGCACAGCAGGGCATACCGTTGCCTTAGTGGGGTCATCTGGCGTTGGTAAGTCCACATTGATTAATAGCCTGACTGATTCCGAGCAGTTAACTGCGGACGTCAGTATCGAAGATGGAAAAGGTCAACACACGACGACTTCACGTTCATTACACTTATTACATGATGGCGGCATACTCATCGATACACCGGGAATTAGAGAATTGCAGTTGAGCGGTTGTGAAACCGGGATTGAAGATACTTTTGATGATGTCAGCCAGTTTCTCGGTTGTTGTAAATTTAGTAATTGTCAGCATCAAACGGAAAAGGGCTGTGCTATTAAGGACGCTTTAGATTCTGGCGAACTTGAATTACGTCGATGGGAAAGCTATCAGAAATTACAAGACGAACAAAAACAACGCGACATACCTAAATACGAGAAAGGCCGGTCACGTAAATCGTAATGGAACGAATTTCACGCCGTATTAGCGATTATAGTGTGAACGTTTTTCTAGAGAATAATCCTTGCATGAAAATCATCTGACCATAAACTAGCACTCAGAGTCGGCCAGGCAATCGCTGTTGGATTTATTCTAATAGAGGAAAGTCCGGGCTCCACAGGGCGAGGTGCCAGATAACTTCTGGGCGGCGTGAGCCGATGGAAAGTGCCACAGAAAATATACCGCCTGTTTCGATAGGTAAGGGTGAAATGGTGCGGTAAGAGCGCACCGCGCTGTTAGCAATAGCAGTGGCAGGGTAAACCCCACCTGGAGCAAGACCAAATAGGGAAACGATGGTGCGGCCCGCACTGTTTCCGGGTAGGTTGCTTGAGGTGTCTGGTGACAGACATCCCAGATGAATGATTGCCCAAGACAGAACCCGGCTTATCGGCCGACTCTTTTTCATTTTTCCACATAGACTTAGGTAAGAGGTTTAATAATGAGCTGGACAGTTTATTTATCAGGTGAGATCCACACTGATTGGCGTGAACAAATTATGCAAGGGACCAATAAGTTGGGTTTAGATATTACTTATACTTCAGCAGTAACGGAACATGATGCGAGCGATGCCGCTGGTGATCACTTAGGTGATGAGGATAGTAATTTTTGGCGAGATCATAAGTCAGCAAAAGTTAATGCTATCCGTACTAAAAACTTGATCGAGATATGTGATATAGCAGTGATTCGTTTTGGTGATAAATACAAACAGTGGAATGCTGCGTTTGATGCAGGTTGCTGTGCCGCATTAGGCAAGCCTTATATTACGCTCCACGATGAAGCGATTATTCATCCTTTAAAAGAGGTGGATGCTGCTGCTATGGCATGGGCACAAACTCCGGAACAAGTCATCGAGACCTTGAGGTATGTCGTCAGTGCCTGATACTAAACTCGAAGAGGATGAGGTAAAAAAAGCGATTGATATCGTTAGCCAGGCGTTTTCGGATAAGGATTATGGTACGGCTTTAACCCTATTAAAACCCTTGGCCGATGCGGGAGTTGGAGAGGCGTTGGGCATGTTGGGCTTGGCTTATAAGCTTGGCGCTGGTGTAAAACCCGATGGCGTAAAAGCAGTTGAATTATTACAAAAGGCGGTTGAGCTGGGGGATGCACTCGCAGCCCATAATTTGGCGCTTTTGTATCAATCTGGTATGCCAAATGTGGAGCAAAATTCGAAAGCAAGCCAACGATATCAACAATTAGCACAAGAAATGGGGGCTGATCTCCAGGATTTTGAGTGATTTGCGTCACAAGCTAGAAAAATTAGTTTATCTCAACAAATCGTAATAAAACCTCATGTAAATTATTAAGTAGTTCATTGAAGGTTATGAATTAAATAATATTAATATTTTTGTCAAAATAACGGTCATTCTTTTCTTCAACTTTTAGCCGCTAAGTTACTGTTACACAGGCAGTTTTTATATAAAAAAAATACAAAGAGTCCTTGACAGAGAAGTCTTGAAATCCCTATAGTTCATGGAGTGGGGAATTGTGGGTAAAAGTGGATTTTACCAGCAAAAATGGGGATGACATTGTGTTTCGAGGCTTTAATAAAATTAGCATAGATAGTAAGGGGCGATTAGCGGTTCCCAGCCGTTATCGTGATCTTATTGCTGTGCAAGCCGAAAACAACCTTGTTATCACCTTAAACCCATTAGATCGCTCTCTCTGGCTATATCCCTTGCCTGAATGGGATGTGATCGAAGATAAATTGGCCACTCTTTCTGATTTCGATAAACAAAGTCGGCGTACCAAGCAGATGATGCGTGGCTATGCCTCGGATTGTCAGCTTGATAGCCAAGGACGCATCCTCCTCCCCAAGGAATTACGTTCTTATGCTGAACTCACTAAACAGGCTGTAATACTGGGACAAGGTAACAAATTCGAAATCTGGAATGAAAAGGCCTGGGATGCTCAGCGTGATGAGTGGTTGAATTCCGTCGGTGATGACTCGGTCCCCACACCAGAATCATTACAGTCGTTGTCATTGTAGCGTCATTGTGACGTTAAGCGATTCAACACATTGAGCAATGGTCATAAACCAGTCTTATTAGATGAGGTTATAGAGGCACTTAATATTCGTGCAGACGGTTTCTACATTGATGGTACGTTCGGTCGAGGAGGTCATAGTCGTGAAATTATTAAACGGCTTGGGCCTGAAGGTCGTTTACTTGCCTTTGATAAAGACCCGGATGCCGTTATGTCAGTTGACAATGATCTTATCCAGGATGAACGTTTCGAAATCATTAAAGGGTCTTTCACAATGTTAATGCGGTATGTTAAACGGCATGAAATTGAAGCACAGGTTGCAGGTATCCTCTTCGACTTTGGTGTTTCTTCACCACAACTAGATGATGCAGAACGTGGTTTTAGTTTTAGGTTTGATGCCCCTCTTGATATGCGTATGAATCCAGCTGAAGGACAGACCGTTGCTGAATGGTTAAACCACGCTAAAGAAACCGAAATCGCAAATGTGATCTATGAATATGGTGAAGAACGGGCATCAAGACGCATTGCCAAAGCAATTGTTAATGCTCGCGCTGAGACTCCTATTACCACGACGTGCCAGCTTGCAGACCTTGTAAGAAAGGTTGTGCCTCCAAGAAAGCACGCGAAAAAGTCAGGTGATGTTCATCCTGCAACCAAGACTTTTCAAGCCTTACGCATCTATATCAATAGTGAGCTTGAAGAGATCAAAGATGTGTTGCCACAAGCCGTCGACGTCTTACGTCCCGGTGGTCGATTGGCTGCGATAAGTTTCCATTCATTGGAAGATCGCATTGTAAAACGATTTATGCGTGATCAATCAACTCCGAAGGTGTACCCGCCAGAGTTGCCGATTATGCCAGACAACAATGATGTGCAACTGAAGCTAGTAGGTAAAAAAATACGCGCTACTAAAGCAGAAACCAACCAAAACCCTAGAGCTCGTAGTGCAACCTTACGTGTGGCGGAGCGTTTTTGCTCATGAAAGTTTTATTACAGTACGGATTTTATCTCATTATTTTTGTGTCTGCTTTGCAGGTCGTTATCGCGCGACATGAGACACGCCGTTTATTTGTTGAACTGCAAGCACTTGAACGAACACGTGATGAATTAAATGAAGAATGGGGGAAATTACAACTTGAGCAAAGTACCTGGGCTATCAATGACAGGATTGAAACATTTGCTCGAACTAAACTCAGTATGAAAATGCCTGAACGTAGTTCAGTGGTGCTGTTAGCGAAATGAAGTTACGTGCCATACAAGCTCAATATCCTGTGCGCCGCTGGTTTATCCTTAGTTTATTTCTTTGTGGCATGGTAGTGCTTTCATCGCGCGCTATTTACTTGCAACTTTTAAATAATGATTTTCTTAAGGATCATGGCGATGCGCGATCAATTCGTGTGGTAGAGATTCCGGCTCATCGCGGTGTGATTACAGATCGTAATGGTGAGCAGCTGGCTATGAGCACGCCGGTTGATTCAATCTGGGTTACACCAAGAAAAGTTTTTGAAAATGTAGAACGCTTACCAGATCTGGCTGAAGTTATGGGTATGACGGTAAATGATTTGCACGAGATCTTACGAGATCGAATGAGTCGAGAGTTTGTTTATCTGAAGCGACATGCCAATCCAGATGTTGTTAAAAAAGTTAAACAACTGGGTATGAAAGGAGTTTCAACAGAACGCGAATATAAACGGTATTATCCAGCTGCTGAAGTAACCTCTCATTTTATTGGTTTTACCAATATAGATGATAAGGGGCAAGAGGGACTGGAGCTAGCGTATGAAAATTGGTTAAGCGGCAAACCTGGTAAGAAACGCGTGCTGAAAGATCGCTTAAACAGAATCGTTGAAAATATAGAAAGTATTGAGCCTTCTGTGCCAGGTAAAAAACTCGTATTAAGTATTGACCGACGAGTGCAATACCTCGCCTATCGAGAACTGACAGCGGCTGTTAAGTATCATCAAGCAAAAGGCGGGTCTCTGGTTATGCTGGACATTCGCACTGGTGAGATTATGGCAATGGTTGGGCAACCATCGTATAACCCAAATAACAGGAAAGGTCTAAAGAGCCAGTATTTTCGAAATCGTGCTGTGACTGATGTCTTTGAGCCAGGTTCAACAATGAAACCATTCACGATAGCTGCTGGATTAGAGTCGGGGAATTACAAACCGCATTCAGCAATCAATACCACACCTGGATATTATAAAGTCGGTGAATACACGATTAGGGATATGCGAAATTATGGAAAAATTGATGTATCAACCGTTATTACTAAATCAAGTAATGTCGGTGCCAGTAAGATCGCGCTGTCGTTAGAACCCGAACAATATTGGGATGCATTAAGCAGGTTTGGTTTTGGTCAGCCTACAGGTAGTGGTTTCCCAGGCGAATCTTCGGGCACCTTAAACCCTTTTAATACCTGGTCAGACATAGAAATGGCAACAATGTCATTTGGTTATGGTCTTTCAGTGACACCACTACAGCTTGTACATGCGTATTCTGTATTGGCAACGGGTGGTGTCATGCTGCCAGTTTCGTTTCTCAAGGTTAATGGTTCTGTATCGGGCAAGCGTGTGATGCCAGAAAATATTACGCGACAGGTCAGAAAAATGTTGGAGACGGTTGTCTCTGCAAGTGGCACCGGTAAACGCGCAGCTATTAAGGGTTACCGTGTTATTGGGAAGACTGGCACGGTGCATAAGTCTATCCGTGGTGGTTATTCTGAAGATCGCTATCTCTCCATCTTTGCAGGAATCGCACCTGCCAGTGAACCTCGATTCGCCATGGTGGTTTTAATCGATGAGCCTAATGGGGACGATCATTATGGTGGTGTTGTTGCCGCACCTGTTTTTTCAAGAGTGATGGAGGGCACCTTCAGGATTCTCAATATTCCGCCGGATGATTTGCCTGCGTTTACCAGCCCGATTATGGCGCATCGCCAAAACCCTGCTCAATTACAAGGGGTTGACTGATGATGACGGTTGAAAACTTGAACTATTCAAAATCATTGGGCGAGCTTTTGGGTGATCCAAAACATGAAGCTCTTTATGTTACCGGGGTCGCTATAGATAGTAGAAAGGTTAAGGCTGGAGATTTATTTCTGGCTTACAAGGGATCTAAATCTAACGGCATTGACTATATCGAGGATGCAATTCAATCGGGAGCAATTGCAATTGCAATTGATGAAGACGAAGAAGTCAGTTTCAAGCCAAATTCTATAGAGATATTAAAAGTAGCCAATTTACGTAAACAGGCTGGTTTCATTATTAGCCGGTTTTACGATGAACCGTCAAAGACGATGAAGCTGATCGGTGTTACGGGGACCAATGGCAAGACCACGGTCTCATATATGATTGCTTATGCTCTATATGTTCTAGGTAAAAAAAGTGCGGTCATAGGCACTTTGGGCTACGGGCAGTTCCAGCAATTAGAAGCCAGCACTTCGACTACTCCCGATCCAGTCACGTTGCACTCTTTATTTTCTAGCTGGAGAGACGAGGTCGACTTTGTTGCGATGGAGGTGTCATCGCATGCTCTTGATCAGGGAAGGGTTGCCGGGGCAGAGTTTGACACTGCCGTGTTTACAAATTTGACACGTGATCATATGGATTACCATAAAACGATTGAAGAATACGCCGATGCAAAATTTTCATTGTTTAAATCACCGGATCTTAACAACGGCATTGTCAATTTTGATAATAACTATGGTGCTCAACTCATTGATTCATTGCCTTCAACTTTGAACGTTGTTGTTTATTCTACAAAACAAAATCTCTCTAACTTGAGTAATAAAGATGTTGCTTTTGTCTATTGCAAAAAAAATGAGGTTAACAATCTTAATTCAACCATTACGATAGATAGCTCGTGGGGACAAGCCATAGTACAGACAAGTTTATTGGGCGAATTTAATTTTGAGAATATTCTTGCTGCATTTGCAACACTCTGTGTTTCTGGTTTTGATATTGAAGAAATCGCTAAGGCCTTATCTGGTTTTACAGGTATTCCAGGTCGGATGGAATATTTTTTAGCTGAAGATAAACCATTGCTTGTTGTTGACTACGCGCATACACCCGATGCACTTGAGAAGGCGTTAATAGCGTTAAGACCATATTGTTCGGGAAAATTATATTGTGTCTTTGGTTGTGGCGGCGACCGTGACGTGGGTAAACGTTCACAAATGGGAGGGATTTCTGAGCAGTTATCGGATCAGGTAGTGCTTACTAATGATAATCCACGAACTGAAAAGCCAGAACAGATTGTCGAGAATATTCTTGAAGGTATTAAAAACAAGTCTAGTGTCACAATTAAGTATGATCGATCGGATGCGATCACAAATACGTTTTTAAATGCGAGTAAAAACGATGTTATTTTGATTGCAGGAAAAGGTCATGAAACGACACAACAGCTAGGCGTGTCTGTATTACCTTTTAGTGATCGTGAGTTAGCACGGCGTTTGACGGATATGGCGTCATGATTAGCATGACACTTTCCAAAGCAGCTGCAGCTATTGAGGCAAACTATTCTGGTGAAGCTCTTATCTTTTCCGGCTGTAGTATTGATAGCCGCACCATCGAGAAAGAAAACCTGTTTATTGCTATTAATGGTGAAAGTTTTGATGGGCATGATTATGTATCTATGGCAGAAGAGAAAGGTGCTACAGCTTTATTGCTTGATCGAGAAGTAAATCATAGTAAACCGCTGTTGAAAGTAAAGAACACAAGAAGGGCGATGGGTCTGTTAGCAAGATCCTGGCGTGAAGAAATGTCTATTCCGCTGGTGGCTATAACCGGCAGTAATGGCAAGACGACAGTCAAAGAAATGGTTGCGAGCACCTTGTCTGAAATATCTGATGTACATGCAACATCCGGAAATCTGAATAATGATATTGGTGTGCCATTGACATTGTTTGGGCTTGATAAAAAGCATCGATATGCCGTGATAGAAATGGGCGCGAATCACCCGGGAGAAATTGAATGGCTGAGCAGTATAGCGCGCCCGAATGTCGCAGTGATCACACAATGCGCTCCTGCACATCTTGAAGGTTTTGGTGATATTGATGGCGTCGCAAAAGCGAAGGCAGAAATCTACTCGGGTTTACAACCTTCTGGCACAGCAATTATAAATGCTGATGATACCTATGCTGAATTTTGGCGTAAGCAGTGCAAGTTTAAAACTCAACTTAGCTTTGGAATTGAAGCTGCGAAAGCAGATGTTAGAGCAGAGAACATCCGGGTCACTAAACAATCCACTGCCACGGACTTCGACCTGGTCTGCTCAGCTGGAACGATGAAAATAAGCCTGCCTCTGTCCGGAACGCATAATGTCATGAATGCATTAGCGGCTGCGGCATGTTGTTTAAGTCTGGGTGTGTCTTTAGCAGAAATTAAAACCGGACTTGAAAAAATCTCACCGGTTAAAGGTCGTTTACAGAGCAAACAAGGTAAACAAGGTGCACGAATTATTGATGATACCTATAACGCTAATCCCACTTCATTAGAGGCTGCTTTAGATGTTCTAAGTAGTCATGAAGGTGCACGTTTCCTGGTGCTAGGGGATATGGGCGAATTAGGTGATGCAGCAAAAGAGTTGCATCGCGAAGCTGGTGTAAGGACTAAACATGCAAAGATAGACGGTCTGTTTACTATCGGTGACTTAAGTATAAATGCAATGCAAACCTATGGTGATGGCGCATTACATTTCGAATCTTATGAGGCATTGCAAAAAATGTTATTAGCGTTATTAAACAAAGATACAACGATCCTGGTTAAAGGTTCTCGTGCGATGCAGATGGAACGTATTGTAAATATTCTAACGGAGGAACAGCTCTAGTGTTGCTCTGGCTAACAGAATACCTGTCACAGTTCGATAGCGGCTTTAATGTATTTCGCTATCTGACACTAAGAACTATTCTAGGTGTGTTGACGTCATTATTTGTTTCCTTCATCTTTGGTCCCTACTTAATACGTCATTTAACTAACAAACAAATCGGCCAGAGTGTCAGAGATGATGGGCCGGAAACGCACTTTGAAAAGTCCGGCACGCCTACGATGGGTGGTTTGTTGATTTTGATTTCTATTACATTCAGCACTTTATGCTGGGCGGATTTAAGTAATCGTTACGTATTGGTTGTCTTGATCGTGACATTGTTATTTGGCGTTATTGGCTTAATTGATGACTATAAAAAGGTTATCTATAACAACCCAAAAGGTTTGAGAGCTAAATATAAATACACCGCACAATCTGTAGTCGGGATATGTGCAGCGGTTTATCTTTTTCAAACGGCCGTCCTCCCCGTTGAAACGCAATTAATAGTACCGTTTGTTAAAGCCTTTGTATTTGATATGGGTTGGCTATATGTCGTGCTCGCCTATTTTGTCATCGTCGGTTCCAGTAATGCAGTTAATTTGACAGATGGTTTAGATGGTTTGGCTATTTTGCCTACCGTCATGGTCGCTGGTGCGCTGGCTATCTTTGCCTACGCTACTGGTCACGCTGGTTTTTCTAAATACCTCGGTATTCCATTTATTCCTGGTGTAGGCGAGGTTGCCGTATTTTGCGCAGCAATAGTGGGATCGGGGTTGGGCTTCCTTTGGTTTAATACCTATCCAGCACAGGTTTTTATGGGAGATATCGGTGCTTTGGCTCTGGGAGCTGCATTAGGTGTCGTTGCCGTAGTCACACGACAAGAATTAGCGTTATTTATTATGGGTGGCGTCTTTGTCATGGAAACGGTGTCGGTCATTTTACAAGTTGGTTCATATAAGTTAACCGGTAAAAGAATTTTTAGAATGGCTCCCTTGCATCATCACTATGAGCTTAAAGGTTGGCCAGAACCCAGAGTGATTGTTCGATTCTGGATTATCACTGTGATCCTGGTGTTGATTGGACTTGCTAGTCTGAAGATACGCTGAGGGATGCCACTTGCTTTGTATTACAGAAAAAAAGGTAACGATGGAAGAAACTAAACACCATTACGATGCAGTCATTGTTGGTCTTGGCAAGACCGGACTCTCGTGCGTGCGTTATCTGTTGTCTAAAGGTTTGGATATTGCTGTTACTGACAGTCGTGCTAATCCACCGGGGCTCTCCTCATTAAAGGCTGAGTTTAAATCAGTGCCAGTTTTGCTTGGTGAAATTAGTGCTGAAATTTTGCTGTCATCGGATCAAGTAATCCTAAGTCCAGGCGTGTCACTGAATAACTCAGCTATTAAACAAGCAATAGCAAACGGCATCCCGGTTTTTGGTGATATTGAGTTGTTTTGTCAGCATGCTAAGGCACCAATAATCGCGATATCAGGCTCAAATGGAAAGAGCACTGTCACTACGCTGGTGGCGGAAATGGCAGCGCAAGCTGGACTGAAAACATGTGTCGGTGGAAACCTTGGTACACCGGCACTTGATTTATTAACTGAAGTTAATCCGGATCTATATGTACTTGAGTTATCCAGCTTTCAATTGGAAACAACTTTTTCTTTAAATGCGCATGCAAGTGTGGTTTTAAATGTTTCTCCCGATCACATGGATCGTTATGCAAATGCAGATGAGTACGCTCATGCGAAAGAAAAGATTTATTCAGGTAATGGCTTAATGGTCATCAATCAGGACGATGATGTGGTTAAGGCAATGAAAGACACATCAAGAAAAATGTTTTTTTTTACTCTTGGACAACCTGATAAGAATAACTTTGGCATCATTAAAGATAATGGAGAAGTATGGTTGTGTCAGGGTGAGGAAAAAATAATCAAGCAAGCCGAGCTTGGAATAAAGGGCGAACATAATGTCGCTAATGCTCTGGCTGCAATGGCACTGGCTCACTCCGTCAACGTGCCCGTAGATGCGATGGTTGAGACCTTGAGAAATTTTGCTGGGTTGGAACATAGGTGTCAGAGAATCGCAACGATTAACAAGGTTGAATGGTTTAATGATTCGAAAGCAACAAATGTCGGTGCTTGTATTGCATCAATTAAAGGGCTTTGCGAACTTGGTAAGATTATTCTGATTGCCGGGGGTGATAGTAAGGGCGCAGATCTATCCAGTTTAACCCCTATTATTAAACAACATGTGAAACATGTTTTGTTATTAGGCGTCGACGCAAAAAAAATAGCAGCTGTTATCGGTTCGGAAACCATGCATGACTTTGTGGTTGATATAAAAGAAGCGGTAGACATTGCAAGTAACGTAGCTGAGCCTGGTGATGTTGTTTTACTTGCTCCGGCATGTGCAAGTTTGGACATGTATGAAAATTATCAACAGCGCGGGGATGCTTTTGTTGTCGCAGTTAACACACTGGAGAAATGTTGATGTCTGCACGCAATAAACAGCAGGCAACACTATCTTCACATTATCATGTGAAAAATAAACTAATCGCAGGTTACGACCTCTGGTTAATGGGTATATCCCTATTAATCCTTTGTATTGGTTTGGTTATGGTTGCGTCTGCATCTATTTCAATTTCAGCCAAGGAATTTAATGACCCGTTACACTATTTCTGGCGACAGGGTTTGGCAGCATCGATTGGTTTGTTCTTTGGGGTAATTATTTTGAAAATTCCGATGCGCCTTTGGGAGGCAGGCAGTGTGCCTTTATTGATGGTGGCAATATTTTTGTTGGTGCTTATTCTCATTCCCGGCATTGGTAAGGAAGTTAATGGCAGTATGCGCTGGATTCAATTGGGACCATTCTCATTGCAAGCATCTGAACCAGTCAAGCTGTGTGTCATCGCTTACCTTGCTGGATATATAGTGCGTCATAGAGAAAATGTACAAACTGACTTTGCCGGGTTTATCAAACCGATTGGTGTGTTAACCCTTATATCTGGTTTGTTATTACTTGAACCAGATTTCGGTGCAAGTGTTGTATTATTCGCAACCGCATTAGGAATGTTGTTCATGGGTGGTGTTCCGTTAACACGCTTTTTTGCATGGGTATCTGTTGCGGTTAGCGCATTAATCACCTTGGCAATTCTTTCTCCATACCGTATGCAACGACTTATGAGTTTCGTTGATCCATGGAAGGATCCCTATGACAGTGGCTTCCAATTGACACAAGCCTTGATTGCATTTGGTCGAGGTGATTGGTTTGGTGTCGGACTTGGAAGTAGCGTACAAAAACTCTTTTATTTGCCAGAAGCACATACTGATTTTGTTTTTTCTGTTTTAGCAGAAGAATTGGGCTTATTGGGTAGTATCACGCTAATTCTTTTATATTCTTTCATTATTTGGCGAGCATTTGTGATTGGACATATAGCCGAGCGGGTAGAAAAATATTTTGCTGCATACTTTGCTTACGGTATTGGATTGATTATTGGTATACAGGCTTATATCAATATTGGCGTGAACATGGGGGTTTTGCCAACCAAAGGATTGACATTACCGATGATGAGTTATGGTGGTAATAGTTTGATCGTTTTTTGTATGCTAGTGGCTATCCTTTTACGAGTTGAATATGAGAATCGTCAAGATACTCGTAATATAATAACCAGTGTGGTCCCCGCCTATGCGTGATAAAAATATACTTATCATGGCAGGTGGTACTGGAGGTCACATCTATCCAGCATTAGCTGTCGCAGACTGTTTGCAAGAAAAGGGCTTCAATTTATTTTGGTTAGGTACAGATAAGGGACTCGAAACAAACGTTGTTCCTAAACATGGTTATCCGTTATTAACAGTTAATGTCTCAGGCGTAAGGGGAAAAGGTTTAGCCCGTTTATTATTCATGCCTATTATGCTTTTAATAGCATTGATTCAAGCACTTTCGATAATGATAAAAGTACGTCCTGTGGCTGTGTTAGGCATGGGCGGATTTGCAAGTGGACCAGGAGGGATTGCTGCATGGTTGCTGCGAATACCATTATTGATTCACGAACAAAATGCGATCGCTGGATTAACAAATAAATTATTAGCACCATTCGCTGTTTCTGTGATGGCTGCCTTTCCTGGTGCATTTAAAGAGTCTACAAAGATTACAATAACGGGTAACCCGGTGCGTGCCGATATTGCACGCTTACCAAAACCTGAAGCACGTCATATGCATAGTGATGCTAGATTGATAAAAGTATTAGTGCTTGGTGGAAGTCTCGGCGCAAAAACATTAAATGATGTGGTTCCTGAGTCATTATTGGGTTTGAGTAATGATTACGAGATTGAGGTTAAACACCAATGTGGAGAGAAGCATTATGCGACAACAAACACTGTCTATACGGGTAGTAACATCAAGGCGGAAGTAACTGCCTTTATCGATGATATGGCCTCTGCCTACGCGTGGGCTGATATCGTCGTGTGCCGTGCAGGCGCATTGACCATCGCTGAATTGGCTGCTTGTGGCGTTGGTTCAATACTCATTCCATTTCCTTTTGCTGTCGATGATCATCAAACGGCGAATGCGAACTATCTATCATCAGAAGGAGCTGCAGTTCTGCTTCAAGAAACCCAGCTTAACGTTGAAAAATTAAGAGAGGTCTTTTTAAGGCTTTTACATGCACCTGATCAGTTATTGCAGATGGCAATAAAAGCACGCTTGCTTGCAAAACCAGATGCAACAAAACTTGTTGCTAATTTATGCATGGAGGCCGCACATGGCTGAGATGCAATTACATGCAATGGGACGAGTGAAGCATATCCACTTCATTGGTATTGGTGGTGCTGGTATGGGGGGTATTGCTGAAGTACTTAAAAATATTGGTTATGAAATTAGTGGTTCTGATATTAAACAAAGCGCTATTACGCAACGACTTGTGTCACTGGGTATAGACATAACAATAGGACACTCTGCGGAAAATATTAAAGGGACGGACGTCGTAGTGATAACGAGTGCTATCGATGAAAGTAATGAGGAGATATGTGCAGCACGTAAAAATAGAATCCCCATAGTCCGCCGTGCAGAAATGTTAGCGGAGCTTATGCGTTTTAGTCCAGGAATTGCTATTGCAGGTACTCATGGAAAAACAACGACTACCAGTCTGGTTGCCAGTGTACTGGCAGAGGGAGGGCTTGATCCTACGTATGTTATAGGTGGCTTGTTAAACAGTTCAGGGTCTCATGCACGTCTTGGGAGCGGCAAATATATTGTTGCGGAAGCAGATGAAAGTGATGCCTCTTTTTTACACCTTTATCCCATTATTGCAGTGATCACAAATATTGATGCAGATCATCTGGATACATACGCTGGTGATTTTGCAAGTCTAAAACATAATTTTGTTGAGTTTTTACACCAATTGCCATTTTACGGTTTAGCAGTACTGTGTATTGACGATGAAGGAGTTAGGAAAATATTGCCAGAGGTTACCAAGCCTATTGTTACTTATGGAATTGATTTTGAAGCTGATTACAACGCTGAATTATTACGACAGGAAAATGCAAGAACATGGTTCAAGGTTTCTCGTAAAGGTAAGAAAGACTGGTTAGAAGTCGAACTTAATTTGCCAGGTAAACACAACTTATTAAACGCTCTGGCATCAATTGCTGTTGCACATGAATTAGGTGTTAGCGATGAAGATATTATTAATGCGCTATGCCATTTTCAGGGGATATCACGTCGTTGTGATGTGAGTGGTGATATCAAAATTAACAACTTGAATGCCACATTGATAGATGACTATGCCCATCACCCCACAGAAATTGAAGCTACTTTTGAAGCTATCAGGGCTGGTTGGTCTACTCGGCGACTGGTAGTCGTATACCAGCCGCACCGATACACACGTATGCGCGATTTATTCGAAGATTTTAGCCGGGTGCTTTCGTTAGCAGATGTCCTGTTAATTCTGGACGTTTATGCCGCTGGTGAAGCATTAATTGCCGGGACAGATAGTCGTTCATTATGTCGCGCCATTCGGTTAAGAGGTCAGACAGAACCTATCTTTGTTGAGAATAAGGATAAGGTGCTCGATGTGTTAAAGAGTGTGATTGAAGATAATGATCTGATTTTGACACTCGGTGCTGGTGATATTGGATCAATCTCAAAGCAGCTTTATCAAGATTGTTCAGAAGCGTTGCACTAAAGGATAAAACTTTGTTAAGTGAACAAAACAAAACTCAATATAGGCAGACAGGTTTAGACAATAGAATGCACAGAACTATTAATACATCGGCAATACGAGGAGATTTGCGAGAGCAAGAATCGATGTCTCGCCATACATCCTGGAAAACAGGTGGTGTTGCTGATTATTTTTATTCTCCAGCTGATATTGATGATTTATCTGTTTTTATTTCAGAAGTGCCGATGGAAATGTCCATTGTTTGGGTCGGGTTAGGAAGTAATTTGCTAGTTCGTGATGGCGGTATCTCTGGTGTAGTGATTTCCGTAGTAGGTGTGCTTGATAAGCTTGAGTTTATAAATGGCAATGAAATTTCTATTGGTGCAGGTGTGTCGTGTGTTAAAGCCGCTCGTTTTGCAGCAAAAGCAGGTTATGGTGGTATTGAGTTTTTAGCAGGGATTCCGGGTTCAATAGGTGGGGCTTTGGCTATGAACGCGGGTGCCTATGGTGGAGAGATTTGGCGAAATATAAAACGGGTAGAAACAATAAATCGAAAAGGCGAACGTAAGATTTATTCGAAGTCTCATTTTGAGATTGGTTACAGGAGTGTCTCAATTCCTAAAGATGAATGGTTTACTGCTTGTGATATTGAATTGAAATTATCAGAGAAGAGTATTGTTACAGAAAACATTAAAAAGATGTTAAGTGAGAGAGCAGAAGCTCAACCTTTAGGGCAGTTAAGTTGCGGCTCGGTTTTTAGAAATCCGTCAGAGGATCATGCAGCATTCTTAATAGAATCATGTGGACTTAAAGGTAAACATGTTGGTGGAGCATGCGTTTCAGAAAAGCATGCTAATTTTATTATTAATATGGGTGATGCGACTTCGTTAGACATAGAGCGGTTGATCGAATTAATACGTACAACGGTATACGAAAAACACGCTGTTAAATTAATTCCTGAAGTAAGGGTTATTGGTGAAGCAGGGGGATCTCAATAATGAGACTGCCTGATTATAAACCGGAAGACTTTGGTAAGGTTGCTGTCTTGATGGGGGGACAGTCTGCTGAGAGAACTGTTTCTCTTGAAAGCGGTAAAGCGGTAGCGACGGCCTTGTGTAATGCAGGTATAGATGCTCATGAAATTGATTTTGATAAAGCGGCATTTGATCGATTGATTAATGATAATTTTGATCGTGTGTTTATCGCATTACATGGGCGTGGTGGTGAGGACGGGACGATTCAGGGCGCGTTGGAAACAATTGGGTTGCCTTATACCGGCAGTGGCGTCTTAGGTTCTGCATTGGCGATGGATAAGATTAGAAGTAAATCAATTTGGCGAGATACAGGGTTAACAACACCTGCCGCTGTTGAATTATCTAAAACAAGCAAGTGGAACCAAGTAGTAGAACAGATTGGTTTGCCTGTCATGGTAAAGCCAGTCAGAGAAGGTTCTAGCATAGGTGCAAGCAAAGTAACTATAAAAGAAGATTTGTCCGCGGCATGGTCACAGGCAAATCAGTTTGACGAACGAGTAATGGCGGAAAGTTGGATTGAAGGTAATGAATATACCGTTCCAATATTAAACGACATTATTTTACCTGTTATCAAGCTTGAAACATCACGCGATTTTTACGATTACAAAGCAAAGTATGAAGATAACGATACAAAATATATTTGCCCATGCGGCCTTGATGAGGATATTGAAAAAAGTCTGGGAGAATTATCTTTGAAAGCATGTCAACGTTTAGGTGTTAGTGGTTGGGCACGTGTTGACATTATGGTTGATGATTCAAGTCAAGCCTGGTTAATTGAAGTAAATACAGTGCCAGGAATGACAAGCCATAGTTTGGTTCCTATGGGAGCTAAGCAAGCGGGTATTTCTTTTGAACAACTAGTCGTTCAAATACTGGCAACGAGTTTAGTTATGCCTGTAGAGATGGGGTTACATAACTAATGGCTATCGATATGATTATTGACCCTGACAAGCTACATTTTGAATCATCAAACCGAAATCATCTTCGTGGGTCAAAATTGTTTGGTAGTGTTTTTGCTTTGGCTTTTATTTCGATAGCGGTATGGGGCGGAATGATTTTATCAAACCCGGATACTTTGCCTATTAAACAAGTAAGAATCGACGGCGACTTCACGCATTTATCACCAGTAGATCTCCAATTACTTGTTACTGATAAAGTAAGAGGTGGTTTTTTCAATCTTAATGTAGATGCAGTTCGGCTTGCTTTGTTAGAGGAGCCCTGGGTTAGTGAGGTCATTGTGAAGCGGATATGGCCGGATGCATTACGCGTTATCGTGATCGAACAGGTTCCTGTTGTGCGCTGGGGTGATTCAGGCTTATTAAACTCTGAAGGAGAATATTTTTCGCCCGAGAAAGAGTCTATACCTACAGGACTTCCATTGTTATCAGGGCCTGTGGACTCGGAACAAAATTTATTGAATAAATTTAATGCTATGCAAAACCAGGTTAAGTCTGTTGGGTTCAGCATAGCGGCACTATTTTTAGATGATAGACGGGCATGGTCGTTTCATTTTAAAAATGGGATCAAGGTTACTCTGGGGCGGCGTGATTTCGAAGAGCGGTTTAATAGGGTTTTGACTTTAATTCCAACAACAACATCAGGTCGTATTGATCAAATTGAATCAATAGATATGCGATATACAAATGGGTTTTCAATTTTATGGAAAAAATAATATCAATCACTCTGCAAGATAATATCAGGCGGATTAAATATGGTTAAAAAAGCGGATAAAAATCTAATTGTTGGATTAGATATAGGTACATCCAAGGTTGTTGCCATTGTTGGTGAAATTTCAATTGATGATGAGATTGAAATAATCGGCATTGGATCAAACCAATCACGCGGTTTAAAGAAAGGTGTGGTCGTCAACATTGAATCAACAGTTCATTCAATACAACGAGCGATTGAAGAAGCCGAACTAATGGCCGGTTGTGAAATTCATTCGGTTTATACGGGTATCGCTGGAAGCCATATACGGAGTTTGAATTCACATGGCATTGTTGCAATTCGAGATAATGAAGTTACCTATGGTGATGTTGATAGGGTTATAGATGCGGCAAAGGCTGTTGCAATACCCGCAGATCAAAAAATTCTTCATATCTTGCCACAGGAATTCATCATCGATAATCAGGAAGGTGTTAAAGAGCCTATCGGTATGTCTGGAGTTCGGCTTGAAGCAAAAGTACATATGGTGACAGGTGCTGTTAGCGCTGCACAGAATATAGTGAAGTGTGTGCGTCGTTGTGGACTGGAAGTAGATGACATTATTTTAGAGCAATTGGCTTCAAGTTATTCAGTTCTGACCGAAGATGAAAAAGATCTTGGGGTTTGCATGATTGATATAGGTGGTGGCACGACTGATATAGCTGTGTTTACTGATGGAGCAATTCATCATACTGCTGTCATTCCCATAGCAGGTGATCAGGTTACGAATGATATTGCTGTTGCATTACGCACCCCGACACAACATGCGGAAGACATAAAAGTGCAATACGCTTGTGCGCTTACACAATTAGCTAATCATGACGAGAGCATTGAGGTACCGAGTGTTGGTGACCGTCCTTCACGTCGATTAGCGAGACAAACTTTAGCTGAGGTTGTACAACCTCGATACGAAGAATTATTTACCTTAGTACAGGCTGAATTAAGACGTAGTGGTTATGAAAGTTTGATCGCAGCCGGGATTGTTCTGACAGGAGGCAGTTCAAAAATGGAAGGTGTTATTGAGCTGGCTGAAGAAATATTTCATATGCCGGTTCGCATTGGTATTCCACAGTATGTTTCAGGTTTGTCTGATGTTGTTAAAAGTCCAATTTATGCAACGGGAGTAGGCTTACTTATTTTTGGAAAGCGACAAAGTCAAGAAGGTAATACGCAGATTCATATCAATGATGGTGTTAAAGGTATTTTTGAAAGAATGAAAAGTTGGTTTCAGGGTAATTTTTAATTAATAATTATATGCAATGTAGGAGGTTACAAGATGTTTGAATTAGTCGATGCAACTAATCAGGCGGCTATTATTAAAGTAATAGGTGTCGGTGGTGGTGGTGGCAATGCGTTACAGCATATGCTGGGTGCTAATATTGAAGGTGTTGAATTTATTTGTGCGAATACTGATTCACAAGCGCTTAGAAATTCAAATGCAAAAACTGTTTTGCAACTAGGTACAAATATGACCAAAGGACTGGGAGCGGGCGCTGATCCAGAAGTTGGACGGCAAGCAGCATTAGAAGATCGTGATCGTCTGATGGATGTTCTCGAAGGCTCTGATATGGTATTTATTACTGCGGGCATGGGTGGCGGTACTGGTACTGGTGCAGCGCCAATAGTCGCTCAGGTGGCAAAAGAAATGGGTATCTTGACAGTGGCAGTTGTGACGCGGCCATTTGCGTTTGAAGGTAAAAAACGTGCTGCAATTGCAGAAGAAGGTATTATTGAATTAAGCCAGTTTGTTGATTCATTGATTACAATACCAAATGAAAAATTACTGAGTGTGCTTGGTCGAGATGTCAGTTTGTTAAACGCTTTTGGTGCGGCGAACGATGTGTTGTTAGGTGCTGTACAGGGTATTGCTGAATTAATAACGTGTCCTGGTCTGATCAATGTGGATTTTGCTGATGTTAGAACAGTAATGTCTGAGATGGGTATGGCTATGATGGGTTCTGGAAAGGCACAAGGTGAAGAGCGTGCAAAAGTCGCAGCTGAGGCAGCAATATCTAGCCCTTTACTAGAAGATGTTAATCTATCTGGTGCGCGGGGTATTCTGGTTAACATCACCGCAGGCATGGATCTTTCTATTGGTGAGTTTGATGAAGTAGGCAGAACGGTCAAGGAATTCGCTTCTGATAATGCAACAGTTGTTGTTGGAACTGTTATTGATCCTGAGATGTCAGGTGACATTCGAGTCACTATCGTCGCCACAGGACTTGGAAATATAGTCAAAGAAGATGCATCTCGTATAAAATTGGTCCAAAATGAGGCAATAAGTGTTGATTACAAGGACTTCGAACGCCCAACAGTGATGCGAAACCAGGTCCCCGAGGCAGAGGAAGAGGCGGTGTCAGGAGATGCGGATTACCTTGATATCCCGGCATTTTTGAGGAGACAAGCAGACTAAATCTCGTACGTACGTGGTATAGTAGACCCCGGAATTGGGGAATTCCGGGTCAGTTTTCCTTGCTGGCACTATAATTGCCTATAAAACAAGTACATAAGAATAATAGCTCCAATGAGAGAGTAAGTTTAGAATAAAGCTAAGATGATAAGGCAACGGACATTAAAGAACGTCATTCGGGCTACCGGAGTAGGTCTACACACGGGTAAAAAAGTATTTTTGACCTTGAGACCGGCTCCTGTAAATTCGGGTATTAATTTCCGGCGTGTCGATATGGATCCAGCAATTGAAATTCCCGCCAACCCGGAATTTGTCGGAGATACCAGTCTTTCCACCACTTTAGTCAAAGGTAATGTTCGAATTTCAACGGTTGAGCATTTACTGTCTGCTTTGGCTGGTTTCGGCATTGATAATGCCTATATCGATCTTAGCGCTGATGAGGTTCCAATAATGGATGGCAGTGCTGGTCCATTCGTATTTTTAATACAGTCTGCCGGTGTGGAAGAACAAAATACGGCAAAAAAATTCTTGAAAATAAAGCAAAAGATTCGTGTTGAGAGTGAAGGGAAATGGGCTATGTTTGAGCCTTTTGACGGGTTTAAAGTAGGTTTTACAATTGAGTTTGATCACCCCGTATTCAACGACAAAAATTGTCAGGCAGAAATTGATTTTTCTACAACCTCATTTGTTAAGGAGGTTAGTCGCGCCCGCACCTTTGGTTTTATGCGTGATGTTGAATTATTGCGTGAGAATAATCTGGCATTAGGTGGCAGCCTTGATAACGCCGTTGTTGTTGATGATTATCGGATCCTGAATGAAGACGGTCTAAGATATGAAGACGAATGCGTGAAACATAAAATATTAGATGCAATAGGTGATTTGTACTTATTAGGACATAGTCTGATTGGATCGTTTCAAGGATATAAATCAGGGCATGCGCTCAATAATGCATTGTTACGAGAATTGTTAGCGAATGAGGATTCTTGGGAACTAGTTACCTTTGAAGATGAACATAAAGCACCGATTTCTTTTATGCAGGCAATGCCTGTAAATTAATTTTATTTAAGGCGGTTTTTAGAAATATTTAAAAAACAGTTGCCCAGTTCGGGATCGCTAAAAGTATTGGCTACATCGTTAAGAAACTGTGCTGAATAATTCGACAAATAAATTGGTTTTTTAATTACAGCAGAATTTTCGAATACTGATTTTTTAATCTTAATTCTGACAGTTTTAATAGAAGTGAAGTTTAGCTGCTTATTAAAAGCATTAAGGATAGCTGGAATATTATAACGAAGCCGGGTTGCCCAGGCGGAAGAGCTAACTAGTAAAATGGCGGCATCAGCGTTTATATTAGCTAGTTCAAATTTATCTTTTAAGGATGGATCGAGTAGTTTCTTTAAATTACGATCTATTTCCTGAATAGAGTGTGCTTTTTTATACAAAGCAGCAAATGAACAATTGTCGCCATTTAATAAACTACTGATCGGCAGCGTTTTATTTTTGTCATCAGTGTTCATAGTTATGTACGATTATATATTTAAATTCGACTCAATATATATGCAATTATTATTAATATCAAAAACGAGGAAGAAGAGTCTTTCCCTTACACTAGGGCCAGCATCACTGTGCGTTTGCCTTGTGTTAAGTGTAGTCTCTGGTTTATTGGTTTTTCATGCCGGTAGTCAGTATGCGTCGGATTTGACACGTGGCTCAATTAAAAATTTATATACGCAAACAGCGCCACTCTGGAATCAAGAGCTGGAAGTCCAGCAGAAAATGTTGAACCAAGTACAAGATAATGCTTCAAAAAACCTTGATGCTCTGGCGGCAAGATTAAGTAAACTTCAGGCTCATGTCATGCGCCTTGATGCTCTTGGATCTCGTTTAGCCAGTATGGCAAACCTCAATGAGATAGATTTTGATATTAAATCTACACCAGGTTTAGGTGGTCCTAAACCAAGTAAAAAAACTAGTTCGATGGAAGTTAGTGACTTTTTGAGTGCGTTGGAGGAGTTAAGCTCTAAAGTTCAGGACCGTTCGGAAAAATTGGCAGCAATGGAATCAATGTTGATTGATAGAACATTGCAGAGCCAGACAATTCCTGCGGGAAGACCTACCATGGATGGGTGGGTTTCGTCATTGTTTGGTATGCGAACGGATCCAATGACTGGAAAGATGGAATTCCATGGTGGGATTGATTATGCAGGCAAATCAGGTTCTCCAATACTTGCCGTTGCTTCTGGAATTGTAACTTGGTCAGGTGTTCGCTATGGCTATGGAAACATGGTAGAGATCAATCACGGCAACGGTTATCAAACACGATATGCACACAATAAAAAAAATCTTGTTGTTGTCGGGCAAAAGGTAGACAAAGGTCAGGTGATTGGTCTGATGGGATCTTCTGGTAGATCAACCGGTACACATGTGCATTTTGAAGTGGTTAATAATGGTAAGGCTGTAAATCCTAAAAAGTATAATTCACTGAACTAAGTTTCTCGTTAGGTTACCGCTAACATCAGATTATAAACAATCTTTCCCAGAGTATCGTAATACACACGCGATTTTAAATTAAGACTAATGCAATGATTATAGATTTGGCAAAAAAAATATTTGGTACCCGAAATGATCGGGTAATCAAAAAACTCAGTAAGAAGGTTAAGCAAATCAATGTCCTTGAAGATGATTTAAGGTTATTGAGCGATGCAGATTTTCCAGATAAGACTAATCAACTAAAAGAACGAGTCAAAAATGGTGAAAGCTTAGACGATATCTTGCCTGAAGCATTTGCTTTAGTAAGAGAGGCCGGTCGGCGCGTATTGGATATGCGCCACTTTGATGTACAAATGATCGGTGGGATGGTGTTACATAATGGCAATATTGCAGAAATGCGTACAGGTGAAGGTAAAACGTTAGTCGCAACATTGGCGGCTAGCCTGAATGCGCTATCGGGTTTAGGTGTGCATGTCATTACAGTCAATGATTATCTAGCTAAACGAGATGCTGAATGGATGGGGCAGATTTATAGTTTTCTTGGTTTAAGTACAGGGGTTATCGTTTCCGGACTGTCTATGGAAGAAAGGAAGAGTGCGTATGCATGCGATATTACTTATGGAACCAATAATGAATTCGGTTTTGATTATCTACGCGATAACATGGCATTTAGCAAAGAAGGGCGTGTTCAAAAAGATTTGAATTTCGCTATTGTAGATGAAGTAGATTCAATACTTATCGACGAAGCCAGAACACCATTAATTATTTCCGGGATGGTTGATGATAAATCAGATTTGTATCTAACCATAAATAAGTTAATACCCAAGTTAGTTGCACAAAAAATTGAAGACGGCCCCGGTGATTTTACTTTAGATGAAAAATCAAAGCAGGCATACCTTACTGAAGATGGACATGACCATATTGAGCATCTGTTAATAGAGAGGGGCATTATTGCTGAGGGGCAGGGTTTATATGACCCCGTTAATATCGGTATTCTTCACCATTTGAATGCCGCATTGAGAGCGCATCACTTATTTCAAAATGATATTGATTACATAGTTAAAGATGATGAGGTTGTAATCGTTGATGAATTTACTGGGCGTACAATGCAGGGTCGACGGTGGTCTGAAGGATTGCATCAGGCAATAGAAGCGAAAGAGGGTGTTACAATCCAGAATGAAAATCAGACACTAGCATCTATTACATATCAAAATTATTTTCGATTATATTCAAAATTATCGGGTATGACAGGTACTGCAGATACCGAGGCTTATGAGTTTCAGACTATATATGGACTTGAAGTTGTTATTATACCAACCCATATGCCAATGATTAGAGATGATCAAAGTGATGTCATCTTTCTTACCGCTAAAGAAAAATATGACTCAATTATCGAAGATGTAAAAGTATGCCAGGCTAATGGCCAACCTGTTCTCGTAGGTACGGCATCTATAGAAGTTTCTGAATACTTGTCGAATTTACTTGATAAAGAAAAAATTAAACACCAGGTTCTAAATGCAAAGTTTCATCAAAAAGAAGCCGAAATTATTGCCCAGGCAGGTAGCCCAGGTATTGTTACTATTGCAACGAATATGGCAGGTCGAGGTACTGATATTGTTCTTGGTGGAAACCATGAAATTGAAATTAAAAAGTTGGGCGATGCGGATCAAGAGCAAATAAATGATCTGAAAAATAAGTGGGATATCCGACACCAACAAGTACTTGATAGTGGTGGGCTACATATAATTGGCACTGAACGGCATGAGTCAAGACGTATTGATAACCAGCTTCGTGGACGCTCTGGGCGACAAGGTGATCCAGGTTCTAGTCGTTTTTATCTCTCATTAGAAGATAACCTAATGAGGATATTCGCTTCAGAACGTGTTTCTGCAATTATGCAAAAGCTCGGGATGGAAGATGGAGAAGCTATTGAATCAAAATTGGTTTCTCGCGCAATAGAAAACGCACAACGAAAAGTTGAAGCCCATAATTTTGATATACGCAAAAACTTACTTGATTTTGATGATGTTGCGAATGATCAAAGAAAAGTTATTTATCAACAACGGAATGATTTGCTTGAAGGTGAAACAGTCGCTGAAGAAGTAAATGACATGCGATATGAAGTTATCGAAAACGTAATTGAAGAATATATTCCTCACGGCAGTATGGATGAAATGTGGGATATTCGTGGGTTAGAAGATGCTCTTCAGAATGAGTTTGATGTATCTATAGATATTAAATCATGGCTGGAACAAGATAAATCTCTATATGAAGAGACTTTACGAAAAAAACTCCATGAAACAATGGAAAAGGTAGTTGAAGAAAAAGAGAAAGTTATAACGTCTGATTTAATGCGGCGTATAGAAAAACAGATTATGCTCGACGTGTTAGACCGGCATTGGAAAGAACATCTTGTAAATATGGATCACCTTAGACAAGGTATACATCTAAGAAGCTTTGCTGCTAAAAATCCAAAACAAGAATATAAACGTGAAGCTTTTGATTTGTTTGTACAAATGCTTGAAAATATTAAACACGATGTCGTTGTTTTTCTCTATAAAGTTAATATTAGAACTGAAGAAGATATAGAAGCTGCGGAGCAAAAAGAGAAAAAACAGGATATGAAGTTTAATCATCCTTCTGTTCCTAATAGCTTAAATGATGAGTCTCAGGGAAATGAAAGCACTGCAGAAAAACCATTTGTCAGAAATAAGCCTAAAGTTGGACGCAATGAACCGTGCCCATGTGGTTCAGGAAAGAAGTACAAGCAATGTCACGGAAGACTATCTTAATAAACAGGAATATTATTAATTTAAACGACTCATATTTAGACTCCATATAATGTCTGTTGGTTTAAAGTTCCCTACTTCCATTTTGCCAATAACCGGTATTCGATTGTCGAGCTGTAGTGCAAATATATATCAAACAAAACGAACAGATTTAGCTCTGATAGAACTCTCTAAGGACAGTCATGTCGTCGGTGTATTTACCAGGAATCTATTTTGTGCTGCACCCGTACAAATATCAAAACAGCACTTAGCTGAGTTAAACCCACGGTACTGTTTAATTAATGCGGGTAATGCAAATGCAGGAACAGGCCGGCAAGGTTTATTGGATGCAAGCAGTACTTGTAAAGAACTAGCAAATTTAACGAGATGTAAAGAAGGCGAGGTGTTGCCTTTTTCGACAGGCGTGATCGGAGAGCAACTACCAGTAGATAAAATAAATACTGCCTTACCTGAGTTATTAGATAATTTATCTGCAGATAACTGGGTTGATGCGGCTAAAGCTATCATGACGACTGATACTATTCCCAAAGCAAAGTCTAGAAAAATATCCATTGGTGAATCTATCATTAGTATAACAGGGATCGCAAAAGGGTCAGGAATGATACGACCTAATATGGCAACTATGTTGGCATATATAGCAACAGATGCGAATATAGAAAAAGGTATGCTTGAAAAGATATTATTGCATGCAGTCAATAAAAGTTTTAACCGAATTACCGTTGATGGTGATACATCTACGAATGATTCGTGTGTTTTAGTTGCAACGTGTAAAGCAAGTAATGACTGTATTGTTAGTCAAAACAGTGAAGAATATAAATTGTTGGAAAATGCTTTAACAAATATATTTTGTGAGTTAGCTCAAGCGATCATTAGAGATGGTGAAGGTGCAACAAAATTTTTAACTATAAAGGTTACCGGTGGTAAGAAAGACACAGAATGTACTGATGTTGCCTACAAGATTGCTGAATCTCCTTTAGTAAAGACAGCATTTACTGCATCAGATGCAAATTGGGGCCGAATATTATCGGCAATAGGTAATTCAGGAATAAAAGATCTGGATATTAATAATATTGAAGTTTTTCTAGACCATCTATGTATTGTTGAAAATGGACAGCGATCATCTAGCTATACAGAAGAGAAAGGAAAAGTAATTATGCTTCAGGATGAAATTACATTAAAAGTAAATCTTAATAGAGGGAAGTGTCAGGAAGAAATATGGACAACAGACCTATCTCATGAGTACGTGACCATTAATGCTGAATATAGAACCTGAGAATCAAAGCTACTAACTCCATTGAAAAGTAGATTCTGATGAACCAAAGAACACATGTCGCTGTTGGTGTTATATATAACGTAACAAAGGATAAAGTGTTAATTTCAAAACGTTCAAAAAACCAACACTTAGCAGGATACTGGGAATTCCCAGGTGGTAAGGTTGAATGTGGGGAAAGTGTTGATGTTGCTTTAAAGCGCGAGTTATATGAAGAATTAGGAATAACCGTTAGCAAAGCAGAAGCATATACATCGGTTAGCCATGCTTACACGTGTAAAACTGTTTTGCTTGATGTGTGGAAAGTCGCTGAATGGTCCGGAACACCTGAAAGTAGAGAAAACCAGGAGTTCTGTTGGGTAAGTATAAATGAACTTCATAAATATAATTTTCCTGATGCAAATAAATATATTATCCAGTCTATTTTGTTGGATCCGATGTATGTTATTAGTCAAGAGTCATATGAAAATTACTCACATTTATATTCAGTTACGGAAGATTGTTTTGCTTCGGGCTTAAAGAATTTTCAATTAAGACTAAAAATAGATAGAAACAAGTTGTTTCAAAAAATTGTGGAAACATTAAGTGAAGTAGCAAGAAGGTATGACTCAAGAATAATACTAAATGGTTCAGCTACAGATATTGACAAGTACCCTGTTGACGGCATACATCTTAACTCTAATGAATTAGCGAGATACGAGAACAGACCGATAAGTGAAGAATATATATTAGGTGCCTCTTGCCACAATGAAGCAGAATTGACTAGAGCGGTTAAAATAAACGTTAACTATGCATTTTTATCGCCAGTTCTGTTTACAGCTAGCCATCCCAAAGCTAATGCGATTGGATGGAAAAACTTTAGTAGCCTTATCGAAGGTTTTAATTTTCCGGTATATGCGTTAGGTGGCATGGTGCCTACAGATCTGGAAATTGCAAAAAACCATGGTGCTTATGGCATCGCTATGCTTGGTGCGATATGGAATTCAGATTCACCAGGGAAAGATATAAAATTTAGTACAGTTTAATGTAGCTCAGTATAGGTTTGTTCGTCATCAACAGAAGGTATATCGACAATACTATATTTTTCATCAACCCATTTTCCAAGATCTACTAATTGGCAGCGTTCAGAGCAAAATGGGCGAAACAAATTGGAATTGTTCAATTTGGTAGTGCTGTTACAAATAGGACAATAAATAGCTTTACTCATAAGATGCAGCAATGCAGTTCAAAATCAACATCATTTTTTGTCTGAATAGGCCTGTCCTCAGTTGTGGACTCTTCCATAAAGCGTATTGTAAAACGGTGCTTTCCGCCACTAATTTCAGGATAATAACGGCTAGCGGAAGGCAAAAACACTCTAATCAATTGACAGGATAAAGTTGATTCTATCGGTTTTTGATAAAAGCCTGTTTCAGCCTTTTCTCTAATCGGATGCGTACTGTTTCTAACCATATCTAATGCAATGAAGGTGGACTTTTTAATTGGATCCAGATCAGCCGACCATTTAAAGAAATCTTGCTTTCGAGTAACTTCAGCTTGATGAAGCCAGTAATGATATCGAGGAAGATCAAAACTGCAAGTACCACCTGGAATACTAATGCGTTGTTTTATGCTAGTTATTAATTCATCGTTTTTTAATTGATTTCCTGGCTGGTATGCATTGTCACGCAGCTTTGTTAATAAATCTTGTATATCATTATTAATAGTATTTAATCTACTTTCATCTACGGCAGGGTTATTTTTCAACGATGAGAGCATTAAGGAGTGGCGTTCCAATTCTTTGATAAGCTCAGTTTTCAGATCAGATCGATTTAATAAGTCATTTATCTCAAGGAGAGACTCAAGTATATTCCTGTAGTCCCATTCAAATGTTGCTTGTGATCGAAATTCTATAAGATTGAAAAGATGCTCTAAACGGAGGAAGTTTCTCATCCTTTCATTTAATGGCTGTTCATATGTGATTTTATTTTGCATGATCTGTTGTACAAATTTTCATTATCATTAAAAATTGCGACTCATTAGGTGCTGTTCATTTCAGATAATCTTAAATATTTTTTATGTAGCATTTCAACAATATCACCAAGTTCTTCGATATTAACGTTATTGTCAATAATATCATCAGCATATTTTAGTCGTTGTTCTCTGCTAGCTTGATTTTTTATGATGTCCGATACTATATTTTCCGGGATCTTATCTCTCTCAGAAGTTCTGACGATCTGTGTATTCTCTGGGATATCAATCAGCAAAACGCGATCAAATTTCCCTGTTGCCTTAGTCTCAATAAGTAGAGGTATAGCAACCATGCAGTATGGAAAATCCACATAAGAAATCTCTTTTTCTATCTCTTGATAAATAACAGGGTGAAGTATATTTTCTAATCTTTTTTTGGCCTTAGAATTCAAGAGAATGATATTACGCAATTTGAATCGGTCGAGTTCGCCATTTACATTGAGTAGATCTTTGCCAAATTCATCAATGATAGCTTTTAAACAAGGTTCTCCTGGTTTTACAATTGCCCTCGATATGACATCTGAATCGATAACTGGTACGCCAAGCGCTTGAAATTTTGATGAAACAGTCGATTTACCACTACCAATACCGCCAGTTATGGCAACACGTAAGGTTTTCGTCATATTAAATTACAGCATTTAGATAAGCTGACATTATATAAGGTCCCCATAGCATCGATATCCAACCGGCGACTGCCAAGTATGGCCCGAATGGTATCGCTGTATTCCTATCGTGTGATTTAAAAATAATTAGTGAAATACCAATAACTGCTCCAACTAAGGAAGATAGAATTATTATTAAAGGGAGTGATTGCCAACCAAACCACGCTCCTAATACAGCTAATAATTTGAAATCACCGTGCCCCATTCCTTCTTTGCCGGTGACAACTTTGAATATCATATAGACGGACCAGAGAGTACCGTAACCAAATATAGCTCCAAGGACACTAGATTCGAGATCGGTAAAGAGACCAAAAATATTAATAATGATCCCAAGCCAAAGCAACGGCAGTGTAATGTCATCTGGTAATAATTGATGATCAAAGTCAATCATGCTTAAAGCAATAAGAGACCATGTTAACAAAAGGGCAAATAATGTCTGTGGGGAGACTCCAAAATAGTAAGCTACTATGACAACAGATGCTCCACTTACCATTTCTATTAGTGGGTATCGAATAGAAATTTTATTTTCACAGTTGCTACATTTCCCTTTCAGAAAAAGATAGCTAATAACCGGAATATTTTCAAATACACTAATTTGATGTTTGCATTTCGGGCAGCGTGAACGTGGAGTAACTAAATTAATGTTTAGCTCATCTTTATCTTTATTAGAGTTATCAAGTTCAAGTAATTCGCAGCATTGTTGTTTCCAATCTCTTTCCATCATCACAGGAAGTCGTAGTATGACAACGTTCAGGAAACTACCAATCAATAGCCCCAAGACGAAAATAGTAGACAGGAAGAAAATCGGATAAATTATAAATAATTCAATAATATGTGACACGAATAGTCTCGGTAAGTTGATAATCCACTAAATAGTGATTAGTGGATAAGTGAAACAGAATTCGGTATTTTTAAGTTTATCGTTATTAAACGACGGCACCCATTTTAAAGATTGGTAGATACATGCCAATGACTATGCCACCGATAACAACACCCAGAAATCCCATAATTGCGGGTTCAAGTAAACTCGTTAAAGCTTCAACAGCATCATCAACTTCTTGTTCATACCAATCTGCTACTTTACCGAGCATGGTATCAATGGCGCCAGATTCTTCACCAATCGCAACCATTTGTACAACCATATTTGGAAATAAACCGGTTTCTCTCATTGATGATTGTAGTTGAGTTCCTGTCGCAATTTCATCTTTCATTTTCATAGTCGCATCATAAAAAACGATATTGCCACAAGCACCAGCTACTGAAACCATAGCCTCGACCAGGGGAGTACCCGCTGCAAACATGGTCTCTAAAGTACGTGCAAAACGTGCAATAGCAGCTTTTTCCATGATCTCGCCAAGTACCGGTATTTTCAAAATAGCACGGTCTAAAAAATGCTGCACAGCAATGGATCTTTGCTTTATTTCCATTAAGCCAAAAACGGTGCCGCCCATAACTGCAAAAATAATGTACCAATAAGCAACAAAGAAGTCGGACGCATCTACCAAAAATTGTGTTAGTGCGGGTAAATCGGCACCAAAATCAGAAAATAATTCAGAAAACTGTGGAATGACAAAGATCATCAGTATCGAAACAACGATAACAGCAGCAACGATAACAGCAGCGGGATAAAATAATGCAGACTTAATCTTCGATTTTAATGCCTCAGTTTTTTCCATGTAGCTCGCAAGTTTGTGCAGGATTGCTTCTAAAATACCTGCATGCTCGCCGGCTTCAACGAGATTGCAATAAAGATCATTAAACTGCAGAGGGTGTTTCTTTAAGGCTTCAGTCAGGTTATTTCCTGCTTCTACATCACCTTTTATACCTAAAATTAATTCCTGCATTCCTGCATTTTCATGTCCGCGACCGACAATTTCAAAGGCTTGAACTAGAGGAACACCGGAAGACATCATGGTTGCTAACTGACGACTAAAGACGGTGATATCTTTTGGTGTTATCTTGGCTTTACCACCTCCACCTAATAGTGGTTTAGCTTTTTTCTTAACTTTTAAAGGTTTTATACCAGAACGCCTAAGCCCGGCTTTAACGAGTGCCTCACTTTGCCCACTGACTTCCCCTTTAACGCGTTTACCAGATTTATCCATGCCTTCCCAGGCATACATGTCTGCTTTTTTTGCTTCAGCCATAATGATTACTCTACAGTTACTCGGTTAACTTCAGTTAAACTGGTGAGGCCAGCGGCAGCTTTCATCAAGCCTGATTTTCGTATGTCCCATATACCTTCAGACGCAGATTGATCTGCCAACTGAACCGCATTTGCCCCCTCGATGATTAAACGTTTCATGTCATCTGAAATAGGCATAACTTGATAAATACCTGCACGTCCTTTGTAGCCTGGATTATCCTCAGTTATCTCTCCAGGTTCAAATAAGTTAATGCCCTTCTCGATCATGTCATCAGGAAAACCTTCATCTTTTAAAGCGTCATCGGGCATTTCAAATGGGACTCGATTGTTTGGGTTTAAACGTCGAAGTAATCGTTGGGCGGTGATCAGGTTGATACTGGTTGCAACAGCGAATGCCTGAATGCCCATGTCTTGTAATCGAGTCAGCGTTTGTGGTCCGTCATTGGTATGTAAAGTAGACATCACCATATGACCTGTTTGTGCGGCTTTAACTGCAATTGATGCCGTACCGAGGTCGCGAACCTCACCTACCAAAATAATATCTGGATCTTGGCGTAAGAATGCCTTCAGGGCTTTCTCAAATGTCATTCCTGTTCGTTCATCAACCTGAACCTGATTAACACCAGGGAGGTTAATTTCAACCGGGTCTTCAGCCGTAGAAATATTAATATCTTCAGTGTTTAATATATTGATTCCCGTATATAGAGAAACAGTTTTGCCTGAACCAGTGGGCCCCGTGACTAGAAACATGCCATAAGGTTTATGTAGATTGCTTAAAAACATCTCCTTCTGGTGGTCTTCATAGCCTAGTTGATCAATCTGTAATGCGGCGGCATCTGAATCCAGAATACGCATACAAGACTTTTCGCCAAATAGCGTTGGGCAAGTACTGACACGAAAATCGATTGATTTGGTTTTTGAAAGTTTTAACTTAATACGGCCATCTTGAGGTACGCGACGCTCAGATACGTCCAGCCTGGACATAACTTTAATACGAGCCGCGATCTTGCTGGAGAGACTCATAGGTGGTTTTGCTACTTCCATTAATACGCCATCTATTCGAAATCGAACACGGTATGTCTTTTCATAGGGTTCGAAGTGAAGATCAGAAGCGCCTTTCTTGATCGCATCCAGTAATACTTTATTCACGAACCGCACAACTGGCGCATCGTCGACATCAGAATCATCCTGTTCTTGAGGCCCGTCTTCAGCTACCTCAAGGTCATCCAGATCATCAAAGTCTTCATCATCCATATCGCCTAAACCACCATCAGCCGCTTCGAGTGCTTTATCGATATTTTTGGTTAGTTTGTCTTCCTCAACTATTACGGCATCCGTTGTTAAGCCAGTAGCAAATTTGATTTCATCAAGAGCTTGAATGTTAGTAGGATCAGAAACAGCCACTGCCAAACGCTTACCGCGTTTGAAAATAGGTAGAGCATGGTGTTTTTTAATGAGTTCTTCTTTGACCAGTTTGATAATGTCAGGGTCAATTTCCAGCAGATCAATATCGACTAATGGTGCGCCAAACTCTTGTGCGGCGGCCAACGCAATACTGTTGCTGGGGACAAGATTATTTTCAACTACAAGACTAACAAAGGGTTTCTTCTTTTTCAGGGATTCTTCGAATGTACTTTGAGCCTTTTCTTCATCAAGTAGGCCATCAAGCACAAGTTTGCGTGCTAACCCACTAAGGTTTATTTTTTTTGTTGGAGCAGCCATTACCGTATTCTTGACCCATTGTTATCAAGTATTTAGGTTAAATATTAGATTATATGACGTAAATAACCAACTGTTTTAGCTCATAAATAGTGACTAATTATCTCCAAATTATATAAATCCGGACTATTTATTAATAATTGACCAAAATTCCAGTCAGGCGGCATCTGTTTCAAGTTCAGAGAAATCTAGTTTTTCATTGATCACATCTATCTTTATCAAAGATCCAGTAGCATATTGGCCGGAAAGTATTCTTTCTGCTATTGGCGTCTCAAGTTTGTCCTGAATGACACGTTTTAGAGGTCGCGCACCGTAGACTGGATCAAACCCTGCGGAGCCAAGGTTGTTTATTGCTTCCGGGCTTAATTCCAGGGATATATCCTGATCATGTAATCGACTACGTAAGCGATCCACCTGAATTTCTGCAATTGCCATAATCTGTTCCTGCATCAAAGCGTGGAAAACGACAACTTCGTCGATGCGATTTAGGAACTCAGGTCTGAAATAATTGCTGACTTCATTCAGCACGACTTCTTTCATATTGTCATATTCTGAATCGGCAGACATTTCTTGTATCAGGTTGGAACCTAAATTAGAAGTCATAACGATAACCGTATTTCGAAAATCAACGGTCCGTCCATGCCCATCTGTTAAGCGACCATCATCCAATACTTGTAACAGAATGTTAAATACATCGGCATGCGCCTTTTCTATCTCATCCAGCAATATCAGACTATAGGGTCGGCGACGGACGGCTTCAGTTAAGTAACCTCCTTGCTCATAGCCGACATAACCCGGTGGAGCTCCTATTAGTCTGGCTACAGCATGCTTTTCCATATATTCGGACATGTCGATGCGGATCATTGCATCTTCACTGTCGAATAAAAACTCCGTTAGGCTCTTGCAAAGTTCTGTTTTGCCAACGCCTGTCGGTCCGAGGAAAAGAAAACTGCCATTGGGTTTATCCGGGTCGGAGAGTCCAGCACGTGAGCGTCGAATGGCATTAGAAACTGCTGAAATGGCTTGTTCTTGTCCGATGACACGATTATGTAATATGCCTTCCATAGCCAATAGTTTTTCACGTTCACCTTCCAGCATTTTGCTGACAGGGATCCCTGTCCAATTTGCAACGACTTCTGCAATTTCATTATCGGTTACTTTATTTCGAAGTAGCGTCATCTCTTGCATGTCCGCCTGGCTTGCCATATCCAGTTGTTTTTCAAGTCCTGGAATAATGCCGTACTGAAGTTCCGACATACGGCTCAAATCACCACTACGTTTGGCAGCTTCAAAGTCGAGCCTTGCCTGTTCCAGCTTTTCTTTAATGTTATGTGTGCCTTGTAAGGCCGCTTTTTCTGATATCCATATTTCTTCCAGATCAGTGAATTCACGCTCAACCTTTTTAATTTCTTCTTCGAGTAGCCCGAGCCGTTTAATTGAGGCTGTGTCGGTTTCTTTCTTTAGTGCTTCCCGCTCTATTTTCATCTGGATAACTCGACGTTCAAGTCGATCCATGGACTCTGGTTTTGAATCAATCTCAATGCTGATCCGACTCGCCGACTCATCAATTAAATCGATGGCTTTATCGGGTAATTGTCGATCAGTTATGTAACGATTAGATAAAGTTGCCGCAGCGACGATAGCCGGATCGGTTATTTGCACATTATGGTGTACTTCGTAGCGTTCTTTTAAGCCACGTAGAATTGCGATGGTGTCCTCAACAGTAGGCTCATTGACGAGCACTTTTTGGAAACGTCGTTCCAAAGCAGCATCTTTTTCAATATTTTCACGATATTCATTCAGGGTTGTAGCGCCGATACAGTGTAGTTCACCTCGCGCCAGAGCTGGCTTAAGCATATTACCGGCATCCATTGCACCTTCTGCTTTTCCGGCGCCGACCATGGTGTGTACTTCATCAATGAATAAAATGATTCGTCCTTCCTGTTTAGACAGATCATTTAAAACTGCCTTTAAGCGTTCTTCAAATTCACCGCGAAATTTTGCGCCAGCGATTAGTGCGCCCATATCAAGCGCTAATAATTTTTTATTTTTTAATGACTCGGGGACTTCACCGTTGAGAATACGTTGTGCCAGGCCTTCAACAATTGCAGTTTTACCAACACCAGGTTCACCAATTAGAACAGGATTATTTTTAGTGCGGCGTTGTAACACCTGAATAGTACGACGGATCTCTTCATCGCGACCTATTACGGGATCAAGCTTGCCACTTTCCGCGCGAGCTGTGAGGTCAGTGGTATATTTTTCCAGTGCCTGTCGGTTTTCTTCAGCATTAGAATCACCGACTTTTTCTCCACCACGTAATTTATCTATGGCATCGTTTAATTTATTTTTATCTGCACCACATTGTCGGAAAATATTTCCCAGTTTGCCTTTGTCTTCTAGAGCGGCTATTGCGAAAAGTTCACTTGCGATGTAGTCGTCATTTCTGTCCTGTGCAGTTTTATCCATTACATTTAATAATCGATCAAGATCTCTCCCGATATGGACATCACCCGCTGAACCACTGACCGTCGGCATAGTGTCTAATAGTTTACCAAGCTCGGATCCAAGCTTATTGAGGTTGATACCTGAACTGGAGAGTATGTGTGACAGTATTCCCCCGTCCTGATTTAGCAAGCTATGTGCTAGATGTACAGGTTCAATATATTGATGTTCACGACCAACGGCTAGACTTTGCGCTTCTGCTAGTGCCATTTGTAACTTTGTTGTTAATTTATCGGGTCGCATATCTTTATCCTGAATATGTTGCTTATATGATTAGATAAATTGGGGCGAAGAACTGATATTCAAGTTCATCTTGATATTAAAAAGTTAAACGGACGTGGGAAAGCGCCTTGCTTCGATAACGTTAGTAAACACCTATGTCTATATACGAGCGCAATAGTTTCTGAATGGCGACAACATAAGCGGCTGTTCTAAAGTCATGAACATCCTCATTCGAGTCGTATACTTCTTTTAATTGCTGATAACTATTTCGCATCGTATCGTCTAGTCCAGATCTAACTAGGTCAAGCTCATCTGCACCTCTAGCGAGTTCTTTTTGCATCCATTCTGTAGAGGTCTCTCCAGTCATTGCTTCAATAGCTTTTAACATCTGCGCGCCACGCATTTCATCGTTACGCCGTTCCATTCTGCCAAACCGGATATGCGCTAGATTACGAACCCACTCAAAATACGAGACAGTCACACCACCGGCGTTGACATAAGCGTCGGGTAATATAGTAACGCCTCTTTTGCGTAAGATATCGTCTGCTTCAGAAGTAACCGGTCCATTTGCTGCTTCAATAATGAGTTTGGTCTTGATATTTTCAGCGTTATGATTAGTGATTTGTGCCTCCATCGCAGCGGGAATGAGAATGTCACACTCAATTTCTAAGCCTAATGCACCATCCTCGGAAAATTGAGCATCTGGAAAGCCCTTAATCGTTTTATGTTCATTGATATGGCATCTGACATTTTCAATTTTTAATCCTCTGTCATTCATGAGAACGCCATCTCTTTCTACAATAGCAATGATCTGACACGCATCCTCTTCATCTAGTAATTTTGCTGCGTAGTAGCCAACGTTACCCAACCCCTGTATTACAACCCGCTTTCCACTGAGACCTGGGGTTAGTCCGGCAGCTTTAACATCGTCTGCATTACGAAAAAATTCGCGGATAGCATAAACTACGCCGCGGCCCGTCGCTTCAGTTCTGCCTCGAATACCGCCATGTGCAACCGGCTTACCGGTAACACAGCCAAGATAATTAATATCTTCAGGATGTAATTGTTTATAGGTGTCGGTAATCCACGCCATTTCTCTTTCTCCCGTTCCCATATCGGGTGCGGGAACGTTGGTTGCTGGACTGAGGTAGCCTTTTCTTACTAACTCCCGCGCAAAGCGACGCGTGATTCTTTGCATGTCATCACGGCTATATTTTGCAGGGTCAATTAATAATCCACCCTTCGAACCACCAAAGGGGACATCAACAATGGCGCATTTATAAGTCATTAGTGATGCTAATGCCTCGACCTCATCTTCGTTCACTATCGGCGCGAAACGTAAGCCCCCTTTCGAAGGTAATCTATGGTCACTGTGTACGGAGCGCCAACCAGTAAAGACTTCAATTTTGCCGTTGATTTCTACAGGGAAACTAACTTTTATGGTGGAATTACAAGACTTGATGGAGGCTGAAGTACCTGAGTCAACCTTCAGGACGTTCAAGGCACGATCGACCATGAAGTTAACACTTTCGCTAAAACTTAACGATTTATTATTTTTCTTTTGCTCCATTACCATTCCCCTTGTGTCATCATTTCGAGTCTTTAAAATTCAAGCTTAGTCGAATATTCGCACTATTCCATCCAAATCATTGATGCTGTTCTTCCTGTATTGTTCTCTCGACGGTATGAATAGAACAGATCGGCTCTTTTATAAGTACATAATCCACATTCATAAATCAGGCCAACTTCTGAATTTCTAAGTATTATTTTCACAATATTTCTTAAATCGCAGTACCAGTGTTCGTTATTGATTTGTTTAAACGCACTTTTGATAGAGGTAGAGTGATCTAAGCATCGTTCATAAACATCTCGGCCGACCTGATAATATTGACGGTCAATACATGGGCCAATCCATACCAGTGTTGAGCTCGGCTTTGCAAACTCTTTAAGAGCATTTTCAATAATGCCTGCGCAGATACCCTTCCAGCCTGCATGGATTGCCGCGATTTTTGTTCCTTCTGAATTGCAGAATAAAATTGGGACGCAGTCTGCAGTGAGAATAGCGCATATATTCTTTTTTTTGCTAGTGTAACTTCCATCAGCAACGTTATTTTTTTGATGACAATCTAAAGAGATTATCTTTGAACTATGTGTTTGTTCTAGCCACGAGGGTTCAGTAGCTAGCTCAAGATGTTTTGATAAGTTATTTCTGTTCCTAATGACATCAGCAGTGATGTCACCGACATGAGTTGCGAGATTAAGCTCGTTGTATGGGGATTTACTTGTGCCACCTTTTCTAATTGAAGTCCCTGCACGAATATGTTTCGGTGCAGGCCAGTCTGCCCAGAGCCAAAGTTCATCAACACTATCAGTCATTTTGGTTTAAAACAGTTAATAATGTTTGTATGTCTTCAGGCAAGTCAGCGTTGAATGTCATGTCTATTTTTGTCAGTGGGTGAGTCAAGCTGAGTGAATAAGCATGTAAGGCTTGGCGACTAAAATTACTAATGAAATCTCTTAGTGACGGGTTTACGCCTTTTCTTATAGAGCCGTTATTTCCATACACCGGGTCACCGACAATTGGGTGTTTAATATGAGACATATGAACACGTATTTGATGTGTGCGCCCAGTTTCCAGTTGCACATGTAAATGAGTGTAATGCTGGTATTTCTTGATCAATCTATAGTGCGTTGTCGCCGTTTTACCGTTACTTGTCACAGCCATTTTGATTCGCTGTTTCGGGTGACGTCCTAACTTGTTTTCAATAGTGCCGCCGGACGTAAGTTGACCACAAACGATTGCTTGATATTCACGCTTTATATCTCGTTTTTGTAGTTGGTTGACTAAATTCGTATGCGATTCGAGTGTTCGCGCAACGACTAAAACACCGGTTGTGTCTTTATCAAGACGGTGGATGATCCCCGCTCGTGGAACAGTGTCAAGGTCTTTGTCAAAATGTAACAAAGCATTAACCAATGTGTGATTAGGGTTCCCTGCGCCAGGATGGACAATCAGCCCAGCAGGTTTGTTAATAATAATTAATGCCTCGTCTTCATGGAGAATATCTAACTTGATTGCTTCGGCTTGATGTTTTTCAATGTTAGTAATTTCAGTATCTATATCAATAATGTCACCGTTATGTACTTCAGTTCTTTGTTTATAAATTGATTTATTGACGCACACATCCCCAGACTTAATCCATAATTGGATCCGTGAACGTGAATGCTCAGGGATCAGTTGAGAAAGTGCTTGATCCAAACGACTTCCCGCGAGCTCTTCCGGTATGATTATTTGTAGTTGAAGTTTAGGCATGTGTTATGAAGCTTTGCTCTCAAGATGGGTTTGAGCTAACCTACAGTCTATGCGACATTCAATAATATTTTTACTGATTTTTTTACTTTCAGGCTGTTCTCATTTCAAAGATAAGGGGGATGATACTGCAGGCTGGGATGCTGATCGTCTTTATGCTGAGGCAAGGGGTGAACTAGACACAGGTTCATATGATAAGGCGGTTGAATATTATCAAAAGTTGGAGACTAAATTCCCATTTGGTGTTCATGCGCAACAGGCATTGCTGGATTTAGCTTATGCTCATTATAAGAACGAAGATCCTGATGCAGCACTTGCAGCCAGTGATCGCTTTATTAAGCTATATCCTCAAAACCCACATGTTGATTATGCTTACTACTTAAAAGGACTGACAAACTTCAATCGAGGTAAGGGTTTTTTACAGCGTTATATGCCTACTGATGAATCCCAACGTGACCCGGGTGCAGCTTTTAGCGCTTTTCAGGATTTCTCTGAACTGGTTAAAAGGTTTCCTGAAAGTTCATATGCAGAAGACTCTGCTAAAAGGATGCGTTACTTACGTAATATTCTGGCAAAAAATGAGGTTCATGTTGCTAATTATTATATGCGGCGGGGAGCATTTGTTGCGGCTGCAAATCGGGCAAGGTATGTGATAGAAAATTACCCCAAGACACCCGCTGTTCCTGATGCATTAGCAGTCATGGCCAAGGCCTACCGAGTACTCGAAATGGATGATCTCTCTAATGATGCGTTGCGTGTGCTAGAGCTAAATTACCCGAATCATCCAGGACTTTATGAGGTTGCAGATATTCAGATTGAGTAGTATCTCCATCTGTTTTTGATGGTTTCCAGTTTTTCATTGTAGTCTGTTGTTTTAAATCTAATATTCATTAGATTATTCTTAATTTGGGTATTGTTACTTTATGGACATAAACGAAAATATAATAATTCGGGATATGAAAGTTTTGCCAGACATTGATCCCTTGTTTGAAATTCAGCGTCGTATTGAATTCATTAAAAAGACCTTAAAGAATTCAGGATTAAACTATTTGATACTTGGTATAAGTGGAGGCATTGATTCCTGTACTTGTGGACGTTTGGCGCAAATCGCAGTTGATCAGCTTAATGAAGAAGAAACTACGGGTTATTGTTTTATCGCTGTACGCCTTCCTTATGGAGAACAAATTGATGAAGACGATGCGCAAACGGCGATTAATTTTATAAGGCCTACTCATAATGTAACTATAAATATAAAAACAGGTGTTGATTCGATACATGTTGAAAATATGCGTGCATTATTGGAACAGAATTTATTACAAGTACATGATGGAGCAAGTGATTATGCAAAAGGTAACGTTAAGGCAAGAATGCGTATGATCGCTCAGTATGAAGTAGCAGGTCTGCTCGGTGGGTTAGTGATCGGAACAGATCATTCAGCTGAAAATATAACGGGATTTTATACCAAACACGGTGATGGAGCATGTGATTTAGCACCATTATTTGGTTTAAACAAACGGCAAGTAAGAATGCTTGGGCGAGAACTAGGAGCGCCAAGCATAATTATTGAAAAAGCACCGACCGCCGATCTTGAATGTTTGGCTCCAGGGAGATCAGATGAAGAAGCCTTGGGATTAAGCTATGACCAAATCGACGATTTTCTGGAAGGTAGAACGATTTCTGAAAAAATAAAGTCAAAAATTATAAGTATTTACGAAAAGACGCAACATAAAAGACAAGCCGTTTTGACGTTATATACTGGTTAAAATTCAATTTTTTTGTGTCAACTGCATAGTTTTTTTGCAGGTAGATGACTGAATCTGGTAACAGAGAGAATTGATTAAATGCTACTGGATGGATGCGAAATAATCTTGTTCCAATGAGTGAAAACCCCCTAATCTTTAGACCTGATTTGCAAGGGTTGCGAGCTGTAGCCGTTTTACTTGTTATCATTGCACATACACGCCTAGCTATTGCTCCAGGTGGTTTTATAGGTGTGGATGTATTTTTTGTACTTTCAGGTTATTTAATCACCGGTATTTTATTAAGTGAGCTGATCCAAGATGGTCGTATTGCTTTTTTAAGCTTCTATGCAAGACGGTTAAAACGGCTATTACCTGCGCTTATTTTTATGTTAAGCGTAATATTCATTTTAACAGTATGGTGTTTATCTGGTGTAGAAGCTCGTGTTCAATTGGCATCATCTCCTTATTCGACAATATGGATAAGTAATTTTTATTTTTTTCTATCTGTAATCCCCCCATTAATAACCCGAGTTAAAAGTAGAGGTTAAGCCGCATTCAGTAATTGTCTGGGTGGTATTCTCCCAATCGCTGTATGTGGACGTTCATTATCGTAAGACCAAAGCCACTGTGTAGCCAATAATTGAGTTTGCTCAATTGTTTCAAAAAGATGTAGTTCTAGCCATTCATGTCTAGCGGCACGATTAAAGCGTTCGATATAAGTATTCTGTGTGGGCTTGCCCGGCTAATGTACTCAGGGCCGTTACCCAAGCCTTCCCGATTATAGTCATCGAGCACATTGAAGGTACGCAGGCTACGACCATCGATTAGGCTGTCACTCATAAAGTCCATAGACCAAACTTGATTAATGGCATCCGGGACACTCAGTGCCCCCGGCTTATCGCGTTTGATGCGGCACTTCGGCTTAATGCGTAAATTCAACTCCAGCTCTCGATAGATGCGGTAAACTCGTTTATGGTTCCAGCCATAGCCTTGAACATTGCGAAGGTATAAAAAACACAAACCAAAGTCCCAGCGTTTATAAGTCGTGCTTAAACGCAGCAACCAATCTGCGATTTGGGCGTTTTCATCGTTGAGTTTTGCCTCATAGCGATAACAGGTTTCACTGAGCGAAAATACCTGACAAACAACGCGGATACTGACTACAAATGGAGTTCGAGCCTGTTGCGCCATCTCTTTACGGCGAGATGGCTTCACCACTTTTTTCACCCCTCAAGGGGATACCGGGGTCAATGGCCTCCCGGGCTATTTCACACTTGAGTCTTTCTTCGGCATAGATCTTTTTAAGTCGACGGTTCTCATCCTCAAGTTTTTTCATTCGTTTCATGAGTGAGGCATCCATACCGCCAAACTTAGAACGCTATTTATAAAAGGAGGCATTGCTCATGTCGTGTTTTCGGCATAAATCTGGCACTGAGGTGCCGGTTTCGTTTTGTTTTAAGATCGCTAGGATCTGACTGTCTGTATAACGTGATTTTTTCATAGAAAACTCCTCTGTTCAGTGTATGAGAATTTTCTACTTATAACGCCTGTTATTTTTCAGGGGGATTACAGATATTAACTGAGCAATGAACAGATTAAACAACCGACCCAGAAAATGTCTTGGTATTAAAATGTCTAATTAGGTATTTTTAGGCATTAACCCATCTGTTGCATTTGTGAGTTGAAATCATGATTATTGAATTACGGTCTCAGGCTGGTTATTTTCTTCCTCTGAAATAAGCTTACTCTGGTCAATACGGGCTAGTTTTTTTGCTTGTTCTATATGGTAAAACTTATGCTGAGTATATTCAGAAGGGGTTAGCGAGGATGCAGTGAGGTGGTGTTCGACGAGAGCTGAATCCTGAGGGGCTGCAGTCAATATACCGTCAATAATGTAATGTATTTGATCTGCTGTATTCGCACGTAAAACCTCTGGATTTTTCTCATTTAATGTAACTATTGAGAATCCAGTGAATGATTTTAAATCGAGATCCTGGGGCCATTTAGAAGTTTGCCATTCAAAAGGGGAGTGGCGGTAGCCGGGATGAAACGTAAATCGGGAATGGCTAGTCAACAAATAATCACGATAGTGGAATATAAGTAATATGGGACGTAATGATGCCTGCACAAGCTGGTTTTTTACCGTTTTCAATTGTGACATGGATACTTTTTGGCTTTCTCCATAATAATATCGGTCAAAACCATAGAATATCGGTTGCCAGTGTTCTGCAGGTTCAATGGTAGAGAAAACAATTAAGGATTCAGTGCTATATTGCTCACTCAAATATTTTCCAACACCTCGCCAATTTGATTTTTTTCTAATAGATTTGAAATCAGTAAGCGTAATTATAGCCGTGCTGATAATTATTATAGATGCAATTAAACTAGCAATTTTTAAAATATTTCTTTGGCAGTGACGAGCTAATAGTAACTTTATTTTTTCTAGTGAATATGAGGAAAGCAATAGAATTAACGGTAGTAAATAAATAGCATATGGAGGGCGAAAAGGAGAATTAGTATGAATACGAAAAGCTGCGTAATGAATAAAAAAGGCAAGAGGAATAAGGGCTGCTAGTAAGCGTACCAGAATATGTTCGGTTTCATTTTTTTTATTGAAAATAAATAGTAGGCTTATACCATATAGAACAGAAAATAGTATCGCAAACGGTTCAAGTTGTACGGTCCATGCTTGTAGAATCTCATCGAATGAAAACTCCGATAACCGCGAAATAAAATAAGTAAGGTCGTGAGCTTGAGTTGTATTTAAGTACCTTTGGCCTGTATGAAGAATTTTTAGAAAAAAGGGGAAGTATAGCAATAAAGAAACTAGCAATATAAAGAGTACAATAATAAGGCGAGTTTGTTGCTGATAAAAGGATGTTTTCTCGAGCAAGCCATTTTTAACTAAGTCTGTCGTAAGTTTTATAAAAAGAATAATTCCTAGGCTTATGTATGTTGCTAAAGGAGAAAGAGAACGGGTTAATAAAAATCCGAAACATAGGGTAAAGAATATGAGGTAACTACCGGCTCCTATTTTATTAGACGTTAATAAATGCTTAAGACTCAGTAGCATTGCTAATAGAAAAAACACAGGAATGCTATAAGGCCGAGCTTCTTGCGAAAAATATATATGATGGGGGTTAAGTGCCATAATGAACCCAGTAAATGCAGCAATGGGCCAGCTGGCAAATGAATTAGACAATATCATTAACAGTAATACAGCCCCAGTTCCCCATAAAGCTGCTGGTAAACGTACCATATAGTCACTTTCAGAAAACTTGTAAAAGAATGCTCCAATCAAATAATCTAAAGGTGGTTGTTGTTGTCTAATTGCTCCTATTGTAACCTCAGGAATTGTTCCTTTATAATATGAAATCTGATGAATCTCATCCATAAATAAACTTTCGTGATCAAGGTTATGAATTCTCATGACAAGCGCCACACAAGTTATTACGCAAAATATGAACCACTTATTTGTAATAAGTTTGATAAGGTTCTTTTTTAAAAACTTATTCATCTTTATAATAAAAAGAGTTCTTTTTAAATATTGAAGTGCATCTTCTGGTTGAGTCAAAGATTAATTATTATGATGTAATATTCAGTATTTATTGAATAATTAGATTATCAAGACTACTCATTTAATGATTATTGATAGCTGCTTTCATGACAGGCATATCTGTCGCATTTAGTTTCATTTACAACACGTTTATTAACAGAAACTTTATTTATCTTTGTTGTTGATTTTATCAATCTGGTTTATTTTACTTGTTCTCAATAGAAAAAAATATTATTAGTATGTTTCTCAAGCATGCTTATAGCCGTTTACGGACTAATAAGACCTACGTTGAATCATTTTATAGTAGTAGTTACGTGTTTTGATATTTTTTCAATTTGGAAATCGATAAGGAATAAAGTATGCGTTATCTCCTTGTCTCGGGTTTGTTTTAGTTTTCTCTCCATGGGTTATCAGAAATTTAGTTGTGATTGATAAGGTTAACGAGCCGTCTCTCTTTGTCAATACAACCCATCATAGATATGTGCCCTCATTTTATGTATCAGAGTTTAGCTGAGAGCAAAGGCTTTCCGTATTACTTTGATCCAAATAGTCAAAAAAACCAAGAATATGCCATTATTAATGGGCGAGTTGAATTGGGGGTTTAGTGATGAGACATGGAAACATCTAAATTGGTATTTTATAGCTAAACCAATGACTTTTTTCATGGGATATTTTAAATGGTTAGGCTGATATCTTTATTTATCCCGTTATTAAAACTCTCTATGATGACAATATGTTTTATAAGGTTACACGTCTATTTGTATATTGGATGCATTGGTCACTGATACTATTATCTATATGTGCTTGTATTTTTGCCGGTCAAATTAATAAATTAAATTTACGACGTTAAAGAATAGTATTTACATTATTAATAAACCTTAAGTATTTAACGATTTTAGAATTGTATCCCCAAGTCCACTTGGTGAGCGGACAGTTTTAACGTTCGCTTCTTCAAGGGCAGCAAATTTATCATCCGCTGTGCCTTTGCCACCGGAAATAATCGCCCCCGCATGACCCATTCTTTTTCCTGGTGGTGCGGTAACACCGGCAATATAACCTACGACTGGCTTGGTAACATTATCCTTGATGAACTGGGCCGCTTCTTCCTCTGCTGTACCTCCAATTTCACCAACCATGATGATGCCTTTTGTTTCTGGGTCTTCCTGAAATAATGCTAAACAATCAATGAAGTTCGTGCCATTGATTGGGTCACCGCCAATGCCCACACAGGTGCTTTGACCAAGACCATTCATGGTGGTTTGATGCACGGCTTCATAAGTTAGTGTTCCAGAACGTGAAACGACGCCAATACTGCCGACTTTGTGGATACTGCCTGGCATTATGCCTATCTTGCATTGGCCTGGAGTGATGACGCCGGGACAGTTAGGCCCTACAAGTCTTATCTCTGGAAATTGATCAACGTAGGCTCTTGCCTTTACCATATCCAGAGCAGGAATCCCTTCTGTGATGCAGACGATGATATTAATTCCTGCCTCTGCAGCTTCTGTTATGGCTTCTGCAGCAAATGGTGGTGGTACCATTATCATACTGGCATTAGCGCCGGTTTGGTTTACTGCGTCAGCAACGGTATCAAAGACCGGTTTGTTGAGATGTTTTTCTCCACCTTTGCCTGGCGTTACGCCGCCGACTAGTTGCGTTCCGTATTCGATAGCCTGCTCCGCATGAAATGTCCCTTGGCGACCAGTGAAGCCTTGAACGATAACCTTGGTATCTTTGTCGATTAATATAGCCATTATTTTGCTCCTCCAACAGCAGCAACTGCCTTTTTAGCAGCATCCGAGAGATCTTCTGCTGCAAGTAAGTCAAGTCCACTATCTGCGAGAGCGGCTTTACCTTCATTCACATTAGTGCCTTCTAGTCTGACGACAACAGGGACATCGACACCGACTTCTTTTACCGCTTGGATAATGCCTTCCGCGATCAAATCACAACGTACGATGCCACCGAATATATTGACTAAAATAGCCTCTACATTTTTGTCAGAGACAATTAGTTTGAATGCTTCTGCAACTCTTTCTGCAGTTGCCCCGCCGCCTACATCAAGAAAGTTTGCCGGTTTGCCGCCATGCAATTGAATAATATCCATGGTTGCCATTGCTAAGCCAGCACCATTAACCATGCAGGCAATATTGCCATCCAGCGTTATATAGTTGAGATCAAATTGTCGTGCGATGTTTTCTTTTTCATCTTCCTGAGTTGGATCCCGCAGCTCTTCAAGTTGAGGATGTCTAAAGAGGGCGTTGTCATCTATCCCTACTTTTGCGTCGATGGCGACCAAATTGCCATCCTTATTTATTATGAGGGGATTAATTTCAACCAGACTCAGATCATTTTCGGTAAATAATTTGTATAAACCTTGTAATATAGAACTTAGTTGTTTTCTCTGATCATTATCAAACCCTAACGCGAATCCGATTCGACGGCATTGGTGACCTTGTAGGCCAAGTACAGGGTCGACAATAACACTGATAATCTTTTCTGGCTGTGTGGCGGCGACTTCTTCAATGTCCATCCCACCTTCTGTGGATGCCATAATGGCTACTCGTCTACTAGCGCGGTCGACGACTAAACTGAGATACAGCTCAGAGGCGATATCAGAAAGCGATGCAATTAAGACCTTATTAACAGGTTGCCCATGTGGTGCTGATTGCTTTGTGACTAATTGAGAACCCAGTAATGATTCGACAATGGATTCCAGTTCATCTTGTCCCTTTGCGATTTTTACCCCGCCCGCCTTGCCGCGGCCACCAGCATGAACCTGCGCCTTGACTATCCAGCCATCACCACCTAATTCCGAGGCGCATTGTTTGGCCTCAGCAATAGATTCGGCTGATTTCCCTGCTGGGGTGGGTATGCCATAGTCTTCGAATAGTTTTTTGGCCTGATATTCGTGTAGGTTCATGATATGTCCTTAACAGTGATAAATTGAGATATTAATGTGGGAGATGTGTTTTTTCTTAAAATAGCCGATGTATTCATTGATTTTAATCAATTATGGTACTTTTTTAATGAAATTGTATTGTAATAATCATTTATTAAGTCAGGGTTATCCATAATCTTATATTATTCGTTCCTTAGTTTCGACTTTAAAATATAGAACTCAATAAACGTGCCAATTAAACAACCGATAATCTGTTATGAAAAATTTTGATAAAAAAGCGCCTATTTCGCATTATCAAAAAACTATAAATTGGCAGGCATTGGCCTATTTTAATTTTTATCGGATATTGCTATCAGGTTTATTTCTACTCTTGGTTTATATCGGTCGTTTGCCGCAACCATTGGGTAGCCTTAATGAGGATCTGTTTTCAATTGTATGTCATGGCTACTTATTCGTAGCTATAGTTTTCAGTTATTTTATTCGTTCTCAAGTACCGAGGTTTAATCTTCAAATTGCCTTCCATGTCTTGATAGACATCATCATGTTGAGTTTGTTGATGTATTCAAGTAATGGATTGAGCAGTGGTTTTGGGTTGTTAATAGCTATTGCTGTTGCCGGAGGCAGCCTCCTTCGAGTTGGAAAAATTGCAATTCTATTTGCTGCTATTGCCGCGCTTTCTGTGCTGTGCCATGAATTATACTTGCAGTTTTTTAAATTTTATTATGCTGTTAATTACACCCATGCAGGAATATTAGGCGCTACATTTTTTATTATTGCTATTATCGGAAACTTACTCGCTACCAGAGTAAAAGAAACGGAAGCATTGGCAGAGTTACAGGCAATTGAAATAAATGAGCTCGCTAAATTAAATGAACATATTGTCCAAAGAATGCAATCTGGCATTATTGTTTTGGATCGCGACATGAATATTTTATTAATCAATAAGTCAGCAAAACATTTAATCGGGCAACAGGGCGAAAGTACAAATAAGGTTTCTTATTTTATTAATTTTTATATTAAAGAACACCTTGAAGGCTGGCTTATAAATAGTGATAAACAAAATGTTATCATTAAATTTGATGAGGGTGAGGTTGAGCTACAGGTTTCATTCATAAAATTAACATTAGAATCAAACTATCAAATTTTAATTTTTCTTGAAAACTTCTCACGATTGAAACAGCGTGCGCAGCAACTGAAGCTTGCCTCGTTAGGTAGACTAACAGCGAGCATAGCGCACGAAGTTAGAAATCCGCTTGGTGCTATTAATCATGCTGGTCAGCTGCTATGTGAGTCGGAGTCTCTCTCCATTGAAGATCAACGATTGACAGAAATAATCAATGATCACTCTCTCCGTATAAATAATATAATAGAAAATGTTTTAAGTATTAGTCGAAGAGAAAAAACAACACCTGAAAAATTCGCTTTAATTCCATGGTTGCATAATTTTGTTAACGAATTTGAAACGCGATATAAATTGCCTAAGGATAGCATCCAGATGAAAGAAAATAACAAAGACATATTTGTGCGGATGGATCCTTCGCAATTATATCAAGTGATGTGGAATCTATGCGAAAATGCAAAACGTTATAGCCAGAGTGTTCCTGTCATGACTCTGTCTTGTAATATTGCCGGCGATTCTCAAAGGCCATATATTGATATAATTGATTATGGGACAGGAATATCCGATGAAGTTAAGGAACAATTGTTTGAACCATTTTTCACAACTGAAACAAAAGGTTCCGGTTTAGGCTTATATTTGGCTCGCGAGCTTTGTGAGGCAAATCAGGCAACTTTAGTTTTAAATACAACAACAAGCAAAGGGACGACATTCAGAGTGAGTTTTATGCATATCAATAAACAGGGTGAGTTGGAATAGGAATGCCGCAACTTGCATTAATTGTAGATGATGAGCCCGATATTAGAGAATTATTGGGAATAACGCTGAAACGAATGAAAATCAACAGTCATTGTGCGGAGGACTTGGCAGTGGCGAGGGGGCTATTAAGCCAGTATAAGTTTGACCTGTGCTTAACAGATATGAAATTACCCGATGGAGATGGTGTTGAATTTGTTGATGAAATGCAAACGAACTTTCCTCAAGTTCCTATTGCTGTCATTACAGCGCATGGAAGTATGGAGAGTGCTATTCAAGCATTGAAGTATGGCGCATTTGATTTTTTGACAAAACCAATCGATCTGAATTCATTAAGAACAGTGGTGCAGAGCGCATTAAAAACAAGCACTACAGGAGATATAAAAAAACCAACGATCATTGGCACTAGTAAAGTAATGCAAGATTTACGTAAAACAATTGAAAAAGTAGCTCGTAGTCAAGCGCCTATTTATATCAGCGGAGAATCCGGAACGGGTAAAGAACTCGTTGCTCACATGATTCACGATTATGGGCCACGGGCTGACAAAGCCTTTATACCAATAAATTGTGGTGCAATCCCTGAGGACTTAATGGAAAGTGAATTCTTTGGACATAAGAAGGGTAGCTTTACGGGCGCGTTGACTGATAAGGAGGGTCTTTTTCAAGCAGCAAATGGTGGCACATTATTCCTTGATGAAGTTGCTGAGTTACCACAGCATATGCAGGTCAAACTATTACGGGCAATTCAGGAAAAGGTCATAAGGCCTATTGGTTCTCAAAATGAAATAAAAGTTGATGTCAGAATCCTGAGCGCGACGAACTATGACTTGAATGAGCGTGTTAAGCAGAAGTACTTTCGTCAGGATTTGCTCTACAGGATTAACGTCATCGAATTAAAAATCCCCCCTTTACGAGAACGAATAGATGACATCCCGTTATTGATTGATCATATTCTTGAAAAAATGGTTCAGTTATCAGGAAATGTAAAACCGAAACTAACTGATGATGCGAAAAAAACATTGGAGTCATACTCTTATCCCGGAAATGTCAGGGAACTGGAGAACATACTTGAACGCGCGACTACCTTATGTATTGATAATGTTGTTAGTCAGGAAGATATTCAGTTATCAGATCTCCCTGAAACAACGATACAAAGTAATACAGCATTGGATTCAGTGCTTGGTGATATAGAAAAACAAAAAATAGTCGAGGCGCTTGAAAAAACAAGATGGAATAAGACTGCTGCCGCGAAACTGCTTGGGATCAGTTTTCGAGCGTTGCGTTATCGTTTGGAAAAGTTGGGGCTTGATTAACCCAAGGCTGTGTTGCCGTAATACGTCACTTTATGACAATTAGGTAGCTTATTTATATCATGACTTGTCTAGCATCTAATAAGAAGTAAAATAAAAAAAACTATATTAAACAGTAATATAGGATGCTACAGCTAGGAAATTTAATAAGCGGTTTACTACTGGCATAGATCATGCTCAATGACCAATGCTCTTGCCCTTATTAACTAACAGTTTGTGATTATTGTTATGTAATGCTTGGGGCAGAGTAATCTTTGCAAAGATTGTTATTTAGTGTAATAACAAAAAGTTTAGAATTAATAATCTTTAATTTATTAAGTGAACCACTCATAAGGAGTAAGTAATAATGAAAAAAGTACAACAGGGTTTTACCCTAATCGAATTGATGATCGTTGTAGCAATTATCGGTATTCTTGCCGCCGTTGCTATTCCTTCTTATCAAGATTACACCAAGCGTGCGCACGTATCAGAGGGCTTTGGTTTAGCCGGTGCTGCGAAAACAAGCATTTCAGAATACTATGCGTCTGAAGGTACTTGGCCAACGAATAACACTACAGCTGGGTTGGCGGCAGCAACTAGTATCAGTGGTAATGCGGTTACCTCTGTAACAGTAGCGGATAATACAATTACCATTCTATATAACACAAAAGTGAACAGCGCTGCGCAAAACGTTGTTTTGACGGCGGATGATACTGGTGGTGGTATAACTTGGGGTTGTGCAGGTTCAGTAGCAAGCAAGTTGAGACCTGCTAATTGTCGATAAGACATTCGCAAATGCTTAATTGATGTAAATAAAAAACCCCTCTTCGGAGGGGTTTTTTGTGTTTGAGATTAAAATTTAAATATTACGAGAAGCTTACAGTAAATTTAAATTTACAGGTTTAATTGCAGTGTTTATATTTTTACTGAAGATTATATTAAATAACCTGTGTGAAGCGAGATGGATAGGACTGCGAAAACAATGATCATTTACGAATATTCTGGAGAAAAGTCTATGAGAAGAAATCAACGAGGGTTTACACTTATCGAATTAATGATCGTTGTGGCCATAATCGGCATTCTTGCTGCTGTTGCCATACCTTCTTATCAGGATTACACCAAGCGAGCACATGTGTCTGAGGGTTTGGCGCTTGTTTCTCATGCAAGGTCAACAGTTGCTGAATATTATGCTTCTGAAGGTACTTGGCCAATTTCTAATGCTGGAGCGGGATTAGCGGGTTCTACTAGTATCGTCGGAAACGCTGTTTCATCAGTTGCGATCGGCGCTTCTGGTGGCTCAATTACAGTGACCTACAATACGAAGGTAGACAGCGCCGCAACAACGATAGTTTTTACCCCTGCCGATACTGGCGGCGGCATAACATGGGATTGTAGTACAGGAGGCACAGTGCCTAGCAAGTTGAGGCCCGCGAACTGTCGTTAAGTAAGGTAGTCTCCGCACATGATAAAAGCCCCTCTTTGAAGGGGTTTTTTATTTATGTGTGCTTTAAAATATTGAGGGAGTTGATAGAGAGTAGGGGGTATTTTGCCTACTTGATTAATATAATTAGCGATCAACTTAACCTTACCCCATAGAATAAAATAGTTATGTTTAAAAATATAAACAGGCGGTATGCTTTTTTTATTTTTGCTGCTGCTGTGCTTGTCTATTTACCTAGTTTGCCCGGCGTGTTCATATACGATGATTATTTTAATTTTCTACAGAATCCGGCGATCTACGATGCGAGGTTAAGTTTTGCTGATGCCTGGACAGCAACACTGTCGGGTTCGTCAGGGCCATTAGGCCGTCCTTTGGCGATGTTGAGTTTTTATTTAAATTATCAGTTAAGTGACCTTTCTCCATTAAGTTACAAAATAGCCAATATCACGATTCATGCGTTAAATTCGCTACTGGTTTTTTCTATTGTATGCCGACTATTCACAATCTTGATGAACCGAGGGGTTCTTTTAAGCAGTAAGTATGAACTCGAGCGTTTGGCACTTTGGGTAACGCTATTATGGGCAGTGCACCCAATCAACCTAACGGCAGTTCTTTATGTTGTGCAACGAATGACGAGCATGTCTGCTACGTTTACTTTGCTGGGAATTTACTTCTATTTAAACTTGCGTGAGACTCCAACGATAGATGTTTGGAGAATGATGAGCAGGCTAATTAGTATTGTTTTTCTCGGGATTATCGCGGCTCTCTGTAAAGAGAATGGTTTGTTACTATTTCTATTTCTTTTCGTAATTGAATGTTCTTTGTATCAATGGCATGTAAAAGCATTATATGAACGCTGGTGTTTAAAAGTATTTTATATTTTTGTACTTTTATTGCCGTTATGTTTTGTTGGGCTTATGTTTTTGAATGGAGATTTAATAGCAGGTTATAGTGACAGAGCATTCGATCTCACGCAAAGAGTGCTGACAGAGTTTCGTGTTCTTTGGTTTTATATTCTTCAGATATTAATACCGCAGGCAAACTTATTTGGCCTGCACCATGATGATTTTATTATATCGACTAGCATATTCGAACCAATCTCTACTTTTTGGTCTATAGTTGCTTTTGTGCTGTTGGCAATAAATGGAGTTAAATGCGTCAATAAATTGCCCTGGTTCGGATTTGGGCTGCTCTTTTTTTTCGCGGGCCATATGATGGAATCTACGGTTCTTCCTCTCAACCTGGTTCATGAGCACAGAAATTATCTTCCCTCGATCGGTATGGTTATTATTTTTGTTTTATCATTGAAAGTATTATTAAACAGAATAAAAGTTGTCAGAACTAATTTGGTTTTTGCGTTTGTTACGATTCTATTTTCGTTAATTACAATCAATCGGGCATATGACTGGAGCGATCTGGTTTTACTAGGCGAGCGCCTAGCTCAACGACATCCCAATTCAGTTACAGCAAATTACGAAATGGGTTATGCGTACTTTAAAATATATGAACAAAAGCGCGACCCTGCATTTGCCTATATTGCAAAAACTGCATTACAAAGAGCAGCGTCACTCAGCGATAGAGACATGCAGCCAGCAATTGCCTTAGCCCATGTTGTTGCCATGTTGGGTGAAGATGAAGATCCTGTGCTTATGGATAAAATCGCTTTAGACTTCAAGCATGGAAATGTGAATGTCTCAGAAGTTATTTCTTTGCGTCAATATGTCAATTGTCAAATTACAACTTTATGCCGCAGTAACGAGATGATGATGCGAAGATTGTTCAACAATCTTTTAGAAAATAATAGTGTACAAGGCAGATTAAGAAGCGATGTGCTTTATATTTATTCTACTTACCTTGTGACAGTGCCGGACGGTGCAGCGCAAGCATTGATGATAATGCAAGATATTGCATTAAGAAATCCCGACACGCTTGAATATCAGGTTAAATTAATATCAATTTTCTTAGCGAATAGAAAAGTTAACGAAGCAAACCTTCTTATGGAACGGCTGACAAAACGTTATGGTATGGAGTGGAACGTCATTGAAAAATAATGTAAGCGATAGGTTAATCACAATATTTTCAAGCACCATTATTTTTTTTCTGGTGTTTTATGTTTTTAAGTCTTCATTAGGCTATGATTTTGTGTGGGATGATCGAGAAATTATAGTAAATAACGCACACATAAGGTCTTTCAGTTATGACAGTTTAATTTGGGCGTTTACCACTAGATTCGGTGGTAATTATCTCCCGCTAACATGGTTGACTTTTATCGTGGACTATCAAGTCTGGGGTTTGGAAAGCTATGGGTACCGGTTGGTCAATATCATAGTGCACGGTATAAATTCAATTTTACTGATGTTCGTGATCTCTTCATTTTTAAGATTAATTTATAGCGCACCCGCAAATCATATATTGATAACTTTTTCGTCAGTTATTGGTGCCTTAATATACGCATTGCATCCCCTGAGAATAGAGTCTGTCGTTTGGGTTACTGAAAGAAAAGATGTGCTTAGCGCTTTCTTTATGTTGATAAGTTTTCTGGCTTATATGAGTTACAGGTTTCAAACAGATGTGGGTATAACCAAGAATTCATTAAAGAGATACTATGCTATTTCTTTATGTTGTTTCTTTATGTCATTGCTATGTAAGGCTTGGGCCATTACTTTTCCTGCTGTCTTGATATTGCTGGATATGGCCACAGTTCACCCCTCAAAATTATCAATGAAATTGATTCTGGAAAGTATAAAGCAGAAGACTCCGTATATTATTATAGCTACCTTATTTGCATTAATAGCTATCTCTGGACAAAACACGGCAGGTGCGATGATATCCTGGGAAAAACTAACCTTGGTAGATAGACTCCTGCAATCTAGTTACGGTTTTAATATGTATTTATTACATACTCTATTTCCTTCAGAGCTATCGCCGTTATATCTATTGGGTAAAACAAACTTTTATGATGTTAAGTTTTTTGTACATTTTTTTGTCTTTCTCTCTGTGTTTATCCTCTCTTTATCTGTAAGAAAGAGAACACAATGGCCATTGTACTTTATGTTGATTTATTTCGTAATTATATCTCCTGTCTTAGGTTTTACCCAAAGCGGAGCACAGATAATGGCGGATCGATATACTTACATTGCCTTAATGCCATTTTCTATTGTCATTAGCTGTATTACTTTGCGAGTAATAGAATTAATACGAGGCTTAGGAAGATATGGGATGCCAGTCGCATGTTCAATTTTTACCGCATATGTATTTATGATGACTGTACTAATAGGTAGTACGAGCAAACAAATATTAATATGGAAAGATGAAGAATCCTTGTGGACACATGCCATCGAAATTGACAGGTTTAATTATCAAGCTTTAAATAACAGGGCAGATTATAGAGCAAGAAAAAAGTTATACGCAAAATCATTTGAGGATTATACTCTAGCACTTGGGGTTGATTCGAATAATGCCTATTCTCTAAATGGGAGAGCAGCAACTAGAATTCACACAGGTGATTTAAAGGGAGCGATCGACGATTTGAATGCGGCTTTAAATATTCTGCCTACATATGTTGATGCGTTATTAAATCGAGGCGTTGCTTATCATAATATTGGAGATGTGAAATTAGCCAGAAATGATTTCATAAAAATAATTGAATTGCTACCAAGTCATATTAAAGCGAATTATTATCTTGGCATAGGCTATTTTTCATCAAATGAATTTCGTAGAGCCATAATATTATTTACAAATGTTAACGAGTCTGACCCAACACACATGGACTCTATATACTATCGAGGACTTTCATATTTATATATTGAAGACTATGTGCAAGCTAAAAAAGATTTTAAGTATGTAATGAAGAATGCTCATAAGAATACTATTTTGTACAAAAACGTAGAACAACAATTGGAATTGCTAAACGGAATGGATATTTAATTATTGAACCATGAATAATAATTTAAGCATTATATTACCGGCTAAAAATGAGTCGGCATCACTACGAAAATTATTACCAAAATTAATTTCCACATATGCCGATGCAGAAATTATCATTGTTAATGATGGCTCTGAAGACGATACTTTAGATGAGTGCAGTAAATATAATGTGAGAGTGATTTCTCATCCGTACTCAAAAGGAAATGGCGCCTCTATAAAAACTGGAGCGCGCGCCGCGAGAGGAGATATATTGGTTTTTATGGACGCCGATGGTCAGCATTCACCTGAAGACATTCAGCGATTACTTGAAGAGATTGAACGTGGTAATGACATGGTTGTTGGTTCCCGTGATGCTGCTTCACATGCAAGTCTTCCCAGACGTATTGCGAATCTGCTTTATAACAGATTGGCTAGTTATATGTCTGGACATAAAATATGTGATTTAACCTCCGGTTTTAGGGCAGTAAAAGCAAGTGTCTTCGAGCAGTTTCTTTATTTATTGCCGAATGGTTTCTCCTACCCAACCACCATAACGATGGCTTTATTCCGGTCTGGGTACAGTATTAAATATGTACCAATAAATTGTGAAAAGCGCATAGGCGACAGTCATATTAGGCTAATTAAAGATGGTGTTAAATTCTTATTAATTATTTTTAGAGTTACTTCGCTATATTCGCCACTTAAAATATTTGCTCCAGCCAGCTTTGCTATTTTTGTTACCGGGCTTTGTTACTATGCGTACACTTATTCATATTTTGGACGATTTACAAATATGAGCGCTTTATTGATCCTGACGTCAGTCATCATATTCTTAATTGGTTTATTATCAGAGCAAATAACATTTCTAATTTATAGCCAAAATCAGAAAAGGAATAATTAAGTTTCAGAGCAGACAGTGAATATAAAAAATCTCTGTGGTTGAGGCAATAATGTATTTATTAAATATCCTTTTTAATAGAGCCAACGGCACGAATATCAACTCGTTCAAGATGGTATCGCGTATGATTTTTAAATGGATCTTCGGTGTTTCGAGCATAAGGAATCTTATTAATATTTAAGACGTCGTATTTACGCTCACTCACTCAGTAGCGGTTTAATGCGTAACCAATAAACCCTGCGTCGCCGTGGTAATTAATTTCTTTCAAACCGTTCTTAGCGAACAGACTACGTTGGCTAAAATATTGAATCTATTACTGTAATTTAGCTTATTTAAATTATTTTTCTAAAACCGTATTCATGTGAAGAAATAAGAAGTGTCGTTGTTAATCAATGAGATAGCATCTGCAAATGACGCTTTATTTTTATATAAAACAGTTGGTTACGGATATAATTCGATAAAATCTTTTTGCGATCCAATTCACATAATTATTGCTACAAGATTGATTGTTTTTTCTGTATGTATTACGTTCTATATTTTAGAACAATATTCTGAAAGGCGGTAGCGTGCTCGAAGCATTTAACGGTTTAATTACTTCAAAAATGAGGATCAAGTTATTGATGCGGCTGTTTCTCAATTCGCATCAACAATCCTACGTCCGGGAATTAGCGCAAGAATTTGGTGTTTCGCCAAGCCAAGTGAAAATTGAATTGGATAACTTAAATCAATCGGGTTTACTTAATAGTGAAAAAAGTGGTCGGCAGATTTTGTATCATGCCAATAATAAACACCCTTTATTTCCAGAGCTTCAGTCCATGGTGAGAAAGTCCTTAGGCATGGATCAAATTATTGACAGTATTCTGGACCGATTGGGAAACCTTGAATCAGCATATTTGGTTGGTGATTATGCATTTGGTAGAGATACTGGAATTATCGATATAGTTCTTATTGGTGAGATTGATCAAGAAAACCTTCATGATCTAACAAAAAAAACGGAACGATATATTAGTCGTCGAATTCGAACATTGACGCTGCATAAAGATGAGTTTATCAAACTCACTCAGAAAAATTCACTTCAGCCACGATTACTATTGTGGGGTGAGGAATGATATGGCTAATGTTTTAGCATACAGACTACTAATATCCCCTGGGTTACTGGCAACAACACTATTACAACATCGATATCTGCTGGGGCAGTTAATTAAACGTGATGTATTGTTACGTTATCGTGGTGCGTATTTTGGCCTGTTATGGGTCTTTATCAACCCATTAATAATGCTTTGTATATTTGCTTTTGTTTTCGGCTATGTCTTTCAGAGTCGTTGGCCTGCTCATCCAGGCAGTATCCCTTACGTACTTAATCTTTACTGTGGACTTATTGCCTTCAATATTTTTGGTGAGACTATAGGCCGCGCTCCGACGACGATACGTGCTTATCCAAACTATGTGAAGAAAATAATATTTCCAGTAGAAATTTTACCATTAGTGCCTCTAGGGGCTGCTTTTATCCACGGCATATTTAACATGATAATACTGGCAGCGGCTCTTGCCTGGGTTGGCCATTTGAATGCTTCTTTATTGTTGTTTCCTATGCTGATGTTGCCGCTTATCATGGTTGGGATGGGGCTAGCCTGGTTTTTGGCAGCTTGGGGTGTATTTATTAAGGACATGAGTCAGATCGTGCCAATATTTGTACAAATGCTCATGTTTCTTTCACCCGTTTTTTATCCTGCTAGCGCGGTACCTGAATTGTATCGCCCATTTTATTCTTTGAATCCGCTTTGTTCGGTCATTGAGGCGCTTCGGGCGGCACTTGCCGACACTACTATTGATTGGGTCTCTTGGGGAATTGCTCTGGTTTTGGGTCTAGTCGCCTTTTTTGCAGGACTGGCTTGTTTTAATCATAGCCGAGATGAGTTTGCCGATGCACTCTGATGATATTGTAATATCTGTCCGTGACGTCACTAAGAGTTATCGTATTTTTGGTAACGCAGGTACGCGATTAAAGCAGGCCATGACCTTCGGCTTGAAAAAATACTACGAGGAATATACTGCGCTTAAGGATGTTTCTTTTGAGGTCAAGAGGGGAGAGACAATCGGCATCATTGGGAGTAATGGTGCGGGAAAGAGCACTTTGTTGCAGTTGATTTGCGGCATACTCAAGCCGAGTTCCGGCACAGTTGAGGTGAATGGTCGTGTTTCTGCGATGTTGGAATTAGGCGCCGGTTTTAACACGGAGTTTACTGGACGTGAAAATGCATATTTTCAAGGATCATTAGTGGGGCTTACTAAAGCTCAGATGAAAAGCCGGTTCGATGAGATAGAGGCGTTTGCAGACATTGGGGAATTCATTGATCAACCTGTTAGAACATATTCGTCAGGTATGTTCATGCGACTTGCTTTCGCTGTAAATGTACATGTTGATCCAGATGTCTTAATTATTGATGAAATTCTTGCCGTGGGAGATACAAGTTTTCAACAAAAATGTTTTGATCTAATTTATAAAATCCAGGCTAAAGGCACAACAATACTCTGGGTGTCACATAATCCTTATCAGATTGAAAGATTATGCGACAAGGCTGCAGTATTGAATAAGGGGTATATGTCCGACTTACAACCTGCCAAGGATATACTATCTTTATATCATGATATGACACAAAGTGATTTGACGTTACCTGTAAATAATAAAGAAAATGTCAGGGTAGGCACACAAGCACTTTACTTCGACAACGTTAAAGTGATATCAAATTCTGATGATAATGTAATTCGCTCAAATGAATCGTTAAAAATAGTTGCAGATGTTGTTGCAACATTCCCAATGAAAGACATACGTTTTCGGTTCGAGGTGTGTTCGTCAAATAACGACATAGTTACTGTTCTTGCATCTATAGATCAATCGGAGAAGGAGCGCTTCTCCGGGAAACATCGCATATCGTTTACGATGGGAAATTGTCGGCTTACTTCTGGTTGGTATTACGTTAATGCGGTGGTGAGTAATAGAAACGTTAGACTTGATACATGGCAACGTGTTGTCGATTTTAAAGTGTTACTCAGAAATAAAAAAGCACAAAACCTATCACTAGATCAGGGTGTAATGGTTTCTGATGGAAAGTGGGAATTCTGTCAACAACAGAATGAATCGGCATGAAAAAAAATGAGCTTGATATTTGAAAATGTCGCAAGAATTGTAAAATGTATTAATCAATATCTGTTTACTTAAATCGAACATGCTAATGATATTAAATATAATTTATTTGAGTATTTGTTTATGAAGACACTGATAACGGGAGGAGCTGGATTTATCGGAAGCCATTTGGCGGAATTGCTTGTTTCGGAAGGACATGATGTTCTGGTTGTAGACAATTTGACTTCTGGTCGAGTTGACAATCTTAAGCATATTCCGTCAGGTTCAAAGTTCAGATTTGAAAATGCAGATATACGCGATCTAGACACGCTTATGCCGCTATTTTCCGAAGTGGACTGGGTGTTTCATTTAGCTGGTCTTGCGGATATCGTCCCATCAATTGAAATGCCGTCCGAGTATTACAGTACAAATGTAACAGGCACTTTTAATGTTTTGGAATGCGCGCGCATTGCAGGTGCTAAAAAAATTCTCTACGCGGCATCTTCATCAAGTTATGGTATTCCTGATGTTTATCCAACACCGGAAACTTCGCCGATACAGCCGGAATATCCTTATGCATTGACAAAGTATATGGGTGAAGAACTTGTTTTACACTGGTCTAAACTCTATAAGCTACCTGCAATTTCTCTTAGATTGTTTAATGTGTACGGCACTCGTTCTCGTACAACAGGTGCTTACGGTGCAGTCTTTGGAGTGTTTCTTGCTCAGAAACTTAATGGTCACCCTTTCACAGTCGTTGGAGATGGTACGCAAACAAGAGATTTTACCTATGTAAGTGATGTAGCAAGGGCTTTTTTGTCCGCAGCAGAATCAGGCCTTTCTGGTGAAGCTATGAATGTCGGCAGTGGTAATCACTATAGTGTTAATCGCTTGGTTGAACTTTTGGATGGTGAAATTGAATATATTTCGAAACGACCTGGTGAGCCAGATTGTACGTTCGGTGATACAAGTAAAATACAGAAGTTAATTGGTTGGAAGGCGACAGTTTCATTCGAAGAAGGAGTAAGTAAAATGCTCGAAAATATTAATAATTGGAAAGGTGCTCCGGTTTGGGATTCCACAAGTATTCATAAGGCCACGGAGACTTGGTTCACATATCTTGGCAAGGGAGAAACGCAGCCATGAAGGGAGGTATGTCTATTGCTGCACGTGCCGATTTGTTCAGTGATTTGTTAAAGCGGAGTAATGTAACCGATAAGAAAAAAAACAAACAAGAGCTGGAACAGGGCATGGCAACACTTTGTGACTGGTTAACAGAGCTTCGTGAAGAAGAAAGATGTCTTTATATTCTTGGTAACGGTGGCAGCGCGAGTGTAGCTGCACATGCTGTGACTGACTTTTTTAACGCAGCTAAACTCAAAGCTATCACCTTACATGAGTCTTCATTGTTGACCTGTATGTCAAATGATTACGGTTATGAAAATGCGTTTGCACTAATGCTTTCACAAATGGTGAAGCCTAAAGATGTTGTGATTGTGATAAGCAGCTCCGGGCAATCGATGAATATCCGAAACGCGGCTCAACAAGCTTCGCAAAGCAATGCCCTCGTCGTTACTTTGAGCGGGTTTGGCAGTGACAATCCTCTACGTTTAATGGGAGAACTTAACTTCTGGCTTGATTCTGATGATTACGGGATGGTCGAGATCGGTCATCAATTTATATTACATAATATTTCTGACCGTTTGAGAAAGAAACTGTCTGGTGAAACATGAGTGATAAAATTGTTAACCTGGAAAAGATTGCTGAGCAATCACGATTAATAAAAAGCAATGGGCAGCGAGTTGTGCTTTGTCATGGCACTTTTGATCTTATGCACACGGGCCATATCCGTTATCTGCAACGAGCGAAGCAAGAGGGTGACTTTTTACTTGTCACTGTAACTGCGGATGAATATGTTAATAAAGGTCCAGGGCGACCAATATTTAATGAGCAATTACGCGCTGAGAATTTAGCTGCATTGGAATGTGTTGATTTTGTGGCGATAAACCATGCGATTTCTGCAGTTGATGTTCTGCACCTGATACAGCCTGATGTTTATGCTAAAGGAAGTGAGTATCAGTCACATGGTGATGATGTTACGGGTAATATTATTCTTGAGCAGCAAGCGGTAGAGACACACGGCGGTGAGATATTCTATACCGATGAAATTACCTTCAGTTCCAGTAGTTTGCTTAATGAGCATTTTGGTGTGTTTCCACCAGAAACAAAGCATTTTCTTGAACAATTTTCTGAGAAGTGGTCAGAGAAAGAAATTCATAGTCTTGTAGACTCTTTGGCGGATCTAAATGTGTTAGTCGTCGGAGATGCGATTATTGATCAGTATCATTATGTGTCACCACTTGGCCAGACAGGTAAGGGGAGTTCACTTGCTGTTCGTTATGAAACAGAAGAACAATTTGCAGGTGGCTCCATTGCTGTTGCTAACCATATTGCCGGATTTGCCAAGTCGGTTACACTAATGGCAGGACTGGGAGATCAAGATAGCCATGAAACTTTTATCAGGGAGAAATTAAAACAAAATGTAGAACCGGCATTTTACTACTTTAAAGATGCGCCTACTGTTACTAAACGACGTTTTGTTGATAGTGATCTTTCAAAATTATTTGAAATTTACTTTTATCAGGATACACCAATACTTGAAGATGGAGGAGAGGAAGTATGCCAATGGTTGGTTGATAGTTTGAGTAATTATGATGTTGTCGTTGTTGCGGACTTTGGTAACGGGTTTATTGATGAAAAAATGATAGCTATACTTTGTGATAAATCACGTTTCCTCGCAGTCAATACCCAAATCAATAGTGGTAACCGTGGTTACCATGTCATTAATCGATATGCTCGAGCTAATTTTGTTTCACTTAATGAACCTGAATTAAGACTGGCTGCGCACAATCGCCATAGCCCGTTAGAGGAAGTGAGTGACTCTGTGGCGGAGAATGTAAAAGCAGAACGTCTTGCTATTACGCGTGGCACCAAGGGTATGATGATGATGGATAAGAAAAATAGGATGGTCCATAAAGTTCCCGCACTATCTACGCGGGTGATCGATCGAATTGGTGCAGGTGACGCCTTTCTTTCCTTGTCTGCGCTTTGTCTGGGTAAAGGTATCGATGCTGAAGTTGCGGCTTTCATTGGCAGTGTTTCTGCTGCAATGGATGTACAGATTGTATGTAATCGGGATGCGATTGATCCGGTTAGTTTGAAGAAATATGTCTCGACCTTACTTAAATAATTATGGAATTTTAAAGTGGAAGTAATAACACCAGCATTAAGACTGTTTCGATCTATATTAAGGATACGACGTGTTGAAGAAGCGCTTGCAGAACGATACGCTGAGCAAGAAATGCGTTGTCCGATGCATTTGTGTATAGGGCAGGAAGCGATCGCTGTAGGCGTGTGTGAGACATTAAAAACAAGTGATCGTGTATTTAGTAATCACCGCGCACATGGGCATTATTTAGCCAAGGGAGGAGATCTCAATGCTATGGTGGCTGAAATCTATGGTCGGGCAACTGGTTGCTGTGGTGGGCGAGGTGGTTCCATGCATCTTATCGACCTCGGCGCGGGTTTTATGGGAGCAACACCTATTGTCGGAGGGACAATACCCTTAGCTGTTGGCGCTGCTTGGTCGGCATCACTGCTTGATAAAAACTACGTCACAGTGGTCTTTTTCGGTGATGGCTGTTTCGAAGAAGGTGTCATGCACGAGTCGTTAAATTTCGCGGCACTACACAAACTCCCGATAGTTTTCGTTTGTGAGAATAATGATTTTTCAGTATATACGCGGCTTGATGAAAGACAGCCTGATCGGCCTATCTACCGTTTAGCGAGAGCGCATGGTATGGCAGCATATAGTGGTAATGGTAATAATGTAGAAGAGGTACTGAGCCTCTCTACTGAAGCAATTAATGCTGCAAGGCAAGGTTTAGGGCCACAGTTTCTCGAATTTCATACTTATCGTTGGCGCGAGCATTGTGGCCCAAACTTTGATGATGAATTGGCCTATCGATCAATGGATGAAATTGAAGCAGGTAAACATGCCTGTCCACTTGTTGATTATGAGAAAAAACTGAAACAAAAGGACAAGCAGTTTGCCGACAACGTTGAAACGTTTGAAGCTGAGATCAATGAAGAAATCCTCGCTGCATTCGAATATGCCCTGTCTAGTGAGAAACCCTCTGTCCTTGATGCGGAGAGAAAAATTTATGTCTGATAATAAAGAACAGCGGCAGATTACTTTTGCAGAAGCAATCCGTGAGGGTCTTGATCAAGCAATGGAAAAAGATGCTTCTGTAGTTGTTATAGGTGAGGGTGTTCCTGATCCGAAATCGATATTTAATACAACGGCTGGATTGTCGCAGAAATATGGCGACACTCGGGTCTTTGATATGCCGCTTTCAGAAAATGGAATGACGGGGATTTGTATTGGTGCAGCTATGTCTGGCCTGCGCCCGGTGATGGTACATCAGCGTATTGACTTTGCTCTGCTGGCGATGGACCAATTGGTTAATAATGCTGCCAAGTGGGCTTATATGTTTGATGGTAAGGCAAGCGTGCCACTTGTCGTCCGACTCATAATTGGCCGAGGCTGGGGACAGGGCCCACAACATTCCAACAGTTTACAGGCTATGTTTGCACAGGTTCCGGGACTCAAGGTGGTGATGCCAGTGACTGCACAGGATGCAAAAGGTATGCTGATTGCAGCAATAGAAGATGAAAACCCGGTTCTGTTTATTGAACACCGTTGGCTTCATCATGTTAACGACGAAGTCCCAGAGAACTATTACCAAACATCATTAGATAAAGCCAGAGTCATGACTGAGGGAGCGGATGTGACGATCGCCGCATTCTCATACATGGTTATAGAATCACTAATTGCTGCCAGAGCGCTAGAATCAATAGGTATTAATGTTGAAGTGATTGATATGCGTAGCGCTAGACCGCTGGATATTGAGGCGGTTCTTCAATCTGTGAAGAAGACTGGTCGATTGATTACAGCGGATACCGCATATCAGACTGGGAGTATTGCAGGTGAGATTATTAGTCAGGTTGCTGAGCTTGCTTTTGAGCATTTGAAGACACGCCCAGTCCGGATTGCCTCACCGGATCATCCTGCACCAACGTCTCATTTTTTATCTGAAAATTATTATCCTGATGCGAAAACAATTGCAGATGCAGTATTAAATTTGACCGGAACTGAACAGAGTTCTATCGATTACAGTGATTTTTGTGCCGCGTTTCAAACCAACAATCCACATGATGTGCCTAATCGCGAATTTAATGGGCCCTTCTGATCGAATAGTTAGTCATTTTAAGTGATTCCTATTTATGCCGGTGCAATAGTAAGTGCTTCTGATGGGCGAGTTCTGTGTCAGTTACGTGACGATAAGCCCGATATTATTTGTCCGGGTTTATGGGTTTGTTGCCCAGGTGGGCATATTAACAAGTCAGAACGACCAATTGATGGAATAGTGCGCGAGTTACGAGAAGAATTTGAAATAGAAGTTAAAAACTTAAAAACTTTGATGACGCATAAAGAGGATTCAAGGGAGTTTCAAGGCCTCTATCATGCGTTTTATGCAGATCTGAGTACACCAGTTGAAAAAGTTAAATGTAATGAAGGTCAGCGTGCCGAATTTTTTAGACCTGAAAACGCGTTGCGTTTGTCGCAACATCCCATAAGCCTTATTTTTCTAAAGGCATTTATGAAAATATGAAACCAACAATTGCAGTGGTTATTCCTAACTATAATGACTCTAATTCACTGAAGCAGTGCCTCGACTCAGTGTATAAACTGGATAGTGTGCCCGATCAGGTATTAGTCGTCGATGATCAATCTACTGATAATAGTTTGAATGTTATTAATGAATGCATACGAAATATTCCGTCGGCTGAGCTTGTCGTTAATACTGTCCGGTTAGGTACCATGGGAGCGCTTAATGAAGGATTAAAGCGAGTAACGACAGATTATGCATTATTCCTTTCATCTAATGACTACCTAAAACCTGGAATATTTACGCGCGCCAGATCATGTCTCCATAAAGATGGGTATCCGGGGGTATGGTCGGCAATGGTATCGACAGTCGATGAGAAAGGCCAACAGTCCCATGCTTATCCCTCTCCGGTCATATCGTTAAGAGATAAGTGCCTCACGCCTAATGAGTGTATACGCATGGCGTCATGGCTTGGGCACTGGTTCACAGGGACGACATTGATCTATCACTGTGAGACATTGAAAAAAATTGGCGGGTTTGATCAGAACTACCAAGGGCTGGCAGATATGCTAGCCGCGTTAACAGTTGCCAGCATTAAGGGAGCATCATTTTCACCTGAGTCATTTGGAGTAATGAGGCTGCACGCTGGAGGGCTTATGGAGAGGACATCGATGGATTTGGCTGGGCTAGATATTATTTTAGAACGAATGGTCGATAAAGGGCCAAAGCTGTCACCACAATTGTTCAGTAAAGAGTTTTGTGATGTTATGCAGCGACGAATTCGTTTTACTGCCATTAGAGCATTTAACGATAATAGCTGGTGGGTGCATGCGCGAAGATGGGAAGGATATCGATACAAACTGCTAAGTACGGTTAGTCCTTTAGTTGGAAAGTTCAGGGCATTGCAGCTTTTTCTGGCCTTTATCTTACTGCGGCCCCCACAAGATGTGTTTATGATTATTTGGTATCGAATGTTTGGAACTTTATTTATCAACGTTCGAAGAAAGTTATCTTAGAAAACATGACAAAGTCTGTCTTAAAATTTCTTATTACACCTAATTATGCAACACCCTACGATCAACGCATGGTTAATGGTTTAGCTGATGGGTTAAATGCAATTGGGCATCGGGCTCTTGCACTGCCATCACCAATATCTTCCAAAGAAGTTGTGAATCAATGTAAAGAATATTCTGTAGACATAGTGCTACAAGTCAACCGCACTAGATCTCAAGATGTAGAACTACCTAAGAACATTCGTTACATATCTTGGTATCAGGATGTGTTTCCTGAAACAGTAAAAGGGTTTGCAGAGAATTTTCATGATTCAGATATTCTTTATGCTCTTGGAGATCCTACGGTATTAGGTCTCGAAACAGATATGCCATGTTATGTTGGGTGTTTACTTTCTGGTGTTGATCAAAAAATTTTTGAATATAAGAAATGTGATGGTCATGAAAAAATAGATTTTTCCTTATGTGGATTTATTCCAGCACCGCCGCGTACCAGAGGTCTATTTGAAATAATGTTAGAAACCGTTGAGGAAAATTATCGGCCGTTAAGTGGTTCATTGGATATACATGCTCTCGATTTAGCGATAAGGGAGAATATGGCTCCTTATCCAAATAACTTTTCTATTGCGAAGCAATACGTGTTGAAACAATTGTACAGGGTACGACATTTTCTGAAACCTAATAATGGTAGCAACCTTCATTTGTTATCACCATTTGAAAGGTCTATTAGTTATTATACACGGGAATATCCACGCCTTTTAGATCGGGTAGCATTGATTGACAGGGTATTAAAAATTTCTGACTCCTTGGAGCTTTACGGACTTGGATGGGATCGGCATGAAAAATACAAAAGTTATTCAAAAGGGGTAATATCAACACAGAATGGATTATTAGATACTTACAGCAAGAGCAGGATAAATCTTGCGAATAATACACACGGATTAGGATTACATAGCAGAAACCTTGAGTGTATGGCGATCGGAGGGTTTATTTTTACACACGAATCTCCGCATGATGACAAATTAGGCGGCATGCTGACATCTTTTGAGCCTGAAATTCATTTTGGTATATACAGTGTTGAAAATATAGTCGATGAAGCCAAACGATGGTTAAAAGAAAGGAAGAAAAGATCAGATGTTGGACAAAATGCTGCCAAAGTTATTAAAAGTAAACATATGTGGTGTCATCGAGCATCACAAATACTTGAAGATCTTAAGCGCTGAGGAAAAAGTATCAATGTTCAAAAAAAATGATATCGATAATATTCCAGAGTTATTGGAAATAGAACCCGCAAAGGGTTGTAATTTGCGTTGCATAATGTGTCATGTTCCCCATGAAAAAGGAAGACCGGAATATATTGATCTCGATAACCTAAGGAAAAGTACGGAAGGTATTAATGACTGCCATGTGATTATTGGTTCTGAGTATGAACCAACAATTCATCCTGAATTTGAAGAATTACTCAGGTTAGCAATCGATAGAAACTGGAAAATAGATTTTTTAACAAATGGGGTAAGGCTAGATAAAGTTGATCCGAAATTACTGGCAGATGTTAATTTCCATGTATTCAATGTTTCATTCGATGGCGCAACAGAAAATACATTTTCCAAAATCCGAATTGGTGCTAACTATACCAAGGTCTTAGATAATATAATGAGTGCTTTAGAAATAGTTAGTAAGAACGGTACATATACTGCCGTCAATGCAACCTTACTTGATTCAAACCTACACGAAGCTCCCGATATGGTCAAAATGTGGAACGAAATGAATTTCGATTTAATTCGTATGTTTGTTATGCAAGCAAGATCCCCGAATAGTGATGTAATTAAAGAGTCTCTCTATAGTAAGAGAAGCGAGCTGGCAATCATGCTTAATAAGGTTTCGCAATTAGTGATTGATGAACAGCTTCGTATAGGAGTTAGAAATGGCTATTATGGTTCAACAAAGTTTCTGCTTCCTGAAAATCTTAATTTAAAGATATCAACTATCTACTCGAATAATCCAGACTATAGGCATGTCCCTGGTGTGAGACAGGATATGCAACTTGGAGATTGGCCCGGCATGAATTGGCCATGTAAGTCACCTTTCGTTTATTGCCGTATTCGTTGGGATGGAAGCGTTGATCTTTGTAATAATAGAGATTTTGTTGTCGGTAATATCAATGAGAAGTCTCTGGTTGATATTTGGAATGATAAAAAGACAAATAAAATGCGTAATAAAATAAAACGTTCACCAAGCATTTGTAAAAGTTGTGATTATTTTCGATTTTGTATTGGAAGCCGTTCTCAGGATATATTTGAGAAGGAAAGTCATTTTGCAGGTGGATTGCTTCAGCACTCAAATATAGTTAATTTGTAGTATTAAAAATGTCGTACTAATGATCGGTTAATTGATATGGCTTAATAAACCTGATTTATTGTATAAATAAGCTAACATAAGAACTTTTATAGAAATACTAGAGTCTCTAAGGACAAAACAAAAAGTTGTGAAATCATTTTCGGCGAATACCAGGAAAGAACTCCAAGATGATTATCGAGTGTTTTATGTGACCGCCTGGGGTTATGCTGCGGATCATTTGATAGGTTGGTTACCAAAAGCCCTCAACTGCCACTATGATATGTTTGCATTACTTGCGCACGAAGGCTCACGGCCAAAATATCTAGCAGAACGAACTCGTGCGGAGCGACCAGCATTAGTACCGTATACTGAATTTCTTAATGATATGGGAATGACCTACTCCGCCATAGGTGATTGCTATTCTTTTCGTGCAGGACAAATGCCAGCATTGTTAGGCGTTGAGCGCTATAAAGACATACCTGTTGTGAATATAGTTCGTCATCCAGCAGTTTGGCTTGAATACTATGTGCGTTGGCGTTCAAGCAATATGCGAATGCGTGAAGGGGCTACCGACCCTCTAGCATGGGAATGGAAAACTGCTTGTCACGGATATTTCGAATATCTTGGGTTGCCTGAATATAACAAGGAAGATATCGATACTTGGTCTTGTTATCAGGGAATGTTTCAATTGAATAATGTGTTGGGGGATATTCATGCTGTTGATAAACATATACCCATCGAAAAGATTGCAGATAACCCTGATAAATTTAAAGAATTAGTTCATTACTTAAGTCATGGAAAAATTGCATATGACCAATCTACTCTGGACATTGTGTTCTCTATGCGCAACACACTGTTTCGAGGTGAGAGACCTGTTGAAGCAGATCCAGGTGTGTTGATCGAGAGTTGGCCTGGCTGGAAAGTTGATGCCTTCCGTAAATTAGTTTCCAAAGAAACTCTGGATGTCCACAGGTCTTTTGGTTATGACTTTTCGGAAATCATACGGAAACCAATAAACATAAAGCCGGGGCATGACAAGGTGCAACGATCTATTTTTGTATCTAGTCTTCCTAAATCAGGCACATGGTTGTTGAGAGAAATTCTAGAGATGATTACCGGACTCAAGTCATTTGAACCAGATATAGTCGAAGGAGAGCCAAGTTACGAAAATGAAATGTTGATCGATTTTCCTTCAGGCACATTCTTTTCATGGCATTCTATTTTAACACCTAGAGCAATTTCCCTGCTCAATGGTTGCCAATCTAAAAATATTTTCTTGATACGTAACATCTATGATGTATTGCTATCCATGTATAACCATCTTACACGAGATGTCGATGCAACAATAGGTCGCTCAGTAGGAGGCTCCAGTTACTTTAATGATAAGACGACTGAACAAAGTCTTACGTTAATGATATCCGGTTTTACGACGCCAGAAATGACATGGAGTGGTGTCGGTCCAGTATTAAAACAAATTAATAGTATGCTTGCATTTATTGAATCAGGTCATGCGTTATTAATTGACTATAAAGAGTTAACAATTGATAAGAGAAAGGTCATAAAAGATATTTTAAATTTTCTGGAGCTTCGGTTATCAGGAAAGCGTATTAAAGAAATATTAATTAATACAGAAAAAGATTTCATGCGAGAACGCTTAAGAAAAAGCGGTTCTGGCTTGCATGTTTCTGAGAAAACGCACCTATTGAGCAGAAATGATTTCTCAACATATCATAAGGAGATGCTAGATCGTATTGTGATGATCGAAGCACCAGAACTCCCAAAAAGATTAGAAAATTTAGGTTTAAATACAGTGTTGTATTTGGATGAACTTGAAGAACCAGCGAAATGGACAGAGTTTGTCGGGGCCATCAAGAAAAAGTTCAAATAAATTTATTAGGTATATTTATAAGAAATATATATCAAAGTAATAAATAAGGATGTTTTTGACGTTGTCTCTAGATAGCAGTATTGTCTATCTGTTCATATGTATTTTTAACTAATTTATATGGTTGCATTTTCAAATAACCGTATGAGTTTTTCCGTTGATTTAGAAACTGACAGTTGACTCGCAAAAAAGTCATTACTTTTATTTGCCAAAGATAACCTCATTTTTGGCGCACGTGCTAGCTGTAGAATTTGATCTGCTAACTGACTTGGGTCGTTAGCATCGACGAGCGAAAAAGGCATTTCATTACTGTTGATGAAAATCGAGTCTACCCATTCAGTTTTGGCGGTAATTATAGGGCGGCCAATGCGTGCATAATGATAAATTTTATATGGGCAAACACGCTGGGTTTTATTCGTCGAGCCAAATATACCCAGACAGATATCAGACCTTGTGATCTCTAAGGCTAATTCTTCTGAAGAACACCAGCTTTTGTTCCAGGTGAAATATTTTGGTTTCTGCGACGCATACTTGCTTACGTAGGCTGCGTCTTGGCCATCGCCAATGATATGAAACGATATATTTTGGTGTTCTTTTAAAATATCTATAGCGGCAATAATGGTTCGTATGCCATGTAAAGGAATGAGAGTGCCAATAAAAAGCACTCGACAAACACTGTCTTTCTCAGCGATGTACGGGGTGGGTTGGAATACTCTCTCATCAGTAGCTAATGGAATTGGGACAAACTTTTTCAATGAAAGGTTAAACAGCGTCGAATAATAATCAGCATTGTTTTTCGTATCAACAATCACGTAATCAGCGGTATTAAACGCTCTGCGTTCTATACTAAATATTAGTTTTGCTGACCAACTTTCTTCTCTGATGAGTTCCCGATCCAAAACTATGGCGTCATAAAGTGATATGAATGCATCGAGAATTATAAAATCAGGTCTTAGTGTTTTGGGTAGTAACGAAATTGAATATTGTAAAAATATCGATGGATAAGGTATATAAAGACGTTTAGCACGGCAGTGTAAAATGATTCGTACAAAAACAATAATATGACAGAGAAACAGTCGAAAGGGATTATTGAATGCGCGTACGTTATTATTATTTTTATGCTTTTTGGCCAGAAAACGACAATTTATTTCTTTAACTATTATATGTGGGTGTTGAATAAGTGATTGAATGCGAAATAAGACATTGGGATAGGCTTCACTTTTTTTATATGTCCCTGCGACTAAAATAGCTGTCGGCGTTTTAAGGTTCGACATTATCTATCTCAAGTGGCCCAGTCTTAAAATTAGATTTCAGTCCATCTATCAAACCAGACATAGTAAATAATATTCTTTGTTTCTTTTTGTCTTCAAAAAATACTGTAGATAACAGATCAGCTAATATCCGCAGGAGCTGGCGTATTGACCAAAATGGAAATTTGTGGATATAGTTTTTTGCTGTAACAATAGTATTTCTTGCAACGTAATATTTTCTTTCCGGGTTATGCGGATGTGATAGCAGGCACTGTATACGATTAATGAATGTATTTTCCTGTAATCCAATGCTATGTGTCATTAAAGATTTGCATGTGATGCAAATTTCATAACCTAGTGATCTTGCCCTCATGCAATACTCATGGTCTATAGAGTCAATAAAGTATTCGGATCTAAATTGCCCGATATGTCGTGCTAGTGCCAGATTCAGCAGGCTACCAGAAGTAATCACCGTAGCTTTATTTTGGTAAATATTTTTGCTCTGCTTACAATGAAAGGCAATTGAGTCATCATGAATATTCCTGTAATTAGTACCTAAGATAGCTGGCACTATTGACATGGTAGAAATTATTTTAGATAGCTCCATTATAATATTGTCATCAACAGACGTATCTTGATCCAGTAGTAGCGCCCATTCCATATTGCTGTGAGATGCAATCTCAATACCTTGATTGAGTGCATGAGCCAGCCCCATATTGGACGGGTTTGTGATTATATTATGCGAGCTGGAATCTGATAACATTCGTGTTAGTAGGTTTAATGTATCCTGTTTACAACGGTTATTTACTACAACAATGTGATGAACTTGGCGCTTGATTTTATCAATATGATGTAGAATATCGGTCTCAGGCAGATAAATAGTAACTATTGCGCAAGTATTACCTTTGTTTGGCAAGTTTGAAGTAGTAATATTTTTACGCATTATCATATTATTTTAATTGATTCATTTTCAATTTACAGGAACTTTAAGATGGCAGACCCTTATGGTATTGACAGTCATAAATTAGCATATCATCCCAAACGTGTTTCTCAACTTCTGGATGTTGGTAAAAATTGGGAAAAGGCAAAGAATGTCTACCCTATCTATGTCGAAATGGCACCTGTTGGTGCCTGCAATCATCGATGTACTTTTTGTGCTGTCGATTATATAGGTTACAAGGCACGCATGTTAGATGTTGCGATTTTAAAAGATCGATTGCCTGAAATGGGCAGTTTAGGGGTAAAGAGCATAATGTATGCAGGCGAAGGAGAACCTCTGCTACATAAAAAGATTAATGAAATTGTCAAAATTACGCATGATTCTGGCATTGATGTTTCTTTTACTACAAATGCCACGTTGATGAACGAAAAATTCGTTGAAGAGTCATTGTCATTAACCTCGTGGCTTAAAGTATCGATCAATGCGGGTACTGCAGAAACCTATTCCAAGATCCATCAGACTAAGGAAGAAGATTTTAAGAAGGTATTAGAGAATCTTAAACGGGCGTCTGATTATAAATACAAGCACAATATTGATTGCGCAATAGGTGCACAAGCATTGTTGCTCCCAGAGAATTCAAATGAACTTGGAGAATTAGCTAGAATTTGTAGAGATGAAATAGGTTTGGATTATTTAGTTGTCAAACCATATTCACAGCACAATTTTAGTGAAACCCGCATATACGAAAATATAGATTATTCAGAATACCTTTCTCTTGGAGACGAATTACAGGAACTAAATACAGACAAGTTTAATGTTGTATTTCGAGCAAATACAATTAAAAAATTCATGAATAAACATGAAGAGCGATACCCAAAATGCTCATCGACACCCTTTGTCTGGGCTTATGTTATGGCAGATGGTGCTGTGTATGGATGTAGTGCGTATTTGTTGGACCCACGTTTTGAATATGGAAATATATTAGACAATACATTTCAGGAAATTTGGCAAAGTGAAAAAAGGAAAGAAAATTTCCATTATGTATTGGACGAACTTGATATTTCAGAATGTAGAATAAATTGCAGAATGGATGAAGCTAATAGGTACCTCTATAAATTAAAAAATAATTCAATTCCGCATATTAATTTTATATAAAATATATACACATGAACAAAAATTTTAAAAACTATGCTTTTGTCGACACTGTCCAGCCAAGTGAAAATTGGAAGAAGATTTCTCAAACCGAACGTGTAGAACTTATTTACAATCAACTTCATAAGTATCAAGGTGCAGAAACTTTTAAAGTTGAGCAGGCTGATGAAAATGGTCAGATAGTGATAGCTGTTGACAAAAATATTCCTGCGAACGAGCGAGGCCTTTATCTTTTGGAATTAGAACAAACGCTAAAGGAATATGTTGATCAAGGTTTACATCTTTGGTGTGAACCAGTTGGCGATAAGAGCGCGCTAAGAAAGCTTAGAGGCGTTGTCATTAAGTCATAATTGTATTGAATATGGAGTATTTAAATGAGTAGTATACATAATGCAGTGTCCACCAATGAAGGTGATCTTGTTCTCGATTCGCATAAACTTTCTTACCATTATGACCGGGTTGAAGCATGGGAAAATGGAGAACGTATTGCACCAGTTAGTGTTGATATGGCATTAACGCGAGCATGTGGAGCAATGTGTTCTTTTTGCTATGCAATGGTACAGGAACCTCAGGAACGCGCATCAATAAAAACTAAAGAAGCATTAAATTTGCTTGATGATTTTGCGGAAATAGGTGTTCGAGGGGTATCGCTAATATCCGATGGTGAAAGCACGCTTAGCAAAGCCTATGTTCCTTTTATCCAGCACGCGGCAGAATTAGATATCGATGTTGGTAATGCTACTAATGGCTGGGAATGGGAACCTGAAAAAATAGAGGAGGTTTTGCCGCATCTAACATGGGTTCGATTTACTGTAGCTGCAGGAAGACCTGAGAGTTACTCACGAATCATGTTTAAAGGTCCAGAACATACAGATGTATTTGATAGGGCAATTAAACATATTAAGTATGCAGTTGAGTTGAAGAAAAGAAAAAACCTTAAAGTGACACTAGGGATCCAAATGGTTCTAATGCCTGAATTTAAGGATGAAATAATACCCTTTGCAAAACTCGCTGTAGACCTAGGTGTCGACTATGGTGTTATCAAGCATTGTTCGGATGATGAGTTTGGGACATTAGGAGTTGACTACGAACAGTACGAAGATATGTATGAGCTTCTGAGCGAAGCAGAAGCCATGAGCAATGAGAAGACGAAAGTAATTGTTAAGTGGGATAAGATTAAAGATAAAGGTAAGCCCTCCTATAAACGTTTTTATGGGCCGCAATTTCTTTTGCAAATTAGTGGTAGTGGCTTAGTGGCTCCATCAGGGATGTTCTTTAATGCACGGTATTCAAAATTACATATGGGTAATTTTGTAGATGAACGCTTTATTGATATTTTTAAATCAGACAGGTACTCAACGATAATGAATTATTTGGCGTCACCAAACTTTGATGCCCAAACAATGATGGGAACACTGCCTATACAACACTATGTAAGTGTTGCACTGGACAACCATGCGAAAGATATTGAGAAAATAGTTCCAGCAAGTGACAGCGAGCCACTTCATGTGAATTTTTTATGAAAAGGCAGAGTCATTAAGAAGTAATTCATTTATAGTGAGAATTCATTACGAGTATAAAATAGACTCTTAAAATCCGCAGATAATTTATTTTTTTACCTTTAATAATACGGATACGGGTTCTCCGCTCTCCGTAGAATAGTGTGTCCATACTGGTTCAGTTGCACCATTGAAATATACCTTCAAATCTAACCCATTGATATCTTTTCCCGTTCTCCTTGGATGTAGTTTGCTCACATAGATGTATTCAGCATCATTAACATCATTTATTTTATATAAGTCATCGCCAGGATAATTAAAGGATAAGGGTTTGCTATGACGGTTGGCTAATAGCGCTATGTAAACGGGGGCGAAATGCAATACAGTATCGTTTTCATTAGTGTTTGATTCAATAGCTTTCATATCATTGAACATCGTTTTTTGTATCGCAGCAACAACCTCGGCATGCTTGATTTCGGGTAACCTATAATATTCGTGAATATGATTGTAGCCTTTTTCATTACCAATTTGGTGTCGATTCCATAAATATGAAAGCGTTGGTCCAATTACAGAAAAAGAGATAAGCAGCATAATCAAAATAGGTTTTTCTGATTTAATAGACGTTAGGTTTGTGAAAATCAGGTGAATAGAAAAAAAAGCATAAATTATTAATAGGGCGTGGACAGGATATATAAACCGCAATGCTTGCCCAGGGTGAGGCCAAACTAGTAATATGCAAAAATACACTAGTAAGTAGAACGCATCTAGTTTTAACAGTCGTAATCTTATGGCCAGCCCTAAGCATGCTAATACCCCAAGAAAGAATACAAAGAGTTGTGGGATTATTAAGTCATCTATCCAGTAATATTGCCAAGCTGCAAACCATGTCTCGACCAATACTTTAGGCTGGCCACTTATATCTATAGTGCTAAGTTGTTGGATGTATTGTGATGGCACCGAAGATTGATGGAGTACCTTTGCAAATAAATTTATCAGTATTGTCACAATAATTGGCGCTATAAACTTCTCTGTAGATAGCGATTTATTATGCCACGCGGCAAACCCAACGATTAAATAGGCAAGAAACATGGATGCGCCAATTGTTCTTGTCAATATAAGCAATGAAATCAATAAACCTAAAAATAAGGAATAATAAATATTAGACTTATTTTGATTTGGGAATAAAACAATGATTAACAGACTAATAAAGATATATAGGTTCTCGCTCAAAATACCGAGAATATTTAACCATGTTGATGGGCTTAATAAAAAAATTGAGGTAATAGCTAACGCTTGCCAGTTAGATGCAAAGCATTTGCGAGAAAATAGATAAATGAGCGGTAATGAAACTATTAAAAAGAGTAGTGTCATAATGTGCGCAATATTAATATTATGCACAGCACCAGTAATCGCAAGAATCAAGGGGAACAAAGGGGGGAAGTCTTGAAATTGCCATAATGCTTGAATTGGGGCCGAGGCTTCTTTCCACGGTGACATATAAAGTCCCATCAACATGTAGTTAGCACTGTCACTTGCAAATGTAGACAAGTTGTCGTGCCATACAAAATTAAAACTGAAGCATAAATATACTGTCAAAAGTACGACTGATATAAGGTAATGAAAGTAGAGTGATTTACGGGTAGGTTTTTCAGGTTTCATAAAGAATATATATGACAATATATGCTTTAATTGATGCGGAAGGCGCCATATTTTAATATGCAGTAGATAGCTCGAATTCCGTCCTTCCAATTTATTTTCTTTCCTTCGGCATAGGTCCGGCCATAATATGATATGCCAACTTCGTATATTCTAATTTTAGATATCTTTGAAATCTTTATAGTAACTTCAGGTTCAAAGCCAAAACGATTTTCTCTAATATCTATATTTTGAATAATGTCTCTTTTAAATACTTTATAGCAGGTTTCCATGTCAGAGAGGTTGATGCCGCTAAACATATTACATAATAAGGTAAGAAAGCGATTGCCAATCGAGTGCCAAAAAAATAATACGCGGTGTGAATTTCCACCTAGAAATCTGCTGCCGTAAACTACATCGGCTCTATCATCAAGTAACGGTTTGAGTAACTTTGGATATTCTTGCGGGTCATATTCCAAGTCGGCATCCTGAATAATGACGTAATCCCCTGTAGCTTGCTTTATCCCAGCACGGATAGCGGCTCCTTTTCCCTGATTACGTTCTTGAATTATTAATATGTCGACAAGCTCTCTTAATTCATTTTTTAATAAATCCTGAGTCCCGTCTGTAGAACAGTCATCGACGACAATAATTTCAATATCATCAACTGGGGAATTAGTGACATTATTTAATAGCGTTTGAATCGTCTTTATCTCATTAAAACAAGGGATAATAATAGAAAGCTTAAATGTCATAATAAACGCGCTGTGTGATTTCAGTCTTTAACAACTAATTCTCAGATATTTTTTCTTTGAAATAGGCAATCGTACTTTTAAGGCCCGCATCCAGCTTTGTGACAGGTTGCCAGCCTAATAACTCATTTGCTCTGCTTATATCTGGGCAACGTTGTTTCGGATCATCTTCCGGTAATGGTTTATTAATGAGTTTCGATTTGCTGTCTGATAATTCAATTATCTTTTCAGCAATTTGTTTGATAGATAGTTCGTTCGAGTTCCCAAGATTAACCGGTTGGTGAATCTTGGGAGTATTCATTAATGTGACTAAACCGGAGACAAGATCATCGACATAGCATAAGGATCTTGTTTGTTTCCCATCTCCGTAGATAGTAATTTCTTTTCCAGAGAGTGCTTGTACAATGAAATTACTGACAACGCGACCATCATTTATTGCCATATTGGGGCCGTAGGTATTAAATATTCTGGCAACCCTGATATCGAGCCCGAGTTCACGATGATAATCAAAAAAAAGTGTTTCAGCACATCGTTTGCCTTCGTCATAACATGAGCGTATCCCTGTGCAATTTACGTTGCCCCAATAATCTTCCGTTTGTGGGTGAACTGTCGGGTCGCCATAAACTTCACTGGTTGATGTTTGTAGCACTGGTATGTTTAATCGTTTTGCGAGGCCAAGGACATTAATTGCCCCGGAGATGCTGGTCTTTGTTGTTTGAATGGGGTGTTTCTGGTAATAAACTGGACTAGCAGGGCAGGCAAGATTATAGATTTGATCGACTTCAAGGTATATTGGAAATGTAATGTCATGTCGAATAATTTCAAAATATGGATTTTCCAGAAGTTCGAGAATATTTTTTTTTGAGCCCGTATAGAAATTATCCAGGCATAGTACTTCATTGCCTTCGGACAATAAACGTTTACAAAGATGGGAACCCAAGAACCCGGCTCCACCAGTAACCAATATCTTTCTCATATGCTTTGTCTATCTTTACTTAATTATGTCTGAAATAATTTTATCACTATGTAATCAAGTGGGTCTTCATTAAATAGTGAACTAACGCGCATCATTATGATATTTTTTGTAAAATTGCTTTTATTATTTTGGGGTTTGCTGAAATTATATTGCCAGATTTCAGAAATTCAACGCCACCTGACGTTTCACTATTAATGCCTCCAGCTTCCTGAACAATAAGGGCGCCAGCAGCAATATCCCAAGGTTTTAATCCGTATTCCCAAAACCCATCCAGGCGGCCACAGGCAACATAGGCTAAGTCGAGAGATGCTACGCCTGCGCGCCTGATTCCTGCAATCTCAGGGTATAGTGATCTGAAACTATTGATGAATTCATCTAGGTTAAGCGCATCCCCAAATGGAAAACCGGTGCCAAGTAATGCACCACCTAAAGTTTTTTGGCTACTAACACGAATTTTCTTGTTGTTAAGTTGTGCACCTTTACCTTTAGATGCTGTAAATAATTCTTGCTTAAGTGGGTCATAAATCACTGCTTGATCGAGACGGCCTTTATGCTGGAGAGCAATCGACACGGCAAAATGCGGAAACCCATGCAGATAATTCGTGGTACCGTCAAGTGGGTCGATTATCCATAGAAACTCGTTCTCTCCAGATGCCCCACTTTCCTCGCACAGAAAGGCATGGTCAGGATATGACTGTTTAATTGTGTTTATAATTGTAAATTCAGCTTGGGTATCTACTTCGGTGACAAAATCATTTTTGCCTTTGATATCAACAGATATGTCACTTACGCGATCCATTTCACGTACAATTAGATCTCCTGCTGCCCGTGCAGCACGTATAGCGATATTGAGCATTGGATGCATAAGTGTTTTAAATCCTTGAAATATTAAAAAACGTATTCTACGTTGAGTGAAAAGATGAGTGTAGTGATTAAATATGAATTCGATAATTAGTAATGTGCGTATTGTCCTCGTTGGCACGACACATCCGGGCAATATTGGCGCTGCAGCTCGGGCAATGAAAACAATGTCACAGGATAATCTATATTTAGTCAATCCGAAAGAATTTCCATCTGCCGTGGCAACAGCTCGAGCAGCAGGTGCAGATGATATATTGGCTAATGCAAGTATACATGCTGATTTAAAATCGGCCATTTCAGACTGTGAACTTGTTATTACAACGAGCGCAAGGACAAGGAGTATTCCGTGGCCAATGGTGACGCCTCGAGAATGCGCTGAAAAGATAGCTACATCTAACGATGGAAATGTTGCAATTGTGTTCGGGAGGGAGAATTCCGGTTTAAGCAATGAAGAGATGGAGCTAGGGAATCTGGTGTTGCAAATACCCACGAATGCAGAATATAGCTCACTAAACCTTGCGTCTGCAGTTCAGATTGTATGTTATGAACTATTCATTAAAATCAGGAATAGCAAAGTTGTAATTGCAAAAGAGAAAGTGCCTTACATAAGCCAGGACAAAATAGAATTATTTTATGAGCACCTTGAAGAATGTATGATTGAGATTGGGTATCATGATGTCAATTACCCACGACGATTAATGCACCGGATGCGACGCCTGTTTAATAGATCTCAATTAGATGAAAGTGAGTTAAATATTTTAAGGGGGTTGCTGTCTGCAATCCAGGAAAAGAATCGGTCGATAGAGAATAAGAAGTAATCATGATAAATAATAAGAAAATTATAGTTGTAATGCCTGCATATAACGCAGTTAAAACTCTCGAAAAGACATACTGTGACCTGCCATTCGATATAGTTGATGAAGTGATTCTGGTTGATGATTGTAGCTCCGATGAAACATCAAAGAAGGCTCTCGACATTGGTTTTAAGCATGTGATTCGGCATGATGAAAATTTAGGGTATGGTGCAAATCAAAAAACTTGTTATAGGATGGCTCTAGAGCTTGAAGCAGATGTCGTCATCATGTTGCATCCTGATTATCAGTACGAACCTAAGCTGGTAACGGCAATGGCTTCATTGGTGGCAGAGGAAATATTTGATTGCATACTAGGGTCGAGAATTCTAGGGACTGGTGCTTTAAAAGGTGGCATGCCATTGTACAAATATATAGCAAATAGATTCTTAACGGCTTATCAGAATTTTTTTATCCCGTATAAATTGTCAGAGTACCATACGGGATATAGGGCTTTTTCAAGTTCAATTTTGAAAAATTTACCGCTCGATAGAAATAGCAATGATTTTATTTTTGATAATCAAATGCTATTGCAAACTATTGGTGCAGGTTATGCTATAGGTGAAATCACATGCCCTACTCGTTATATGGATGATTCATCATCAATAAGTGCGCTTCGTTCTATTAAGTATGGCATAGGAATTATAATAGCAACATTTGAATATAAGTTATCCAAATTTGGTTTTATTAACAGTAAACGATTCAAATAATCATGGAAACGTATTAAAGCTTAGGTTTCAGTTATGGAAAATGAATTATTTGATGAAATGTATAAAGTTGAGACTCAGCATTGGTGGTTTGTTGCGAGACGAAAAATAATTGCCAGTGTCATAGATGATTTAAGCCTTGGGAAAAATTCTAAAATAATCGATGCTGGGTGTGGTAACGGCGATAATCTCGAATTTTTATCAAAATATGGTGAATTAGTCGCAATTGAAAGAGAAGATAGTGCCTTGGAGAGAGCAAAATCAAGGCAAATAGGGAAGGTAGTCAAAGGCGAATTGCCCGACAACTTTCCATCGGATATAAATAAAGAAAACGATTTGATTGTACTGTTAGATGTCATGGAGCATATAGATGACGATGAAAAGAGTTTGTCTATGCTAAAGAACTGGGCAAAGAATGATTCAACATTATTAATTACTGTCCCGGCATATCAATTTCTCTGGACCAGGCATGATGAGTTACATCATCATAAAAGAAGGTATACGGTCGGGCAGTTGAAAAAAGTCATAGAAAATAATGGTTGGAAGGTGGATTATATTTCATATTTTAATACATTTTTATTCCCATTAGCTCTTTTAGATAGAATAAAACAGAAAGTGCTTCCAGCAGCACAAGATAGCGATTTGAAAATACCACCTAAGTTTATTAACACTCTGTTTGAAAAAATATTTAGTTTTGAATCCAGCCTGATTGGAAAAATTAGATTTCCCTTTGGTTTATCAATAATAGCCGTTGCGAAAAAAATATAGAGATGGAAATTCAAAAAACAACTAGTGAAAAAATATTGTCTGTTGTCGCGCCTGCATATAATGAGGGAGAAGGTCTAGATGAGTTTTATTCAAGGCTTGTTGAATCTGTCAAAGATTTAAATATTGAGCTGGAAATTATCTATGTAAACGATGGCAGTCAGGATGAGACGATCGAAATAATGAGTAAGCAACGTAATAGTGACTCCCGTATTACTATCGTTGATTTGAGTAGAAATTTTGGTAAAGAGATTGCTCTTACCGCAGGCTTGGACCATGCGACAGGTGACGCCGTAGTTGTAATTGATACAGATTTACAAGATCCACCGGAATTGATCCCGAAATTAGTTGAATTATGGAGTGATGGGTATGATGTTGTAAATGCAAAAAGGATAAAGAGGAAAGGTGAAAGCAGTTTCAAAAAAATATCCTCATTTCTTTATTATCGATTTTTATATCAGCTAAGCGATGTAAGAATACCAAAGGACACCGGTGATTTCAGGTTGTTAAACCGAAATGCGTTAGATGCATTATTAAAGTTACGAGAAAAACATCGGTATATGAAAGGCTTGTTTGCATGGGTAGGTTATTCGCAAACTGAAATTACATACGAGCGTGATGAACGTTATGTTGGCGAAACAAAATGGAGTTTTTGGAATTTGTTAAATCTAGCATTTGAAGGGTTAACTTCATTTTCAGTTTTGCCATTAAGATTGGCATCAATGGTTGGTATATTCTCTGCTATTGCGGGACTGATTTTTGCTGCGATTATTATAATTAAGAAAATGATGTTTGGTGACCCTGTCGCAGGTTATCCTTCACTCGTCGTGCTCATTACGTTTATCGGCGGTATTCAGCTTCTTGCACTAGGCATTATTGGTGAATATTTAGGTCGCGTTTTTAATGAAACTAAGAATAGGCCGCTATATTTAATTAAGGATATTAAGTCATCAAAATTCCGAGAGTGAATTAAATCACACGTGTCGATATGATTAAGACTATCTTAGTATTGCATTAATTAACATTTGTGCTTGTTATACTTAAGTAATAATCAACTTGGTTTCATGACTTGGAATATAGATGCAGTCAAAGAAAATAAATTTTATTATTATTGGTGCTGCTATATTTAGTTTCTTGTTGCTTGTTTCAGCAGCAAAAACAAAGTCGCTAACATATGATGAGCCTACCTTTATCGCATCTGGTTATAGTTATCTTGATCACAAAGAAATAAAGCTTAATCCAGAAGCGCCACCTTTTTTACAAGCTTTAGTAGCATTTCCATTGAAGTTCCTGAATTTAAAGTCGCCAGATTATTCACATTCAAATTATGCCGCTGAGAGGCAAATAGCGTTTGCTCAAATGTTTCTCGAACATAATAGAGATAAGTTGGGTGATATAACCTTTTTATCCAGAATGCCAGTGCATTTACTTTTTTTTATGTTGGTAATCATGGTTGGTTTTTTTGTAAAAACGCAGGCAGGGGCATTGCCTGCAATTGCCGCCTCAGCTTTGGTTGCATTATCTCCAAATCTGATTGCACATGGTCAATTAGCCACTACAGATTTTGGTTGCGCGGTATTCATGTTTATTTCTGTGTATACTTTTTATTTGGCAATACGTTCTAATGGTTACAAACGCTGGCTTATTTGCGGCCTGGTAACAGGACTTGCTTTATTGAGTAAATTTACAGCATTACTCTTGGCGCCAATTTTCTTCACCTTTGTTTTGTATGAGATTCTTCTCAATGACCGAAATAAAACAGAAGTATTTCGTGGATTATTACTTTTAGTTTTTATTATATTATTAGTGATATGTGTTGGATATGGTTTTAAACCCTGGCTTTATTTATATGGGATATCGAAAATTTATAATGTTGGAAAGATAGATTATCAACAGTATCTTTTTGGAAACGTGTTCTCCGAACCAGTCTGGTATTATTATTTTGCCGCATTTCTTGTTAAGACGCCTGTATCGACATTACTATTAATAATATTTTCTGTCTATGAGACGCTACGTTTACGCCCCGATAGAGATACAGTTGTTTATTTTTTAACACCTGTTGGTATTACTATGTTTGTTTGTTGTTTTGATCTGACAAACTTAGGGTTACGCAGAATACTGCCCGTTTATCCTTTTTTACTTTCATATGTGTCTATTGTTTATTTTTATAGCAAACCTAACAGGTTAAAAACAATAATATTTGCCGCATTATTAACTTCGAATATCATAGTTACATTGATTGCTTATCCACATTATATTTCTTATTTTAATATTCCCGCTGGAGGGGCGATTAATGGTCCAAATCTATTAGATGATAGTAATATTGATTGGGGACAGGATTTATTAGCGCTCGCAGAATGGCAAAAATATAATTCTCCAGAGGAGCCTATTAATTTAATGTATTTTGGGTCAATGAACCCTGAGTTATATGGTTTATATTTTAGACCAATGCCAAGACATGAGTTAATTAAGCCAAGTAAAGGTATCTACGCTATTAGTACACATTATTTGATATATACTCGAAAACTCGCTTATTGGAATAATAAGCATATTGACTGGCTTAAGTTATATGAGCCTATTGATTACGTTGGAAACAGTATTTATATCTATCAATTTTCTCATAAACCTGACGATTAATTTTTTACTTAATTATTAAAAATAATTATTCAAAGGTAACCTGATTATTTGTATTTTTGCCAGACTTGATCTTTCCTATTTCCCAAGCTTGTGCATTGATGCTTGTTAAATAATCTAATGTATTGTTTTTATCAGCTTGGGTAGTAGCAACAATCATCCCTACACCACAATTAAATGTTTTGTACATCTCGTGTGTCTCAATATTACCTTTTTCACGTAGCCACTCAAATATGGGGGGCAACTTCCAACTCTCGGTGTCTATTTGTACAACTAAACCTTCAGGGATGACACGGGGTATATTTTCAGTTAATCCACCGCCAGTAATATGTGCAATAGCCTTTACAGGGACTTCTTTAATTAAGCCTAGGATTTGTTTCACATAGATTCGGGTTGGTTCAAGCAAGTGGTCTAACAGGGGTTTTCCGTCTAGTGTTTGGGACAAGTCCTGATTAGTGTCCGCAATAATTTTCCTGATCAAAGAGTAACCATTTGAATGGCAACCACTCGAAGCAATGGCTATGAGCGTGTCTCCTGCTAATACATTTTGTCCCGTTATTATTTCATCTTTTTCAACGGCACCAACACAAAAACCTGCCAAGTCATATTCGCCCGGTTGATACATGCCAGGCATTTCCGCTGTTTCCCCCCCGACAAGGCTACAGCCTGCCAATGAACAGCCTTCAGCGATGCCTTTAATCACTGTTTCAGCAACATCAACATCAAGACTGGAACAGGCAAAGTAATCAAGGAAAAACAAAGGATCTGCTCCTTGTACTATTAAGTCGTTGACACACATGCCAACCAGGTCAATTCCGATAGATTCATGTCGGTTATTATCAATGGCGAGTTTAATTTTAGTGCCTACACCATCGGTGCCTGATACTAGTACCGGGTGTTTATAATTCAATGAACCAAGGTCAAATAATGCTCCAAAACCACCAAGCCCGCCCATAACTCCTTTTCGATGTGTACTACTTACGGTTTTTTTCAGGCGTTTAACCAGTTCATTGCCTTGTTCTATGTTAACGCCAGCGTCTTCATAGCTAAGTTTTTTTTCTGTGGGTTGATTCATTATCCTTGAAACCTCAACTGGATGTGTTTGAAAATGTGTTTTTCAGGTGTATTAGTACCGACTAGGAAACTGCACATAATTATGTGTAAAACGTACTGTATACTGGTTTTACAGGGGTAAGAACCTGTAATTCTACGTAAGCCTTTGGCTAGCAAGTTGATACACCGGAAAAAAGTGCAATTAAATGAGTAGGTGTACTTACTAATCATGTGAAATATTAAAATTATATAGGTTATTCATCATTTTGGTATCGGATCGGTCAACAGAGGTTTCCAAGAATGGCTATGGTATCGGTGTCGCCACCTTCTCGCAATCCTTGACTTAAAGACAAGTCTTGCTTAGCGTGCTCAACATGAAATTTAGAATAACAGTTTGCCTGTTTTTATTTGTCCTTCTGGCTCAATATGCCCATGCGATTCAAGTCTCCGGTCTTTATCAAGCCACGGTACCTGTTCCTGATGAATCTGCCTCGAAACGCAATCCTGCCATAAAACAGGCGCTGATTCAGGTTCTGGTTAAGCTGACTGGGAATAGAAATATCAGAAATAGCAGCGATATTGTTCCACTGATCGAACGTCCAGAACGATTCGTGCAACAATTTCGGTATCGTCAAGCAGACAATTCGGAAGAATCAGTTGGTCAGTCTACGGAGCTTTTGGTCCAATTTGATGAAATAGCTTTAAACGATGGGCTTAGAAGCTATGGGTTAACTGTATGGGGGCAGGAGCGGCCATCGATATTGGTTTGGTTAGCTTACGAACAAAATGAAACTCGTCGGCTTGTGAGTTTTGAAGAAAGACCTGAGTATTTAAATATGTTAGATGCGGGTGCGGCGGCCAGAGGTCTATCATTGTTGTTTCCATTACTTGATCTCGAAGATAGCTCACAAATAAGCATAAGTGATGTATGGGGCGGTTTTATAGATCCAATCTCAAAAGCATCGGATCGTTATCAAGCTGACGTTATCTTGACAGCAAAGATCATTCAGGTATTGCCAAATCTTTGGGAGTCGAAATGGACGGCCTATATCAATGATCAGACTGAGAGTTGGGCTAGTCAGGGTGAATTAGCCGAGATAGTTTTGAAAGAAGGCATTGACGAACTCGCAGATAGAATCGCCTCACAATATGCAAGTATTGGTTCATCTGTTTCAGAGGTCATCGAATTGTTAGTGACAGATATAGATGATCTGGATAAATATGCCAGAGCCTTATCGTATCTGGAATCTGTTCAATCTATTAGTTCAGTTCAGGTTAAACGTGTTTTTAGAAATAATGTTATGTTTACCTTAGTCAACCGAGGCGGACTAGCTGCGATTGATCAGTCTATTACACTGGGTAAGACGCTCGAGTTGGTTAATAATGATGAACAGTTAATCTATCGTCTATTGCCGAGATGAGTCCACAAATAACCGATGCCCAGAAATGGTTAATACTGGCAGTATTAATACTCTCCGGGTATTTATTATATCTACTTGCCCCTATATTAACGCCTTTCCTGATGAGCGCTTTTCTTGCCTATATTGGTGACCCTACTGTAGATAGATTGGAGACAATAAAGTTTTCACGGACTGTTTCCGTTGTTTTTGTCTTTGTCTTGATGCTGATTATTGGGGTGTGTTTCTTCTTGATCGTTTTTCCATTGATAGAAGAGCAAATCAGGCGTTTGTTTATCCGAATCCCCGAAATGATTGATTGGATACAAACAGGCTTTTTGCCATGGTTATCGCAACGGTTTGGACTGGATTTGAACAGCATTGATTTGAATCAATTAAAGAAATCTTTGCTGGGCCAGTGGCAAACATTCGGTAGTTTTGGTACAAAATTCATTGCGGAGATTTCTGCTTCTGGTCAATTAATATTACTCTGGTTTAGTTATCTCTTGTTGATTCCGGTAGTTACTTTTTATCTGCTTAGAGATTGGGATCACCTTGTTGCCAGAGTTAGAGAACTGATTCCCCGAAAGTATGAGCGCGTTGTAACTCATTTAACGAAAGACTGCGATGCTGTTTTGTCAGAGTTTTTTAGAGGGCAACTCCTGGTAATGTTTGCACAGGGTTTTTTTTATAGCATTGGCTTATGGGTTATCGGGCTTGAGTTTTCATTGTTGATTGGTTTGTCTGCGGGATTAGTGAGTTTTGTTCCCTACCTTGGTTTTATCGTTGGTATTTTGATTGCGGGAATCGCTGCGCTTATGCAGTTTCATGATGTACTCCATATTATCTATGTTTTAATCGTTTTTGGCTTTGGGCAAATGCTCGAAGGCATGGTGCTTACACCTTTATTAATTGGGGATCGCATTGGACTTCATCCAGTCGCAGTGATATTCGCAGTTATGGCAGGCGCGCAACTATTTGGTCTTTTCGGGATGCTGGTTGCTTTACCTGCGGCTGCAATAATTACCGTCTTGTTAAGATATTTTCATGAGCAATATTTAAATAGTAGTTTTTATACCCCATGATCGCAGATTCTTCATCTGTCACACAGATACCATTTCAGTTTGGAAATAATCAGCAATATGACCTTGCTACGTATTTACAAGGTGAGAATCAAAACCTGTTGCATCTATTAAAATCGATAGCTAGTAATGAAAAGCCACACAGACTCTATATCTGGGGCTCGAAGGGAATAGGTAAGACGCATCTTTTACAAGCGCTGTCAAAACAAGCGGATGAGCTAAACTTGCATGCCGCTTATATCCCTCTTAAGCAGCTTAGTGATATCAGCGTTGAAATTCTACATGATCTAGGAGACTTGGATATACTTTGTATCGATGATCTCGAATGTATTATTGGTCATCGTGAATGGCAGCAAGGATTGGTATGGCTCTACAATGAGTTACGTGATAATGAGCATTCCTTGGTAATGAGTTCCAATATATCGCCGACAAATATTCTTCTCGAGGTTGATGATCTGAAGTCCAGGTTGAGTTGGGATCAGGTTTTCCAGATTAAGCCACCCAGCGATGAATTGAAGATTCAAATCTTAAAACAAAAAGCAGAGCTTCGCTCGTTTGAACTCAGTGATGATGTGATTGAATTTATTATTCGACGGGTTGACCGCGATATGAGTACGTTGATGGGTATACTTGATAAAATCGATCACGCTTCGTTAGCTGCCAAACGAAAGATAACAATTCCGTTTGTAAAAGAATTGATTAGTTAGTCTTTAACTTTTTGGCAATATCAGCCAGTCGTTTTCCTGCTGCAAAGCAAAGCTTCTTTTCATTTTCGCTGACGGGGTACTGATTTTGATCGCCAGCGACATGGGTGGCACCATACGGCGTACCGCCTCCTTCGTTACTAAATAAGCCCGACTCGGTATAAGGCAGACCTACCAACAACATCCCGTGATGCATCAACGGTAACATCATTGATAGCAGCGTTGTTTCTTGTCCGCCGTGCAGGCTGGCTGTTGAACTAAAGACGGTAGCTGGTTTTCCAGCAAGGCCACCAGAGACCCAAATATCTGAAGTTGAGTCTATAAAATATTTCATTGCTGATGCCATATTGCCAAACCGGGTTGGGCTTCCTAATGCAAGACCATCACAATTCACCAAATCTTCATGTGTGGCATAGGGTGCACCAGATTCAGGAATTTCTGATTCGACACTTTCAGAGGTCGCAGAGACCGCAGGTACAGTTCGTAGATTAGCTTCGCAGTCAGCTACGGACTCTATTCCGCGCGCAATATGGCGTGCCATCTCAGTGACACTGCCACTGCGGCTATAATAGAGGACAAGAATTTGTATCATTTCAAAGAATATCGAGGACTGATTCAGGAGGTCTACCTATGGCGGCTTTTCCATTGGCTACGACGATGGGGCGTTCAATCAGAATAGGGTTTTCTGTCATGGCACCCAATAAAGCTTTAGTGTCGTCGAGCATACTATCGAGATTGAGCTCTTTATAGACTGATTCGCCTTTCCTCATTAAATCAGACGGGGACATGTCCAGTTTATTAAGGATATCTACAAGTGCCTGTTGGTCTGGCGGTGTTTTCAGATATTCAATAATTTCCAGATCAAGACCCTTATCCTCAAGCAGTGCAAGCGTTTGTCTGGATTTGGAACAACGTGGGTTATGATAGATTGTTGCTTTCATGATGGCTCCATTACTGTATATTTAATTTCAGGACTCATTATGACAATGATACGCTGGAATGTATCCAATCGTGATAACTAAAATATATTATTATGACAAATTCCACTGGTGAAATGCCGGAAAAAATTGTTAATTTTATTAAAACTGGCTTGATAAAGATCTTTTACTTTTGTCGGTTTTTTCTGCGTCATTTTTATAATTTGCGTGGGATGCAAACAGCTTCTTCGCTGGCGTATACAACGCTCCTTTCAATTGTCCCATTAGTGACTGTTATGTTTGGTTTGTTTGGAAAGATTTCTGTACTGCAAGAATTTTCCGGTGCCATACAAGACTTTGCTTTTAATAATTTTGTACCTGAATTTGGGATGGCTATACAGGGATATATAGGCGAATTCTCAACCAAGGCATCCGAGCTTACGATTAGTGGCATCATGGTTTTAGTACTCATCGCCATTATGCTTATGGCGACCATTGACAATGCGTTCAACAGGATCTGGTTTGTTAAAAATAGCAGAAATCCTGTGGCGCGCTTATTGGTATATTGGGCGGTTTTAACCATGGGCCCGGTTTTAATCGGTGTTGGTCTGGCGTCAACATCATATTTATTGTCATTGCCTGTCGTTATAGATGTTGATTCTTCTTTAGATTTAAAATCACGTCTTCTTAGTTGGCTGCCCTTCTTAACAACGACAACGGCATTTACGCTTCTGTATGTTTTAGTGCCCAATTGCCATGTTTCCAAGAGACATGCTGCGATAGGTGGGGTCATTTGTGCTGTTCTATTTGAGTTAGCCAAATATGGGTTTGGCATCTATGTTAAAGAAATGCCGAGTTATGAAAATATCTATGGTGCAATCGCAATTGTGCCACTTTTTTTGATATGGATTTATGTCTCCTGGATAATTGTATTATTTGGTGCACATATCACCTTCTGCCTGTCTTCATTTCGGTTGCAGGATGAGGTTGAAAACAGAAGTAAGGGTGGCTGGAATTTTGTTGATGTACTGCATGTGCTTGAATGTTTACATCAGGCACAGAAAGTAGGCCGTGCTTTATCTATATCGCAACTAAGAAAGGGACTAGTTTTGTTACCACATTATCAAATTAATGATTTGCTTGAACTCTTGAAAAGACACAAATGGGTAAATGAGAGTAATGGGAATTGGTTATTGTCCAAAGACCTGAAAGAAACATGCTTATTTGATCTGCATAAAATATTACCCGTACGTTTACCAGTCACCGAGAATGAATTGAAAAAGGATCCATTATCTAATAATTTGAAATCACACTTAAATGACTACCATAAACAGGTTGAAGGACATCTATCTGTGCCAATTGCAGTATTTTTTAAAGGTATTGATGTGTCGGGTTTATCTGATATTCAAACTCAGATATAAATCTTAAAGCGACGTTATTTCTTTTTAAAGTTGAAAACTTCATAAGAGATACTAGACTCATTTAGATCGCCCGCGACGATCAATTCTTTTTTATCTTCATTCGTTATTTGCATTTCTCGGTTTGCCACATAAAGACCTTTTTTAGCAATTATTGAGCGCTGTTGAGAGTTATTGTCCATCATAAATGCCGGTTTTAATTCCCTATCAGTTTGACTACCAGTCAGTGCGCATAGAGCGATTGGTTTTGCCGCATCAGATATTATTTGTAAGCCAACTTTATGTATTCCCTTGCTGACCATTAACCATCGGACTACACCAATGCTCCAATGGTCTTCTGCTGCATTGTTGTTGATACCAACGAGGTCACCAACACGAATAGCTTTTTTAGGTTTTTCGTCTCTGATAATTGCATACCCGCCCGAACCTTGATCAACGACGCGCCAGCTTTCAGGTATATAGTTAACTTGAGAGGGGGGGGCAGTTGGGCTTTCTGACACATCGATTTCATCAGCATTATCAGAAATAATATTGTCATTGAATGCGTTACCTTTGTTTAGGAAGTAATAAATTGCATTAACGCCAACTACAATATTCAGGTGACCAGATTTTGCTTTCCTTGGGAAATATCGTTTTGGCGGTAATCCCCAAGCTTTGAGCATGTGGGATAATAAAGACTTTGCATAGAACGGAGACAGTACGATTGACTTATCTATTTGTTGTTCCATCTTCAGTAAATCGATCTGTTTTTGAATCAGGTTTTCAAGTGGATTCGAATCGAGCAATCGATTGTTGTCATTTGATTTGTCCGGGTTGAACTTGGCTAAAGGTATAGGTTTGTCGTCAGTTTTCAAGTCGAACACAAAATGCCCCGTAGTATTTGGCACAGCTCGCATAGGAGTTATTTGTGTGTACTCGGCCCATGTATCAAGCTGGTCATAGATCTCCCAAATTGCACCAAACGGTAAATGGTGGGGATCAACCAGTGACGCCATTATGATTTTTTTGAAAGTGTGATCTATTGAAGTGATTATGTTTTTATTGTTTGCGCCTGGGATCGAATATGTTTTTTTATGGCGTTCTATGGATTCAGCAAAGTCATAAATAAAATTAAGTTGCTGCCAGACATTTTTGGGTACGGGCGCATATTCCAGAAAACTGAAAACCAGGGCATGTGATAAATAATTCATCGACATGAGCATAGCTTCGACGGGTGGTTTTGATTGTTTCCACAGTGTCTTTTTGTTTAGAGCGGTATCAAAAGCCAATTTACAAGCAAAACTTAGTGCAACTGCAATTTGCTTCATTTGAGAGACCTGGCTTTGCATAGCATCTATCGTCTGTAAGGTATGCTGTGCCCCCGCCTTGATTTGTGATTCAACATAATATTGATAAGGGCGGTTGTACAGCTCGACTAATTCAATGCGAGTAGCAGATTTAATGGTTGTTTTATTCGTTGCGACTAATGCTTCATAGAGTAACGCGCTGGTTTTTTTGAAGTCTATATAAGGCAGCGAATCGAGCCACTCTTCAATGTAAAGTGGACGAGTTTCAATCTCATCTCCATGTGAGGTTTTTCTTATAGGTAATTGGTTCATAATTTTATTTTATAAATATAATTCTCTTTCTTTGAACAGCTAGTGATAAACATTTCCATGTATCAATGAATTGTTATAAAAACTTAAAGTACTATCAGCAATATTCGATCCAGAAGGCCAAGCACTAATGCAGAGTTAATGTGATGAAGTATACAGAACAGCTATATTTAATAGAGATAACTTATTTACGTATTTCGGATATAAGACACGATAAATAGTTATATTTATCAATAGAATACGATAAATTTCGTTTTGTTTCTCTATTTTTACTACTAGGCATGGATACATTGGAAAATGTGTAAAAAATCAACATCGTCTCTATTTAGAGACAATATTTTTATTATGTAAACACTTAAATTATATGAATAAATCAATGAATTTCTTTGTCAGTGGCAGGGTTCAGGGCGTCTGTTTTCGGATGGCAACCTGCCAGCAAGCCAAATTATTGGGCCTTACGGGTTGGGTTCGAAATTTGGATGATGGGCGTGTGGAAGTATTAGGCTGTGGTGAATCCTCATTACTAGAAGAACTGAGAAGCTGGCTTAGCCACGGTCCCAGCATGGCTAAAGTACTTAATCTGGAGTGCACTACTGTCGAGTATCAGGAGTACCCAGACTTTTCCATTCGCTAGTCTTTTACTACCCGGTTAGTTTTTTAGTTATAAATTCGATAGCCGTATCCAGAGCGATATTTTGATTATCGCTATCAGTTCGCGCTTTATATTCGATCTCGCCTTCATCAAGACCGCGCTCACTAAAAACAAAGCGATGTGGTATACCGATCAACTCCATATCCGCAAACATAACGCCCGGGCGTTCACGGCGATCATCTAGTACCACATCAACACCAGCTTCGAGCAATTCTTTATAAAAAGACATCACTGCTTCCCGTAAGCGTTGCGACTTATGCATATTGATCGGGATCAGGGCCAACTGGAAAGGGGCAATTGCTGCTGGCCAGATAATTCCCTTGTCATCATGGTTTTGTTCTATTGCTGATGCAACGACACGCGACACACCGATACCATAGCAGCCCATCGTCAATGTTGCTGCCTTGCCTTGCTCGTCCAGGCAGGTCGCTTTCATACTAGCGCTGTACTTTGTTCCAAGTTGAAAGATATGGCCGACTTCTATACCACGGGCAAAATCCAGTTTTCCAGAACCATCAATTGCCATATCACCTTCGCAGACATTACGTATATCCACGGTGGCAGGGAGTGTTAGGTCTCGTTCCCAATTGACACCGGTTAAATGCTTTTCTTCGGTATTAGCGCCACAGACAAAGTCACTCAGGCTCCCGGCGCTGTGATCAACATAGAGTGGTATAGATAAACCAACAGGACCAATCGACCCGACCTCACAACCAATGGAGGATTTAATTGCTGCGTTATCAGCAAAAGTAAGCGGACTTAAAACACCTGCTAACTTTTCTGCCTTGATTGCATTTAATTCATGATCTCCCCGTAATACGAGGGCGACTAAACCTTCGTCGTCAGATTTAACGATTAATGTTTTCAGGCATTGCTTAGGAGCGATATTTAGGAATTCACTGATCTCCTCGATGGAATGTTGTCCCGGCGTGTCAACAGTCTCCAAAGTTTGCTTGGGTTTGGGTCGTGATTGCTCCGGTATTATTGCCTCCGCTTGTTCCAGATTAGCGGCATAGTCGCTATTCTCAGAAAATACAATTTGATCTTCACCAGAATCGGCCAGGACGTGAAATTCATGTGATTTGTTGCCACCAATATTGCCAGAATCAGCAATTACCGCTCGAAAATTCAAGCCTAAACGAGTAAATATTTTTGAGTACGTCGTATGCATTAACTCATAGGTTTCTTGCAATGACCCATCAGTAAGGTGAAATGAATAGGCGTCTTTCATTAAAAATTCGCGAGCACGCATGATGCCAAAGCGAGGTCGTATTTCATCTCTGAATTTAGTTTGAATCTGATAGAGGTTAATAGGGAGTTGTTTATAACTGCGGATTTCACGACGTACTAAATCGGTAATGATTTCTTCATGCGTAGGGCCGAAACAAAACTCACGCTCATGGCGATCATTAATACGGAGCAATTCAGGTCCGTATTGCTCCCAACGCCCAGATTCTCGCCATAACTCAGCTGGTTGAATAGCTGACATCTGTATCTCTTGCGCCCCGGCTCGATTCATCTCGTCCCTAACAATCGCTTCCACTTTTCGCAAGACACGTAAACCGAGGGGTAGCCATGTATAGATTCCCGCAGCTAACTGTCGAATCATGCCAGCACGCATCATTAATTGGTGACTGATAACCTCTGCATCTGCAGGTGCTTCACGCAAGGTGGCGGTTAATAATTGTGATGTTTTCATAGGCGGGTATATACTTTAAAACAATAATTTTGAGATTTTGTGCAATTCTAAATCTTTTTGTTGATAATCTGATGCATTTTATCAGGCACGGCACTATAAACGGAATTAACCTTCAGGGTAAGTGGCTAGGAATGGATTTAGTTTTTGGCGATGTTTCAGGCTGATTTGGTTTGTTTTTGCTTATTCTTCTTAATATGTCAGACATCACTTGACCTGACCCCGGAATCTCAGTAACTTCCCGCAGTTTCGACGCAATGAAAATACAGGTAATTGGTAAGGCTAGTGGCTAAAAAGAAAGAAATACTCCGCGGCGCAGAAATTTTCTGCCGTGCGCTGAAAGATGAAGGTATCAAACATTTGTTTGGGTATCCAGGCGGTGCTGTGCTGCATATTTACGATGAGCTCTACAAGCAAGATGCTGTAGAACATATTCTGGTGCGACATGAACAAGGTGCGACGCATGCTGCTGACGGTTATGCTCGGGCAACGGGGAAGCCAGGAGTAGTACTAGTGACTTCGGGTCCGGGTGCTACCAATGCTGTTACGGGTATCGCAACCGCCTACTTGGATTCAATCCCATTGGTTGTTTTTACCGGGCAGGTTGCAACTCATATGATAGGTAATGATGCCTTTCAAGAAGTTGACTCTATTGGTATTACGCGACCCTGTGTAAAGCATAACTTTTTGGTTAAAGACGTTAAGGATCTGGCTGCGACCATAAAAAAAGCTTTTTATGTGGCTACCAGCGGTCGTCCTGGTCCGGTTGTTGTCGATATCCCTAAAGATGTTACCGCGGATTCTTGTGAGTACGAATATCCGAAAGAGATTGAAATGCGTTCTTATCGACCTGTGGTTAAAGGGCATCCTGGTCAGATGAAAAAGGCGGTGAAGTTATTGCTCTCGGCCAAGAAACCGATGATTTATTCAGGCGGCGGTGTAGTACTCAGTGAAGCCAGCAAAGAACTAACCGCGTTTTCACGACTATTGGGTTATCCCATTACGAATACCTTGATGGGACTAGGCGCATTTCCAGCGACGGATAAACAATTTATCGGCATGCTTGGCATGCACGGTACATACGAAGCGAATATGGGAATGCATCACTGTGATGTTCTTATCGCGATAGGCGCCAGGTTTGATGATAGGGTGACAGGTGATTTAGAAAAATTTTGTCCGTACGCAAAGATTATACAAATAGATGTGGACCCGTCATCCATTGCCAAGAACGTTCCGGTTGATGTCCCTATTGTTGGTGATGTTAAACATGTTTTGACGGACCTAATCAATATTCTTAAAAACGAAAAAGCCAAACCCGATGCCAAGGCACTTAAAGCGTGGTGGCAACAGGTTCGCGAGTGGGAAGCTCTCGATTGTTTGAAGTACGACCGCACAACTGATGTGATCAAGCCTCAGTATGTCATAGAGAAGCTGTGGGAACTGACTAAAGGCGATGCCTATGTTACATCTGATGTTGGACAGCATCAGATGTGGGCTGCACAGTTTTATCCATTTGATAAACCACGACGCTGGATAAACTCGGGGGGGCTAGGCACGATGGGGTTTGGCTTGCCTGCGGCAATGGGTGTTAAATTAGCGTATCCGGATGAAACCGTTGCTTGTATTTCGGGTGAGGCGAGTTTGGTGATGTGTATTCAGGAACTATCAACTTGTTTACAATACAACACGCCCATTAAAATCTTAAGCCTAAACAACCGCTATATGGGTATGGTTCGGCAATGGCAGGAGTTTTTTTATTCCAGCCGCTATTCACATTCCTATATGGAGGCCTTACCAGACTTTGTCAAAATGGCCGAGAGTTATGGGCATGTCGGTATGCGTATCGAAAAGAGTAGTGATGTCGAAGGCGCGATTAAAGAAGCCTTGGCACTGAAGGATCGTACCGTGTTGATGGATTTTGTTACGGATCAATCAGAAAATGTTTATCCCATGATTGCTGCTGGGAAAGGGCATCATGAAATGCATTTATCATCAGATACAGACAGGGAGCTGGCGTAAGTATGCGTCATATACTTTCATTGTTGATGGAAAATGAAGCTGGTGCGTTATCGCGTGTTTCCGGTTTGTTTTCTGCTAGGGCATTTAATATAGAATCTTTGACCGTTGCACCAACAGAGGACCCCACTGTCTCTCGAATGACAGTAGTAACATCTGGTTCAGATCAAATTATTGAGCAAATAACCAAACAGCTTAATAAGCTGGTTGATGTTGTTAAGGTGGTAGACCTTAATGAGTATCGCCACATTGAGCGCGAACTAATGCTGATCAAATTGATCGCGCAAAAAGAACACCGTGATGAAGCAAAGCGCATGGTTGAAATTTTTCGTGGTCGGATTATTGATGTTACCGAGAATACCTACACCATTGAAATGACAGGCACGGGTGAAAAACTTGATGCCTTCATAGAAGCACTTGATGACAGCATGATACTTGAAGTTGTTCGTTCAGGTGTTTCAGGAATTTCACGTGGCGATAAAGCCATTCAATCCTAGAATTATTAACATTATTATTTTTACGAGAGCACGTTATGAATATTTATTACGATAAAGACGCGGACCTATCTTTAATTCAAGGCAAACAAGTTGCCATTATTGGTTATGGCTCCCAAGGGCATGCACATGCAAACAACCTGAAGGATTCTGGCGCTAGTGTTTGTGTTGGTTTGCGAGCAGGTTCATCATCGGAAGCCAAGGCTAAAGCAGCTGGTCTGGAAGTGAAGTCAATTGCTGATGCAGTAGCCAGTTCTGATGTCGTGATGATACTAGCTCCTGATGAGCATCAAGCAGAGCTCTATAGAAACGAGATTGAGCCTAATATTAAACAAGGCGCAGCATTGGCCTTTGCGCATGGTTTTAATATCCATTTCCAGCAAATTATTCCTCGCCCTGATCTGGACGTGATTATGATTGCGCCAAAAGGTCCTGGACATCTAGTCCGAGCTACCTACACCGGTGGTGGTGGTGTACCGTCATTGATTGCAATATTTCAGGATGCTTCGGGCCAGGCAAAGGAGCTCTCCTTGTCATATGCTTCAGCAAATGGTGGTGGCCGTGCTGGAATCATAGAAACCACATTCAAGGAAGAAACAGAAACTGATTTATTTGGTGAACAAGCTGTTCTTTGTGGTGGTATTACGGCGTTGATTCAAGCAGGTTTTGAAACACTGGTTGAAGCGGGTTATGCCCCGGAAATGGCTTACTTCGAATGTTTGCACGAAACCAAGTTGATCGTGGATCTGATTTATGAAGGTGGCATCGCTAATATGCGTTATTCGATCTCAAATACGGCTGAATATGGTGATTTCACCCGTGGTCCACGAGTGATTACTGATGAAACCAAACAAGAGATGAAAAAGATTCTTACCGAGATACAGCATGGTGAGTTTGCTAAAGAATTCATTCTGGAGAATCAGAGTGGAGCGGCTACTTTAAAAGCCAAGCGACGAATTAGTCGTGAGCACGGGATTGAAGTCGTTGGTGAGAAATTGCGATCAATGATGCCGTGGATTAAAGCAAACCAATTGGTTGATCACGATAAAAACTAATATCAGTAGTAATAGAAGATTAGTCTACTCTCAGTAATGTCGGGCGTTTCAGTATTTTTATGAGTCGCTATGCCCAGTAATCGCTATCCATTAATTGCGCGCGAAACCTGGGCAATGTTATTTGTATTGCTCGGAGTGACTATCTTTTCTCAGTTTTTAGTTGGCCCTGTTGCTTTTGTTATTTCTTTGGTAATACTGTCTGTAGCAGCTTATCTATCCCGTGATCCAAGTCGAGATATTCCTTCACAACCACTCGCAATAGTTAGTCCGGTACATGGCATTGTAACCCTGATTGAAGAGACCGAAGAGATACGCCTGCATAACAAGGCTGTGCGCGTTCAAATAACGATGCGTGTCCATGATATTTATTCTTTTCGCAGTCCCATCGAGGGTAAGGTTATGGATCAATGGTGTTCGTCCTCTGATAAGGATGAGTCTCGGCGACACTTTGATTTTCATATTAAATCTGATGAAGGAGATAATGTTGTTACAGCCATTAGGCTAAAAGATATCGTTCGTCGGTTTCATATGTATTTGCATTCTGGTGAACGTGTAGGGCAGGGACAACGTTGTGGATATTTTTATTTTGGTGGTGTTGTTGATGTTTTTATACCGCTTGAATCCAAAGTACAGGTAGAAGTGGGGCAATATGTTCAATCTGGTAGTACCGTACTCGCCCAAATCATACATTCCGAGGTTGCGAGTGTTATTCAAAATGATAGTAACTCATGAAGGTAATCAAGTTACTTATCCCTTTCTTTAAGTAAACGCGTTTCACAGGTACACTCCATTACAGTTTACCAACATCACATATGAGATCAGGACAGCGTGACGAAACATAGACGTGGCATCTATTTATTACCCAACTTGTTTACTACAGGTGCGTTGTTTGCAGGTTTCTATTCTATTGTTACATCAATGAATCAACAGTTTGAACTAGCAGCAATCGCAATATTTGTTGCTATGGTGTTGGACGGTATGGATGGCCGTATAGCACGTATGACGAACACTGCCAGTGACTTTGGTATGCAGTACGATAGTTTGTCTGACATGGTGTCGTTTGGCTTAGCGCCAGCATTAATTATGTATCAATGGGCGCTGTCAGATATAGGGAAGTTAGGCTGGTTGTCGGCTTTTGTTTATACAGCTTCAGCCGCATTAAGACTGGCACGGTTTAACACACAAGCCACTAGTATCGATAAACGTTTTTTTCAGGGGCTTCCCAGCCCGGCCGCAGCAGCGGTCTTAGCGGGAATGATTTGGTTTGGAACTGACTTTGGGTTAAATGACGGCAGGACCGTGGTTGTATTTTGTTTGCCTATCACGATCCTTGTGGGCATATTGATGGTGAGTAATATCCGTTATCACAGTTTTAAACAGATAGATTTAAAAGGAAAAGTGCCGTTTATGGCGGTATTAGTTATCGTGGCAGCATTTGTATTGGTAGCCGTTGAACCATCATTGGTTCTCTGCGCAATTACCATGCTATATGCTATATCAGGCCCGATATTAACCTTGTTCCAATTACGTAAACATCGTGAATCGAGAAAGATGAATGATGAGGATTCAGGAAATACTTGAATTTCCGATAAATATCGTTATATTTCATTCATGTTTTTAATTCCACAAACAAATAGTGTCAAACACACTAACTGCGCATACGCACAGTCTGCTCTGCTTCGCCTGTCACTTCTACTGCCCTGATGGGCAAATAACCGTTTATTAAAATTAGCTGTTGTATTGCGTTTATAAAAGCGCAGGTTTCATAATTGAATTGCGCTGTCTATCAACTTAGACTGGGCATAAGTTTTGGAGTTAGAGAGTAATGAAAGACAAATTAATCATTTTCGACACAACTTTGCGCGATGGTGAGCAAAGCCCTGGCGCCTCAATGACGAAGGATGAAAAACTTCGCATTGCCAAGGCATTGGAAAAGATGCGTGTCGATATAATAGAAGCCGGTTTTCCGATCGCCAGTCCAGGTGATTTTGAAGCCGTTAAAGCCGTTGCTGAATTAGTTACAGAAAGCACTGTATGCGGGTTGGCCAGAGCGCTGGATAAGGACATTGATCGAGCCGCAGAGGCGTTAAAACCCGCAAACTCATCCCGTATACATACCTTCCTCGCAACCTCGCCGATACACATGCGTGAAAAATTACGTATGGAACCGGATCAAGTGATTGAGGCGGCGGTGCACGCGGTAAAACGCGCAAGAAATTATACGGATAATGTCGAATTCTCCCCGGAAGATGCCGGACGATCAGAGTTTGAATTCTTGTGTCGAGTTATTGAAGCAACGATTGATGCCGGTGCTACGACGATTAATATCCCCGATACGGTGGGGTATAACTTACCGCAGTACTTTGGTGAGTTAATCGGTAACTTAATCGAGAACATACCTAACTCAGACAAGGCTGTGTTTTCTGTGCATTGTCATAATGATCTTGGTTTGGCAGTAGGTAATTCATTATCCGCAGTCTTAAATGGCGCGAGACAGGTTGAATGTACCATTAATGGTTTAGGTGAACGTGCAGGTAATGCGGCGTTAGAAGAGGTCGTAATGACCGTGCGCACACGAAGGGACATCTTTAACTGTGATACAGAGCTCGATACCACACAGATAATGCATTGCTCACGACTTGTCTCAACGATTACGGGTTTTCCCGTACAACCGAATAAGGCCATAGTGGGTGCAAATGCGTTTGCTCATGAATCTGGCATCCATCAAGACGGTGTTTTGAAGAGTCGAGAGACCTACGAGATCATGCGCGCGGAAGATGTCGGCTGGAATGCCAACCGCATGGTGTTAGGTAAACATTCTGGCCGGAACGCCTTTCGTTCACGCCTGGAAGAATTGGGAATCAAGTTTGATAAAGAAGAAGACTTAAATGCAGCGTTTGCAAGGTTTAAAGATTTAGCTGATAAAAAACATGAGATCTTCGATGATGATTTACAGGCTTTAGTCAGTGATGCGCTTCAGGAAGGTGCTGATGAATGGATTAAGTTGGTGTCCATTAAGGCAAGCATCGAAACCGGCGAAAAACCAAAAGCTGAGATTACGCTTTCTGTTGATGGAGAGGAAAAACATGCCAGTGCTGAAGGCGGCGGACCAGTTGACGCTACTTTCAAAGCAATAGAAAGTATGATTAACAGCGGTTGTGATTTGCAACTTTATTCAGTAAATAACATCACTACCGGCACCGACTCACAAGGCGAGGTAACAGTGCGTATTGATAAGGATGGTCGGATAGTTAATGGACTAGGTGCTGATACAGATATTGTTACCGCTTCTGCAAAGGCCTATATCAATGCTTTGAATAAAGTCTTTACAGAAAGCGAACGGGCGCATCCGCAAGTCTAAATAAATGCAATCGTATCAACGACAATACCTAAAGGAGATGGGGGTTGATGTCTGGTTAGACAAAAATACCCCTGTCGCTGTTGATGAGGGTGTTGTTGAAGAGAGTGTAGCCAATAAAAAAAATGTAGCACCAGAGTCTAATAAGGTGAACGTCGTGTTTCCGGCTGAGCTAGATAGTTTGGCAAAGCAAGTTGCCGTTTGTCAGCAATGCAGCCTACATGAATCACGTACACAAACGGTGTTCGGTGTAGGCAACCCTAATGCGGACTGGTTAGTGATCGGCGAAGCGCCGGGTGCGGATGAAGATAAACAAGGCGAACCATTTGTGGGTCGTGCTGGTAAATTATTAAACTCTATGCTCTTGGCAATGGGATTGCCTCGAGAGCAAGTTTTTATTGCCAATATATTAAAATGTCGACCACCAAATAACCGTGATCCACAGGCAGATGAAGTTGCAGCCTGTGAGTCTTATTTGCGCCAACAGATAGCGTTAATAAAACCAAAGATTATTCTGGCGGTCGGACGAATCGCAGCACAGAATTTATTAAAACTGGATACACCGATTGGTAAGATGCGTGGCAATCAATATCAATATCCTGACAGTGAGTTGCCTGTCGTTGTCACTTATCATCCGGCGTATCTTCTGCGTTCACCGCGAGAGAAACGCAAGGTATGGGAAGATCTAAAACTCGCGATGCGTATCTACCAGGCAACATTGTGAGTGCGGTTATAAAAGAAGCTGTTATTAATATCAGGCTTATGCAGGAAGATGATGTTGAGTCTGTCATGGAGATAGAAAAGCAATCCTACGATTACCCCTGGACGTCAACGATCTTTAAGGACTGTTTGCATGTCGGTTATTGTTGTTGGGTAATAGAACGCGATGGCATTATGACGGGTTATGGCATCATGTCTGTAGCCGTGGGAGAATCACATCTATTGAATTTGTGTATACATCCAGAATACCAATCCAATGGATTAGGTAAACGCTTATTAAATCATTTATTAGAGTTAGCAATAGAACATAATGCCAATATGACTTTTCTCGAAGTTAGACCATCAAACTTCTCAGCGATAAAAATGTATCTCGAACATGGCTTCGATGAAATTGGCGTACGCAGGAATTATTATCCGGCAAAGATGGGACGTGAGGATGCTTTAATTTTGGCGAGGACAGTCGTACGCGGCGATGAATTTAGTTAATAATAATTATTTATGGATAACAAACAGCAAAAACTACCTGATTTTCAGACATTAGAATCTTTTGTCGGAAATACCCCGCTGATTAAATTGCAACGTTTACCGGGTGAAACCAGTAACGTAATTCTGGGTAAGATGGAAGGTAATAATCCAGCAGGGTCAGTAAAAGACCGACCTGCACTCAGCATGATCAAACATGCCGAAGAACGTGGTGAGATAAAACCCGGTGATACCTTGATCGAAGCGACCAGTGGTAATACCGGCATTGCCTTGGCTATGGCAGCAGCAATTCGTGGTTATCGCATGATACTTATCATGCCTGATAATATGAGCGTTGAGCGCCGCGCAGTGATGAAGGCATTTGGAGCCGAGATTGTATTAACCCCGGCCGAAGGCAGTATGGAAAAAGCAATCGATGTCTCGCGCGAGATGGAAGCTGATGGCAAAGGACGAATACTCGATCAGTTCTCTAACCCGGATAACCCGCGTTCACACTATGAAGGTACCGGCCCGGAAATCTGGCGCGATACTAATGGCACGATAACGCACTTCGTTAGTTCCATGGGTACTACCGGTACTATCATGGGCACCTCGCGATATCTAAAAGAACAAAACCCGGGCATACAAATCGTCGGCGTACAACCTAAAGAAGGTTCAAGGATACCCGGTATCCGTCGTTGGCCAGAGCAATACCTGCCAAAGATCTACGAACCACCACGCGTTGATCGCATTATCGACATCGGTCAGAATCTGGCAGAAGAAACTACACGCGCACTCGGAGCCAAAGAAGGTATCTTTGCAGGTATTTCTGCCGGTGGTGCAATGGCCGCCGCGTTGCAAATATCGGATGAAGTGGAGAATGCGGTGATTGTCTCTGTTGTTTGTGATCGTGGTGATCGTTATTTGTCGACTAATATTTTCCCCTCTTAATTAGATATTTAATGAATATTCTTGTATTTGACATAGAAACAGTGCCGGACATTGAGTCAGGTAAAAAGCTGTATAATCTGGAAGGACTCAAGGCAGAAGATGCGGCTGAGCTGATGTTTAGCCACCGTCGACAAGAGACCGATGGTAAGTCTGATTTCCTGCGACACTATTTACATAAGGTTGTTGCTATCTCACTGGTATTAAAAACAAACGATAAACTCAGTGTTTGGTCTCTGGGTGATGTAGATGCTGATGAAAAAGAAATCATTCAACGATTTTTTGAAGGTATCGAGCGTTATACGCCGACGATTGTTTCCTGGAATGGTAGTGGTTTTGATCTACCGGTCTTACATTATCGTTCATTACTACATGGTGTGGTTGCACAGCGTTATTGGGAAAATGGTGAAGACGATCAGAGTTTTAAATGGAATAATTATCTCTCACGTTTTCATAGTCGCCATACTGACCTAATGGATGTCGTTTCAGGTTATTCACCGATTGCAAAAGCACCGCTGGATCAGATTGCGACCCTGCTCGGCTTCCCCGGTAAGATGGGTATGAGTGGAGATAAGGTTTGGGATTGTTATGTTAATGGCGGTATAGAAGAGATACGAAACTATTGTGAGACGGATGTATTGAATACCTATCTGGTCTATCTACGTTATGAATTAATCCGTGGACGCTTAACGGAAAGTGCTTATGAAAATGAATGTCAGCAAGTACGTGATATGTTGAATAATGAATCCAAGCCGCATCTAAAAGAATTTCTCGAAGCCTGGCAGGGCTAATCCCTAATAAGTAATTTCAGCACAAATGAGTAAACGCCGTCGTAATAAAATCCCGGAAGGGTTATTCAAAGCAGATATTGAATCGTTATCGCATGAAGGACGCGGCATTGCGCATATCGAAGGCAAGACTGTTTTCATAGAAAACGCACTTCCGGGTGAACAAGTAGAATTCAAGTACGTTAGTAAACGTGCCAAATTCGATCAAGGCGTGGCTGAGAATATCATCACAGCTAATGAGCAACGTATAGAACCTGAGTGCCAATTCTTTGGGTACTGTGGTGGCTGTAGTCTGCAACATATGAAACCAGATGCACAGTTAGCGCATAAACAAAGTGTATTGCTGGAGCAGTTCATGCATCTTGGTAATGTCGAACCAGAATCTATCTTGCCGCCATTGGAAGGCCCCAGTTTTGGCTACCGGCATAAGGCACGGCTTGCGGTTAAGCATGTTATTAAAAAAGAAAAAGTACTGGTTGGCTTTAGAGAAAAACGCAGTCCATATGTTGCAGACATAATGGAGTGCAAGGTATTGCATCCCAATGTAGGTCTGAAATTTACTGCTTTACAGCAATTGGTTGAGAGTTTGAGTAATTATAACCAGATACCTCAGATCGAAGCAGCGGTGAGTGACAATGGTACTGCCTTGGTGCTAAGGCATTTGTCAGATTTTACCGATGAAGATATTACCAAATTAAATGCCTTTGAAGATGAGCATCAATTGAAACTGTTCTTGCAACCGGGTGGTTATGACAGTGTGCATCGATTGAAGAAAAATGATGAGGAAACGCTATTTTATAAGCTGGATGATCACGATATAACGATCTACTTTAAGCCTGTTGATTTCACGCAGATCAATGTTGAGATAAATAAAAAGATGCTCAATTTGACAATAGAGCTGCTTGAGCCAAATACGGATGAAAACATTCTTGATTTGTTTTGTGGTGTCGGCAATTTTACATTACCTATCGCACGCAAGGCTAAAACTGTTGTCGGCATTGAAGGCGATCAAGGCTTGGTCGAACGAGCGAAGAATAATGCGACGATAAATCAAATTGATAATGTAGCGTTCTTTACTGCAGATCTTGCCGAACTGGATAGATCCAATGAGTTTATGAAAGGGAGCTACGATAAGATCTTATTAGACCCGGCGCGTACGGGTGCGAAAGAGATTATCGATGCGCTCAACACAAAGAATGTAAAACGTATAGTTTATGTCTCTTGCAATCCCGCAACCTTAGCAAGAGATGCCGGTATTCTGGTTAATGAAAAAGGATTCAAGCTCACAAAGGCTGGAGTAATGGATATGTTCCCGCATACAACGCATGTCGAATCGATAGCTGTCTTTGAGAGAGGATGATTTTAAAGGCACTATCATTGTGTTGTTTGTCACTTGTATTAACGGGCTGCGCCGAGACAGAGAGAAATAGCATTGCTTTTGGTATAAATACTGCTCCGGTTACACTAGACCCGCGTTTTGCAACCGATGCTATTTCTTATCGCGTTACACGTTTAATCTATAAAAGTCTGGTCGATTTCGACGAGCAATTTAAAGCGGTGCCGGACTTGGCGGGTTGGGAACAATTGTCTTTAAATCACTATCGTTTCACGTTAAAAAATAAAAATAGAGTGTTTCATGATGGCACACGTTTAACAGCAACAGATGTCAAAGCCACTTATGAGTTTGTACTGAATCCGAAAAACATCTCTCCACATAAGGGTTCAATAGAGATGATTGAAGCAATAGAAATAATTGACGATGACACTATTGATTTCAAATTGACGCAAGCCGATCCACTTTTTCCTGGCAGATTGGTGATAGGCATTCTTCCAGAAAAATTAATTTTAGCTAAGCACGATTTTAATCAAAAACCAGTAGGCAGTGGTCCAATGCAGTTCCTTGAAAGGAAAGATGAGTCAAGATTAAAATTAAGCCGTATTAAGGATAATCAAGTAATCGAATTTATCACCTTAAAAGATGCCACTGTCAGAGTACTAAAGTTATTGCGTGGAGAAATTGATTTAGTACAGGACGATTTACCACCAGAGATTATCAAATGGCTGGATGAAAAAGAATCTGTAGTCATTAAGAAGAAAAGGGGAGATACGTTTGCCTACATAGGTTTTAATCTTGAGGATGTCGAGACAGGAAACAGGTTAGTCAGAAAGGCAATTGCTCATGCGATCGACCGTGATGCAATTATCAAATATGTTAAGGGGGGAGCTGCGAGAAAAGCCGGTGCAATACTACCCGCTGGGCATTGGGCGGGACGGCCTGATTTAGCAGGCGTTAAATATGACCCGCAAGAATCGCGGAGTTTATTAACTCAAGCAGGCTTTGATGGTATAAACCGACTCAAGCTAACGTATAAAACGACAAGCAAGCCTGACAGTTTACGGTTGGCAACTATTATTCAAGAACAACTAAAGACTGTGGGGATTAAAGTAGATATTCGCAGCTATGATTGGGGCACCTTATATGGTGATATTAAGGATGGTCGCTTTCAAATGTATAGTCTGGCTTGGGTTGGCTTAAAGATGCCTGATATATTCAGGTATGCCTTCCATAGTGAATCAATACCGCCGAACGGGGCAAATCGAGGTAGGTTTATTGATGCACAGGTTGACTCCATCATTGAAACTGCTGAATTAGAACCATCGATAGAAAAGCAGGCGGCGCACTATAGAGAATTACAACAAATTTTATTTGATGCATTACCTGCTATTCCATTATGGTATGAGGACAATGTGTTGGCGATTCGAAAGAATGTGCAAGGCTATGTATTGAGCACGGATGGTAATTTCGATTCATTAGTAAACACGACAAAAGTAAATAATTAAATTAAGCATGCATATTCATATATCAATATCAGACCAAACATTATCATTATTCGATGAAAACAATCAGATCAAACAATATTCTATCTCAACCGCAAAAAATGGTGTTGGAGAAGAAATGGATAGTGAATGTACGCCGCGTGGAAAACATATCATCACTGAAAAAATAGGTGAGGGCTGTGAACAGAACACAGTGTTTGTCGGCAGGATAGCAACGGGTGAGATCTATGAACCGGCGTTACGAGAACTTTATCCTGAACGTGACTGGATACTGACACGCATACTCTGGTTGAGTGGAATGGAAGAAGGAAGAAACAAAGGTCAATTCGAAGGCACGAACTTAGATAGTCATGACCGATATATCTACATCCATGGCACACCTGATGATGTTGTAATGGGGCAGCCGGGATCACGAGGTTGCGTTCGAATGAGAAATGCAGATGTTATAGAACTATTTGATTTGATAGACACTGGCATAGAGGTGTTCATTTGTGAATAATGATGAAAAGAAATCGTTCGAACCGCCTATTCCTTTTGAAAAAATTGGTGGTGATGAAGGATTGAAGCAACTCGTTAAATTGTTCTATGACAATATGGACACTATGCCCGAGGCAAAGTTAATTCGTGATCTACATCCGAAAAATTTAAGCAGTTCGCGGGAAAAATTTTATATGTTTTTGAGTGGCTGGATGGGTGGGCCTGACCGTTATATAGCCGCTTTTGGTCATCCGCGATTACGTGCCAGACATCTACCGTTTCCGATTGGCACCGACGAGCGTGATCAATGGTTGATGTGTATGCGCAAAGCGCTGGATGAATTGAGCGTCGAAACTATGTTTAAAGAACAATTGATGTCGTCATTTACCCAGACGGCGGATCATATGATGAATAAAGACGTCACTCTTTAATATCCGGTTCAATAAAACACCATTTAACGCTTGGCACCTGTCTCTGAATTTCAACTTCCAACTCATTAATTTGTTTGACGGCTTCTTCAATACTGAGACCCGTCTTCATTTTAATCTTTGCTGCCAACATAACCTCTGGTCCAAGGTGCATAGTGATCGAGTTTAATAATGTTTCGATGGCATCATCTTTTTCAATAATGTTATCGATGAGCTCGCGTAATTCTGGTTCCGCGGAACGCCCAATTATCAAGGACTGAATACGCCAGCCTATAAAGATTGAAATGAAGATTAATATTATTCCTATACAAATTGATCCTATTGCATCATACATGGGGTTACCGGTTACAGCAGCGATGGAAACAAATATAAAAGCAACGATTAAACCAAGTGTCGCTGCCGAATCTTCGCCAATAATGACTACTAACTCAGCACTGCGCGTATTTTTTAACCATTGCATAAAAGGTTTTTCTCGTCTTATCTTTTTGACCACTCTCAGTGCACCCATAAGTGCAGATGATTCGAGAAAGATACCAAAGGTAAGTACTAGCAAGGCAATCCATATTTGGTTTAATTCCCCGGGTTCATGTAATTTATGCCAGCCTTCATAAATGGAATAGAGACCACCCATGCTGAATAACATAATGGCAACAATAAAACTCCAGAAATAGGTGATCTTTCCGTAACCCAGCGGGTGTTTCTCATCGGCCGGCTTTTGTGATTGTTTCAAACCAAGGAATAGAAGGATCTGATTACTACAATCAGCAAAGGAATGAACCGCCTCGGCCATCATACTGCCAGAACCTGTATAGAGCGCAGCTCCCGTTTTGGCTATGGCTAATCCCAGATTGGCCAGAAAAGCATATAAGATTGCTTTAGTCGTATCGCCGTGTCCCGCCATAGTTTTCTCGCTTATTTTAATAATTTTTGTCAACCGAATGATAACTCAGGCGTTAAGACGGTTGTAGACAAAATAAACCCTCTATTGGAGATAATGAAAATGAAGAATCTATCAAAAAGTACCGTTGCCGGATTAACAGCAGCAATTTTAAGTTTGAGCCTGAGTTTTCCTAGCTTTGCTGATGATGACAGTGATAGAAAAACAAAACGCGATGAGATAAGAGGACAATTTGATGCAGATGGAAATGGTGAAATCAGTGACAGAGAACGCCAGGCGGCCAGAGAAACCTTTAAAGCGAAGCGCATGGAACGAATAGATACCGATGGAAATGGTGAAATCAGTAAATCAGAACGGGCTGCAGTAAAAGAGAAACGTAAAGCAAAAATAGTTAAACGATTTGATACTGATGGCGATGGTGAATTGAATGAGAGGGAACGTGAGTCAGCTAAGCAAGCACGTGAAAAATTTCGTGAAAGACGTCAAGCTAACCGTGAAGGATAACTAAGCATTGCTGATATTAATTTATCAATTGATAATAACGTGGCCGGATAGTTTCTCTGGCTACGTTAATTAAGATGAAACAGTTTAATTTAACCAAAGATATTAAAGGGGATAAACACTGGAAGCACAGCGTGAACTTGATGCATTTCTTGCCAGTGTTGAACAGCGAGCTTTTCGTATGGCTGAAATAGCGACAGGCAACAAGGATGATGCTCTGGATATTTTGCAGGACGCGATGTTTAAGTTGGTTGAGAAATATGCTGATCGCGATACCAGGGAATGGGGTCCGCTATTTACTACGATATTGCAAAGTCGAATTAAGGATTGGTACCGGCGTAATCAGGTAAGAAACCGGTTTCGCAGTTGGTTTAGTAGTAAAGATGAAGAATATGAGGATCCTATTCAGCAAGCGGAAGATGAATTAGCCAGAACACCAGAACAATTATTGCAAGCTGATAGGCGTATAGATGAACTCGATGAAGGATTACATAATTTGCCGTTGCGGCAACAACAGGCTTTTTTATTAAGAAGCTGGGAAGGGTATAGTGTAGAAGAAACAGCGGCAGTAATGAAATGTTCAGCAGGTAGTGTGAAAACGCATTATTCGCGTGCAGTACATAATTTACGTGCCAAACTAGATGGGCATTGGTGATGAATCAAGATAGCGAAGATAATTTAACAAGAAGCATCAAGCGAGCACTCAATGATAGTGTTGAGTCTCTTGATGGTAATACCTTATCCAGAATTCGACAAATTCGAACTCAGGCTATCGATAAGGTAATAGATAAATCTGTAACTCCACAAAAGCATTGGACAGTTATTATGACGGGGGCATTGGCAACAACTTGTGTCATGGTCTTTACGGTCATGGTTCTTTTGAAATCCCCGGTGTCTAATCATGCTGTTCCGTTGGATGACTTAGATCTAATTTCATCTTTTGAGAGTCTTGAACTATATGAAGATTTGGAATTCTATGAATGGCTCGAAGATGATGTTTTACAGAGCTAGTACATGTTTATGCATATTGATTTACTCAACATCACCGTCTTTTTCTGAGGAGAAAAATAATAGTGACAGTTTGCCCTCGATGGAATTTCTGGAATTCCTGGGTGAATGGGAAACGGATGAAGGTGAGTGGGTTGACCCGGAATACTTGGATAATGAAGCTATTGGGAAGCTAATTGAGGTAATGAAAGAGACTAATAATGAACAATAGACTAATAACATTACTACTGCTGTGTCTTCTATATACGGCAACTGTATTTTCAGAAGAAGGTGTCTCATGGGACTCATTGTCAATCGAAGAACAAATATTATTAAAAGACTTCAAGGAGCAGTGGGCTCAATTACCCGGGAAACGGCAACAACGCATGCAAAAAGGTGCTAGTCGTTGGGGCCAGATGTCGGACGAGCAAAAAGTAAAAGCGAGGCAACACATGCGACGTTGGCAGTCTATGGATGACGATCAAAAAGAAAAGATACGCGAGCGGTATCAAAAGTTTAAAGATTTAAGTCCGGAACAGCAGAAGCGTATAAAGCAACGTAAAGAATGGTTTAAAAAGTTGCCGGAAGCGGAGCGTAAGGCTTTACGGGAGAAATTCAACAATATAACACCAGAGCAGCGAAAGGCTTTTCGAGAAAAAATTAGAAACAAGCATATGAAAATGCGTCGAAAAATGAAGGAACACATGCAAGGATTGTCAGAAGTAGAACGAAAGGCCTTACGAGAAAAAATTAAAAACATGCCTCCAGAAGCACGACGTGAATTTATGCAAAAACAACGCGGACTCAACACGAATATAGAACGGTCTAATAGAAACCCTGACAAAGGTCGATGATTAATTATTCTTGGGGTTTTTTAATTCAGATAATAATTTTTCAAGTTCTTTATCCCCAGCTGCTTTTTCATTATTCTTTTTTACTTCTTCAATAACAGCAATCGCTTCTCCGTTCAATCCTTCTGTCGCCAATGACACGGCATATATCTTCATCGCGGTCAAATCAGCAAGGAAATTGGGTTCAATATTGATAGCTTCTTCAATAGCACTAATAACAGATCTTGTATCATTCAATGCATAAGAAATTCGTGCCAGCAGCATAAATCCTCGAGCAGTTTCCATTATTGATACTGATTGTTCTGCTAGTTTTTTTGCGGACTTGTAATTTTCTGTCAGGAATTCATGGTGTGCCTTTGTGTAGTAGCCTGACCACCAATCCGGATATTCCTTTATTGTTTCATCTAAAAGGGCAGAAGACTGATCAAATCTACCAGTCCAAAGATAAATATAAGACAGGCTAACATTCAATCGAGGGTATTTCCCTCCTAGTGCCATGCCCGCCAAATAAGTCTGTTCTGCCTTATCAAAGGTTTTCATTCGACTATAAAAAGTACCTAGTTCAAGCTCGTAGTGCCCTTGCTGACCACCGTAAGCGGGCTGCTTCCCTTCCCAATACTTGATCGCCGCGTCATGCTTTCCTTCATCAAACAGTTCTTTAGCATGGGTTATATCATTAACAAAATCTTTCTGCTCAAAAGAAAAACTATTAATTGAATTAATAAGTAATGATAGGAAAATAGTTATTAATTTTAAAAAACGGATCATATTCATAATATGTTTATTTTATATGTGATGCTGTTTTTAAGCATTAGTTGCTAATCGTTTTGGAAAAAACGTTGATAATCACAACACCTGATATTATTAGCGCCATGCCAATTATCGCAGGCATGTCAGGGATTTGTTTGAAAAATATACTCGCAACTATCGCAATTAATATTATTCCCATACCACTCCATATGGCATAGGCAACGCCAACTGGAATCGTCCTTAAAACGAGTGCTAGAAAGTAAAATGCGATGCCATAACCTGTAACAACAATAATGCTGGGTATTAGTCTTGTGAATTCATCGGAAGCTTTTAGTGCGCTAGTAGCTATAACCTCAGCGATAATTGCGATTGCAAGGTACCAGTATCCCATATCTGTTCCTAATGGTTTTTGACCGTGGGTTATTTAAAAAGAAAGAGTGTCCAATATAGCTAGGAAATATATCTAACCAACGCCCATCTCTTGGGCGGTTGGCTAGATATGTATGATTTAAGATTATGCCGCTTTACGTCTTCTGGTTTTTTTCTTTGGTTTATTCAAAACTTTGTCTGCTGCTGTTATTGCTTTGTTATATGCAGACAACCGACGACAACTAACTCGTAAGCCGGATAACTCCTCAAAGTTGGCTGCTTTAACAATTTTGTTTTTAGCTGCTGCTTTTCTGATGGCAGCTAACTCTTTATCAACAGCACTCAAGGCTTTCTTGTTCGCTGCAATCGGATCTTTCTGTACCTTTGCCGAAGCAGTTTTACGACGTTTGATGAGTGTGACTCGTTTTTTGCTAAGACGCTTTCCTTCAGCCGCTGATTGCTTACTGTTCTTTGTAGCAAGCGCTAATGCTTTAGCCCCATTTGCAGTAGCTGCTTCAAGGTTCGTTAGTGAGCTATCGATCACTTTAGCCAAAGCAGCATTTTTAATAATTTTTTTCTTTGATACAGCCATAAAAGTCTCCAGGTTAAGTTACTTAAGTTAATAATCTAGTAAAAGTATAGATTATGATGAAATACGCTTCTCAAATATTGATAGATAGTTAATTATTTTAGTTGCTCTTTTTTACTGGCGTGAACGATCTTTCTGGCAAGACGTTTTATCTGAGCATCATAAAGCGCAAGTTCTCCACCAGTTTTAATTGCCATGATTGCAATACGTGCCAATAATAGCAGCAACAATAGATCCACAATCCAAGCGATGAAATAGGAAATACGAAAACCATCAGTTTTATTTGCAACTCTACTTTCAGACTCAACACTTGTTTCATCTTCTCCAAGTAAACTGTCGCGAACGGGGATAAGACTCTTATCAATGTTTGAGCCTGCCTCTATAGCAGTTGCCATGCGTTCAATATTCTTCGGATCTTTATACAGGGCCAGGGCCTCACTAAATGTCTGTATTGCTATCCATAAACCAATAAATAATAACAGTAGGCCACACATGCGAACAACGATACTGAGGACGTCCTGGCTTGTTTCGTTTAAAGACATGGCTGCTGGTTTTGTTGATTCCGTTTCTTGTTCGTTATTATTATCAAATTTATACATAATACTGACCCGAATCTCTTACAAGTCATCATGAACTGTTATTATCATTGTAGCCTGATATGGGTCAATAGTTGAACCGGGAATTAAAAATAGTGTGTTTTTGAATTATCTGATTAAACGCTTGCTAAGTGCTGTCTTCGTTTTGTTCGGCATATCGACACTCGTTTTTTTATTGATCCATCTAGTGCCGGGTGATCCGGTAGAGGTTATGTTGGGTGAAACTGCACGTTCGGCGGACACAGAAGCATTACGCGATGAACTTGGATTGAATTTGCCAATTTTGCAGCAATGGTGGGAATATCTGAAGGGCATTGCACATTTTGATCTGGGTAAATCATTGCATTCTCAGCAAGCAGTTACCCAGTTATTGCTTGATCGACTACCTGCTACCGCGATCCTGAGCATTGCCAGTTTATCTATCGCTATCTTGATTGCATTACCATTGGGAATACTTGCTGCAGTTTATAAAGATTCATTTTGGGATCGGCTGGCAATAGTGTCGGCGATGTTCGGTGTCTCTATACCTAATTTTGTGATGGGCCCTCTATTAATTTTAATATTTTCTCTTTGGCTAGGCTGGGTCCCTGTAAGTGGTAAAGAAGGGTTGTCTTCATTAATTCTTCCCGCTTTTACATTAGGATCGGCATTGGCTGCTATTCTGTCACGAATGGTACGGGCGTCGATGTTGGAAGTTTTGCAGGAAGATTATATCCGCGCCGCGCGGGCACGTGGTTTGAGTGAGTTTCGAGTATTGTGCTTGCATGCATTACGTAATGCGGCACTACTAATCATCACTATTTTAGGTTTGCAACTCGGTGCATTACTTACCGGTGCCGTTATTACCGAAACTATATTTTCCTGGCCGGGAATTGGGCAACTGATGGTCGATTCTATTCAAAAGCGCGATTACCCTGTTGTGCAAGCATGTGTGTTATTGATTAGCTTTATCTATGTGTTGGTTAATCTGATGACCGACGTGGTTTATACCGCGTTGGATCCGAGGTTAAAACTCGAAACATGAACAAAGTTTACTCTATACCATTATTAATATTGATCATGTGGTCAATATTGGCTTTATTAGGACCAGTATTACCTATACAACCGGATCAGATATCATTAGATAAAATATTATTAACACCCCATCGGGAGCAATGGTTTGGACATGATGACCTTGGGCGTTCAATTAGTGCGCGCTTGATCATGGGAGCACGTACTTCATTAAGTGTTGCGATTGTTGTTGTCACGATATCTTTAAGCATAGGCACTTTTGTTGGCATGGTGGGAGCATGGCTAGGCGGATTTTGGGATAAGTTATTGGTCATGATGATTGATTTATTTATTGCTTTTCCCGGTATCTTGCTGGCAATCGCATTGGCAGGTTTGCTCGGACCGGGAGTAATGAATGCTGTTATTGCCTTATCTATAGTAAGTTGGGTCGGATTTGCTCGATTGGCGCGCGTGCAAACACTCAGTATAAAAAACAGAGACCATGTTGATGCTGCCTATGCCTTGGGGACTTCAAGTTTTATTATCGCCCTGAAACATATTTTGCCATTGATTATGGCACCTTTAATTATAGAAGCGACGTTTGCCTTTGCTGGCGTAATCATTGCTGAAGCAGGGTTATCTTTTCTCGGCTTAGGTGTGCAACCCCCATCTGCATCATGGGGCAGTATGATACGAGATGGCACACGTTACATGTTGGTGGCTCCGCATATGGTGTTAGCGCCCGGTTTTGCTATCCTGTCAATGGTATTATGCATAAATATTTTAGGTGATTACCTGAGAGATAAGATGGATATAAAAGAAATAAATAAAATTTGAAATGAAAATAAACGAAATGTCGTTGGGCCCCGTTATGTGTGATTTACGCGGACTTCAACTTGAGGTCGATGAACGTGAGATGTTAATGCATCCGCATGTAGGTGGCGTGATCTTGTTCACACGAAACTTTGAGTCGCCTGAGCAAATGGCAGTTTTATGTGCAAACATTCATGAGTTACGTCAACCGCATCTTCTAATTGCCGTTGATCACGAAGGTGGTCGGGTACAACGTTTTCGAGAAGGCTTTAGTCGCCTACCTGCCTGTGCTTTATTAGCTGAGGGACGTACTTCTATAGAAGCTGATTCGCTCGCTCAGCAAGCAGGTTGGTTGATGGCGGCTGAATTACTAGCGGTAGGTGTTGATCTTAGCTTTGCTCCAGTGCTGGATGTGGGGGGGAAGATTAGTCAGGTGATCGGTGACCGTGCTTTTCATGTTAACCCGGATCAGGTATCGAGTCTGGCGCGTGCATACATGCGAGGTATGAAAGAAGCAGGGATGGCCGCTGTTGGTAAACATTTTCCTGGTCATGGATCAGTTCCTGAAGATTCACACGTTGCGATTCCCTATGATCGTCGACAATACCAGGACATACAAATGAAAGATCTCATTCCATTTGAAAGGATGATTCGTGCAGGACTGCCGGGTTTGATGCCAGCACATGTTATTTATCCTGAAGTGGATGAGAAGCCTGCCGGGTTTTCTTCAATCTGGATTGAGCAGATTTTACGAAAGCAATTGGAATTTCAGGGGACAGTGTTTAGTGATGATCTCAGCATGAAAGGAGCCGAGATTATGGGGAACTATCCACAACGTGCAGAGGCGGCACTGCGCGCAGGCTGTGATATGGTCTTGGCCTGTAATAACCAAGAAGGTGCGATTTCAATTTTGGATCAAGCAGAAGTACCGAGCAGCATCGAATTACAATCTAGATTAATCAGGATGCATGGTCGTTTTGATAAAAACCTGGATGAATTAAAGCAAACGCAATTATGGCAAGAGCGCTCAAAGGCTGTGATACATCTTGAGAAAGAACCAGAATTAGATTTGGGAGATGATTCATTTGATTAAACAAAAAATAATTATTTTGCTATGTTGCTTATTCAGCGTAACAAACATACATGCAAAAGAATTAATTTCACCTCATTGTGAACCTCTTGTTAATAGTCAGCTTGAAACGAAAGTTATACCTTATGCGCAAGGTTTACTTTGGAAGATAAGCAAAAAAGATAAAGAGCCTAGTTACCTGTTTGGAACGATTCATATTTCGGATAAGGATGTCACAACATTGCCTGAGATAGTTGATAAGGCATTACATAATTCAGAACAGTTTGTTATGGAAGCCTTACCTGATACAGAACAAATGTTATTATTTTCGAAGATGATGTTTTTTCATGATGGACAGCGACTCTCAGAACTAATTGACAATCTCATTTATAAAGAAACAAAATTAATTTTGTCTGCTTATCAACTTGGTCCTGATGCGGTATCCGTTATGAAGCCATGGGCCGCCTTTTTATTAATGAATTATCCCCCGGATGTTGGAGACCCACTAGATTTAGTGTTGCTGTCTCTAGCACAACAGAATGGAGCAATAGTTTCCGGTCTGGAAACACTAAAAGAGCAAGCCGAGATATTTAGTGATTTAGAAATGCCCGACCAGATTAAATTACTGACGGATACGGTTTGTCATTATGATGTCATTGAAGGTGATTTCATTGCTATGAAGTCATATTATTTGAAGGGTGACTTGGGTGGTTTATATAATTATACACAACGCCATTCGATGGCTCAGGAACCCATCTATGAAGAATTAATGAAAAAACTGATTGTCGATCGGAATAAAAGCATGGTCGAACGCATGCAACCGATGCTGGAAAAAGGAAAATCCTTTATTGCTATCGGTGCGATGCATCTACCCGGGACAAAAGGTGTATTATCGCTATTAGAGAAAAAGGGTTATAGGCTAACAGCTGTTTATTGAACAAATTTAACGAATATTTATTACAGGGTATATAAATGAGTTTTTCAGAATTATTACAAATGATGGAATCATTTCTTCAACAGGAGAACTGGATCGTTCAGGTATTTATTATTGTATTTTTGACAGCATTTATTAACTGGTTACAAAAACGAATTATTGCGAAATTAATTGGCCGATTAAAAAAAACCTGGACTAATTGGGATCATGCTTTATTTATTGCAGTTCAAAAACCAATAACATTATTGATATGGGTATTGGGTTTAGCCTTTGCGGCAGATGTTGTAAAACAACAGACGGATGCTGCTATTTTTGGTGCGATAGAACCGATTAGAGAAGTCGGAGTTATTGTTATTATTGTCTGGTTTCTAGTGCGTTTTATATCCAATTCCGAAACAATTCTTCTGGAAAAGAAACAACGAAAAGGTGAAGACTTTGATCAAACAACGGCAGATGCAATTGCAAAGTTGTTACGTGTCTCAGTCATCATTACCGGTGCCTTGGTAATATTGCAAACATTGGGGTATAGCATTTCCGGAGTATTGGCATTTGGTGGTATTGGCGGTATTGCAATTGGCTTTGCGGCGCGAGATTTATTAGCCAACTTTTTTGGTGGTTTAACGATTTATATGGATCGTCCATTTGATGTGGGTGACTGGATACGCTCACCCGACCGGGAAATTGAAGGTTCAGTTGAAAAGATTGGTTGGCGATTAACTACTATACGCACGTTTGATAAACGACCGTTGTATATTCCTAACTCGGTATTTACGAATATTGCCGTTGAAAACCCACAACGCATGACGAATCGACGTATCAAGGAAACAATCGGTATTCGTTACGATGATGCAAGTAAGATGCGTGGAATTATTGCTGATGTTAAAAAAATGTTGCAGGATCATGATGATATTGATGATAAACAGACTTTAATTGTGAACTTTAATGAATTTGCATCTTCTTCCTTGAATTTCTTTATCTACACGTTTACGAAGACAGTTAATTGGATTGAGTTTCATGAAGTAAAACAAGACGTCATGCTACAAATCATAGATATCATTGAGTCTCATGAGGCTGAGTGTGCTTTTCCAACATCAACACTGCATATCCCTCAAGAGCTGCATATAGTTGATAAATGAGTTATTGATTACTCTAATACTTAAGCCACGGATATGATTGTTCCTAATAACCTAAAAGATTGATAAATCCAGTTCCGCGCTTTGCCTAAAGGTAGATAGGTTGTAATCTACGAGTATGGAATATCAATTCACAAAAATGCACGGTATAGGAAATGATTTTGTCGTTTTCGATAGTTTTACCAAGTCAATTGCAATTTCTCGCGAACAAGTCAGGCATATCGCAGATCGCCAATTTGGCGTCGGTTGCGATCAGGTCTTGTTGCTAGAGCCACCGAAAAATCCCGAAGCAGATGTTTGTTACCGAATATTCAATGCTGATGGCAGCGAAGTAATGCAATGCGGCAATGGTGCTCGTTGTGCCGCAGTCTATCTCAGAGAAAAGGGATTGGTTAATAAAGACAGGGTTATAGCCGAAACGGGTGCAGGACGTCTTATTTTACAAATTGAAACCAATGACTGTGTGACTGTCGACATGGGAGTGCCAGTATTTGAACCGGCGAAAATCCCATTAAAAGCAGATGAGCAACTTGAAGAGTATAAACTGAACCTAGGTGATGATGAACTGACTTTTGGAGCCGTTTCTTTGGGAAACCCCCATGCAGTTATTGTTGTCGAAGATGTTGATTCGACCCCGGTAAATGTAATAGGTCCAACTTTGCAGGTGAGCGGGGTATTTCCAGAAAGTGTTAACGTTGGGTTTATCGAAATATTGAATCAGAAAGCGTTCAAACTGCGTGTTTTTGAGCGTGGCTCGGGTGAAACACTGGCTTGTGGGAGTGGTGCTTGTGCGGCGATGGTTATTGCTTGTCAGCAAGGGTACTTGGAGGGGACAATAGACGCAGAGTTACGCGGTGGTCATTTGACGTTACGCTGGGAAGGGGACGGCGAACCCGTTTATATGACAGGTCCCGCTACAACAGTCTTTGAGGGGAAAATTGAGTTATGAGTGGACAGGAAACAGAAAACCTGGATTCAAACAATCTTACAGAAAGCATGGTGGCAGAGTTTTTAAGAGACAACCCGGAATTTTTTAATAAGTACCCAGACATGCTTTCTGAACTGAAAATTCCGCATGATCATGGCTCAGCTATATCACTGGTTGAAAAACAAGTCGCAGTGTTAAGAGAACAAAACCAACAAACACGCAAGCGCTTGCATGAGCTCATAGAAATTGCTCGTCAAAATGAAGAACTTGCAAGACGCATGCATCAACTGGCATTAACACTTATGGATGCAGCGGAACCTAAAGATATATTTAATACTTTATATGACAATCTGAAAAAGCATTTTCATGCGGATCGTGCAGTCGTGAGATTATTTGCAAAGCCTTCTTTTGTAGATAGTTTTGCAACTGATGAATTCGCAGGTTGTGAAACCACAGAGCAATCCTTGTTTAAAAGTATTATTGATAAGCGTTTGCCAATAAGTGGGCGAATGAAGCGCCAACAACAAGTATTTTTGTTTGGTGATGATGGCGATGAGATTGCCTCTTCTGTGATGGTTCCATTGCATGGCCAAGGTTGGGGAGGAATACTCTCTATCGGTAGTTTCGACGCCGAGCGTTTTCAAGCAGGAATGGGTGTTGAATTACTTGCTAATCTGGGTGAGATATTAAGCTTTATTTTGAAACCATGGGTGGAACATAAATAATGGCTACTTCTAAGTAAAAACTTATGCAATCGTCCGAGACGTTATTGCTTGAGTCTTTTATAAAGACCTTACATCATCTTTCTGAACATACCCGTAGCGCTTATCAACGCGATCTTTCGTCCCTGCAAAAGTTTTGTGAAAAACAGGAAATAAATAGATGGTCTGATCTTGATGGAAGACAGGTCAGAGGCTTTGTTGCCTCTCGACATCGAGAGGGTATTGGTGGTCGTTCATTACAACGAAACTTGTCAGCAATTCGATCTTTTTATCGTTACTTGCTAGATGAAGCTAAAGTCAAAAATAATCCTGCCGAAGGTATTATCGCGCCAAAGACACCACGTAAACTTCCCAATGTGTTAGATACAGATCAAACCGTTCAACTTGTTGAAATTGAGGAACAAGATGGATTGTCAGTTCGGGATCGTGCCATGCTGGAGCTGATTTATTCTTCCGGATTACGCCTTGCTGAGTTGATCAGTATCAATATGGGTGATATTGATTATAGTGATCGTATATTGAACGTAACCGGTAAGGGCAAAAAAATGCGCAGCGTTCCTGTCGGACAGCATGCTATTAAGGCGATCAAGAATTGGCTCAAGATAAGACAATCTATGGTTAATAAAAACGAGAATGCATTATTTATCAGTCAACGGGGGAAGCGGATTAGTCCAAGGTCAGTTCAAGAACGTTTAAAACAATGGGCTATCAAACAGGGTTTGCCCAGTCATGTACATCCGCATATGTTGCGTCATTCGTTTGCCAGTCATATGTTGGAGTCCAGTGGTGATCTGCGTGCCGTTCAGGAGTTACTCGGTCATGCGGATATAAGTACGACACAAGTATATACTCATCTCAATTTTCAGCATTTGGCTCAGGTTTATGACAAAAGTCATCCTCGAGCACATCGTAAGAAGTCGGACTGATAACAATATTTTGCAATAGGCGTGGGCGTGGGCATTAGCGTGCCGCTCATGTACAATTCCGCTTCCCATATCAGGAGAAAAAACGTGGAACAATACCGAGGCACAACCATCTTATCTGTACGTCGTGACGAGCATGTCGTTATCGGTGGCGATGGTCAGGTATCATTGGGTGATACTGTCATGAAAGGCAATGCACGTAAGGTGCGACGCTTATATAACGAAAAAATAATTGCCGGATTTGCCGGTGGCACAGCGGATGCGTTTACCTTATTTGAACGATTTGAGGCCAAACTGCAAAAACATCAAGGGAATCTCATGCGATCAGCTGTTGAACTAGCAAAAGACTGGCGTACTGATCGTATGTTACGTCGACTTGAAGCATTACTCTGTGTCGCTGATAAAACGACCTCTCTGATTATCTCTGGTAATGGAGATGTAATAGAGCCAGAAAACCATATTATGGCGATTGGCTCAGGTGGTAATTATGCTAAATCTGCTGCACAAGCCTTGTTTGAGAATACCGATATGAGTGCGCGTGAAATTGTTGAAAAAGGTTTAGGTATCGCTGCCAATATTTGTATATACACTAACTCAAACTTAACTATCGAAGAGCTATAAATAGTCATTCAAAATAATATTAAATAAACGGATTAAAATGTCAGACTTAACTCCTCAGGCAATTGTTGCCGAACTCAATAAACATATCATTGGCCAAGAGTCAGCTAAACGTGCAGTTGCTATTGCATTACGTAATCGCTGGCGTCGAGCACAAGTTGATGAATCAATACGAAACGAGATTACTCCCAAGAATATACTCATGATTGGGCCTACGGGTGTTGGTAAGACCGAGATCGCTCGGCGACTTGCCAAACTAGCACAAGCACCTTTTATTAAAATCGAAGCGACAAAATTTACCGAAGTAGGTTATGTCGGGCGTGACGTAGAATCGATAGTTCGTGACCTTGCTGATATTGCGATTAAACAAACACGCGAAATTGAATTGGAAAAAGTACGTGAGCAGGCTGATAAAGCTGCAATGGAAAGGGTGCTTGATATTCTATTGCCACCAGCTCGAATGATGGGTGAAGATGACCATGAATCAAGTATAAATTCGACGCGCGAGAAGTTCAGACAAATGATCATCGAAGGCAAATTCGATGATAAGGAAGTTGAAGTTGAACTAAAGACGCCCAGTGTTGGTGTTGAGATTATGGCGCCTCCGGGTATGGAAGAAATGACGAGTCAGTTACAAGGCATGTTTCAGAACATGGGAACAGGGAAGAAACAATCACGAAAATTGATGGTAAAAGATGCACTCAAATTACTAGCAGAAGAAGAAGCGGCAAAGTTATTAAATGAAGATGATATCAAGGCTCGATCAATAGAAAGTGTTGAGCAACACGGCATTGTTTTTCTGGATGAGCTCGATAAGGTGACACGTCGTTCGGAATCAAATGGGCCAGATGTTTCTCGTGAAGGTGTGCAGCGTGATTTATTACCATTAGTGGAAGGTAGTACAGTCACCACTAAATATGGCATGGTAAAGACAGATCATATTTTATTTATTGCCTCAGGTGCATTTCATCTAGCCAAGCCTTCTGATCTCATTCCTGAATTACAGGGTCGATTACCTATCCGTGTCGAATTAAGTGCCTTGGTCGCAGGTGACTTTGTGCGAATTCTTACAGAACCCGATGCCTCATTAACAGAGCAATATACGCTGTTGATGGCGACAGAAGGTGTCACCGTGGATTTTGCTGATGATGGTATTCAACGCATCGCTGAAATTGCCTTTCAGGTAAATGACTCTACTGAGAATATTGGTGCACGGCGTTTGCATACGGTAATGGAACGTTTGCTTGAAACGCTGTCTTATGAGGCATCAGAAAAAAATGGTGAATCGATATCAATTGATGCAGAGTATGTTAATGATCATCTAAATGAGTTGGTAGAGGATGAGGATCTGAGTCGTTACATCCTTTAGCATAGAAAGCGGTCTTAAAATATATAGTAAATCAAAGAAATTATGACAAACGCCAAGCCAAGCCCTTCTTCAATAAACCTTCATCAAAAATCTCGTGTGCTTGAGATCGAATATGATGATGGGGTTAAATTTGAATTACCTTGTGAATATTTACGCGTTTACTCTCCTTCTGCTGATGTCAAAGGGCATGGGCCAGGGCAAGAGGTTTTACAAGTAGGAAAAGAAAACGTCAATATTAAAGAAATAGAACCTGTAGGTAATTATGCTGTTAAGTTGGTCTTTGATGACGGACATAATACCGGGCTTTATACTTGGGAGTATCTTTATGAACTGGGTGAAGCAAAGGCTAATTACTGGATTGATTATCTGGATGCATTAAAACAGGCTGGACATACACGCCAAGAAAATGACTGAGCAAACGACCACAGACTTTGGTTTTGAAAAAGTTGCTGCTAAAGAGAAGGCCGGTAGGGTTGCGGATGTCTTTAGCTCCGTAGCTTCTGAATATGATTTGATGAATGACGTGATGTCATTGGGGGTCCATCGGTTATGGAAACGCAAGGCGGTGCATCTGTGCGCGATTAGAAAAAACTATCATGTGCTGGATCTCGCTGGTGGTACCGGGGATATTGCAAGCTTAATCAATAAACAATTAGGTGATGATGGTCGGGTGACATTATGTGATATCAATGCCGACATGTTGCAACAGGGACGTGATCGTTTTATAGATAAAGGTGTCATCAAGGGAGTTGATTATGTTCAAGCTAATGCAGAGACATTACCCTTTGTCGATAATAGTTTTGACTGTATGACGATTGCATTTGGGTTACGTAACGTGACTGATAAAGATGCAGCATTACGTTCTATGTATAGCAAGCTTAAATATGGTGCTCAGTTAGTCATTCTCGAGTTTTCAAAGGTTGTCATTCCTGTGCTGGATAAGCTCTACGATGAATATTCATTCAAGTTGATTCCTCTGTTTGGTAAAGTCGTTGCTAATGATGAAGCGAGCTATCAATATCTGGTTGAGTCAATACGAATGCATCCTGATCAAGAGTCATTGGCATCGATGATGCAGCAGGCTGGGTTTGAAAAAATACAATATCATAATCTTACAGGTGGTGTCGTTGCTATCCACCGCGGTTATAAATTATGAGTGTTGTGGTTGATAATAAACCACCTGTCTGGATAAGACAGATAGAAGCTCTTGTTAATAAGGCCTTGAGCCTCGATGAGGAGACGCTCCATGCATTAGCAAGCCTTGAAGGCAAGGTTGTTGCGTTTGAGTTTAGCAATACAAACCTGATTGTATTTCTATTTCCATCGATAACAGGTCTTTTAATGAATACGGTTTATGAAAATAAAGCTGATGTAATAATTAAAGGTACTCCGACAAATTTTATAATGATGTTAGCCTCGTCGAAGCATGGTAGTGCCAGTTTGCCAACAGATATGCAATTGATGGGTGATATTGGTCTTGCTCAGCAGTTTCAGGCGATCATGCAAAATATTGAGATTGACCTCGACGAACCGCTATCGAAATGGTTTGGCGATAATGTTGCCTATCGAATAGGGAAGTTTGTCCGTGGTACTAGCAGTATGGCTGTAAACGCAGGTAAAACATTAGCAATGGATATGAGTGAATACCTGAGGTTTGAGACTGAGATGTTACCGGACGAGTTATTAGTAGAAGAGTTTTGTAAAGACGTTGATATCCTTCGGGAAGATGCTGATCGACTTTCTCAGAGAATAAATAAACTGGCAAAACAAATAAACTATAAAGAAACAGGCCGTTAGCCTATGGGACAGATACTTCGTTTACTAACCATTCAAAAAGTATTAATAAAATACGGCTTGGATGAATTTATCTTTGCCACGCATTTATTCCGACCAGTACGCTTCCTGTTTTATATCTTTCCCTGGAACTGGTTTGGAAGAAAAAAAAGTCCGCGTGCGCAACGTATGCGTTTAATGCTGGAAGAATTAGGTCCCATTTATGTCAAGCTTGGTCAAATATTGTCGACACGGCGCGATCTGATACCAGAAGACATCGCGAATGAGTTTGCCATGTTGCAAGATGCCGTAGCGCCGTTTTCCGGTAAAATTGCACGCAAGATTATTGAAGAAGCCTACGAATGCGATCTTAACGAGGTGTTTCTGGAGTTTGATGAGACGCCATTGGCTTCAGCCTCAGTAGCGCAGGTTCATCGCGCCACACTTAAAGATGGTCGAGACTTCATTATCAAGGTTATTAGACCTGATATCGAAACACTCATCCGTAAAGACCTGAGTTTATTGCACCTGCTTGCAGAGAAAGGAGAACGATATTATCGCAAAGGAAAATCTTTGCGTTTCACTGGCGTGGTCACTGAATTTGAAAAAACGTTGCTGAACGAACTCGATTTACAGAGAGAAGCGGCTAATGCTTCTCAGCTACGCCGAAACTTTATTGAGGAAGACCGTTATTATGTACCAGAAATCAATTGGGAGTTAACACGGCGTAATGTGTTGGCAATGGAACGCGTCACGGGTGTCTCTGTTCGCGACATCGATGCGCTTAAAGCTGCTGGAGTTGATTTAAAATGGCTCGCTGAATACGGTGTAGAGATATTTTTTACACAAGTTTTTCGTGATAATTTCTTTCATGCTGATATGCATCCGGGGAATATTTTTGTAGGACCTGCCGAAGCAGGCACCCCCGCAACGGTTAAAGTTATCGATTTCGGCATAATGTGTTCATTAACCGAATTCGATCAGCGTTATTTGGCGGATAATTTTATTGCATTTTTAAATCGTAATTATCATCGTGTTGCTGCATTACATATAGAGTCAGGTTGGGTGCCAAGAGGGACGCGCTTGGATGAACTCGAGTCTGCCATACGTACCGTTTGTGAGCCGTTACTGGTTCGGCCAATGCATGAAATTTCCTTCGGTGAGTTATTGCAGCGGCTCATTCAAATAGCGCGATTATTTAATGTCGAGATCATGCCACAGTTGATAATGTTGCAAAAAACAATTATTAATATTGAAGGGATAGGCAGACAACTTTATCCAGAACTAGATCTATGGAAAACAGCTCGGCCGCAATTGGAGCGCTGGATGGATGAACGCATCGGTGCGAAAGGATTGCTGAAAGGAGCAAAGCTTAATATACCCAAACTTATTGATCGTTTGCCCGATTTACCCAATCGAGCACTTGATGTATTAGATCAGATACATGATGGCAAGATAGAAATGGAAAATAAATCGGCAGAGATACATCATTTGCGAGAGGAGATGAAAGTCTATAATCGGAGTACAGTTCTTGCAGTCGTCGGTTCAGGCTTTCTCTTGTCATCATCGATTATCTATGCATTGGATAATACAACGCATGGAACTTTGGCCTCAGTGCCGATTGTTTCCTGGTTGCTGGGTTTTTCGGGGATGCTGTTGTTGTATCTTTCCTGGCAAAAGAAATAAAACATAAAGAAAACCACTATAACAATCAAGGGGGTACTTATGCAGCGGAAAGATATTGAGTTTAAAACAGGAGATAATACAACTTTACGTGGTTGGTTGTATCAACCTGAAGATGCCAAGGATGTTGTCCCGGCTATTGTTATGGCCCATGGTTATTCTGCTGTTAAAGAAATGTATCTTGATAAGTATGGCGAAGTCTTTGCCGCTGCTGGTATGGCGGCACTTATTTTTGATAACCGTAACTTTGGTGCAAGTGATGGCGAACCAAGACAGGAGATCGATCCGTGGCAACAGGTTCGTGACTATCGTGATGCAATTACTTATGCGAGTTCCTTATCCGAGGTCGATGAAAACCGCATAGGCGTTTTTGGGTCTAGTTATAGTGGGGGACATGTTCTGGTTGTTGGCGCAATTGATAAGCGAGTCAAATGTGTTGTGTCTCAAGTACCTATTATCTCGGGGCTTGAAAATGCACGCCGGCTTATTCGCGCAGACGCTTGGGATGGGCTGCGTGGGATGTTTGATGCGGATCGTGTCGCACGTTCTGCAGGAGAGGCACCAGCGATGATTCCCGTCGTTTCTTCACCAGAGGAGCAACCTCAGGCCCCTGCGGCATTACCCACGGCAGATTCATGGGAATGGTTTAGAGAAACTCACGATAAACGCGCCCCTTCGTGGAAGAATGAAGTCACACTTCGATCTGTGGAGATGTTCATTGAATATGAACCAGGTATTTATATTCCTTCTATCAGTCCAACGCCTCTATTAATGTTAGTGGCACGCGATGATGTTCTTACTGTTTCAGATTTAGCTCTTGCTGCTTATGAAACTGCACGCGAGCCGAAAGAACTTGTCATTCTGGAGGGAGGACATTTTGATGCATATATTGACTCGTTTGATGAGTCAAGCTCAGCGGCTAGAAATTGGTTTAGTCAATACCTCCTGTGATAGTCGCTGCTCTGCTTATTAGTAAGAGAAACGGTGTCAGGTTTTTATTAACATTTTTTTGGTGCTGAAAAGTTAACTTCTATAAGTGCATGTAACTGTAAGTCTCGGCATGCTGTGTCCTGAAGGTGCATTTTTGATGTACCGATGGCGTAGGTTAAAGGGAAAGGTCCAATCTTGTTTTCATTACATCATTGTGACTTAATATGAGTTCACTTGTTCGTATTCCAATGATCAATAGGATATTTTCTGGTTTTGTCTATTTTAATTAACAAAAAAGTAAAGATAACTGCTGTAATAATTGCGTCATTGCTCGCTACATACAGTCTATTGGGTTATCTCGTCATCCCTTGGTATGCAAAAAAAGCGCTAAGCAGCTACGCCGCGGAGAAAATGCAGCGTGAACTTGCTATAGAAAGAATTCAATTCAATCCTTTCACATTTCGTATTCAAGCGGAAAATATCGCATTAAATGAAAAAAATCACGATCCCATTGCTAGCCTTACACGATTAGATGTGAATATCGATTTGAATCAGGTTTTTAAAAAGACACTGGTTATATCAACCTTGCAACTCAACGAACCACATCTGGAATTGATTATCGATAAAACTGGAAGTCTCAATCTTTCTCGGCTGATAGATGAATTGTCAAGTGATAGTGCTGATGAAGATACAGCACCAGCGATAGACTTCTTGTTTGTATTGACGCAAATTAAACAAGGTAGTGTCTTAGTCGTTAATCATTCAAAAGAACATCCAATACAATCTAGTATTAAAGATGTGAACCTTGAATTTTCAAGTATTAGTACTCTTGAAAATGAGGAAGGGGAGTATCAGGTGGTTCTGGATTTAGATAGAGATACCAGGGTTAATCTCACCGGGTCTTTATCGCTTACGCCATTAATGTCTTCAGGACAGTTTCAGTTCGCTGATCTGTCTGTCACACACATTCATAAATGGGTTAAAGATGCGTTGCCTGTAGAATTTCTCAGTGGCAATGCTTCTGTCAGTGGTTATTATAAATTGTTTTCAAGTCAAGAAGGTGATCTGCTATTTGATTTAGACAAGACTGATATAAGCATTAAAGCGCTTTCCGTCAAAGAGTCTGTATCACAAGTATTGATGTCATTGGCCGATTTAAATGTAGGCGACATCAGTTATACGAATACACAGCAGACGGCCAAGGTGAAATCAATTTCTTTATCAGGCTTCAAGGCATCGACACAAACATCAGAACCGCTTGTTGAGCTGACAAGTCTATCGCTATCTGATTTTTCATATGAAATTGAAACTGCTGCTTTAAGGTTAACTACTGTAGATCTCAATAAGTTGACGTTGGCGCCACGAAGTAATACTCCCGCATTAGTGCAACTGGATCGATTGTCAATTAATGATGTTGGTTTTAACGACGATTTTTCGCAGGTTAGTATTGGTAAAGTTGAACTAACCGATAATCAGTATCTGCTTGAAACAGATGCCATGGGCCGATTAATTCTTCCCGAATTTAATATCGCAAATGAGAAAACACCCGAAGGGAATTCGGACGAAGAGATAAGTTCTTCAGACATACGAATTGAACTTGGAGAACTGGAGATAATGCAAACTTCATTATCTACGTTCAGGAATGACCAACCGGATCAGCATGAGCAATTACTGAATTTAAATAATATTATGTTGGTTGCGGCGGATATTGACCTTGGCCAGTCTAATGCTGTTGTTGAATCACTGACGTTAGTTGATGGGACTGCAAACCTTACGCTTGATAAAGCCGGGTTAATAAATGTATTACAATTATTCGCAACAGATGTGTCTATTGAAAAAGATAACACAACCACTACCAAGGAAAGTGATACTCGATTCAAATTAGAAAAGTTCACAACTCAGGGTTTCAATGTTCAAGTCGTTGATAACAGCTTTGCAACAAGCCTTCAGCATCGAGTACATAATATTGATTTGGAAGCATTGGATATCAACAACGAAGTAAATAGTCGTGTTGAACTAAATTTAAATGCAGTTATTAATAATCAAGGCGCATTATCGCTGGCAGGTTGGGTTTCTCCTGTTTCAACTGACGCAGAGTTTGATATCGAGCTAAGCAAGATAGATTTCTCATATCTAAATCCCTACATTGAGAATTATGCAAATGTATCCCTGATATCAGGCACCTTTGGTTTTAAAGGTAATGTAAGTAATAGTGTTGAGAACAACGGCATTACTATAAAAAATGCAGAATCCAGGCTTAGTAAATTACAACTTCAGGATAGAAGCAATAATACTCGTTTGATCGCAGTCGATACTCTAGATGTGACTGGATTTAGTTTATCTACAACACCACTTAATATCGGTGTTAAGGAGATAAAATTGTCTGAGCCCTATGTCAATGTGCATATCGACGAACAACAAAACCTGAATTTACTAAAGGCATTTAAACCAGTCGGCGATGACCCTGTGAATTCGGATCAAGAAACTCAAAATCCTGGAGCAATGTACACCTTGACATTAGATCGTATAGATATGGACAAGGGTAGTATGGACTTTGCAGATTTAAGTATGACACCAAAGTTTTCAGTGCAAACACATGGACTAACTGGAAATGTATCCGGTTTGAGTTCCGTACCCGAGCGTTATGCTTCTATGCATTTTGATGGTCGTGTGAATGAATTCGGTTCGTTGTCAATAAACGGTGAATTGCAGCCGTTTGATTATCGTAAGCTGAGTGAGATTGATATGGAGTTTAAAAATATTAGCACTAATAGTCTTTCTCCTTATGCGGCGAAGTTTGCAGGGCGTAAAATTGAATCTGGCAGTTTGTCGTTATCGCTGGATTACAAGATTGCTAATAATAAACTGGATGGTAGAAATAATATCGTTTTAGAAAAACTGGTGTTAGGTGATAAAGTGATTAGTCCAGATGCGATGGACTTGCCGCTTGATATGGCAATTAGTTTATTAGAGGACGACAACGGCAAAATAGATATAAAGCTACCAATCAAAGGTGATTTAAATAGCCCTGAATTTGAAATGAAAACGGTTATCAATAAGGCTATAGGTAATTTGTTTGGCGGAATCGTGACAGCACCATTCAAGTTTATAGGTTCGATACTTGGTATGTCTGGTGATGAGCTTAAATTTGTTCACTTTGTTCCGGGCGAAACTGACATTACACCCCCGGAGGCTGAGAAACTGATGCTTCTTTCAGAGGCATTACTGGAGAGGCCAGCATTGTTACTGGTGGTTTCAGGCGCCTATGATCAGGAACTTGATAGTATCGCCTTGGCTAAAAAATCGTTGCTTGAAAATATTAATAAGATTAGGAACACAGAACAGGCGTTACTAAATTATTCGGAGCCAGAGGTGCAGGATGCCATCATGGAACTGGCAAATCAGCAGTTGGATAAAACAACCCGACTTAAATTACATGAATTGGCGTCTGTTGACGAGACAGTAAACGATGCAGTAATAAGCAGGGTGTATCACAAAAGTTTATTCAATGAACTAGCGCGAATTGAGTCAGCTAAGATTAATCCGGGTTCACTTAAGGTTCTGGCGACTGATCGGGCTAAGGCCATAGTTAACTTTATAATAGACGCTGAAAAAAGTTTAGTAGACCGTGTCAAATACATGGACAAGGTAATTCTAAGTAAATCCGAAGGTAATCAAATAAACGTCACATTAAACCTGGATACTCAGTGATAAATTTTAATCGCTCGCTATTAACGCTTAAGCTCTGAGTTCATCACAATCCTGTGCTAGTGGTATCGGGGCCTTGTACATAATGTTGTTCATTCGATTTCTTTTTAATAAGAGATTTTAAGCTAATAAACTTAACACCGTACTTTTTTATATCTTTCAATACTTTTGATAGAACAGCCGTTGTTGCCGGATGTGGATGGCCTATGCCGAGAGCTGAGCCTTTACGTTTTGCTACCTTTACTAACTCCATAAATTGGCCGCGTATATATTTTTCATCAAGTTTGTTATCTAAAAAAACATCTCGTGTTAAGTAAGGGATGTTATTCTCTTTCGCTAATCTAGAGGCGACACTGTCATCGCTTGTCAAACTATCAACATAAAATTGACCGTTCGCCTTCATTGTTTCCATCAACCATTGCATATGACCAGGATGTCTTGTTAACAAGCTACCCATATGATTATTAATACCAATCAGGTTTTTCACAGCGTTTATATTGATATTCAAAGTCTGTAGAAACTCCTCTTGTGTCATATTCAACGTTAACGCGCCGGGACCAAGATACTCATTTTTTTCCATTGCTTGCATAGGTTGGTGTAATAAAATTTCCTTATTTTTTTTTGAAGCAAGCTGTGACATTTTTTCTGTGTGTGGAGCATGAGGTAATATTGCGTAAGCAACGGGGCCGGGTAGTGTTAGTGAAAGCAGATCATCTTGTAGGCGATAACCAATATCATCGATAATGATAGAGATTGTGGGTTGTTCTGCAGAGACAGGGTGTGTAATGAAGCTGCTGGTTATCAGTAGGAGAAAGAACAGTTTTCTGTTTAAATGGAGCATATCCCTATGCATAACATCACCCTGTTTTTTTCAAATGAATCGCCAAGCCTTTCAGTACGTTTAATGCTTCATAAAGTTGATAGTCTGTTTCAGCGAGAGAAGGCTCATTGTTTTTTTCTTTTTTCTTTTTCTTGTTTTTCGCGCCTTTGCTTTCTTCCATGCCATTATCAAGATGGCCTGTTAAATCGGACTCTTTGATTTGCGCTGAAGAATGATTTGCTGTGCTGTCAACACGAATGTTTTCTATGATGATGTCAGGCTCTATGCCTGAAGCCTGAATAGAACGACCTGATGGTGTATAGTAACGTGCTGTGGTTAATTTTAATGCAGCTTCATCATTCATTGGCAAGATGGTTTGTACTGACCCTTTACCAAAGGTGCGTTCACCCATGATGATTGCGCGATCATGATCTTGTAACGCACCAGCAACAATTTCAGATGCTGAGGCCGAACCACCATTCACCAGAACGATGATCGGGGCATCCTTTAGCATGTCAGTAGGCTTTGCGGTAAATGTGAGTTTTGAGTCTTTGATCCGGCCTTCGGTATAGACAATCAATCCGTTATCAAGAAACAGATCGGAAACGCCTACGGCTGCATTTAGAATACCGCCAGGATTATTTCTCAGATCGAGTATTAAACCATTCAAATTATCATCATTTTCTTTTTTCAATTTTTCGAGTGACTTGCGCATATCTTCTGCGGTGTGAGTTTGAAAGTTTGATATGCGGATATAGCCATAACCTGGCTCCAGGGTTTTCCCACGAACACTCTTAACGGTAATGACATCGCGTGTTATTGTGATTTCCATGGGTCTATCTTCACCCTCTCTTACAACAGTAATAATGATATCGCTGCCTGGTTTGCCTCGCATCAATTTAACGGCATCATTTAAAGCCATGCCTTTAACAGATTTTTCATCCAGTCTAATGATCAAGTCGCCCGCTTTAATCCCTGCACGTTGTGCTGGTGTATCATCTATGGGAGAAATGACTTTGACAAAACCATCTTCCATGCCAACTTCAATACCGAGCCCGCCGAATTCACCTGATGTCCCTTCTTGCAGATCTTCGTAATGTTCCTTATCGAGATAAGCTGAATGCGGATCGAGTCCTTCCAACATCCCTCGTATTGCATTTTCTATTAATTCTCTATCATTAATACTCTCTACATAGTCATTTTTAACTTTAGCAAAGACTTCAGAAAATATGCGAAGCTCATCTAATGGCAAGGTGTCAGCCTCGCTGTCTTGTTCAGTGTTTGCAATCGCAACCGATGTTAATAACATTGACAACAACAGGGTGATGGTGAAATTCTTCAATAATGACATTCTTTAAACTCCGTTCAGGATGACATGCGCAAACTATCTTGATTGATTAATACGAAACAAGTTCATTACGCCGCTTATGGCTAAGCATAACCGCGCTCCGCTGTATATGACAAGCCGATAATGATTATCGCTTGCACCAATGTGATGGGTTAAGAGGTTCTGCTCCTTTTCGGATCTCAAAATAAAGTGCTGTATCGATTTGACCACCACTATCCCCTACGGTGGCAATAGTCTCACCTGCCAGCACCCAGTCGCCTGTATTCTTCAAGAGGTTTTGATTGTGCCCATACAGACTCATAAAGCCATCTCCATGATCGATGATGATTAATAAACCCAGATTACGAAACCAGTCTGCAAAAACTATTTTTCCGGTACTAATAGCCGTTACGTTGGTGCCTGTTTCTGCATCGATAAGGACCCCTTGCCATTTGAGGTCTCCTCCCTTCTTATGGGCACCATACCTTTTTAATAGTTTACCTTTTACGGGCCAGGCCAATTTACCTTTAAGCGTATTGAAAGGTGGCATGTCCTCAAACATTTCTATGGTTACCGCTTTTTCCTTTTTTAACCCCTGAAACAAAACTCCGAGTTCACGCTCGTTTTCTTGCAGTGTTTGGAGTTCGACGCCCTGTTCTGCGATGTATTTTTGTAAGCGTGAGCTGATATCACGTCGAGTTGCGCGGAATTGGTGGAAATCGCTTAACTTAGCTTCATGTCTGGATTTCAATTCTTCAAGTTGTGTCGATTCATTTTTAATAGTGCGTTGAATTTTCTCGAGATTGATTAAGGTTTGCTTAACCTGATTGATGCGTTCAGAGCGTGCCCGGTTGTGATAATCATAGTAAGCCAATGTGCGTCCAACCAGGGCGGGGTCTTCTTGATTAAGGATTAATTTTATATAGTCATTACGACCAATCTGATAAGCAGATCGAATTTGATGAGTTAATTTCTCTTTTTCTTTTTTGAGCGTGGCGTCATGTTCAGATTGCTCAAATAGTAGTTCTTCGAGTTCAGCATTCTTTTTTGAAATATTTGCTTCTATATTATGCAGTCGTGTTAATGTTTTTGCGGTAGTGACCTCATTATCACGCAATTCTTGTTGTAATTTATCTGTCTCATCCTGAGCGGACTTAATGCGGGTCTCTACGTCTTTGATGCGTGTTCGAATGTCTTCTAATTCTGAGGCCTTTGCAGCATTAGTTTCATCTGCAGCTATCACCAGATTTGGCATGAAACATGAAGCGAGAAAAATTGAGCAGGTAAAGAAGATTATTTTGTCAGCAAAATGAGTCATTTGTGATTCACTTTCCGATGACTGCGGGTGTGTCCTCTTCTTGTATTCGTAACAGTGATCTACCTGTCATTTCTTCGGGTTGTGGGATACCCATGATATTGAGCATAGTCGGGGAAATATCAGACAAAGAACCGGTGTCAGGGAGAAACTCAGCATGTCTGCCAATATAAATGAGTGGTACAAAGTTATTGGTGTGCGCCGTATGTGCCTGAGATTTAATTTTCTCAGTAGTGTAGGCCTTTAATTGCTCAGCATTACCATGGTCGGCAGTAATGATGATTTCGCCGCCAACTTTCTGCGCACATTCAATCACTTTGGCGAGACATTTATCAATGGATTCTATGGCTGATATAGTGGCTTTGAAGTCACCGGTATGTCCAACCATATCGGCATTTGCATAATTACAGATGATAGCATCGTATTTCCGACTGTCTATCGACTCGATGAGACGATCGGTGATCTCATCAGCACTCATCTCTGGTTGTTTGTCATAAGTTTCGACGTGTGGTGAAGGCACCAATATTCGGTCTTCTCCTTCGAAAACACGTTCTTCACCTCCATTGAAGAAAAAAGTGACATGAGCGTATTTCTCTGTTTCAGCGATTCGAAGTTGTTTCAAGCCAAGGTTTGCTATGTATTCGCCAAAGACATTCGACATGCTGACTGGTGGGAAAGCAACGGGAAATTCATAATTAGCCTTATACGATGTCAAACTGATAAACGCAGAGAGTTTCGGTATTCGCTCTCGTTCGAATGCTTTGAACGTTGGTTTTGTGAACGCGCGTGCCAATTGACGGGCACGATCTGCGCGGTAATTAGCAAACACGATAACATCGCCATCATCGACAGTTATTGGCGCTTCTCCCGGTTTGGTAATGGCTGTTGCTTTGATGAATTCATCTGATTCACCCCGAGCATAGGCCATATCCACAGCAATAAACGGGTCGACCGATTGGTATTCTGCCTTACCCTGGCTGATGAGGTCGTAGGCTAGTTTGGTGCGGTCCCAGCGTTTATTGCGATCCATTGCGTAATGACGTCCAATGATTGATGCAAATCGGCCAACACCTAATTCCTTCATTTTTAGCTGGGCGTTATGAATCGATTCTTCTGCACATTTTGGCGGAGTATCTCGACCATCAAGAAAAGCATGGAGGTAAATTGTTTTCACGCCACAATTAGCCGCCAATTCCATTAATGCATAAACATGATCTTCATGGCTATGTACACCGCCGCTAGAGAGTAAGCCAAGTAAATGAACTGCTTTATTATTTTCTGCTGCATTTTTGAATGCGGAATTCAGGTTTTCATTATGATAAAAACTGCCATCCTTAAGCGCTCGGGTAATGCGTGTGAATTCCTGGTCTACTATACGGCCTGAACCAATATTCATGTGGCCCACTTCAGAATTCCCCATCTGAGACGCAGGCAGCCCTACATCTATGCCTGATGCGCTTATCAGCGTATGAGGGTAATCCTCCCAGATACGATCCCAAGTGGGTTTATTAGCGGAATAGATCGCATTGTAGACAGTATTATCTGTATGGCCCCAGCCATCCAGAATTATTAGAATTGTTGGTTTATGACTTACTTGCATAGAAGACTTTGTTGGTTGTTGCTAAAAATGAACGGATCTTGAGATAACGGCAAATTCTGTAATTTCAAATCGATAATGTAAGTTGGATATGTAAAAAATCGGGCAATAACCCTAAAACACTCTATTTTTGCTGCGCGGATTTTAGCATGAAACCGGACAAGACTTCACATTAATCAATAATACAGATTGAATTAGCTATAAATGTTTTTTCAAGGAGCGATATAACGTATTATTCAGCCCTCATTTAATACTGCCAGAGCAAGAGATTACTGAATGGAACGACTCCCTGAATTTGTGGGCAACCACCTGTTTTTATTTTCACTATTGGTTTCCATATTGATGCTATTAATCTGGAATTTATTTGGTGACATGCTTAGCGGCGTTAAATTATTATTGCCTGAGGAAGTGACCCGGCGCATTAATCGTGAAGATGCCAAGGTGATCGATTTGCGAACACAAAAAGAGTTTGAAAAAGGGCATATTATTGATGCCATTAACATCAGCGTGGATCAATTATCAGGGCAACTCGATAAGCTGAAAAAATATGAAGAAAACGGGATTATCTTTTGCTGTGCTACCGGCGCCGTTTCTACAAAAGAGGCGCGTAAGTTGATGGGCGAAGGATATGAAAAAGTATATAGCCTTAAGGGTGGTATTCTCTCGTGGCAGAGTGCGAATTTACCGCTGACTAAAGGCCTGAAATAAAGTTAAACAATTCTAACCAAACATTAAAAAGCACAGGAAATAATCATGGCAGAACAAGACGGCAAACAAGTACAAGAAGGCAACGGACCAGATGATGCACAATTTTTAGTGCAAAAGGTCTATGTAAAAGATATTTCATTTGAAACTCCAAACACTCCGGAAGTGTTTAAAATGGAATGGAGGCCTGAAATTGATATGAACATGACCAATAAGGCAACTCCCATTGGCGATGATCATTTTGACGTGGTGTTGACGGTTACCTTAACGGTTAAGGTGGGTGATAAAGTTGCGTATCTGATTGAGGTAAACCAAGCGGGTATATTTATGATCAGAAACCTGCCTGCTGATGTTATTGACCGTATGTTAGCGATTGTTTGTGCCAATATATTATTCCCTTTTGTGCGTGAAACGGTTTCGGACGTGGTTACACGCGGTGGTTTTCCACAACTATTGCTTGCACCGGTAAACTTTGATGCTTTATATGAGCAGCAAAAAGAAGAAGGTAAGGCCCAGCTAGATGCAGCCGCGCAAGCTAATGCAAACATAACACATTAATTCAGAATGTCAGCGCAGTCAGTGTTGGTTCTCGGGGCAGGTTCATGGGGAACTGCATTGGCGTTGGCATTAACGCGGAAGCAAAATACAGTCTATCTATGGGATATCAATTCAGATTTAATAAAGAATTTAAAAACTGAAAAAACTAATACGCGTTACATTCCGGGCATCCCGTTCCCGGAAAATCTAATCCCTGTTGAATCTATTGATCAAGTTCCTCCTGAAACAAAGATGTTTGTTAATACGGTTCCTTGCCATGGGTTGCGTAGCAGTTTGCCATTGTTGAAATCATTTTCTGACGTTCATGTGTGTATCGCCTGTAAGGGGTTTGAACCGGGCACACAAAAATTTAATCACCAGGTCGTTAAAGAAGAATTGCCGGGTAGTTCGGTTGCGGTGCTTTCAGGGCCATCCTTTGCGAAAGAAGTCGGTGCCGGTTTACCCACCGCCGTTACTATTGCCGCTGAAGATATCGCCATCGCTCAAGTGTTTGCGGACTTATTTCATAGCGATACTTTTCGTATCTATACCCATAATGATGTTATCGGTGCACAGATAGGTGGTGCGGTAAAAAATGTAATGGCAATTGCCGCAGGTATTGCAGATGGTCTGGGATTTGGTTCCAATACACGTTCGGCACTGGTGACGCGTGGTTTGGCCGAAATCATGCGTTTGGGTTTGGCTATGGGTGCCAGACAGGAAACGTTTATGGGCTTGGCTGGACTTGGTGACTTGGTATTGACGTGCACAGACAATCAATCTCGAAATCGTAGTTTGGGTTTATTGCTAGCAGAGGGATTGTCCGTTGAGGATGCGAGTGAAAAAATAGGCCAAGCCATAGAAGGCTTAAAAACGGCAAAAGAAGTTGCTGCATTGGCCAAAAAATATGAGATTGAAATGCCGATTACAGAACAGGTTTATAATGTACTGCAATCAAAATGTTTGCCACGTGAAGCCGTACAAAATTTATTAGAGCGTGGTCCTAAAGCAGAGATGTAATACAGATAAGGCACTAACCTAGAGTTCTTTTCCCACTCTTTATGAGTTAATCTTTTGCATAGGACATATTTGCAAAATGCAGAGCTCAGCAAAACAACACATAGAGCAGTATTGCCGTGGCGCTGATTCAAATGCGTTTAGCCAATTTTATCGCGCAGAATCACCCCGGCTTTGGCAATTCCTGAAAAATAGAGATTGTAATGATGGCAGTGCTTATGACCTCTTGTCAGAAACATTTCTTAAATTCATTCAAGTAGTTTGCAAAGGCCCACATGCGCCTGTCGCCTTACTTTATAAAATAGCAATCAACTGTCATATCGATTGTTATCGCCGGGCCAAAGTCTCTCCGAACGAACCAGTGACTATTGATATAGAGCAGCAACCTTCTCATATCACGGAAACTCAAACTCAACAGAGTTACGTTGATAGTCGGTTAAAAAAATTACCGCAAGATGAACAAAGTCTGTTGTTCATGAGTTATAGGGTTGGATTTACCGGAAGGCACGGTGCGCAGGTAATGTACCGCGATTCTGAATAAATTAAAACATCGTTGACAAGAGGGCGCTGACTAATGCATAAGTTTGCATTACCTACCGAACTGGAATTAGAAAAACTGATTACTCAAACGTTTGGGAATGAGGCTATTGTCGACCAAGAAAAACTATCCATCATCGACAACCGCCTTTATATTGAAGACTAAGAGGAATAAAGGGGGGAATTTGAACAAAATATCCTGGTGGGTAGATAATGTATTTTTGTAAACAAAATACTGAAAATACAGGTATACAATTTCACTCGAATGGTAAGATTAATGAAATACAGCACGAAGCAGATGAAGTTGAAAAAATAGTGGAAATAACAGACAAAAAATGAAGCTAATGGAAATAGAAATTTACCAATGATTTATCAAAGAGAATTATTTTAACTGTGAAAAAATATTTACCGACATTTTATTGCTTGTTTTTGATGTTTGGGTTTATTGCGAATGCTTATGCATGGAAAATTTCTGCGGGCACGGTCACGATTAATGATCCAACGGTTACTTCAGGATTTCAAACTGTATCTTTTACTGGTGCATTTTTTGATGTGCCGCCAGTTGTATTTGTGTTGACAAAAGACACACCATCAAACGAACCCAGAGCCTTGCGTATTCAGAATGTAACTACCAGTGGTTTTGAAATCATTCAGGTAAGACCGACAGTTTGTGGTGGCTGTGCTGATGCAGGTTCGTTTACTTCACATGGTGTTAACTGGATTGCAATAGAACCTGGTCGGCATAAACTTCCCAGTGGTGAACTTATTGAAGTAGGCACGACACCCTTAACAACGACAGTGCAAAAGAAGTTTGCTGGTGCTGAAGGTTGGGACCCAGTTTTATTTTCTTCCGCATTTTCAAGCAGCACCATTGCAATGGTGGGGCAGGTACAAACCAATAATAATGGTGTAGATATAAATGGCGGCCAAACAAATCCTTTTATTACGACGGCAATTAGAAATGCGACGGCATCCGGTTTTGAGACTGCTTTGGAATTGAGTGAAGTTTTAACCGCTTTACCGGTAAATGCAGAAATTATTGGCTGGTTAGCGGCACCTACAGGACTGTCTGATACATTAACGGATACAGGTAGTGGATCGGTGCTAATAGAAGCCATACTCTCTGCCGATAATATTACCCATACGTGTTCAATCGATAATAACTTTAACAATTCATACGCTAGTAGCCCGCTGGTTGTGGCTTCAAAAAACCGTTTGGATGGAGGAGATGGTGGCTGGATGCGTGAATGTTCGATCACTACAAGTGCCGTACGTTTGCGTTTACAAGAAGATGAGGGCGCAGATACTGATGTTGCTCATACGACTGAGTCTGTAGGGTTGTTTGTTGTAGAAAAAGCGTTTGATGCTGAGATAAAAGAGACGTTTGCAAACTGGTATGTGGATGGGCCTGTATGGACAGGTTCGGCCAATGAAGTTATTGATAGTTCTGTTAATAATTTTCATGGAACCTCATTTGGTGGGATTTCACCTGTTTCTGGCAAGGTCTGTAATGCGGCGGACTTCTCAGCAAATTCTACCGCCGACTATATTTCCATGGACAATAATGCTTTGGATGGGATGACAGATGTTACGCTTTCATTTTGGGTAAATACCTCAAATACAGGTAGTCAAGCCGCTCTTTCAGCGGCAAATGCCGGTTCAAATAATGAATTTCTTGCCTGGTTTCCCAACAACACAACTTTTCAACCATTTGTGAAAAATGCAGGATTGGGAGGGATTGCTATTCCTGATATCGCTGATAGTAATTGGCATCATATTGTTTGGACGCGTAGTGGTGCAACCAATTGTGTTTCGGTGGATGGTGTTCTTAGCGGTTGTGTTGGTGGTGGCTCTGTTCTGCCGCTCAGTATTAGTGCAGGGGGGCTGATTGTTGGGCAGGAGCAGGATAGTGTCGGTGGTAGTTTTGATATTAATCAGGATTGGGAAGGGCAACTCGATGAAATTATTATTTTTCAACGGGTTTTAACAGGTACAGAAATTACCACACTCTTTAATAATCAGGATGCGGGAAATAACTGGAATGGAACAGCGAGAGTGTGTCCACCACCACCGCCAACAATATTAACGGATTGGCACATGGATGAAACAGCATGGGTCGGTGCAGTTGATGAAGTTGAGGATAGTGGTGGCAATAATAATCACGGTACCTCATTTGGCGGTATTTCGACTGTTCCGGGGAAGGTATGTAATGCTGGTGATTTTTCAGCGAACTCTACGACTGATTACGCTTCTATGAATAACAACGCTCTGGATGGTTTGACTGATCTGACGCTTTCATTCTGGGTGAACACCACGAACACAGGTAATCAGGCTGCTGTTTCCGCTGCCAATGGTAGTTCGGGAAATGAGTTTCTAGCCTGGTTTCCTAACAATACAAGTTTTCAACCTTTTGTTAAAAATTCAGGACTGGCGGCAATTACGATACCGGATGTTGCTGATGGCAACTGGCACCATATTGCATGGACGCGTAAAGGTTCGGCCAATTGTATTTCCGTTGACGGTGTGCAAAGTGGTTGTCGCACTGGCTCCACGGCAGCATTGAATATCAGTGCCGGAGGATTGATTATCGGTCAGGAGCAAGACAGTGTTGGTGGCAGTTTTAGCGTTGATCAAGATTGGGAAGGGGAGATTGATGAAGTTATTATTTTTCAGCGTGGTTTTTCCATTGCAGAGGTGACAACGCTTTACAATAATCAGAACGCGGGGAAAAACTGGGATGGAACGGGCAGAATATGTCCTGGTGGAGCACTGACTATGGAGACTGGTGAGATTACGCTTAATGATACGAACGTGACACCCGCGTTTATATCGGTGGCGTTTCAACAAACATACACTGCTATACCCATGGTATTTATATTACCTTCCAACGAAGGAAGCGATCCCGCTAGTATACGGATCAGGAATGTCAGTACCACAGGTTTTGAAGTTACTCAGCTTGAGCCAGACAACCTCGATGGGAGGCATCCTGCAATGACGGTGCATTATATGGCTATTGAACCCGGCGCAGGTTCATCGCCTTGGCAATTTACTCTGCCTGATGGACGAGCTATGGAAATGGGAATTCACATGACACAAACTGTACAACACGGCAGTGGTGTTGCCGGAGCTACGGCTTGGGATACGGTTAATTTTACCAGTACATTTACTGCTCCCGCCGTGTTGGTCGGGATACAAGGCATGGCTAATGAAAGTGCCAATCCACCGGTTACAACTTCGGTGCCCTGGATGACGGTAGCGATGAGAAATGTAGGTGCAAGTAGTGTGCAACTTGCACTGGAACGTGCAGAAGTAGCCACAGGTACTATTAGTACTGATGAAACTATTGCATATGTTGCGATTGATGGTGATATTCAGGGCAGCTTTGCTTCCGGTGCCGCCAACATTCTTTATGAGTCGATTACCAGTGCCGATAATATTACCGGCTGGGACAACGTAAACTGCGTAGGTAACGTTGGACAAACCGTGAGTTTTGTTAATGCCTATTCAACCCCGCCCTTGGTTATGGCTAATCAGTCCCGCCGTGATGGAGGTGATGGAGGTTGGTTACGTCGTTGTAGTTTGACCACTGCACAGATTGGTCTTGCTATAGATGAAGATCAATTTTCCAATAGTGAACGCAGTCATACCACTGAAGCGGCGAGTTTACTGGTTTTTTCTGAAGCCTTTTGTTTGCCAACCGCCTGTGTTGGCTCTACGGTTGATCACTATGCGATAAGTTATCCTTTAGGAACACCGGGGGTTACTTGTGAAGCTTTAGCAGTACGTGTTACCGCCCATGATAATGCTGATATTGTTGTATCACCATCAAATACTATCACCATAACTCTGTCCACATTTCCATCAGCAGATAGTTGGACCTTGAAAACGGGTAACGGATCTTTTGTTCCACCTGATCAATATACTTTTGATGGAACGGAAACCTTTGCTGAGTTCTGGCTAACAGAAACAACAGTAACGACTATACCGCATATTGATATTGATGTGACCGATGGGACTGCAACAGATCAGGATGGCGTCGCTGAAGACGATAATATTGAGTTTGCTGATGCGGCCTTTCGTTTTTTTGCAGATGACCTGGGAGAAGCTATTGCCACACAGATTTCCGGGAAAGAATCTAATGTTGTACCAAACAACCAAACGATACAGTTACGCTCTGTACAAACCAGCTCCTTAACCGGAGCATGTGAAGCTAGGATATTAAACACTCAAACTATAGAGATGGCCTATAAATGTAATAATCCAACAACTTGTCAGGCAAGCTCGCGAGTGCAGATTGATGATTCAACGAGTATTAATCCTGGGAATGACAATGCCAGTATGGTTGATGCATCGAACGGTAACTTTGACAACATAGATCTGGATTTTGGAGCGACAGGCACAGCGACCTTGAGTTTTGATTTTGATGATGCGGGTCAAATTCAACTCTATGCCCGTAAGAGTATTTTAGCCGCAGCACCTGATCCCGCGTATACCCTATTTGGAACATCGAACCTGTTTATTGTTAAACCTGCAGGCTTATGTGTTGAAAGTACGGATACAGATTCAGATTGTGTCAGTGGTGATGGTACTTGTACTAAATTTAAGAAGGCAGGTTCAGTTAATGCTGAAAACTTTTTCAATCTGGAGGTCAGTGGTGCTACCTGGGAAGCACCGGGTGAAACTAATAGTGATTTTTGTTCAGGCAGCAATACGACAACACCTAATTTTCAACTTAATAGTATTGGCTTAACCCATAATAAGATCGCACCCACTGGCGGAGCTTCACAATTAGGATCTTTGTCTGTTAGTTCTTTGGATATCGCTGCTGTAGATAATGGGATTCATACTGAATCTAATCAGGCCATTTCAGAAGTTGGCGTGTTTACAATTACTGCAACAGCTCCACTTTATTTAGGCGAAACAATTACAGCATCGAGCAGTGCGAATATTGGTCGCTTCTACCCTGATAGGTTTAATATCACGATGCAAAATGCTCCGGCATTTGCTGATAGCTGTTCGGGTTTTACTTATCAAGACCAGGCTTTTTATTATGGAACGGCTCCGATACTTGAGATAACGGCTTTTAATAGTAACGGTCTGATTACGAATAATTATGGGGGGGCATTTTGGAAGTTAACCGGGAGTGCTCTACCACGAAGTTATGTTGATGGCTTAGCAGTTGCACCTAATGCCAGTTTTTCTTCAATAACTGCGGGTAGTGTTGCTTTAGCGGGCGAGACAGACTTTGATGGTATAGGCACGTTAGCGCTTGATTCGGGAACAAGTGCCGATGCATTTATGTATCAAAAGGGAGCACTTGAAGCAATTTTCGATGCCGATGTTGATGCTACCTTTTTGGCGACCGGGTTTCAGGATACTGACCATACAGCATTAAGTCCGGTATGTTATGACGTTGCAAACGATGGTATTTGCGATGACTTTCCGTATTTAATGGTTCAAGGCACGGAATTACGTTGGGGCAGAATGCTGCTCGCCAATGCTTTTGGTTCTGAATTATTGCCTGTAGAAATCTCAGTAAGCACTGAATACTACACGACAAACAGTTTTGTTATTAATACAATCGATACCTGCACAACATACATGGCAGGAGATGTCACATTGTTAGATGTGACAGGTGCTGACGGAGTAGCACCAGGAGATACCAACGTTTCTAATCCGGTACTGGCAACAATGCTAGTTAATGGAGAGTCTGATCCTGCTAATCCTCTAATAATTGACGCCCCGGGTATCGGAAAGACAGGTAGTCTGGATGTAACGATTGATCTTAGTGCTCAAGATTGGCTCCAATATGATTGGGACGATATTGATGGATTGGGAGATGGTCCCTATGACGATAATCCTACCGGTCGTGTCACTTGGGGTATATTTTCCGGAGCGGATCAATTGATCTATATTCGCGAACCCTGGTAGTTAGTACTCACTTTACACTGTCTATTTTATATATGGGTTACTCTAAATTATTTCAATCTTTTAGTAAGCATATTCTTGTTTTCTTCTATATCTCAATAGTTTCGTTCTTGAATTTACTCAAATAGTGGATCTACCTCGTTAGGTGATATTAGAAAATTTGTTTTTGTTTAATGCTAAAACAATATAAAACTATTTGACATTAATAACTTAGAGTGGAAAACTCTAGTTCATTATTAAATTATGGGCGTAATATCGTCTCATTTTTGAGACAAGGGTTTTGGGAATAATATGTAACTAAAATCTTAACAGGAATAATAAGTTGCTGGACTTTTTCAAAAAGAAAATTAAGAAAGATGTCAAAGTTGCCGTTTGCTCGAATGATAACGCGATTTCAATCGCCCGTATTCGTCGTGAAAAAAACCTACCTCCTATCTTGGAACTCTGTGAACTACAAGAAATCGAGAACATTTCAATCCGTGATGCGGAGATGGCTAGGCTAGCCAGGCAATACGATCTTGAACAATATGAATGCTTAAGCTCATTGGAGTTGGGCGATTACAATCTGTTATTGGTTGAAGCCCCCGATGTACAACCTGAGGAATTACGAGCAGCGATACGCTGGCGTGTGAAAGAGTTGATAGACTTTCATATTGATGATGCTGTAGTCGATGTGTTTGAAGTCCCAGCCCATAAAGCAGCCGGTAAGAACAAGATGATGTATGCCGTAGTGGCAAAAGCAAATCGAGTAAAAGCACTTATAGACCATTTGAATAATGCGGATCTTAATCTAAATATAATCGATATCCCTGAGCTAGCCCTAAGAAATATTGCTGCAATGTTGCCAGAAGACGTTGGTGGCGTTGCTTTAATCTATGCTGGACAAAACCAGGGTTTAATTACGATTACTCGACAATCATCTCTATATCTATCACGTACGATTAATGCGGGCACGTCACTCTTACCTGAATCAGTCTTGAGTGTATTGGATGATGAAGAATGCCAACGTTGGTTAGATAGTATCGTTATCGAAGTGCAACGTTCTATGGATTATTACGAAAGTCATTTTTCTCAGCCTCAGGTATCGGCACTCGTGATGACACCTATTGGTAAAGAGATCCCAGGTGTTACTGAATATCTGTCAGAACAGTTACAAATTCCTGCACGAATACTAGATGTTAATGAATTGATAGACGTGCCAGAAAAAATTCCTTCCTTATTACAGTCTCGTTGTTTACTCGCTATTGGTACTGCTCTACGTCAGGAGGCGGTGACCCTATGATGGAGCAGATTAATCTCTACCAGTCTATGTTTAGAAAGCAAAAGGTCATTTTTTCTGCAGTAACTATGTTGCAAGTAGGGATGTTCTTTTTAATCGTTTTTTCAGGTTTGTATGCTTATCAGACGGTACAAATAAAACCCTATAAACAACGTCTCGTAATCATTGAAACGGAATTATTCCAGCTTAGTGCGCAAGTGACAGCGTTAGAATCCTCTCAAAGTAAAAAAGGCAAAAGTAAGTTGCTAGAAAATGAAATTGTAAAGTTGAGTAATGAATTGGAGCGAAGAGAGTTGATTTCAAACATTTTATCGAGTAGATCATTTGGAAATTCATCTGGTTTTTCATCCTATTTAGAGTCTTTTGCCAGAGGGCATGTTGAGGGAACCTGGTTAACTGATGTAAATATCAGTCAAGGAGGAGCTTCACTCGGTCTCAAAGGAAAAACCTTGTCGTCAGAATTAGTACCTGTATATATTCAAAAACTAGCTGAAGAAGAAAGCTTAAAAGGTTCAACTTTTAATATGATGGAGCTGGCTCGTGTTGAGAAAGAAGATAGTAACCCTGAAATTAGTTTTTTAATCAGTACAAATTAATGAAATGGGACAGTTAAAGATACTTGCTGAAAAAATTGATGCCTTAAGCTTGCGCGAAAGAGCGATGGTTTTTATTGGTGTGTTGGTAGTGCTGTTCAGTGTTTATGATTATTTTTTATTTACGCCATTAGAAACAGAACAAAAGTCACTTGTTGTAAATTTAAATGAAAAAAATGCAGAACGATTAATATTGATGAGCCAGATACAAAAGTTGCTCAAGTTTAATCAGCAAGATCCTGATACAGATAACATAGCCAGGCTTAAAACACTCCGCTCTCGTTTGATTGATGTTCAGGCAGATCTTGAATCGTCAACTAATAGCCTTGTATCGCCAAAAGATATGCCAAAAATTTTAGAAACTGTCTTACATAAAACCGGGAAATTAACATTAGTTAATTTGAAGAGCCTGGGTGTTATGCCCGTTGTTGCAAAGGGTGAAACGGATAAAGAAATCACGCAAGATACCAAAGCTAATGGTGGTGAAACAAAGTTGACAGCTGACAATATTGATAATGCCTATAAGCATAGTTTAAGAATTGAAATATCAGGGGATTATTTAACGATGCTAAGCTATCTAAAAAGTCTTGAAGATCTCAAGTGGGTTTTTTTTTGGGACAACTTTAAATTAACGGTCAGTGAATATCCTGATGCTAATGTGACAATAGAAATATTTACCCTAAGTCTCAATCAGACATGGATAGGTGTATAGAATGATAAATTTAAAAAAAATTATATTCTTCATTTTTTTCTTGTTACCGCTGTCAGCTTTGGCTAATGCAGATCTGCCAGATCCAACCCGCCCTGCTAATTATTTAGCTGATGATAATGAACCGGTATTTTTTGAAGAGATTATTAGCAAAGAGAAGATTGACTGGAAACTTTCGGCAATACGAATTTCTGATGTAGACAGAACTGCGATTTTAAATGGAAAGCTAGTTAGAGCTGGTGATGATCTTGGTTCAGCAAAAATTCTTGAAATCAATCCATTGTCAGTAGTTATAAATCACGAAGATCGAAAATTAATTGTTAGACTTTTTAATACTAAAGTGATCAAGAATTATAAATTACGAAAGTAATATTGAGATTAATATAATGAAAATAATTAAACAAAATTATAATGTATATTTGTTGTTTACGGTAATGATTTTAACAGCATGTCAGGATCAAACTGTTCGACAAGGTGTTATTGATTCTATGGAGGACGAGGTAAATAGATCTGTCAGTGATAATGCTAACCAAGGCTCTGTTCCAGAAAGTGTTGCGGATTCACTAATTCCAACAATTAACCTTGATACGGCTAATGTGCCTGTCATAAAAGATGAAGAAAGATTTGATATATCAGTAAATGCAGTAGCTGCTGATCAATTCTTTCTGAGTCTGGTTGATGGTACCGAATACAACATGGTTATTCATCCAGAAGTTACCGGCGCAATCACCCTTAACTTGCGCAATGTTACTATCCCTGATGTATTAGAGGCGGCTCGTGATGTCTATGGATATGAATTTATTAGCACGGCATACGGTTTTCAAGTTTTACCGGGTCGTTTACGAGCTCGTATTTATCAGATCAATTATTTAAACATTGAACGATCCGGTAGTTCTCAGACCTCGGTTAGTTCAGGTTCATTAACTCAAGGAGGAGGTGGCTCTAGTGCAGACGGTGCGACCTCTTCGAATAATAATGTATTAGGTACAAACATACGTACCAATCAAACGTTAAATTCTTTTTGGCTTGAACTGCAAGACTCTGTTCAGATAATTGTTGGCACAGGTGAAGGGCGCAGTGTTGTTGTTAATCCGCAATCAGGTGTGGTTGTTGTGCGTGCATTACCTAATGAGTTAAGGGAAGTTGAGGCGTATTTACAAGCAACACAATTAATTGTTCAAAGACAAGTAGTGCTTGAAGCTAAATTTATTGAGGTTAGGTTAAACGAAGGTTACCAGTCTGGAATTAACTGGAGTTCACTATTAAAGCCAGGGAATAATTCAATTACTGCTTCTAATATAGGTGGAGGCACTGTACTGGTTGGGGAAAGTGGCATGAGTGGTATTGCCGGTAACACTGGTGACCTTGACCCGGATAGTTTTTCTGCAGTTTCTGGTGCGGCGGCATCAGCCTTTGGTGGTGTTTTTTCATTAGCTTTAGATTTTGGCGATTTTACGGCGTTTATAGAATTATTAAAAACACAAGGAAATGTGCAAGTTTTATCAAGCCCGCGTGTGGCGACGATGAATAACCAAAAAGCCATTATTAAGGTAGGTACAGACGAATTTTTTGTTACCGATGTTTCGTCTGTGAACACTACTACGGGCAACAACACAACGGTCAATCCAGATGTGACACTGACGCCTTTCTTTTCTGGCATAGCACTTGATGTCACGCCGCAAATCAGTCAGGAGGGCGATGTTACTTTGCATGTACACCCTTCAATTAGCGAAGTGATAGATCAACAAAAAACGGTGACAGTGGGTAATGTAACACAACAATTACCATTAGCATTAAGTACAGTGCGTGAATCAGATAGTATCGTCCGTGCACGAAGTGGGCAGGTCATTGTCATCGGTGGTTTGATGCAGGAGTCAATAAATGATCAAGATGCTAAAACCCCATTCCTGGGGGATTTACCCGGCGTTGGACGTTTGTTTACCCATAAAAAGAATGCATCGGTTAAAAGCGAGTTGGTCATTTTATTAAAGCCAGTTGTTGTTCGTGGTGTTGATGAATGGAATGATGAGTTAGTTAAATCGAGAGGAAATATCAAAAATCTTCGTGAAGTTATGAATGAACCACCGCCAGATACGTTCCTTGATGACCTCTTTTCACAAGACAATATTTAAATAGGTATATTCCTTAAATAGGAAATAATTATGTATTTACAACATTTCAAACTATCTGAACTACCTTTCAGCATAACGCCCGACACGAGTTTTTTTATGAACCGTGCTGGCTATCAAGATGCCTTAAATGTACTTGTTATTGCTCTACGTAGTGGCGAAGGATTTATAAAAATAACGGGTGAGGTGGGTGTAGGAAAGACCTTGTTATGTCGAACTTTGATGAAAACAGTTAATAAGGAATTTGTTACAGCGTACATACATAATCCTTATATCAAACCAGAGAGTCTTTTATTTTCTATCGCTGACGCGCTTGCTGTGGAGTATGAAAGTGGCACGTCGCAACATATGTTAATGAAATTGATCACTCGTGCATTACTGGATACACATAGAAAAGGCAGGAAGGTCGTTGTCTGTCTCGATGAAGTACAGGCCATGCCAGTACAAACGCTCGAATCACTACGTTTATTGACTAATCTTGAAACAGAAAAACGAAAACTAATTCAGGTTATTTTATTTGGACAACCAGAACTAGACCTATTGCTGAATCAGCCTTCTGTTCGGCAATTAAAGCAGCGTATTACTTTTTCATATCGCTTATTGCCACTGAATAAAGTGGCCGCTTTTGCTTATATCCGTCACCGATTATTAATAGCCGGCTGTAGCGATAACGGTTTGTTCTCAAAGCGTGCTTGCGATGCAATTTATCGACACAGTAAAGGTATACCAAGACTGATTAATATTTTATGTCATAAATCATTAATTGTTGCTTATGGGGAAGGTCTAAACAAAGTCTCTCACAAGAATGTTAACCTTGCGGCGCTAGATATAGAGCATGCTAAAGACAAACCAGAGTCGTGGTTTAACTCATTACTCCCGGCTTTTTCAAAACGCTTGTTTGGAAGTTAATAATGAGCTTAATAAATAAAATGTTAAATGACCTGGAGAAACGTGATGCCTTTCTTCATGAAAAACACGACTCCGTTTTAGATGGATTATATTCAGCTTATGATATCGAATTGGCGCATAAAAGCAGTAGTCATTCCTCCAGCAGAACTTTTATTTACATACTTACAGCCATTTCAATAACAGTGGGACTGATATATTTTTATTTGAATAGTAATACTCCATTTCAGACACCTAGCGTTGAAGTTGATTCGTTTAAGGATGAGATCAAACACATTAGCTCCAATGCAGTACCTAAGGTGAAATCTCGAGTTTCGAATGATAGTGCACAATCAAAAGGTTCTGAGCATTTACTAAAACTTGATGATAGTTTGCTTATGCAAAAACCTTATTCAGTGGTTGGGTCAAATGAATCGGGCTCATTAAATATAATTAAGGAGATATTTTTTGATACGAATGATCAGGGTATAAACCTTGTAATAAAAATGCCAGATGAAATAGATTATTTAGTTTATGGGCTAAGTGATCCTGGTCGAGTTGTAGTAGAGATTAATGATGCAAAGCTTGATTTTTTGTTGGAAGAACTGAAGCCCGTCGCTCCTGTTGTTGCCATTCGTTATTCGATGAATAAAGAAAATAGGTTTAAATTGGTTCTCGAAACTGATCAAGCTTTAATGATACGGAAAACCACATCGAGTGTTGACAAGAATATCAATAATCTGATTGTTGCTATGGATTATCATTTTCAAGAGGGTCTTGTTGAAAAAAATAGTAATAATTCATTAGATGATATTTTAAATGATTTTGTCGATGAACAAGTAGTCAATGAAACTGTTTACAAAGGTGAACTGGTGAAAACACCTGTTAATCAAAATGTAAATGCTTATGCAGAAAAGCTTTTCCAGCAGGGCTATAAAGATTATAAAAAAGGAGATATCTCCAATAGCCTTAAAAGGCTCAACATGGCGTTGGATCAGGATGCTGCTCATGTAAATGCACGTTCTACCTTAGCCACGATCTTGTCAAAACAAGGCCATATTGAATTGGCCTACAGCATACTGAATGAAGGATTAATACAATATCCTGATCAAGTAGCATGGTTGAAGATATATGCCCGTTTATTATTGAGCGAGTCTAAGTTAGTAGAAGCAAAAAATATGCTCGAACAATACAGTCCGGATTTAGCAGATGATGGTGAATACTACGCCTTAAAAGCAGCTATCTTGCAAAAACTAAATGAGCATCAGCAATCAGCCAAGATATACCGTGACTTATTACAGTTTAATCCGTCCAAATCAATTTGGTGGATGGGTCTTGGTATATCTCTTGAATCATTAAAACGCTACCAAGATGCCCTCTATGCTTATCAAAAAGCATCCACTAATTCTTCATTGGCTAGTGATACAAGAAAATTTATCCACCAGAAAATCGCGTCGCTTAGCAGTCTTATAAAAGATGAATCTTCGTAGAAAAGTCAGACTTGGTGATTTACTAATAGAAGCCAAGTTAATCTCCCAATCGCAACTTGAGCAAGCGCTTGCAGAGCAGAAAAAGACGGGACAAAAACTGGGTAAGGTGCTTATTGCAGATGGCTATCTAACAGAAGATCAGATGCTAGACGCATTGTCTCAGCAACTAAAAATTCCATTTGTTGATTTGCTGCACTATAAGTTTAATCCAGACATCATTAAGTTAATCCCGGAAATTCAGTCACGGCGATTTCGTGCTGTCGCTTTGAGTGCAGATAATTCGGGCGTACTTGTTGGTATGGCCGATCCGACAAATATTTTTGCTTATGATGAGTTGTCGAGGATATTAAATAAGCCAATAAAACTAGCTGTCGTTAGAGAAATAGACCTATTAAAAACTGTCGACACAGTATATAGAAAAACTGAACAAATAAGCGGGTTTGCAGAACAGTTAAATGAAGAACTCACAGATAGTGATATCGATCTAGGGGCGCTTCTGGCTGATGCAGATGTTGCTGATGCGCCAGTAGTGAAGTTGTTGGCATCACTTTTTGAAGATGCGATTCAAATCAATGCCTCCGATATTCATATTGAACCTGATGAGAAAGTAATACGCATCAGGCAACGTGTCGATGGCGTGTTACAAGAACATACGATGGATGAGGTGCGGATTGCTCCTGCATTAGTGCTTAGATTGAAGCTCATGGGAGGTCTGGATATATCAGAGAAACGCTTGCCTCAAGATGGGCGATTCAGTCTTAAGATAAAAGAACACAACATCGATGTGCGATTATCGACTATGCCGGTTCAATATGGCGAATCAGTAGTGATGCGTTTGCTTGATCAAACTGGGGGGACATTAGATCTTGGTTTACTAGGTATGCCTAAGACAATGCTTGAACGATTTCAGAATTTGATTCATCGTCCGCATGGCATGATTCTGGTGACCGGGCCTACGGGTAGTGGTAAAACGACAACATTGTATGCGGCTTTACAAACACTCAACGTTCCAGAGAAGAAGATAATTACAGTAGAAGACCCGGTTGAATATAAATTGCCTCGTATCAATCAGGTTCAGGTTAATACTGATATCGGCTTGTCATTTGCGACCGTATTACGATCAGCATTACGGCAAGATCCAGATATAGTATTAATAGGTGAGATGCGTGATGAAGAGACGGCAGAGATAGCGTTACGTGCGGCAATGACTGGTCATTTAGTGCTATCTACCTTGCATACCAATGATGCGGTCAGCACAGTCAACCGTCTTATGGACATCGGTATAAAGAGTTATTTATTGGCTTCGGCGCTACATGCGATTCTTGCACAACGATTAGTGAGGCGCGTTTGTGAAAGTTGCGCGCAAGCCGCAGAGTTAACGGATCAACAAAAAGGTTGGTTAAGTAGTTTTGTTAACGAGAAACAGTTTAATGTGACTTTTAAGCAAGGGGTAGGTTGTGCTCACTGTAATTATACTGGCTATCAGGGACGTATAGGCGTGTATGAACTACTCGAATTCGATAAAGAACTTTCTAATGTACTGGCGCATGGTAATGCCGGACAGTTCATAGAAAAAGCAACAAACTCAAGGCATTTCCGACCACTTAATATGGTCGCACTTCAGTATGCGGTTGAAGGTATTACTACTATGGATGAAGTGATTCGCATCTCTGCTGATATCGATAGCATTGTTGATGAAGAAATTATTGAAGTTAATGGAGGAGCGTCAGTCTAATGCCTCTATTTACTTATAAAGGTAGAAATACACGTGGCAACCTGATCCAGGGAGAGATTGATGCAGGTACGATCGATTCTGTTGTCTCACAATTATTCAATATTGGCGTAACACCGATTGATATTAAGGAACAAAATACGAAGTCAGATTCAGATATTTCTTTAGCAAATTACTTTAATAGGAAAGCCCCGAGTCTGGATGATCTGATCTTGTTTAGCCGGCAGATGTATACCTTGATGAAAGCTGGTGTACCAATGATAAAATCAATTTCTGGCTTAATTCAGTCCTCGCGTAATTTTAAAATTATTGAGGCATTAAAAGATATTATTGCAAACCTTGAATCCGGACGAGATCTATCGAGTTCTTTGGCACGACATCCTGGAATCTTTGCTCCTTTATATATCAGTATGGTTAAAGTCGGTGAAGAAACGGGGCGGTTGGAAGAATCCTTTTTTCGGATATCGGAATATCTAGCTCGGGAAAAAGATACACGAGAACGTATCAAAGCTGCATTGCGATATCCTGCTACCGTCATTGTCGCCATAGTTGCCGCCATAGGCATTATCAATGTGAAAGTAATTCCTGCATTCGCAGGTTTATTTGCTAAAGCAAAAGTTGAGTTACCATGGCAAACTCGATTGTTAATGACAACGTCTGATTTTTTTGTTCAATGGTGGCTAGTCATGTTGCTCGCTATTATTGGAGCGATCATTGCAGCACGGTTTTATGTTCAGACTGAAAATGGGCGTTATCAGTGGGATCACTACAAATTAAAAATACCGATAGTTGGAAACATTATTTACCGAGCGACATTAGCGCGTTTTGCGCGTTCTTTTTCTATGGGACTCAAGTCAGGTGTGCCTTTGATTCAGGCGATGACGGTTGTTTCGCGATCGGTTGATAACGAATTTATTAGTGACAAAATATTTGGGATGAGGAACGGTATTGAACGCGGTGAATCACTGACGCGAACTGCAGGTTTAACCAGAATGTTTCCTCCTCTTGTCTTACAAATGTTGTCGGTTGGGGAAGAGACTGGGCAGGTCGATGATATGATGTCTGAAGTTGCAGAATATTATGATCGCGAAGTAGATTACGACATAAAGAACTTGAGCGCATCAATCGAACCGATCTTGATTGTCGCTATTGGTATCATGGTATTAATATTGGCACTAGGTGTGTTTTTACCCATGTGGGATTTGGCAAGAGTTATACAGTAGTGAATATAAAATAATGGAGTTGGCTCATCGATGGGGTGCTCGAAATCTCAGTAAAATGGAAGCATTTATGGGAGTAATAGTAATAGCAATGTTATTCGGAACATTTACTCGCTACATGTTTACTGCTTTTTCTAAAGCGGAACAAAGTATGATAAATAGTACAGTAATAAACATTAATACAGCGCTTCATTATCGTGCGGCTATGGTAGTCATGCGAGGAGAATATCAAGAACTAAAGCTGTTAAAAGAGATGAATCCGATGGAGGAATTGCAAGCTAGTCCTGAAATTAATGACTTAAATATGACACTTAATCATATTCCATTAGCATTAATGGGAGGAACGGTTGCCACGCCAGTAAATTATGGAGGAGTGACTAACTCCTATACGTTGGAGTCTATGGAAAAGGGGAAGTGGTATTTTAATCAGGATAATCGCTATTTAATTTATCTGATCAATAATAGTGAGTTTTTTTTAAGTAGTGGAGAGGATTTTCCCATGATCCGGTTTCGAATAGTGATTGATTATGAAGATAGAAACGCTGATGGACAATATGATCCAGAGAATGACGAATTTCAAACGATGAAGTTACAGCCAATAAACCATTATCAATGGAAATATTAGGTGGCAACAAGATATTAATATGAATGTTACGAATGAATTTTATTCTTTTGCCCTGGATTTTCTATTTGTGATAGGGGTTTTGTTAGTTCCTGTTGGTGTTAGCTTTATGCTGATCCCCAATAAAGTATTTAATATTGCTAACAAGCTAAATCGTTGGGTTGCAACAGATTCTTTTTTTAATAAGTTAGATACGCCTATTTATAAAGAACGTTTTTTTTATCGGCATCATCAATTATTTGGGTTTACCGTACTATTAGTTTCGGCCGTTTGCTTGTTTATGTTGACAGTTTATACCGGGGTTGGCGATATAGAGAATACTCTTGTTAAGTTGGCAGAGTCTGAATTTGAAAAGTGGTTATTTCATGTGTTGTATTACATGTTAATCGTTGCAATTATGCTCGCTTTTTTGTTTGGATTGATTATGTTTATTAGACCCAGTGCCTTGAAATCATTTGAGACTTGGGGGAATCGCTGGATTGATACAGAAGAGCCATTAAAAATGCTGGATCAAAACAAAAATTTACCCGATAGGATCTTGCCAGGCAATCCACGAGTATTTGGTTTGGCTGTGACATTAGCGGCAATATACATAATTTGGAATGTTAATCCATTGTAAATTTGAAATAAATACAATGACTTAAATCTATTTATATTTGTTTCAAGTGAAAATAAAAGTTGTCGTTATATTAAAATGCACAAAGAATCTGGAGTAATCCAGTATGCCGATCAGAATGGAGTCTGATTGTTTAAATTCTGTTAAGGGATTGCCCAAAGCTTGTGACTAGCAGGAATAGGGTTATTAAATATGGGCTGCGGCTCAGCAATTAAGGAGAGAAATCTTATGAGAATACAAGGTAAAAATAAACAACAGGGTTTTACCCTGATAGAGCTAGTGGTTGTTATTGTCATTTTAGGTATTCTGGCAGCAACTGCAGTACCACGATTTGCAAACTTGACAGACAATGCAAATACAGCAGTTGCATCAGGTGTTCTTGGATCTATTACATCTTCTGCTGCAATTCAGTTAGGTGCAAATCAAGGTAATGCAGCAAGCTTGAATACAATACTAACAGAAACAGATTTTTCTAGTGTGCCGGCAGGTACGACAATTACTCTTGGCGCTAATGGCTCAGGAGGACCTGTAGATATATCTGGTAGTGTTGTTACTCTTAATGGTGGTACATGCGGTAATGTATCCGGCAATACAACTACTTTTTCAGTGCAAGTAGGCACGTCTACTGCTGCTACAGGTACACTTTCAAATTCATTATGTAGTGGCTAAAAACTGTTGATGTTTAATATTGAAAAGGGGGTCTTTGGGCCCTCTTTTTTTATGTTTATTGCTATAGTATTGGTATTAGTTATTTCGATCATTAATGGCTATGTCTTTTGGTGGTTGTCCGTTTCTATACTTTTTTTACTCATGCTATATTTTTTTGATTCAAGATTAATCTTGAATCCTTTAACGATCACCGTATTTTTATTCGTCTTTCTATTAATGCTGAATATGGTATTTATTCGGCCAGTTAATAATTCAGATGCAAGTTATCTCATCGGGGTTTTTGCAAGTAGTTTTCTATTGTTTAGCTTTGCTAATGGAAAATTTATCAAACAGTCGTTCTATAGTTTATGTGGATTACTTTTATTACTGGCTTTATGGGGGGGGGTACAATACTTAACTGGTTATGGTTATCTGGTTAATGTTGGGACGAGAGCAAATGCTATTTTTTTTACACCAAACACCTATGCCGCTAGTCTTAATACTATCCTGTTGCCGTTGTCTATTTTTTATCTGCATAATAAAAAATCAGAAAAATTATTAGCAATAATTTTGGTTTTGTTTATGGCGTTGTTGGCGTCACAAAGTCGTGGGGGCTGGGTTGCTTTTATAGCGAGCATGATATTTGTTTTTATCTGTATAAAATTTTTTAATTTTGATATGAATAAAATAAGATTTAAGAAACTGGTTATTGGTTTAGGGTTGGTGTTTATTTCATACAGTATAACTAATCATGTCGAATCAGATTGGCAGAGAGAAAACAGTTCTTTTAACGAAAGCATGAATCATTTAATCCGTAGTGAAAGTATTATCCCGACAATGTCACGCAGGTTTGAACTCTATAATATTGCCTGGCAACAAATCAAACAGCATCCTTTTGTTGGATACGGTCTTCATACTTATCAATATTTTCAAATACGTGATCAACAAGCACCATTCATAGGGAGTATTACCCGTTTTGCTCACAATGACTATTTGCAGCTATGGATGGAGACGGGGCTTTTTGGACTGATATTATTTATTTCAATACCAATTATTATTATCGTTTTATTAGTATTGATTTGGCAACGATTGTCGGCTCAGGACAAGGTGGTGATGTTAGCATTAGTAGCCGGTCTTGTCGGTTTTCATGTGCATGCATCGGTTGATTTTCTTTTTTATACGCCTTTCTTATTGATGATGTACGGTTTTTGTTTAGGCTATCTAAATCAGTTGTTCAATAAATACTCGCAAGATTTATTCCACTATGAATTAGCATTGCCTCAAATCATGCTTCGACCAATGATAGCCAAGAGCCTGATTGGCTTTGTTGTGGTTGCTTACTTATCGCAACCAGTCGTTGCTCAACTTGCCTTTGAACAAGCTAATCGTTATAAAAAGCAACTGGATATAAAATCGGCCTTAAGTGCTTACGAACTGGCACGTCGGTTTGCACCCTATGAACCTTCATACTATTTGGTAGAAGGTGATATTTGGTTTAACGCAGCCAAAGCAACGGGAAAATCAGAACCGGCACAACGGGCGGACAGACTGTTTGAAAAAGGAGTTTTAGCAAATCCTTATCGAGTCGAAAATTTATTTTGGCGGGCAATTCTACATCGTGATATGCCAGAATTATTACCTCATCCTGTTGCTATGGAAAAGGTATCGTCATGGTTACAAACAGTTTTGTTCTGGTTGCCACACAATCAAAAAGCACAGGCCGAATACGTTCACACTTTATTCAATATGGGAGAGTATGATAAAGCGAAACAATTGCTTAGTATTTATCTGCAACATGTCCCAGATTCATTTTTATTAAAACAGGTAGAATCAGAATGGGATGTTTTTTCTGAGCGAATTAATTGAGTTAGCAATTATTCTTGTCAATAATGAACGCTTCTCTAGGCAATTATTATAAGTGCTACGAAACTGGAGTATAAATGCTTATTTTGCGGTTGAAAACTGGGTTTACACTAATTGAACTGGTTGTCGTGATTTTATTGGTTTCGATACTCGGTGCATTTATGTTGCCTAAATTGAACCTGGGGTCTTTTCGACAGAGTGGTTTTGTGCAACAAGCGATGGCCTCTATTCGATACGGTCAAAAGCAGGCAATTGGTTCTGGTTGTCAGGTGAATGTTTTAATTACGGCAGCAGATTGTACCTTACAATGGAATGGTTTACCTGTGGGTTTGGGGTGCCCTGGGGGCGGAACCAATATTACAAATCCAGCGACAGGTTTAAACAATTTCTGTAATGACAGCAAACCTGAGTCAAGTGCCGACCTTCCAACAACAATAAGGTTTGATAATATAGGTCGTCCAACAGCTACGCTTGGTAATTTATCACTAAACCTTGGTTCAAGAATAATAATAGTAGAACCGGAAACGGGCTTTGCACATGAATAAATTTAATATTACCCATGCTGGTTTTAGTTTGATTGAGTTGGTTATTGCCATTGTTATTTTATCTATCGGTGCAACGGCATTTATAACATTGGTCATTAATACAACAAAAAATAGTATTGATCCGCAGATCAGGCAGCAAGGTAACGCTATTTCACGAGCCTATCTGGAAGAAATAATACTTAATTCATTCTGCGAACCTGGTTTTGATCCGGATGGAGATCCAGCAACTGGTTGTGCGGTTGAATGTCTTGTTGCAGCATGTAGTACGGGGGCACCTAATGCTTGTGGTGGTGCAAATGCGGTTGGTGGCGCGGAAGCTGGACGAGCCGTGTTTGATGATGTTTGCGACTATCATGGTTTGACAGATGTGGGAGCGGTAGATCAAAACGGAAATACATTAGGCATGTTAGGGAATTACACTGTAAGCGTTACAGTAAATGATACCGGTGTTAGTTTGAGTAGTTTGAACGGGAGTAACGGACAAGTTGTGCGGATCGATGTAAGCGTAATTCATAGTACGGGTGCAACGATGGGATTAAGCGCATATAAGACTAACTTTTAAGATTTAGGATGAAGACAAAAAATAAAAACGGTTTTACCTTGATCGAAATGATCATTGTGATACTGATAATCGGTATATTATCCGGTGTTTTATTCATGGTTCTTCGTGGACCAATGCAGTCTTTTATTGATGTTGAAAAGCGTACACGTCTGGTTGACATTGCTGATACAGCACTACAACGAATGACCCGAGAGATACGCTTGGCATTACCAAATAGTATTCGTGTGACAGGAGGAGGGGCTGCGATTGAATTTCTACGTACATTGGATGGTGGGCGTTACCGTGCAATAACTGACAGTGCATCAATGATATGTGGTGGGCCTACTGATGCAGTACTGGACTTTACGTCGACGGCTGATTGTTTTGAAATAATGGGGTCGTTAAACAACGCGGCTTCTATTGTTACTGGTGCAACACAAGCGCAGTGTATTGCCAGCACAGCAGATTGTTTAGTTATTTATAATACCGGACAAATAAATGCGAATGTTTATAATACAGATAATATTGCTGTTATTACTGTAGCAGCAGTGAATTCGATTACTTTTTCTGGTGCACCACCATTTCCTTTTACATCGCCCAGGCAACGATTTTTTGTTGTTGATACACCGGTGAGTTTTATTTGTAATGGTGGAGAGATAAGACGTATTGATAATTATTCTATTACTGCTGGAGTAGGTGCTGCCATCGGCGGTTTATTAGTCAATCAAGTGGCAGCTTGTAATTTTACCTATAATTCAGGTACTGCAACCAGAGCAGGTTTGGTCACATTAAGTATTACCATACAGGATACTTCTTTAACGGGAGCTAGTGTCACCTTACTACAGCAAGTACATGTGGATAATCAACCATGACGGACTATCAAAAACAGCAACACGGTTTTAGTGCCATTATGGCGCTGATCTTGATTGTATTATTTGCACTGATTGGTGGTTATATGGCAACTCTTTCCAGTGTCAGCTCGCTCAATACCACTGTTTCAGCTGGAACGATGCAGGCCTGGTTTGCTGCACGTAGTGGGATAGAATGGGCTGTTCAACAAATCATCGTCGCAACTCCAGGAGTATGCATCGGCTCACCGACAACAATTAACCTGTCAGGTGGTAACACGAATGGTTTTACGGTTGTACTAACATGTAATGCAACATCATATACTGAAACCGGAATTGGTACATATGATGTTTATGCTCTCACCTCTAGAGCAACAAAAGGAAATATTGGTGACCCAGCTTATGTCTCCAGACAAATTAATGTATCAATTACAGATGCACCTTAACTTAAGACTTCAAAAGTATTTTGTCGCCAGGCCTCATAAATAATAATACTTGCAGAGTTTGATAGGTTTAGACTTCTGCTGTTTTCCAGCATTGGAATACGTAAAATATTTTGAGAGTCAAAATCATCTAATAGTGTGTTGGGTAAACCGCGTGTTTCAGGGCCAAAGATAAAGCTATCTTTCTGACTAAACATGCAATCAGAATAATGCCGGGTTCCTTTAGTCGAGATCGCATAAAGCGCATCAACACCATTCTGCTCGATATAATCCTGATAATTATCATAGTGATGAACTATTGATAAATCGATATAATCCAAGCCGGCTCGTCGCAGGCTTTTTTCATTCATATCAAAGCCGAGCGGATGAATTAAATGTAAGTTTGCCCCGGTGTTCGCACAAAGACGTATAATGTTACCTGTGTTGGGCGGAATTTCCGGTTCAAATAGAACAATATTAAACATAAGTTAATTATATTAATGAAAGACAAAACCTAGTATGACAATAACTTCGCTAAATGAACAAGATAAGCAACGACTAGAGATAGAATTTTGTGGTTTAAAATTCAACTCACCTTTAGTTCTATTATCAGGCTGTGTTGGTTTTGGTGAAGAATATACACGCATCAATGGTTTTTCCAATACTGATGTGGGTGCTATTTGTTTAAAAGGCACAACGCTGGAACCGCGGCTGGGTAATCCACCGCATCGTGTTACTGAAACCTATATGGGTATGATCAATGCGATAGGGCTACAAAACCCCGGTTCCAAAATAGTCGTCGATGAATACCTTCCTAATCTGGATTTTACTGAGACACGCTTTATCGCAAACTTATCTGGTTCAACGGTCGAAGAATATGAAGCGGTTACTCGAATCTTTGATGACTCGCCGATTGATGCGATGGAGATCAATATTTCATGTCCCAATGTAAAAGAGGGTGGTGTTGCCTTTGGTAATGATCCTGATATGTCTGCACGGGTTGTAGAGGCTTGCCGCAAAGCGACCAAAAAGCCACTAATAACAAAACTGTCTCCTAATCAGACTGATATTGCCGAGAATGCGAGACGCTGTATTGAGGCAGGAACCGATGGACTTGCCGTTATTAACACCTTGATGGGAATGGCGATAGACGTCGATTCACGCAAGACGATCATTGGTAATAATCAGGGTGGCTTATCAGGCCCTGCAATTAAACCGATTGCACTATTGAAGGTGCATCAGGTCCATCAAGTCGCCAAACAGCATAACATCCCTATCATTGGTCAAGGTGGCGTTACCACAGTAGAAGATGCGATTGAGTTTATGCTTGCTGGTGCGACTACAGTGGGTATAGGCACAGCATTATTTTATGAACCGCTGATTTGTCCCAAATTAAATAAGGGTATTATTGATTATCTGAATAAACATAATCTGCATAATGTATCCGAACTCATCGGTACGCTTGAATTACACGTTTAATATTTCTTAAGGCGTTTTAGAAAAACCCGCATCTCTTTGACGGCTTGTATGTCGCCATTTTCTTCAGCGATATTAATGCCTTTTTCATAGGCAACGATTGCCTCGTCGGTTTGCTTGTTCTCAGTCAGCGCTTTTGCATATAACTTCCATGCTGCTGAGAAGGTTGGTTTAAATTCGATGGCTTTCTCTAAATGGATTATGGATTGTTTAAAATCACCTTCTTTAAAGTATTCATTTCCAAGGCTGTATCTGAGCAGTTCATTGTCATTGCCTTTATCGAGTAAGGTTTTAAATGTATCAAGTTGAGTCATATTTAAGTGTTCATGATTTTTGAGCAATTAGCATTGCCTGGTTTCTAAAGCCGGCGTCTATTTTCCCAACAGTTCCTTCTTCTTTGTAGAAGATAATATCCCAGTTATTGAACAAATTTAGTAATTCATTTTTCCCTAATAAATAATCAGGATTGTTTGGTCCAACATTACTGGTTTTATCTATAATAAATGTTTGATAAAAAATAAGGCCATTTGGTTTTACTGCATTTCTTATCGTATCGATTAATTCGCGTTCGAGAAAATTACTTACAGTGATGATATCAAAAGAATTCGGTTCAGGTGGTTGTTCTGAAATATTTCTGGAATCAATCTCAATTAATAAACCTTTTTTTACTGCTTCATTAGAAAGATGCTTCAGGGCAGATGCCGAAATGTCCCATGCCGATACAGATAGTCCATTTTCGGCAAGGCATATTGCATTTGCACCACGCCCGCATGCTAAATCAAGCGCGGTGCCTTGTGTCGGTAAAAGATGTTGATTTTGACGCAACACTTCCGCGGGGGCAGGGTAGGTACTTGAGCAGGCATCATAGTTTCTATCCCACTTCTCTTTTGTTTTATCGTTCAACGTCGCCAGAAGGTTGGAGTGAATAAAACCAATAAGGTAAAGATTTCAAGGCGACCTAACAACATTGCAAAGCAGAGTATCCACTTGGCGACATCATTAATATTGCCATAGTGTTGGCTGACTTTTCCCAGCCCGGGACCAAGGTTATTCATACAGGCTGCTAACGCTGAGAAAGCGGTTACCTGGTCAAGATCTGTTGCCATTAAAGCTAATAGCAGTATCGCAAATATAGCGATATAAGTAGCGAAGAATCCCCAGACGGCTTCAATAATACGCTCAGAGATTGGTTTATTTCCTACCTTGATGATAAAGATTGCGTTTGGGTGTATAAGCCGTTTTATTTCTCGCATTCCTTGTTTGAAGAGTAGCAGAATACGTATAATTTTAATTCCGCCACCGGTAGAACCAGCACAGGCGCCGAAGAAACTGGAAAATAATAATAGTAGCGGCATGAACCCCGGCCAACCTTGATATTCAGCGGTGGTAAAACCTGTTGTCGTCGCAATAGAGACCGTCTGGAAGATACTATCTTCAAGTGCGTTCCCAAAACTTTCATAGCCACCGATAAGGACGTGATAACTTGCGCAGATAAAACAGATCATCAACAATATACTTAAGTAAGCACGTAGTTCGGCATCATACCAATAAGCTTTTAAACTTGTTTGTCGCCAGGATATAAAATGTAAGCTGAAGTTAATTCCAGCGAAAAACATAAAAAAGATGGCGACTGCTTCTATTAAGCCACTATCAAAATACCCCATGCTGGCATCATGGGTCGAGAACCCACCGATAGAGACAGTTGAAAAACTATGTGTAATCGCATCAAAAGGACTCATTCCAGCTAGCCAATAGGCAAGTGCACAAAGAATTGTCATAGTCAGATAGATATACCAAAGTGCTTTAGCGGTTTCAGTAATTCTGGGAGTTAGTTTATTGTCCTTAACAGGACCGGGAGTTTCTGCACGATATAGTTGCATGCCTCCAATTCCTAGCATTGGCAGAATCGCAACTGCTAATACAATGATGCCCATGCCTCCCAGCCATTGAAGTTCCTGTCGGTAAAAGAGAATTGATTTAGGTAAAAAATCTATGCCGACGATGATTGTCGCACCGGTTGTAGTAAGGCCTGATATTGATTCGAACACGGCATCTGTCACAGATAATTCTGGTGTATTGGATAATATTAGGGGGACGCTTCCCGTCAACCCAAGACCAACCCAAAAGAGAACAACCACAACAAAACCATCTCGTAGTCGTAATTCATTTTTCACATGGCGTACCGGAAACCATAAAATTAACCCGATGGATAGGATTAGTGCAAAAGCCGAGATAAATGGAACTGTAGTACCATCATTTGTGATAACTGAAATAAGTAATGGTGGAAACATTGTGAGGCTAAACAAGGCTAGCAATATTCCCAATATGCGTTGGATTACGGCAAATTGCATCGTAATTAATTCCTAGTTGAAATTATTCATCTATAAAAAGGTAATGCCAACCTGGAACAGGGACTCAACTTCTGCTACATGTTTTTTATCAGAGACGATCAGGATGACATGGTCTTCGGCTTCTATAGCGATTCTCTTTTTGCCCATCAAAACCTCATCGCCTCGCACAATAGCGGCAATTGTCGTACCGTGCGGTAAGTTGATGTCGCCGATTGTTTTACCAACCACTTTTGATGAGGTTGTATTGCCATGCGCAATAGCTTCGATTGCTTCAGCAGCACCTCTTCTTAAGGCATGCACAACGACTACATCACCCTTGCGGATATGTGCGAGTAAACTGCCAATAGTGGCTTGTTGTGGAGAGATAGCGATATCAATTGTATTACTCTGCACAAGATCAACATAGGCGGCGCGGTTGATCAACGCCATTACTTTTCTAGCGCCCAGACGTTTTGCAAGCATTGAAGAAATGATATTAGCTTCGTCCGCATTTGTTAGTGCGCAGAATACGTCGGTTCTATCAATGTCTTCTTCGTGTAGTAACTCTTCGTCGGCAGCATCTCCGTTCAAAACAATGGTCTTTTTTAATGCCTCGGATGCAAAATGTGCTTTTTCAGGATCAAACTCAAGCAACTTAACTTTATAATTATCTTCTAACAACCCAGCTAAGCGTAAACCTATATTGCCACCACCGGCAATCATAATACTTTTAAGCGGTTTTTCCTTGAAACGAATGAGTTGTAATATTTGTCGTATAGATTTTTGCGAACCAATGAAAAATATTTCGTCATTTGCCTGAATAATAGTATCAGCATCGGGAATAATTGCCTGATTGTTTCTGAAGATGATTGCTATTTTATATTCTATGTTGGGGAGTTGTGTTCTGAGCTTATTTAATGAATGACCGACTAACATACCACTATACGATGCTTTTAAAGCAACCATCTGGGCTTTTCCATTAGCAAAGTCAAGCACTTGTAGTGCGCCTGGATGCTCGATCAATTTCTTTATGTAATCGGTAACCAATTGCTCCGGACTAATTAAAACATCGATTGGTAATGCCTCTTGAGCAAAGAGTGCTGTACTTGAGAGATATTCTTCTTCACGAATTCGTGCAATCTTTGTCGGAGTATGAAATAAAGTGTAAGCAACTTGGCAGGCTATCATGTTGACTTCATCACTATTGGTTACAGCCAATATCATGTCCGCATCTTTTGCACCGGCCTTTGCCAGCACTGAAGGATGTGACGCAATGCCAGTAATCGTTCTTAAGTCATAGCGCTCACTGATCAGTTGTAATGCCGCCGGGTTATTGTCAACCAGCGTAATATCATTGTCCTCATTAACTAAATTGGCAGCCACTGATGCTCCAACTTGTCCTGCTCCCAATATAATGATTTTCATTTTAGTTCAATTCCCAACATTTTCAGTTTGCGGTACAGATGCGTACGTTCTATACCAACCGCATTTGCAACTTTACTGACGCTACCTTTAGCTTTTTGTAATTGGTATTCAAGATAAACTTTTTCAAAATTTTCCCTTGCATCGCGTAAAGGCAAATCAAAATCAAAAGTTTCTGTAGTGTCACCATTTCGTTTTGTATCAGTATTACCCAGACTGGCTTCGATTTCCTCGATATCTATATTTTCATTAGTACCAAGAATTAAGAGTCGTTGGACGATGTTCTTTAATTCTCTGACATTGCCAGGCCATTGATAGCTCCTCAGGCGATTTTGTGCGGCAACACTAAATTTTCGATATGGAAGACCTTCCGTCTCTATAAAATAATTTACAAAGTGTTCGAGTAATGCCGGTATGTCTTCATAGTGTTCACGTAGGGCAGGGATAGTGATTGGAAGAATGTTTAACTGATAATACAGGTCATCTCTGAAATCCCCTTCCTCAACTAGAGATTTAATATTAAACCTGGTGGCTACTATAATTCTCATATCCAGTTCGATCGGATCAGCGCTTCCAATATGTGTATATGTTTTAGTCTCTAATACATCGTGCAGACGAGATTGTAGCGCCGTATTTAATTCAACGATGTCTTTGATATAAAGGGTGCCGCCTTTGGCCCTGTCAAAATAACCTTCTTGTAATTGGCGATTTGTTTCCAGTCCAAATAGTTCAGTTTCTGCATGATCTTTCCCCAAGGTCGATACGCTTGCCGATATAAACGGACCGTCACCATATTTGCTAAGTGAATGTAAGTAACGAGCAAACAATTCTTTGTCGGTACCAGATTCACCCTGAATTAAAACTGGTGTGTCATGGTTTGCAATTCTTGATATATGGGTTCTTAAATCTGATATTTTTTTACTTCTCCCTATCAGATCAAGCTTGGAAGAAGTGACATGATGGAGTTGTAAATTTTCCTGTTGTAATGATGTGGTTTCAAGTGCATGTTTTATTGTTAATAACAATTTGGCAATTGAAAGTGGTTTTTCGATGAAATCATAGGCTCCAAGACGCGTCGCTTCAACTGCTGTTTCAACGTTCCCATGACCTGACATCATGACTACAGGTGAAGATAAAACATTCTTTTCATGCCATTCTTTCAGTAAAGTAATACCATCGATGTCTGGCATCCAGATATCGAGTAATACTAAGTCCGGTTTAAATGACTCTACTAATTGCCGCGCTTTAGTCGCATTTTCTGCAACTGCAACACTAAAACCTTCATCTTCCAGGATTTCTTTTACCAGGCTTCTGATATCAGGCTCATCATCTACAACAAGTATATGTCGAATACCCATTAAACTACCTGCGTTTTAGTTGATTGAATCGATTGATTCAATGCGGGTAATCTTACCACGGCACATGCCCCATTATCATTATTGTTTTCAAGCCAGACTGTTCCGGAATGTTCGTCAATAATCTTCTTTACGATAGCTAGTCCAAGTCCGGTTCCTTTCTGTTTGGTTGTAATATAAGGCTCAAATAATTTATTCACAACCTGTGCATCAATACCAGGGCCGTTATCTTTTACGCGAATTTCAACCATGTGATTGTTATCAATAATGATTCCTTTAGCACTGATTATCAGGTGATGTTTTTCTCCTGTTGCGTTTGCATCGATTGCATTAGTTAAAAGGTTATTAAAGACCTGTCTTAATTTTTTTTCGTCGCCTCTGATTAAGGGTAGATCAGGAGCGACATCAACCGTAATTTCATTTTCATTATCCGTATTGCTGAACAAGTCACGGCCTTCCTGAATGAGCAGATCGAGTCTGATTTCTTCAGGATTGAATTCGGGAGACCTTGCATAGTCTGAAAAGCTATTTACCATTTCTTTCATGGTATCTACTTGTTGGATAATAGTATTTGTCATTCTGTCCAGCATTTCTGCGTCGGCTGCATTCATTGACGCTAAATATTTATGACGCAACCGTTCCGCAGCTAATTGAATAGGTGTGAGCGGATTTTTAATTTCATGGGCAAGTCGACGTGCCATCTCACTCCATGCTGCATCACGCTGACCACGAATTAAAGCGGTGATCTCATCAAAAACGATAACGTAACCACTTGTCGCGCCATCCGTTCCTACAAGAGTAGCGCCATTAATCATTAATATAAGATTCTCCGTTTCACTGGATAGGGTGATCTGTTCACGCCATTCATCTAATTGTTCTTCAATATTCGATGAAATGCATACAAAAAAATCAGATAAATATGGAAGCTCTTCAATCAGTGAGGATATGTTCTTTTTTTCGAGCGACTCAACGTCAACATGTAATATTTGATTGGCACTAATATTAGATTTTTCAAGATCACCGTCCTTATTAAAAACGATGACGCCTGAGGACAAGCGTGACAGAACGGTTTCCAGAAAATTACGCTGCGACTCGGTTTCTTGCTGGCTTCGTTTAACGGAGTCTCGTGCTTGCGATATTTTATCAGTCATATCATTAAATGATGATACGAGAAAGCCTAGCTCATCATTCCCCGGTACAGGTAGGCGGGTATTATAATTACCTTCTGCGATTGCCTTGGTACCTTCCGCAAGATTTTTAACAGGTTCTGAAAGTTTTCGAGCAGAATAAAAAGCTGCCCATACAGCACTGAACATACTAAACAACAAAACCAGGGTTAATATTATTATGAAGCTTACCTTTAGCTGTTCGCGCAAGTACGAGAGTTCTTTATATTCAATAAATGATGTCTGGACGCTTTCGGCCAATTGATTCATTCGCTCCGAGATTGGAAATAAAGCCTGCACAATACGTGCTTCCTTATTGATATCAAATGTCGGTAGATTAGCAACTACTCTAATTAATAAGTCTGTATTTTTAATCACATCCAGACCGATGTAACTGTTTCCCTGTAATAATTGTAATAAAATAGTTTTGCCCGGGGTGTCAGGGACGAGGCTTTTTGTATCGCTGGAACTTGATGTTATTACAACGCCTTTTTTGGTTAGCAATGTAAGCTCATAGGCACTGATACGTTCTCTTATTTTGTCAACATCAAAAGGCAATTCAGCCTCATTCGTTTTATTCAATTCCTCTGCTATTTTTTCAGTCGTATTTAACAATTCACGCATACGAACATCGAGCGCGAGCCGACTTAATTCAAGGGAATCATCAAGGGCTTGTTCTACTCGTAAGTCAAACCAGCTATCAATGCCTCGGTGTAGAAAATCCAGTGAAAAATAGTAAACAATTAAAACCGGTGTAACTGATAGTAAAGAAAAAAGCATAACCATTCTGACGGTCATTCGTGAGCCGACAATTTTGTTTTTAAATTGACGAATCAAGCGTTTGAGATTCAAAAGGATCAGTATGACCAGACTAATTAAACCCAGTGCATTTAGTATAAGGAGGGCTGAATAATAACTGTCAAATAGCTCCGAATTTTGCAATGCCTGACTCATCATTACTAATGAAGCAAGCATGAAAACAAACAGGCTTGAGCCGATTAACAATATCAGTTTGCTACCTTTGTTCATCGTGCCAACTCCCATTCATACCATTCACTTGATAGGTTCCAGTCGGGTGAAAAATATGCTTGAGGTCGCATTGGTGGAGGTAATGACTCAATATCAAGGTATGCTCGAATTCTTGCGATGTATGCTTGATTTTCAATCAGTAAACTCTGATCAAACAGCGTCATTTTTGAAATAGTTCTTATATGGTTTAATGCCGCTTCAAGGTTATCATATGAATGGCGTAAACCAGTTAATAAATCTATAGTTAGAAAATTCTCGGTTAGTGGTTTATGTTCGAGTTTATAAAGCAATGTTTTTTCACTTATCGTTTCATCCCATAACCAGGTGCGTTTTAAACGCAACTGAAAATGAGCATGAATTTCAAATGATATCCCATGACGTAATGCTTTATATGCTTCCTCAGACAATTCAAAGTCATATGATGCATCAAGATAGTAAGTATTGTTCTCAACATAAACCTGTGCAGTATTTATCTTCGTGGTATATGCAAAACAGGAGTAGTTGGTACATAGCAATATAAATAGAAAGCTGATTTTTGCCATGTTTTCAAACATAAAAGACACCACTCTATACCTTCTCGAGACAAGTATAGAAGAAACCATCCATATTATTTTGTCCGGTTAAAATTTGTTTGCCATAGCCTGTGTCTTTGCCCCATTCCGCATCAATGGGTTTTAATATGCAGTCCTTGTTATTCTCAATGAATTGTTTTATCAGCTCTGAGTTTTCCTGCTTTAATACAGAGCAAGTAACATAAACCAATAACCCTTTCTGTTTTAATGTTTTCCAAAGCGTCTCTAAAAGTTGCATTTGTAATGTTCTAATAGTCTTAACTTCCTCAGGTGTTCTGAGTATCTTAATATCAGGGTGTCGGCGTATTACACCTGTGGCGGAGCAGGGTGCATCTAGTAAAATACGATCAAAAAAACCTTTGTCCCACCAGTTATCAATATCATTAATATCTGCCACTTTAGTTATAGCATGGAGGTCTAGTCGCATTAATGTATCGGATAATCTTTTTGCGCGATTTGGATCTTTTTCTATAACTGTTAAAGACTTTAGCCTTGGTTGTGACTCTAGTATGTGGGAACTCTTGCCTCCCGGTGCAGCACAAGCATCAAGGACAGTTTGTTCGGGTTTTAAATCAAGTAGTTCTGCTGACAATTGAGCAGCAAGTTCCTGTACAGAGACATCACCTTTATCAAACCCTGGTAATTGCTCGACATCAATCGGTTTTTCCAATAATACTCCCTGTTCAGAGTAAGGTGTGATTTCAGCTGCAATACCAGCTGTTTTCATTTTTACCAGGTACTGTTCACGACTTTGATGTAGCTGGTTTATTCGAAGATACATTGGGGGGTGCTGATTGTTTGCTTCAAGGACACTTTTCCATTCTTCAGGCCAGTCTTGTCTAAGTTGTTCGATAAACCATTTAGGATGTGATGTCGCAAGGTTGTTGTCATGATTAACATCAGGATTAAAAATATTCGGTTCCCGAATATAGCGACGTAAGATTGCATTGACTAAGCCTTTAGCCCATTCCATTTTTATTTTTTTGCAAGTGTTGACGGTTTCAGAAACAACAGCATGAGGCGGAATTCGCATAAAGCGTAATTGATATAATCCGACAATAATTAAATATTTAAGACGGCTATCTTTTTTCTTAATACGTTTTTCTAATAAAAGATGAAGGATATATTCAAGCTGGATATACCACCTGAATGTCCCATAGCAAATTTCCTGGATTAATGCTTTATTCTTCCCCGCGTGCTTGAATGATTCGTTATTTCTTAATGCATATGTAAGTGTTGATTTACTTTCAATCACTTGCTCAATAATTTGGATGGCTATTAAACGTGATGACATGATAAGTAAATTAGCAGGCAACGATATGGTTGTTGATAAATTCAGGGTGACCGTTAAGAAAATCTTTTGCGGGCATTGGACGCTTTCCAGGAATCTGTAATTTTGTGATGGCAAGAACACCTTCTCCCGTCATGATGTCCAGACTGGTTCTGTTGTTCAAAATACTACCCGGTATTAAATTATCTGGACCTTGTTTTATTTCGGCTTCCCAAATTCTTATATTAATGTTGTTAATGACAGCATGTGTAACTGGAAATGGATTGAATGCCCTGATTTTTCTTTCTAGTTCAATGGCAGATTGAGACCAGTCAATTTTTGCCTCATGTTTACTTATCTTATTTGCATAAGTTGCCAGCGAATTATCTTGTTGAGTTGTATCAATTTCATGATTAGCGACCTTAGTCAGAAAATCATTTATGTTTGCTGCACTTAGTTGAGCCAAACGATCATGCAATATGCCTGCTGTATCACTTGGCATAATAGGACAAGTAAATTGTTCCATTATTGAGCCCGTATCCAGGCCACTATCCATCTGCATGATAGTAATGCCGGTTTGCCTATCACCTTGTTCGATGGCCCTTTGAATGGGTGCTGCTCCACGCCATCGCGGTAGTAAAGAAGTGTGTATGTTGATGCAGCCATATTTGGGCGCTGCTAAAATTTCAGGCGTAATCAGTAGTCCATAGGCCACTACCAGCATTACGTCACACGTTTTTAAGCTATCTGGAAGAAGTTCTTTAGACGTTGTTGGCTGGAGTACAGGAATGCTGTTTTCAAGAGCGCAAAGCTTAACTTCACTCAGTTTAAGTTTGCGTCCGCGGCCTGCTGGGCGGTCAGGCTGAGTTAGGACCAGTTCGATAGTATGACGGCCTGCACTAATCAGCTTTTCTAGCACGATGCGAGAAATTTCCGGTGTGCCAGCAAATGCGAGCCTTAATTTGGCGTGATTCACAGTACGCTTTGCTGAAGTTTTTCTTGTTTATCGATTTTTTTCCTTAAGCGTTGACGCTTAAGTAATGAGAGATAATCAATGAATAGTTTGCCGTCAAGATGATCGATTTCATGCTGAACGCAAACGGCTAACAAACCATCAGCATTGGTTACGACCGACTCATTATCAAGGGTTTTGTAACAAAACTCTATTTTTTCAGCGCGTTCTACCAGATCGTAATAATCAGGTACCGAAAGGCATCCTTCGCGCATAGTTTCTCTACCCTCTAATTTAGTGATTTCAGGGTTGATCAAGATTAATGGCTCGTTTTTGTCTTCTGATAAATCAATTACTACAATTCTTTGCTGGATATTGACTTGAGTTGCCGCTAGACCAATTCCATTCTCTGTGTACATCGTGTCCAACATATTTTCAGCAATTTCCTTTATGTTCGGGCCGATTTCTTCGACCGGAGTTGCCGCATTACGCAGTCGGGGGTCAGGAAAGTGCAAAACTTTGAGTATTGCCATAGCAATATTCACTCCAAAATGGTTATAACTGACTGATAGTATATAGGAAAAATTATTTGTTGTAGTTAAACCACAATAAAATAGCGTCACGACTAACATTTTGTTAGACTTTTTGCTAATCTACATTAAGGAAATCATGTAAGGTAATAGACATGTTGAATAAAATTCTGATTTCATGCGCCATTTTGCTATTAACTATTAGCGTGAGAGCGGATGAATTAACAATAAATCCAGATCATCCAGAAAGTTATACCGTCGTGAAAGGTGATACGCTATGGAGTATTTCTGCCCGTTTTTTACAGCAGCCTTGGCGTTGGCCAGAAATTTGGGGTGTTAATCCTCAAATTGACAATCCGCACTTGATATATCCAGGCGACATAGTCTCTCTTGCTTATCAAGACGGTCAACCAGTTCTCAATCTTCAAAGAGGAACTGGTCAAGTGGTATCAGGACGTAATGTGAAATTGTCACCCACTATTCGTAGTACGGAAAATGATGAGGCTATCCCAACGATCCCGATTGATGCAATTCAACAATTGCTAGAGCGGCCAATTGTTCTTGATGAGAATGAGATAGATCAGTGGCCTTATGTGGTGTCAAGTTATGATGAACATTTAATCGCTACCACGGGCAACACTATCTATGTGCGAGGGATTCCAGAAAATTCAGATGTTGTCAGATATTCTATTTATCGAAAAGGCAAGCCTTATGTAAACCCTAAAAAGAACGAAAAAGATAAAGATGAGATTTTGGGGTATGAAGCCATTTATGTTGGCGATGCGACAATTAAGAAAAACGGCGACCCTGCTTCAGCCATAATTACAGTTGTGGACAGGGAGGTTCTGAAAGGCGATCGATTGCTCCCCCAAACTGATGAAGAGATCAGCTCAGAATTTATACCGCGTTCACCTAGCAGCGATATGGAAGGTAATATACTTTCTGTTGTCGATGGTGTTTCGCAAATAGGGCAGTATCAAATAGTGGTTCTAAACCTTGGCGAAGAACAAGGTATTGAAGCAGGAAATGTGCTCGGCATTTATCAAAGTGGTTATGTTGTTCAAGATAAGATTGGGCCTAATGTACAAAAGAGCGAGGCGCAAAAGGCTGCGGAGTTGAAGGATATAACTGAAAATGGCACCGTAATTAGCAAGCTTGCCTATGGTGTTGGTCAAGGCATTGAGGCCTTCAACGAGACATTTCCTACGATAGCAAACATACAAGACAAGACTGAAGATGTGACATTACCAGAAGAATATGTCGGTGTTGTTATGGTCTTTAAGACTTTTAGTAAAGTGAGTTACGCATTAGTAATGGAGACACAAGGCCCAGTGCATGTACTGGATGCTGTAAGAAGCTTATAAGTAAATACTTAAAGCGTTATAAATTTCTTCTAGCGCAATTCTTGCAGTAACCGACAGAATAATTATGCACCCCTTTAGTAATATTGAAGGGGTGTTTTATCAATTTAGAGTTTTCATATGGATATGGATGCTACTCAGAATTATATCGATTGGTTATCGCTTACGCAGGCGATAGGCATCGGTCCCACAACGTGTAATAAGCTATTAATTGAATTCAAAACGCCTAAGGCTATATTGTCGAGTAGCCACAGCGCGCTTAAACAATTTGGCTTAAATGATAATTCTATAAAATCCCTGCTTGAGCCAGATCAGGGGCAAATAAGCAGGATCCTTGAATGGTTGAATCAGCCGTGTCATCACTTGATTACTATTCTTGATGCTGATTATCCAGCACTACTAAAGTTAATACATTCCCCGCCTGCAATCATGTTTGCTATTGGTTCTCGTGAGGTATTGGGCTTTATGCATTTTGCTATCGTAGGTAGCAGGAATCCTACGGCTGGAGGAAAAAAATTAGCAGAAGATTTTGCCGCTGAATTATCAAGATCTGGCCTGACAATTTGTAGCGGTCTTGCATTGGGGATTGATTATCATGGCCATTTAGGTGCCTTAAAGGAAGGGGGTACGACAGTAGCGGTATTGGGCAATGGATTAAGCAGTGTTTACCCTGCGCGGCATAAAAAAATTGCTCAGCAAATTATTGAAAATGGATTACTTCTTTCAGAATATCTTCCAGACACAAAACCAAACCCGGGAAATTTCCCTCAGCGAAACCGGATTATCAGCGGTATGAGTATGGGGGTGCTGGTCGTAGAGGCGGCAAAAAGAAGTGGTTCATTGATTACCGCGAATTATGCGCTAGAACAGGGAAGAGATGTCTTCGCGATACCTGGTTCAATTCATAACCCACTTGCCCGCGGGACACATAGTTTAATCAAGCAAGGTGCAAAATTAGTTGAGACAATAGATGATATTCTTGAGGAGTTGCCCCCGATGGCTAATGTTGTCTTGAATAGTTCCAGCACATTCGAAGCAAGTCAGCATGAATTGAGCGATTTGGAACCGGATTACAAATTATTACTAGAGTGCATGAGTTACGAAATAGTCACAGTAGATAAGCTTGTTGAATTAACAGGATTGACGGCAGATGTAGTTTCCTCCATGCTGTTAATATTAGAGCTTCAAGGAGTGATTGAAGCCCAACATGGTGGTAAGTATAGTCGCTGTTCTTAAGAGATTGGCCAAATAGAAGATTGTAGTTTATGAAAGAAACCGTTTTAGATGTACTCATATATTTATTTGATCATTACGTCGAGGAAGAACTCGAAATAAACCCTGATCAGCAAGATTTGAAAACCCAATTAGTCCAGGCTGGTTTTGCCGATCTACAAGTTGATAAAGCAATTGATTGGTTAGAAGGATTGGCGACACAAAAGGATATTCTGGACACCAGTGTTTTACGTTCACGATCAATAAGAGTGTTTAACGATGTAGAGAATGAAAAACTTGATGTTGAATGCAAGGGTTTTTTGTTATTTCTTGAACAATCGGGCGTGCTCGATTCGGAAGACCGTGAACTTGTGATCGATAGAGTAATGGCTCTTGAAACTGACGCTATAGAATTACAGCAACTAAAATGGGTCGTGCTCATGGTATTATTTAATCGACCTGGTAAGGAAGCTGCGTTTGCCTGGATGGAAGATATTATAATGGACGAAGTTAGTGCTGTGGTTCATTAGTGTAATTTATTAGAATTTGATATCTTCATCACATTAAAGTTTTTATCTTTTTTTTCATTAATTAGAAAGTGATATTGTTTAGCAAATATGAGTAGTTCCCTTGTAATTGTTGAGTCCCCCGCCAAATGTAAAACACTTGAACGTTATCTTGGTAAAGATTTCAAGGTTTTGGCATCGTATGGTCACGTCCGTGACCTTTTGCCTAAAACAGGAGCGGTGGATCCTGAGAATAATTTTTCAATGCGCTATGAAGCCATAGAAAAAAATGCTAAAGCGGTTGATGCTATATCAAAAGCTTTAAAGAAAGCCGATACATTATACCTTGCAACTGATCCTGATAGAGAAGGAGAAGCCATCTCATGGCATCTTCATGAATTATTAAAAGAAAAAGGCGAGCTGAAAAACAAACAGGTTCATAGGGTCGTATTTCACGAAGTTACCAAGAGCGCTATCCAGGACGCAATAAAACACCCGCGAGAATTAGCATCAAATTTAATCGATGCACAACAAGCTCGACGTGCACTTGACTATCTGGTTGGTTTCAATCTTTCTCCGCTACTATGGAAAAAAATTCAAAGAGGATTGTCTGCCGGGCGCGTTCAGTCACCCGCTTTGAGGATGATCGCTGAACGTGAAAAAGAAATACAAGCATTTGAACCACGAGAATATTGGACGATTGAAGCTGATCTGGAACATAAGAAAAGTAAATTTCTTGGTAAGCTCACACAGTTTGATAATGAAAAAATTAAACAATTTACAATAGAAAAAACCGAGCATGCTACAGAAGTAAAAGCAACTTTGGACAAAGCTGCCGGAGAAGGATTGCTGGTTGAAACTGTCACCAAGAAACAGCGTAAACGCCAGCCAGCAGCACCGTTCATTACTTCTACATTACAACAAGAAGCGGTACGCAAGTTAGGCTTCACGGCGCAAAGAGCTATGCGGACAGCACAACAACTTTACGAAGGTATTGACGTTGGAGAAGGTGCGGTTGGTCTTATCACCTATATGCGAACAGACTCAGTCAATCTGGCTCAGGAAGCTCTTGTTGAAATACGAGAATTTATTGCTACTAGATATGGCAAGAAGTCTTTACCAGACGAGCCAAGAGTGTTTAAAACAAAATCTAAAAACGCACAGGAGGCGCATGAAGCTATTCGTCCAACGTCAGTAACCAGAGTGCCGCAGGATATAAAAAGTAGTTTAAGCGTTGAGCAATTCAAGCTCTATGAATTGATTTGGAAAAGGACTATGGCGAGCCAAATGACGCACGCTACAATAGATACTGTCGCGGTAGATATGTCATGTGGCGAAGGAAATGTGTTTAGAGCTAATGGATCGTCTATTGCTGATGCAGGTTTTATGGAAGTCTATCTTGAAGGCAAGGATGATTCTAAAGGGGATGATGATGAAAAAATGTTGCCCCAGATAGAAGAAGGCGAAAAAATAAAATTGAAAGAGATTCGCGATGAACAACATTTTACTGAGCCACCACCGCGTTATTCTGAAGCGAGCTTGGTAAAATCACTGGAAGAGTATGGCATTGGTCGCCCATCAACTTATGCCAATATCATTTCAACACTAAGAAACCGTGAGTATGTTGAGGTGGAAAATAAACGTTTTCACCCTACCGATGTGGGTAAAATAGTTAATGATTTCTTAACTAACCACTTTAAAGATTATGTCGACTATGAGTTTACTGCCAAGCTGGAAGACGATTTAGATGCAATTTCACGAGGTGAGAAAGAATGGATTCCATTGATGCAAGATTTTTGGACGCCGTTTCATTCTCAAGTATTAGATAAAGATGAAAATGTTAGTCGCAGTGAAGTCGCACAAGCAAGAGTGTTGGGTACGCATCCAAAATCAGGGAAAGAAGTCTCTGTTCGAATCGGTCGATATGGACCTTATGCCCAAATAGGAACAAAAGATGATGAAGACAAACCTAAGTTTGCCGGATTACGGCCAGGGCAGAAATTAGACAGTATAACATTTGAAGAAGCACTGGAATTGTTCAAGCTGCCTAGGATACTTGGCGAAACTGAAGAAGGAGAGGAAGTTGCAGCAAGTGTTGGGCGTTTTGGTCCCTATATTAGATACGGCAGTAAATTTACTTCTCTCCCAAAAGAAGAAGACCCATACACAGTTACGCTGGAACGAGCACTTGAACTTGTAGCTGAAAAGAAAAAGGCGGATGCAGAAAAACAGATTAAGATTTTTGTTGAAGAAGGGATCTCTATACTTAATGGCCGTTATGGGCCTTATATTACTGATGGCACCAAAAATGCCAAAGTACCAAAAGATAAAGAACCCGCCTCTTTGGAATTAGAGGAATGCATCACATTGTTAGCTGCAGCTCCAGCTTCTCGGGGGCGAGGACGTAAAAAAGCTGCTGCAAAAAAGAAAGTAAGCAAAAAAGCGACGGCTAAGAAAAAAACTAGCAAAAAGAAAATTAGCAAAAAGAAAGCTAGCAAAAAGAAAGCTAGTAAAGCTAGTTAGTTGATAAATTACCATTTGGAAGATTTATATACTTCAGATGAATTCATCGCATTTGAAGCAAGCAATAATCACCTTTAATAATGGTGGTGTAATCGCCTATCCGACCGAAGCCGTTTTTGGTTTAGGTTGCATGCCTCTACTTCAAGACTCTGTATATCGGATACTGCAATTAAAGCTCCGCCCTGTCGAAAAAGGGTTGATATTAGTTGCTTCATCCATAGATCAGCTTGAAGACTATGTACATTTTGATAATTTATCTATGATAGATCACATTCGTGATAGTTGGCCGGGTCCAGTTACCTGGCTTATCCCGGCTAAAAAGACGACGCCTAGATGGTTAACAGGATCGCATAAAACTCTGGCTGTAAGGGTGAGTTCCCATCCGGTTATACAGGCTTTATGTCGAGAACTAGGGCCTATCGTCTCTACCAGTGCAAATCCTGCTGGCTCTATACCTGCTGTCAGCACTGAGGAAGTACGTTCATATTTTGGTGATGAACTTGATTACGTTATTCCAACAGATATCAAAAATAATTTAAGCCCAACTGAGATTAGAGACGCTCAAAACGGCAATATTATTCGTGTAAGCTAAATTATTGATAATACGAGTATTGACACAGGTAAACGATTATTCCAGAATAGCCGGCTGAATTTTGGAGGGGTACTCAAGCGGTCAACGAGGGCAGACTGTAAATCTGTTGGCTCAGCCTTCGTAGGTTCGAATCCTACCCCCTCCACCAAAATGAATTTTATAGTGGATTGCAGTAAGTATAGTAGGTTTTTTACGTAATGGTATTTTTGAAGTGCCGGATTCGATGAAAGTGAATGATGCGGGGTAAATCTGTCAATTGAATATTGATAGCAAATGGGTGATGTAATATTTGGCGGGTGTAGTTCAATGGTAGAACGTCAGCCTTCCAAGCTGAACACGTGGGTTCGATTCCCATCACCCGCTCCAATAAATAACACCTACAGGTGCATTAGACGTCATAACAGTATGTCGAATTTATTGATTAGGTAGCTGAAACTGGTTTATTTGCTCATATAGCTCAGTCGGTAGAGCACTTCCTTGGTAAGGAAGAGGT
>TARA_R110002110_G_scaffold205066_1_pt1 | contig 206806 bp, 185 predicted proteins | sample TARA_R110002110 | Tara Oceans TARA_R110002110 (sample SAMEA4397330) | marine metagenome | biome: Polar Biome; feature: [SRF] surface water layer (ENVO:00010504); material: water (ENVO:00002006), including particulate matter (ENVO:01000060) such as... | depth 5 m | reverse complement strand
TCGCTTTCGGCTTCGCTTTCGGCTTCGCTTTCGGCTTCGCTTTCGGCCGAGCCTTGGGTTTGGCGGCTGCTTTGCGCTGCGGGGCCGGTTCTTCGGGCTGCCCCAGCGTTTTTGCGAACAGGTTGCGAACCTCTCGCACATGCTCGTTGATGGTTGCGACGCTCCAGTTTGAGGTATCTATCGGTGGCAGGACGTCCACATCAACTGTGCCCGGCCTGAATACAAAGTCGCCTTTTGGCGCGACATCCCCCGCGTTGTGGATGACGATTGGAATCATCGGCACGCCAGCCTGTATCGCCAGGTGAAACGCGCCTTTTTTGAACGGTGCCAGCCGGGGCGATACGGTGCGTGTGCCCTCAGGCGCCAGTACCACCGACTTGCCATCTTTGCGCATGGCATCCACGAGGGGCGCCATGGATTCGATGGCGCTGGCCGCATTGGAGCGATCTACAAACACCACGCCACCCAGCTCCATGACTTTGCCGATGATGGGGGTTTCCTTCTTGATTTCCTGTTTGCCGATCCCGGCCATGTCCCGCCGTATCAGCTTGGCAATGATGACGACATCGGCCTTGCTCTGGTGGTTGAAGACAAACACCGCGGGGCGATGTGACCACAGGTGCTCCTCACCCCTGACCTGCAGGTTCATGCCGATCAGGGCGCTGGCAGTATCGGCGAACAGTGAGAAAGAGAAATTCATGGATTCGCGGCGGGAGCCGGTCAGGGCGTATATCGGCAAGCCCGCGATGAAGCTGCCCACGAGAGAGCTGGTCGCGGCGACTGATCGCACAAACTGCGCGACCGTTGGCCTGCCCCGACTGCCAAATTTGGCAATCGGCCAGCGCCTGTCCTGCGCAATCTTCAGCAGCCTGGGGCTGGGGTTCAGGGCTTTGGGATGGCCCACCCGTTCAAGCAGGAGCAGGTCGTCCTGGCTGTCGGAGTAAAAGAAGCTGTTATCCAGGTCTGCGCCAGATCGCGCCGCCAGGCTCTCGGCCGCATCGACTTTGCCCTGGCCAAAGCAGGTAGGGCTGACGACGGTGCCGGTGAACTTACCCTTATCGACCTCAAGGCGGGTGCACAAAACGTGCGGTATACCCAGGTCCTCCGCCGCCGGTTCCACCTGGTAGGGCGTGGCCGAAGAAATAATGGCGACGGTGTGACCCTTCGCCAGGTGTGCATCGATGAGGGCGCGCGACTCCGGGTAGATCAGGCGCGCAATTTTGGCCTTGTACAATTCCCGGCCGACGGTGTCGTAGGTCGTCTCGTCGATGCCACGCATGAACTGCGCACTGACTGCCATCATGCCGGAAAACCCGACACTCCCCAGCCCAAAGTTGGTCATGGCTGACATCAGTTCAATGAAATCGCGTGGTGACAGGTCACCCCGGCGCAGCTGTTCAAGAATAAACGTGGTGGCTGAATAGCCGGCGATAATGGTGCCATCAAAGTCGAAAATAGCGGCAATTTCCGGGCCGCGCGGGGCCGCTTTGATGTCACTGAGCAGTTGTTTGATGTCAGCCATGGCAGTTCCCTTGAGTAGAGTAGGGAGCATAGCGCATTCTGTTGCCAAGAGCGCCAGTCGCTTGCTGTTGCCGGGTCACTGGCTGATGATTGCAAGATATTGACGCAGCGAATCGCGATAGAAAATCGGCGCGAAAAAAAGCCGCTGCGGCAGAACCGCAACGGCGTTGAGGGGGAAAGTCATCTGGTAATGAATAACCAGGTCTGGTTTTCTTGTCCGGCCCGCAACCGGACGTTGTCCCCTGGCGCAAACACTGAAAGCCCCGGTTTGCTGTTCATCCCCTAAGCAGGGTGGTCTGTTGACGAGCGCACAAGCCGTCCCATGAGCAGCCCGCTCGTCACCACCGTTACCTGAGTATAGCTGCGAGTTTAGCGCAGGCAAGAAATAACAATATGATATTTATCTATAATAAGAAATACACAAAGGTTATATCATGTGGGTGTCGAATCAACCTGCAGTGACCATTGCAATACGCTGCTGATGCCAGACAATGGTGCTTCTTGGACAATAAGATCAGGGCTACACCATGAATATTCCTCGCCGACGACTATTGCAACTCGGTGTTGCTGCCGCCGCTGCGCCACTGCTGGCCGGCTGCGGAGATAATGACTTCACAGTGGCGCCTGACACGCGCTTTCCGCAGGGGCCTTTTGGCGCCCAGTCCACGGCTGAACAGGTGACGGCCGGTGTGGATCTGGCGGGGAAGGTGGCAGTAGTAACGGGCTGTACCTCAGGTCTGGGGCTGGAAACCCTGCGCGTGCTGGCGCTGCGTGGTGCGCATGTCGTCGGCACTGGACGCACGCTGACCAAGGCGCAGCAGGCCTGTGACAGCGTTGAGGGTATTACCACGCCGCTGGCGATGGAACTGGCAGATTTCGATTCAGTCTCCGATTGCGCAGCGCAAATCATAAGCCTGGGACTGGTACCGGATATCCTGATCTGCAATGCGGGCATCAATACGTTTGGAGAGCTGGAGCTGGTCGACGGCATGGAGAAAATGTTCCGCGTCAATTTCCTCGGCCACTTTGTGTTTGTGAATCACTTGCTGATTCCCATGCTGGAGGCCAATACCGGGCGTATCGTGCATGTGTCCAGTCAGTCGGCCTACCAGCGTGCGCCTGCTGAAGGAATCGACTTTGATAATTTGCGCGGTGAGAAAGCCTTTGATGCGCAGCAGGCCTACGGCCAGTCAAAACTTGCCAATGCCCTGTTTTCACTGGAGCTGGCGCGCCGCCTGGAAGGCACAGCTGTGACCTCCAACGCCCTGCACCCCGGGCTGGTGCAGACACAGATAGCGCGCACCGCGCCAGCGCCATTGCGCAAGGCGTTCGACTGGTTTGGTGGGGCGGTTGCCAAAAGTCCGCAACAGGGCGCTGCCACGCAGGTTTACATGGCTTCCAGCCCGTTACTGGAAGGCGTCAGCGGCGCGTATTTTGAAGACTGCAACCCGGTGTTGGTATCCGGGTCACATCATTTGTATGACGCCGCCATGGCGCGCGAGTTGTTGCGGCAGGCGGAGTCAATGACAGCAGACAATCTGTTGTTGTAGAGCGCGAGCCTCTGTCAGGGGGCTTTGGCGAACAGCAGAGTCATGCGATCGGATTCGCCAATCGCAGTCAGCTCTTTGCGCAGCTCCGGGTCATCCTGGCTGGTGCGCAGCGAGGGTGGCAGGCGCCACACAATATCTTCTGCACCTGGCTTGTCTTTCGGGTTGGCGTTAATCTCGCTCGTTCCGACCAGCGTAAAACCGGCGTCCTGGAACATCTCTATCACGGCCGTTTGCTTGAGGTAGCCCTTGTTGCCATCAGCCCATTCATCGCTGGCTGATTCCGGGGCGCGATGCTGCACAACGCCAACCAGGCCATCGTCCTTGAGCATGCTGCGCACGGCACTGAGAGCCTGGCTGCGCGTGCCCGCAGTCGCTTCCATACGGTTCAGGTTGTGCAGCGCGCGGATCATCAATACCCGATCCACGGTACCCACGGCCTCTGAGGGAACCGTGTTGAAAGTGAAGCCCCTGGCCTGCACACCATTGTCGGTGAACTCTTTCACCTGCGCGGCAAACTTGCCGGTAGCGGCGATACGAGAGGCCACCCATTCCTCCGTTGCAAAGCTGAACAAAGGCCACATGCGATCCGTGTAGTTCACGCCGTACAGGGTGCCCTCTGCCCCCAGGTAGTTGGCCAGGATGCGGGTGTACCAGCCGCCGCCCGGCAGTGCTTCGGCAACAGTCATACCCGGTTCCACCTGGAAGAATGTCAGGGTTTGTGCGGGGTGCCGTTGGTCGTCCCGCGCGCGATCCTGTTCGGGACGTGCGGCAATGACGCTTTCGAGTTTGCCGATATCGGCGTAGGGGGCTGTTGCTGTCAGTGCGGTTGTCAGTGCAAGACCGGCAGCCAGTATGCAGTTTCGTAGTTGTGCCATGGAGTCTTTCCTCAAAGGTAACAAATCATGTCGCTGGTCAGGTGCGTTGTTCAGCCGGCGGCTGCGTCTTGCCCGGGACTGTCGATCTCCAGCATTGCGTTGCGTGGATCGTCGATCTCCCAGAAGCCGCGTAGTGAGAGCAGCTTGCCGGCGTCATCCACGTGATAGGTAAACACACCGTGCACTTTCTGTTGTAAGGCCTTGCCGTCACCCGCGTCGATAGTCACGGTGAGCACCACGTGGTTGGCGACTTCGTTACCTGCTGCATAGGAGTCCAGAATGTCGATATGAATGTTGGCCGGTGCAATAAAGTTATCCCAGAACGCTTCCCTGGCCGCAGCACCGCGGTGACCGTTGCCCTCTGGGTCGATCGGGGAAATACCGATGGGGTCCTGGATGATGGCGTCTTCCGCGTACAGCCCCAGCCATCCGGCCCTATCCTTGGTGTGCACGTATTCTCGCGACAGCAGCGCAGCCCTGCGCGCCGGGTGCTCATTCTCAAACATAGCCACTCATCCTGCTGTTGTTATTCCCAGCGAGGATTGTAACCTCTTTTGGCGTGGGCGTTACCCGAAAGATAAGGGCTCAGGGTGCGACTTCCATAAAGCGCGACCACTTGCGCTGGGCATCGATAACCCAGCCCGGTGTCGCTTCGCCCTCACCGGCAGCGCGCAGGGCAGGATGATTGTTTACGACACCCTGCAGCGTCGCCTCCTCAGTAGCATTCACATCAACCAGTAGCACATGATGCCCCTGTTTGAGTTCATCCTGGTACTGTCTGAAGTCGACGTGGGGCTCCCCAATGCCGATGAGTCCGCCTTCCCAGGCGCAGAACCCAAACACCACCACCGCGAGAAAAATAGCGGGAACCCAGGTGTAGGCGGCCGCCAAGCCGGTAAGTCCGTACAGGAGCACAATGGCCATGGCGAGCGCGCCGCCAATGATTGCGCCGCGCCAGGTGCCCCTGACAACGTCTTTCTTGAGCACGTCTTCAACTTCGTTCAGCCGTCGCATTTCTACCCCGGCGTCATCGTTACTCAATACATGAATCTGTGGTGTGCTGATACCGGATGCCTCAAGTTCGCGTTCTACGGCGGCGATATCTTCAAGATCATTGCTGATGAAGTAGTGTCGTTTCATAGGCTCTCTCCCAGGCTGTTGTGCGGCGAAACTTCATAGTCAAGTCTAGCTGGCAATTGGCGACCTGCCTGACAACTATGTAAATTTGACCCCCAAAATGCGAGGGGGTTGAGGCTGTGCTTAGACTGTTTGGACGTAATGAAAAGCGGGCTTAGCCGATATAAGCATGTGGCTGGTTGTTCTTAGGACGCTGGCGGCACACAATGACGCATACCCCTGCCAATGCGGAGTCAGGCCAACCTGCCATGTCAAACCCGATCGCCGGACGCTGGCCTGCGCGCTATTACCTGTTCATGCTGTCGCTGTTCGTGCTGGCGCTGGTGCCCAGGCTTTACAGCGCGCAAACACTGGGCTGGGACTGGTACGGACCGGGCAGTTTTACCCTGGTCAATTTTGACGAGGGCGGCTCCTGTCGCGCTGCGCTGGACGGCTTCGATTATTCCGGGTTGGTAGGTAGGCAGACCGTGGCCATTGCCGGCTTGCTGGGCGCCGGGCCGGAGGCCGGAATTGTCGGTGATACCGCAGCCGTCAAGGCGTATTGTCACAGCCCGGCTCATCTGCTGGTGGCGCGCATGTTCTCCGCCCTGACCGGCGCTATGACCGTGGTCGCACTGTGTGTAATAGCACTGTTGTTGGTGCCTGCCACGCCAGCCATTGCCTGGACGGCCGGCGCCCTGCTGGCGTTGTCGGGCTTCCATATCAGTGAATCCCACAGCGCTACCGTCGATGCACCCTCGGTGTTCTTCATCTACAGCTTTCTCGCCTGGATGGTATTTGCCTCGGTGACGCGCTCGCGACTCGCCATGTTGATCAGTCCGCTGTTTCTGGTGCCCGCTGTCTGGGCCAAGTACTGGGTGTTTGCCCTGTTTGCCTACGGCGCATGGTTACCGCAACGGCTTTGGGGCTTTTTGAGCAGTGGTATCAGTGCGAGGCGCCTGGTGGCAATTGTCGTCGGCACTGCTCTGCTGTTCGGGCTGCTGGGTAATAGCGCGTTTCAGCGCCTGGGCTTGTATCCTTTGCTGGGCCTGTATTACCTGCTGATTCCATGGCAGCGCATCAAGCGACCGATGATCGTATTCTGGCTGCTGGTGCCGGTGGTGGCCTACCTGTTGTGCCGCATTGATCTTATCGCAGCCTACACTATGGGTAGTATGTCCGGGCGGTTCGGTACCAGTTACGGTGCGATTGGCTGGCACAAGTGGCTGCGTAACCTGCTCAACGTGCCGCTGGTGTTGGCAGTGGGTCTTGGTTTACCGGCCCTGGTTTTTATCCTCTCGGGAATCCGCAACGCGATGCGCGCATTGCCGCATGATGGCGAGAAGCTGCGCGGCTGGCTGTGTCTGTTGCCCGTAGTGGCCTTCGTGCTGTTTATGGCATTTGTTGCCCCGGTGACCTATTACCGCCACTACCTTGCACTGCTGCCGGCAGGCGCGCTGCTGGCAGCGTATGGTCTGCATACGACGCGATGGGGAAGTCGGCCCTGGTTTCTGGCCCTGTTCTTCGCCTGGCCGGCATTGCTGGCCTGGGATCTGGTTGTCGACTATCACCATGACCCGCGTCGACAACTGCCTGCATGGTTTCAGGCTCACCCGAATGCTCGCGTCTTCACCAGTTTTTATGTCAATCCGCCGCCGGTCACGGCCGGCAATCTACGCTTGTTTCGCCCTGAATACGCTCAGGGAGACGCTGCCGCCCTGCGCCAGGCGGATTACCTCATCCTCAGTGAGAACTGGTATGACACGGCGTTTGCCAACGAACTGAACGGTCCGCTGACGGACGACTTGTCGCAGCTGGTTAAAACCACTGCGCAGGCCGCACAGTTTTATCGCGCTGCAGTGCGTAATGAGCATCCGTATCTGCAACTGGAGCAGCGCCTGGCGGTTGAGAACTATATGCCCGAGCTGTGGTTGCACAAAAGGTTTTACGGCACTTTCCAGCTGTTTGTCGGTGACCTGAGGATCTACCGTGTACTCAGGTAGCCTGTTCAGGGGGCGCTGTCCTATTGGTCTTGCGCGCAGGTCTGTGCAATGACCTCTATCGCGGTGGCGGCTCGCTTCGGGGTGGTCGGTGTCGTGACGGCGGCGGTGCACTACGGTCTGCTGGCCGTGGGTGTTGAGGCGTTTGGCATGCCGGCGCTCATCGCCAGTAGCGCGGGGTTTGTGGTGGCGGTGCTGCTCAATTATCAAATGCACTATCACTACACCTTCAACAATACCGCTCGCGGCGCCGTTGGGCAGAGCGCACCGCATGTCCGCACTTTCAGCCGATATGTGTTTATGATCAGCTGCGGCTTTCTCATCAATGCCGGCGTGATGTACGCTGCAGTGCATGGATTGGGCCTGAATTACCTGTTAGCCCAGGCGGTGGCGCTGGTGGTGCTGGTGCTGTGGAATTTTTTACTGTCTTGCCTGTGGGTATTCAGGCTGTGAAGGCTGTGCGGAGAAGGGTGTGAGCGAGCTGTTGTCAGTAGTCGTGCCGGTGGCCAATGAAGCGCAGGTGCTGCCTGAATTTCATCGTCGTATCAGTGTGGTGTTGGACGGTACCGGCTACCTCTACGAGATCATTTACGTAGACGATGGCAGCACCGACGATTCCGTAGAGCGGCTCACCGCGCTGCGCGAGGCGGACTCGCGGGTGGCCATCATTGAGCTGAGCCGTAACTTCGGCAAGGAAATCGCGTTGTCAGCGGGGCTTGAGCATGCCGCTGGCGATGCTGTGATTCTCATCGATGCTGACCTGCAGGATCCACCAGAGTTGATCCCGACGTTCATCGAAGAATGGCGCGCAGGCTACGATGTGGTGTATGGCAGGCGTATGGAACGGCAGGGCGATTCACGCGTGAAGATCGCCAGTGCCCGCCTGTTTTATCGTGTTTTGAATTACCTCAGCGACGTTGAAATTCCCGAGGACGTGGGCGACTTCCGCCTGCTCAGCCGCCGCGCAGTGGATGCGCTGGGGTCGCTGGGTGAGCGCACACGGTATATGAAGGGGCTGTACGCGTGGATCGGTTTCCCCCAGCGTTGCGTGCCCTATGTGCGCGAGCCCCGAGCGCAGGGCAGCAGTAAATGGAATTACTGGCGGTTGTGGAATTTTGCCCTGGAGGGCATTACTTCCTTCACCGATGTGCCGCTGAAAATGGCGACCTACCTGGGCGTGGCCACCTCTGGTGTGGCCATCCTGTATGGCGTTTTCCTGTTGATACGGACATTGCTGTGGGGCAACCCGGTGCCGGGCTATCCATCGCTGATCATCGTGATGCTGTTCCTGGGCGGCGTGCAGCTTATCTGCCTGGGCATTATCGGCGAATACCTGGCGCGTACCTATCAGGAAACCAAGGCGCGGACCCTGTATTTCGTGAAGGGCTACCATCCCGCACGACAACTGCCCGGCGATGACAAGGAGTAGCCGTTGCCCAAGCCATGCCCCAACCGGTTGCGATCATGACGAGTCAGGTGAACGCGTTGCAAGCTGATCGCCCCGTGGCCGTTGCGCTGTATTTTATCGCCGGTGTGCTGCTGTTCCTGTCTTACGGGTATACCGAGATGGCGGGTTCTGACATGTGGTGGCATGTTGCGGCAGGGCGCGAGTTGCTGCAAACCGGCACCGTGTGGATGGTTGACGACTGGTCCTACTCGGCGCACGGCAGGGACTGGCTGAATCACGAGTGGTTGTCAGACATTATCTATTACGCCTGGGTCTCACTGTGGGGTATTGAGTCACTGGTGTACTGGAAGTGGCTGGTTATTGTCGCAACCTTCTCCCTGCTGCAGTGGGTGTTGACGCGCTACAGTGGCAGCGCACTTGCCGGCCTGGTGTGCGCGCTGATCGCCGCGGCTATTGCCGCGCCCTTTCTGGACGTACGCCCGCACCTGTATTCACTGCTCTGCTTCGTTCTGCTGCTGGCCCTGCTATTGGATCGCGAGAGCCGCACCTGGGTGCTGGCGCTGCTATTCCTGGTGTGGGTGAATCTGCACGGCGGATTCTTTTTTGGGCTGATGGCGCTGGGCATTCTGCTGTTTCCGTGGCGTGATCTGCGCTGGGAGACATTCAAACCGGCCTTTGTCACCGGTGTGATCTGCGTGCTGGCCTGCCTGTTCAATCCGTCGGGTATCGAGACTTTCTTCTATCCGCTGAAATATGCCTTTGACGACAGCTCTCCGTTTCGCCAGCTGGGGGAGTGGCTGTCTCCGATGAAGGCGGGTGGGATACGCTCGCCCCTGTTTTACCTGTACATGTGGGCGCCGCTGCTGATGATCGCCTGGTGCCTGCCCCGGGTGCGGCGCGCGGTTGGGGTGTCGTGGGAAGGCATTGCGCTGACGCTGCTGACACTGGCGATGGCATTGACGAGCCGGCGTTTTATCCCGCTGTTTGCCATTTCCCTGGCCGTCATGCTGGCACCGTTGCTCGGCGCGGCCCTGCGTCAGCTGAGGCTTCCGCGTTTCGGCCTGGCGCTGTCCCTGGCCGCAGTACTGTACGGCGCGTGGCGCATGTTGCCTTACCCGCTGCACTCCGGCCCAGCCTTTCATTACCTGACGGCGGAATACAGCTACCCGGTAGAGGTGATGAATTTTGTCGAGGTGAATGAGCTCAGCGGCAAGGTGTATGCGCTGTATAACTGGGGCGGCTACATTCACTGGCGCACCGACGGCGCACTCAAGGTGTTTATCGACGGCCGTGCAGATACTATCTATGATGCTGCGACCTACCGCCATTACGTGGGTGTGCTGACCAGCCAGCCGGGATGGCTGGAAGCACTGGAGGCAACGAACCCGGACTACGTTATGTGGCCCCAGATAGAAAAAGGCGGTCAGCAGAAATTGCAGGCGCTGCTGGAAAGCGGGCGCTGGATCCCCATCTACCGCGATGCGACAGGCTGGTTGCTGGCGCGTTCAGACCTGCCTTTGCCGGATACCTTCAAGGAAACACCGCCCGGCCCATGGCGTGATCTCGCCTTTGCCAAGGTCAGCGCATGGCGTGGCGAGACCGAGCAGGCCATCGAATATGCCAACCAGGTGCGCGATGTGATTCCCTGGCATCGCGGCGCCTGTAATGTGCTGACTGAGGCCTGGCGCAATGCCGGGGAGCCGGAAAAAGCGCGCGCGGTGTGGCGGGATTGCGTGAGTTACTTTCCCTCCTACCTGCTGCGGTGAGCGCTGTGAACCTCGCGTGAACGAAGCACTGCCCGCGGCGCCTTGAACGGTTGGCGATATTCGTAGCGCCGGGTGTTGAGCAAATGCAGTGTGGCGCTTATAATGCGCCTCCCCTGAAGGACCATAGCTCAGTTGGTTAGAGCGCTACCTTGACATGGTAGAGGTCGGCGGTTCGAATCCGCCTGGTCCTACCAATTGCCAATGCACATCAAGCAACCCAGGCAGCGTTTGCGCTTGTCAAATCCTGCTGCTCCCTCCCTGACCAGTTAGATCCCTGTACGCGCGTTTTTCAATTTTCTGTCACCTCTTTCGTAGTTCTTGGCTCTGTCTTAAGTAGTTGATAATGCTACTTAACGAGTCTCATCGCGGGTGTTTGTGGAAAGGTCGCATGGTGTAAATGAACAGCCTCTCTCAGTGCACTGAAGAAAGAGAGTTGCGGCAGCTCTTAATTATTCATATTATATGCATGTTTAGGGGTGTCGATGGCTTCGTTTCAACCGGCCAGGTCTCATAACTACTAATTGAAAATCGGGGAGAAATCCAATGTCCGAAGTGCTCACAAGGTCAGCGGCACGTAATATTTTTTACGGTGGTTCGCTGTTCTTCTTCATTTTGTTTGCCGGGCTAACGGCGCACACGCACTGGTATATGGTCAATGTTTCCACCGACAGCGAGGCCCTGACTGAGCAGGTCAGGCAGGGGAAGCATGTTTGGGAGGAGAACAGTTGTATCAACTGTCACACCATTCTGGGTGAAGGCGCCTATTTCGCACCCGAACTGGGTAACGTCTGGACGCGCTATGGCGGCCGCGACAATGCGGACGTTGCACGTGCGGGGCTCAAGGGCTGGATCCGTGCCCAACCGCTGAATGTTCCTGGTCGACGTGTTATGCCGAAGTTTGATCTCAGCGAAGATGAGCTGGATGCGCTGATTGATTTTCTGCAGTGGACAGACTCCATCAACACGCAGAATTGGCCACCAAATAAGGCCGGATGAGCGCAAATCACAATGTGCTGATTGCAGCACGTGAAAAGTCTACTGTTAGAGGGTTGAACAATGAAATATGAAACACAGCGGGTGGCCTATCCGTTCTTTGCCGTTGCAATGGCGCTCTTTGCCTTACAGATTGTGTTCGGGATTATGGCAGCGACAGTTTACATAATGCCCGAGTTTCTAGCGGAGGCGATGCCTTTCCATATTATGCGGATGAGTCACACAAACCTGCTGGTGGTCTGGCTGCTGATGGGGTTTATGGGGTGTACGTATTACCTGATGCCGGAAGAGGCTGAGCAGGAAATACACAGCCCGATGATCGCCTATGTGCAGCTGGCTATCTTCGCCGTGGCCGGTGCGGGTGCTCTGCTGAGTTACCAACTGGGTATTCACGAGGGCAGGGAATTTCTCGAACAGCCTTTGTGGTCAAAAATCCTCATTACCGTCTCTTTCCTGATGTTTCTCTACAACACCAGTATTACCCTCTATAAGGGCCGTAAAACGGCCATTAGTCTGGTGCTGATGCTTGGACTTTGGCTGGCCGCCGTGTTCTGGCTCTTTGCATTTGTTAACCCGGGCAATCTTGCTGTCGACAAGCTGTACTGGTGGTGGGTAGTGCACCTTTGGGTAGAAGGCGTGTGGGAACTCATCATGGCGTCTTTGCTGGCATACCTGCTGATCAAGTTGACCGGTGTAGACCGTGAAGTGATCGAAAAGTGGCTCTACGTTATTATCGGACTGGCGCTGTTCTCTGGCTTGCTGGGTACTGGCCACCACTATTACTGGATTGGTGCGCCGGGTTACTGGCAGCCGCTGTCCAGTATCTTCTCCACCCTTGAAGTGCTGCCCTTCTTCGCCATGGTGATGTTCGCGTTTTTCATGTTCTGGAAGGGTCGTCGCAACCATCCCAACAAGGGTGCCATGTTGTGGACTTTAGGTAGCGCAACGCTGGCTTTCTTTGGAGCAGGCGTGTGGGGCTTTATGCATACCCTGTCTTTCGTCAACTATTACACCCACGGTACACAGGTGACCGCTGCACATGGACACCTGGCTTTCTTCGGTGCCTATGTAATGATGATTCTGGCGGTGATAACCTACGCCATGCCTCAGCTGCGGCGGGTGCAGCCCTACAATCAGATCCTGAACATGTGGAGTTTCTGGTTGATGAGTTCGGCGATGTGCTTTATGACCTTTACTCTGACCTTTGCCGGCGTAGTGCAAACCCACCTGCAGCGCGTGATGGGTATGAATTTCATGGAAGTGCAGGATCAACTCCAGCTGTTCTACTTCATGCGCCTGGGCTCCGGGGTGGTGGTGGCAATAGCAGCCGTAGTCTTTTTCATCTCAATTTTCGGGCCGGTGAAAGAGCAGGCTTCAGGTACTGCAGATAGCTAGTAAGGATCAGGAAAACACGCCGTCATCTCCGAGCATTCGGTAGACGGCGTCGTTTCTGCACATTCGATTCCCGCCTGCGCGTGAGTGACGGTGAGTTATATTTTACAAACACTTGCAGGAGTTAAGTGATGGACACCGCGGTTACCCCCGGCTCTCGTATTCAGCACGAAATCCCTTTTTACGAGCCCGTGGGCAATGAGTGTCAACTGTTTGAGCGGGCTTACAAGCAGCGCCTGCCGCTGCTGTTGAAAGGGCCCACCGGGTGCGGCAAGACCCGTTTTGTCAGCCACATGGCTGCCAGGCTGGGGCGCCCTTTGTTTACGGTTTCCTGCCATGACGACCTGACTGCAGCCGACCTTACCGGACGCTATCTGCTGCAGGGTGGCGAAACGCGCTGGGTTGATGGACCGCTGACGCAGGCGGTGCGTGAAGGCGGCATCTGCTATCTCGATGAGGTTGTTGAGGCGCGCAAGGATGTCACTGTCGTGTTGCACCCACTGACCGATGATCGCCGCCTACTGCCCCTGGAGCGGACGGGGGAACTGCTGGAGGCGCCCGACGATTTTATGCTGGTGGTTTCCTACAACCCGGGCTATCAGCACATCCTCAAGTCGCTCAAGCCCAGTACCCGTCAGCGCTTTGTTGCCAAGAGTTTTGATTTTCCACCACCCGATCTGGAGCGGAATATCGTTGCCTCGGAAAGCGGATTGCCTGCAGAGCAATGTGCCTCGCTTGTTAACCTGGCCGCCCGCCTGCGCGCAATGAAAGGGCAGGACCTGGAAGAGGGCGTGTCTACACGATTGTTAATCTACTGTGCGACGCTGATCGTCGATGGCATGCCAGCTACACAAGCGGCGCAGGCGACCTTGGTAGAACCACTGAGCGACGATGCCGACGTTCAGGAGGGGCTGATGGAAGCGGTTCGCGCCACCTTCGGCGAAGACTGACGGGGCCGGCCCTTTGTTTGAGTGGTTGGAGTTTGAAGAGAACGTAGGGCGCTTCTGGCATCGTTGGGTCTCCTCACACAGTGCCAGCTTCCCCAGTTTTCCAGATGCTGCCGTTACTCTCGAGAGTATTTCAGGGCCGTTGGCGGTGTTTTTTCGCGCTGGTGGTGGGCCGGGCGGCGTGGCCGTAGCGTCTATCGCGGCGCGTGCGTCCTCGCACCGACTCAATCTGCGCCAGCGTCTGGGGCTGGACGAGGAATTGCTGGACCTCGCTCGCCTGGATGAAGAAAACCTGCTCTTACCGCCTAAAATCGCTTTGTTTGATGACTCTCGGCGCAATCGCGACTTGTATTTCTGGTTGGCGGCAATGCTTGCGGCGATGAAGCCTGCGAGGCAATTCAAAGATCCACTGCGCCAGAACCTGAGCGCAATGCGTCAAGTTTTTACAGCGACTCAGGCGGTGCTGGATGGTTTCCCCGGCCTGCGCGACAAGCATCAGCGATTGCAGGAAAGCATGCTCAGAATGCGGCCAGCTCGTGCACTGCCGCCGGCAGAAGCGGCGATGGAAGAGGTAATCTGTCATCTGCTGGGTGCAGAGCAAGCGCTGTCTGTCGAGGCAGCGCGCTACTATGCAGCCGTTCTCGACGCAGATATGAGCCTGCGCGAGTATCGGGCGCCGCAAAACTACCGTCAGCCTTTGCCGGTGCCGCTCTGGGCGAGTCTCAACCATCTGGGAACCGCCAGCGGTATCGAACCCGAGGCAGAGGATTCGACGGAGCCAACAGCACCCTCCAGTGAGGCAATCCAGGACAAGCGCAAAGCAGAGCGGCGGCGTCAGGACCAGTCCGAACGCGATGACCCGCTGGTCTTTAACCGTTTTGAGAAAATTCTCTCCTTCGCAGAAATGGTGAATGTGAATCGTCTGGTAGATGACGAGGAGGATGAAAATGCGAAGAGTAATGCTGAGCAAATGGACGAAATTACGCTGAGTCCGAATCAGCAGCGGGCCGCCTCGCAGCTTAAAATGGACCTGGATTTGTCACCCGGCACCGCGTCGGGCGAACGGCTTTGCGGAGAGTACGTCTATCCCGAGTGGAATTTCCGTAAACAGCGATATGAGCATGATCACTGCAGAGTGCTGAGCGGTACGCATGAAGAGGAGGGCGATAACCACGCGCACGATGAGCAAACCCGCAGGCGTATTCGCCGTGTAAAGCAGCAGTTTGAGGCGCTAAGGCCGCGCAGAGAGTGGTTGCGCGGTCAGGTTGATGGCAACGAACTGGATATGGATGCGGTGGTTCGCGCGCACTGTGATCTGGCCGCCGTGGGTGAAAACAGCGCAGGCCTTTACATGACAACCCGGGCGCAGGCTCGGGACCTGGCAGTGTCTATTCTCATTGATGTGTCGCTGTCTACCGACGCATGGGTGGAAGACCGGCGAGTGATCGACATTGAAAAAGAGGCTTTGCTGGTGCTGGCCCACGGCCTGGCCACCTGTGGCGATGACTACAGCATCCAGAGTTTTACTTCTCACCGGCGTCACCGGGTTTGGGTCAACACCCTCAAGTCGTTTGACGAGCCCATGAATGAAGTGACAGAGCGCCGCATCGCCGCGCTCAAACCCGGACACTATACGCGCATGGGAGCGGCTATTCGTCACGCTGCTGTGGACCTGGGCAAGCGCCCCAACAGACATCGCCTGCTGCTCGTGCTTACTGATGGCAAGCCTAATGACAGTGATTACTACGAGGGCCGCTATGGCATCGAGGATACCCGGCGCGCGATTATGGATGCGAGGCGGCAAGAGCTGAAAGTGTTCGGAGTGACTATAGATCGGGACGCGCAGGATTATATTGGGCAGTTGTTTGGTCGCGGTGGCTACGCCATGGTGCATAAGCCGGAGCACCTTTCACAGGCGCTGCCTGGCATTTATCGGCAGATTATTTCCACCTGATATGCCGCAGACAAAGAGAGTGAACATGTCACGTGAGGCTTTTGCCCTGCTAATCGGTGTGATCTTGTGCGGTCTGGTCGTTGCTCCCTTCGTAATGGCGATCAAGTATCTCGATGGGGGCGTTGGCTTTATTCTGGCTTCGCCCGTACTCGTTTGGCTGCTGATTCGAGCAGGTAAGAAACTGGAGCGTTGGGCTCGCAATGAGCCTGATACCCTGCCTCCAGATCCCGATTATCCCGATGACCCTGACTAGCCCCTGGCTGCCCAATACCCAAGCCATACCAGCAGTATTGTTGCTGACAGCAGGCACATGAAGCCTCCTCGCCAGCCGGGACTGGAGACGCGGAGGTTGAGGTAGACCATCAGTATTTGTTGTACCTTGAAGCCGGCGCTGAACAGCACCAGTGCAACACCCCATAGTGGCAGTGACAGTGCAGGTGACTCGTTTCCCAGCTGTGCCGACCACATGGAGAGCAGTGTCAGCGCCATCAGGATAATCCATGTCGTGAGCAGTCGTTGTGGGCCGGGAAGCTTCTTCTCCATGAGTTCGACGTCCTCAGCGCAACAGGTAGAGTAGTGGGTACAGCATGACCCAGATCAGATCAACCATGTGCCAGAAGGCGGTGACCGTTTCCACGTTTTCCCGCGAGGTCTGCCATGTGACCAGTGCCAGCAGGCCCAAGCCGAATACCACATGGGCCAGGTGAAAAGCGGTTAACAGGTAGTAGTAGCTGAAGAAGATACTGGTTTGCGGGGTCAGTCCGGCGCCGAGCTTGTCTGCATATTCCAGAACCTTGATGAAGCAGAAAGCCAGTCCCAGTAACATGGTAAGTGCCAGCCATGTTCGGCAGCGTGGTGTTTGCTGGGCGGCGCTGGCTTGAACCGCAAGCGCGGCAAACAGTCCGCTGGTCAGCAATACAAGGGTATTCAACCCGCCGCTGATCGGGTCCAGCAGCAGCTGAGACTGGTTAAACAGTTCAGGCTCTGACGCACGTTGCCATGAAAACAGCACGAAGAAAGCCGAGAAAAACAGCATTTCGCTCAGTATCAGTACCCACATCAGTGGGTTTCCTGGCAGAGTGGACAGTGGCCCCCAGTCGTCGGTATTCGTTGGCGTCAAGCCTGCCTGCCCAACCCGAACAGCCAGCTCTTTGGTGCGTCAATGGCCTGGTTTGATGTCAGCCTGTGAATGCCTACAGCGCAGCGTCCCATCATCCAGATGATTGCGAGCGTAAAAAAGAGGTAGCCAAAAGTCCATGCGTAGACAGAAGACAGCCCCATTTGCCCGGCGACTCGCCACAGTAGCAGTGCAGTTGCGGCTGCCAGTATACCCAGCCAAAAGGTGCGAATCTGGAATTGCAGATGCGTGTCGAGCCACGCGGCCCCGCGGCCCTTGCGCAGGTGGGCGATAAGCGCTCCAATCGGCGCTGTCACTACCGCCATAATGCTGCCGATGTAGAGGCCATAAATAACCACCACATAACCGCGGCCGGGTGTGCTTTTGTCGTGGACTTCATCGCCGGATGAACCGGAATCAGCAGGATTTGAAGGCATGGCATATTCCATTTAATTGGCGCTGGTATCTGTTTTTGCCGACCTCGTTTTAATGGCCTGGCGATGAACTCGTGTGACGTATCAGCGATATGATGCAGATGTTATGCATTATATAAAAGCGCGGGGGTTTTGTCAGGAGCAAGAATGAACTGCCTAGTGCATATCGAGTATTTTTATCAGCTCTGCTCTCTGTGGCCCGGCAACGACATCTTCCAGTGTGTAACGGTCCAATGTTGAGAGGAATGATTTCAGGGCCTCTGCCAGAATCGGTCTTAATGCGCAGGCGGGGGTGAGAATGCACTGGTTGTTGTTGCCCAGGCATTCTGTCAATGCCATATCGTTCTCCATGGCTGCCACCAGTTTACCGATCTTTATTTCTGCCGGTGGTTTCTTGAGTTGCAGACCGCCGTTTTTGCCGCGCAGGGCGACAACGTAGCCTCTTTGGCTGAGCTCTTGTACAACCTTCATCAGGTGGTTTCTTGAGATATTATAGTGCTGGGCGATCTCGCGAATAGTAGCTCGCTCTTCTGTGCTGACCGCCAGATAAATCAGCACCCGCAAAGAATAATCTGTGTAGGCCGTGAGTCGCATTGACAGGAATTCCAATAGCCACAATGGCTGGATAGTAAGTATACATAAATAGCGAGACCTGATGCACTGCAAGGTCCAGCCAGTGCGCGTCTGGAGAACTCCTCCATGGTCATTCCGGCGCAGGCCCGAATCTTTATCGTCCAGGAGCGCGCTGAATTACCCTCTGCGCAGGAATGACGACAGGACACTCTCGCGCATGCAGACCAGTCAGTTTATATTCCAGGTAAGCTTCAACGAGGCGCTGCGCCCGGCAGCCAGCAGGTTCTCGGTGGATTCGCGATAACTGCGATCCAGTAGATTCTGCAGTTCCATTGTCAGCAGAATATTCTCGCCCAGATTCATGCCCAGGGCCGTGTTGGCCGTGTACCAGCCACTGCGCCTTGTTTCCACAATGCCGCGGGGGCCTGGTTCAACAAGCGCAGAACCACTTTCGCCGCGCACATACAGGTCTATCCAAAATGACGACCAGGCGCCGGACAGACCTGGCTCAAATACTGCGCCGGCGCGACCAGCGAGCGAAGGAATGCCTGTTTTCCAGGTATCGAATGTTCCAAAATCATTATTGCGTTGCATCCAGGTAAGGTTTGCGTAAGGTCGCAGGCGCTGGTCCTTGCTCTGCCAGGCCAGATAGAGCTCTACCCCGTGTGCTTTTGAAGACCCGATGTTGCGATACACTTTGTCATTGAACCCCAGGCATTCGTCGGCCGCAGTGCAGAAAACATGGTCAATGTATTCTGTGGAATCAGCGTAGAACAGGGCCGTATCCACCGTCCACTGATCACCCATCAGACGCCAGCCAAGTTCATAGTTAATACTGGTTTCCGGAGAAAGGTCGCTTTCGGGATTAATAAAGTTGGGCCCTGCGTAAGCCCCCGTCGCCAGTTGCATCAGCGAAGGGTAAAGATACCCTTCGGAAATATTCGCACGCAGGGCGTTGGCCGGGTTAAGAGACCAGTTGAGTCCCACCGATGCGATCAGGTGACTGTCTGAGTCAAGCGAGTCCGCTGTCAGTCCTGGCCGGTCGCTTTCGTCCAGTTCTCCGTCTATCTGATAGAAGCGGGCGCCGATCATCGCCGTGAGTCGGTCAGTCAAATTCCAGTGATCCTGCAGAAACAGCGCAAGGGTACGGATACTCGCTTCATCCCTGATTTGCTCTGTGCCGGTAATTGCTGCTGGAGTCCAGGAGAGCGTGGTGACCTCGCGGGTCTGGCGCACGTTGTCATTGCTGTATTGCAGGCCGCTGACTAGTGTGTGATCGCCAACAGGCAGCCAGTCCGCCTGCAGCAGAACTCCATCGCTACGCAAGGTGCTGCTGGTATCAATGTCGCGGTTGAAGAAAACGGTTTCTGTATCAGTCAGGAACTTACGCAGGCTGTCCTGAGTAAAAGCAGACACTGTTAAGCGATCCAGCGCGAAGGCGCCGGGCTCCCAGTTATAGTCCATCGCGAATCTTTCGCGATCACGCTGAGGGGTGCTCAGCGTCAGGTCGGTTATCGGAAAAGTACTGCGTACGGATTCCTCCACAAAGATGTCAGAGCTGGATTCATAGCGGTCCCAGGTCAGCCCCAGAGTATGGTTGCCGACTGTTTTCTCCAAGAAACCATAGTAGCCGCTATTTTCAAAAGCGGTGTTCTCAACGCGCCCTTCGGGGCTATGGCGTAAACCATGGTCGCTATCGGCGGCGGCAAGGCGGTAGCTCCAGCCATCGCGGTTGCCGTGCACACTGACAAAAAGGTTTTCGCCTTCGGTGGTGCTGTCATAGCCGCCTTTTACTGTAGCCTGCAGAGGCGCTGTGCCCCCTTTGAGCGTGAGCAGGTTGGTGACGCCACTGAGGGCCTTGGAGCCGTAGAGCACAGAGCCGGAACCGCGCAATACTTCGATGCGGTTAATCATGTCCGGATGAATGGTCAATGGAGTGCCCACTTCGCTGTGATCTGACAACTCGTGACTGTCCACCAGAATGGCACTGCGGCGAGAGTCCTCGCCGCGAATACGGATGCGCTTGAGGCCGGCCTGGCCCGAATCGGAGACCTGCACACCGGGCACGTCACGCAAAAAGTCGGCAACGCCATTGCCGGTCATGCGGGACAGGTCGATTGAGGTCAGTACCGTCAGGCTGGCACTGCTGTCAAGCAGTCGCTCTTCCATGCGGCTGGCTGTGACCACTACTTCTTCAATCGTTGGAGTGGTCATTGGCTGACTACTGCTTTCATACGCCAGTAATAGAAAAGCAGGGCCCAGACATTGTATCGCGCGTGCAGCGGATGATTTTTTAGGGGTATTTTTCATTTAGATTCCATTGTTTCAATACAGTTCTGGTTCGGTTCGAGCGCAATTATTAACGCAGCGTCGTCGGCCGTGATCCATGCCTGTTGCAGCGCGGCGTAGTCCCGGCAGCCATTCGTATGGGCCTTCCCGGGCGGTTGGTGAATGTACCTGCACTTGGTCAGAGCCTCCGCCAGCGCGCCATGCGTGTGCATTGGTACCAGCGCAATGGGTGTGGTCAACGACCCCAGGGTGGATCCGCAGTCCACACCCCAGTGATCCTCCATAGCGGCAGTGGATGCAGTCAGTCGTTCGTTCACCAGGTCGCTAGCAGCAATAGTTGTCTGGCATCCAGCCAGAAGCAAAAAAACTAAAAGCCTGTTCATGGGCGTAGTAGACAGCAAGCTGGGCCACATTAACATGATGCAGATCATTTGCATCTTATAAAGGCTTGTCTATGCTGGCCACACGTTGAACAAGAGGTGATAGCGTGCAAGAGAGCGGGCGGAGAATGCGAGTGCTGCTATGCCTTATGGCTTGTGTGCTGCTGACCCCTGCGCTTTCGCTCGCCGTTACCCTGGCCGATGCCCGAAGAGTGATGCCCGCGGTGGCGGTCGTCAGCCCGGTCTCGGGTGTGCCCGGGCTCTTCAGTGCGGCAGGCCCCGCGGATACGCCGGTGCTGCTGTTTCAGACAGACGACTTTGTCAGTATTCCTGCCTATTCCGGCTCCTCCGTCAATTTATTAGTGGCGGTCACTGTGGACGGGCAGTTCACCGGCGTTGACCTGCTTGCGCATCAGGAGCCTATTCTGGTCGTGGGTATCACGGATGAGCATCTCAAGGAGTTTGTCGCTCAGCTGGCCGGCAAAAACGCGACAGACCGTATTCGCGTTGGCGCCACGGGTAGGGAAGGCTATGTGGGTATTGACGGCCTGAGCGGTGCAACGATTACTGCGATGGTGATTACCCGTACCGTGACCCTGGCTGCCGAGCGCGCGCTGGCAGCCTATAAACAGCAGGCTCAGGCCGGGGTTGCTCCATCTCCAATCAGTGACTTTGCTGAAGCCGCAGCAGCGGCTTCAGCGGAACCTGTCTGGTATTGGAGTTGGCAGCAGCACAGGCTGAAAGTGGCGGTGTTGATCGTTGCGCTGACCCTCTTGCTATTGGTGTTGTTCCTGCAAGACTGGCTGGTGAAGCGCAAAGTACTCTTCCAGCGATTTCGCATTGCGTGGATGCTTTTTACCGTCATTTATATCGGCTGGATCTGCCATGCGCAGCTGTCAGTGGTTAACTTGCTGGGGTTTGCCCGCAATCTTGCCGGCGGATTCTCCTGGGAGAGCCTGCTGCTGGACCCGGTGGTGTTTCTACTTTGGGGATTTGTCGCGCTTAGCATATTGTTATGGGGTCGCGGTGTTTATTGCGGCTGGTTATGTCCTTTTGGCGCCGCTCAGGAACTTCTTTCCAAGCTCTCGCGCACCCTTGGCTTTGAGGGCTGGCAGTTCCCCCACGCCTTGCATGAACGGCTGTGGGCTATCAAATATCTTTTGCTGATTGCGATTTTCGGCCTGGCGCTTGATTCCATGGCTAATGCGGCACGTTTGGCTGAGGTAGAACCCTTCAAAACAGTGTTCGTCATGCAATTCAGCCGTCCGCCTGCCTATGTTTTTTATGCGCTATTGCTGCTTGCGCTTACTGTGTTCAATAGCAAATTCTTCTGTAAGTATTTATGCCCGCTGGGCGCCGCTCTGAGTTTTTTCACGCGGTTCAAGGTGTTTGACTGGCTGCATCGACATGTTGAGTGTGGTCACCCTTGTCAGACCTGTGCCAACGAATGTCCGGTGAGCGCTATCAAGCCGACTGGGGAGATTATCGATAACGAATGCCATTACTGCCTGGAATGCCAGGTCACGTATTGGGACGAGCACCGTTGTCCGCACATGGTTCGCAAACGGAAGAAGCGTCTGCAAATGAGAGACAGTGAAGAGGGCGTGATTGCCAGCGATGCAGGCGGATGATCGGGTGGTAATTGATTCAGGTCATGTTTTGAATTTAAAGATGCATCTATTATGCATTTAAAAGGTTGTCAATGTTCGCAGAGTACTGAGGGATAAAACCATGAAAAGACAAGCATCCATGTGGAAACGTCGCGCAGGCGCGGGTCTGGTTTCCATGACTTTGGGGCTGGCCGCTGCGGCTGTCGTTGCCCAGGATACAACAGATCACCCCGGTGTAACCCCCGGTGAGATGGCGTACAAGGGCGCACCCGTCCCATCCGGCGAGATGAAGCGGGTGATCTCACCCGGAGCGCCGGATATGACGCAAACAGAGTACGAAGTTGCCACCAAGCTTTACTTTGAGCGCTGTGCCGGTTGTCACGGCGTGTTGCGCAAGGGTGCGACAGGCAAACCCTTGACGACTGATATCACCCAGCAGCGTGGCACGGAGTTCCTCAAAGCGCTGATTAATTATGGTTCTCCCGCGGGCATGCCCAACTGGGGCACCTCTGGTGATTTTACGCCTGAGCAGGTTGATCTGATGGCGCGTTTCCTGCAGCACGAACCGCCACAACCTCCGGAGTGGGGTATGGCTGAGATGATGGAAACCTGGGAAGTACTGGTACCTGAGTCGGAGCGTCCCAAGAAACCGCAACACAATTATGACATCGATAATATCTTCTCAGTCACACTGCGTGACTCTGGCGAAGTCGCCCTGATTGACGGCAAAAGCAAAAAGATCATCGAAGTAATCAAGACAGGTTATGCGGTGCACATTTCCCGCTCTTCGCACTCTGGCCGATATATGTACACGATCGGGCGAGATGCCAAAATCGATATGATCGATCTCTTTATGAGCCCGCCCAAGCGCGTTGCGACAGTTAAAATCGGCCTGGAAGCGCGCTCCGTGGAAACCTCGAAGTTCGAAGGTTATGAGGATCAGATCGCGATCGCCGGTGCCTACTGGCCGCCTCAGTTCGTGATGATGAATGGCGCTGATCTCAAGCCCACCAAAATCGTATCAACCCGCGGCATGACAGTCGGCACTCAGGAATACCATCCTGAGCCGAGAGTTGCAGCCATTGTTGCCTCGCACGAGCATCCTGAATTCATTGTGAACGTGAAGGAAACCGGTAAGATTTTGCTGGTTGATTACAGCAATATCGATGCTCTGTCTGTGACCACACTGGAGGCAGCTCAGTTCCTGCACGACGGTGGTTGGGATTCCACTCATCGTTACTTCCTGACTGCTGCCAATCAATCTGACAAGATTGCAGTGGTTGACTCCAAGGAACGGAAGATCGTAGCGCTTGTTGACGCTACCAAGATTCCGCACCCTGGACGCGGTGCCAATATCGTAGACCCGGAGTTTGGTCCTGTGTGGATTACCTCGGCGTTGGGTAACGAAAACATGACGTTTATCGGTACGGATCCCGAGGGGCACCCGAAGCATGCCTGGAAAGTGGTACGCACACTGAAAGCGCAGGGCGGTGGTTCGCTGTTCGTCAAAACGCACCCCAAGTCGCGTAACCTCTGGGTCGATAACACGCTTCACCCACAGGAAAGCGTGAGTCAGTCGGTTGCTGTTTACAATATCGACGACCTTGATGCGGGCTACGAAGTGCTGCCCATTGCCAAGTGGGCGGGTATTACCGAAGGTCCGGCCAGAGTGGTACAGCCTGAGTACAACTCCGCAGGCGATGAGGTCTGGTTCTCCGTCTGGAATGGCATGGAACAGCAGTCAGCGATCGTGGTCGTCGACGATAAGACGCGCAAGCTCAAGCACGTAATCAAAGACCCTCGTCTGGTGACTCCAACAGGCAAGTTCAACGTCTACAACACTCGTAAGGATATCTACTGAGCGAGTCTGCCGGCACCCTGCAGCGCAGGGTGCCTGTTACTTATCACACCCAGGGGCTGCTGTAACGACATGTCTTCGTGGTGAATAAGGAAGCTGAGGCGTTGTTGTAGCATCTCGCTTCGAATATTCACATGAGTCTCTACCGATTCTTCAGTTCAGGTATCCGTTGCTCGACTTATTTATAGTCAGGTTTTCAGGTTGTTGGGTCGTTCATTCGACGAACGAATTGATAGGTGTGTAGTTAATTTTTAAGGGTGGAAACGATGCATCGAAAAATAGGCTTTATGGCAATTTGCGCGTGCCTGCTAAACGCAGGCGCGCAAGCGCAGGACCGCTTTGCTGATCAGCTTTCCAGGGCTGTCAGCGAAGGCAGTATCAAACTGGATATGCGCTATCGTTTTGAAAATGTCGATGATGACGCTTTCGACAAGGACGCCGATGCCTCTACTTTGCGTACTCGCATTACGGTGCAGTCGGGTATGGTCGGTGCTTTCAGCGCGTTAGCCGAGTTCGATAATGTCAGCGAGATTGGCGACGACAACTATAACTCTAGCGCCAACGGTAATACGGATCGTCCCGTCGTGGCCGACCCGAAAGGCACCGATGTCAATCAGGCGTGGCTGCGTTACGGCGATGAAGATGCCTATGGCGCTTATGGGCGCCAGCGCATTTTGCACGGTAATCAGCGCTTCGTTGGCGGGGTAGCCTGGCGTCAGAATGAGCAGACCTATGATGGCTTTCGTCTCTTCTATGAGGGGAGCAGTGGCATTACTGTGGATTACGCCTACGTTTACAACGTAAATCGCATCTTCGGGCCCGACGATAGCGCAGTCCAGCCCGCAGATCTTCACGGTGAGAATCACCTGGCGAGGGCGGAGTACCGGTTTGCAGGCGATCACACCTTGAGCGGCTTTATCTATGCGCTTGATGTTGACGAAGACACGAATTATGCGCCCGGCAAGACCGTGGGAAATTCGTCGAATACCTACGGTATAGAATATGATGTAAAGCTCGGGCCGGTGGTGGCCAAGGCGGCGTATGCCAAGCAGTCTGACGCTGGAGATAGCCCGCTCAACTACGACGCGGACTATTATATGGTGGAAGGCGGCATAAGTTTCGCGAGCATTGATCTCAAGGTTGGGTACGAGGTTTTGGGCTCTGACAACAACGTGGGCTTCAAGACACCCTATGCCACGCTGCATTTGTTCCAGGGTTGGGCCGACAAGTTTCTCGTGACACCTGACGATGGTATAGAGGATTTCTATCTGGGTGCCAAAGGCGCGCTGGGTGCGGTTAAGTTGGGTGCCTATTATCACGATTTCAGCGCCGAAGACTCCAACGAGGACTTTGGTACTGAGTGGAACCTGGTCGGCACCCTGCCGATCAACGAGCAGTTCACTACTGCACTGCATTACGCCAATTTTTCAAGTGACAGCGACCGCTACAGCGATGCACAAAAAGTCTGGTTTACGCTGCAGCTCAAACTATAGTCGCTCTGATCCTGGCGTGTACAACACAGGTACACGCCAGGCAACAAGCAGGTAGACAGCCGGGATCCGGCTCTTTCCAAATCGTAATGTCACCATGCCAGGGCCAATATAGGCCAACAGAGCGATGATCTTGGCGATGATCCAGTTGGATTCCAGTGGTGGATTATCGGTAAGCTTCCAGTAACCTCGCAGAGCAAACCCTGCGATGGAGGCAAAGGCACAACTTGCATGAATCATGTTTGACCCGTTCAAAGATCATTCACTCGCAGCCTTTGCATTGATTAATGTCCCCGCATCTCTACCGAGCTCTGTGGCGTCGGTAAAACCGAGCACTGACTCGGAAACGGCTTTACAGTGATTCTGCCGTGTGCACGACCTTGCCGTCTTTCATCACGAAGTTCACCTTCTCCAGCTCCGCAAAATCATCAACAGGGTTGCCTGGCAGGGCAATAATATCGGCGCGTTTTCCTACTGTGATACTACCCAGGTTGTCGGACTCATCCACCATCTCGGCGGCAACGAGAGTGCCGGCCCGCAGCACGTACCAGGGGTTCTGGATGTGTTTGTTCAGGGCGCCAAATTCCTTGATCGCGTTGCGTTTGGAGAATACCGCGTCGGAGCCGATCACAATCTTCACACCTTGTTGGTAGGCGTGCTTGACAGCTTCAGTGTGAAATCCCGCCATCTCTTTTGCCTTGGCATAGTTCTCAGGCGGTATACGTCCCTGCTCACCTGCGACAACCGCCGCGTCCATGACGTACACCGTGGGCACGTAGTAGATGCCTTTTTTGGCCATTGAGCGAGCCAGGTCCTTGGTCAGTTGAGTACCGTGTTCAATACTGTCAAAGCCGGCCTCAACGGCCATGCGAATTCCCGGTTCGCCGTGCGCATGAGCGGCCACCTTTTTGTTGTGGCGGTGCACCTCCTCAACGATAGCGGCGAATTCCTCCTGGCTGAAGGCTGCAACGGTTGGGTCATTGCCCGGGCTCAGCACGCCACCGGTCGCCATCACCTTGATCCACTGCGCGCCATACTTGAATTCACGTCTGATTGCGGTGCGAATGGCGTCGACGCCATTGGCCACCATGGGGCCGCTGGCCTTGAACGGCTGGTCGGGTGACACCTCTTTCTCGTCCGAGTGGCCGCCCAGAGGCGACAGCGCATGGGGCGCCACGATCATACGCGGCCCGTCATACATGCCTTTTTCAAAGGCATTGCGTAGCTCGATGCTGGCGAAATGAGTATCCATGTCGCCCATCACCCTGACGGTGGTGAATCCCATGCGCAGATATTCACCGGCGTTTTTCAGCCCTACGAGCGTGTTGAGCGAGCTGCTGATCGAGTTGGGCCTGATTCTGCCGTGTGCACCAATATCGGCAAACAGGTGAACATGCATGTCCATCAGCCCGGGGCCGCAGTAAGACTGCCTGAGGTCGATTACGACAGTGTCTGCAGGGGTATCGATGCTTTTGCCGATGTCCTGTATCACGCCGTCGCTGATCAGCACTTGCTGGTCTTTGAGTATGCGCTCGCTCTCAACGTCAAGCAGATGGCCGCATTGCAGCAGTGTTTGTTGCGCTGCGGCGGTTGCACTGAAACAGGCCAGGGAAAGGCTTAGGAGCAGGTTTCGAACAGGGGTCACAGGCAATCTCCTCGTACCCTTACAGCTGGAACGCATTGCCCGGTACCTACAATGGGAAACGGTGCAGTCGCAAGCTTGGTTTTAGTTATGTCCTTGCATCATACGTGCAGGCCACAAGGTAACCATTGAGGAAACGCGTCAGCCCCATCACTTTTATCTATGAAGCCGCTGCGACAGTAGCATGTCTGCTCAGTCAGGTGTGCCCGCGGCAACGTACTGCGCAAATTTGGCGGCCACTGGCCGCGCCTTGCGCGCAGTGCCCGGGGCCCAGACATTTCTGGACGAGCAGTACTATGCGGATCCGCTGGATCTGGAGACCTTGTCCAAATACCGCAACGAAACACTGGGTCACAGCTATTACCACTTTATCGTGGATAATTCGCTGGAAGAAAAAATCGCCACCAACTATCGCATGCTGCACGACCACATGGAGCAGACGGGCGCTTTGGCCGGAATGCCGGACGAATTCAAATACGCGATTCTGCGCGGCTTCCAGATTCATGATTTTCTGCATGTCATTACTGGCTACGAGCCCGATCCCGAAGGTGAAATCGCGCTGCAGGCGTTCACGCTGGCGCAGAAGCGGTTTCCTTATATGGCGATGTGGATGAGTGTATTAACGACGCGTATGAGTTTCGTGGATCCCAACATGATTACCATGGTAATGGATGCGATTACGCAGGGTTGGCAATTTGGCAGCAGTGTCAAAAATATCGCTTTTCTACGTTACGAGGAAATGCTGGACCAGCCGTTGATGGCTCTGCGCAGGGAGTACGGAATTGACGCAGCCGGGCAGATGCCCCGTGCAGCCTGAAGTCCCTGGCCTGTCGGCGCCTGCGCCCTGAAGCCCTGAGCCATGCGCGGACCTTTGCGCAGCCACTGACTTAAGCAGGAAGTTGAGCTATGCTTGATGGCTCATAGGGCGCCTGTGCGGGCGTTTTGCAGATGAAGTCGGGTAAAGGGAAACGCCATACATGAATACTATAAAACTGGCATTGGCCGGAGCAGCGCTGGCCACTGGCCTCGCCGCCTGTTCGGACAGCAGTGACAACAGCAACCCCTGTAAAGGGCAGGAGGTATCCAGCACGCGGCTGTTCCTGCAGCAGCTGACCGATACCAGCGTCATTGTTAAATGGCGCGGTGATGCGACTGCTGCCTGTCTGGGTGCCAGCGCGGACGCACTGGATACCTACGCCGAAGCAACAGCCACTGAGGGCGACCACAAGGAGGTGCTCTTCACGGGCCTCAGCCCGCAGACCACGTACTACTATTCAGTGGGCGGTGCCAGTGCCGCGCCGGCTGATCAGGTATTTACAACTGCGCCGACGTCGGGCGAGCTGCCCGCCGATGGCAACACCCGGCTGTGGATTATCGGGGATTCCGGTACCGGCGGTGACGATGAGCGCGAGGAGCACGAGGGCGAAGCGGCCGAAGTGCTGGAGGGTATGCGTACCTACATAGCCACAGACGGCGAACCGGTAGACCTGTTCCTGATGCTGGGCGATAACGCCTACGAAGTCGGCAGTGACTTCAACTACCAGCAGGCTGTTTTTGAGCTTTATACGCAGCTGCTCAAGCAGACCTCTGTGTGGCCGACCATCGGCAACCACGAGATGGGCATCGGTTTCCTCAACGACACTATCCCCATCGGCGGGTTTGCTGACGGCAGTGATCCGGACAACTGGCTAGAAACTGCAGACAGCGATCCCTCCACCATGCCGTTTCTCGATATCTTTACGCTGCCCACGGCCGGCGAAGCGGGTGGCGTGCCCAGTGGCACCGAGCAGTACTTTTCCATAGATTACGGCAACGTACATGTGGTGAACCTGGACTCACAGCTGTCAGCGCGAGACCCCGACCAAATGGCGACCATGCGCGATTGGCTGATCGATGATCTGTCCAGCAACACCCTGGACTGGACCGTGGTGATCTTCCACCATCCGCCGTATTCAAAGGGCGCAAATCACGATTCGGATGATGCAGAGAAACTCGGTGGTTTTGACTTACCGCAGAAAGACATGCGCGAGCAGTTCGTACCGTTGTTTGATGAGTATGGTGTAGATCTGGTCTACAACGGACACTCGCACTCTTACGAGCGCAGCTATTACCTGCACGATCATACCGGCACCTCAGACACCTTCACGCCTGCGCAGCACGCCGAGCTGGTCAACGGTGATCCGGCCATGCCGTCAACCGGTCGTGGTGACCAGGCCTACGCGCAGCTCAGCCCGACCAGTGGTGGTGTAGATGATCGCGTGGTGTACACCACAGCGGGCAATTCAGGTAAGGCTGACTCCAGTGCTGGTGCCCTCACTGCGCCGGAAGTGTGGTTGCGTCACCCGGCGCATGTCGTGCAGCCTGCCGACACGGAAGAACCCAAGCGCAACGGTCTGGCAGTCATTGGTTCTGTACTGGTAGATGCCTCGGCCAATTCACTCACAGCGCGGTTTATCGACAAGAACGGCGCTGTGCTGGACAGCTTCGTTATCACGCGATAATCAAGAGTGCGGCGGCGAGCCGGATGAGGGCTCGCCGCATTTGCCCAACCCTTTTTCTGACTGGAATCGACGCATGTACGTGCAACTGATGACGCTTGCTATGCTTCTGTTGCCGGCCTGTGTGGTCACCGCCCACCCCGGCGAGCACGAGCAGCTCGCCAACGTGGAGCGTCAGTTGGAACGCAGCCCGACAGATCAATCCCTGCATATCCGTCGCGGCATGGCGCATGCCAACATGGCGCAGTATGAGGAGGCCCTGGCCGATTACGCGCAGGCTGCGGAGCTCGGGCCGCCGATTCTCGTCGCGTTTGAGCGCGCTGTGGTGTACTACCGTATGGGTGAGTTGGAGCGGGCAGCGCAGTACCTGACTGAGTATCAGCAGGCGTTTCCTGACAACCCTGTCGCCTACGAATATCAGGCCCGTATCGCGCGCGACCGCGGTGATTTTCCAGCGGCAGTGGCTTATCTGCAGGCGTTTATTGATCGTCATCGACAACCCAATCCCGGTCACTACCTGACAGCCGCGACCATGCTGGCGCAAATGCAGAAGCCCGACGAGGCGCTGGCGTTGCTGGATGCCGGCATGGAGCGATTGGGGCAGGTGCCGCAATTGCAGCGCTATGCCATCGCCCTCGAGATGGAGCAACAACGCCCGCAGGCGGCGCTGCAGCGCATGGATGCCATGTCTGAAACACTGCAGCGCAGTCCGCGCTGGCAAATGGAGAAGGTAGAGCTACTGTTGCAGGCCGGGCAGCCGGGTGAGGCCCGGACGATGATGGACGCGCTGTCTACCGCATTGGGCAAAGCTCGGCCAACGCCTGCCAACCAGGCGCTGCAGCAGCGCCTGGTTTCCCTGCGCGCTGCCGCAGCCCAATAGCGAGCCTGCGGTTGTACGGCCGGGCTCAGGCGATCCCGGCAAGCGCATCGTCCACTTTACCGCGATAGGCCTCTACATTGCGCTCTTTAACATGGCCGAAGCCACGGATGGTCATCGCCAGAGAGGCGGTGTCTACCAGCTTGTCGTAGTTGTCCTTCGTAAGCTTTGAGCTGAGAGTGTTGACCAACGCTTTGTAGTCTTCAATCAGCTGGCGCTCCATACGCCGCTCAGCGGTGTAGCCGAAAATATCCAGCGGCGTGTTGCGCAGGAATTTCAGTTTTGCCAATACGCTGAATGCGGGATAGATCCACGGCCCGAATTCGCGCTTCCTGAGGTGCCCGGTTACCGGGTCGCGCTTGGACAGCAACGGTGGCGCCAGGTGATAGCGAATGGTGACGTCGCCGTCAAACTGGTCCCGCACCGAGCGGGCGAAGTTGGTCTGCGTATGCAGGCGCGCCACCTCGTACTCATCCTTGTAGGTCATCAACTTGGCCAGGGCATCAACGACCGTGCGGGTAAAGTCGTCACGGTCATTGGCTACCGCCTCATCGGCGGCGCGCGCCTGCTTGATGGCCGCAGCGAAGTCATTGGCCCAATGTGTGTTCTGGAAATCACTCAGGCGTTGCATCTGGAAGCGGATGCGATCATCCAGCGATTCCTGTGTTATCACAGCCGCCGGATTCATATGCTCATGCACCAGGGGTGCATCTACAGCGTAGAGGCGGCCCAGGTGCAGCGCTGTCAGGTTGAAATCTACCGACACACCGTTCAGGCGAATGGCTTGCTGCAGTGCCTCCACCGAAACCGGCAAGAGCCCACTTTGCATGGCGTAGCCCAGTAAAAACATGTTGCCGCCAATGGAATCACCGAGCAGTCGCACGGCAATGCGTGAGGCATCAACGAAATATGTGTTGTCGTCACCTGCCGCGTTAGCCAGCTCCGTGGTGGTGGCATCCAGTTGCAGTGGCGCCAGAGAGTCGATGGCCAGTATCGCGTTAGGCACAACCTGTGCATTGGCTACGATACGGGTTTTGCCGTTTGCCACCGTTTTCAACGGGTCTGCCGCCAGCCCGGCCATGGCATCAAATGCCAGCATCAGGTCAGCGTCGGCTTGCCCGATTTTGGCCGCCAGCAGGTGATCCGCAGAGCTGCCGATACGCAGGTGACTGAATACGGCCCCACCTTTCTGCGATAAGCCCGTCATGTCGTAGCAGGTAGCGTGCAGACCCTCGATCATGGCCGCCATCGACAGTACCGCGCCGATGGTAACCACGCCGGTGCCGCCGATACCTGCGATCATGCAGGCGAAACCGGTATCAACCGGAGCAGTGCCTGCTGCGGGGAGATCTATCTGCAGGGCTTCAGGCAGCGCCAGGCGGTTGCCTTTTTTGAGTTCAGCGCCATGCACCGTGACGAAGGATGGGCAGAAGCCTTTCACGCAACTGTAATCCTTGTTGCAGCTGGACTGGTCGATCTGGCGTTTTTTGCCCAGCTGGGTTTGCAGCGGGAAGATACTCATGCAGGTGGATTGCACGCTGCAATCACCACAACCTTCGCAGACCTCGGGGTTGATAAACGCGCGCTTGAGAGGGTCGGGGAAGGTACCGCGTTTGCGGCGCCGGCGCTTTTCAGCCGCACAGGTTTGCTCGTAGATCAGTGCGGAAACGCCGGGAACCTCGCGAATCTGTCGTTGCAGTGCGTCAAGATCATCGCGATGGTGAATAGTCACGCCCGCTGCTAGCTTGCTGCCTGAGTCGTACTTCTCCGGGTGGTCGCTCACCAACATGATTTTGCGTACACCTTCCGCCTGTATCTGGTGCGTGAGATCCGCCACCGACAGAGTTCCGTCCAGCGGCTGACCGCCGGTTAAGGCGACTGTATCGTTGTAAAGAATTTTGTAGGTGATGTTGACCTTCGAGGCGACCGCTGCCCGTATCGCCAGTAAGCCGGAGTGGAAGTACGTGCCATCACCCAGGTTCTGGAAGATATGCGGTGTACTGGTAAAGGTTGCCGCACCGACCCAGTTCACACCTTCACCACCCATCTGTGTTGCGGTGCGGGTGTCGTCGCGGTAGACCATCGTCATGCCATGGCAGCCGATACCGGCGCCCGCGATGCTGCCGTCAGGCACACGGGTAGACGTATTGTGCGGGCAGCCAGAGCAGAAGTAGGGCAGCCGCAGGGCACTGGCCGAAGCGGGCGCTGGCGCGTGCAGGGCCGTATTGATGGCATCGAAGCGCGAGGTGTCAATGCCGTTGTCGCGCAGTCGCTCCAGGATGGCCCCCGCTACATAGCCTGCTTCGAGTTGTATGTCACCGGGCAGCAGGTCGCTGCCCTCGGGCGATTTTTTACCGCTGAGGCGCGGGCGTTTCGCCAGGGGGTAGAGTGCACGAGCAATCTGGTCTTCCAGGAATTCGCGCTTCTCCTCAATCACGAACACTTCATCGTAATCAGCGGCAAAATCCAGCAATCCCTGTGTTTCCAGCGGCCATATCATACCCACCTTGTACACGCCGATACCCAGCTGGGCCGCGTCTGCAAGGCTCAGGCCCAGCAGGTCCAGGGCTTTACGCACATCCAGGTAGGCCTTACCCGCAGTGACGATGGCAAGCCGCTTGGTGTCACCGTGACTGATGACGCGGTCCAGCGGGTTGGCGCGCGCGAAGGCCATCGCTGCCGGCAAGCGCTGGCGACGGGTGGTCATATCGTCTTCCTGCGGGGAGAAGTGATTTTTACGATAGTGCACAGCGCCAGGATCGGCATCGGGGATCACGAAATCAGGATCGGGGATATCAATGGTCTCGGTGCGTTCAATGGTCTCGTTCACCGTCTTCATGCTTACCCAGCAGCCCGCGTAGCGAGACATTGCAAAGCCGTGCAGTCCGTAGCTGATGATCTCGTCTACCGTGGCGGGATATAACACAGGAACCGAACAGGCCATCATCGCCTGCTCGCTCTGGTGGGCAACGGTAGAAGACTTGCCAGGATGGTCATCACCAAAGACGGCCAGTACACCGCCGTTGGGGTGCGTGCCAGAGTAGTTACCGTGCTTGATCGGGTCCAGCGAGCGATCGACGCCGGGCCCCTTGCCGTACCAGATGGCAAATACGCCGTCATATAAGGGCGCGTCGTAGTTATCCAGTTGCTGCGTTCCCCACACGGCGGTGGCCGCGAGATCCTCATTGACGCCGGATTGGAACTTGATCTGGTGCGCCTGCAGGTGCTTTTGAGCCTGCCACAGCGCGCTGTCATAGCCGCCGATCGGCGAGCCGCGATATCCCGAGACGTAGCCGGCCGTGTTGAGCCCCGCAGACTTGTCGCGCAGGTGTTGCATGATGGGCACTCGCACCAGCGCCTGCACCCCGTTGAGCATAATACGCCCGGTTTTTGCCGTGTATTTGTCGTCCAGGGAAATGGTGAGGTTTTGCGTCATGTTGATTTACTCGCTTGTTATTGCGGCTGGTGGGTGACCGCGATGTTCCGTGCATTCGTACCGGTCCAGGCTGCTGTTGCACATTAGCTTGCGGGCCAAGGTGTCATCTTGCAGAAGGGTAATGCAAACAGCCCATGAATGCTCAGGGACAAGCCATGATATTTAATTAATCAGGCTTCTCAGCTATCGCCACACCCTGTAAATTGCCAGAGTCCCTGTCGTTTGCATGGGCATAGCGAAGGATAGTCAGGTCAGCGACCTTTGTCATGGAGAGTAATAAAATGAATACCCAACGATTTCATCCTGTGTTTGTTGTTATTCATTGGCTGGTGGCCCTGGGGGTCATTCTGGGCCTGGTGGTTGGCGGCGCGGTGCTGTCAGAGATGCCTAACGACAGCGCAAAGATCGCCCCGCTCACAGGGCACATGATTGCCGGCATGGTGATTGGCGTCCTGATGCTGGTGCGTATCGTCATGCGCTTTACCGTCAAACGGCCGGCCAGGGCTTCCACCGGCAACGCTTTTCTGGATACCTGCGCCAAAGTCAGCCACTTCCTGATGTACGTGTTGGTGCTGTCTATGGTGTCAACGGGTGTGGGCCTGGCGATCAGCTCTGGCTTGTTTGACATCGTATTCGGCGGCAGTGGTGCGCCTTTGCCGGAAGACTTCCACGCCTATCCCCCCAAGGAAGGGCATGAGTTGTTTGCCGGATTGCTGGCGATACTGGTGCTGATTCATATCAGCGCAGCGCTGTATCACCAGTTTGTACTGAAAGACGGTCTGATTGGCCGCATGTGGTTTGGCAAGCGCAACTAGAAACCAGAATCGCTATCAAGGAGAACTGCGATGGTAAGCAAGGATGACAAGAAAATTCGCCTGGGCATGCTGTGTTTTGTGCTGTACGGCGTTATGGCTGCCGTGGGCCTGCCCTTTCGCGGCCCGGTGATTATTCCCGGCGAAAACCCGGAGCTGTGGGCCGAAGTTGCGTTACTTTCCACCCACGATCTGGCCTGGGCCATCTTGCTGCCCGCGCTGGTGATCCAGCTTTTCGGGTTTATGGCTTACTGGGGTTTTATGAAAGACCGCCCGCAGGGCGAAATGGCCTTCTGGGGCATGGTGTTGTCTGTGGCCGGTAACGGTTTATTTCTGCCCAGCACCGGTATTCTTGCCTTCGCTGACCCGCAGGCTGCGCAGATGTACCAGGCTGGCATGACAGAGCAGGCGCTGAATATCGCCAGCGCCGGTGTTTCGGGCGCTCTGTCCGGTACCATCCTGGCGGGTTCTGGCATCATGCTGCTGGTGGGCTCTATCCTGATCGGCATCACCCTGTGGAAGTCACCGCTGTTTCCCAAATGGACAGCGGTGGTCTATATTTTCCACGCGTTTGCGCTCACGCTGGCCGTCACCATCTCCTACACGGTAGAGCAGATAGGCGGGTTGTTGATTCTGCTGGTGGCAGTTGTCATGACGCGTATCATCTGGCGCGAGACGTCAACTCCATAGCAACAGCTCAAAGGTCAGTCGGAAGTTGGGGGAGGGCGGTTCTTTGCCGTAGGGAAGGTCCAGCCCTCTGAGCTTCGATGTATTGCGACCAATCCGGCGCTGCGTCACGATCCCGCTGGCAGTAGCGTATTTACCCGTGCCACCAATCACTGAGCGGGTAACCACATCGTAGGGCGGTGTACCATTTTCCAGGCCGACGGTTGTCAGCATGTCCGTGGGCGTCAGGTTGTCTGGCCCGACGACACCGCCGGTGTAGTAGTCTGCATGGCCCAGAAGATGCGGGTCCGGGCGTTTTTCATAAGGGCCGTCTCCCTTGTTGTTGATAATGACCCAGCCGCGATCAAACAGACTTCCCATTGGCTCCTGCTCGAAATCCCAGTTCACGCCATCAATGCCATTGGGGTCTGTTTCCTTTGGCGTTGGAATGGTACCGCCCGGGTAGATCAGGCCTTCGAAATAGAAGGTGCTGCCGCGCAGGTCACTTTCCCTGAAGCCATCGACGCTCTTGCCTGGTGTGCGTGCAGCGTAATCCGGGTGGAGATTGGTCGCACCGACCTCGTTGTCGTAGTTGGTGTGGCCCAGGATAGCGACATCCAGTACCAGTGTCTCTTGACGCCATTGGGGGCCGGCCGCATTGGCTTTTGGTTGAAAGGCGCCCAGGAGTCCGGCACCCACTGCTGTGCCAAAAGCGCCTAAAAATTCTCGTCTGTCAGGCATGTTCTTTGTCCTCTTGAATTATTATTTCTGCAGCCACAGGTCAAATGTCAGGCGATAGTTGGGCGCCGGTGGAATGAAGCCGGGTGGTGCGGGCATGCCTCTCAAGCCACTGCTGTTGCGCCCCAGCCTTTTCTGCATCACCTCGCCACGCACACTGGAGAAGCGTCCGGTGCCGCCGGTCACAGCGCGACGCACGTAATCATTGGGAGGCTCGCCGTTTTCCATACCAACGCTTTGCAGCATGTCGCTGGGCGTGAGGTTTTCTGTACCAACCACCCCCCCCAGGTAGTAATCTGCATGAGATAACAGATGCGGATGCGCGCGGGGCGTGTAGGGTCCGTCGCTCTTGTTGTTGATGATGATCCATCCACGGTTGAAGAAGGTGCCGATAGGTTCAGCTTCAAAATCCCAAACGTGTCCATCAGGGTCATCACTCGACGGTTCAGGGATCGTACCGCCGGCATACACCAGGCCTTCGTAGTAGTACATGGTGCCGCGCGAGTCACTTTGCTTCCAGTTTTTGAATCCTGGCATTTTGTTCGCGGCACCACTGTCGTCGCTGAAGTTGGTGTGGCCCAGGACCGCGATATCGATCACCACGGTTTCACGAACCAGTGGCGGTCGGTCTATATTTTTTATCAGGTCCATTGCGATCTCCTAGAAGTTGTAACGCGCTTGCAGGTGAACGGTGCGCGGACGGCCGGGCAGGTGAACGCGATCTTCAGCAGGATTGTTTAACCACAGCGGGAATGTTTCATAGATGAGGCTGGAATACTCCTCATCGAACAGGTTTTTCACCAGCAGTGTGACACTCCAGTCGTTATCTGACTGAGCGATGCCGATGCGCGCGTTGGTCAGCCAGTAGGCTTCCTGCTCTTCCAGCGGGTTATAGCTGGGCTGGTAGAAGATGTCGTCCTGGTAGGTGGCCGTGAAACCGCCGACCATGTTCAGTTGGTCTGTAACCGGTACATTGACGCTCGCCACCAGGCTGCCACTCCATTCAGGCGCGTTGGTCAGGGGGAAGCCGGCTATGTTGGTTGCACAATTACGCGTGTTGAAGCCGGGGTCACCGAACGGGCATTTGGCGCCAGGATAATCGGTATATTCCGCGTCCAGGTACGCCGCCGAAGCGCTCAACTGCAGCCACTCTGTAGGTGCCCAGCCGGCTTCCATTTCGACGCCTTTACTGTTGGCTTCAGCAGCGTTGGTGGTGATAAAACTGCCGGCACCCGCAGTGGTGATGTCCAGGGAAGACTGTTGCAGATCCTCATAATCGGTATCAAACAATACAAAGTTTACGTAGACGCTATCCCAGGATGCTTTTATGCCCAACTCAATATTCTCCGATTTCTCAGGGCCATATTCATAGGCTTCTCCCACGAGATCGCTGCTGGCACCGTTGAAACCGCCACCTTTGCTGCCGGTTGCGTAAGACGCGTAGATCCGCACGTTGTCAGTCAGGTCATAGGTGACATTGAAAGACGGGTCATAGTTGTCTTTGCTCTGGCTGGCGCTCAAAGGCGTATTCAGGGCGCCCGGGGCGAAGCCAATAACATCGCGCTCCAGATCGCCGTCTTTCTTCACGTCAGTCCAGCGGATGCCAGCTGTCGCTTTCAACTTGTCGGTGACGTTCCAGCTACCCTGGGCAAACAAAGACAGCGTTTCTGTTGATTGCTCATAAGAGCGCAAAGTAATGCCTTCCGGGCGGGCCGGAGTGAAGGGTACGTCCGTGGTGGAGCGGCGGAAGATGTCTGACTGTTCGTCGCCGTAGTAGGCTCCAACGATATACTCAAATGTTTGCCCCGCGGGAGAGAGCAGACGCAACTCCTGCGAAAACTGGTCGAAGTCTTCCTCTCCGTAGGTGACGAGCCGGGCGGGGCCTGTCGCTTGGATGTTAAACGAGTTGTTGTATTCGAAAGCCGAGTATCCGGTGATAGAAGTCAGCGTGTGCTCGCCCAGCGCAAAGTCGATATGGGCGAGGAAGTTCTGGTTTTCAGATTCATCGACGATTGGATCAAACCCGTCGTCAGAATCTTTCTTGTAGTCCGGGTCGCCACCGTCCAGTACCAATTCGAAAGGCATGCCCGTAATATCGTTCTCAGACATCTCTGCTTTGAAAAACGCATTGATGGAATCCGTGGGCTGCCATTCGGCCCCTACACGAATCTGCCACTCCTTGTTGCTGGGCTCCATCCGATCCAGTTCGGTGTTTTCAACATAGCCTTCGTTGTCAGCATACTTGGTTGCCAGTCTCAGCCGTAATGTGTCGGAAACCGGGCCGGACAGAATACCGGTGATGTTGTAGCTCTCATATTCAAACTCGTACTCACCCTGTACAGAGGCAAAGAACTCCTCGGTCGGGCGCTGTGTCACTACACTGATGGCGCCGGCTGCGGTGTTTCTGCCGAACAATGCGCCCTGCGGTCCACGCAACACCTCTACGCGCTGCAGATCGAGATAGGGATTGTGGAAAGCGCGATTGCGGCCTGCGTAGATGCCGTCAACGAACAGCGCTACCGAGGATTCAAAGGCCAGCACGTTGCCGGAGGTGCCGATACCGCGAATGAATGCCGAGTTATTGGCCGGTGTGTCGTTGATAAAGAGGTTGGGTACGTAGGCCTGCAGCTCCTCAAAATCCTGGATGCTGAAATCTTCGACCGTTGCGCCCTGCACGACGCTGATTGAGATGGGGACGTCGCGTAACAGCTCTTCGCGTTTCTGCGCTGTTACCAGAATCTCTTCCAGTTTGCCTTGTGCTTTGATTCCGGGGGCTGTCAGCGCTACTGCCGCTGCGAGTGCCATAGACGAAAAAGTTCTAGTTGAGGGGTTGGCTAATGCCTGCATATGAACCTCCATTAGTTCATTGTTATTGTGATTCGTTATTATCAGCCGCTTCTGGTTAGCGAGCTTTGTTCAGGTTGCGTTCATACAATGCACCCGCAGCATTGATGCAGCCCAATTTCTTTGGCGCGCAACGACATAACTTCTGCGCATACCTACTGTTTATTTGCCGAGTTATGTGGAATTGTTGGCGTGCTTTCCCAGTTGTATCACTCGATGAAATCGTTAATAAGGAGAATATTGATGAGTGGAATTGACAAATTGCGTCGCCGCCTGCTCGCGACTTTTGGTCTTGGTTTTGGCGCAAGCGCGGTGGCCGGTTCTGCGCTGGCGGCCAGTAGCAAAGTCTCAGGAAACCGCCTAGAGGTCGAAATTGACGTGGCTGTACTGGGCCATACCAACTACGACAACGAGGAGGGTGCTCACAACAGAGACCCGGATTATGCAGCCCAGGTGAAGGATCCGAAAAAGTTTCGGGAAGCCTATAAAAAGAGCGATTTGCGCGGCAGCAGTTTTTACCACGAAGGGCTGATTTACCCCGCCGGCACAATTTCCAAACCTAAAGATGGTCGCGATGTAAACTGGGATTTCGACGCAGAGCCCATAGGGACTTTCTTCGATCGCGGGTGGGCGATCATCAATAACCGTTCTGACGGTCCCTACGTCGCGCGTCCCGATCCGCACCTGTTATCGCACACAGATTACTATCTCGGTGGAGTCGTAGGCCCCGACAATCTTACGCCCCCGGATATGATTGCGACTGTCGGTCTGCAGCACAATGACGGAATGAGTGGCCAGTACCTGCGGGCGGTGGTCGGTGGTACCGGAAAATACGCGACAGTCAGCGGCCAGATGGTGCAAACCCCGTGGGGCAATAATTCATCGATCCTGCAGGGGCGGTTTTTGCCCGAAGGCGCGAAGCCACCTTCGCCGAACTTCCGCATAAAGTTTGAACTTTACCTGTAGCGATTGCGGGATGGCGGTACTTGTGGTTTTCTGATTTAGACAAGGCCGCCTGACACTCGAACCAATCACGCTGTTCTGCATCGTGTCGTAAACGATTCTTTTTGCGTTAACGCTCCTGCACCCTGATGGATACCCTGTCGCACCAGTTGTGCTGCCAGCGCGTTTGTTTTTCTTCGACGCCCAGCGCGGCTGGATCGACCTTCACCGGTTGCGCAAATCCCATCGGGTTCTGCAGGCACGATGATTCGATTGCACCGTAGATATCTCCTCCAATCTCTGCCGAAACAAAAACCAGCCGAGCGCAGTGTACACAGCTGTGGAATTCAGCGAAGCCTGCGCCCTGTTGGTCAATCTGGTGAAGGCTTGCCTTGCGGATCGTGACCTGGAAACCAGTCCCTGTTTTGCTGACGTAATTTGCGTTGCACACGCGGCAGTAAGCACATTGGCAGGCACGCGGCACCACGCTGTAATCCACCGTTTGCCACACCAGTTGAATGTTGCCGCAGTTGCAGCGTCCTCGCAGACTCATACCATGACGCCAGTATCCCTGTAGACCTGCGTAATTATAGTGGATGTGTGACAGTGCAGCTGTCTTGACTTCTGAGTCCGACCGGGACTTTACTGGGTATCAGCAGTGCATTGCGCAGAAGGATACAAAATCATGGAGATATTCGCCGACAACACGCATCCTGAAGTACGGCGGACTGCCGCACTGCTCACGGCAGGTATCAGTGAACCGCGCGAGCAACTTGAGAGGTTGTTCTTGTTCGTTCGGGATGAGATTTTGTTTGGTTTCCCGGCTGGGGGAGATTTCGTCAAGGCATCCCAGACAATTGAGCTTGGTTACGGTCAATGCAATACCAAGGGCATTCTGTTTCTGGCCCTGTGCAAAGCCGTTGGAATTTCAGCGAGGTTACACTTCTCTCGCATATCGAAAGAAATCCAGCGTGGGTTTTTTACGGGGTGGTTTTATTTCCTGATGCCCGACGAGATATCGCACAGCTGGCTGGAGGTCGAGATTGATGGACAATGGCATCGCATAGACACCTATATAAACGACCTGAAATTACATCGTGCCGCTGTCGAGGAAGTAAAGCGACGTGGCTGGAAAACTGGCCTTTCCGTAAGCTCTTATGATGGCGAGCCGAGTTCCGATCTCGTGCTCGACGACCAGCATTTTTCACAAATGGCCGCAGTCGTGGGGGATCAAGGGGTCTGGAATGAACCGGGTGAGTTCCTGAATAGCCCTGACTACCTGAATCGCCCCGGCCTGATACGCCACTGGGCCTATCGATGTTATCGACCATTGGTAAACTGGCGTATCAGGCAGTTGCGCAGTCAGAATCCGGTCAAATAGCGCGTCAAGGAGTGGCGTAAAGTGTTGGGCAGCAGCTTGTCCAGGGCGTACCAGATTTTCGCTGGCATACCCAGCAGGTAGGAGGTGCCAGAGCCGGTGGCCGCTTTTTCGATTAATGCGGCGACTTCTTCGGGTTGCAGCTGTGTTCCCAGTTTCTGTGGCACCCGTTGCAGCAGCTCTTCGCCCATCGCAGTTGCGATGACCGGAGGCTTAACGCAGGTAACGCGAATGTCGTAGGGGCGCCACTCCAGGGCGAGCGCTTCGGTAAGACCGTTGACGTAGAACTTGGAGGCGCTGTAAACCGCCAGCAGGGGGATACCGTGAATGCTGGAGGCGGAGCACAGGTTGATTACTGTTGCCCCGGGTGTTTTTCGCAGCAGGTCGAAGCCCAGGTGGGCGGTATTGGTGAACCCCTTTACGTTAACGTCGATAATGCGGTCGTGGTGTAAGTGGTCGATATCTTCAAAGCTGCCGGCGCTGAGTACACCGGCATTGATGACCAGCAGATTCAGCTTCCCGCCTGCGTGCTCAGCAAAGTCCTCAAACATCAACCGCGTGGATTCGTAATCTGTAACGTCACAGTAGCCGCCGCAGGCATGGGGAAACTCCTGTGATGCCAGCAGTGTCTCGATAGCTTCGCGGTTGACATCGTATAGACCGACAAACCAGCCCTTGGCTGCGTAGCGTCTGGCTGTCGCCAAACCGATACCTTGGGCGGCGCCGGTGATCAATAGTGTTTGCAAGCGGGTGCGCTCCAGATAAACGGTTGCCCAGTCTACTACCCGCCGCGGTGTGTGCGAATGTTTCGCCGGGCCAGTGGTTTGTGATTTTCGGCCAGCGCCGCTATAGTCGAAAGCTCTTTTTCAAGACAGGAATCTGATGAGCCGGTCACTTCAGGATCTACCCCAACATTCGATCCGCTCACTTTTACCTGCGCTGCGAGTGATGGAGGGGCTCGGGTTTAGCCAGCAGGCCTGCCTGCGCGGCACGGGTATCTCGTCGATCAGTCTGGCCGATGCTGACAGCCGTATGACGTTGCAGCAGGAGGTGGCTTTCTACAGCAATACGCTGGAGCTTACCGGTGATCCGGCTATCGGGTTGAAACTGGGTGAGCTGTTCCTGCCCCAGCGCTATGGCCTGTTTGGTTACACCTTGTTGAGCGCAGCGACCTGTCGCCAGGCTTTTACGCTGACAGAGAAGTTCGGCCTGCTGACCTTCAGTTTTTTCAGTTTCAGTCATGGGGTGAGTGGAACCCGCGCCTGGTTCAGGATGAGCAATCCACCGCCACTGGAACAGGCGCTCATCGATTTGTATTTTGATCGGGATATGTCTGCGGCGATGGTGGACTTTGGTGAAATACTAGGTCGGCCATTCCTACCATCTGCGGCGCAGATTCCCCACGATGGCCATGGCAGAAAGGATGTCTACGCTGACTATTTTGGCTGTGAATTGCAGTTCAACAATACAGACGGGCTATTTGTTTTCGACTCAAGGCTGCTGGACGATCCTCTGCCACAAAGTGACCCCGAATCCCTGCGCCACCTGCAGCAGCAGTGCCAGGTGTTGATCGCCAAGCTGAGCAAGCAGGGGCGCTTTGTGGATCATGTGCGCATGCTTATCCTGTCCAGGCCAGGATACTTTCCGGATATTGATTACGTCGCTGAAAAGCTGGGCATCTCCAATCGCACATTACGCCGGCGCCTCACCGCTGAGGGCAGTAATTATCGTGTCCTGCTGGATGAGATTCGGTATGGTTTGGCGCGGGAGTATCTCGACAGTACCAGCCTGCCTTTAGAGGATATTTCGAATCTATTGGGTTACTCGGAGCCGGGTAATTTCACCCATGCTTTTCGGCGCTGGAGCGGCGCAGCGCCCAGTGTATGGCGCCGCAACCGGCAGTCATCAGACGTCGCGCGTTAGCGGCGCACAATAGAACCCGACCGGGCTGTCGATTGTGCCCGCCGGAGCAATTTTGCTATTTGCTCGCCTTACCTGCATCGCCGTGATCAAAACCTTTCATAAAGGGCGTTATCAGTTTACCGATGCCCGCCTGCATGTCCTTGATCTCCTGTGAATTCGGATCCCAGAATGCCTTGTAGTCTTCCAGGTACTGACGCAGGGTTGTGGGGGGGCGCCCCAGTAACTCGGCCAGTTCATCCGACTGCGGTGCGTTCTTGCCGAAGCGTGTAAGGAAATACACGATGACCATAAAGCCCCAAACGTCCCATGTGATACCGCGCTTGCGCATGCGATGCACAAAACGTGGCACCGCCGGATTGACGTAGGGGATTTTGCGTCCGGCTATCTCAGACAGCATCTCGGAAACCTGGTAGTAGTTCAGCTGCTCCGGCCCGGTCAGCAGGTAGGTTTTGTTCTGGTGTTTTTCGGGGTTGCGCATGATTTTGACGGCCACTTCCGCCACGTCCCGGGAATCGATAAAAGAGGTGAGACCTTTACCCGCCGGCATGAACAGCTGGTTGTTGATGGCAATATCAATCGCGTGGGTAGTAATGTCGCGGCTCAGGTTCTGGGAGAAAAATGCAGCCTGCAAAATGGTATAGGGCACGCCAGAGTTGCGTACGGCGTTTTCCACCACATGGTGGGGCACCATTTTCAAATGATCGGCACCGGGTACTGAAACATAGATGATATGTTTCACCCCTGCGCGTGTGGCCGCTTCAACAAACGGTACCATCCAGGTGCGCGCCGTTTTCGGATGGGGCAGTGGAAACAGCAGGAACAGCGTGGTAATCCCCTCAAGCGTCGCCGGCCAGGTGGAGCTGTCACCGAAGTCGAACTTCACGCGCGGCACGTGCTCGCCATACAGACGGCTGATCTTGTCCGGTGTGTGCGCGGCGATACGATAGTCGAGATCCGTCTCAACCAGTTGTTTGACCAATACTGTTCCAACGTTACCGTTGGGGCCTGTCACTACGATCATTGCTTGTCTCCACTCTCGTTTTGTTTCACCGCGAACATCCAGGCTGTGCCTTGCGAACGTCGCGGAGCTGGTTGTGAATACTGCCGAGCCCTGTCAGCCCGGTGGCATTCCGGGAGGCATCTGTCCTGGTGCGCCCCCGGGAGGCATATCGCCCGGTGCGCCTGGAGGCGGCATGTCACCGGGTGGCCCCGGTGGTGGCATATCGCCGCGAGACATGCGCAGGAAATTGACGATACCCAGGCGCAACATATCGCGTGTACCATCGCAGGCATCGCCCACCCAGGCATCATTCAGGAAACGACCGGCGGGATAGTCTTCACTGAGGCCATAGCTGCCCATCACTTTCATGGCGCGCTCCGCGTTGCGGATGGCGACATCCACTGCCATGGTTTTCGCGACAGGTGAAATGATGCCAGCTGCCTGTGGGTCGTTGTTGTCTGCGGCCCAGGCCAGCTTCCATACCATCATGCGGGCCGCTTCAAGGTCTGCGACCATGTCGGCCAGCTTCAATTGTACCGCCTGGTGATTGATGATCGGTTGGCCCCAGCTGATGCGCTCGTTGGCATAGTTATAGGCCACATCCAGAGCGGCGCGTGCCATGCCGATGTAGGTGGCTGCGAGTCCGGCGGCCAGATACGGGATGGTCTGCATAAAGAATATCGCGCCGTTTGCACCTTCTGCGCCGATACGATACTCCTCTGGTACTTTCACGTTATCCAGGAACACTTCCGAATGCATCGCGGTTTTCCAGCCGATGAGATGATTCTTCGCGCCCAGCGTCAGCCCCGGGGAGTCCGCTGGCACCATGAACATGGAGGTGCTGTCGAATGCAGGCCGATTGAGGTCGGTGCGAGCCATTACAAAAAATGTTTTGGCGGCTCCGGCATTGGTGGAGAAGCCCGCCTTACTGCCATTGAGAATATAGTGGTCGCCGTCACGCTTCGCGGTGCTGCGCAAGCCGATTTTCGGATCCGGGCTGGGGCAGAAGGAATCTGCGCCAGCGACATTGGGTTCACTGCTTGCGCTGGCCAATACGTGATCGCTCTCACTGGTCAGTGCGGTCAGCCATTTTTCCCGCTGTTGTTCGTTGCCGCCCTTGAGAATGATGATGGGCGATGTGGTGCTCACGTTGAAGTACGACGCCGCGATGCCGAGATCGGCGGCTCCAAACTCTTCCATGATCAGGACGTTATCCATGCACGTTCCGCCAAGGCCGCCGTACTGTTCAGGGATCAGTATCTTGGTGAAACCCAGTTCAACGCCCTTGGCATAGGTGTCTTTCAGGATGTCCCAGGGCGATTGCTCCGGGGCGCGATTCATGATGGCAGCGCCAGCGGGACGAATTTCTTTTTCAGCAAATTCGCGTGCGGTATTCTGGTACATCTGTTGTTCTTCGGTCAGGCTAAAATCGACCATTTGCAGCTCTCCGTGTGCTCCAGCAAAAACGTGCAGGCAAAAAAAAAGCCCTCTCGCCCGGTGGGGGTGAGAAGGCTTCGTTACCTGATTTGTGCTGGCATTTTTAGCCAAGCGCAAGCTGCCTGTCAAGGTATTACTTCTTCGAATACACCTCGATGATAAGTTCTGCGACCTTGCGCAGCGGAATATTCTTGTCCATGCTGAGCTTCTGGATATGGCGAAAGGCCTTTGATTCCGGCAGGTTTTCCTTCTCTGTCAGCAGGGCTTTGGCGCGATCCAGCAGGCGTCTTGTTTCAAGCTGTTCCTTGAGCGTTTCCACTTTTTCAGTGAGCTGTGATTCGCGCATGAAGTGTGTAACGGCAAGTTCGATGGCCGGGCCGATATCCTGCTCACGAAACGGTTTGGTGAGATAGGACATCACTCCCGCATCACGCGCAGCATGTATCAGATCCGGGCTGGAGTGCGCAGTCAGCATGATGATGGGCAGGTTCTTCGCGAGTATCCTTGCCACTTCAATGCCGTCCATCCCCGGCATCCGGATATCCAGAATCATCAGGTCCGGGCGCTGGCGCTCGGCCAGCTCCAGGGCTTCCTTGCCATCGCTCGCCTCAGCGACCACCTTGTAGCCGAGCCCGGTGAGCAGCTCGCGCAAATCGGTTCGTATCAGTGCCTCGTCATCGGCGATCAGGATATTAAAACTCATGGTCGTACTGTACTCCTGCGATGCCGCTGGGTGCCATAGGGAAACGCAGCTTTGCCACATTTTTGTCGTGCGCATAGCCAAGATTGAAAGTGCCCTTGAGTTCGTCCTTGGCCAGCGTCTGTACGATGGTCAGTCCCAGCCTGCTGTTGCTTTCCAGGCTGAACCCAGGCGGCAGTGGATTGCCGACGTTCTCCACGGTGATGCTGATCTGTTCGTCGCTACCCTCAAGATTCACCTCAACAATGGGCGGCGCCTCTTCGTCCATGTTCCTGCCGTGCCTGGCGGCGTTTTCTACCAATTCGTTGACCACCAGCGCGACCGCAGTGGCCTGCTTGGAGTTGACCAGAATCCGCTGGGATGTTTCGCAGTTTACGCGTACCTCGGCATCGGTACTGCGTGCTCCGAGGGCACAAATACGCTGTGTCAGCTCCAGCAGGTTGACCATGCCGATCTCACCCTGCGACAGCGTTTCATGAACCAGTGCGATACTCATGATGCGTTGCAGGCTTTCTTCAAGGGCACGCTCTGCAGAGATTTCATCCAGCCGCCGCAGCTGCATACGTAACAGGCTGGCGACGGTTTGCAGGTTGTTTTTTACGCGGTGATGGATTTCCTTGTAGAAGGTCGTATTGCTGACCTGGGAGCGGGTATGCACAAACACTGACATCTGGCCTGAAACTGCTCGCAGCAACTGGCTGGAGCCCGGGTCGCGGCCTCGCTCTATCAGCGGGTAATCGTCATCGTCCAAATACAGGTTGAGGCAACCCAGGACCTCTGCCTGGAAAACCAGCGGTAAGGACAAGACCGTGATGTCACTCTCAGCCGGTGTGTCGGGAGCGCCTGGGTATTGCGCGTGCTGTTGTGGCAGTGCCATGGTCGTGCTGTGTTCCATTTGCCAGTTGGTCAGCAGCTCATCGAACTGGCGCTGATTCTCGCGAAACCCATACTGCGGCGCGAGTGTCTGGGCCTCCTTCACCAGCAGTTGGTGCCTGCGATCAAACACCCAGAGTGTCAGTGCCTTGACGTTCAGTATTTCGCGCAGCTCGCTGGCAACCCAGAGATAGGTTTCATTGCTGCCGAGGCCGACATCGAGCATCTGCCCCATGCGGTTGAGCAGTTCCACGTGCCGCACCTGGTGCCTGAACATGAGATTCCACGGAAAGGGGATCATGGTGCGGGGCGCTCTTCGGTTAGTGTGCGTCGTTGCATTCTATCCCATCGTCAACAGGCGGTGGTTTGCATCATGACTTAAAATAAAACTATGGTGCATCAATTAAAAGTTATGTCAGAAATTGTTGACTACATGCACCGACTCAGGGACATTGGGGGCAAGTCAATCAGGGTAATGGAGCCCCTCCGACTGCCAGGCGGCAGTGGAGGGGCTTTTTTTTGTCTGCAGGAAAGCGGGTTGCCGTCAGGCAACAGCGCGTCATTTTTTCTACCAAGCTTGGGAGTTTCATCGTGCCGAAGATCCAGAACAGAATAAAACCGTTAGCACTGGCTGTGTGCAGCATCACCGGGGTCAGCCTGTCACTGCCTGCATCCATTGCGATGGCGCAGGGCGCCCAGCGCCTTGAGGAAGTCACAGTGACGGCCCAGAAGCGTGAGCAGAGTATTCAGGATGTGCCGATTTCGGTTTCGACGTTTGATGCCCAGAATATTGAAAACGCATCGCTGAGCTCCATTGCCGAAACACTCGATTTTACTCCCAACGTGCGCCGCACGTCTGGCCCCAGCGGCACCTCAGATGCGTTCTTCTTCTTCCGCGGCATTGGCCAGACAGACAACAACATCAACGTTGATCCTGCGGTAGGCGTATATCTCGATGAGGTATACCTGGGTCGTCTGCAGGGTGCGTCGTTGAATACCTTTGATGCCCAGCGCCTGGAAATCCTGCGTGGGCCGCAGGGAACACTGTTTGGTCGAAACACCATGGCGGGTGCGGTAAGCATGGTCACCAAGGACCCCACCGAAGAATTCTCTGCGCAGGCACGTGTTACTTACGGTGAAAATGGCCACTTTGATGTCTATGGCGCCGCCTCCGGGTACCTGTCGGATTCCGTAGGCGCCCGTGTGTCATTGTACTCGCGCCAGCAGGACGGCTGGACCGAAAGCGCTATCAACGGCGATGAATACGGCGAGATCGACGAGCAGGGCGGTCGCGTAAAGGTGCTGTTCGATGCCAGCGATTCGCTGCGCTTCAGCTTCGGCGCTGACTACGCCAAGGACAATGGCACCGTGGCAGGCAAGAGCCTGATCGGGTTCAACCCCGCGGCCAACACGGTACCGGCCGGCGCCTTTAATCCACCGCCGGGTGTGCTGCCGCCGGGCGTGAATATCCCGCCGTTTGACCTCGTCGGCAACTCGCCCATTCTGGTGCCTTTCCCGCTGGATATGGGCGACGACCTGGATCCGGATCCTTACGATGACACCATTTTCACCGATGGCGACAACGCCAGTGAAACCGAGCGTGGCGGTGTCAACCTGACGATCAACTGGGATGTCGGCGAGCTCGCCGTCAAATCGATTACTGCCTGGCGCATGCTGGAGCAAACCACCGGGGCAGACCTCGACGGCGGCGGCTATCACTTCTACAACGCCGATTTCGGTACCGACCAGGATCAGTGGAGTCAGGAGTTGCAGGTCACTGGCAGCGCCATGGACGATCGCCTGAATTACACCGGCGGCCTGTACTATTTCAACGAGGAAGTGGATGGCTATACCGGTATTTGCGTGGGTGTAACGCCGGAGCCAACGACACCGCCCGGCCCGTTCCCACCGTTCTGGATTCCTGATCGTGCCAACACGCAGCGCGACGATGGCCGTTGCCTTCAGTTCGTGAGTGATATCAACCTGCAGGTTGAATCATACGCAGCCTACGGCCAGGCGGAGTATGACTTTACCGACAAGCTGACGGGCATCGTGGGTTTCCGTTATACCTACGAGGAAAAAGAGCAGACCTTCCTCACCTTCAGTGATAACACAGATGGCGTTGTGTCCTGGTTGCCGCCGCCCATAGCGCCACTGCCGGGCACCGTGGTACCGGGAGTAGGGCCGGAGACGCCTCCCTACAAGTTCAAGAAAGACTGGGATGAGATATCCCCACGGCTTGGCCTGACCTACATCTTCAATGATACCTTCACGGCCTACGCGACCTGGTCCAACGGTTTCAAAAGTGGCGGCTTCGCCGGCCGTGCTACTCCCGGGAAGGCGGTAGAGAACTACGAGCCTGAAACCCTGGAGTCCTACGAGATCGGCTTCAAGTCAGAGTGGCTGGACAACCGTGTGCGCTGGAATACTGCAGTATTTTATTCCATCTACGACGATGTTCAGATGCTGGTGCTGGACGCCGTTATCCAGGGCAATCCGCAGTTTATTACCATTAACGGCGGCAGTAGCAACATCTGGGGTGTGGAGACAGAGGTATGGGCAGTACCCCTGCCGGGTCTGCAGATCAGCCTGGGTGCAGGTTATCTGAACAATGAGTGGGACAAGTTGTCGGAAGGTTCAGTTATTGAGAAATCCGATGAGCTGCCCAACGCGCCCAAGTACACGGCCAATGCGTCTGTGCAGTACACCATGCCATTGGGCGACATCGGTGAGTTGATGATGCGCGGCGATTACTCCTACACCGACGACGTGTCCTTCCAGCCAGCCAACAACCCGCTGGACCTGCAGGATGCGTACAGTGTGGTTAACCTGCGTTTTGCCTACATTACGCCCGACGGTGACTGGAACATAGCGGTATACGGCAAGAACGTGACCGATGAGGAGTACTACTTCACGATGTCAGATAACCGCGGTGATCTCGGTGTGGCAACGGCCAACGCTGCGCCCGGAACAGAGTGGGGCGTGGAGTTGAACTTCAACTATTAGGGAAACGCCAGGCGGCTGCAGAGATGCAGCTGTCCGGCACCATGGATGGTTTGTAGTTTGGGGGCTCTAGCCCCCTTTTTTACGCGTCTTTCCTTGTATTCCTGGCACAACCAATAATCACTTCCTGCGATTCAGAAAGCCGTAGGAGAGATCGTCTTTGCCGCGGCAGCCTTTGGGCAGTTCGGTATTGTCTTCAAACCAGCGCTCACCTATGGGCACCATACGCGCCCAGTCCAGCAATTCTGTGCGGTAGCTGATCTTCCACTGCCCCTGCTCGTCGCGACAGAAGCGGTCCAGGTAGCGTGCGCCAATCACCAGCTCCATGCGCTCACCGTCCTGTTCAATTACATGGTGTGCGTAGACGTAGGCTTCGCTGCTCGCTTCCTCGCCGTCAACCTCGATCAGCAGGTTATTCACCATGTGCTGCGTATCGCGCATGCTGCCCTGGAAGCCGATTGCGATGTCGACAAAGCCGGCGGCCGGGCCTTTGTAAATCTCGCCGTAGTCGATGTTGGCATTGGCAGAAAATACGCTTTCCAGCAATTCCTTGTCGAGCCGGTCCAGCGCGCGGCAGTAGGTGTATACGGTTTCCTGTATGGCCTGCTTGGCCAGCATCGTTTCAATCGCCTGGTTATTGCTCATGGTTCCTCCCGTTGTTTTGCCTTAATGATAGTCGCTGTGGCAGCGGTTTGCCCTTGATTTGGCCGCGCCAGCCCATAACCAGATGGAAGCGCCGTGGCGTTATTTGGCATTAGCTATCATTACTGTGGCTGGGCAGTATGGGGGGGTCCAATACGCGTCGGTGCTACGGCCGCAGTGTATCTCGGATGATTGTGTTTTTGGGTGATGAAGCCTCCCGGGTGCCTTGCGGTGCCCGGGGGGCTTTTTTTTTGTAGGGGCAGGGGCATTTTGTGAACAATAACGCACCCGGTACAAGCGCCGATTCTCCTGCTACCGGAGGTCAGGTCGTGGCCGATCGAGTGGTGCGCACGGTGTGCTCGCCAAACTGCAGCGGCACCTGCGGCATCAACGCTTTTGTAAAAGACGACAAAATTATCAAGATTGAACCGGCGTCATTTCCTGAGCCGGGCTTCGAGCGTATCTGCATCAAGGGCATCGCGATGGCGATGCAGCGTATTCATCATCCCGATCGCCTGCGCTATCCGCAAAAGCGTGTGGGCGAGCGCGGCGAAGGACGCTGGCAGCGTATCTCCTGGGAGGAGGCATTTGCCTCGATTGGCCAGCGCCTGGCCAGCGCTCGCGAACAGTACGGAGCGCCGGCAAACGCGTGGATGACCATGTCCGGCAACTACGGCTTCAAGGCAACGACCACGCCAGAGCGCATTGCCAACTGTCTGGGCGGCAGCGTATTCTCGCACGGCGGCATGATGGGCGATCTGTCCTGTGCCATGGGTTACCTCCCGACCCTGGGCGTCGGCAGCACTGCAAATGACCTGGCTGATCTTCCCAAAGCCAGTCATGTTTTCATTTTTGGACGCAACCCGGCGGATACCGATCACAGTGAAATGCGCTTCCTGTTTGATGCGATGGAGGCGGGCGTAAAACTGACGGTTATTGACCCGCGCTTTTCCCGCACCGCCGCCAAGGCTGACGCGTGGATTGCGCCGCGTCCGGGCACCGACGGTGCCCTGGTGTTGGGCATGATCAGCCACATCATTGAACAGGGCTGGATCGATGAGCCCTACCTGCTGCGTTACACCAATGCGCCCTTTCTGGTGAACGATGCGACCGGTGCGTTGCTGCGCGGTGCAGAGGTGGGGTTGGAAGACAAAGAGGCGTACGTCGTCTGGCAGGACGGCGCACCGTTAGCGGCGTCGGATGCGGCTGCGCCAGAACTGTGCGGTCGTTTTGAAATCCCGTTGGCCAGCGCAGAGACGCTGGTTTGTCGCACCAGCTTTGAGGTGATGCTGCAGGTGTGGTCCGAGTACAGTGTCGAAGCTGCTGCGCAGATTTGTGAAGTAGAGGCGGAATCCATACGCGGCCTCGCACGTGACTATGCCATGGCCGAGCGCGCCTGGCTGTGGGCCGGTGCCGGTCCGCAGCGCTACCATCATGGTCATCTGGCACACCGCGCCTATGTCACCCTGGGCGCACTCTGCGGCAACATCGGCAAAGCCTATGCCGGGGTGAATTGCCTGGACGGCGCGCATATGCGGCTGGCGTTCAACCCGCCGCAGGCCTGGGTATCGCCGGAGGGGAAAAAAGGTCAGAGCCTGCCCGGCGTGCACATGCTGGACATTATCAGCAGCGGTAACCCCCAGCCCATCAAGAGCCTGTGGTTGAGCAGCTATGGCTTCGCCACGCAAAGCCCGAATTTCCAGCGCTTTGTCAACGAAGCGCTGCCGCAGCTGGACCTGTTTGTGGTGTCTGAGCAAATGATGACGCCCGCTGCGCAGTACGCTGATTTTGTGCTGCCCTGCGTTTCTTATTACGAAGAAGAAATGGACCTGGTAGCCGGTGGTGAACACTGGTATCTGCAGTTGCGCCAGCGCGCGATTGAGCCCGTTGGCGAATCGCTGAATGACTACGAAATTTTTGGCGGCGTCTGCAAGGCGATGGGCGAGGGCGAGCACTGGCAGATGAGTAACGAAGAGGTGTGCCAGTTCGTGCTGGAAAACCATGCCGACCCTGCCATCAACGGCATTGACTGGCACACCCTGCGTGAGGCCTTGGTGGCCGAGGTCAAGCTGCCGCGCCCCTATGTGCCACTGGGTGACAAACAGTTTCCCACACCATCGGGACGCATCGAGTTGTACACCGAACAGTTGCGCGAGATGGGCGAGGCCGTGGCCATCTACCGTGAGCCGCTGGAGGGTAATCGCTCGGCCTGCGCCGCGCAGTTCCCGCTTACTTTGCTGTCGCACAAGCACGTTCACTCGGCGCACTCCACGCACATGATGTTGCCGTGGGTGAAAGAGATGGTGCCGGAACCCTTGCTGGATATGCATCCACAGGATGCTGCAGAGCGGCAGTTGCAGGACGGCGACTGGGCGCGGGTGTGGAATGATCGAGGAGAGTTTGAGGTGCGCGTCTGCGTTACGCCCGGCATCAAGCGTGGCGTTATCAGTGTGCCGCAGGGTTTCTGGCAGGGCGCATTCCGTAAAGGCCACCATGCCGAACTGGGCCATATTGTCAGGAACGACGTGCAGGAAGCCGTGATCGAAACCAACTACCCGGTATGGGATATCGCCGTGCAGGTCGCCAGGGCATGACGCAGACGCGGGTGGTGCGCACGGTCTGTTCGCCCAACTGCAGTGGCGCCTGCGGCATTAACGCCTATGTCAAAAATGACCGTATCGAAAAAATAGAGCCCGCGGAATTTCCTGACGAGCGCTTCCGGCGCATCTGCCTGAAAGGCATCTCGATGGCGATGCAGCGCATTCACCATCCCGAACGCTTGCGCTATCCGCTGCGCCGCGTGGGCGAACGCGGCGAAGGAAAGTGGCAGCGAATCTCCTGGGACGAGGCCTTTGATTTCATTGCCGGCGAGCTGGGCCGCATTCGCGATACCCATGGCAGCCGGGCCAATGCATGGACCACCATGACGGGCAACTACGGCATCACCGCGACCACCAGCCCGGAGCGCATGGCCAACGTGCTGGAGGGCACCTGGTTTTCCTACCTCGGGCTGATGGGGGACGCCGGCTGTTCGATGGGCTACCTGCCTACCCTGGGCGTGTTTAACACGTCGAACGAATGGGCCGATCTGGTGGGCAGTAAACTGGTGCTGATTTTCGCGCGCAATCTGGCTGATACCGGCCACAGCGAAATGCATTTCCTGTTTGGTGCCATGGAGGCCGGCGCACGTGTTGTCGTGATAGATCCACGCTTTTCGCGCACTGCCAGTAAAGCGGACCAGTGGGTGTCGCCCCGCCCGGGAACGGATGCCGCGATGCTGTTGGGCATGATCCACGTGATTCTGGAGCGTGATCTTCTTGATCACGAATTTGTGGCAACGCGCAGCAACGCACCGTTCCTGGTGCGCAGTGACAACCAGCAGCTATTGCGTGAAGACGATTTGTACGGCAACGGCTCACAGCAAACCATGGTGTGGGATGAGCGCGCGTCCTGCGCAGTGCCATCTGGCTCTGTGAAACACGTGGCGCTCTACGCCGAGCAGGAAATGACGCTTGCCGACGGCGCTCGCGTGCTCTGCCGCACTGGATTGAGCGTGATGCGCGAGGCCTGGCAGGCCTTCAGTCCCGCGCAAGCCGCAGCGATCTGTGAGATACCCGAGCAGGTCATTGTTCAGCTGGCGCTGGATTACGCGCAGCAAACGCCCGCGGCAATCTGGCTGGGCCAGGGCGCACAGCGCTACTTTAACGGTCATCTGGCGTTTCGGGCAGCGATCACGCTGGGCGCACTGTGCGGCAATATTGGCAAGCGACACGCCGGCGTGAACTGGTCGGATGGTGCCATGTTCCGGCTGCTGTTCAGCCTGCCTGAGGAATGGCGTTTTCCGGGCGGCAAGCGCGCGTCAGAGGTGCGTGGCACGCGCATGATGGAAGCCATCACACAGGGCGACCCGTGGCCGATAAAAAGTTTGTGGCTGGCCGGTTACGGCTTTGGTACGCAGAGCCCCAATTTTGACCGTTTTGTTAAAGACGTGCTGCCGCAGCTGGATCTGTTTGTGATTACCGAACAGATGATGACGCCGGCAGCTGATTATGCCGACATCGTCCTGCCCTGTGTGTCCTATTACGAAGACGAGATGGACCTGGTACCCAGCGCCGAAAACCACTATGTGCAGTTGCGCCAGCGCGCGATTGAGCCGGTGGGTGAATCGCTGAACGACTGGCAGATTTTTGCCGGCGTGGCGCAGCGCATGGGCTGCGGTGAGCACTGGTCGATGCCGGCAGAAGAGCGCTGCCGCTACCTGATTGGCAACTCATCCGATCCAGCTGTGGCCAATATCGATACGCAGGCATTGTTTGAACAGGGCGTGGCGCGGCTGGACCTGCCCGACCCTCATGTTCCTTTTGCCGACGGCGTGTTTCCCACGCCCTCGGGGCGCATTGAACTGTACACCGAGCAGCTGGCGGAGCATGGCCAGGCGGTGGCCACCTACACGGAGCCGTTTGAGAGCAGCCGTAAACCCGTGGCGCAGCGCTACCCCCTGACGCTGCTGACCAGCCATCCGATGCACACGGTGCACAGCCAGCACACCAATTTGCCGTGGATACGTGAACTGGTGAGTGAGCCGCGCCTGGAGATCAACCCCAGTGATGCCCGCGCACGCGGTATTGCAGAGGGCGATCTGGTGGAAGTGTTCAATGAGCGCGGTACCGTTCAGGTAAAGGCGTTGCTGAGCAGCAGCGCACGGCCGGGAAGCATCAATCTGCCCCAGGGGTGGTGGCCGCGCGATTTTCCCGCCGGTCATTACAACGACCTGGTGCACGTCACCAACAACCCGGCACAGGATGCCATCATCGAAAGTAATTTTGCCATTTTTGATAACCAGGTGGAGCTGCGCAAATGCCCTGTGATCGCAAGCAACTGACATTTGTCATAGATTTAAAGCGCTGCATCGGCTGCGATACCTGCGTGGTGGGGTGCAAGATGGAGCACGCCACGCCCGCTGGCGAATTTCGCCTCAAGGTGTTTGATTCGCACGGTAATTTTCATGTCGAAAAACCCGAGGGACAGTACCCCAACCTCGGCATGTACTGGATTCCCACCATGTGTCATCACTGCAGCGATGCGCCATGCGTAACGGCATGTCCAACCCAGGCGCTGTGGAATCGCGATGCGGACGGCATGGTGGTGCTGGATACCGACAAGTGCGTGGGCTGCCAGCGCTGTGGGGAAGAGTGCCCCTATGACGCCTTGTGGTTTGATCCACAGACCGGCAAGGCGGACAAGTGCAATATGTGTGAGCACCGGCTCGAAGAGAACAAGGGCCCCATGTGCGAACTGGTGTGCCCGACCCGGGCGATTCATTTTGGCGATGCCAATGATCCCGATTCCAACGTTTCAACGCTGCTGCGCGAGCGTGAATCTGAAGTACAGCGCCTGCAGGAATCTGCCGGCGCACAACCCAATATTTTCTATCTGGCACCCTGAGTCGGAGGCAGTATGAGTGACAATGACTTCGTAATCGTGGGTGGTGGGCAGGCTGCTGCGCAAATCGCAGATGAGCTGAGGCGCAGGGGCTGTGATAAGCCTGTCAGCCTGTATACCGGAGAACCCCTGCTGCCGTATCAGCGGCCGCCGCTGTCCAAGCAGTTTTTGAGCGGGCAGTACGCACCAGAATGGCTGCTATACCGCTCTGCGGCATTTTATGAGCAGCGCGACATACAGGTGCACACTGGCAAGCCAGTGATCGCGATCCATCGCGACACATCACAGATAGAGCTGGCGGACGGCAGCCTGCACGGCTACCAGAAACTGGCCCTGGCCACGGGTGCCCGGGTGCGTAAACTCACCGTGCCCGGCGCGGAGCACGCGCACTATATTCGCAGTTTCAGTGATATAGAGGGTATACAGGCGCGGCTGGGCAATGCGCAACGTGTCACTATCGTGGGTGGTGGCTTCATCGGCCTGGAGGCGGCCGCCAGTTTGCGCAGACGCGGTTACGAGGTGACGCTGCTGGTGATGCAGGACCGCGTGTTGCAGCGGCTGGTGGCGCCAGAAGTGTCTGCGGCGCTCACCCGAATGCACGCACGTGAAGGCGTCACTATTGTTACCGGGGAGACAGTGTGCGGTATCGAACAGCGGGCGACAGGTGATTTCCGTGTGGAGTGCGAGTCTGGCAATTACGTCGATGCCGACATCCTGATTGCCGGTATCGGTGTGACCCCCGAAGTCTCTTTGGCGCAACAGGCAGGCCTGAACGTGGGCGACGGCATTATCGTAGACCAGTACGCGGTAAGCTCTGATGCCAATATTGTGGCGGCAGGTGACTGCACCAGTCACCCTTCGCCGCTGGTCGGGCGAAGGCTGCGGCTGGAGACGGTGCAAAACGCGGTCGAGCAAGCCAAGGTCGCGGCGGCCAGTTTGTGTGGCGAGCGCATACCGTACGAACAGATCCCATGGGTCTGGTCAGACCAGTACCAGTGTCGCCTGCAGGGTGTCGGCCAGGTGGCGGGCTACGACCAGACATTGCTGCGTGGCGATGTGGACAGACTGGCGTTTTCGGTATTCTATTTTCGCGATCAGCGCCTGCTGGGTATGCATGCGATCAACAGCGCCGCTGATTTCGCCGCGACGCGCTTACTGATGAATCGGCGCCTCGCCCCTTCATACGCGCAGCTGAAGGACCCAGCCTGGCGCTTGCAGGAGGCTGCGCAGCCGTCATCCGGGCCGTCGCAAGTGGTCCGTTTTGATCAACGCTGGCCCGATTACAATCCTGTCAGTTCGGGCCTGACCGCTTGAATCGCGATGCCAACGCGGGGGATGCCTGGTTCCCGTTACTGGTGACCCTGTGCCTGTCGGTGACCGGTACGCTGATATTCAAGGTGCTGCCTCTGGTGGTAGGCGCGGCGGCAGAGAGTTATGCGCTGTCACCGTCACAGCTTGGCCAGCTGGCCTCGTCTGACCTGGCAGGCATCGCCGTCGCATCCGTAGTGGCGCCGTTGTGGGTGCGCCGTGTTGACTGGCGCAGCGCCGCGCGCGTCGCCCTGCTGCTGGTGATTGTCGGCAATGTACTGTCTATCAAGTATTTTTCTTTTGATGCGCTGCTCGCTGTGCGTTTTGTCACAGGCCTGGGCGAGGGCACCGCAACGGGGCTGGCGCTGGTCATTCTGGGCGATTCGCGCAACCCGGACCGAAACTTCGGGATGGCGATGGCCGCGCCCATTCTGCTGGGCGTCGTGGGTTTCAAGTTTTTACCACTGGTGATTGCGCAAGCCGGATTTGCGGGCGTAATGATGGTGCTTGCGGCGGTATCAACGGTTATTTTCCTGCTGCTGTCGGGATTGCCCCGCGCTGGATACCGCAATCACGAACGTCGCGAGCGGGTGGGCGGCTCCACAGCGCTGGTGTTTCTGGCACTGCTGGCGACATTTTTCAATCATCTGGCTATCGGTGCGGTGTGGGCCTTTGTTGAACGTCTGGGTGATGCGGCTGGCCTGGCGCGCGATACGGTGAGTGCGGCATTGGGCATTGCCGTGATGCTGGGTTTCTGCGGAGCCGTTTGCGCCACATTCCAGGGCGGGCGATGGGGACGCGGCCTGCCGCTGACCCTGTCTGTTCTGGGGCAGCTACTGGCGCTGTATTTATTGTCGCTGGTCAGTACCCCGAGCCAGTTTCGCATCGCCGTATGCCTGTTCCAGTTTTGCTGGCTGTACGCCGGTGCCTATCAGTTGGCCACGATTGCTCGCGTTGACAGCAGTGGCCGTTTTTTTGTGCTCACCATCGCTTTCCAGGCTGGCGGTATTACGGTGGGCCCTGCGCTGGCGGGTGCACTGATCGAGAAAGCCGGTTTTTCGCCCATGTTGTTCGTTGCTGGGCTGGCGTTTGTGGTCAGTATTGTTCTGTTTTGGTGGGTGCTGGGCGTTGCGCGCAATGTGTCACCGCAGGCTGCTCATGCCGTGCATCTGTAAAAAAGTGAATTAAATACACATTGAGTTATGACAGGGAGTCACTATGACGATTGCAGCAGCAGAAAGAAGACAATGGGCCAGCGAGACTCTGGTAGGCGTACAGAATATAACCTTCCCCTCGTTTACCCCTGACCTTGCGGAGCTGGATGAAGAGGGCATTCGCTGGGATGTGCGCCAGGCGGTGGCGCACGGGTTCTTCGGCACACTGTGTGCGTGTGAAACAGGTCTCACCTTTGAGGAGGCGAAACAGTTTGTGCAGATTGTGTGCGACGAAGCCGGGGACAAGCTGGTGGTGTCAGTCACACTGTTGTTCGATTCCCTGGAAAAAAACCTGGCGATGGCGCAGCATGCCGCGGCTGCGGGCTGCCAGCTGCTGCAGATCGGTTTTCCGCCGAACTATTATCCCGATGACGAGCAGCAGATTTACCAGACACTGCATACCTTGTGCACCGCAACTGATTTGGGCGCGATTCTTTATCCCAGCCCCCACTATAACTTTGAACGCTTTCACCCCAGCGGTTTTCCGCTTGCGGTGCTGGATAAACTGGCTGACCTGCCCAACGTGGTGGCGGTCGAAGCCGGAGAGCCGGGCCTTGCTGCCGACATGGTGTCACGCTTTGGCGGCGAGCTGCTGATCAACAATCCTGTGGAACGTTTGCTGCCGCTGATGGTGCAGGCTGCCGGGCAACAGTACATCGGCCCAGGGTGCTACGAGGCCTTTCAATCTCCCGAGCAGCCGTTTGTGGTGGATTACTTCAGCAAGCTGCGCGCAGGAGACACGGCCGCGGCGATGGAGATCTACTGGAAGCTGACGGCGGCTCGCGGCTTGTTTGAATCCAAAATGATGCCCACGGCGATGCTCGGTTGTTATCACTGGCCGTTGCAGAAATACCACCAGTGGCTGGTGGGCGGTAACGGCGGTTACACGCGGCAGCCGTGCATGAAACTCCATCAGTTCGAAATGGAGCCGATCAAGTTCACGCTGATGCAGCTGGGTATTATGCCGCGCCAGCCGGATGAAGAATTCTATATTGGGCGCTCGAATCTCGAACGCGGTATCGTTGCGCCGAAAACGCTGTGATAGATCGTTATTAAAAGGCGGTCGCAGGTAGCGCGACCGCCGCTTGGGTCAATGGCGATCCGGCACGTCTGCGGGCACGCCAGAGAGGCTGCTGTAGTACGCGGCGATATCGACAATATCTTTATCAGACAGTGCTTTCACCTGGGTCGCCGTGATCGGGTCCTGCCGCGCTCCGGAGCGGAAGTCGCGTAACTGCTTCTCCAGGTAGCCCGTTTTCTGCCCCGCCAGATTGGGCCACAGTGTGTTGATACTGATGCCATCAGAGCCGTGACAGGCATTGCAAGCCAGCGACTTTTGTTGCCCTGCCGCCGTGTCACCTGCGGCAGCGTTTATCGCCAACGTCATGCCCAATACGAAGGCTGGCAAGTAGCCTGACAAATAGCCCGGTTCAAGTATTCGTTGCATCACTTGCTGTCCTCCCGTGCAGGCAACGGCGCCAGCCACGCACCGCCGCCCCAGTTGGAAAACTTGAGCGCGATGATGTCGCGTTCAAGCGCCTGCTGTACCAGCGTTGCACGGGTCAGTGGCTGCCAGCCATCGCCCAGGTCAACGGCGTAGGCCAGTGGTGCTTGCGCCAGGCTGTTCATCGGCTGCTCGCGCGTGCGCAGGTTGGATTCGCTGGCCGCAGATCCCGGCAGGACCCAGTAGCCAAACGTATCGGCAATCGTGCCATCCGGGTAATACTGCGCGAAGGTGTCATCGTGGGCAGGGATAGTCACCTCCTCCAGCGGTTGCCCGCTGGCATCGGTCATCGGTTCACCCGTGACCGGATCCACCGCCGGCATCACGCGCTCCGGCCCAAACGAGTCTGCCTCATCGATGCTGCCAATCAGGTAGACATCGGTGTCGGGCAGGTCGTCGGAGGGCGCGTTATTGCCGTGCCCGCCGGCCTTCTGCGGTATTTGTACGTAGACCTGCATAACCTTGCCGTCATGCCAGACGCGCTTGGACATGTCGTGGGGCGGTTCGCCGGCACTGGACAGGCTGCTAGCCATACTGATCACTCCTGCAGTCATGAAGGTGAGAAGACGTTGTTTTTGCATTGTCATTCGCTCCATAGCCTCAGGGCAGATCAAAATCCAGCTCTACGCGATAGGTGATGGGTTGTCCTGGTGGGTCCTGGACGATACGCGCTTCTCCGCGTGCGCCCTTGTAGTCGCCAGTGCCGCCGATGATGGCCAGCGGAATGTTTTCATCACGCTCCATGGCGTTGAGATCGATGTTGCCGCTGGCGACGATCTGTCCCTTGTCCATCACATAGTTTAACTGGCAGGCTGAATCGTAGGGTCCGCCAGCGCCGATCACCACTGGCCCTTTCCAGGGGCCATCGTCGCCATGATCGATGGTGAAACACAGGCCGCGCAGCATGCCGACGGGCTCGTTGCTTTTCCAGTCAAACAAGTTGTTGTTCAGGAACACGTAACCGCCGGCACCGCGACCGGGACCGATCGGTGTGGGTTTTTTGATGTCGTCAATCACCATTACCGGGTGGTCTTTTTCGTCGTTGATTGAGCCGGAGAAAGTGCGCATGCTGATTTCACGCAGCACCACCGTTTCGGCCATGGTCGCACTGGTAATAAAGGTAAGGGCGCCAGCGGTAATGAGGGTGTTGAGGATCTTGTTCATGGTGACTCCTGTTGTCTTGATCCCTAGCCATAAGTTATGGCCAGGTGGTTAAAAGCCATGGCGAATAACGCATGGCTTGGTCGAATGGCCGCATTCCGGCCGTTGGGCAAACCGCTGAAAAGGCGCCATTACCTTTATTCTGGGCAAAAAAAAGCCTCTTCGGCCCTGTTGGGAGCCGAAGAGGCTTCGTTACCTCGGTTGCGCGATTTTTATATCACGCGGCAAAAATCTGTCAAGCGAGCTGCCTGCCCGTCTCGTGCGACCCATAACTATTAGTGTTGCCTGCTGTGCTGGCTGTTAATGCCATTGCCCTGTAATTGTCGCCATACTGATACGCGTCACAGTCTCGTTCACTGATCAGGCAGGTAATAACATGGCGCATATCGATCCTTTGTCACCCGAAGAGCTGGCCGAATTTCAGCCGATGTTTGAGCAGATGGAAAAAATGGCCGGCTTTGTTCCCAACAGTTTGAAGACCATGGCGCGCAGGCCGGCCATACTGCGCGGCTATTTTGCCCTTGCCAACGGGGTGATGATGGAAGGCGAGGTCGATACGCGGCTCAAGCGGCTGGCTGCTCTCATGTCATCGACAGCGTCGGGTTGCACCTACTGCCAGGCGCATATGACCATATTTTCCAAGGTGCTGGGTGCGACGCCTGAATCACTGATGAAGATTTACGGTTTTGAACTGGACGACAGTTTTACCGATGCTGAAAAAGCCGTATTGCGCCTGGCGCGCGATGCCGGTGTGGTTCCCAATGCTGTTACGGCAGAGCACTTTGCCGAGCTCAAGGAATTTTTCAGCGAAGGACAGATTGTAGAAATTGTCGGTGCAATCGCGCTGTTCGGATTTCTTAATCGCTGGAACGACACCATGGCGACAGATCTGGAAGAGGCCCCCCTGGCTGTCGCCCAGGAAACGATTGGTACCAGGGGCTGGCGCGCTGGCAAACACGCCGGCGTGGATGCCTGATTCATTGCAGACAAGGACCTAATGGTGACATCAGACAATCGACAATGGCTGCTGCGCAGCTACCCCGACGGTATACCCGGGACAGACAACTTTGAACAGGTGACAGCGCCGACACCTGATCTGGCTGATGGCCAGATCCTGGTGGAGCCCATTTACCAGTCCATGGATCCACTGCCGCGAGTGCGCCTGAATCCTGACAATGGCCGCATTCCGCCGCTGCCGTTGGGCAGCGTCATGATCGGACGCGCCGTTGGACGGGTATTGGCGTCGCGCGATGAGGCGTGGGCAGTGGGCGATATTGCCTGCGGCGAAATGGGTTGGCAGGAAAGAGCCGTGGTGGCCGCACAGGACATGACGCCTGTAGATGCCACCCTGGCGCCCATCTCCACTGCGCTTGGTGTACTTGGGCCGTCCGGGATCGCCGCCTATGTATCACTGATTAAACTCGGAGAGCCGCAGCCGGGCAACACGGTACTGGTGCCAGCTGCAGCCGGCTCGGTAGGCTCCGTTGTCTGCCAGATAGCGCGCCTGAAGGGGTGCCGTGTGGTGGCCATCGCCAGCGGTGAGCAGGAACAGCACTATCTGCGCAACGAGCTTGGTCTGGAAAAAATCGTCGATTGGCGTGACGCCAATTTCGAAAGCGATCTGGCCGATGCACTGCCCGACGGTATCGATGTGTTTATTGACCTGGTCGGCGGCAACATTCACAACCTGGCGATGCGCCACATCAATGTGGGCGCCCGTGTTGCCCTGGTGGGCTATGTCTCGGCGTATAACGCCAGCGGAGAGCCACAAAACTACGGCGATATTTACGCAGTGATCCATAAGCGCGCGGTGATGCGCGGCTTTCTGGCGCCGGATCATCGCGACATGGTGCCGCAGGTGCTGCGTGATTTGTCCGCATGGATCCAATCCGGTGAACTCACCTACAGCGAGCACATCGAGCAGGGGTTTGAGCAATTGCCCGCGGCGTTCGCGCACTTGTTCAGCGGTTTCCATCCGGGCAAGAAACTGGTGCAGGTCAGTGAGCACTGATGAGTCGGCACCCGCTTTGCCTCGCTTCGATAACAGATAGTCATGGCGGCGCGCACGCATTGCATTACAGCGCGGTGTTGGCCTTGTGTCATGGTGAAAAATGAAGGGATGCGGTACGGCCGCTCCACTTAACAGGTTTGGGAACAAAACATGCTACGCAATAGAATAGAAGGTAAATGGATCGACTGTTTCGCAAGGCAGTTCGAACTGTGCAACGTCAAGGCGGGCGACGATGTCGCCATTCTCTCCGAGACCCAGTCGCGCGAGCTGAATGTGCACCTGACAGAGTTGGCCCTGCACAAGCTGGGCGCAAAGGCGTTTCACATCGTCATGCCGACGCCGCCGCAGGAAGTGGGCGTCCCGGTGCGCTCAACCGGTTCAACGCACGCCGTGGGGATGAACAAGCAGGTACTGGCGGCGCTCAAAGGTGGTATTTTCATTGCAGACCTCACCGTTGAGGGCCTGATGCATGCGCCGGAGACGCCGGAAATCATGCAGTCGGGCAGCCGATCGCTGTATGTCAGCAATGACCATCCGGAGTCGCTGGAGCGCACCAGTACGGATGAGAGCCTGATTCCGAAGATACTCAAGGCGCGCCAGATGCTCAATAGTGCCCAGACTTTCCGCGTCAAATCCGCAGCCGGCAGTGATTTTACCTGCGGCCTGAAGGGCGCGCGGATCGGCGGCAACCTCGGCGTAGTGCGTGATCCTGGCACGCTGGCCAGCTGGCCGGGCGGCATCAGCTCGTTTTTCCCCGCGGCCGGTACCTGTAATGGCGTACTGGTGCTGAGCCCTGGCGACATTAACCTGACGTTCAAGCGCTACTACGAAAACGCCGTGGAGCTGCACATCAAGGACGATTTCATACGGGAAATCGTCGGCGACAACGTGGATGGCGACCTCATGCGTGAACACTTTGCCTACTGGGGCGACGACAACGCCTATGGCGTTTCCCACCTGGGGTGGGGCATGAATCCCCATGCCCGCTGGGATGCCCTGATGATGTATGACAAGGGCGATATCAACGCCACCGAGCAACGCGCCTTTGCCGGCAACATGTTGTTTTCCAGTGGCGCTAATCCGGTGGCGAATCGCTATACCCTGGGACACTTCGATATTCCCATGCGGCGCTGCGACATGTGGCTGGATGATCAGCAGATTGTGTCCGAAGGGCGCCTGCTGGGCGATCTGGCTTGACGATGCTTCACGCGGAAACGATCGACGGAACGCCGCGGCTGGCCGTTGATCGCTGCGGCGACAGCGGCCCCCTGGTCATTTTCCTGCACGGTATTGGCGGGCAGCGCAGCAACTGGACGCAGCAGCTCGCGGCGCTGTCGCCCGGTTTCACTGCAGTCGCCTGGGACGCGCGCGGCTACGGTGATAGCGAAGACTACGGCAGCGCCCTCGACTTTGGTGATTTCAGCGCAGATTTGCTGCGTGTCATGACTTATTACGGTGCGCAGCAGTGTCATCTGGTCGGGCTGTCTATGGGCGGTCGTATCGCGCTGGACTTCTACGGCCGGCACCCGCAGCGCGTGTTGTCACTGGTGTTGGCCGACACCAGCGTTAACTCTGGCGATGCGGTGGACCCTGCCAAGATCGAGGAATTCCTTGCATTGCGCCTGGCGCCATTGCAAAACGGCAAAGAGCCTGCCGATATTGCACCGCAGGTGGTTGAATCCCTGGTGGGCTTGAATACACCCCCCGCTGTGCGCGCCACGCTGCAGGAAAGCCTGGCCAGCCTGCATAAAGAGTCGTACATGAAAACCCTGGCCTGCGTTACTCGCTACCAGGGTTTCCCCGCCTTCGAAGCGGTAGCCGTGCCAACGCTGGTGGTGGCCGGCCGCGAAGACAAGATCGCGCGTCCGGAGATTGTCGAGGCGATGGCGGCCGGTATCCCCGGTAGCGAGTTGGTGTGGATAGAGAACGCCGGGCACGTGAGCAACGTGGAGCAGCCCGCCGCTTTCAATGCGGCACTGCTGGATTTCCTTGCGCGTAACTGACCAGCTCTAGGCTGCGTAGCGGCCCCAGTTGTCAACCAGATGACCCGCCGTACGCTCGGCAAGCGCCGTGATGGTGTAGGTGGGGCTGACGCCGTTGCAGGCGGGTATCAGGCCGCCGCCGGCGATAAACAGGTTGGGCGTATCGTGAATGCGGCCAACACCATCGCACACTGAATCCTGGCTGTTTTTCCCCATGATGGTGCCGCCGGTGATGTGGCCGGTATTCATGCGTCCCTGCCATTGCTGGGACGCGCCGGCCGCTTTGAATACTGCCGAGCCCTGCGCTGCCATGTAGCGCCACAGTGCTTTGGTGTCCTCGTCGAAGGTATGCACCAGGCGCGGTAGCGGCATGCCGTGACGATCCTTCTCTGTGCTGAGTTCAACACGGTTTTCGCGGCCGGCCACGCCGCCTCCAAAGCCGACCATGCTGGCCAGGTGACGGCTGCCATCGCGAATAAACCGGTGCAGTTCATCACCCATCAGGTCAGGTCGTGTGGCGGCAATGCCAAACAGGTCGTTGGGTTTTTGCGACGGGCCGATCTGCCATTGCAGGCCGCCGCCCACGCCGGGACGATCCTTGTGCAGGAAACCTTCACGGTGTGTGAGTTGCCCGGCGTTGACGCCCATGTGATTGTCCGTTTTTTCGCTGAACAGGCCGTACTGGCCGATCATGCATTCGATGGCCAGGTATTTGCCCACCATGTCGCCGCTGTTGCCGATGCCCGCTGGATGCTCCGCTGAGCGCGAATGCAGTAACAGGCGTGGTGTCTGCACCACGGAGCCGGCAATAATGATGACGTCCGCGTAGGCCTCTCTGGCTTCTCCACCGTGACTGTAGCGCACCCCCTCGGGCCGACCTTTGCTGTCACATAATATTTCTGTCACCGCGCTGTCATTGCTGATCTGCACGCCGTTCTGCTGGGCCAACCCGAGATAGGTGAACAGCGGATTGCCCAGCGCGCCGATGGGGCAGCCGGCATCGCACCAGCCGTCGTACTGGCAGGCCGGCCGATTGTTGTAGACGGTGCTGTTAATGATCAGTGGCAGTGGTGAGACGTTTTTGCCCAGCTTCCTGAATCCGGCGGCGATGAGTTCGCCCTGGGCAAAGGTCTTGATGGGCGGCATGGGGTAGGGCTTGCCGGGCCCGCGCCAGATTTCCTGCTCCGCGTCGCCGCTGATGCCCACGTACTCCTGGACTTTGTCATACCAGGGCTGTAACTCGGCATAGTCGAAAGGCCAGTCATGCCCACGTCCGTGGCGCGTGAACTGTTCGAACACTTCAGGGTGCAGCCGCGGCCACGTACCGTAGTGATGCAGGGCGGCGCCGCCGCTGCCCCAACCCATACCGGCGTTGTGGGCAAAGTAATGTTCGCCACCCGGCAACACTGCCGGGCCGCCCCATTTGAGCCGGCGTCCCCATATTTGCGAGCTGATCAGGTCGCCCGGTGTCCACTGGGGGCCCATTTCCAGGATCCTGACCTGCTTGCCAGCCTGGGCCAGGCGCGCTGCGCAGACGCTGCCCGCAGCCCCTGCGCCAATGATCAATGCGTCCAGTTTTTCGTTGAGTGCCTGCACTGTTGGTGCTCCGTTATGAGGATTGCGTGAGCTGGCCCCACTGCGCCAGGGTGTGCTCCGCGGCGCGCAATGTGAGTGCGTAGATGGTAAATGTCGGCCCCACCGCGCCACCGCTGGGGAACAGTCCGGCGCCGGTCACCAGCAGGTTGCCGGCGTCGTGCACCAGTCCGTGGCCGTCTGTTACGGAGTGCGCGGGATCGCTGCCCATAATAGTGCCGCCCATCGGGTGCACGGTGACCATCGGGGTCGACCAGACCTGTTTCGCACCGGACGCGCGCATGCAGTCTTCAGCTGTGCTGCGTGCATGCTCCCACAGCGCCAGCGCCTGCTCGTCCAGGTTGTGCTCAATGTGGGCACCGGGGAAGCCGAAGCTGTCGTTGCTGCTGTCCAGCCGCACCTGGTTGTCTCGCGCCGCCACGTTTTCACACTCGGCTGTGATGGTGGTTAGTCGCTTGCCTTCGTCCTGCATGAATCGATGCAGGTCAGTGCCCATGAGGTCGGGCCGCGTGTTGGCGATACCCAGGATGTCGTTCGGTTTCAGGGCCGCACCAAAACCCAGGAAGTAGCTGCCGAAAGGCCCGTTCTTGCGCTCCTTGCCGTATTCAGAAAAGCTGATGTGCTGCCCTGCGCTGAGGCCGAGATGGTTATCCATTGGCTCGTCCATAATGCCGTAGGTGGTCACCAGTGTGTGGCAGGCGAAGTAGCGCCCCAATAAACCAGACTGGTTGCCAAGGCCCTGTCTGTGCGCTGCGCTTTTGGAGTGCAGCATCAGGCGCGCGTTCTGCACACTGGAGCCTGCCAGCACGAACAGGCTGGCGCTGCAGTGCTGCACCGCCGCGTTTTCATCAAGGTATTGCAGGCTCGTCACCCGGCCCGATTTGTCACTGTGCAGTTGTTGCACCGGGCTGGACGTATGAAAACTGACGCCTGCCTTGATCGCACGGTCGTAGTGTAGAACCAGCGGATTGGCCAGCGCGCCAATCGGGCAGCCCGCATCGCACCAGCCGTCATACAGGCAGCCGGCGCGCCCCTTGTAGGGGACGGAGTTGACTGCGGTTGGTGCTGCAGAGACTTTCAGGCCACGCTTTTCGAAGCCGCGAGCCAGCACCCGGCTCTGGGTAAAGCCGGGAATCGGTGGCATCGGGTACGGCGCACCCGGCGGGCGTGTTTCTTCTGAATCAGCATCGCCCGCGATACCGATTTCATCCTGGATCCGATCGTAGTAAGGGCGCAGTTCGTCGTACCCAAAGGGCCAGTCCAGCCCGCGACCAAAGCGCGACCTGAGCTCAAAATCCTCGGGACGCAGTCGCGGCCAGCCGGCGTAGTGGTGCAGCGCCGCACCGCCCAGACCCCAACCCATGGCCATGTTGTGACCCATGGGATGGCTGCCTCCCCGGGCAACTGCGCCGCCGCCCCATTTCAGTCGCCGCGCCCAGATCTGTGAGCTGACCAGGTCCTGCAGTTGCCAGGCGGGCCCTGCTTCAAAAACCCGTACGGTTTTTCCGGCCTCTGCGTAGAGTGTTGCCAGGTACATACCTGATGCGCCCGCACCGACAATGGCAACGTCACAATCGGTTGGCGTGGTGGTTGGCAGTTTGCCCATAGTCGTTATCCTGATTCCAGCGCAAGATCATAACGTGGCACAATCACCCGTGCCCATCCAAATGGGCTGGGAAGCCATTACAAAAACTTATGCGCCTGCCGTGCAATGCTATTAGCTTGCGTTGGCGCAATTCTGCGATGCTAGCAGCCTACCCCATGACTCGAACGGAGATCGACATGTATACCGTAATTACTCGCTTGCAGCTTCCCCCTCAAATCAATGCCGAAATGGCGATGAAGCATATGGAGGAGAGCATCCCGGCCTACAAAGGCTGTCCCGGCCTGGTGCGCAAATATATTGGTTGTGATCTCGATGCCAAGCAGGCGATCGGGGTATACCTGTGGGAGAGCAAAGAAGAATTCCAGGCCTACTTCGAGCGCGCAGCCTCGCTGATCAAGGCGCAGACAGGTACCGAGCCTGAGTATGAAATATTTGAGACGCCAGTGATTGTCGACAACAAAAGTGATGAAGTGATCATCGACGAGTTCCCCAAAGGATGATCACATGAGCGCGCCGCTGCTGTTTGTGGGCGCGACGGGTAATCTCGGTGCGCCGGTCGCACGGCACATGGTGGCATCTGGTATCGCCGTGCGGGCGCTGGTGCGCGACGCCGACAAAGCCAGCCAGGATAAGCGGCTGGCTGGCGTCGAGCTGGTGCAGGGCGATGTGCGCGATGTCGCCGCAGTGCAGAGCGCGCTGTCCGGGTGCACGCGTGTCTACAGCAGCCTGAGCAGCGATTCCTTCGACGTTGACGAGAGCGTCGAGGTCGTGGGGCTGACGAATCTGTGCCACGCGGCTGCCCGGCAGGATGTCAGCTGGATAGGTTATTTATCGGGCGCGGGCGACCTGGCCAGCGAAACCCATCTCAGGCCACTCGCTATCAAGGCCCGGTGTGAGCAGATCCTCTGTGACAGCGGTATTCCCTGGACCGTCTTCAAGCCCACGCATTTTTTCGAGTCTCTGCCCATGTTTGTGCGCGATGGGCGCATTGCGATTCCTGGCAAGCAGCCTCATACCTACCACTACCTGGCCTGCGATGATTATGCGCAGGTGGTGATCGCGGTCATGAACGATGCGCAGCTGCATAATCAGGCGCTGACCTTGCTGGGGCCTGAGGCGCTGACGATGAGGCAAGCCCTGGAGATTTATCGCGATGCTCTGTATCCGGGCCAGAAAGTGGGTCAACTGCCGTTGTGGATGATGCGCACACTGGGCCGTATGACCGGTAATGCGGATATCAGGCGGGCGGCTGAATTGTTCAGCGCCTTTCGAGCGCAGGGCGACGAAGGAGCGGCAAGCCAACTGCCTGCGACGGTGCCGCCGATCAACACCACCTGCCAGCAATGGTGCCAGCAGCAGGCGTCGACATAGACAAAAGTTATGGCCGCCTTGCTGACTCTGAATTGCATGCGCCCGGGATACAGGTACTCTTGCCGATGGAAACAGGGAAGTTAGCTTGTCGTCATCTTGTACGGGCTGGCGTGGATGCTGCGTGAACGGGTTTTTGCCCGCAACAGGAATCTAGGGAAAAAGGAATAGCTATGAAAGCAATCGTGATCGAGGAATTTGGCGGACCAGAGGTTTTCACTGAAATTGAAGTGGAGCAGCCCAAGCCATTGCATAACGACGTGGTGATTGAGGTGCATGCGGTCGGACTGAATCCGTTTGACTGCAAGATGCGCGTGGGCAAGCTGCAGCCTTTCTATAATCTGCCGCTGCCGCTGAATATCGGCTGGGACGTTGCCGGCGTTGTAGTCGATGCCGGTTTTGACGTGTGCGAATACCAGGTGGGAGATCGCGTATACGGTATGGGTTCGCCTATCCGTTGGGGCGGTGCCGCCGAGTACATGGGTATTACCGATGATTATGTGCGCAAGATCCCCGACGGCATGAGTTTTGAAGAAGCGGCAGTGTTGCCTATGGCAGCGCAAACCGCCTGGCATGGCCTGGTAACCCAGGGCAACGTGAAGGCGGGTGACCGCGTATTGATTCAGGCTGGCGCCGGCGGCGTTGGCAGTGTCGCCATTCAGGTGGCCAAGGCGCACGGTGCCTGGGTGGCCACGACCTGCAGCGCGGGCAATGCGGAATTCGTCAAGAGCCTGGGCGCGGACGAGGTGGTTGATTACACCAGCCAGGATTTCACTGAAGTGCTCAGCGATATCGATATTGCATTGGACGTGATGGGCGGCCAGGTGATTGTGGATACCTACAAAGTGATGAAAAAAGGCGGCAAGATTCTGTCGGTACTGCGCTATGACGCGACTGACCTTGAAACCCGCGATAAGCTCAGCGCGCAGTATGGCGTGAACGTGGAAACCGTGGTGTTCTCCAACAAGCCGCAGTACCTGGACGGGCTGAACGCGTTTATTGAGCAGGGCAAGATCAAATCACCGCTGACCAAGACACTGGGTTTTTCCGCCGCCGAAATGACAGCAGCTCACGAGCAGCTGGCATCAGGGCACACGCGCGGCAAGATCGCGATGAAGATCAAGTAAGTTAGAGCCGGCCTGCGCATGGACGCCTTTGCCCGACGCTACGCGATAGGGCTGGTCGTGCTTGCGCTTGCCGCGGTCATTGTCTGGCTGGTCAGTCAGGATTCACGGGTCGCGCAGTTGAATGACATGTTGCGCAAGGATTCGCGGCTGGCCAACTACCCCTATCAGTTTACGGTGCTGGCACTGGATAACGGCGTTGCCAGCGTTACCAGCCCGCGTTCAGCCGAAGTCTCAGTGATTCAGGCGTTGCGCATCATCAACCCCAATCTCAGGAATTTCGGCGCTGTATCGCCACAGATGATGTCGGCCCAGATTGAGTTGGCCGGCGTCCAGTCCCATGCGGCGCAGTTGCTGCAAGCACAAGCTGATGTCAGCTCGGTGCGTTGGAAGCTGGACGAAAACTGGCTGGCGCACCATGGCGTTTATATCGATTAGCGCGGCGGGCAGTGGCGCTGCCGTGCACGCAGACTTATTAGTCTTTCAGGTGCCGCCATACCAGCACAGTTAAGGATACGCTTGCCAGGGCCAGGAAAAAGGCATTGTCCACCGGTATCGAGTTGCCCAGTGGACCCCAGAGCATCGCTCCCCATGGCTGCCCCCAGGTGCCAGCCAGGGCCTCGGTTGGCGCAATGGCGGCCAGTGTCATCGCAGTGGTGAGCCTCAATTGTGCACGGTTCACGGTTTTCCTGCCTCCAGTTTTGCGATGCGCTCTTCCAGCAGACTGTTTTGCTTGTCCAGGGCATCCAGTCTGGAGTCGACTGCTTTTTCAAACGCGGCGGCCTGGTTCGCTGCAGCCATCAGCTGGGTCTCCAGGTTGCTTTGCAGGAGCAGGGTCGCATCGCGCAGTTCTTCCAGTTCTGTTTCAAGCTTCTGCTGGAGTTTGTCGTCCTGCGTCTGCAGGTCTGTCAGGGCGCCAGTGATGTTCAGGTCCAGCGAACGTATTTGCTCATGCATCTCCTGCATCGCCAGAATCATCGGCGCGATCAGCTCCAGGTATTGAACGGTCAGCAGGCCTGCTGTGTTCTTGCGCACGAGGTCGTAATCGTAGGGGTTCTTGAAAGACTCCAGCACCTCCACAATATTCTGCGCCGTAATTCCCATGCGGACTTTGCCGGAAGGGTCAGTTTTCAGCCCGAACTGCTGGGGCTTGAGTGCGTTGATAAACGTTATGCCCAGCTCGACTCCGGTGGCATCTCCCTGCGCGTCTTTGTCAGCGATCAGTCCGACGTTGCCCGGTGTTATCACGGCAGCGGTCAGGATGTCAGTGACGGCGGTGTCTCCCAGCTGCATGCTGTTGGAGGCCGCTACCCTGGCCTTGTAACCAATAGCGGTGGCGTTGACCAGATCCTGTGAAGCCACATCAGCGCCATAGCCCAGCGCGCTGTTACCGAAGCCGCCTGTGTTGGTTTGCAGCGCTGTGAAGCCAATCGCGGTATTGGCGTAACCACTCGCTGTTTGCGTCAGGGCGCCCTCGCCAACGGCCACATTTTCCCGCGATTTCCCATCCAGTGCAGAGCCTGCCTTGCGGCCGAAAATCGTATTGCCCTCGCCACGATCATTGTTGGACAGGGAGACCGTATCCAGTTGCGTGAAATCGCCTGCCGGGCCTGGTTTCCCGGGGGGGCCTGGTTTCCCGGGGGGGCCTGGTGGCCCAATCGGGCCTGTCGCCCCGGCAATTCCAGGCGGACCTGTCGGGCCGCGCTCTCCATCAGCGCCGGGGTTGCCGTTGGCGCCCGGCGGCCCTGCAGGTCCAGCCGGTCCCGCAGGGCCGGTGACGGCGCCTTTTGTTTCCAGCGAAGTCATACGCGTGTACAGCGCATTGATCCCGGTTTCGAGCGTGGTGAAGTTCTGGTTTACCTGGTTGGCATCGGCCGGCTGGCCATTGCTGAAGCTGTGAGGGATGGCGATCGGCTGCGCCTGTACCGCCACAGTGACCACGGTTGCCGCGAGACAGTAGTTAACTTTATGCATTAGGATGGCACTCCATGCCATTGTTTTATATTGCCTTTTGGACAAAATTATGCTGCTTGCACGATTGTGCAATATAAACCTGGGGCCGTACATGTAAATATGACCGCTGTTTGCCGCGGTGCGGCTCGACCCTAACGGGCTCTTGTGAGCTGTTCCGGGTCCAGCAATTGCGCCAGTTCTTCACGCGGCAGCCCCGTTTCCTCCACCGCCACATCCAGTACCGGGCGTTGTTCGGCATAGCAGCGTTTGGCGATTTTGGCGGCGGCGCTGTAGCCGACGTGCCGGTTGAGGGCCGTCACAAGAATGGGGTTGCTGGCGACGGAGCGTTCAATCTGCGCATGATTCACAGTGAAGCCGGTAACGGTTTTTGCCATGGCGGCACACGACCAGCACAGCAATTCGGTGCCGCTGCAGAGTTTGTCGGCGATCAGCGGCAGCATGACATTGAGCTGGAAGTTGCCAGACTGAGCGGCCACGGTGATTGTGGTGTCGTTGCCAATCACTTCCGCCGCAGCCATCAACACCGCTTCTGGCAATACCGGGTTCACCTTGCCCGGCATGATGGAAGAGCCAGGCTGCAGGGCCTGTAGCTGGATTTCACCGAGTCCCGCCAGAGGGCCTGACGCCATCCAGCGCAGATCGTTGCTGATTTTAGTGAGCACCACCGCTAAAGAGCGCAGGCAGGCTGAAGTTTCCAGCGCAGTATCCTGGCCTGCCATGCGGGCAAAAGCGTTGTTGCTGACGGTGCATGTGAGTTCCATACGGGTGTTCAGCTGCGCAATTGCGCGCTCAGCAAACCCTGCCGGTACGTTGACTCCGGTGCCCACCGCCGAGCCCCCCAGGGGCAGGGCGGCCAGGCGCGGCAAGAGCTGCGTGAAGCGCTCATCACAGTCAGCCAGCTGCTGTGCCCAGGCCTCAAGCTCCTGTCCGAAGGTGAGGGGCATGGCGTCCATGAGGTGGGTACGCCCCGTTTTAACCACCGACTGCAATTCCATGGATTTGGTGCGGATAGAGGCAATCAGTGCCGCCAGGGCGGGCCGCAGTTCCAGTTGCAGCTGTTGCAGTGCGGTCACCTGCAGGCAGCTGGGGATCATGTCGTTGCTGCTCTGGCTGCAGTTGGCGTGATCGTTGGGATGTACCGGTGTGTGAGCTATGCGCGTGGCGATGTGGGCCAGCACCTCATTCATGTTCATGTTGGTGCTGGTGCCTGAACCGGTTTGGAAGACTGACACAGGAAACTGTGCGTCGTGTTTCCCCGCCACCACCTCATCGGCGGCCTGCTCCAGTGCCTGAGCAATGGCCGGTTCCAGTGCGTCGCACTGCTGGTTGGCGGTTGCGGCGGCTGCCTTGAGTTGCGCCAGGCTATAAATAAAGCGCAGGGGCAGGCGGCGCTGGTGGAGCTCAAAGTTGTCGACTGCACGCTGGGTCTGGGCGCCGTAAAGAGCCTGTTCGGGCACCTCTACCGTGCCCATACTGTCGTTTTCTGTGCGGTAGGTTGTCATGCTGCATCTCCTGCGGTGTTGGGTGCGCGTCCTGATGGCGCGCAACCTGGGTCCGGAGGATTACTGCCCGCGTGCATGGCGCTCAGTGGGGCGCCACGATCAAGGCGGCGCGGCTACCAGGGTTGTGTGGGAGCGATATGCGCCATGTACGGTATATCCAGCCGGGCAAAACCCTCTTCAGTACCATAGTACACATCGACCGCATCGGAGCGCAGGGTGAAGTAAAACAGGGGGGCGGGCGGGCCCTGCCACTGCTGTGGCTGGGCATGGCTGATTTCCTGCACCAGCGCTTTCCGGGCGGCGCCATCGAGGCTCGCAAAGCCTTTGTCGTGTGCGGCGCGCGCTATCCCGTCCAGGCTCGCCAATCCCGCCTTGTAAAAACCGGCGTAGGGCGCCGGCACGTCCAGGTAGCGCAGCATCAGCAGGCAATCCTCGGCGGGAACGCTCAGGTGGTAGTCGATAAATTCGCAGAATCCCTCATCGACACAGCCGGGCAGCAGGACTTCGCCCAGTGCGGCCAGAGTGGCCTGCTCGGTACTGTCCAATACGGCAAAACGATGATCGCTGGAGGCATGTGCTGCGGCCGGCGTCATAAAAGTGACTGCTCCGGCAACCTTCACCGCTATCAGCCCCAGTCCCGCCTGGCGTAAAAAATCACGTCGGTTGCTTGTCATTGCGCTTGCCCGTTGGTTCCAGTTAATGCGCAACTTTAATCAATGCGCAGCGCGCTGACCATGGCCATGAGCCCCGACTGCCATAACTTTTAGCAATCGCCGGCGCGTTGTTTTCGAGTTGCGCGGTGCTGGCCGGTATGCGTAGATGGGGTCCGCCAGAAACTTGAGACAGGGAGCACAATGTCATGGTCGATTTTACCCTCAGCGAGGAGCAGCGCGAGTTGCAAAAAACAGGGCGCCGCTTTGCCGCGCAGGAGATAGCGCCGCTGGCGGCGCGTGTGGGCAGCGAGGGCCTGGATGCCTGCGAGGATGATATCCGCAGTATGTTTGCGCGCGGTGTGGAGCTTGGCTTCACCTCCCTGTTGATACCGGAGTCGGTGGGCGGGGGCGGCATGCGCTGTATCGACAATGCGATTCTGCTGGAAGAGCTGGCAGTGGGTGATATTGCAATCGCCGCCGACCTGTTCTCGTTGAATGCCTGCATGCCGCTGGTGATGCAGCGTGGCGGCACACCGCAGCAACAGGCGTACTGGATGGAGAAGCTCACCAGCGGTGAGCCGATTATCATGTCGGGTGCACAGAGTGAGCCGAACGTTTCCGGCGGTGACCTGTTCAGCCCGGACCCGTCTCACGGCATGCGCACGTCGGCGAAGCTGGATGGCGATGAGTGGGTGATCAACGGCAACAAATCGGCCTTTGTCACCAATGCCGGTGCGGCGGATTACTACATGATCATGGCGCGCACCGAACCCAACAAGGTGCAAATGGAAAGCGTTTCCATGTTTCTGATCGACGCCAATACGCCCGGTTTTTCCGTCAGCCCGCGCACCGAACTGATCGGCTGGCAAACCACGCATCATGCGGAGCTGCTGCTGGATAACGTGCGAGTCCCCAAAGAGCGATTGCTCGGCCGCGAAGGGGGAGCTTTACCAACCTTTGCCCAGATACCGGAGATGGGAATCTGTCTGGCGGCCTGTTTTGTCGGTCTCGCCCGCAGAGCCTATGAATACGCCCTGGCCTATGCGCAGGAGCGCGTGAGTTGGGGGCGCCCCATCATCGAGCACCAGTCGGTAGCGCTGAAGCTTGCCGAGATGTCGATCGACGTTGAAACCGCCCGGCTGCTGGTGTGGGATGCAGCCGCGGCGATAGACACTGACCCCATGGCTGCCGGAACGATCAAGGGACCCGGTGCCAAATCGCACGCGGTGGATGTTGCGATCCGCACCAGCCAGCGCGCGATGGAAATCCTCGGTGCCTACGGTGTTGCCAAAGAGTACCCCACGGGCGGGTTTCTCAATGATGCGATGGTGGGCTATGCCTGTGACTTTACCCGAGAGGTATTGCGCCTGGGCATGGTGCCGTTCCTGGTGCAGCGCAGCAACGAGGGCTGATGGCGGTGCTGGAGCCACTCAAGCAGGCACTGTGGGCGGCGCGCACAGACAAGCGGTTCATCGCCACCGCGGATTGCCCCGCATTGCCGGCTGACGAGGGTCAGGCCTACGCCGTGGCAGACTGGCTGCACCAGCAGCGCGGTGGAGATGTTGCCGGTTGGAAGCTGGGTGCGACCTCATCGCGCGCGCAGGTTTTTTTGCAGCTGCCGGGGCCGTTTCTGGGGCGTATCTACAGTGATCAGGTGCTGGCATCGCCCGCGCAGTTGCCTGACGAGGGCGGCGAACTGGCACTGGAGGCCGAGTTCGGCCTGCGCCTGGGCAGGGACATCGCCGCCGATGAGGTGGTGGATGCGGCAGCGATGCAAGCCGCGATGGATGCGGTTGTGCCGCTCATAGAGGTCAATCGCCCCAGCTACCAGGAGCCGTTTAAAGTCGGTGCGCTGGCGATCATTGCCGACAACGGCGTGAATGCCGGTATGGTCGCCGGGGCGCCACAGGCCGGTATCTCCGGCGCTGCCCTGGCCGCGGCAAGAATCAGGGTAAGCCTGAATGGTGCAGTGGCAGGTGAAGGCAGTTTTGCGGATGCGGCTGATGACGTCTATGCTCAGCTGGCGTGGGCTGCTGACGCCCTGCGCAAGCGCGGGATAGCGCTGCGCGCGGGCCAGGTCTTTGCCACCGGCTCCTGCGCCGGTACTCAGGTAGTGACCGCAGGTGATCAATTAACGGCCGATTTTGGCCCCTGGGGCAGTCTGGCGGTAAGCGTTGCCTGATCATCGATAACAACTTTTTATGACGCCTGACGCCATAACTATGTAGTGATTCGCCGTGGGTATGGGATTATCCCTACCCACAGCAGTGTTTTATGCAGTCAGGTTTTACTGCAGTCTGTCTCGCAGACTGCGGTATGATTTTCATTGCCGATAACTTCAGATCCACGATAAGGAATATATTCTTATGAAAAGCAACGTAAAGACGCGTAGCAAACTCCTCAGCCACATGGTGTCTCTTGCCGTCGCCGGTTCAGCGATGGGACTGTCCGCCGCGGCTGTGGCGCAAGGCCCCAAGCTGGAAGAGGTCACGGTAACTGCGCAGAAGCTGACCGGTGACATTCAGGATATCCCTATCGCGATCACCAGTTTCACCAGCAATGACCTGGAGCAGCTGTCGTCTTCACAGGTAAAAGACATTGCGCGCCTGACGCCGGGGCTGACGTCTACTCCGGGCCCCAATGGGGGTAATGAAGGTCTGTTCTACATACGTGGTATTGGCCAGAACGATGGCAATGCGGCAACCGACCCCGGTGTGGGTACCTACCTGGACGGTGTTTACATTGGTCGTGCCACAGGTGCTTCCCTGGATACCCTGGACCTGCAGCAAATTGAAGTGCTGCGCGGGCCACAGGGCACCCTGTTTGGTCGTAACACCATCGGCGGTGCAATCAACGTCATGTCCAAGAAGCCTGACGTGGAAGCAACTTCCGGGCAGGTGAAAGCCAGCTGGATGGAACGTGACGGTTACAAGCTGCAATTCGCCGGCAACCTGCCTCTGGGCGATACCCTTGCCCTGCGTGTTACGGGAGTAGACAAGAAGCAGGACGGTTGGGGACGCAGCGTTTACACCGATGATACTTACGGCGACATCGATACAACGGCGGGTCGCGCCAAGCTGCTGTGGAATGCTACTGATGCACTGGAAGTCATGCTGTCGGTAGATGCCACCAAGGCGCGTGGAACATCACAGCCGACGATCCTCACAGCATCAGACACCAGCGGTGCTTCTCCGCTGGCAGTGCCCTTTCCTCCGGCGCTGGCCAACGAGCGTTCAGACGATATCTATAAAGTCTTCTCGTCCATTGACCCGAAGAATGATCTGGACGTGTGGGGCACTTCCCTGCACGTTAACTGGGATACAGACCTGATGCGCATTGAGTCGATTACGGCTTATCGCGACATGGAGTCGTTCACCACGCAGGACTTCGATGGTGGCGGTTTTGCGTTCTACGATAACTTCATGGACCAGGCGCAGGATCAGTTCAGCCAGGAACTGCTGTTTTCCGGTGTGGCGATGGACAACAAGCTCGATTGGCTGGTGGGCCTTTACTATTTCGAAGAAGAAGTTGATTACACCAACTCGATCAACCTGGGTACCAATACCAACCTGTTCCCGTTTTCATGGGAAAAGCTCGATGGCCGTGGACTGCGTAATAACCAGCGTTTCAATCTCGAAGTGGAAACGATGGCGGCGTTTTTTCACTTCAAGTATCGCCTGACTGACTCGCTGGCATTGACCGTTGGTGGTCGTTATAACGACGAGGAAAAAACCCAGAGCTTTGACTTCTTTATCGATAACACCGACAGCGTGTTCTCCTTTATCCCTGCACCGTTCCCCGGCAACCCCGCGTGGCCCAACCCGGGCTATGTGCAACTATTTACGCCCGGTGTGATTACCCCGACACTGTCGCCGGATAACCCCTTCCTGCCGGCCAATGTGCCTACAACGTACAATGAAAGCTGGGGCAAGTTCACGCCCAAGGTGGTGCTGGATTGGGAAGCCGGTGAAAACATGATGGTCTACCTCAGCTATGCCGAGGGCTTCAAGAGCGGTGGCTGGAACGGTCGTCCACAGGATACCTTTGCAGAGGTACCCACCTACGAGCCGGAAGAAGTCTCAACTTATGAGATCGGCATTAAATCTGAGTGGATGGACCAGCGCCTGCGCTTTAACGGCGCCTACTTCTATTCTGATTATGAAGATATCCAGCTGCTGGTGTTGAACCCGGGGTCGGGTTTCTTCGAAACAGACAACGCGGCCAAGGCCGAGCTGCAGGGTATCGAACTGGATGTGAACTACCTCCTCACCGAGAACCTGCAGGTGATGTGGACAGGTACCTGGACGGATACCGAGTACTCCGAACTGGACTTGTCTGCGCTGATCTCGGGTATCGACGAGGACGATATGTTCCCGCTGACCCCGGAGTACACCACCAGCCTGAGCATGCAATACACGGCAGACCTGGGTGACAATGGTTCGGTGATCCTGCGCGGTGATTACACCTGGCAGGATGATATCGCCTATGGTGCCGCCAACGGGCAGTATGAAGTTGAAGGCGACTACGGCTTGCTGAACATGCGCCTGACCTGGGAGTCTCCATCCAAAACCTGGGCGGTCGCCGGCTATGTGCTTAACGCGACTAATGAAGAGTACTTCTCCAATGGCCAGGACGTGGTCAATGGGCTGGGAGTTGCGTTCTCCGGTGTGGGCGCTCCCCAGGAGTTCGGTCTCGACGTGATGTACTCGTTCTGAGGAAGCGGTCTGCCATTACTGTAGTGCTGTGGACTGAATGTGGCCGGGTATCCCCCGGCCACGTGTTTGTTGAGACAAGCAGCTCTACTGGCGTTGTCAGATGAAGCCGGCGCTAGCCAGAATACAAGTGCAGGATACACAGGGGCTGCAGTGGGCCCTGGTCTCTGCCGGCAGATTCACACTGCTCGATTGCGCTGGCCTGGATGACAGGAGCGTCATCGCTGCCTTCGTTGAAGGCGGGCTCGTTGCACGACAATTGTCGCTTGAGATGGGATTGGACGAGGCTGTAATGGCTGTTCCGTTGCCTGCAGGCGCAGCCCTGTATGGTGTAGGCCTCAACTACGCGGATCATGCGAAAGAGGTGGGCCGGGAGGTGCCAGAAGAGCCGCACTTTTTTCTCAAGGCACCCGGGTCCGTTGCCGCCAGCGGAGCGCCATTAGTGCGACCGCGCTTCGATGCAACGCTGGATTATGAAGGCGAACTGGCCGTAGTTATCGGCAAAACCTGCCGTTATGTGCCCGAGTCGCGCGCAGAGGAAGTCATCGCCGGATATGCCGTGTGCAACGATGTCACGCTGCGCAGCCTGGCAAGGCCCCCCACGCTGCTGCTGGCCAAGAGTGGGCCATCAATGGGCGTTGTCGGGCCATGGATACAGCCCTTGCCGATGCAGCATGCAGCGGATCTGCAGCTGCAAACCTGGGTGAACGATGAGCTCAGGCAGGATTCAGGTTCCGCGCAGATGGTACACAAGATACCCCGCCTGGTAGCGCGGTTGTCGCGTGCCATCACTCTGCGCCCGGGCGATGTGATCGCCACCGGTGCGCCGTTTGGGTCGGGGGTGAGTTTTGATCCGCCGCGCTATCTGCGCGCCGGTGATCGTGTTCGAGTGCGCCTGCAGGATGTGGGCGAAGTGGAAAATACCGTCATGGATGAACAACTGCCGCAAGGCATTGATTATGGCGCTTGTCGCTGATACCGGAGCTGAGATGTCCAGTCGTTATATCCGTTCGGAAACCCGTGTTTCAATGGCGATCAATACTGTCATATCAGGGCTGTTCGCATGGTTTCCCTTCCAGGGTGTGAGCACCGTGCCCCTGTGGGGCGGGATGGGCATGGTGGTGGATTTGCTGCCAACCGTATTCATGATCACTTTGATGACAGCAAATATCGAAACACTGCTAACGCGCAAACGGGTGCGCAGCGGCGAGCTTGCCGCAATGCCCGTGCCGCCGCGCTGGCAGTGGCTGCCGCGTAATGTGCTGTTGCGCGCGCTGGTATTGGGGCTGTTAATGACGGCTTTGCTCGTCCCCTTGATGACCGCACTGTTTTTAGTAACAGGCATTGAAAGCCTGCCGTATCCGGTGTTTTTCGCCTACAAGCTCGTATTTGGTGCACTGCTTGCGTTATTGATCACTCCGATCATCCTGCGCCGGGCGCTGGGTGATCAGCAGCAGTAAATGGCAAGCGTTTTGCTGTTACCATGTGTAGCAACGGGTTTGAATAAAAACAGGATGATCGGATGGATTCCAGGCGCTTACGACATTTTCTGGCGGTCTATGACTCGGGTAGTCTGGGGCAGGCAGCAGAAGAGATTCACCTCACCCAGCCAGCGCTGAGTAAGAGTATCCACCAGCTGGAGGATGAGCTGGATGTGCAACTGTTCGAGCGCACGCCCATGGGCGTCATCCCCACCGTATTTGGTGAGGCGCTGTCCCTGCATGCACGCCTGATCCAGTCTGAACTGAGAAACGCCAAGGCAGAGCTGCAGCGCCTGCAGGGCACTAACCAGGGCTTTGTTCGTGTCGGTATGGGACCCAGCAGCGCACCCTATATGATGCCTGAAGTCACCCGCGCGCTGCATGCCACGCACGATGGAATACGCCTGTCGGTAATAGAGGGTCTGGGCGGGCAGTTGATCCCGTCTGTGCGTCGCGGTGAACTGGATATGGCGGTCGGAACCTGGCCCGCAGTGAACGAGAAGGGCCTGATTTCCGAGACCCTGACCACAGACAGCATGTGCCTGGTGGTGCGCTCGCAGCACCCGCTGGCCGGCACTGTAGTGAATGTGGGCATGCTGCAGGATTGTGCGTGGATGCTGCCGCCGCACCCGCAGTTCTGGCGTGAGCGTCTGGATCAGCACTTTTTTGATGCGGGCCTGGCAGCGCCTGATCCTCTGGTAGTGAGCAATTCCAGCACCTATATCAAGCAGATGCTGTTGTCGGAGGATCTGGTCAGTTACCTGCCCCGACAGCTGCTCAAGGAAGAAATACGCGGCGGTCAGATCGTGGTGCTGGAGGGCGACGGCATCAAACATGATATCGAGGTGACTTTGACGTATCGGGAGCGTGCAGTGATTACCCCGGCGTGTCGCGAGTTTATCAACCTGCTGCGCGAGACCGTTAACCGTGATCACGCCCAGTAAACAGGAGTGGTCGCGGGCCTTGTCGCTCCACGGGAGCCTGGGCCGTGCCCTGGCCGTGGCGCTGTTGTGCTTATTGCCGCTGGGTTGTGGTAAACCCGATCCGGGGCTGGTAACGGCTTTCCCCGAACCTCCCCCGGCTCCAACAGTGGACGCATCGCGCCCGAATATCCTCCTGATCCTGGTGGATGACCTGGGTTTTACCGATCTGGGTTTCACCGGAAGTGAAATCCGCACGCCCAATATCGATGCCCTGGCGGCCCAGGGCACGTTCCTCAGCGGACTGCACGCAACACCGACCTGCTCACCCACCCGCGCTGCACTGATGAGTGGCGTTGAGCCGCACCTGGCCGGGCTGGGGACCATGGCGCATGGCGTGCAGCCCAACCAGAAAGGGCTGCCAGGCTATGAGGGTTACCTCAATGATCGCGTGGTGAGTATCCCTACATTGCTGCGAGACGCTGGCTATAACACGGCGATGGCGGGCAAGTGGCACCTGGGCGCGGGGCCGGGGCAAATGCCTGGTGCGCGCGGTTTCCAGCGTTCCTTCAGCATGATGCCCGGCGGCGCCAGCCACTTTGCCGACGCAGCGGGGCTGACAGTGTTTGAGCGCAAGGTGACGTACTTTGAAGATGATCAGCCGGTCAGCCTGCCAGCGGACTTTTTCTCTACCACTTTTTATACCGACAAAATGATTGCCTACCTGCAACAGATGCAGGGCAGCGACCGGCCGTTTTTCGGCTACGTCGCCTACACTGCCCCCCACTGGCCGCTGCAGGCGCCCGATGATTATCGCGATCGGTATCGCGGGCAGTATGACGAAGGTTACGAAGCCCTGCGGCAGCAGCGGATTGCTGCGGCTCGAGCCAGGGGTTTGTTTCCCCAGGATGCGCCGGTAGCAGATCTGCCGGCTTTTATCCCGAGCTGGGATACGCTGGAGGCCGATGACAGGCAGCGCTCAGCGCGCAGCATGGAAATTTATGCGGCAATGGTGGAGCAGCTCGATGCCCAGATAGGCCGCCTGCTGGATGCACTCAGGGCAACGGGGCAGTATGACAACACGCTGATTGTTTTCACCTCGGATAACGGGCCAGAGGGCAATGATATCGGTCAGTTGGTATTAAACCGTTTCTGGCTGCCGCTGGCTTTCGACAACAGCCTGGAAAATATGGGCAGGGAGAATTCCTACGTCTGGTATGACGCGGGGTGGGCCAGCGCCAGTGCCGGCCCGTTCCACCTGTACAAGTCGTTTACCGCAGACGGCGGTATTCGTGTGCCCACCGTGCTCAAGTTACCGGCCTCGGTGTCCGGCTCAATGCAGGCAGACCAGCGTTTTACCATGATGGATCTGGCGGCAACGCTGTTGGATGTGGCAGGCGTAGAGCATCCCGGTCAGCAATATCGCGGCAAGCAGGTACTGCCGCTGTCCGGTCGCTCGCAGTGGCCACTCTGGAACGGTAGCGCGTCGCCCGGTGAGACCGCTGCGCTGGTGATGGAACTGTTTGGCAGGCGCATGGTGAAGCTGGGCGATTTCAAGGCGGTATATGTGCCGCCACCCTTTGGTGCCGGCAGGTGGCAGCTGTATGACGCTGTACAGGACCCGGGCGAAGTGCACGACATCGCCGCGCAACATCCACAGGTGATGCAGCAGGTGCAGCAGCAGTGGCAACAGTATGTTGCCGACAATGGCGTGATCCTGCCGGAGGGTGATGGCGCCTATGTAGTGCCACCCGCCACTGCCACGCGTTAATTCCCGCTTCGCTCATCTGTAATAACCCGCAGTTATGACGTCAGGAGGCGAACCCATGTCTCCTGCCTTGCCCGCGCTGCTATGATCTTCAGCTGGTAATTGTCAGAGGCGTAGCCAGTTGTGACGGGTTGCGCTCCCGCTTTGGAGTTGTTGCATGCTGAATCCCACACTCGTAGAGGACACGTTCGCCAGGGATAGACTGCCCCCCGAAGATCAGTGGCCCGACCTTATCAATCTCGATCGTTTCAACTACCCGTTGGAGCTCAATTGCGTCCATGAACTGCTGGACAAGGCCGTGTCTGAAGGGCATGGCGCGCGTCCCTGCCTGCGCTCGGACAGCCTCAACTGGACCTACGAAGAGACCCTGGCGCAAGTCAATCGCATCGCCAATCTGCTGGTTACCGAACTGGGTTTGCGCAGTGGCGAGCGGGTGATGCTCGGTGGACCCAACAGCGTGATGATGGCGGCTTGCTGGCTGGCGGTGGTCAAGGCGGGTGGCGTTGCGGTGGCAACAATGTCGTTGTTGCGCGCAGGCGAGCTGGCGGTGATTGCCGACAAGGCGCAGGCGCGTATCGCGTTGTGCGACACCGTCGTCGCAGCGGAATACGAAGGCGCCGTGGTTCTTTCAGATGCGCTGCAGCAAAGTTTGAGTTTTAATGAAGGAGATCTGGAAGCCAGGGCCGCCGCTTGCCCGGACGATTTTGGGGCGGCTCGCACCAGCGCCGACGATGTCTGCCTGATCGCGTTCACCTCCGGTACAACGGGCGTACCCAAGGGATGTATCCACTTCCACCGCGAAATTATGACCATCTGCCGCACGATTTGCGATGAGCTGTTGCGGCCGACCAGCGACGATGTCTTTATCGGCAGCCCGCCGCTTGCCTTTACTTTTGGTCTGGGTGGCCTGCTGCTGTTTCCCCTGTACGCCAGGGCCTCGGCCGTGATGCTGGAAAAGCCGGCCCCCGCCAGCCTGGCCAGCGCCATCGATCGCCATGGCGCTACCCTGTGTTTCACCGCTCCCACTGCCTACCGAGCCATTTTGCAGGACAAAGAGCAATACTCGCTGGCGTCGCTGCGGCAAACCATTTCTGCCGGTGAAACCCTGCCGCGCGCAACCTACGACGCCTGGCTGGAGCACACCGGGCTGCGCATGATAGACGGCATCGGCGCGACCGAGCTGCTGCATATCTTCATCTCGGCCGCCGGTGACGACGTTCGCCCCGGCGCGACGGGCAAGCCGCTGCCCGGCTGGGAGGCGCGTGTGGTGGATGAGCAGGGCAATGAAGTTGCCGATGGCGAGGTGGGACGGCTGGCCGTGCGCGGCCCCATCGGCTGTCGCTACCTGGACGACGAGCGTCAGCTGAAGTATGTGGCCGACGGCTGGAACCTCACGGGCGATGCTTACCTGCGAGACAGCGAGGGCTATTTCTGGTTTCAGTCGCGCGCTGACGACATGATCATTTCTGCGGGCTACAACATCGGTGGGCCTGAGGTGGAAGATGCCTTGCTGAAGCACGACGCTGTGAGCGAGGCGGCCGTGGTGGCGTCTCCTGACGCCGAGCGTGGCTCCATCGTGAAGGCCTTCGTGGTGCTGGCGGCGGGTTTCAGCGGCGATGACGAGCTGGTCGAGGCGCTGCAGCGACACGTGAAAGCGACGATTGCGCCCTACAAGTACCCGCGTGCGGTGGTATTTGTCGACACCCTGCCCAAAACCGGCACCGGAAAAATACAGCGCTTCAAATTACGCGAACAGGAGCAGCGCTTGGCGTTACAATAGCGGTTTCGGTTAACGGTTTTTGCGAGGAGCGACGCAATGGTAACGGCGATTATTCTGCTTGAGGTTGAGCGCGGTAAAGTGAACGAAGTGGGCGAACGGTTGGCCGCGATAGAAGGGGTTACCGAGGTATTTTCAGTCGGTGGCCGCTATGATCTGGTGGCCATGGTGCGCGTCGCCAGCAATGAAGGCCTCGCCGCGTTGGTCAATACCACGCTGGCGGCGGAGCAGGACATCACGCGCACTGAGTCATTGATCGCCTTTGAGGTGTTCTCGCGCCACGATCTGGATGCCATGTTTTCTATCGGAGCCTAGCGCTATCGCCAGAAAAGCTCGGGAGCGCGCCGCTTCAGGCGCCCTGCGCAATAATGACCTGAACGTCTGCAGCGTCCTCACGAATTTTGCGCGCCAGCTGGTACTCAGGTGAGTGATACCAGGCGTTCGCGGCGTCCATGTCCGGCCATTCGGTGACGATCATATAGGCCACTTCCCGGCCTTCTTTTACCTCCAGAGGGCCGGGGCGAATCACGACGCTGCCACCGTACTCGGCAACCGTAGGGTGGGCCTGCTTGCGATAGGCGAGGATTTTTTCCTCATCGAATACCTGCAGGTAGTTGAAGATGACATACGCTGCCATGGGAGACTCTCAGTAGTTTTTCGGTAACAGGCCGGTGACTTTGCGTTCCTGTCGGCGCTGGCCCACAGAGACGGTGAGGCGTGACACGCAGATGAGCTTGTCCTCGTGGTACACGCGCACTTCCCAGATGTGGGTTAAAAATCCGATGTGGATTGGTTTGGCCACACCCTTCACATAGCCGCTGCGCGCGCTGGAAATATGGTTGGCGTTGACTTCAATGCCCACCGCAAAGTGCTTGTCGACATCAATGCAGGCATAGGAGGCCGCGCTGCCCAGTGTCTCAACCAGCAGCACCGTGGCGCCACCGTGCAGCAGCCCATAGGGCTGGGTGGTGCGAGAATCCACCGGCATGGTTGCCGCGATATAGTCATCGCCGACTTCGGTGACGCGAATCCCCAGGTGTGCGATGGCGCAGCCCTGGTGAATGTCATTGAGTACCTGCGGCGTGGGACGCTTGAACCAGATATTCTGTGGCTCGTCGTCTGCGCCTTCCTTGCTGCGACTCACGATGCTGCCTGCGCGGCGCTGTTCAGCGTGTTCTTGTCGAAGCCGGCAATCTGCTTGTATTGATCTGCGACGGCCTGCAATTCATCCTGGCTTATCACATCGTCAATGTTGTCGAAACCGTGTGGCGCGCGATCCTCCGCCATCTGCATCACCTGCTCCGGGCCATTGCCGCGATTGGCCAGCACGATGGCCGCGACTTTCGGGCGACGCTCGGCGTCGTAAGCCTTGAATGCCGACGCCGGGTCGCTGTGCTGTTGCAGCATGCGCGTCATGCAGGCGGCATCCAGTATGCCCTGGGAGGCACCGTTGGAGCCGATGGGATACATTGGGTGAGCCGCGTCTCCCAGCAGCGCGACATGGTCGAATACCCAGCTGTCGACGGGGTCGCGATCAACCATGGGAAACTCGAAAATGGACGACGCGTTGCGAATCATCTGCGGGATATCAAGCCAGTCAAACTTCCAGGATTCGAATTGCGGCAGGAAATCGTCCAGCACACCATGCCGGTTCCAGTCTTCGCGTGACATCAGTTCCTGCGGTTCGTAGCGCAGTTCCGCTATCCAGTTGGTGTAGGACTTGCCGCGCCGCTGGTGTTGTGCGCTGATGGGGTAACACACGAACTTCTGGTCCTGGTGGCCCGCCATGAACATGGAACTGCCGCTGAGGAACGGTTCGGACTCGGTGACGCCGCGCCATAAAATTGCGCCGTTCCACACCGGCATGCCTTCGTTGGGGTAGTGGATGGCGCGTACGCGGGAGTGGATGCCGTCCGCGGCGATGACGCAGTCCGTTTCGTGGCTGCCCACTGACTCGCCGGATTTGCGGTCGATGAAGTGCAGCTTTACCCGGCCATCGCCGGTGGTTTCGTAGTCCTGCAGGTGATGGCCGCAGCGCAGCCTGTCTTCGCCCAGGCGCTCCTGCACAGTGGTCAGTAACAGGTTTTGCAGTTGCCCACGGTGAATGGAGAATTGCGGCCAGTGATAGCCTGCGGCAAGGCCGCGCGGTTCGCGCCAGATTAACTGTCCGAACTTGTTGAAGTAGCACAGTTCAGAGGTTTCCACGGCAATTTCGCGCAAGCCGGGCAGCAGGTCGATCTCTGTGAGTTCACGCACGGCGTGTGGCAACACGTTGATGCCGACACCCAGTTCACGCAGTTCGTCGACACTTTCAAAGATACGGCAGTCGATGCCCGCCTTGTGCAGCATCAGCGCAGTGGTGAGTCCGCCGATGCCGCCGCCAATAATCGTTACTTCCACGCCAGAGTCCTCTTTTAATAGTGTTTGTCAGGGCGTTTTTCCGGATCGGGACTATAGCATGACGATTCAGCGGCCTGAACCTCTGTAGCGCTTGCGTCAGCTTTGCTGATGCGTGTGGCGAAACTCCCGGGGCGAGATCTTGCAGCGCTGGGTAAAAAAACGCGTGAAGTAGGCGGGATCGGAAAATCCCAGTTGGTCAGACAGTTCAGCAATCGTCATCACGGTGTAGATGAGCGAGCGCCGGGCTTCCAGCAAGAGTCGCTCATGAATGACCTGCAGTGCGGTCATGTTCGCAGCGCGTCGGCAGACGCCGTTGAGGTGTGCGGTGGTAATGCCCAACTGTGCTGCGTAGGCGGTGAGCGGCCAGTGCTCGCGAAAACGCGCTTCAACCAATGCCTGGAACCGAGTAAACCAGGCAGTGTTGCGGTCCATAACGGGCTGCCGTGCCTGCTGGTTGCGGCGCGCGATAGTCATTAACAGAATGCTGCTAAGGGACAGCAGCATGAGATCGCGCCCCTGTGCCTGCGCGCTGTACTCCTCAACGATCTGCCCGATCAGGGCAGAGACGCGGTCGTTCTCAGCGTGCAGCTCGAACACGTCAGGTGCCTGCAGCACGGCCTGCAACGGCGGTTGATCTTGCGCCAGCTGGTCGATGAGCGGCGACGCCAGGGTCAGTACATGCCCCGCAACATCGCCGCTGAAGCGAAAGGCATGCACGCAGAGCTTTGGTGCCAGCACCAGGCAGGGGCCGGTGAGCTTGAGTTGCCGATTGTCCAGCTGCGTTTGCGCGTTGCCTGATACCAGGTGCAGCAGTTGCGTGGCGCCCTGGTGGCGATGCGGTTTGATTTCCCAATCGTGCTGGCGGCTGCGGTGTGCAATGGTCTCGCAGTGCAGCAGGTCCGGTGTTGGCCAGTCTGAGGTTTCGCCGTACAGGTTGAATACGGGGATAACCGCGGCGCCCTGAGGCATTACTTTTTTCATCGAGATAGTTTCCAAAAGTACAATTTATAGTGGCAAATATGCCTTATAAAGTCCATGGCACTTGTTAAAAATGTAAGTCATGGGCTGCACCTCATGCGGCCGCCTTGTCGGGCTTACAGGAGATAAAACTATGCGGACAAAAGTGGCGATTATTGGCGGCGGCCCCTCCGGCCTGCTGTTGGGGCAACTGCTGCACAATCGCGGTATCGATAACGTGATACTGGAGCGCCAGAGTGGTGATCACGTATTGAGCCGCATTCGGGCCGGCGTGCTGGAACAGGGCTTTGTAGACCTGATGCGTGAGGCGGGTGTGTCGGAGCGCATGGATGCCGAGGGCCACGTGCACCAGGGTTTTGAGATTGTATTTGACGGGCGCCGCGAGCGTATCGACATGGCACAACTCACCGGTGGCGATACAGTGCTGGTCTACGGCCAGACCGAATTGACCAAGGATTTGATGGAGGCCAGGCAAGAATCCGGTGCCCCGATCCATTACGACGCAGACAATGTGCAGTTGCACGACCTGGAAAGTGAGCATCCCTGGGTGTCGTTTGAACAGGGGGGTGAGACGCTGCGCTTGGACTGTGACTATGTTGCCGGTTGCGACGGTTTCCACGGGGTATCGCGCAAGAGTATCCCTGCCGATGTGCTGCGCGAGTATGAGCGCGTGTATCCGTTCGGCTGGCTGGGCCTGCTGTCTGATACCCCGCCGGTATCAGAAGAGTTGATCTACGCCAAGCACGAGCGCGGTTTTGCCCTGTGCAGCATGCGCTCCAGCACGCGCAGCCGCTATTACGTGCAGGTGTCGCTGGATGACAAGGTTGAGGACTGGTCTGATGATCGCTTTTGGGATGAGTTGAAATCCCGCCTGCCCGCCGATACGGCAGCGCAATTGGTGACAGGCCCTTCAATCGAAAAAAGCATTGCCCCGCTGCGCAGCTTTGTCACCGAGCCGATGCAGTATGGCCGCCTGTTTCTGGCGGGCGACGCTGCGCATATTGTGCCGCCCACGGGTGCCAAGGGGCTCAACCTGGCGGCCAGCGACATCGCGACGCTCTACAGCCTGATGACAAAGGTGTACGAGGAAGGACGTACGGATCTGATTGAGCGCTATTCGCAGACCTGTCTGCGCCGTATCTGGAAGGCGGAACGCTTCTCCTGGTGGATGACCACGCTGCTGCACAAGCTGGAGGATGATGCCTTCGACCAGAAAATCCTTAACGCTGAGCTGGATTACTTCCTGGGCAGCGAGGCCGGCCGCAAGACCATTGCGGAAAACTATGTCGGCCTGCCGTTCGATACCCTGGAATAATGCCCGGAGGTGATTGCTGATGACCTGGCAGCCACATGATTACGACGCCATTGAGGGCACCTACGTGTTCGACGGCCAGCGTTCCAGTAGCGGCTACGCCCTGAACAAAATGGCCTATTCGTTCAACGACGCGGCAAACCGCGAGGAATTCGCGCGCGACATGGAGGCTTATTGTCGCAAGTACAAACTGCCGGATGATGCTCGCGAGGCGGTACTGGCCGGAGACTTCCTGACCTTGTTGCGTCTTGGCGGGAATATTTATTACCTGGCCAAGATCGCTATTTTTCACGGTTTGAGCGTGCAGGACGTGGGGGCGCAGATGAGTGCGATCAGCACGCAGGATTTCCAGCAGCGCCTGCATGACAACGCCGGTGATGTGCGGCAGACCCTGGCTCGGCGAGGAGGGTTCTTCGATGGCTGAACTGGTTGGCGGAGTCACCACCTCGCATATCCCGGCGATCGGTAATGCCATCAGCCAGGGGTTGCAGGACGAACCCTACTGGCAGCGTTTTTTTCGCGGTTACGGGCCGGTACGAGACTGGCTGGCGCAGGTAAAGCCGGATGTGGCCATCGTGGTGTACAACGACCACGGGCTGAATTTTTTCCTCAACAACACGCCGACCTTTGCCATGGGTGCTGCGGCCAGTTATCACAATGCGGACGAAGGCTGGGGGCTGCAGACGCTGACGGATTTCAGCGGTGACGCGCCGTTCTCGTGGCACTTGATAGAGTCCCTGGTCGGTGCAGATTTTGACCTGGCGATCTGCCAGGAAATGCTGGTGGATCACGGCGTCTGCGTGCCGATGAACCTGCTGTGGGGTGACCACGACAGCTGGCCGGTCAAGCTGGTGCCGCTGGCCGTCAATACGGTGCAGCATCCGCTGCCCACGGCGGCGCGTTGCCATGCGCTGGGTAAGGCGCTTGGCGATGCCATCCGCAGCTACCCCGAGGACATGCGCGTTGTGGTGGTGGGTACCGGAGGTATGTCTCACCAGCTGCAGGGCGAGCGTGCGGGGATCATCGATGTCGAGTTCGATCTCGAATGCATGGATAAAATCATTGACGACCCCGTCGCCTTTACCCGTTTTACCAACACCGAAATCATGGCGCGAGCGGGCACCGAGGGCATTGAAACCATTATGTGGCTGGTGATGCGTGGTGCGCTTACCGACCAGGTTCGCGTGGTGCACAAGCACTATCACGCGCCCATCTCCAATACCGGGGCCGGTGTGCTGGTGCTGGAGAATGCGCAGTAGATAACCCCTAATCAGGCCGTTTTGATGAAAAGCAATGACATCGAAGGGCGCTGCCTGATCTAGACTGTGGTGGGGTGAAATCGGCCCGATGCGATCTGTTGGCGCTTGTGTGAGCCCGACGGTATTCACTTGAACACAGGACCACGCGCTCAATGGACACATACCGCCCGCCACTGGATGACATTCGATTCGCCATTACCCGGCTGGCAGACTTTGCCGCGATAGAAGCACTGCCCGTCTTCAGTGATATCAATGAGGAGCTGGTCGGCACTGTGCTGGCCGAAGCCGGGCGCCTGTTTGCCGAACAACTCGCGCCGCTGAACAGGGTGGGCGACACCCGGGGGCTCACATTGCGCGATGGCGCCGTGATCATGCCGGAGGGTTTTGCCGCGTTCTATCGCCAGTTGGTGGAGGGCGGCTGGATATCATTGCCGTTTCCCGCCGAAGAGGGCGGGCAGGGGTTTCCCTCGGTAGTGAACTTCGCCATCGTGGAAATGATGCAGTCGGCGAACATGGCGTTCAGCATGTGTCCGCTGCTGGCCTCCGCCGCCGTGGCCACCTTGCGCAGTTTTGCCGATGACGAGGTTCGCGCGCGCTTCATACCGCCGTTGGTCTCAGGGCAGTGGGCGCCGACCATGGCGCTGACAGAGCCACAATCCGGCTCTGATCTTTCCGGTATCACCACCAAAGCGCAGCGCAATGGCGATCACTACCTGCTGCGCGGCCAGAAAATGTTCATCAGCTATGGTGACCATGACATGGCGGACAATATCGCCCACCTGGTGCTGGCGCGGCTGCCTGACGCCCCTGAGGGCGTGAAAGGCATCTCCCTGTTTGTCGTGCCCAAATATCGCCTTGATGAGAAGGGGCAGCCCACCACACGCAATGACGTGTCCGTGGTATCGCTGGAGCACAAGATGGGCCTGCTTGCGAGCCCGACCTGTGTGCTCAGTTTCGGTGATGACAGCGGCGCCGAAGGCTATCTGGTGGGGCAGGAAAACAACGGCCTGGCCTGCATGTTCACCATGATGAACCATGCGCGGCTGCAGGTGGGTATGCAGGGCGCGGCGCTCACCGAGCGCGCCTTTCAGCACGCCCTGGCCTATGCGCAGGAGCGGCGGCAGGGGCGGGTGCCGGGGCACAGTGGCACAGCACTGATCGCAGAGCACGCCGATGTGCGGCGCATGCTGTTGATGATGAAGGTCGGCGCGCAGTCAATGCGCAATCTGATCTATGTCACGGCGGGTACCATGGACCTTGCTGAGCACGGCAGCGAGGCGGAGCAGCGCAAGCAACACGGCCGCCGACTGGAACTGCTGACGCCCGTGGTGAAAGGCTGGTGTACCGAGTTTTGCCAGGAGCTGGTGGGCCTTGCGGTTCAGGTATACGGTGGCATGGGGTTTGTCAACGAAAGCGGCGTGTCGCAGTATATGCGGGATGCGCGGGTTATCACGATTTATGAAGGCACCAGTGGAATACAGGCGGCCGACCTGGTGGGTCGTAAAGTGCTCAGGGACGGTGGCGCTGCGCTGGCTGACCTGGTGCTGGCGATGCGCGGCGATATCGACGCCGCGCCGCAGCAGTCTGGCGATCAGGCGGCACGCTTTGGTGAAGCGGTGGATGAACTGGAGTCCGCGACAGAAGCGCTGCTCGCGCTGCAGAGCGAGCAGGTCAGCGCCGTGGCGTTTTCATTTATGATGTTGACCGGCACAGTGGCTGCTGGGTGGCAGATGCTGCGGGCAGCGCAATTGCAGCAGCAACAGGTGTCGTCACTGGATTTTTATCTCGACTTCATCCTGCCGCGCGCCTTTGAGCATGCGCGGGTAGTGCGTTCCGGCGGGGCCAGCGTACAGGCGTTTCCGGCAGCGGCGCTGGCCTGACTCTGGCGATGGACTGATCCGGGAGTTAGCCTGATTAATTGCAAGCAAGGGTGTAGCAATGAGCGATAACACAGGTTTGTCTGCACATATCGACCACAGCCCGATGACGCGCTTTCAGGTCAACGCTATCGCCGTCTGTCTCATTATCAATATGATGGACGGCTTCGATGTGCTGGTGGTGGCCTTCACTGCACCCTCCATCGCCGCTGACTGGGGGCTTTCCTCCACCGCCATTGGCAGTCTCCTGAGCGCTGGCCTGGTCGGCATGACGCTGGGCTCACTGCTGATAGGGCCGCTGGCGGATCGCTTCGGCCGCCGGCCCCTGGTGTTGGCCTGCCTGGTCGTTATCAGCGCGGGCATGGTGGCCTCGGCATTCACGCAAAGCGTCAATCAGCTGCTGCTGATGCGGCTGGTGACGGGGCTGGGCATCGGCGGCATTCTGCCCAGCCTCAATACCATCGTTTCTGAATTTTCATCCCTGCGCTGGCGCAGTTTTGCGGTGAGCTGCCTGCAGGCGGGCTACCCCATCGGGGCTACCGTGGGTGGTGTGCTGGCGGCCCTGCTGATTGGCATATACGGCTGGCGCGCGGTGTATCTCAGTGCCGGCCTGGCTTCAACGGTGATGATCGCGATCGTGTGGCGCCAGTTGCCCGAATCCATGGATTACCTGTTGCATCGACGCCCGTCCGGCGCGCTGGACAAGGTGAACCACCTGCTCAGCAAAATCGGCCGGCCCACAGTGGATGCCCTGCCGGCCGTGGAGGCGCAGGCGGTGGCGCAAAAAACGGGTTATGCCGATCTGTGGGCGACGCCTGCATTGCGCGTGACAACGTTGGTGCTCAGCGTGGCGTTTTTTATCGTCATGCTGAGCTTCTATTTCGTGCTGAGCTGGACACCCAAAATTCTGGTGGACGCGGGCATGTCCACCACACAGGGTATCTCTGGCGGCATCATCCTCAACCTGGGCGGCATCGTCGGGTCTGTTTTGCTGGGCTATATTTCATCGCGCTGGGCGATCAGTAAATTGATCGCCGTTTACATGGTGGTCACCGCGGTGCTGATGCTGCTGTTTGCCAATGTCTCCAGCTTCAATATCACCACCTTGACCCTGGCGTTGGCGCTGGGATTTTTTATCTTCGGTTCCATGGTCGGGTTGTATGCATTGTCACCGCACCTGTATCCGGCGCGCAGCCGCGCTGCCGGCTTGAGTATCGCCATTGGGGTCGGCCGCATTGGCGGTGTGACCTCGCCACTGGTCGCCGGCTACCTGTTCGATCACGGCTGGGCGCAGCAGGATGGTTTTATGGTATTTGCGGTACCGCTGCTGGTGTCCATGGTGGCGGTACTGGTTTTGGGCAGAAGCCTGCAGGCGCCCAGGGTGGCATCTGCAGGCGCTTGAATAACACTGGGTAAATGAGGAGGTAAGATGAAAGTTGCATTAGCCGGTCCCGGCGCATTTGGTATTAAACACCTTGATGGCATCGCCAATATCGATGGCGTGGAAGTGGTGGCGCTGGTGGGGCGCACGCTGGAAAAAACCCAGGCAGTTGCGGACAAGTACCAGGTCGCGATGGCCACCACGGATCTGTCCGAAGCCCTGGCTCTGCCTGAGGTCGATGCGGTGATTCTCTGCACCCCGACGCAGCAGCATGCCAGCGAGGCGATACAGTGCCTGCGGGCGGGCAAACATGTGCAGGTGGAGATTCCGCTGGCCGATTCCTGGGCAGAAGCTGAATCAGTTGACGCCGCGCAGCGCGAGTCCGGCAAGGTTTGTATGGTGGGGCATACCCGCCGTTTCAATCCATCGCACCAGTGGGTGAAAAAACGCATTACCGCGGGTGAGCTGGCCATCCAGCAAATGGATGTGCAAACCTATTTTTTCCGCCGCAGCAACACCAATGCCCTGGGGGAACCGCGCTCCTGGACTGATCACCTGCTGTGGCATCACGCTGCGCATACGGTGGATTTGTTCCAGTACCAGACCGGCGAAGAGGTGGTCGCGGCCAATGTGCTGCAGGGGCCGCTGCACCCGGAACTGGGTATCGCCATGGATATGTCTATCCAGATGCAGACCACCTCCGGCGCGTTGTGCACCTTGTCGCTGTCGTTCAATAACGACGGCCCGCTGGGGACCTTCTTCCGCTATATCTGTGACAACGGGACTTACATTGCGCGCTACGATGACCTGGTCGACGGCCGTGAGAATGCTATCGATGTGACCAATGTGGATGTTTCCATGAACGGTATCGAGCTGCAGGACCGGGAGTTCTTCGCCGCTATCAAAGAGGGCAGGGAGCCCAACTCGAGTGTGGCGCAGGTGTTGTCGTGTTATCGGGTGCTGCACGAACTGGAGCAGCAGCTGTCCGCAGGCTAGGGAGGTCACTATGCAAACGCGCAGGATAGGCACGCAGGAGCTACCCGCCATCGGCCTGGGTTGCATGAACCTCAGTCATGCCTACGGTACGCCGCCGGATCAGCAGCAGGCCACGCAACTGTTGCACCGCGCCTATGACCTGGGCGTCAGGCATTTTGATACCGCCGCCCTGTATGGTTTTGGCCGCAATGAAACACTGGTCGGTGAAGCCATGAAGGCGCATCGTGCGGATATTTTCCTGGCCAGCAAGTGCGGCATGACCGGGGTAGACGGCAAGCGCGTCATCGATGGTCGCCCGGCGACCCTGAAGGCGACGCTGGATGAGGCGCTGCGCCGCCTGCAAACCGATCACATCGATCTGTACTACCTGCATCGCTGGGACCAGTCTGTGCCGGTTGAAGAGAGCATCGGCGCCATGGCCGATATGGTGCGTGCCGGCAAGGTCGGTGCGCTGGGGTTATCGGAAGTCTCCGCAAACACCCTGCGCCGGGCCCACGCCGAGTATCCGATCGCGGCGGTGCAGACCGAATATTCATTGTGGACGCGCAATGCGGAAATTGCGGTGCTGGATGCCTGCCGTGAACTGGGCGCCGCCTTTGTGGCCTTCTCGCCACTGGCTCGCGGGTTCCTCAGCGGCGCGGTGACAGACACCGCTCAGTTTGAAGAAAAGGATATCCGTCGCAATATGCCGCGCTTCCAGGCGCCGCACTTTGCAGCCAACCAGGCCTGGTTGGAGGAATTCAGCGCGCTGGCGCAAGAGGCCGAATGCAGCATGGCCCAGCTTGCCCTGCACTGGTTATTGCGCGATGAGGTGGTAGTGCCTATCCCCGGAACGACGTCTATCGCACATCTGGAAGACAATGTAGCGGCGCAGCGCGGTGAGGTGAGTGCCGAGATCCTGCGCCGGGCAGGGGAGCTGGTGAGTCGCGAACGCGTGTCCGGCCCGCGCTACCCTCAGGCGACTCAGGCTGAGATCGATACGGAAGAGTGGGAGCAGTAACAGTCAGTGCTTGCCGGCGCGGCGATGCTACGTCAGGCCACTGTCTGCAACGTCGGCCAGTTGCTGCCTTTTTTTCCAGTCGCTGGGTGATAGTCCGTTGAGCTGGCGGAACGCGGTGGAGAATGTACTCAAATCCGAATAGCAGAGCATCTCTGCCAGTGCTGTGAGCGATCCATTGGATTGGAGTAAGTACTGTCTGGCGATATCGGAGCGCACTTCATCAAGCAGGTTCTGGTAGCTGGTATTGTGCGCCTTCAATTCCCGTTGCAAGGTCCGCTTGTTGACGGCCAGGTGCGCTGCCACCCTGTCGATGGCGCAGTCACCAACAGCCAGTGCCTGCCGGATCAAGTGCCGCACCTGGCCACAGTAATCGTTGGGGTAGCTGAGCTGCAGGAGACTCAAGTGTTGCTGCAATACCCGGTGCAACTCAGGATTGGCCTGGATGATGGGTGAATCAAGGGTATCTGCGTCAAAGGTCACCATCAGTGAGTCCCAATCAAAGATCATGGGGCAGTTGAATATCTTACGATAGGGCCGCAAGTCCCTGGGTTGCCCATGTGGAAAGTAAGCCACGTCAGGTGACCAGGTGGGATGCCAGAGAGTGCGCACCATGTTGAGCCCGATGCTCGCAGCGAGGTCCACCTGCTGCCAGGTGGATGCATAACCTTCCAGTTTGCAATTGAAGCTCCAGCGGGCAATACCGTCTTCGAGCTTCAGGCTGACGTTGGCGCCTTGATTGTGCTGCGAGAAAAATGTTGTCAGTTCGACCAGTGCGGTGCGCAGGTCAGGCGCATGCTGGATCACGAAGCCAACGGGCCCGAGGATATTGATCCCCTGATGTTGCGATAGATGCAGCCCAAAATGGGAGCAACCGGTCGCCTGTGCAGCCTCCTCAAGGAGCAGCAGGAATTTGTGGTATGACAGCCAGGCCTCGGTATCCTGCTCGATGTCATCATCCAGCCCGACGCGCCGCAGTATCTCCGCAGCATCGCCGCCCAGTTCTTCGACTGCGGCGTGAAAGCCGCCCAATGCTGAGGCGCGAACCAGATAATTTTCCATCGCTTTATCAGGCCTCGTTGGTGCATGCCCGCTCAGAACAAGGAAATGATCCCGAGTGGCAAATTCGGGTATGACGTGAATTCCAAACTTGTCGTCGCTAAATCCAAAGTAAGTCCTTTCCGTAGAGACTACCGTGGCGGGTCTGCAAATTCCATAACCTGAAGAGGAAAATAATAATATGGGCATAGTGATAGAGAAGAGTTGTGCAAACTCACCAGGTCTCTGCCATCGGGCGTTACCACTGGCTTTGGCAGCGTTGGTATCGGCCAATGGCGCTCAGGCCTTCGAGTTTGATACCGGGAATCCCGACTTCACTGTGCGGTGGGATAACACCTTCAAGTACAACCTGAAGATTCGCGCCCAGGAACTTGATCAAGACATCCCGGCAACTGGCGGTGCGCTGGCGCTGCTGGGTGATGACGCGGACCTTGGCTGGGAGCGCGGCGACGTGGTCAATAACCGCCTTGACGTGTTGTCCGAGATGGACATCGTCTGGAAAAGTAAATTCGGCGTACGTATCAGTGCTGCCGGCTGGTATGACCATGCCTATTCCGATGAGAATAACCATCCTGGGTACAACGAATATCTGGAAGCTGCTGCGGACAATGGCCTGTACGCAGACACCTGGGGCGCGCTGTCGTCGCGTCCGGGTGAACTTACCGACGACGCCAAAGAGATTCATTACCGGGGCGCGGAGATACTGGATGCTTTCGTCTTTGCCAACTTCAGCTTCGATAATGGCATCGGCGCAAGCGTCAGGGCTGGACGCCACGCGCTGTACTGGGGTAACAGCCTGTTGTTCAGCGGCGCGATTCACGGCATCGCCGGCGGCATGGCAACAATCGATGGTCAAAAGGCATTCAGCGTGCCAGGGACTGAAGCCAAGGAGCTGTTTCGTCCTACCAACAAGCTTTCGGGCACCGTGCAGCTCAGCCCGAACCTCAGCCTGGTGGGTTACTATTCGCTGGAATATGAAGAGCATCGCCTGCCGGCAGCTCACACCTATCACAGTCAGGCCGAAGGCATCACGCTCGACGATGAGTTTGTGACACTGCTGCCGGGTTTGGTTGATCCTGCCACCCTGGAATCGATCAAGCCGCGCTCGGGCCTGGTTCAGGTCGGAGAAGAAAAGCCTGATGACACTGGCGAATGGGGCGCGGGGATCAATTACTACCTGGAAGACAGCGGTTGGGATCTGGGCCTGTATTACATCAACTACCATGACAAGCTGCCGCAGGGATTGAACGGCGCTGTTGACCTTGGCCAGTTTGCCAACGCCAATGATCTTGCTGTCGTAGTCAATATCTTTCCTGCATTCAACAACGGCGAACCCGCCCCGCTGCCAGGCCAGCTCAACGTGGCCAATGGCGCTTATCCGGCGCAACAGATCGGCGAATACAACTGGGTGTTCAAGGAAGACGTGAAGCTTATCGGCTTCAGTGCCGCCAACGAATTCTGGGGAATGTCCTTCGGCATGGATCTTGTCTACCGCATGGATACGCCACTCAACCCCTTTTTGAATGGCCAGTTGCTGCATATGAACAACGTCCCGGATCTTCCGCCGGCGTTGTTTGATGCCCTGAACGCCAATCTCAGTGCCAATGGTTTTACCCTGGATAATTGGGATGTCAGTGCCTACGACTCAGGTAACTATCCGGGGGCGGTAGGCGACTCCGTGCATTTCGTGCTCAATGGCCTGCAGTTTTTGAGTCCATCGCGCTTCTACGATGGCGGTACCTGGCTGTTTGAAACCACCTTGTCGAAAGTGACCAAGGTGACTGAAAACGAACAACTGCTGAATCCGCGGCTCGACGGCAAGGACACCCTGGGGACCATCGCCGTGACTTTTGCTCCCAAGTGGTTCCAGGTAATACCAGGCCTGGATCTGGCGCTGCCGATCAACATTTCCTACAACTTCATGGGTGAAGTTGCGCCACAGATTTTTGGTGGCACCCATGAGTATGGCAGTGGCGCCGTCACCTTGCGCGCAGATTACCAGCAGGTGTGGCAGGCCGATCTGCGCTTCGCCTACAGCTTTGGTGATAGGGAACCTGCGTTGGTGGGTAACACAATCGATCGAAATAACGTGAGCTTTACTGTCAAACGCTCATTCTGAACCAACGACATTCAATCATGAGAAGAGGAACAGAATAATGAAACTCAAGACTCTGATAGCGGCCTTTGCGGTCGGACTGTGCACGACGTCGGCGCTTCATGCCGCCGTGAGTGAAACTGAAGCGGCCCGTTTAGGCGCAGATCTCACACCTACCGGTGCGGAACAGGCGGGCAATGCCGATGGCTCTATTCCCGCGTGGACGGGCGACGGTGTAGGCGAGATCCCGGCGAACTTTGAAGCCGGCTCGGGCTATTACCCTGATCCGTTTGCCGGCGAAGAAAAGCTGTATACCGTCACCCTGGAGAATATGGCGGAGTACGCAGACATCCTTTCCGAGGGCCAGAAGGCAATGCTCCAGGCGTTTGGCGCCGATGGCTACGAGCTGAATGTTTACCCTACCCACCGTACCTTTGCCGCGCCGCAGTGGTTTTACGATGGCAGTAAAACCAATGCGACAGCCGCTATGCTGGAAGATGATGGTCAACGTATTGCCGGAAATGTTGCTGGTGTGCCATTCCCGATACCGCAGAACGGGGTGGAAGCCCTGTGGAACCATATGATCCGCTGGATGGGTTATCAGCTGCAGCAGGTGAACGACTCCTATTACGTTGATGCCAACGGTAAAGCCATTCTGGCGACAACCGCTATCAACCAGTGGGAATTCCCCATGTTTATGCCGTTCAAGGATGCGGATCGTGAATACGGAGCGAAAGATGTCCGTTGGGGTTACTTGCGTTCTGACTTTACCGCGCCGTCACGTCGCGCAGGTGAGATCCTCCTTGTCCACGAACCGGGTGCTGACTACACAGCCGGTAAAGGTCGATCTGCCTGGCAGTACCTGCAGGGTCAGCGCAGGGTGCGCAAGGCGCCTGCGGTCTCCTTCGATACGCCGCGCGCAGCGGCAGCCGGAACGGCAACCTACGATGATGCTTATCAGTACAACGGTTCGCCCGAGCGCTTTGACTGGAAGCTGGTGGGCAAGAAAGAGATGCTGGTGCCCTACAACAATTACGACACCCTGTTTCAGGATGAAGTGCTGGACCTGCTTGGCGACAAGTTCGTCAAACCTGAAGCCATTCGTTTCGAGAAGCACCGGGTCTGGATCGTTGAGGGCGTGCTCAAGGACGGTATCCGCCATGTCTATGGCAAACGTCGTCTGTTGATTGATGAGGACAGCTGGCACGCGCTGGAGTCAATGCGCTGGGATGGCAAGGGTAATTTGTGGAGAACAGGCTACAGCGTGCAAGCGCTGGTTTGGGATGTTCCCGCCCCACTGGGTATCGCGGAACTCAGCTATGATCTGCTCAGCGGTATTTACAATTTCACAGGTAAGCCAAAGCCCGGTACGTTCAAGCCAACCCATGACAAGACTGTGCAGTTTTTCAGTCCGCAGGGCATGGCGCGTTCGGGAATACGCTAGGAGTAGTTCAGGCCAATGAAGATAAAAGCAGGCATTTGCGCGTTGCCTTTGGTTTTGGTGTTGATGGCATCGTGGGTGCGCGCTGAACCGGACGATAGCTGGCGAGAGCAATTTGCCTACACCACGGGCATGCAGGCTTATATGTACGGTTATCCCGGGTTGAAGTTTGCCAGTATTCGCTCGCAGTGGATCAACGATCCGTCATCGAGCTTCGCGTCGAAGGGAAACGCATACACGCATTATCGACAGTTGGTTGACCCGTCCTACCAGGCGGGCACCTCAATGAATCGCGATACACTGTATTCGTTGGCGTTTACCTATGTAGGTGAAGAGCCATTGGTATTCACCTTTCCTGCCAATCCGGAAAATCGTTATATGACGATTGAATTCACCGAATGGTATACCGATGCACTGGGCTACATGAGTCAGCGTACGGTGGGCAACAAGGCGGCCGCCTATTTGATACACAACAGCGGCTGGGAGGGTGAAATCCCGGAGGGTATTGATGGTGTCCTGGAGTCTCCGACGCCCTGGGTACTGGCGGTTGGCAGGACCTACACCACCAATACGCCGGATGATCTTAAGATCGCCAACCGTATCCAGGATGGTTACAAAATCTATCCGCTCAGTGAGTGGGGCAAGAAAAACCCGCGGGAAGCGACACCTATCGAAAGCGTTCTTCAGGCTTTCCCCGCTGGCGACCCGTTGGCAACGATGAAAACACTGAGCGCAGCGATGAAAGAAAACCCGCCACCGGCTAGGGACGAGGCACTGGTGAAGCAATTTGGGCTCGTCGGCATTGGTCCGTTGGCAATCACCGAGATCGACAAGCTTGATCAATACACGCAGCGAGGTCTGCAGCGGGCCACCGCAGATGCTCAGGCCTATCTGCAGGAGGTTTCTGAAGCCATGGGCTCAATAACCAATCAGAACAGGACGGTTAACGGCTGGAAATACAACCCGAATAACTGGTGCCGCATGGCGGAGTCTGGAGACTTTCTGGGCCGTGCTGCCACCCAGGCGCTGTCCGGAGGAATTGAGAACTGTGTGGAGGAAGCGGTCAAGCTGCGCGTATTCAAAGACAGCAATGGCAACAGTCTCAACGGAGACAAGCGTTATATCCTCAAGTTCGCCAAAGACCAGATACCGAAAGTCGATGCCTTTTGGTCAATCACTCTATACGACAATAATTTCAACCTGGCGCTGAACAGTGCGAACAAGTATGCGATCCGCGACATTGATCCAGCCATCAAGTATGGCAAGGACGGGTCATTGACCATCATCTTGCAGCGCGATCAAGTCACCGACCCCGATGTCAATTGGCTGCCCACGCCTGAAGGTGAGGACTTCAATCTGTTCTTCAGAGCCTATCTGCCGGATCAGGGATTCATTGATCAATCGTACGTACCGCCGTCGATCGACATCGTTAAATAGTCTTATCAATCAGGAGAATATTGTGTTGAAAAAACTGTTCGCTGGGCTGCCGTGGCTGTTCGCCATTGTGGCGGGCATAACCACCTTGTCGGTACATGCGGCCACAGCACCACCAAATATTGTCATGATCATGACGGACGATGTGGCGCCTTTTGATATCTCGGCCATTCATCGCGGAATTGGCGCCGTTGAAACACCCAACATAGACCGCATCGCGCTGGAAGGAATGACGATCAATGACTTCTACGCGCATCCCAGCTGCACAGCCGGGCGTGCGGCCTTCATCACCGGTCAGTACCCGATTCGAACCGGCCTGACATCAGTGGGTCAGCCCGGCTCGCCCATCGGGCTGTCGCAGGAAGATGTGACGTTGGCAACGCTGCTGAAAGATCGTGGCTATGCAACGGCACTTTTCGGCAAGAGCCATGTGGGCGATCGCAACGAGCACCTGCCGACCGTGCATGGTTTCGATGAATTTTTCGGTATTCTCTATCACCTCAATATGATGGAAATGTTTGAGCAACCGGAATTCCCCAAAGACCCGGACTTCGTGGGCCGACCACGTAATGTGCTCTACACCCGGGCGACAAAAAAAGATGATTCCACCGTTCACCCGCGCTTTGGGCGAGTGGGCAAACAGCAGATCGAAGACCGCGGTACCCTGGGCGCAAAACGACAGGAAACGTTTGATGACGAGGTGCTGGATGTCTCCGTAGATTGGCTGCGCCGAACAGCGAAATCAGACAAGCCATTCTTCCTGTGGTTCAGCCCTGTGGCGATGCATCAGGAGATCCATGTTCCGGCTGAATTCAAAGGTTCGAGTGGCCATAGCAACTACGCGGACGGGCTGCTGCATCTCGATGCCATCATCGGGAAGTTGCTGCAGGAACTGGATGAGCTGGGCCTGGCAGAGAACACGATAGTGCTGTTCACGTCAGACAATGGCGTCAACTTCGCTCATTGGCCAAGCGCAGGCACTGCCTCCTTCCGTGGGGAAAAAGGCCTCACCTGGGATGGCGGCTTTCGCGTTCCCATGTTTGTGCGCTGGCCGGGAAAAGTGGCAGCGAACAGTTGGACCGGCGAGTTCATGACCATGGAAGACTGGTTGCCTACGCTGATGAGTGCGGCTGGCGATAGCAACGTTAAAGAGCGCCTGGCCAAAGGTGAAAAAGTCGGTGGCCGAAAATACAAAGTGCATATCGATGGCTACGACCAGACCGGCATGCTGCTCGGGAAAGGCGAGAGCAAGCGGCGGGAGTTCTTTTTCTACGGAGAGAATCAACTCAATGCCGTACGTGTCGACGAGTGGAAGTTACATTTGGCGACAAAGGACTCCTGGCTTGGAACCCGAGACGTCCTTTCAGGTGGTTTGTTGCTGAACATCAAACTCGACCCCTTTGAGCGTACCCCCGAAACCGGAGGACACCTGCTGTGGATGAAAGAGAAGAGCTATATCTTGCCGGTCGTCATGCCGCAAATCAGTCGGTTCAAGAAAAGCATGGCAGCATTTCCTCCGCGTCAGAGAGGCGCTGGTATCGGCGCTGGTACGCTTTCCAGTGGTGGGAAGTAACCCGAATAATCGGATTCGCATAAGTCGAGCACACAGAGGAAATATTGATGATCGTATCCGCAGTAAAGAATTTGTCGTCAGGGCTGCCGCGAAAAATTGCCTTATTCCTCGCTTGTTGTGCGATGGCATCCGTTGTAGTTGCCGCCGGCTCATCAAAGGACCCCTACAAATTACCCGATGAGATCGCTGAGGCAGAGGCGTTTGCGATTGGCTACCAGGCCTACATTGTCGGAGCCGTTTACGCGCGTTCGCAACTCCTGATGGAGAAAGACACTCATCCTGGTGCGCGTTTGAATGCACCCATCAATGTCTTCAATGTCTATCCCGGCCTGGCTACACCGGAAGCCGCCATCGATTTTACGCCCAACAACGATACTATTTATGGTCTGGCCTGGCTCGATTTGAGCCAGGGGCCGGTGTTGATAACTATCCCGGAAGTGAAAGGTCGCTACTACACAATCCAGGCTACGGACTGGGCTCTCAACACATTTTCCTATATTGGTAGCCGCGTAAAGTCCAAAGCCGGAACCTATGCCTACGTACCTCCCGGCTGGGAGGGCGAGTTACCCAGAGGCGTGCCCGCTATAGAAGCATCCACAACGGGCGTATTCTTGCAGGCGCGCACCGTGGTGGAACCTGAGGTGAGTGCAGATATTGATCCGGTAGTTGCTCAACTGAAGACCTACCGCCTGGAGCCGCTGAACAAGTCTGCTCGTTATTCGGCAATGGATCCTGACAGTCCGGTCCCCAATCCAAAGCTTGATAACCCGATCTGGAAATCGCTGGATTTTTTCAACCTGCTTAATCGAGCCTGGAGTGTGGGTGGAGTGCGCGAGCAAGATAAAGAAGTTGTGAGCCTGTTTGCTGCATTGGGAATTGGCCCCGGACTTTCCTTTAAGCCCGAGCTGCTGACAGAAAGCCAGCGCAAGGGGCTGGCCAGGGCCGTGCAAACCGGTTTTGCCCGGGTCCTGTTTCATGCACGCGAAAATGGCGATCTTCGCAATGGCTGGCGTTATTCTACCAACCTCGGTGCCTATGGCGATAATCGCTTGCTGGCATCCACGGTGGCAATGTCAGGCTACGGAGCCAACAAGGCTGAAGAAGCCATGTATATACCCGTGTTTACAGATGACAGGGGCCAGCCCTTCACCAGTGATGGTCAGTACCGCATTATCTTCCCGGGAGACAACCTGCCGCCTGCAGAAGCGTTCTGGTCAGTGACGCTGTATGGTCTGCCGGGAAACCAGCTGCGTGAAAACCCCATTAACCGTTACGCCTTTGGCGACCGTACCCCAACTCTAAAGCGCTCGGCAGATGGATCGATCGAGCTCTATGTGCAGCGCGAGCGGCCCGAAGGAGAGAAGGCCGGTAACTGGCTGCCCACGGGCGAGGGGCCTTTCTGGATGATTCTGAGAATGTACCAGCCCGGAGAGAAAGCGCTATCTGGAGATTACGTGCCGCCACCCGTTTCCCGGCGCGGCGCGGAAAACCCTTAGAAGCAGGGTATACGACCGGCGCAGAGTGTCAGCTGGCCGCCAGGAAGGGGCCGTCGACACACAGGCGCTGGCCGTCTGGCGCCGCGCAGGCACCGCACAGGCCAACACCGCATTTTGTGAGGTAGTCGATAGCGCTGAAAATCTGTTCGTCCCTGCAGAACTCGCGCTGCACTGCGATAGCGGCATGCACCATCGGTGCGGGTCCGCAGTTGTAAAAGACCAGCGCGTCCAGCTCCGCTTTGCTCATGCCCTGCAGACGCTGTCGTAACAGCTCAGTCACCACGCCGTTAAAGCCGGCACTGCCATCGTCGGTGGCCACGTGGACCTCGGCAATCTGCTGGCACTCCTTGAGGTAGTACAGTCGATCGGCACTGCGTGCGCCGGTAAACACCTCGGCGTTGCCGAAATCCCGTGCAATCTGGTACACGGCGGCCAGTCCGGTACCGCCGGCTACTGCCATGATGCGTGCCTCTTCGGGCGGTGCCACGGGAATTCCGTGCGGGCCGCGCACGTAGGCCTCTACGCCCACCGGCAGGTCCATCAGGGCATGGGTAAATTCACCGACATCAATCACCACCAGTGAAAACGGATCATCGGTCAGCGCTGAAAAGGGCTTTTCGCCCAGGCCTGGCACCCACAAAAACACGAACTCGCCGGCCTGTACGTTCACCTTGCGATCGAAAGTGAGGATGGTGATGTCTTCGCATACGCGATCGTTGGCAACCAGCGTGACCGGGGCGAAATGCATGTCGATGTCATAGCGAATATGCGTCTCGGCGCGATTGCTGCCCAGTTCGATGTCGCGGCTGAGTGTTTTGAAGTAGTCGTCCATTTCCCGGGTAGTCAGGCCAACCAGCGCAGAGCCAATCCCCACCACGGAAGCGCCGGCATGGAAAAATGCCTGCACGTCTTCGGCACTGCTCACGCCACCGCAGCCAATGATGGGGCAGTCGACAGCGGCCGCGATGTCGCGCACGCATTTCAGTCCGATAGGCAATACGCCCTTGCCAGACATACCGCCGGAGCCATTGCTCAAAACGGGGTGGCCGTGTGCCGAGGTATAGCCCGGCCCCACCGTATTGATGGCACACAGGGCATCAGCCCCGCCGTCTACAGCTGCGCGGGCGATTTCAGCAATATCCGGCGTATTGGGGGTCAGTTTGGGTATCACGGGAATATCCACCACGGCTTTCACCGCTGCGGTTATCTCGCGTACCATCGCCGGATCCTGTCCCATTGCCATGCCATAACCCTTGGCGTGCGGGCACGACAGGTTCAGCTCCAGCCCGTCGGCTACCGGGGCGAGAATCTTTGCTACCGCTACAAATTCCTCCACGCTGCCGCCAAAAATAGATACCAGCAGGAAGCGATCAGCCGGTACTTTGAGCTCAGACATCAGTTGCAGCGACTGTTCAGCCCCGGGGTTGGTAAGACCGACTGCATTGACGAAGCAGCCTGGCGCGTACTGGCTCAGCACCGGCTCGCGATAGCCCGCGCGCGGCTCCAACCCGATACTCTTGGTGGTGACCACGCCGACCTCGGGCATATGATCGAAGACGTACTGGATAATGGGTACGGCGGTGGTGACGATGCCGGACGGAATGGTGAAGGGGCCAGAGAGTGTCTTGCCGAGGAATTCTGTGTTCAAGTTAGCGGGCTCGGGTCATTAAACGGGGGTGGTTTCAGGGTGCCCGATTATACGGTTTTGGCGTTGTAGAGTCTAAACAACAGCGCCGCTCGCCGCTGGTGAAGAGAGAAGGCAACCGTCAAGGCCGGCTGCTGCAGCCGGCCAGGGGCAGGCCTGGTCAGTCGCTGGTCAGGTCTTTGATAGTGGTGGTACAGCCGTTTTTCTTGACCGACTCAATACCATTGGCACAGCCTGATTCTGATTCGTACATCTGGCTCTGGCCGATGACCTGGTGATTCTTGGCCTTCAACACGAAGTACGCTTTGCCGTTGCTGGAGGTTTTACACTCGTAGCGATCATCGTCCTCGCAGTTGGATTGAATGGAGGCGATACCGTTCATCGCTGCGGCTTTTGACTTGTACATCTCACTTTTTATGATGTTCTGCCCATTCGCTGCCAGCAGGTTAAAAAAGAACTCACCGTTTTTGGCCAGCTTGACTTCATAGCTTCCCGCCATAGTCTTCTCCTTTATCAGTGGAAAGAAAGCCGGTCAATCCGGCCCTGTTTGATAGTAGCGGCAATCGGCCCAGAAGCCAGTGTTTTTTGTTCCTCAGGTACCGCAGAACGTCTGGTGCACCACCTCGGATGGTTCGGGCGGCGTGGCATAGCGTGACCATTCTGGTTGATAGTCGTGGGGTGTTTGCAGCAGATCGGCCAGCGTATTGAATGGCTCGAAGTCGCCGCTATTGGCAGCCAGGATAGCTTCCTCCACCCGGTGGTTGCGCGGGATAAAGGCAGGATTAGCCCGGTACATGCGGGCGGCCAGGGCGGCCTGTTTGCCTGCCCCGCGCGCCGCGCGCTCGCGCCACGACTGCAGCCAGGGCGCCAGTGGTTCGGGCATGTCGAACACGCCGGCCACCGCAGTCTCTGTCTGGTTGTTGTTGGCCACATCGCTGAGGTGGCGAAACATGAGGGTGAAATCCACGCGCTCGTCTGCCATCAGCTGGAACAGGTCCTCCACCAGGGCAGTGTCGTCATCGTTGATGTCCTCAAGGCCCAGTTTGCGCGCCATGCCTTTGGTGTGAGCGTCCAGGAATTGTCCGGGAAACGTATCCACAACGGTTTGCGCCATGGCAACCGCCTGGTCTTTATCCTCATGCAGCAGGGGTATCAGCGCCTGTGCCAGGCACGCCAGGTTCCAGTGCGCTATGCCGGGCTGGTTGCGATAGGCGTAGCGGCCCGCGTGATCGATGGAGCTGAACACCTGCTCCGGATTAAAAGCGTCCATAAAGGCACAGGGGCCATAGTCAACGGTTTCGCCACTGACCAGCATATTGTCTGTATTCATCACGCCGTGGATAAAGCCCAGTAACTGCCAGCGCGCAACCAGCTGCGCCTGCCGGCTGATCACGGTTTGCAGAAAGGCCAGCGCGCAGTTGTCCTGTTCAAGTGTCCCGGGGTAGTGCCGCGCTGCTGCATGTTGCAACAGTGTCTGCAGTGCCTCGGTGTCACCGCGAGCAGCAAAAAACTGAAAGGTACCGATACGGATATGGCTGCTCGCCACGCGCGCGAGAACTGCGCCCGGCAGCATGTCCTCTCGCACCACGGTCTCACCGGTACACGCTGCAGCCAGCGCACGGGTGGTGGGCACGCCCAGCGCGTGCATGGCTTCGCTGATCAGGTACTCGCGCACCACGGGGCCCAGTGGCGAGCGGCCATCGCCGCCGCGTGAATAGGGCGTGCGCCCCGCGCCCTTTAATTGCACATCGAAACGCTGGCCATCCTCACGCACCACTTCGCCCAATAGTATGGCTCTGCCGTCGCCCAGCTGCGGGTTGTAGCTGCCAAACTGGTGTCCGGCGTAGACTGTCGCGATAGGATCTGCGCCAGGGGGAACCAGGTTGCCGGCCACCACCTCGGCTGCCTGCGATGACGCCAGCCATTGGGGATCAATGCCCAACTCTTCTGCCAGCGAGTTGTTGGTGCGTATCATCCTCGGTGCCGCCACGGGCGTGGGCGCAAGGCGGCTGAAAAATGCCTCCGGGAGTTTGGCGTAGCTGTTGTCAAACGGGATCGGGGTCATTGTCTCGATGATGCTAACTCGGCTATTGTGATGGATTGAAATACACAGTGTTGCTATTCGGTACGTGCAGGCTTTGACCATAGATCATGTGCTGCACGATGGCCAGCAACAGCGGCAGTGCAAACAACGGAGACAGACAATGACAGATTTGGCCTGGGACACACTCATCGCGAACGCGTTGGTATTTGATGGCAGTGGTGGCGCCCCGGAGTCGGTTGATATTGCTATTCGCGATGGCCGTATTGCGGCGCGAGGCAAGGATCTGCCGCAGACGCAGGCGCAGCGTGTGATCGATGCGACAGGGCAATGGCTGATGCCGGGGCTGCTGGATATTCATACGCATCTGGACCTGGAGGTTGACCTTGAGCCGGGTCTCAGCGAAGTGGTGCGCCACGGCACGACGACGGTGCTGGTGGGTAACTGCAGCCTCGGCACCTGTTTCGGCCAGCAGGTAGAGGGTGAGCAGAATCCTATCGTGGATTGTTTTACCCGTGTGGAGAATATTCCCAAGTCCGTGCTCAACCGCTGTGTGGAAGCCATTACCTGGGATAACCCCAAAGATTACATGCAGCACTTTGACGGTATGCCGCTGGGCCCGAACATCGCGGCCTTTGTACCGCATTCGATGCTGCGCGTTGAAGTCATGGGGCTCAAGGACAGCATCAGCCGCGCGCCCACCGAGGCAGAGCTGCGCCAGATGGAAACGCTGCTGGACGAGGCCATGCAACAGGGTTACCTGGGTATGAGCACCGATGGCCTGCCGTTTCACTACCTGGCCAACGCGCCACACACGGATCAGCGGATTCCCACGCAGTTCGCCAGCTTCAAGGAGATGAAACGCCTGCTCAACGTGCTGCGCAAGTACGACCGCGTTTGGCAGACCACGCCGATACTGGAAAACCGGCTCAAGGCCCTGGGCTACTTCCTGCTCAGTTCCGGCCGGCTGTTCGGGCGCACCCTGAAAACATCGGCGCTGTCGGCCATGCAGTTTGTGCTGGCTCCGAAGGCCCATCGGGCATTTCTGGGCTTTGCCGGGCTGGTGAACAGCAGGTTGCTGCGCGGCAATATGCATTTTCAGGCGTTGGGTACCAACTTTCGCATCTGGTCAGACGGTATTGTGTCGCCGCTCTACGAGGAACTGGGTTCCACCTGCAAGCTGATCGCCATGGAATATGATGATGTCGAAGGACGCCTGGCACTGCTTAACGACCCGGCCTTCATAGAAGAGTTCCGCAATGACTGGCATCACGGCCGACGCGGCCGCAACCTCGCGCACCTGAAAAGCAAGCTGGGTCTACCCGATGAGCTGGTTATCCGCGATCTGGCGCTCATGGTATTTGACGGGGCCCCTGTCCCGGACTGGGACGGTGAAACGATGCAGGCGGTGTACGAGCGGCTGGAGCGATTTCAGGCTGGCGCGTCGGAGGCGGCGCGCTCCGAGGCAGAGCGCGCGGCCTTTGCCGCTTTTCCGGCGCCCATCAGGGACGATGCAGAATTCATGCTGCACATGATGCGTGCCTACGACAAAAACTTCCGTTTCTGGGTGGATGTGGGCAATGTGGACCCACAGATGACGCTGCAGTTGCTGATGCACGCCAATACGCTGCCGGGTTTTAACGACTCCGGCGCGCACATTACCAATATGGCGTTTTTTGACACTAATCTACAGTCCCTGAAACTGGCCCAGGCGGATTCACTGGCGATGGTGAGTAAGATGGTGAAGCGCTTGACGCGCGATCCGGCAGAGTTTTTTGGCCTTGATGTCGGCACGCTGGCGATAGGCGCGCAGGCGGATATTGCCCTGATCGACCCTACAGCCCTGTCGAGTTGGGATAACAATGCATCGCGGCAGCTGATGTTCCGCGAAGTGTTTGATCACAACCAGATGGTGAGCCGCTCTGATGGCGTGGTCAGCGGCGTGTTGATTCGCGGCGAGCCTGTGTGGCAGGACGGCGCCGCAACGCAGGCCTTGGGCAAGGATACCCTGGGGCGCGCCCTGCGCGCGGCTTGAGCGCAGGCAATCTGGCCGTTAGTAGCCTGCGTCTATGTCCACGATGTTGAGTAGCGCTTCGCCGGCCACGTAGCGGCGCAGGTTTTCAGTTGCGATCAGCGCTGTACGGCGCATGCTGCCAGCGCCCGCTGCTGAGATGTGCGGTGTGATAATGACGTTGTCCATCTGCCACAGCGGGCTGTCTGCGGGCAATGGTTCCGGGTCGGTCACGTCCAGCCCAGCGCCATACAGCCTGCCCGATGCCAGTGCGGCCTCAAGGTCGGCGCTGACGGTGGAGGCGCCACGTCCCACGCTGATGAAAATAGCGCCGGGTTTAGCACTGTTAAAGAACGCCTTGTTGAACAGGCCCGTGGTGTCATCGGTGAGCGGCAGGGCGTTGACGATGACATCTGCGCCCCCCGCGAGTTTGAGCAACTCGTCAGACAGGCCAACGTATTCCACATAGTCGGGACCATTGCGCGACGAGTTTCGCGTTGCAATCACGCGCATACCCAGCCCGTGCGCGCGCCACGCGATCTCGGTGCCGATGCCGCCAAGGCCAACCACCAGCAGGGTTTTTCCTTTCAGCTCACCGAACTGCACGGCGGCCGCCGGCGAGCGATCCCAGCTGTTCTTGAACTGGTTGCGTTGATAGGCCGGCAGGCCGCGTGCCAGAGACAGCAGCATCGCGATACTGTGCTCCGCAATGGCCGGCCCTGACAGCCGCTTGTTGTTGGTGAAGACACGATCCGCGGTTTGTGCCGCAGGCAGCCCGGCGCAGCGCTCGATGCCGACCAGGTAGTTGTGCATCCACAACAGGCGCTCGCCGCTGTTGGCGATCAAGGCCGGTGAGCAGATACCGATCAGGGCGTCTGCGTCCCGCAGCACCTCTGCACTCACCACAAAGTTTTCCGACCGGTCAAACACCAGCTCCACGTTGCCAGCCGCCGCCTGCATCTGCTGCTCCAGATTGGGCATGCGCTGGGCAAAGCCTTCGGGGAGGCTCACTACCACTTTCTTCGGTGCATAGCGCGCGTGTTCGCGGATTGGCTGTGGCGCTTCGCGCAAGCCGAGTTCGGTAATCACCTGTTGGGCCTGCTGCTGTGCAGTGGCGCTGTCTTTAGCCAGTGTTACAGGGCTGGTAAGCATGAGAACTGCGGTGGCGGCCGCTGCCGTTAGCAGCGTGTGGCTGGGGTTGCGCATGATGGAAGTCTCCGGTTTATGTGGACAGCTTAAAGGCAAATCCTCTTTTGTACGAGCAGACGTCGCCTGGCGGATGCACGGTTCGCAATCCGAGGGCATTGTGCGGTGGTTTTTTTGAGCTAGCGCAAGCAAAGCGCGGGTTTTCGCCAGGGTCCTTCACCGCTGTGCGGCAAGCGAGCTATGCTGATGACATAACGTGAATAAACGCTGCAGGCTTAGGAGGACACATGCGCGACACCACACTCTCCATCGCCATTACCGGGGCAGGCGGTGCCGGTGTGATTTCCTGCGGGGAATTACTGCTGCAGGCCTGGGCGCGGGCCGGCGGTCGCGGCTTGTTGCGCAAGGCCTTCGGGCCGCAGATACGCGGCGGGGAATCTGCAGCGCTGCTCAAGCTGACCGCAGATGAAACCTACACACCCGCATCCTGCTATGACGTGCTGCTGGCACTGGACTGGAATAATTTCGCGCGTTTTGAAGACGAGATTCGCCTGCATCCCGACAGCTGGGTGATTTGTGATGCTGACAGCGAATTGCCCCCGGGCTTGCAAATCGACCCTGCGCGCTGTTGCAAAGTCCCTTTCGCCCGTCTTGCCAGTGACTGTCATCCTGAAGGCCGGATCAACATGCTGGGGCTGGGCATTCTGGGTCGCGTGCTGGGGCTGGAACGCGAGGTGCTGGAGCAGCTCGCGGCGCGCAAGCTCTCCAGCAAGCCGCCGGCCTATCTGCAGGCGGCTTCGGCCTGTATCGCCGGAGGGCTCGCAACGACGGTGGACTTGAGCGTTACCCTGCCGCAGTGCGGCACAGCCAACACCTGGCTGATCAGCGGTAACCAGGCGGCAGGGCTGGGTGCGCTGCAGGCCGGTGTGCGCTTTGTCGCGGCCTATCCCATTACTCCCGCATCCGATGTGCTGGAGTACCTGGCGGGCGCGCTGGAGCCGCTGGGGGGAAGCCTGGTGCAGGCCGAGGATGAGTTGGCGGCGATCAACATGACCATTGGTGCCGCATTTGGCGGTGTGCCGGCGTTTACCGCGACTTCGGGGCCGGGTCTGGCGCTGATGACAGAGAGCATTGGCCTGGCGGTGGCGAGCGAGACGCCGGTGGCGATACTGGATGTGATGCGCGGCGGCCCCTCTACGGGCATCCCGACAAAATCTGAGCAGAGCGATCTCAACATTGCCCTACATGGCCTGCATGGCGATGCGCCGCACCTGGTGCTGGCGCCACTGAACATTGCCGATTGTGTGTTTACCACGGGCTGGGCAGTGCAATTGGCCCAGGCCGCTCAGACCGCAGCCATCGTGCTGTCTGACCAGTTTCTCGGCCAGTCCACCGCCATTGTGGAAGAGCCGCGCCAGGTGGCGACTGTCCCGGCGCCCGTCACTGACGCTGGCAGCAGCGCAGACTATCTGCGTTACCGGCTGACCGCATCGGGCATTTCGGCGCTGGCCGCGCCCGGCGACGCCGATCATCGCTTTACTGCCGACGGGCTGGAGCATAACGAGCGTGGCACGCCGTCCGCGCGGCATTCCGATCACCAGCAACAGCTGGCAAAACGGCGCGACAAGCTTGCTGCACTGGATGTATCAGACGACTGGGCTCGCGTGCAGGGCCGCGGTGACGTCGCCTTGCTGTGTTTTGGTTCAGCCTTTGCAGCGGTTGGGGAGGCGGCAGAATTGCTGGGTGAGGCCGGCATCGAATGTCGCACGGTGGCACTGCGCCTGCTGGCGCCTTTGTGTCATAGCGCGCTGCTTGATGCGATCAGTGGTTGCAATACCCTGGTGGTAATCGAGCAGAATCACGGCGCGCAGCTTTATCACTACCTGCTGGGTGAAATCCGGTTTGAGCAAGCGGTACACAGCTATGCCGAGCCGGGCCCGGTACCACTGGGCGCGGCCGCCATAGCCGCCGCCGTGCAGGACATCACAAATTCGGAGGCAGTGGCATGAATCTGGCGCAGGAACTGAAACCCAAAGATTACAAATCCGGCGTGAAGCCCATCTGGTGCCCTGGCTGTGGCCATTATTCGGTGTTCAACGCCATTACCAAGGCCATGTCGGCGCTGGGGCTGGACAAGGACGACACCGTTCTGGTGTCGGGAATCGGTTGCTCGTCACGTTTGCCCGCTTACATAGACAGTTACGGATTCCATGGGGTGCACGGGCGAGGTCTGGCCGTCGCGCAGGGTCTCAAGGTAGCGCGGCCCGAATTGACAGTGATGGCCCTGGGTGGCGACGGCGATGGATTTTCCATTGGCGGCAATCATTTTATCCACGCCTGTCGTCGCAACGTCGATATCACCTACATCGCCATGGACAACGAAGTGTATGGCATGACCAAGGGCCAGGCATCTCCCACCACGCCCATCGACTGGTCGCACAGCAAACTCACACCACACGGCCCGGGCGTGCGCCCGTTCAAGCCGGCGGCCCTGGCGCTGGCAAGCGGTGCCTCCTGGATCGCGCGTGGCTATTCCGGTAATCCCAATCAGATAGCGCAGCTGATCGCTGCAGCCATCGAACACCCGGGCTTCAGTTTTGTGCACGTGTTGTCACAGTGCATTACCTTCTGCCCGGAACAGACCGACTGGAAGGCTATCGTGAAAGAGCGTGTCGAGCCCACGGTGACCGATGCCGATCAGGCCGCCAGCCTGTTTTTGCATGAGGATGGTTTTGCCACCGGTCTGCTCTACGCTGACCCCCGGCCGATCTGGCCCCTGCCTCTCGCTGAGCGCGGCGATGAACCGTCCGAGGCGCTTGAGACGCTGGGTACATCGTTTGAGGTGGCGTCCCTATGAATATCGCACTGGCTAACTTTCTGGCCCACTCGGTGGAGTTGGAGAGCGAAGCGCGGCAGCGCTACCAGGAACTGTCCGAGATGCTGGCACAGCATCACAATGTCGAAGTTGCGGAATTCTTTGCGCGCATGGCCCATGAAGCGTCTGAGCATCTGGCCGAAGTACAGGCGCTGGCGCAGGGTCATACCCTGCCGCGCCTGCATGCCTGGGAGTTTGACTGGCCAGAACCAGAGGCTCCCGAGAGTGCAAGTTATGAGGCACTGCACTATCGGATGAGCCTGATGCAGGCGGTGGATCTGGCACTGCACAATGAGCGCGCTGCGCGTGATTATTACGCGGGCTATGCACAGCGTGCCGAACAGACCGACGACGCTGAAACAGCGGCAGTGGCGCAGCACTTTGCGGCAGAAGAGCAGTCACATGCCGAGCAGTTGGAGGCTTTGCTGCAAACGCTGCAGCCCGAGTCTCCCTATGCCGCGCTGGAGGATGATGAACCTCACATGCCCGAGTAAACCTTCGGCCTGTTTTCCAAAGCTGTCAGAAAAATTCGGTTGGCAAAGCAGCGTCTGGTTTCTCATACGAATGTCCATTCGTGAATAATCCTGGCTGGGAGACGGGCTGTCTAGCGGGAAAAGATGGCAGAGAAATGAGCAGCAATATAGAACTTTTATGCACCAAATCACGTATCCTTTCATACGAGGGATTTATGTATCAGGATAAAAATTTCCGACTTGCCGTGTTCAACGACTATGCCTGGTAGTAAAAGAAGGAAACTATTATGTCATTCCGTGTGGGATCAAAAAGCGTAGCGATACTATTCACAGTGTTGCTTTTCTTCGTAGCAGGATGTTCAGAAGAGCAGGTCTTGCCAGTAAAAGCAGACGTTGCAGCACCATCAACGATGGAAGTGTTTAAACAACCCACGTGCGGGTGTTGCGGTGAATGGGTTGATCATGTTCGCAGCGCAGGCTTTGAAATGGATGTTAAGGACCGTGCAGACCTGAATTCGATCAAGAGTAGTTTCGGGATTGCCCCGCAGTACCAGTCGTGCCACACGGCGGTTACCCAGGACTACGTTTTCGAAGGGCACGTACCGGCATCACAGATTCAGCGTTTCCTGTCGGAGAAACCTGCCGATGCGATCGGGCTGGCCGTGCCAGGTATGCCGATTGGTAGCCCCGGAATGGAGATGGGGGATCGATTTGAGGCCTACGACGTTCTGCTGCTGAAAAACGACGGAACTCATGAAGTGTATGCCCGCGTGGAGGGGCCGGACACAATCATCCCTGCCTATGAGGTTTCGAACTAGCAGGTCAATCTCTCAACATTCCAGTTTCCCCGAGAATCTGCCAGGTAGTTTGCCAGGACATAAGGCCCACAGTGCGTTTGCGGTAATGGGGACGCATTTATTTCCTGCCTTTGTTTTCTGCCCCAAGCCAAGTCCGAAAAGTAAGTGCGTACCAAACAATCACTTGGGCGTGACCTGACCGCGCTCAACTTTGAGCTGATCTACCCAACGCCTCAGCGCCGTCTCGCTGACATCCAGACGAACACAGAATGTTCACTATTTGGGCCTCATAGGACCGTATGATCTGATAAAAAATTGTGAAATAAGATTGACCTTCGAATATGGTGAATTGCAGGACGGCTTGGTGACCCCTGCAGACAAGCCAACAAAGGCGATTCTGCAGTCGGATTTCTCAGCCTAGATGTTCAGTCAGGTGTTCTTTCCACTTATGCCATAAACAATCCGGAGCGATGCTCTAATGCAGGCCAGCGCGTTTTAGACGAGGGAGATGCCATTATCAGGGATGGGCGAGGTAGTAATCCTCCCGACCTGAATGGGATAGCAAAAGATTTTAGTTCGAAGGACTGATTTTTTACTTATAGTTCAGGCGCAGACCAGGATATTTGAGAGCGTGCCATTTTGTACGCATCGACAGTATTGGCTTCAAGTTGAATTCGCGGAGTAAACAATGAAGAGGGCTGTACTCTACACAATTTGCGCCGCAGGAATTGTCACTTTTGCTTGTTTGGTGTACCTGCGGTCTTCACTAATGACAATTGCAGTGGCTGCAGATAATCACAAGCTAGTAGAAACTTTTTTGAAGTTGGGGGTATCGCCAAATAGTAAGATAGATGGTGTTCCAGCGTTGACTTTTGCGGTCAGCACTACGTGTAAATATAGGATGACATCATTATTGCTGACATATGGTGCAGACCCAGTGAGGAAAGAACCGGAGACAGAGGAGCACTATAAGTCCGCGCTACCAGTTCTAGCCGCAGCTGAGACCGGGTCTATTCCATGTGTCCAGTTACTGCTCGAACATGGGGCCGATATACAGGTCACGAATACCCTTGGATTAGGTGCCGCATACTATGCTGTTCTTTCCGGTAATGTAGAGTTGTTGCAGCTAGTTATATCTCTTGGCGTTCCCTTCGATCAGCCAGGTAAGCAAGGAAATACTCCCCTATCCGGCGCAGCCGCGTCTGGAGATGAGGAGATGATTAAATTTTTGCTGTCTAGCGGCGCTGTTGAATGTAGGCGGGACAGCAGGGGTAAAACTGCCAAAGACAAAGCCCTTGCAAGCAAGAATCCTGAGTCATCCGAGTTGTTCTCAAAAGATTGTAGTTCATCGGTCACGATGTTCCTGGGCTCACCGTCACGACTTCGCAGTAAGCGCTTGGAGGAACTTTTGGTTGCAGCGCCATCACTTTAGATTTGGAGAAAGACATCCACCATCTCGCCATTCAGGCCTAGGGCGCGTGAGGAATAGTGCTGCTTGCCTTTAATTCTCACAAAAACTTCATCGATAAAGACGGTATCGCCGTAGCCGGACACAATCATCCCTGCCTCTCAGGTTTCGAACTAGCAGGTCAATCTCTCAACATTCCAGTTTCCTTCAGGATGTGCCAAGTAGTGTGCGAGTACATAAAGCCCACAGTGCGTTTGCAAGCCTGAGGCGCAGCGTTTAATTTGTGCCCCTCTACTAATAAAAAAGGACGCCTCCATGCGTATCCTCGCAATCCTTGCCGGGCTGATTGTTCTTGTTGTCATACTGCTGCTGGCTCTGCCCGCGCCGATTGACCCCGTTGCGTGGGAGCCCGACCCGGATCCCGGTCTCACTGGCGACTTTGCCGAGAACGATCGCCTGGCCAGTGTGCAGCGACTGCTGGAGGGCGAAGGTAACGGACCTGAGGATGTCGCCTGCGCCGCTGATGGAACGTATTTTACTGGCTATCACGATGGTCGCATTGTGCGCTTTACCGACGACGGCAAAGTCACTGAAGTGACCAATACCGGTGGGCGTCCGCTGGGAATGCAGTTTGATGAAAGCGGCAGACTGATTGTTGCCGACGCCATGAAAGGGCTGCTGGCAGTCACTATGGATGGATCGATAGAAGTCTTGAGCGACAGCGTCAATGGCCAGCGCATGCTGTTCGTGGATGATCTTGATATTGCGGCAGACGGCACCATCTGGTTCTCGGACGCCTCCGCACGGCACGACTATCACCACAATATTCTCGATTTTCTGGAAGGGCGTTCCAGCGGACGCCTGCTCAGTTACGATCCGTCCAGGGGCATCACAAAGGTGCACATGGAAAACCTGTTTTTTGCCAATGGGGTGGCATTGGGACCAGATGATGCTTATGTGCTGGTGAATGAGACCGGGGCAGGGCGTATCCAGCGCCTGTGGCTGAAGGGCCAGCGCGCTGGCGAGACTGAACCGTTTGTCAGCGGCTTGCCGGGCGTACCCGATAACCTGTCTTTCAATGGCAGCGACACCTTCTGGGTGGCAATGCCGGCGCTGCGCAGCGGTATCGATGTCATGGCCAGCAAGCCGAGGCTGCGTAAGCTGCTGTCGCACCTGCCGGTAAAGACGCTGGCCTCGAGCATTGAGCGCTACAGTTTTGTGGTGGGCCTGGATACGCAGGGCAAGGTAGTACACAACCTGCAGGATACGGCCGCTGGCTTCAACAACATAACCAGCGTGAATGAATGCAATGGCTCACTCTACATCGGCAGTTTATCTATGCCGGCTGTGGCCCGCTATCCGCTGCCTTAGTGGGTAGCGGGGCGGTGGCTTGTCCCGGGACTGTCATCTTTTCCCGCCTGATTGGCGTCAAAGCCCGTGTCGGCTGCGCTGCAGTCGATTAATATGTCGGGCTTGTGGAAACCGCTTGAGGAAAACACTGATGTCACTGGACTTCGACAGCGCTCGTCTGCCCAACCCCAACTTGCGCGAGGAGCATCACGAGTGGCGCACACAGTTACGTCGCTTTATTGACTCCGAGATCATGCCCTATGCTGAGCAGTGGGATGAAGATTGCCACATACCTATCGAGCTTTGGCCCAAGGCGGCCGCGGTGGGTTTGCTGGGGCTGGGTTATCCGGAAGAGTTTGGCGGCACCAGCGAGGGGGTGGATGTTTGGCACCAGTGGATCGCCAACGAGGAGCTGGCGCGTATTGGCGCCGGCGGAATACCGGCCAGCCTGATGGTGCACGGCATAGGTTTGCCGCCTGTCCTCAACTGGGGTTCGCAGGCGTTGAAGGAGAGGGTGGCGCCATCCGTGCTGGCCGGCCAGAAGCATATCGCGCTCGGTATTTCCGAGCCCGGGGGAGGCTCCGATGTAGCGCAACTGGCGACGACAGCCGTGCGCGATGGCGATCATTACGTGGTCAATGGCTCCAAGACGTATATCACCGGTGGTATGCGAGCCAACTGGGTGTCCACCGCCGTGCGCACTGGCGGCGAGGGCGCGCGCGGTGTCTCCATGCTGCTGATTCCCACCGATGCCGAGGGCTTCAGCCGCACGCAGCTGGATAAGAAACAGGGTTGGTGGGCCTCGGATACGGCCACCCTGTACTTCGACAATGTGCGTGTGCCGGCTGAGAATCTGATCGGTGAGGAGAATCAGGGTTTCCTGGTGATCATGACCAACTTCAATACCGAACGCATGGCGATGGCTGCGGGTATGGAAGCGCTGGGCCGAGTGTGTCTGGAGGAGTCTGTAGAGTGGGCACGCGAGCGCAAGACCTTCGGCAAGCGACTGGCGGATCATCAGGTGATTCGTCATAAGATTGCGCAGATGAAACAGAAGCTCAACGCCACGCAGGCCTATATCCGCATTTGTTTCGAGTCCATAGAAGCCGGCAATGCCAACCCCGGCGATATCGCCCTGTTGAAAGTGCAGGCCAGTGAAACCATGGAATTCTGTGCGCGCGAAGCCATGCAGATTCTCGGCGGCATCGGTTATATGCGCGGCAGCCGTGTGGAACGGATTTACCGGGAAGTGCGCGTCAACGCGATTGGCGGTGGCTCGGAAGAAATTATGCGGGATCTTGCCGCGCGCCAATATGGCGTGTAGCAAAATCAATCATCTTTCATGCCAGGCAGAACAGCAGCAGGAACGGAGCAAATGGAAAACAACCAAGCAGAACTGAAAGAATTGCAGGCGGAAGTTGCCGCCTGGATGAAGGACAATAAACCTGCCGATCCCGGCTTTTTGCTACCGCAGACGTTTATGGAAGTGGGCGATGAGCGGCAGCTGGAGTTTTTGCGCGAGTGGCAGCATAAAGTCTGGTCAGCGGGATACCTGGGTATGGCATGGCCGAAGGAATATGGTGGTGGTGGAATGCCGCGCGCTTTCCAGGCCGTCGCCGACCGGGAAATGCGCAAGCAGGGCGTGCCCATCTGTTTTAATGTTATCGGCCTTGGCTGGGCAGGCCCCTTGATCAACGACATCGGCACCGAGGAAGAAAAATCACGCTATCTCAAAGGCATTTTGAGCGCCGAGGATATCTGGTGCCAGGGGTTTTCAGAGCCGGATCATGGTTCTGATCTGGGCAGCGCACAAACGCGTGCGGTGCGTGATGGCGATGAGTACGTGATCAATGGCCAGAAGATCTGGACCACCATGGGCAACTTTGCCAAGTACATGATTCTGCTGGCGCGCACTAATCCAGATACGCAGCGCAAGTACGATGGCTTGTCGTATTTTTTGTCGCCGATGGATGTTCCCGGTATTGAGGCGCGCCCCATTCGCAAGATCACCGGGGAATACGGATTTACCGAAACGTTCTTTACCGATGCCCGCATCCCTGCCGACTGCCTGATGGGCGAGGAAGGGCAGGGGTGGAAGATTGCCATGCAAACGCTGCAGTACGAGCGTGGTGCAGAAGCCGGTGCCGCCGGCGGTGTCGCCATGGTGTGGGTGACTGTCGATGCGATGATCGAACAACTGCGCGACATGACGCGAGATGGCGAGCCGCTGCTGGATGACCCTGTTATTCGCGATGAGCTGGTGAAGCTGGTAATGGAAGAAAAGGCGATCGCACTGGGTGATGTGCGCTCTCATATTGCACCGCTGACAACCGATTACCCGGGCTCACTGCCCTTGTCGCACAAGTTGCGCTTTACAGAGAGCACCCGGCGCATGCGCCAGTTCGCCATAGGCCTGCAGGGCGCGGCCGGCGGCCTGTATGTGGGTGATGAGCAGGCGCGTCAGGGCGGCTTCTGGCAGCGCGCCTATTTCAACAGTTTCTCTGCCACCATTGGCGGCGGCACCAGCCAGGTGCAGGCCAATATTGTGGCGGAACATATTCTCGGTTTGCCGAAGTAAGGGGCAGTCAATGTCAGTGATAGGAAATACCAGGCTGCGTCTGGATGAAGAGCAGGCCATGCTGCTGGATGTGGCCCGGGAGTTCTGTCGTAATAAATCCCCGATTAACGCGGTGCGGGATCAGCTGGAGACAGAAGCGGGGTACGACGCCGCACTGTGGGATGAGATGGTTGCACTGGGCTGGACGGGTATTGCATTGCCTGAATCCTGTGGTGGCTCCGACCTGGGCGTAGCGGCCGTGGTGGGGGTGGCCGAAGCGATGGGCAGAGCCATGCTGGGCACACCTTTGCTGGGCACAACGCTGGCGGCGCAGTTGCTGCTGCGCGCCGCGGGTGCGCAGCGGATGGAGTCCGTACTGGCCGAGATTGCAGCGGGAATGCCTGCTACCGTTGCCCTGCTGGAATCGCCAGATTGGGGAGACACCTCCCTGGCGTCCACGATTGACGCGGACGGCGTGCTCAACGGCGTAAAACACTTTGTGCCTGATGCGCAGTCGGCGGGGCTGATGATCGTTGTAGCGCAGCACAAGGGGGAACCCGCGTTGGCGCTGGTGCGCGCGTCAGATCTGCCCGCGGGAGCAATAGCGCCGCATACGCTGATCGACCAGACGCACCGGGCGGCCAGCGTTGATTTCAGTGGTATACAGATCGCGTCAGAGGCATTGATCACCGGTGATACAGTGGCTTCCGCCCTGCGTGACTTTCACCTGCTGGGCGCGCTGCTCACAGCAGCTGAAGCTGCCGGTAGTGCGGCAAGCTGCCTGGATACCACGGTGGATTACCTTAAAACTCGCAAGCAGTTCGGGCGCTTGATAGGTTCCTATCAGGCATTGAAACACCCTGCGGTAGATATCCTCACCTCAGTGGACTCAAGCCGCTCCTTTGTCTATCACGCGGCAACCTTGTCAGGCGATCAGCCTCTGGATAAGGACGCAGAGATTGCCTGCCGCATGGCCAAGGCGCAGGCAACCGAAACCCTGCTGTATGCCAGTGATCGCGCAGTGCAGTTTCATGGCGGGATGGGGTTTACCTGGGAATGCGACGCCCAGCTTTATATCCGTCGTGCGCAATGGACGCAGCAGCAGTTTGGCGATGCGCGCCATCACCGCAAGCGTCTGGCTGCGCTGTTGTTGGACTGAAGATATGAGCGGCCGGCTAGCTACAATCGACCGCTGGCCCAGCCGGTTTAAGCTAACCGGCTGACAACACGTCAGGCGACAGCGCCCTGATCTGGCTGCGAATGCCGTCGCGCCAGTCCACGCTGGTGGGTCCGATCAGCTCATGCATTTTTGTGGTATCAATACACAGACTGCCAAAGGCTTGAGGGTTCTCTTTGAATACCGGTTCAAGCCCGGTGAGTTCACTGATGTACGCGCACCATTGTTCGATGCTGACCTTCTCGGATCCGCCAAAATTGACCGTAGTGGCAGGAACGCTTGCGGCACCTAACAGGTAGGGGATTTTTTCGATGTAGTCATCCACGTGGAGCGGATTGTAATAGTTCGGTCCCTCGGGGTGCAGGTCGATGGGGATTGCCCCCTGCATCATCAGCATGTGGTAATACATCCAGCCGCCGTTGTCGCCATAGGGCACGCTCAGGCGGGCGATGGTGCTGGGAATAGCCTGCTGCCGCGCGACAAAACGACACACGGATTCTGCAGCGATTTTTGAAATGCTGTAAGTGGGAAACATCACCCGGTGGTTGTCGCCCAGAGGCGCATTCTCTGCACGTGGCTCATGCCCGGCATATTCGTAAACGGCAGTGGAAGAGAAATGCAGAAAACCCTTCGCGTTGGCACACTGCATCATCAGATTGCCAACGCCCTCGGCGTTGGCCGCAAGGTCGTATTCAAAGTCACCGCTTTTCACCACCGCAAAATTCAGCACGTAGTCGATGTCGTCAGGAATGACCTTCAGGCTGGCGGCATCTGCCAAATCTGCCTGCAGCGTGGTTGCGCCCAGATCCTCCATGGACTTTCTATCATCGACATTGCTGAAACGCGCCAGCGCATAAACCCTGCTGGTTTTGGCAAAGTGTTCCACTACCGGGCGGGCGACTTGCCCGGTGGGTCCGGTAATCAGGATTTTCTGTTGCGCAAGATCTACGGGTGTGACGGGCATGACAGTTCACCGGGTCGTTTATTGTGCGCCCAGTTTTAGTTGATGCGGGGGGCTACAGGCCAGCGGTTTGGCCGTTGGCGTGGCTGGCGGCCGCTTTTGGTTCGATTGCTTGAACTGCCTTCGCGCAGGCGCGCGAAGGCAGGAAGGTTAAGAGCGTAGCCGCTATTTCCACCACGGATAAAACCGTGGCATATCGGCGGACACTTTGTCCGTAAATTCTGGCGCACGTTTCTCGCGAAACGACTGCACGCCTTCCTTGCCACTTTTCTGGCTGGTGTAGTAAATCGCCAGCGAATCCACCTTGTGCGCTTCAATCGGGTGCGCTTGCGCCGCGCAGCGATACATCATCTGTCGGGTGAGCGCGATCGCTACCGGGCTGTGCTGGGCTATCCGTCGGGCGATCTTGTAGGCTTCCTCCAGCAGCTGGTCGGCCGGTACAACCGCTTTGACGTAGCCACCAGCGAGTGCTTCCTCTGCCTTGAGGATGTCTGCGCTGTACACCCATTCCAGTGCCTGTGAGATACCCACGATTCGTGGCAGGAACCAGCTTGAACAGGCCTCGGGGGTGATGCCGATTTTGTTGAACACAAAACCGATGCGGGCGTTCTCTGAAGCCAGTCGAATATCCATCGCACAGGTCATGGTGGCGCCGATACCCACTGCTGCGCCGTTGATGGCGGCAATGACCGGCTTCTTGCAATCGTAAATGGCCAGGGTGACGCGCCCGCCGGTATCGCGCACGCCGGCGATGTAGTCCGGGTCATCCATATGCGCTTCCAGGTCGGCGAGATCGGGGTTAAGGGATTCGTTCAGTCCGAACACATTGCCGTCTACCGACAGGTCCATACCGGCGCAGAATGCGCGGCCACTGCCGGTGACTACGATAGCGCGCACGGCGTCGTCGTCACTGGCGCGGTTGAAGGCATCGATCAGCTCATTGGCCATTTCGACGGTAAAGGCATTGAGTTGCTCCGGGCGATGCAGCGTCAGAGTGAGAATGTGGTCTTCAATGTGGTATTGCAAAGTGTTGTAGTTCATACCTTATTCCGGATCGGGTTTTGAGGGGTGACACGGATTATAGCCGCTTGGGGTGGCAAAATTGCACCCGTCGCATTGGCAGTTGCAGTACTGTGCGGTTGATGCTGCGCGGAAGTGGCCGCCGCTTCTCGCAAAAAAGAAATACGGTATAGTGGAGGCGTTCAATCATCGTGATAACAACAATAAAAAGGTAGCAATCCCATGGCCGAGTCTTCCAGCGTGCAACCCGCCGGTACGCCAATCAGCAGCCGTGTCGCCGGTTATGGGCTGTTTATGCTCACGATCGTGTACGCGCTCAACTTCATAGATCGCCAGATACTGGTGATCCTGCAGGAACCGATCAAGCAGGAGATGGGGCTCAGCGATGCCCAGCTGGGGCTACTCAGCGGTTTTTCATTTGCCCTGGTGTACATCACCGCCGGCATCCCGATTGCCTACTGGGCTGATCGCACCAACCGGCGCAATATCATTGCCGGCGCCCTGACTATCTGGAGCGGCATGACCGCGATCTCAGGTCTCGCACAGAACTATACGCACCTGCTGCTGGCGCGTATCGGGGTGGGTATTGGCGAAGCGGGCGGGAGCCCGCCGGCCCATTCCATGATCAGCGACTACTACCCGCCAGAGAAGCGCGGAACGGCGCTCGCTATTTACTCCACGGGCGTGCACGTGGGCGTGCTCATGGGTTTCATCCTGGGTGGCGTGATCAGCCAGGCTTTCGGCTGGCGTATTGCGTTTATGGCCGTGGGCCTGCCGGGTGTGCTGTTTGCGCTGGTGTTTTTCCTGACCGTGCGTGAACCGCAGCGCGGACGTTGGGAAAGTGCATCACAGGCAGCATACAAGCCCAGCCTGCGCGACACGATCACGTTATTGTCGTCTTTTCGTTCCTTCTGGTACCTGGCGGCAGCCACTGGCCTCACTGCGTTTGCCGGCTATGGCAATGGCAACTTTGCGCCATCGTATATGGTGCGCAGTCACGGCCTGGGTATGGCTGAAGTCGGCATCGTGCTGGCGATTTTCGGCGGCGGTGGCGGCCTGATCGGAACGTTTCTCGGTGGCTACCTGGCCGACAGGCTGGGCGTCGGCGACAAGCGCTGGTATCTGTGGGTGCCGGCTCTGGCAGGAGTGCTGGCCCTGCCCCTGGCTTTTCCCTACCTGCTGCTGGACAACACCACCGTAGTGATCGGGTTTATGTTTTTGGTAACGATTTGCCTGAATACCTATCTGGGCCCCTGCCTCGCCATCTCGCACTCGCTGGTTCCCCCGGCGATGCGAGCCCTGACGTCGGCGGTACTGTTTTTTGTGCTCAACCTGATCGGACTGGGGTTGGGGCCACTCACCGCTGGCCTGCTGAGTGACCTGTATACCGCGCACTACGGCGTCGATGGGCTGCGCTATGCGATGCTGACGGTAGGTGTGATCAGCTCGCCAGCGATCCTGCTGTTCTGGCTGGCCGCTCGAAACCTGCCACGGGATCTGGCGCGTAGCAAGCAGTTGATGGCGGACTACTGAAGGTGGTGTTACTCCTCAATCAGTTTGCACAGTCCGTTGAACACCAGCTCCCGGTAACTGACGATACCGATGACCTTATCGTTCTCAATGACAGGCGCATTGGATAAACCGAAGCGATCGAACAAACGCGCGCAGTAACGCACGTCCAGCTCCGGGTCCAGGGGGATCACCGGTTTGGACATGATTTCATAGACGTTGACGCGTTGTGATGGCCGGTCTTTTGCCAGAACTTTCTTGGCGATATCTGACAGCAGCAAGATGCCGAAGGCGTCATGGGCAGAGCGCTTGTTGACGATCACCACGTCTGCGTTGCTGGCTTTCATGGCATCCAGAGCTTCCTTCACCGTTGCCAGGCCATCCAGCTCCAGGTGTCTCTCGTGCATGACGTCCCGTACCTTGATAATTTTCTTTTCCATTACAGCAGCTCCTCTACGTCCTGCGATATTTTTTGCGCCTGATTGATAACCCCAACGGCATCCTCCACGTCCAGCTGAAATCCGATACCTGTGCCCGGCTCCTCGTCGAAGCGCCCTGCGCGTGCGATTTCTTCGAGAATGCGCCTGCTCAGGTGTTCCTCTACCAGAAACAACAGCACATCGCGTTGCGTTTCCAGCGACAGGCCAAAGAATGTCTTGCTCACATTCAGCCCCTCGCCGCGGGCATTGTGAATGATGGTGGCGCCGGTTGCGCCTGCGTCGCGCGCGGCATCCACTATGGCATCGGTTTTTTTGTCTTCAACGAAGACGACGATCATTTTGAAATGCATATCGTTTTCCTCAGATCATTGTTTGGCGGGTGGTTCAGCCTGTGCAGCGGCCTTGCGTCGGTCGCGCTGGCGATTGCGCAATTCGGACAACTGCGCATAGGCCATCACCGACATAATGGGAAACAGGCTGGCGAATGCGATCAGGCCAAAACCGTCCAGCAGCGGGTTCCGGCCGGGCACTGTCTCGGAAAGGCCAAGACCCAGCGCTGCTACCAGTGGCACTGTGACGGTGGAGGTGGTAACGCCGCCGGAATCGTAGGCCAGCGGGATAATCATTTTTGGCGCTGCCATGGTTTGCAGAACGACGACCACATAGCCCGTAATGATGTACCACTGGATGGGGTCGCCTACGACAATACGGTAGCAACCCAGCGAGATACCTATAGCGACGCCCAATGCGACTGACAGCCGCAATCCCCAGACCCCAATCGCGCCCCCGGACACCTCGTTGGCCTTGATCGCGACCGCGATCAGGGAGGGCTCGGCGATGGTGGTGCTGAAGCCGATCAGGAAGGCAAAAATATAGACCCAATGATAATCCTGCCAAACGATGATATCGGGACTGTGCGCCACCGCCGCACTGGCGGCAATAAATGTGGGATCGGTCAACTGTTCTGCCATCAATCTTCCCAGTGGGAACAGGCACCACTCCAGTCCCAGCAGGAACAGCGACAGACCCGCCAGCACCCACACGAAACCGGTGATGATCTCACCCAGGTTGGCCGGTGCCTGACGCAATACCAGGAACTGAAAGCCGAATATAATACTGGCGATCGGTAGCACATCCGTGACCGTGCTAAGAGTGATCTGGGCTATGGCATTGAGTATCTCCATCAGATCACCATGCCGTAGGCCATGACGAAAATCATCGGCGTCAGCGACGCAAAAGCGATTAGTCCGAATCCGTCGATCATCGGGTTGCGGCCGCGGATAGACGCGGCCAGGCCAACGCCCAGCGCAGTGACTAGAGGAACGGTGATGGTAGACGTCGTGACGCCGCCGGAGTCATAGGCAATGCCGATAATTTCCTGGGGCGCGAACAGGGTCATGATAACGACCATGATGTAGCCACCGATGATCAGCCACTGCACCGGCCAACCTTTGAGAATGCGCACTACGCCAACCACGATCGCCAGCCCCACCGAAAACGCCACCGTGTAGCGCAGGCCATCTGCATACTGCACTTTGGCATCTTCGCTGGCTTCTATCATACCGCCCGTTGCCGCAACATCGGCAGCCTCAGCGGCTACCGCTATAAGGGCTGGCTCGGCTACGGTGGTGCCGAATCCCAACGCAAAGGCAAATGTAATCAGCCAGAACACGCTGCCTTTGCGCGCAAAAGCGGTGGCCATTGATTCGCCAATCGGAAACAGGCCCTGTTCCAGGCCGTGGATAAAGAAGGTGAGGCCCAATACGACAAAAAGAATGCCCAGCAGAATCTGGCCCACGTTGGGCATGGGTTGCTGCAGCACAAAAAACTGAAAGAATACAATCACCAGGATAATGGGCAGCAGGTCGCGCAGGCTTCCCAGCATGGCGATCAGCAGTCTTTTTAGCGTTCTTGTCACGGACATCCCTTTATTAGTATCGCTATGATGTTAGCAGTGATGCGCTGCGCGAAAATTGACGTAAGGCAGTAAAAGGTAAGTTTCGCGGGCGTGAGATACCAGCGTGGTCGTGCTAGCCTTGTCCCCTGGGTGGCGCGCCGTCTGCAGCGCCCCGGAGGACTCCATTATGAAGTGCCTGTTTACTTTTCTGTTGTTACCCGTGGTGGTCGCGTGCACCACTACCGACGAGATCATTATTGACAGGCAGGGCGTGGATATGTCGCGCTACGAGCAGGACCTTGCGGAATGCCGTACCTACAGCAGTGAAGTCAAAACGGGCGAGAAGGCGGCCAGGGGCGCTGCGTCCGGCGCGGTCGTGGGTGGCTTGATTGGCGCGGTGGTTGGTGGCAGCAGTGACGCTGCCAGCGGAGCCGGCGTAGGCGCAATCACCGGAGGCGCCGGCGGCATCAGCCGCGGCGCCAATGAAGAAGTGCAGGTTGTAAAACGCTGCCTGCGCGGCCGGGGTTACCGCGTGCTCAATTGAGTGCCCTTACTTAAACAGCTTCTCGAACAGCTTGCCGGCCTCTTTCTCAACCTTGCGCTGCACTTCATAGGTTGCGAGGTCCGAGATAATGGCCGCGGTATCAACCATGCACCACTTGGCGGGTTCACCTGCCAGCTCCCCCTTGCAGTTTACCGGCCACTCAATGGCTGTGAGGCGTTTGCTCACGCGGCAGGCCGGGTCCAGCTCTTCCAGCTCAGGTGACAGTTTCGCCTTGAAGGTGGTGTTGAAGTTTTGCTTGAGCAGATTCAGGCCACCGCTGCCAGTGAGCGCCAGACGTGGCAACTGCGCCTGCAGTGGCTGTAGCTTGAGCTGTCCGCCGGCAAGCTGCATTTCTGCGCCCAGCTCGCTGAACTCTGTACGCGGTTCGAAGGGGGCTGTTAATTTTTCCTGATTGACCAGTGCCACGGCCTGGCAGAGAAGCCCTTCCAGACTCATGCCTTCTAATACCGGATCGGTGGTTGTTAGCCGGATGGGGCCGTCCAGGGATTCAATCAGCGCATTCTGCGTCGTGCCACTGCCCTTGAGCGTCCATTGCACGCTTGCTGCGCCGGTAAATACCGGCTCCGATTCCATGGCCTGCAGTGCGCTGGCGATATTGAGGCCAGTCAAGCCGCCGACTGTATCCAGCGTTGCTGTATTGTGACGCGCGTTGAATGTGGCCTTCATGTCCAGCATGCCACCGTGCAGTTGGCCGCTCATCTCACGTACCGCGATAACGCCGTCTACGGCGCGCAGCCTGGCGCGCAGCTGTTGCACGGTATGGGCACCAAAAATGGCCTCATCAATGGTGAGATCAGCTCGCGTATCGATGCCGCGCAGGGCATCCAGCGGCAGCGGTTCATCACCGCTGGCGTCTGCAGCAGGTTCAGGGGCGTCAGCTGCGGCTGGCCCTGCGAGAGCGAGCAGCGCAGGATCGAGTTTGTTCAGGTGCAGGGTGGTATCGATCTGCGGACTTTCGAAGCTGGCGTAGCGCAGCGTGCCGTCGCCGCGCGTATCGCCCAGCGTGATGTTGAGTGTCAGGTCGGCGATCTGCCTGTTGATATCGACAGTGCCGCTGGTATCCAGCTTCAGCGGCTGAGCGGTCGCCCCCGTCACGGTCACTTTCGTATCGGCGAGTGTGATCTGCTGTTGTTGCAGATCAATGCGCACGGCGGCATCCAGTGCCACATCGATAGGCTGTTCCTGCACCAGGCGGGCCCGCAGCGCTATGGGAATGGCATCGCCGTCCAGATTGAGGCCGCTGGCCTCCAGGCTTTGCAGTGCGATGGTGGTGGCGTCACCGCTGGCCTTGTCGACCATGGTGATTTCTGAATTGGTCACACTCAGGCGTTGGACATTCAGTGCCAGAGGCGCTGCCAGGGCTGCTTCTGCGCCTGCGCTCTGTGCGGCCTGTTCTTTTTCCTTGCGTCGTTGTGCGTAGAACGCATCCAGCTGTGCGTTGCTGAGCTTGCTGGTGTCCACCGCGTCGGGGGCCGGTTCTGAGAGGATACGTGCAGCCATGCCATCCAGCCGCAGGGTGTCTATTTCAATGCGTTTGGATAGCAGCGGCATGAGCTGTACCCCGATTTCGAGTGTCTCCACCCGCAGGCCGGGCTCTTCCTCGCCGGGCATGGCGACAGAGGCCTGGCCGAGTTGTACGCCGAGTGTGGGGAAGAAAGACAGGCTGCTCTCGCCCTCTACTGTGAGTGTTGCGCCCGTTTGCTCGTGCAGGGCGTTGGCTGCCAATTCCAGCACCTTGTCCTTGTCCAGCAGCAGTGGCACCAGCAGTACCGCTGCGAGGATAAGAACGGCGATGATCACCAGTGGAATTACAATCAGCCTTGGCATGACAACTCTCCTTGCGACAACAGTATCAGTCAGCGCCACAGGTTAGCGCGCGTTAATGGCTGCGTCTATCCACCTGCGTAGGCTTTGCGGACTTCATCGGCGATCAGCGCCACACCGTGTTTGACGGTGTCCGCATCGCGCGCGTAGGACACACGGATGCATTCGTCGCGATGCGTCCACGGCGCGTCCAGGCCGACGAAAAAATCCTGCCCCGGCACAACCAGCACCCCGCGCTCTTTCAAACGCTGGTAGAGGGCCTGGCTGCTGATCGGTAAACCCTCAAACCATAGCCAGAGAAAGATGGCGCCCTCTGGTTTGTGGATGTGATACGGCAGATCCCCCAGTTGTTCGCGGAACCACGCCACTGTCTGTTGCGAGCGCTCGCGATAATAGGGCGTCACATGGTCGCGTGTCAGGGTGGTGATTTCGCCGCTGTCGAACAGCGCCTTTGCCAGTGCTGGCCCCAGGTTGCCGCAGGACAAGCTGACAATGGTATTGGCGTTGGTGTAGGCGCGGATAATGTCTTCACGCGCCACGATGATGCCGGTGCGAACCCCTGGCAACCCCAGTTTTGACAGGCTCAGCGCGAGAATGGTGTTGTCGTTCCAGTGTGGCTGTGCATCGGTGAACAGGATGGCGGGGAAGGGCAGGCCGTAGGCGCCATCGATGATCAGCGGGATATCGCAGGAGCGCGCAATGCTGTCCAGGTGCTGGATCTCATCGTCGGTCAACACATTGCCGGTGGGGTTGGTAGGACGCGAAACACAGAGCGCGCCCACAGATTCACCGGGTTGCAGGTGGTTGAAATCGACATGGTACTTGAACAAATGATCGTCCAGGTGCTCGATGGCGGGCCGCGTTGCACTGAAAAAATTTTCCGTCAGGCCGATGTCGCCATAGCCGATATATTCTGGTGTGAGTGGCAGGTGGATGGTGCGATGGCTGCCATCCGGCATGGTGCCGGCAAACATGTTGTACAGCACGAAAAACGCCGATTGGCTGCCGTTGCTCACGGCAATATTGCGCTCCGTCAGGGCCCAGCCGTACTGACGCTTCAGGTAGGCTGCCACCTGCTCGCGGAAAGCCTTGTCGCCCTGTGGGGACTGGTAAATCCCGAACAGGCTATGGCGCTCCCGGGGGTCGTTCAGTATGTCTTCCAGGCGCCGGTGGAACAGTGCTTCCACTTGCTGCAGGTGCCCCGGGTTGCCGCCGCCCATAAAAATCATATCGGGGTTTTCGTTGAGGGCGGTGCCCAGGTCGTCCATGAGTTCGACGATGCCCGAGTCCCCGGCAAATTTTTGGCCAAAGGCAGAAAGGTTCACTTGACAGCTCTTGTTGCGTATTGAGCGCGCACTATACCGCAGGTCATGCGATGCGGGATGCCCAGCGCCGGCAGACTGTGATGTTTTGCCGCTCTTTTGTGGCGTTCATCGGGTTCACCAGTAGAAATCCCAGCGGATTTGCCGCCCGGCATTTATCGTCTGGCCTGGGTGTTTTACTATCGGTGCACGTCACAACACCCCAATACAATCCGCTATAAGGAAAGCCACGATGCCCGTTTCTATCGATCCGACACCCGAGAGCTTCAGCGCACTGAAACGCGACGTGCCGCCTGACACCCCCGTTGTCATGTTGAACCTGTTGCGCTTTATGGAGGAGGCGGCCTATCCGCCGGGGAGTGAGCACTCGCCGTGTACTGGACGCGAGGCTTATGCCCGTTACAGTGCCCATGCGCATGCTGCCGTCGCCGAGGCGGGCGGTTCGCTGGTCTGGTCAGGGTCTGCCCTGAGTCATCCCATTGCGCCGCCAGGGGAGCGATGGGATGAGATTCTGCTGGTTCGCTACCCCAGTATCGATGCGTTTCTGGGTATGGTGATGGCGCCCGACTACCAGAAGGAGTCCATTCATCGCACGGCCGCGCTGGCAGATTCGCGGTTGGTCTGTATGCAGCAGGCCGGCACCTAGCGAACAACGGGCAGCCGGCATGGTGCGATAATCCGCCTGTAATTCTCCATCAGCGGGCCGTATAATCTTTGTTTTGCATGGATTGAAAACGATGAGCAGCGCCGGTTCACGCTTTCTCAACCCCGCTATTCTCGACACCATCGATGCAGCGGGCTTTCAGGCCCAGAAACCTTACCCCTGGATTAATCCCCAGTTTTTTATCACGCCTGAGCGTTATGGTGAGCTACTCACAGCTTTGCCGCCGCTGGAACAGTTTCGCGCATTCTTCGGCAAGCAGCGCAAGCACGGTCAATCGAGCCATGACCGCTACGTGCTGGATTACGAGCGTGGAATGGACCTGGCACCGGTGTGGCGCGATTTCGTTGAAGAGCTTTGTTCTGACCAGTACCGCGATTTCGTATGCCGCCTGCTCGACGTGTCCGATGTGCGGTTTCGCTTTCACTGGCACTTTACCCCGAACGGTGGGGAAGTTAGTCCGCACTGTGATTCCAAGGGCAAAATTGGCTCTCATATTTTCTATCTCAATACCGAGCAGGACTGGCAGTGGGACTGGGGCGGTGAAACCGTCATACTCGATGACGGCGCGCGTATCGCAGCTGACAACGCGCCGAACTTTGACGATTTTGTGGCGCAGTATCCTGCGGAAACGCGGGATAATCGCAGTCTGATTTTTGGTCGGCAGGGTAACTCCTGGCATGGGGTAAAGCGTATCAATTGCCCTGAAAATTATTTCCGTAAGGTGTTTATCGTTGTGTTTGAAGAGTACCGACCTCTGCGCATGGCAGCGAAGCGACTGCGTCGCAGGTTGACAGGTTCTGAACTGGTTACGGAGAAAGAGCGCCTGATGTACTAAAGCGCCGATGGGCATTGCATGCAGTCTGTGAAAAAAGCGCCACTGCTTATCCTGGGAGCACCGCCACGCGGTGGTAACCATTTGCTGCGTGGATTACTGGATCATCACCCGCAACTACTGCTGCCCCCGGACGAGGATTACTTTGTTCGGCATCTGTCGCGCAACCCGCTGTTGCGCTTGCGTGGTATGGCCTGTTCCAGCGCCGGGGCGCCTGCCTTTTTTCGCAGGCTGCAAAAAGATGGTCATCTTGAGCGCATTAATGCCGGTCATGGTACCGAGGTCTTCGGTACGGAAGATTCCCTGGATCTGGACGCCTACTATCGCCATATAAGTGAGCATCACCAGCGCGGATCACTGGACAATCTGGTGCGCAATCACGTTGAGGCGCTGGCTGCGGCTCTCGGGCACAAGGAGGGCGATGCGCGGATGCGGGTTATCTTTTGCGCGCTGCAACCCAGCAATAAAGATCTGACGCGCGTGAGCGCTCTGCTGGCTCGCAGCTATGATGTCCGCGGTATTTTCCTGGTGCGTGACCCACGCGCCCACCTGGCGTCCAAGCTGGTGCGCAACCCGACCCTGGATCTGGCGCGTTTCTGTCGGCGTCAAAACCGCTACTGGGAAGAAGTGGACTGGTTTGCTGACAACTGCGGCCCCGCACTGCGTCTGCGCTTTGAAGACCTGGTGACCGATACCGAGAAGTACATGCGGCAGGTCTGCCAATTCGCCGGGATCGATTACCTTCCCACCGTGCTGGAATACACCCAGGGCGGAGAAGCGGGGCGCAGTAACTCCTCGTTCACCGCCAGTACGGGGATCGATCGCAGCGCCCTGACGCGTTACCGCGACTCATTGCCGGCACAGAGTATGGAGTTTCTGCAGAAACATTGTTTGCCCGATTTGTTCTGGTCGCCACCAGACGAGGTTTAAGCGGCAGGCGCGCCTACAACTTATGCCCTTTTGGCCAGCGTCGTTTCAGGCAGATCCATTGCTCTGGCTCTTCGCTTATCCACTGTTCGAAAAACCTGTTGATCTGTTGTGTCAGGTCGACTGCGTGGTCGTCGCCGGTGCTGTCCTGGGGCGCGTTGCTCGACAAAGGATCGTAGGCGGTAATGCGAAAACGCCCGGCTGTCAGACGCTGCGCGCGGATGGGAATCAGGGCGGCGCCTGAACGCAATGCCAGTCTCGCGGCGGTGGTGTTGGTCAGCGCATCGCGACCGAAGAACGGGATTAACTTTCCCGTATCCAGCCGGGTATCCATCGCCATGCCAACACTGCGGCCGGCCGCCAGCTCTTTCATCAACGGCCTGACGCCAGCTTCGGAAGGGATCAGGTTCACGCCGAATGACTGGCGCAGTTCCAGCATGACGTCACGCAGGGCCGGGTTGGATTCCGCAGCATACACCGTGCTGATGCTGAGATTTTCCCGCGGACCTATCAGGTTGGTCAGCTGCCAGGCGCCGATGTGGGCTGTGACGAAAACGGTCGCTCCCTTGTTCCGGATATGTGACAGCGCCTGGGGCTCGATGACAAATTCAAGTCGCTGATCGCGCTCCTGCCAGATCTGGTCTAGCTTGATGAGTTCTGCCGCTGCACATCCAAGATAGCCGAATACCGCGCGGGCAGTTTGCCTGTGCCAATGTTCGTCTTTCCCGGGGAAGGCGATCGCCAGATTGTTGTAGGCCTTTTTAGCCTTGTCACTGTGCGGCCCGACAAGGCCGAACAGCTGGCTGCAAAGCTGGCTGGCGCGCTGCACAGACAGGCGGCGCATCAGCCAGAATACGCTGCGAAAAAAACCGCCCTCCACCCGCTGGGCCAGTGCGCGCAAGCGCGGTGACTTGCGCGCCAGGCGTTTGGGAATCAGGTAAAACTCGGGCATTCGAGTGCGCGGGATGCCGGATCAGCGCGGGCGGGTGCCAAAAACAATATCCCAGAACGGCGAGCTTACGCCATAGCGTCCACCCTCACCGGAGAAATGGTGCTTGAGGTGGTAGTGCTTGAGGTACTTCGCGACACGGTTACGCATGGGAAAGTGATGTGTCGAGTAGTGAATATAGTCATAGATGAGGTAGCCGATGATAAAACCGGCACAGAACGGCTGGATCCAGGGCTGTGGGATCACCAGGCCGAACAGCAGGTACAGAACTGCCATGATAGGGATAGCACCGGCAGGCGGCATTACCAGGCGCGTTTTGTCCTTGGGATCTTCATGGTGGTTACCGTGAAACAGGAACACCAGCCATTTGCCCAATTTGCTGCGCGCTGGGAAATGGAACAGGAAGCGGTGCAGGCAGTATTCACTCAGGGACCAGATAAACATGCCCGCAATACTGATTGCAATGACGGGCATTAGCGGCAGCTCGTAAACGGAAAAGCTGCGCCACAGCAGCCAGACGGCAAGCGGTGACCACATGAGCAGCGGCGTCAGCGGATGAACATGGGAAAGCCGCTCGAGCAGGTTGTTCTCAAACAGCCGGATGGATTGGTGTGCTTCATCTTTTTGCATGGTTTCAGCTCGCATCTGTTCAGGCGGCACGAGAGTCGACTGCGTCGCCCGCTGCCTCGTTGTGTTGCAGTTTACCTTTTGGCCACAGGCGTTTCGAGCAGAACCAGTCAGCCGGCTGCTCGGTGATCCAGTCTTCAAACAGCGAGTGCACCTGCTGGATCATATCAACGGCCTGGTCAGATTCGCTGGCGCTGGCATCGCCCGGCTGCACAGGTGGGTAAAGTGTGACGCGAAAATGCGCGTCTTGCAGGCGCTGCACCCTGGCGGGCACCAGCGCACAATTGAATTTCAGGGCCAGTCTGGCGGGAATGGTGGTCGAATGTTTGTCCTGTCCAAAAAAGCGCACGGCTTTGCCTTCATCCACGCGACGGTCCATTACCATGGCGGCTGTGCGTCCCTGTTTCAGCGCCCGCAAAAGCAGCCGACTGCTGTTGTCACGGGGGAGCAGCTCACAATCCAGCGCGCGTCGCGATGCCAGCAGCTTTTCGTCCAGCAAGGGGTTGGTCGGCGGAGAATAGAGACTGGCGTTGGGGATGCCCATGCGCGCCATTGCCGAGGCAATCACTTCCCAGTTGCTCAGGTGCGGAGCAACCATAACGCAGGGCTTGTCAGGGTTGCTGTAGGTCTCTACGGGCTCAAGCACGACAATATCCAGGCGCTTGTCATCATGCAGTATGGTTTCAAGATGTGGATACTCGGCAAGAACGCGGCCGGCCTTGCCCCAGGCGTGGGTCACCAGCAGTTCCAGCTCCTCGTCTGTCAGGTGAGGAAAGGCGATAGACATGTTGTCCCGGAAAATCTCGTGTTTGCGCCGCAGTCGCGGCCCGATCCAGCTGCCCACTCGCTCCCCAAGGCGCGAGGCGGTGTCCACAGGCAGCAGCTTGAACAGGAAAATCATTGCAGAAATCATGACGTAATCAATACGCCAGAGCGCACTGCGCAGCCACGAGTGCTTGCGAGCGAGCTTCCGTAATGAATTGCCGACAATGAATTCTGCCAAGGGTGAAACCTGCTGTGCAAAGGCGCCAGGAACAAACGCCTGATTATAGCCCATGTGCGGGGGCGGTTTTTGCGCGAATAGCGGTCATAGTGCCGCTTTGTCCAGGCTCTGCAAGCCGGTTCTGAGGTCGATTTCAGGGCGCCAGCCAGTGCGCTGAAACAGCAACTGGTTGTCTGCAACCCAGTCCGGGTGGCGCAGCTCGCGCAGCTTGGCAGGCGTCAGTATGGGCGCGTTGCCGGTCAGGCGAGCCAGCCGCAGATTCGCGGCAGCTGCGCCGTCGAGCAGCCAGCCGGGGATCTGCCACAGGCGCACGGTGCGGCCGTATACTTCGCCGGCGATAGCTGCCAGGTCATGCCAGTTGTAGCCGTTTGGCGCGCTGTCGCTGAGCGCAAACACCTGTCGAGTGGCTGTGTCACTGAGCAGAACGCTGATGGCCGCCGTTGTGAGGTCGTCCACATGAATCAGTGACAGGCGGGCATCCGTGGCGCCGGGAACCGGTGCAATGCCCCGCGACATCCATTCGAAAATGGGTGCCATTTCCTGATCGCCCGGCCCATAGACCGCTGGTGGCCGTAAAATCGTATAGTTTTTCAGCGAACTGTTGATGATGCGCTCTTCGCCGGCGCGCTTGCTTTGCGCATACCAGGAAAGCTGTGGCTCGCGCGCCGCCAGTGAGGAAACAAGCAGCAATCTGGCTTCGGGAGCGGTGGCAAGCAGTGTCTGCACCAGGGCCTGGGTGCCGTCCACATTCACCTTGTCGAAGTCAGACTGACGACTCCCGCGTACCGCTCCTGCGGCATGAATAACCGCATCACAGCCCGCGACCAGTGTGCGCATGGCCTCCGGGTTATGCAGGTCGCCCATGACGGGTGTTACATCAAGTGCGCTGAGTTTGTCTGCGGCAGATGGCGAACGGGCCAGAGCGCGAAGCCGATAGCCTCGCGAGATCAGTTGAGTGCACAGTGTGGTGCCGATAAAACCGGTAGCGCCGGTGACGGCAATCAGGGCGCCATCAGGTATCAGGCTGAGGCGACCTGCAGGCGGAACTCTTCAGTCACCGAGTTCAGGTCACCCGGCTCGTGCGAGGCAATAAAATCAAGGCGCGCCTTGGCGCGTGACAGTTTGCCCGAAGAGGTGCGTGGCAAGGAATGTATGGGGACCAGCTCTACATAGCAGTCCAGGCTCATTTCCATGCGCATGAGTGCAGTGAGGCGTCTCACCAGATTGTGGCGTTTCACCGTGTCAGTCTCGCGGCACTGCACCAGCAGTACGCAGAGTTCTTCGCCTTCGTGGTCTGGAACAGAAAATGAGACTGCATCGCCGGAGCGAATTTCAGGCTGGTTTTCAGCCAGGTGTTCGAGATCCTGTGGCCAGATGTTGCGGCCGTGGATGATGATGAGGTCTTTTTTGCGTCCGGTGATAGTGAGTACACCGTTAACCAGATAGCCGATATCGCCGGTGTTCAGCCAGCCGTCGCCGCACAGGGCGTGGCTGGATTCTTCCGGCAGGTTGTAATAGCCGGACATCACGCTGGGGCCGCGCAGATAGATAACACCGCTGTGCCAGTCCTCCAGCACGTTGTCGTCATCATCGCGCACCTGGACTTCAAAATCCGGCAGGGGCAGGCCGCAGTTAACAAAGTGTCGGCCGCGACCACGGGTGTCGGTCTCGTCCATCAGTACCGCGCGGTGATTGTCTGCCAGGTGGTCGCTGTCGATATGGTGGGTGGTAAAGCCGGTATTCAGCGGTGAAAAGCTGACGCCGAGAGTGCATTCCGCCATGCCGTAGCAGGCCAGGAAAGCACGGCGGTCAAAGCCGCACACAGACAGCATGTCAGCGAAGTGCTCCAGCGTTTGCGGGCGAATCATTTCGGCACCGATGCCGGCTACACGCCAGTTGCTGAGGTCGTAGCTGGCAAGGTCGTTTTCGCGCACGCGGCGCGCACACAGGTCGTAGCCGAAAGAGGGCGCAAAAGAAATGGTCGCCTTTGTTTTGGTCATCAGGTTGAGCCACTGGCGTGGTCGCATGGCAAATTCGCGAGTATCCAGGTAATCGATGGAAACCTGCGCAGCCATGGGAACCAGTACGAAGCCGACAAGCCCCATATCGTGATAGAACGGCAGCCAGGACATCATGCGGTCCTGTGCGTTCATTTGCAGACCGTGTTTGATAATGCCCTGCAGATTGGCCATCGCGGTGCGGTGTTTGATGATGACACCGCGTGGAAAGCGCGTGCTGCCAGAGGTGTACTGAATATAGGAAATATCATCGGGGCTGATCTGTGGCAGGGTCTGCTCGCTCACGGGCAAGGCGTGAAACGCCTCGGGTGCATCGACCATACGCATATTGAGACCTTCGCTGGCCTCTTTCAGGAACGGCAGATAGCCTTCAGAGGCAACGCCGATAGCAGCGTCACTGGCTTCGAGCAGGCGCTGTAATTGTGCGACATAAGCGCTGTGCGCGCCGACTTTGACCGATGCGGGCAGAGCGACCGGAATCAATCCGGCGTACTGGCAGGCATAGAAAAAACGCACGAAATCGGGGTTGGTCTCTGCTACCAGCGCTACACGATCACCGCGTTGCAGCCCCAGGCCCAACAGCTTGTGAGCCAGTTCCAGCGCTTGCGGGCGCAGTTCACTGTAGGGGATGCTGGCATAGTTGACGCCGCGGCCGGTGTAAAAATTGGAGCCGGTATCACCCTGGGCAGCGTAATCAAGTGCCTCAGTCAGGGTTTCAAAATCAGCGGGTCGGAATGGCAGGTCGTGTTGGCTCGGTGTGACGGTGACGTTAGCTTGTGACAAGAGACCTTCCTCAATTCTGGCCGGCAAATCGCCCGCACTGCAATCAAAAAACCATCTGGACTGGCTATCCCAAACCGGAGATGCCAATCTCAAAGACATTATTTCACCTGATATTCTGGGTCGCTGTTCTTCTGTGGACGTGACCGCAACCCGGGTAATCAGCGCCATTGGAATCGGCTGTCTGACTCGGCGGTATCTTAGCAGTTCAGGCATTGTCACTTATAGGTAATAATACCACTGCAAAGCTGCACTCCTGCCACTCAGAAACCGTTTCCCCAGCCGGTTGGTGGCACCAGCCCGGGCTGCGAGGAGGGCATTGTATCGGCTGCCGCCCTTTTGGCAAGCCTCTGTTATCAATAGGATTTTTGTCCTCCGATTCTCATTAATCGCTTTGCGCTGTATACTGCGGGCCCCGCTCCTGCAGGAGCACCAGCCAGGGCGAACCATGAGCGATACAGCCGATCCTGCCATCACCCTGGAGGTGCTGACCGAGCCCCGCCAGCTGCGTCAGTTTCTGGCCTTGCCGCGTGCCATCTATGCCGATGATGCAGCCTGGGTTGCCCCTCTGGATTTCGAGCAGCGTCAGCGTTTTTCGCCCAAGAATCACTTTTTCCAGCATGCGCGTTGGCGCGGTTGGCTCGCGCTTCGCCGCGGCGAGATTGTAGGGCGGATCACCGCCCAGATCGATGACCTTCACCTGCAGCAGCACAATGACGGCGCAGGCTATTTCGGCATGCTTGAGGCCCAGGATGACCCGGCGGTATTCCGCGCCCTGTTTGATGCGGCGCAAGCCTGGCTGAGGGATGAAGGTATGAGAATCGCCCGGGGCCCGTTCAACTTGCATATCAACGAAGAGGTGGGCTTGCTGGTCGATGGCTTCGATACGCCGCCATTTATCCTGATGGGCCATGGGCGGCCGTATTATGGCTCGCGGGTTGAAGAGCAGGGGTTCCAGCCGGTGAAGGATCTGCTTGCGTATCATATTCGTCCGGATTTCGAGGCGCCCAGGGTCATGATCCGCCTGGCAGAACGCGTGTCAGAGCGAGTGACAGTGCGTTCTCTGCGTCGCAAGCATTTGCAGGAAGACGCTGCCCTGATGCGCGATATTTTCAATGACGCCTGGCATGACAACTGGGGTTTTGTGCCGCTTGCCGAGGCAGAGTGGGTCGATACGGTAAAGACGCTGACGCAGTTGATGCCCGATGATTACATCCAGATCGCCGAATATGACGGGGAGGCGGTTGCTTTCATCGTCGCGCTGCCCAATGTGAACGAGGCGACGCGGGATCTCGACGGGCGTTTACTGCCTTTTGGCTGGGCGAAATTATTGTGGCGCCTGAAAGTCAGGCATCCTCAAACAGCGCGTGTGCCCCTGATGGGTGTGCGCCGCAGTTTCCAGCACTCCCGGCTGGGGCCCACGCTCGCATTTATGGTGATCGATGCGCTGCGCCAGGGGCTTATCAGCCGTGGCGTGTCTGACGTGGAAATGGGCTGGATACTCGAAGATAACGACGGTATGCGCAACATCATTGAAACCATTGGTGGTGAGGCCTACAAGCGCTACCGCATTTACGAAAAGGAACTGTGACACCACTATGCATCTTGATCCAGAGCAGCACCGAATGACCGCGATTGTCCTGGCGGGCGACCGCACCAAGGCGGATTCCCTGATCAATCACACCAAGGTCGGTAGCAAAGCCATGATCGATATCGACGGCACGCCGATGGTGCGCCGGGTGTTGACCTCTCTGCGGGCCTCGCGGGTGATCAAGAAGATCTGCCTGGCCGGGCCGGAAGAGTCCGAGGTGGCCAAAGACGCCACACTGTCGCAGTGGGTTGCTGATGGAGACGTGCTGTGGCGTGCGCCTGAGTCAAGTCCCAGCACCAGTGCCTATCACGCGATGCAGGCACTGGATCCGGCGGAACCGGTATTGTTGACGACCGCAGATCATCCGCTGTTGACCCCGGAGATGGTTGACGCCTTTGGTCGGCAGAGCCTGGCTGACGATGTTGATGTTGCGGTCGGGCTGGCCCCCTATGCGCTGGTTGCTGAGGCCTATCCAGGTATCAAAAAAACGGTATTGCGCTTCAGCGATGGCGAGTTTTGCGGTTGCAACCTGTTCGCATTCCTGACGCCTGAGGGCCGGCGTGCCGCGCGCTTCTGGCGGCAGATTGAACAGCAGCGCAAGAAGCCTTTGGTACTGATCGGTTTGCTGGGCTGGTGGGCGGTGATTCGCTACCGCCTGGGCCTGTTGTCTCTCGAAGAAGCCCTGGAGAAGCTCAGCAAGCGTCTGGGCTTGCGTATTCGCCCGGTGATTTTGCCCTATGCGAACGCGGCGATCGACGTGGACTCCATCGCCGATCTCATGCTGGTGAAAGGATCCCTGGAAAAGGCAGCGGCCGCTGACGCATAGCGCTAGCGTGACAGGGTCAGCTGCTGCTCTTCTCCCGCGGTAAAGCGCTCCGTCTGAGCATCATACAAGCGCGGTTTTATGGTGACTCGCCAGCCGTCATCCTGGCGCGCGGTTTCGTAACAGTTGTAGCGTGCGCAGTCGGCGCCATGCAGTCCCAGCGCAGAGGCAGACGGCACGGCGATCACCGCAGCGTTTCCGGCGCGAGTCTCCAGTTCACTGAAATGCGCGCGGTGGCCATGTCCGTGCAACACCAGTTCAGCGCCGTGATTCACCAGGATATCCCGAACTGCGGTGGCATCCGTCAGCCGCTTGCGCCAGATCTCGTGCCCCGGCAGGGGCGAGTGGTGCAAATACACGACGCGTAACAACCCACGTTTGGAAGTCTCATCAAGCAGCGTCGGTAACTTTGACAGCTGCTGCGCGCCGACGGTGCCCGTCGCCATGAGCGGCGGTTTGGGGCACCCCGTGGACAGCCCGATAAACGCAATATCATCGCGGACCCTCAAGCTTGGGAATCCTGAGGTGTACTGGCTGCGGTTGGAGGCTACAGGCAATGGATTGGCATCGTCACCGCTCATATAAGCCTGCCACAGCGCGAACGTCTGTGACCATTCAGCCCTGACGGAGGCATCGTGATTGCCTGGCACGACGGCAACCTGTTGTGGTGTACCCAGCTCCTGCAGCCAGTCCCTGGCCTGCTCGAACTCACAGGGTAAGCCGATGTGGGTCAGGTCGCCAGTGACCAGGAGCTGATCCAGCTGAAATGCGCGCAGGTCTTCCTGCAGCTTCTCCAGCACTTCGCGGCGGTGTTCAAATTGCCGCTTTCTTCGCCATGACAGGTAGCCCAATGCACGTTTATTCAGCAGATCCTGCAGCCGTACCTCATGCAAGGAACTCAGGTGCGGATCGGAGATCTGTGCAAACTGCTGCGGCATGGGCTGCCTCTGTAAAGTGGCGTTCAGAAGCGGCTGATTTTGGCGCCAAGTTCAGCCAGCTTGCTGTCGATATTGGCATAGCCGCGGTCGAGGTGGTATACCCGCTCGATCGTCGTGTCGCCATCGGCCGCCAGCGCGGCGATAATCAATGAGGCAGATGCGCGTAAATCGGTGGCCATGACGGGCGCGCCCTGCAACCTTTCGCGACCGCGCACGATGGCGGTGTGCCCCTGCAGTTCGATGTGCGCGCCCATGCGCTGCAGCTCCGCTACGTGCATGAAGCGGTTTTCAAAAATATTCTCCACTACAGTGGCAGAGCCTTCTGCCAGCGCATTGAGCGCCATAAACTGTGCCTGCATGTCTGTCGGGAATGCCGGGTAGGGCGCGGTAGTGATGTTGACGGCTTTGCAGCGCTCACCATTAGTGTGCAGGTGAATCCAGTCAGGCCCCAGCTCCAGCTTCGCGCCGGCCTGCTCCAGTTTGCCCAGCACGTGGTGCAGGAAGTCGGGGTTGGTATTGAGTACGCGAACGTTGCCCCGGGTCGCTGCGGCCGCAGCCAGGAAGGTGCCTGTTTCGATGCGATCCGGTGGTACCCGGTGACTGGCGCCGTGTAATTGTTTTCTGCCGGCGATCTTGACCGTATTGGTGCCAGCTCCCTCGATATCTGCGCCCATGGCGACCAGCAGTTTCGCCAGATCGCCCACTTCCGGCTCCATAGCGCAGTTTTCGAGCACGGTAACGCCATCAGCCAGGGCGGCAGCCATCATCAGGTTCTCGGTTGCGGTGACTGAGGGCACGTCAAACGCAAACTGGGCACCGTGAAGGCGGCTGGCCTTGGCTTTGATATAGCCTGCCTCGATTCGAATCTCAGCGCCCATGGCCTCCAGCCCCGCAATGTGCTCGTTGACGGGGCGCGAGCCAATAGCGCAGCCGCCGGGCAGTGACACGTCGGCCTCGCCAAAGCGCGCCAGCAGCGGTCCGAGCAGCAAAATAGAACCGCGCATGGTTTTGACCAGTTCGTAGGGCGCACGTGTGGAATGCACGCCGGAACTATCGATACTCAATTCATCATCGTCCCGCTGCACGGTGCATCCAAGCAGCTCCAGCAACTTGATCGAGGTGTCGATATCACGTACTGCGGGGATATTGCTGATTTGCAGGGGCTCTGCACTCAGCAGGGAGGCGGCGATGATCGGGAGTGCGGCATTCTTGGCGCCCGCTATGCGCACCTCACCCTGCAATGGGCCATTGCCGGTGATTCGTATCTGTTCCATCAGGCTGCTCTGTCAGGGTTCAATAATCCGGCCTGCTGCAGGCCGGCATAGGCAGCGATGATCGCGTCGATCTGCTCGCTGCTGTGTGCTGCGCTGACGCTGTTGCGCAGCAGGAAATTGGTCGATGGTGAGGCCGGCGGGATCACCAGGTTGACATAGACACCGGCCTCCAGCAACGCCTGCCAGCAGCTGATGGTTTTGGAGCGATCTTCCATTTCAACAGCAACCACCGGACTGGCAGTGGGGCCGACCGGCAGGCCCAGGGCCTGCAGACCATTGTAAAGTCGATTGGCATTGTCCCACAGGCGCTCACGGCGCTGCGGTTCCTCGCGAATAATGCGCAGGGACTCACGGGTGGACGCGATAACCGAGGGTGATGAAGATGCGGTAAAAATGTAGGCGCTGATGCAGTAGCGAATGGCTTCAAGCTCTGCGTGCGGGCTCACACAAAAGCCACCGATAGTGCCGAGGCTTTTGCTGAAGGTGCCTACGGTAAAGTCCACATCGTCCTCAACGCCGGCAGCCTGTGCTGCCCCGCGGCCCGTTGCACCCAATGCGCCCATTGAGTGTGCTTCATCAATGAGCAGGTAGCCGCCATATTCGCGCTTTACCGCGGCAATTTCCTGCAGCGGTGCCACGTCGCCCAGCATCGAGTAGATACCCTCTGCGATAATCAATGCCTGCCCCGCGCGATCGCCAAGGCGGCGCATACGTTTGGCGAGGTCGTCCGGGTTGCTGTGCTTGAAACGAATAACTTCTGCGCCGCTGAGCTTGACGCCCGAGTAGATGCTGGCATGGCTGTCGCCGTCTAGCAAAATCACGTCACCCGGGCCGGCCAGCGTTGCGCACATGCCCATCGTGGCTGAATAGCCGGTGGAAAATACAATGGCGTTCTGTACGCCGTAAAAATCGGCGATTTCGGATTCCAGTGCCTGGTGCTCGGCAAACGAGCCGTTGGCGAGTCGTGATCCGGTGGTGCCCGTACCCCAGCGTGCTGCCGCGTCCTGGGACGCTTTGATGCAGCGCGGCTCAAATGACATGCCAAGATAGTTGTTGGTGCCGGCGAGAATCACCTTGCGGCCCTGTACAACGCCTTCGGTGGCAGAGAGGATTTCTTCTGTGACGGCTCCGAACGGCGCTACATGGCGTTCTTTCAGCTCGGCCTGGAAGTCGGCCATTGGTTTGAATTTATCGAACAACATGGATATCTGTGAGGCTCCTTTACTGACGCGGACCAGGCGCAGGGTGCATCGCAGGGACTCTTACAGATTGAGTTCCCGCACCTTGGTCGCGAGTTCACCGATGGTATTGACGTCCGGGAGGATATTCAGCGGAATCGAGATATCGAAGTGATCCTCGATCTTTTCGATAAACTCCATGACTTCCAGAGAACTCAGGCCGATGTCAGCAACCAGGGCCGTCGATTCGTTTAACGGGACCTGCTTTCTGTTCTGTGATTCCAGCGCGCTATAGAGGAAGTCCAGGTATTCTTGGTAATCGGTCATAGGCCTGCCGCTCTTGCGTCACCGGGGGTAAGTCGCTAGATTGCGAAGGCTGGAACTATACCGATGGAAGCTCTTTAATGCCAGTGATTTGGCTGATCGACGCCTACCGTGCAGGCGAGCGCGGGCAAGTGCGTGCACTGGTAAATGCCCTTGGCTGGCCCTGCGAAACCAAGACGCTGCGCTACCGCAAGGCGATGGTTTTACCGCACGTTTTTGGCCGCAGCTCTGTCTCTGGAATCACCTCAGACTCACGGCGCCAGTTGCACGCACCGTGGCCCGATCTGGTAATTTCCTGCGGAGTGCGCAACGAACCGGTATGCCGCTGGATCAGGGAGCAGTCTGGCGGCCGCACAAAGTACGTACACGTGGGGCGCCCCTGGGGAGCGCTGGATGGTTTTGATCTGGTGATAACCACGCCCCAGTATCGCGTTCCCGACCGCCCCAACGTCATCAATAACCTGACCACGCTGCATGGCGTCACCCCGACTGTTCTTGCTGCGGCGCGCGCTGAATGGGGGGCCGCGTTTGCCGATCTCCCGCGACCGCATTTTGCCGTTATCGCAGGCGGGGACAGCGGGCCTTTCACCTTCGGGCCAATCGCTGCCGGGCGCCTTGGCCGGCAGGCATCGCGCCTGGCCTCTGAGCACGGCGGTTCGGTGCTGTTAACCACCAGTTCACGTACCCGGGCAGCAGCTGTTGCAGCGCTGCGCGAGGCAATCGATGTACCCTGCTATTTCTATGAATGGCGTGCGGGGGATGATGCCAATCCCTATATGGGAATCCTGGCGGATGCTGATCGGTTGATCGTGACGGCAGACAGTATTGCCATGCTGTCTGAAGCCTGTGCCACGGGTAAACCTGTGCAGATGTTTGATCTTGGCGGCATGCGCGGTACTGAAGACAGTGCGATGGACTTTCGTTCGGGCGCTGTCGCCTACCGGTTTCTGCTGCGCTGGTTGTGGCAACCACTGAGTCGCGATATCACGCGAGTGCACAAGCGCCTGCGCGACGCGGGCAGGGTGGTGTGGCTCGATGAAAGGTTCGGGGCGGTGAGCGTACCTGCGGAACCTGAAATGAAGCGTACCGTAGACGCTGTTCGCGGGTTACTTGGCGAGCTCTGAATGCGTTGCTGAATCCAGCAATCTGGCCTTGCCATCACTGAGCTGGTAGACCTCATCAGCCGCTTGTACCATCGCGCGATTGTGTGAGATGGCCAGTATGGTCAGGTGGCCCTTCAGGTTTTCCATGGTCTGGCGCACGGCCTCTTCGCTTTCAGGGTCCAGCGCGCTGGTTGCCTCGTCGAGAATAAGCAGGCGCGGTTTATTCACCAGTGCCCGGGCAATCACTACCCGTTGGCGCTGTCCGCCGGAAAGCTTTCCGCCGCGCTCGCCCACCACCGTTTGCAGGCCGTGGGGCAGTCCCGCGATAAACTCCCATGCGCCCGACGCGCGCAGCGCCTGCTCGGCATCGTCCTCGGTGAGTTGCGGGTCGCCAAGGGTCACGTTGTGCGCGATGGTGTCGTGCAGCAGCACGGTGTCCTGGGGCACGTAGCCGATCATGTCACGCCAGCGCCGTATATCCAGTTCCTGCAGTGGAATACCGTCAATCAGGATCTGACCTTGCCGGGGGCGCAGCAGACCGATCGCCAGATCAATAATGGTGGTTTTGCCGGAACCGGATGGTCCGATCAGTGTGGTGAGCGAGCCGGCCCTGAAGGTCAGCGAAAGGCCGTTGAATATAGCGTGTTGATCGTAGTCGAAGCTGATGTTGTCGAACTCAATAGACTGTTCAAAGTTCGGTGGTTGTTTACCGTCCGTGATTTCCTGCGCGGCACTGGCATTGTCGATAGAGTCGCGCAGCGCCCAGAAGGCACTCTCGCCCTGTGCCAGTTTCTGGTACTGCTTCTGCACCTTGCCGAAAAAAGAGAAGGCCCTGCCCAGTGCCACGACCAGCACCATCACAGTGGGCAGGGCCATATCGTAAACGCCAATCGCCATATAAATCCCGAGACAGATGAATCCGGTAAACATCAGCTCCTGAGCGGAATCCAGCAGAGCTCCAGATAATACCTGTCGGCGCAGGGCCTTGTTCAGGCGATTGGCATCGTGCGCCAGGACCTGGTCCGCAAGGTGTTCGCGCGCCATGGCCTTGAGCGGCTTGACCGATTGCAGGGTGTCGGTGAGGTTGGCCATCAGCGAACTCAGCAAACGGGTTTGCCGCTTGCCCGCGCGGCGCGTGATGCGCACCAGGAAGTGCGACAAACCGATCACGAACACACCCGCCACGATCGCCACCAAAGACGCGCGCCATGACAAGGCAAAGGCAACGCCGCCATAGATCAGCGCCTGAATAAGGAACGTGATGGCGGTAGCGCCGTTAACGAAGGCAGTGGAGGAGCGTTGCGCCTCGGTGGCCAGCGCGTTAGTCAGCTTGCCTACCGGTTGGTGCAGGAAATATTCCCATTTGCTCAGCAGGACAGCGCGCAGCATTTCCAGGCGTAGATCCGTGGCCACCTGGGCTGCCGTGTAACCCACCTGGCGTTGGGCGATCAGCAGGAAAACACTCTTGACCGCGACGCCGCCAACCATCAGCAGCAGCATATTGCCCAGCGTGGGAGCGATGCCAACGGTATCCAGCGCGTTGAGTATGGCTTGTTCGAAATCACTTTGGCCGCCGCTTGCCATACCGGTGAGCTGGCTGCTGGCGTCGGTCCCCAGGGCGATGTTCAGCAGCGGAAGTAAGGCGGAAAGGCCCACACCTTCTGCGATGCCAGACAGCAGCAGCGCGATCAGCATGATCGTGGTCTGCCAGGGGTAGGCGCGAAAAAAGCTGGCCATCAACTGCATGCGGGCAGTGCTCCCGGGGAGTGAACAAGGGGCGGCGGATTATGCCGATTCTTGTGCGCAGTCACAATGTGTTACCAGTTCATCCTTCGCAGCATGAACAGCGCACACAGCAGTACAATAATGGCCGGCAACGCGGAAACCAGCGGCATACTCAACTGCAGCAGCTGCCCCAATGCGAATATGATCTGCGCGCCCAGGTAAAACAAAATGCCGATAATGGCGCCGATGCCCATACTCAGGCCAAAGCTGCGATCACGGCCGCCACCGAGATTGGCGCTCAGTGGGGTGGCCAGTAATACCATGGCCGCAACAGTCAATGGCATCAGCATTTTTTGCCAGAAAGCGCTCATATACTTCGCCATGGGCTGTCCGTTGTCGGCGAGAAACTGGCTGTAGTTGTAGAGCGTGGAGAGAGCCATGCTGTCACTGGATAAAGACAGTGTCGGCAGTTCGTCGGGAGCCCACAGCTTGTCGATTTCCAGCGTCTTGTGTCCCCGGGTTTGTAGCCCGCCATCGACGAGCTTTTTCTCCCGAACGCCCTGGAACTGCCACTTGCGGTCTGCGCTCACAATGGCGGTTTTTGCCTTGAGTGCGCGCTCCAGCTGTCCCTGCTCGTTGAACTCAAACAAGCTGATATCGCCGGGTACGTTGCCCTCGAGCATTTTGTGCAGGTGAATATAGCGCGAGCCGTTGGTCGACCAGACACCACCGTCGGGTATTCTCACATCGTTGCGGTAGCGCAATGCGTGGCGCTGCTGCTCTGCCGTCTGTTGAAGTTGTGGGGCGACGTACTCCATGCACGCCCACAGGCTGGCCATCAGCACAATTGTGGGCAGCGCAATTGCGCGCAGCAACTTGCGCGGTGGGAATCCGGTACAGCTGATAATGGTCAGCTCGTTATAACGATCCATGCTGGCCAGCGCCACCATACTGCCCAGCAATACGATCACCGGCGCCAGGCTGACCATCTGCTGCGGCAGTATGAATACGGTATAACGTGCGACAGCCAGTGCGTCATAGCCAAAGCGTGTGTGGCTCAGCTCCTGGATAAAAGTAATCAGGCCAAAAATCGAGGCCAGCACCAGCAATACCAGTAACCATCCCTTGGCGAGATTGGCGGCAATATAGCGCTGCAGAATCATCGGCCCCACCATCGGGGCCCGCGCACCAGGAAGGCCAGGATTAGCGCTTCTGCTACATAGGCCGTCCACAGCCCGGGCATCGCCCCCAGTTTTTCCTGCTCGATCCAGGTGCGCAGAACGCTGGTCATACTGAACAGGGCAATATAAACCCCTAACGCAATGAACACGTTACGAAAACGGGATTCGCGCGGTGCCGAGCGCGCCAGCGGCACTGCAATCAACGCCAGCAGTATGGTGGCCAGCGGCGTGGTAATGCGCCATTGGTACTCGGCAATGTCTTTCGGTTCTGTTGACAGTGACAGGTTTGTGGTGGTTTCCGCTTTGCGTCGGTAGCGCTCCTGCGCGGCCTCGTTAGCCGTGCGCACGATCATTTCCCTGAACTTGAGCGTTACGTCCTGGCGGCCACGATTGTCGAGGATGTAGTTGTAGCCGTTATAAAATTCGGCCTGCGATGCATGCGTCGGGTTGAGCGTCGGTAGCGAGGCCGACTCCGCCACGATGATCTCCGTACGCCCCAGTTTGGGATGATTTTTGTGCAGGAAAACACCCTTGTGCAGTCCCTGCTCAAGGTCGATGCCTTTGGCAATAAACGTATAGTCACTGCCGTCCATATTGACGAACTCGCCGGTGGCCATTTTCTTCAGGTCAAACTCGGCGGCCGCCTGTGCTTCCAGTGCGTAGCTGGTGCGAAACGCCCAGGGACGGCCCTGGATTGATATCAGGCCGGTAATCAGCGCGAATACCAGAGACAGTTTCAATACTGACTCCAGAATTCGTGCCTGGCTGATACCAGCTGCATACAGGGCGTTCATTTCTGAATCCCGGTACAGTTTGCCGATGGCAGCCAGCACAGAAAAGAACAGCGCGGAGGGCAGCAGTATTTCCAGCGTTATGATGGTGTTCAGGCCGATCAGCTTGAAGGCTGTCAGCATATCCAGCTGCCCCTCGGCGGCCATAGACAGCTGCCTTGCTGCTGAAAAGCCAATGAAGATGAGTATCAGCAGGCCCAGTCCGACGGTGAAAGGTCGCAGTATTTCCCAGCTGATGTGACGGTCGATAATCAAAGCGGATGGTGTCTCGTTTGTGGCTGGGCGGTATTGTACCGCAAGCGTGGGCCGTCTGGTCATTTTGGCCAGCTTGCGGCACAATTGCACGCTTTGCGCAAGCACCCCACCCGTTCCGCGAGACCAAGCCATGTTTAATCTGAGCGACGGCGTCAAGAAGGCGTTGATACTCATACCCACCCAGCCACTGCCCGCGAACACACGCGTTGCCCTGCGTCGTAAGCATCTGGCAGAACTGGAACTGGCCAAGGCACATCGAGCAAACTTCCTGATTATCGGGCATCCCAAAAGCGGTAACACATGGCTCAAAGTGATGATTTCCCGGCTTTACCAGCTGCGCTACAACCTGCCTGAATCCAGGCTGATCAACACCGATGAATTTGCCCGCAAGATTCCGCAGATTCCGCGACTCGCGGCCACCAATGGCTATTACAGTTACGAAGGGGAGGTGGGCAAGCTGCTCGCCGTGGGTGCCCCTGACAATCCGCTGCGTCACAAGCCGGTACTGTTCCTGGCGCGCAACCCCATCGATATCGCCGTTTCCTGGTTTCACCAGTTCACCAAGCGTCAGTCGCGAGCAAAACAGGAATTGATCAATCACTGGATAGACAATCCGGTTGATCGCAACACGGTGCAGATGTGGGATTTCGTGCGCCACTCAGATATAGGGCTCCCGAGCCTGATCGAATACCAGAATACCTGGGCGCGAAATGTCGCCGCGCTGGATCAGGGGCTGTTGGTGAAGTATGAAGAATTGCGCGCCGAGCCTGTGTCCACACTGCAGAAAATTGTTGCCCTGATGGGCGAAGATTTCAGTGAAGAAGAAATCCGCGCGGCAGTGGAATGGGGCTCGTTTGATAATCTGCAGAAACTGGAAACGAAAGGGACTTTCAGCCAGGGTGGTATGAAGCTGGTCAACCCCAACGATCCCAGCACCTTTAAGGTGCGGCGCGGCAAGGTGGGTGGCTATCGGGATGATTTCAATCCCGATCAGGTCGCCGAGCTCGAGGCACTGGTGAGAGACAGTATCCTGCCTGAGTTGGGCTATTGCCAGGCATTGTCGGCGCCCTGACCATGGCCCCCTCAACCTGGGTAATACTCAGCGACAAGCGCGGAGACAACGGCCAGGTTGAGACGATCGTAGACGCTCTGGATTGGCCGGTTGAGCACAAGTATGTGCACATGCTGCCCGAGTATGTGCTGGGCAAGCCGCGCTATCGGCCGTCGCTGGATCATCTCGATCTGGCGCGTTCCGATACTCTGCAGGCGCCCTGGCCAGACCTCATTATCACTGTCGGCCGGCGCCCGTCCATGGTTGCGCTGTGGATACGCAAGCAGTCGGGTAACAGAACAAAAATAGTATTGGTGGGCAAGCCGTCTGGCCATATGCTGGATTTTTCGCTGGTGGTCGCCAGCGCGGAGAACCAGATGCCGCCACTGCATAATTTCCTGCCCACGACACTGCCGTTGATGCGTATCCAGCCGGAGGACGTGGCCTCCGAGGTCGAGGCCTGGCGCGAGCGCCTGCAGCCTTTGCGCAAACCGCTGATTGCCATGCTGATCGGTGGTGAGACCAACCCTTTCATCATGAACCGGAAAGTGGCGGAAGAGCTGGTAGGCACCGCACAGTGGGTGATTGATGAACTCGGTGGAACGCCCTACGTCACCACCAGCCGCCGCACCACGCCAGAGGTGGTGCAGATACTGCGCGATTGCCTGCCCGACGAAGCGGTTTTCTTTGAGTGGCAACCGGATGCGGTTGATAATCCTTATCGGGCCCTGCTGGGCAGTGCCGACGGGTTTATCGTGACTGCCGACAGCGTGTCGATGATGGTAGAGGTGATCTACCTGCGTAAGCCTCTGGCGATATTCCCACTACCTGGCGGCTGGCTGGGGCGTCTGGACCAGAAGCGACGCTCTTTGGCCCATTGGCTGTTTAATCCCAGGCGCGAATCAAAGCGGGACGACTGGCGTCACGCAGTGGGGCGTGCCGTTTACTACATCGATTATTTCAAGATCCTCAGTGCGACACGCGATTTCAACGCGTTCCACAATCTACTGGTAGAGCAGGAGCTTGCCGTCTGGGCAGGTCAGCCGTTTCGCGCGGCGGATGCCACCCTGCCGGATGATGTTGGTGCGGTGGTGCGTCGTATTGAAGGTTTGTTCAAGGAAGCTTGAGAACGTTACCTAGCGCATTCCCAGCACATTTTTCATGAAGTGCGTGCCGAAGCGGCTGACGCGCTGTGCGGCTACCGCCAGTGGGCTCTGGTCCAGGTAATTCAGTTGCAGCATACGACGTTCGCCCACGAACTGGGTGTGTCCATGCCATGAATGATCGGTGCGCCTGAAGGCCAGTAGCGTGCCACCCAGCGGCGCCACCTGGGCCGTATAATCTTCGATGTCAGACTTCGAGCGCAGCATCCGCAGCTGCCCGTCTTCGTGATCCCAGTGTTCATTGAAGTAAACCAGGACGGTAATGACTTTGCTTTTGTGGTCGGTGTGGATGTTGCCATCGGTGCGCTCGCAGAACTTGCGCACGGTGACGGTCGTTGGTAACGCCGCCAGCTCCATGTCGAAGCGTTTACCGAGTGTGGTGGCAAACTCTTCACCCTGCAGTTCGCGCAGCATCGCTTCGAAAGCGGGGCCATACTCCAGGCTGTCCAATGCGTGATTGGCCGCTGAGTCAATCGCAGGGTAGTCTGTGTTCACACGCGCCAGCGTCTGTGGATCAAGAAAATCAGGCACCACCATGAAATCGAATGGATCGGAGTGCAGGGTGGCGTCGCGCAGTGCTGGCAGATTAAGCATAGACATGGCGGCATTCTAATACGCTGCTGTTTAGCCACACAAGGCGGGTGTCGTTGTTCGTCGTTGTTAATAGTGCCGACAATCAACAGCAGGCGCTTTAGTGCGGCGATCAGCCTTTTACGGTATGATTCCGCGCTTTTAAACCCGCCGAGGACGTCCCCTGACATGGCCGATAAGGCTCGCGTAGCTGTCCGTCACCTGATTATGTTGCTCTGCTTCTGGATGCCGGCGCAGCGGCGCAAAAGCATCGAGCGTTGGCTGCGTGGGCGCGAAGAGTTCAAGAAACTGCAGCGTGCTGATTGGGTGTTGATGAGCTGGGGTAAATCCGGGCGCACCTGGCTGCGTGTGATGCTGTCACGCGCGTATCAACTCAAAGGTAACCTGCCTGCCAGTGAGCTGCTGGATTTTGATAATCTCAGGGAGCAGGACAGCGGCCTGCCTGCGGTGTTCTTTACGCACAATAATTACCTGCGTGACTACACCGGCAACCAGCATTCCAAAAGCCACTTTCAGGGCAGGAAAGTCGTACTGCTGGTGCGCGATCCCCGCGATGTAGCGGTGTCACAGTTTTTTCAGTGGCAGTTCCGTATGCGGCCAAACAAGAAATTCATTAACGATTATCCACCGCACGGTGCCGCTATCGACACCTGGGATTTCGTGTTGGACAAGGAAGCGGGCGTGCCGCGCATTGTCGACTATTTCAATGGCTGGGCCGCCGCTATTCCCGAGCTGCAGGATGTGCTCATCGTGCGCTATGAAGATATGCGCACCGAACCGGCTGCCGTGCTGGCGCGTATCCTGCAATTTACCGGTACCGTCGTGACCGACGAGCAGGTTCAGGAGGCGGTTGATTTTGCGGCTTATGACAACATGAAGAAGATGGAGCAGGAAAAGTTCTTCAAGGGCAGCGGTGCACGCGTCAAGCCAGGTGATAAAGATAACCCCCAGTCGTTCAAAGTGCGTAAAGCCAAAGTCGGTGGCTACCGTGATTACTTCACGGATGAGCAATGTGCGCAGTTGGATGAGATGGTGGCGCAGCTGGATCCGATGTTCGGCTACACCCGGGAGCGCACATGAAGCTGGCGCTGCAAACACTGAAGCAGGGCTTGCAGACCGGGCGCAAGAAGCTGTCGCGCAAGCTGCTGCACTGGCGTATGCGCGGCCAGCCTGAGGCCGATATCCTTGTCGCAGAGCGCAAGCTGCGTGGCGTAGAGCAGTTCGACAAGTTGCAGAAAGCCGACATCGTGATTGTGTCCTTTGGCAAGAGCGGCCGCACCTGGTTGCGCGTGATGGTGTCGCACCTGTTTCGCGTGATGTATGGCCTGCCTGAGAACGCCATTATGGGTTTTGACAATTTCCATAACCTGAATCGCGCTGTCCCGAAGGTCTTTTTTACCCATGATAATTACATCAAGGACTTTACCGGCGAGTTTGATACCAAGAAGCCCTTTTACAACAAACGGGTTGTTCTGATGGCGCGTGATCCGCGTGATGTGGCCGTGTCACAGTTCTTCCAGTGGAAGTTTCGTATCAAGCCTTCCAAGGTGGCGATTAACAATTACCCGCCACAGGGCTCCGACATCAGCTTGTTTGACTTCGTAGTGGGAGACAACGGCGGCAGCATGCAGGCTGTTACGGACTATCTGAATCTGTGGGCCAAAGAAGCGGGCAATGTCACTCAGTTTCATTTGCTGCGCTACGAAGATCTGCGCAGTGAGCCGCATCGCGAACTGCGCCGCCTGCTGGACTTTATGCAGGTGGATGCCAGTGAAGAGCATGTGAATGCGGCGGTGGAGTATTCTTCTTACGAGAATATGAAGAAGATGGAAGGCAAACAGCAATTCAGGCTGTCCGGTGGCCGCATGATGCCGCGGGACAAGGATAACCCCAACAGCTTCAAAGTGCGTCGCGCCAAAGTGGGTGGCTACCGCGATTACTTTACAGACGAAGAAGTCGCCGTCATTGATGCGAAGCTGGCAGCCAGCCTGGACCCCTTGTTCAATTACGGCTGATGTCCCGCCGCGCTTTCCCTCAGGCAGCCTCTACCAGAGCCAGTGCGTCAGGGCGTAAATGGCCGCTGTCCATTTCCTGCTGCAGTTGCGCCTGGGTGATTACGCCGTCAGCCAGCGCATCGCGCACCAGACCGAAAAAGAAAGCCTCCTGGCGTGGATCCGGATGCGCGGCGTAGGTGCCGGCAAACTTGTAATCACCAAACATAGCGCGGCGCGCTCGACGCAACCAGTGTCGGGGCGGGAACAGTTGAAAGGTATCCGCGGGGCGGTAATCTATTTTCATGCCGGTTTTCCACGGCTGGGTTTTGCGCTTGGTGTTGTGCAATAACTGCGTGGCGTCGGTGAGCGTGTCAAAGTCGTTCCACTCGCTTTCCAGCTTGCCGATGGTAGCGGGGTCTTCGAGCTTCAGCGATACCCAGTCCATATAGTCGCGCTTCACGGGCGCAAACATTTCGCGGAAGTTTTTTTCAAACTGCCAGTGTTGCAGTTTTTCGCAGTCCAGTAGCATCACGCTGCTGGCCCACGCGCCTTTGCGACCTTTGCGGCCCGACTTGGGGCGGCACACAATCGCTGCGCCGTTCATGTCGCGGCTCAACAGTTCCCAGATATCGCCGATAGCGAAGATATCCGGATCTATCACCACGGCGCGGCCGCTGTAGTTCATCAGTTCGGGCGGGGCGAAGCGCAGCGGTGTAAAAGATTGCAGATCGTCATTCAACCACGGGCGCATATCGCCGTCGCGCAGGTAGCGCTGCCCTTCGTGTTCCCTGAGGCAGGCGTAGTCCTTGACTTCAATAAAGCGTACGTCGAATTTATCCGCATGAGCCGAATTTTTCTGCAGCGAATAGCGGCTGATGATCGCACCCAGCATCTGCTTGTGATTGGTGTGGATAAAAACGGTGGGTTTCAAACGGGTTCTTCTCCTGTATGAATTGTGGGATAGTTTACCGTTAGCCCCGTCATTCATAAACGGCTGGCTTTGGCATTATTTTGGAGCACTGGCAGAGGTGAGCGGGGAGCAATTGCAGGTCGCAGCGAAGGATGTCCTGAAGGAAGCGGGCGCCGGCAGCGCGTTGTCACCATCTGGGCCAGCGGTCACGGTATGGTGTCTGCTGGGAAAAAAGGCGGGCGACAATACGCAAGTGCTGGCTTTGGCCAACCAGCTTGGCTATGGCTATGTCGAGAAGCGCATTGTCGCTCGGCCCTGGGAGTTGCTCGTGCATCTCGGGAGGCAGGCGACACTGGCTGGCATCAATCGCTCTGCCAGCGACGCGCTGCATGCCCCCTGGCCCGATCTGGTGATCAGCGCCGGAAGGCGCAATGAGCCGGTCGCGCAGTGGATAAGAGCGCAATCGGCAGGCCGCTCCAGACTCGTACACATGGGCCGCCCCTGGGCACCTCTGGCCCTCTGGGACCTGATCATTACCACGCCTCAGTACAACCTGCCGGCGCAAGCCAACATACTGCATAACCGTTTGCCATTGCACCGGCTGGACGCTGGGGCTCTGGAGAATGCGGCCAAAGCTTTGCGACCAAAAATTGCAGCGCTTGCTCGGCCCTGGATTTGCGTGCTGGTGGGGGGCGACAGTGGTCGCTTTGTGTTGACGCCAGACAAAGCCGCCAATCTGGGTGCGCTGGCCAGTCGGCTGGCGCAGGCCTGCGGCGGCTCGCTGCTGGTGACAGACAGTCCCCGCACGCCGTCTGCCGCCAGCGATGCGCTGTCTGCCGCGCTTACCGCGCCTCATGTCTTCCATCGTCATGCGGCAGGCGGGGAAAACCCTTACCGCGGTTTTCTGGCGTCAGCTGACGCGTTTGTTGTTACTGGCGAATCGATGTCAATGCTCGGCGAGGCGGCGGCTATGCAGCGGCCGCTGTTAATTTTTGACGTGGGCGATGGTGACGTTTGCTGGTGGCGCCTGGCGCATGGCTGGCGTTACAAGCCGCTCAGTCACCGCTTGGCAATGCGCTTTGGTCCGCCGCGTATGCAGCGCGATATCGGCAGGATACAGGCGTCCCTGGTAGAGAGCGGCGCCGCGCAGTGGTTGAGCACTGCCGCCATTGAGAATGGCATGGCAGCAGCGGGCGTGCTGGAGTCAGCACCAGCAGGTGCCAGTAAGATGGGCCCTGAAAATGAGGATCTAAAGCGTGCGGCGATTGCCGTCAGGCTGCTGCTGACAGCGCGCTGAGAGGGTGTATTGGCGCCGGTGGCAGATCGGGGGTCCTGGCCAGTACTTCAAATGCGTCGTGTCGCACATGGTTCTGCGCCATTTCGTTGCGCAGGAATTCCTCGGTGATTTTGCCTTGCGCCAGACACTCTTTCAGCAAACCGAAAAAGAACTGCTCCTGATGCATGTCCGGGTGTTGCTTGTAGTTGCCCAGGAATGCATATTCGCCGAACAGCTTGCGGCGCGCGCGCATCACCCAGGCAACGGGTGGAAACAGGCGGAAACGTTCTGCGGGGCGCCAATCGGTTGGTAGTCCGGTTTTCCACGGCTGCGTTTTACGCCGGGTGGTGTGCAGCATTTTGGTGGCGCTGGTGAATTTGTCGAAGTCGTTCCACTCAGCTTCAAAGAAGTCGATACTGTCGCGCGGCTCCTGTTTCAGGCAGATCCAGGGCTGGTAGTCCTGGGTGAAATCAAACATCGCCTCGAAGCTTTTTTCGGCGTCCCAATGTGTAAGCTGGGCACAGTCGAGGAGCATCACGCTGCTGGCCATACACCGGTCAACCAGGCCCTTGGGGCCGGAGCGCATGCGACACATGATCGCCTTGCCCTGCATGTCGCGACTCAACAGCTCCCAGATATCAGCTGCTGCGAAAATGTCTGGATCGATGACCACGGCGCGCCCTTCATAGCCCATCAGCTTTGGCGGCATAAAGCGCGTTGGTGTAAAAGACTGCAGATCATCATTCAGCCAGGTTCGCTTGACGCCGTCACGCAGGTAATCATCACCTTCATGTGCAGCAAAAAACGGGTAGTCGCGGCTGTCCATGATCTCGACTTCGAACTTGTCGTTGTTGTTGGAGTAGCGACGCAGCGCGTGTTCTGCAACGATCGCACCGGTGATTTGCTTATGGTTTGTCTGGATGAATACGCAGGCTTTCATAGAGTCGTCAGGGGCTGGGAGGTGGCTGGGTTTCGATGCAGACTATAAATGAAAGCGCATGCCAATGCCATGCAGGCCGGGCCGGCATCAGCGTGAATAGTAGTTAATGCTGCGTCCTGTCACGGTGGTATAAAGCACGCCGCAGGCTTTCGCGATGCGGTACAGGCTGTGCATGAAGTACGCTCGCGAAAATATCGAAAACGGCAATATAAACAATGAGATAACGAATTTCACGAGGGCGGTGGAAACAAGTTTTATGCGGCGGGAGCTATCTCCGTGGTAGCGCGCCATGCTCACCTGCGAGCAGCCGTTTTTAAAGCCTCGCTTGAGCAGGCCGCGTGCGGTGTAGCGCTCGGGTTCGTGGTTGCGATGTATGATTGAGCTGTCTGCCGAGGCCAGTGTGGCTCCCAGTGCATGGGCACGAATGAAAAAGTCCTTGTCCTCGCCGCCGCTGTAACGGAAGGCGTGACAGAACACCGGGCCGGTTGCCCCAACGTGTTCCAGAATCCTGCGTCCCGCGAGCATGTTGCAGGTGGAGGCGCAGTCGGGCAGGCCGTAGCGGCCGCCTTTCTTCTCCTGCTTGGTTTTGGTTGGCGATCGGAAGATGCCCGAGTCGCGTGCCCAGTCGGGCATGTCTGTGTCCAACACCCAGGTACCGAAAACCAGGTCAGCCCGGGTTTCGCGCTGACGATCAAGTAACTGTATCAGCCAGTCGGTTTGTGGTTCGTCGTCATCGTCGATGAATGCAACGAAATCAGCTCCGCGTGCCAATGCCGTTGTGACAGCCCGGTTGCGGGCGTGAGTAATACCGGGTTCAGGTTCCGGCGTATAGTGCAGGCGGATCGGTAGCAGCGGCGCGGCATTGTTGCAGATAGTGCGGGTCTGTTCGCTGGGGCGGTTGTCGATAACCAGCAGTTCGATATCGTCTGCGTGATAGCCGTCCAGCCGGATGTTTTGCAGTACCTGCAACAGCCGGCTCAGGCTATCGGGACGGCTGTGGGTGCAAACGCAGATAGCAACCCGCGTCGCGGCGGTTGGGGGAGTCGTCATACCGGTTTACTACTTGAAAATACCGCGGCGATAAAGGCTCCAGAAAAATCCCCAGAGGAACAGTAACGGGGCCTTTCTGACACGTTCCGGTATGTCAATTTTTTCCCCCGAGTGCCTTTCCAGTTTCCACGCGATATAGTCCAGTCCCCCTTCAAAGGTGAATAGCGCCTTCAGCAAGCGCAGGATAGAAAGCAACTTGCCCTGGCCTTTGCGCAGTGCCCAGGCGAGCCTGCACCAGAGGCGTCGCAGGGTGCCGGTTTGGTAGCGATAATGCAATGTCTGGCCGTCATCATACACCGCAAAGTGTGGCGCAAGCGAGCCGGCGTGAGAGTGCGTCAAACGGGTGTAAAAGTCGACGGCCGACAGCACCAGTTCGTTTGCCCGGCCGCTGCGCTCAGTGCGCAGTTCGGTTGAATAACTCAGTGCTAATGCCTGCTCCCACAGTTGCACCACTGTGCCGCTGTCAGGCAGTGCGGGTAAGGCGTTGGCCAGCAGTGTCCGCCCGGCCTGCAGCAAAGACTCTTCTATCTGCGAGCGCATGGCGTCGTTGCGCACGGCCAACAGCCTGGTAGGTTGCGCAAAGCGCCCCCAGATATAGGATTGAAACCACGCTTTGCTGCAGCCGCGCTGAAAATCGCGCAGTGAAATCACAGTCACCTTGCTGCGCAAGGTCTTTTTGCCCTCGGTAAGTTCCGCATAGAACACGTTGGGCGGCAGCAGCCAGTTGGCGATGGCGGGCATGTTGCGCTGATAGGCACTGCGGTAGCTGTCGCAAATCAGGTAGAGATCAAGTAGTCCGTCATAGATGTTCCCGCTGCGCAGGCAGGAGCCGTATAGCAGGGTGCAGCAGATCGCGCCGTGGTGTCGCACCTGCAGATCGGTGATCAACTGGGCCAGCAAGGGGTCTGATTCAAGGTCTGGCCCACTGATGGCGGGATAATTGCTCATAGCACCAGGAATTCCAAAGTGGGGCTGGCGGTGATATGCACCGGGCCAGACACGCTGAGAATCTCGCCGTCGAGATTCATCTTGCCGTGCAGTTCCAGGCTGATCGCCTGGGCATTGTGACTGCTATAGCCCTCCTGCGGCACAGCATTGCGGCTGGGCTTACCCCTTACGATGGAGAAAAACGTGCGTGCGAAGCGTGAACACTGTTGCTCGATCAGGGTGATACGCAGCCCGCCGTTTTCGCTGCCCCAGAACGGCTGCATGCCAAACGCCAGGCGCTGCAAAGTGCTGATGGCAAGAATCAGGGCATCGTGCCCCGCGGCCGGTTGATCATCCAGGCGCAGGCGGATAGCGACATGCTGTCGAAAAGCGGGATCGCCGCGCAGCACGCCCCAGGTGGTACGCAGGGTCGCCAGTGCCAGGCTGAAATCATCTCTCAGACCGCGTGAATGCACCTCCTTGTGTGCATACTCTGTGCCCTGAATGATGGCCCCTGCGCCCAGAAACATACCGTAGTGAGGTGTTGCGCTGGAATCCGTGACCACGCGCATCAATGCGCGGCGATGACGTTTACCGACATCGGGTGAGCCCGACTCACACCAGCGACAGAAGCGCTCTGTCGCCTTCCGGAGGGAGCCTCCCAGACCAATGTCGCCGGCATTCATGTTGGCGGTGCCCCCGGGCAGCAGAACAATGGTGGGTGTGTGTTGAAAGTAGTGCGACTCGAGCATCTCGGCCAGAATGGCGGAGGCGGTACCGTCGCCGCCGTTGATCGCCAGCACGGATACCTGCAGCTCGGCGAGTGCGGCCAGTGCCGCAGGAATATCTCCCGCCTGGTAGGTAATCTCGTGTGCGATGGTCGGGCAGCGTTCAAGTCGTTCACGAATATGCTCAAACTGCTCGCGATTATGGCCGCTGCCGGGGTTGCTGATCACCCCAACGGTTGGCCCGTGGCTACTCATCCGCGCAGAGTCACGGCTTTGAGGTCAATGCGCGCATCGCCAATACGCGGAGCTGTGCCACGTATCTGCAGAAGTTGTCCAGACACGGCGTCGTAAAGCAGGGTGATGCTGCCATGCAGGCCCATAAAGCTGAAGTCGGGTTTTTCCATCAGTGTGCCGAGCGGCGTGATCTCGAGTTTGACGGCTCTGGTGTCGCGTTCGCCACTGATGTGCCGGGTGTTGTCGATGGTGTAGTCCACCGGAATTGTGATGCCGTTGCCTCTGGTCATGCGCACTTGATAGAAATTGAAGTCGGTATGCACCACAACGCTGGCCGCGGCAGCACTGTCTGCTTGCATTCGGTCCGCCAGCACCAGCAGTGCGTAGGCGTCGGTAATGACGTGGTCGCGAGTGTCCTGTGGATAGTCGATGGAGCGCTCACTGGTAACTGGCCATTGCGCCGGGGGCAGGTTGGTCGTTGTGCCAGGATTGCGGCGCACCCGCTCTATGGATTGTTTGCCATAGTCATAGTGCTTGATGCGCTGGTCTTTGCCGGCGCTGAGCCGCGTGCGTTGCACCGCTTTGCCGCTGTTGGCGTTCAACAGCAGCTCCACCCGCTCGGAATTATCCAGCACGGAGCTGTCGGCTTCCAGTTGCCAGAATCCTGGCTTTTCGGCAACAGGCGTCAAATCAATGCGTGAACGCGCGGTCGCCCAGAAGGCTTTTTGCTCAAACTCGAGCGTTTGCCAAAGTGGCATTGCAGGGGCTGCTGGCGTGCTGGCGGTCACTGCGGCACTGGCCAGCAGCAACAGGATGCACCCGATTTGCTGCAATGCCCGGTCAATCATTTGCGTGCGCTCCGTGTGGTGCCCACGGCCGATAGCGTGGTGTCTCTGGCGGCAGTAGCGGCCATCAGTAACGCGATCGGCAGCCAGAAAAACAGCCACAGCTCTTTGGGGTGAACAATCAGGCGATCAAAATCCATGGTAATACACGTCATACCGTATAAGAGCAGCGCAAGGTAAATTCGTTCCCCGTTCCGGTACGCCATAGACCACGCCTGCCGTGCGCACAATAGCAGCAGTGCCAACAGTAAGGCCAGACCGATGAGTCCGCCGTCACGCAGTGTCGCCAGGTAGCCGTTGTGAGCGTGATTGAACACCCTCTCATAGGCCGCAACGTGTGGATCAAGCAGGTAACCGTGCCCGGCGATCCAGTGCCCCGGCATATCCTTGATGACCTGCTCCCAGATACCCGGTCGGAAAGAAAAGTTAGCCACGCGGTGTTGCCAGGTCTGGGGGCTGCTGGCCAGCAGCGCGAAGCTGGCGCCGCCGCCAATCAGTAAAATGATGAGCGCGCGATAGCCCAGCAGCACCACAAGTGCCGCGCCGACTGCGGCCAGGGCCGTGCGTGACTGCGTCAACAGCACCAGGCACAGTAAAACGCCGGTAACCGCAGCCCAGACAATACGTGTCTTGCGAGCCTGGCTATTGAGGCCGAAGTACGTCGCCAGAACCAGGAATACGCCGTAGGCACAAGCCGCCTTGTTGGGATGATGCATAACGCCCAGGGGCTCAAGGCGTGACGTCGGGAACGGATTTTGCCAATACCAGGCAAGCAAGGATATCAGCGCAGACGCTGCCGCCAGCCATACTGCCGCGCGTGTCAGATTGCCCATCACGGCGGGAGAATGCCACCACAGGAACCCGCTGACAAAGCAAAAAGACAGCAGGTTGATGCTGTACCAGGCAGTCCAGCCGGCCTGCGTGAAATCGAACGCTTCACTCCACAGGGCGCTGGCAGTCATATAAAAAATGTAGACCAACAGCCATTTGGCAATCGGGTTGCCACGGTAGAAGTCGCGCAGCTCACGCCACAGCAGCAAAACGGCTGGAAACACTAAAACATAGTAGAGGCGCCGGTGGCCCGAAGCCATCGGCAGAAGGAAATAGCCGGCCACAAAGACGGCGTAAAAAGCGGCCATTCCCCGCTGCAGCAGGAAGCTCCTGATTTTGCCGATTTCCATGTATATCAACTAGTTGCGGGCGGTGGGCGAAAGCCGTTAAAAATACCACATAATCTTGAGAATGGCCCGGTCATCCTATAACCTTCGCGGCTAATTCTGCCCTGATCAGGGGAAGCAGCATGCACATGGTTCTCAAGCGGCTGACCAAATGGTTGGTCCGTGCGATTTCAGTATTTTTGCCGCAAGAGAAGGCGCATGCGCTGGAAAGATGGCGCCGTGGCCGGGAGGAATTCTGGAAGTACCAGCGCTGTGAATACATTTTCGCATCCTATGGCAAGAGCGGGCGTACCTGGGTGCGGGTGATGATTTCCCGCTACTACCAGCTGGTCTACAAGCTGCCCGATAATATCCTCATGGGATTCGACAACTACACGCGGCTAAACAGCGATATCCCCCGGATATTTTTCACGCATGACAATTACCTGCGTGGCTACACCGGCAATGTAGACAGCAAACAGGATTTTTACGACAAGAAGACAGTATTGCTGGTGCGCAATCCCATCGACGTTGCGGTATCTCAGTTTTTCCAGTGGAAGTACCGCATGCGGCCTGAAAAAAAGGCGATGAACAAATATCCCGCTCATGAAGCCGATATTTCGGTATACGAGTTCGTGAAAGATCCCAACCAGGGCTTGTCACACATCATTGAGTTTATGAATGCCTGGGCCAGTGAACTGCCCCGGATCAAGTCGCTGCTGGTGGTACGCTACGAAGATTTGCGCAGCAGCCCGGAACAGGAAATGGCGCGCATTGTCGAATTCCTGGGAATGGAAGCGAATCCGGAGTTTTTGAAAGACACCGCCGAGTTTGCCTCAGTGGAAAACCTGCGCAAGAAAGAGCAGGAAAACTATTTCTGGCGCAGTGGCAGCCGCGTGCAGGCCAAGGATGTCAACGACCCCAACACGTTCAAGGTGCGCAAAGCGAAGGTGGGTGGCTACCGCGACTATTTTGATGACGAGCAGGTGGCGGAACTTCACGGCATGGTGGATGCTGGCCTGTTACCCGTCTTCGGCTACACAACAGCGGAGTTGAAAGAGGTCGGCTGATGGACAAATGCGTGTTCATCCATACCAATGAGCGACAGTGGTTGGGTGCGCTGGTGGCGGAGTATTCGCTGCGCCGCAACTCGCGGGATCCCGAGCGCTTCGACGTGCGCTTCATTCAAACCAGAGATCACCCTTATCTCGCGGAAAAAGAAGGCCAGTCATTTCTGCGCGGCGGCACAACGCGTATCTGGCGTATGGACGATCTGCAATCATTTACGCCGCTGCGATTTCTGGCACCGGCCCTGATGAATTACCAGGGACGCGCCGTTGTGACGGACCCGGACGTATTTGCGGCAGGGGATATCAACGAACTCTTTGAACGCGACATGCAGGGTAAGGCGGTGATGGGTCGTCATCGCTCCGGTAAGTCAGAAAAAGGATATCAGGTCGCCACCAGTGTGATGTTGATGGACTGCGCCCGGTTAATGCACTGGGATGCGCAACAGGATTTCGAGGCCCTGTTCCGTTTCGAAAAAGACTACAAGGAATGGATGGTGCTGGCGTATGAGGACCCCGCCAACATCGGTTTTCTTGAAGACTACTGGAACGATTTTGACCATCTGGATGCGAACACAAGGCTGTTGCACAATACCAAGCGCAGGACACAGCCGTGGAAAACGGGCTTGCCAGTCGATTACACGCCCGCCGATAAATTCAAGGATAAACCGATACTGGCAGGTCTGAATCGGGTTCGTGCGCGCGTGTTTGGCGAGTATGGACTGCTGGGGCGTTATCACGAACACCCGGATAAACAGCAGGAAGCGTTTTTTTTCGGTTTGCTAAAGGAGTGTCTCGCCTGCGGGCATATCAGCGAGCAGCTGGTACGTGACGAGATGCAGAAAAACCATGTGCGGCATGACGCCTTTGACGTGTTGGAGCGCACCCCTGATCTACATTCGAAAGCAGCATGAACTACCTCAATATCGACAAACTTCGCAATCTGCAGCTGGATGAATTTCGTGCCATCAAGCCTTACCCCTACTTCAACAGTGAAGGTGTACTGACGGAGTCCGGTTTTCACGACCTGTTGCAGAACATGCCGCCGCTGGAAATGTTCGAGCGTAAATTTGGTGCCGAGCGCCGCGCAGGCCAGGCGCCTCACGACCGCTATTCCCTGGAATATGCGCCGGGTATGAACGTACCCAGGCCGTGGCAGGAATTTATTGGCGAGCTTTGCAGCGATGCCTATCGCCGTGAAATGGAGCGCCTGCTGGGCGCCAGGAAAGTGGAGTTTCGCTTTCACTGGCACTACACACCCAGTGGTCGCGATGTATCGCCGCATTGCGATGCCCGGCGTGAGCATGGCTCACACCTGTTCTATTTCAACTCCAGCGATGACTGGGATCCGGCGTGGGGCGGGTCGACCTTGGTGCTGGATGATGGCGGACGGCTGGATTACAACTCTGCTCCGGCTCTGGAAGAATTCGATGGCATTAAAGAGTGTGATTCGATCGGTAACTACAGCTCTTTGATGTTGCGTACGGATCATGCCTGGCACGCTGTGCGTGCCATTGCATGCCCGGAAGACCGCCTGCGTCGTGTGTTTATAGTGGTCGTTAATCCAGACAGCCTGTTCTGGAAAGTGCGTGACCGCCTTATCGGCAAAAAAGTCCAGCGTTTCTAGTTTGCGGCCTGCGCTATCATCGCAGGACATCCACCTTTGGCTGTGTCATCGCCATTCAGTTCACAATGCCGATGCCTGGCGGCGCAGTGTGCTTTCGCAGTATGCCAGCATAGCGCCTGATCAATGGTGCTTCTCGCGCTCTGCAAACGGTAAACCACAGATCGCCAATGCAGCCTCAAAGCTGGCTTTCAATGCCAGCGACAGCGGCGACTATCTTGCCTGTGCCGTCACCCGCAGTGCCGCTGTCGGTGTGGATCTTGAATATTGCGCTACGAAACGCGATGTCCTGCGCCTGGCGCAGCGATTTTTTCACCCGATGGAAGTGGCTCGATTGGAGTCACTGTCGGTGGCAGATCGGCAGCATGCCTTCCACGACTACTGGACGCTCAAGGAAGCGCACATCAAAGCGCTGGGTGCAACGCTTGGGGCGGCTTTGGAAAATACCGCATTTGATCTGCAATATGGCGCGCAAAAAGAGGATGTCGGGAGGGTAGCGCAGGTATCACGGGTGAGGTCGGAGTCTGTGTACTTTGTGTTGGAACCTATGCCGGACTACCGTCTGGCCGTGTGTGCGATCTCGCCCGCAACAGGATGGCGTTTGTCGATGTTTGAGCAGGATCAGGCGGGGCGTGTGAAGGCGTTGCAGCCCCGCCTGATTGCGCTGTCGGAAGGCGCTGTCAGTCGCTCACCGAGACCCAGTCCCCGGAGCCGTTCAGCATCGCCGCGATAAAATCCATCAGGGGTACACCGCCTGCCGTCTGGTCAGGTTCTGCAACGAGGAAAGTATGACCTGCGCCAGCAGGCACCCAGCTGCGCATCCGGTCGGGGTGAGCATCCTCAAGCTTCTGCATTTGCACTGGCAGGATTTCCTCAAACGCGTCCTTGCCAATCATCAGGAAGACATCAGCGAATACCGTGTCGCGCGTGTAGCTCAGCATGCTGCGACGCAGGGTCGGGTCCTGATCCAGCTGCCAGATATGGTAGTTGCTCAGGTGACCGTCCGGTGAAATGCAGTCTGTGCAGCTTTCCGGGAAAAATGCGCCAAAGTTCCAGTCACTGATCAACAGCTCGACGAATTCTGGCTGGTCGGGGCGGGCGATACCCACGCCTGAGTCATTGACGATTTCAATCGGTACATCCGGGTAGAGATAACGCACCAGCGGCAGGGCCAGGGTGGTGCCGAGGCCGCCTGCACTTTGTCCCGTCAGCAGAATACGAGTGGGCGCAGGGAACGTCGCTACTGCAACGTCCAGGGCGGCAGAGAGGTTATGCAAGCCGCGTTGCAGCAGGTCAGCCTGGCCGTCACCGTCGGTATCGGTATCTTTGTCGCTGCCATGAATGCCGCCATCGCAATAGGGGACGTAGGCCACGTTCCAGTCTTTGACCGGGTTGTTTGCGCGTGTCGGGTCCAGCAGGCCGGCGCTGGGCATGCCCGGAGTCACTTCGGTGGTTGCGGCACAAAACTCTGACCAGCAGGCGCCACCGCCTTCCAGGAAAATCACCAGTTCTTCAGCGCCCGCGTCACGCGTCGCCATGCTGTACTCAGAGCCGTTGAGGCACAGCGGCCCGTCTCCAGCGCCGAAGCTGTGATTGACGATGTCGCCATCGGCTTCCGAGAGCATCGGCGTGTACTCGCCCAGGTAGCGGATAACCCCCTGGTCGTAGATCTCCTGAAAAGGAGTAGCGGCCGGTGGTGCGGTGCTCGAGTTGTCACTGCTGTCGGAGCAGCCTGCCAACAGGGCACTGGCCAGCAGGCCGGGTAGTATCAGGGATGTGCGCAGCGCACGAGCGTGTGGGCCTGAAATCATGGGTCTTGTCATGGAGGTGATCTTCCGTTTGTTGGGCGCTGCTGCCGGGCGGCGCGATGTTATCGGATACAACATTCGCATTCTGCACTGTCGCCGGCATAAGTACAACGCGCAGGCAGGACTGCGGCACGCATGGTCGTGGCGAAAGCAGAACAGTGGCTGGACGGCGCGGCGGATAGCTCAGGGAAATGAGACGAAGGGCTGGATTAGCCCTTCGCCATATGCCAGGGGCCGAGCGGGGCGTTACTCGTCAGAGCCAAAGAATCCCAGCAACTGCAGCAGGCTGACGAAGAGATTGTAGAGCGCAACATAAAGGGTCACGGTAGCCATGATGTAATTGCGTTCACCGCCGTGCAGGATGTCCTGCGTCTGGTACAGGATCAAGCCCGACATCAGCAGGACAAACAGGCCAGATACCGCGGCAGACAAGGCGGGCATGGCGAAGAAGTAGGCCGCCAGGCCCAGGCAGAAAGCGGTGAGCACGCCAACGAACAGGAAGGTGCCGAACTGCAGCATGTTGACCGCATTGTCCTGCTTCGCGTACCACGAAAGCCCAAGGAAAACGGCGCCCGTCGCGCCCAGTGCGGTGGCAATCATGGTGGATCCGTTGGGCAGGCTGAGGTAGGCGGCCAGCAGGGGGCCCAGCGTGTAGCCCATAAATCCGGTGAGCGCGAAGACAGACAGCAGCCCCCACGCACTGTTGCGCAGATAGGACGTCAGGAACAGCAGGCCGAAGTAACCACCCAGAGTGAGCAGCAGGCCGGGATGCGGCAGTTTGAGTGCCGCAGAGGTCGCCGCTACAGCGGCACTGAATGCCAGCGTCATCGCCAGCAGGCGGTAGGTATTGCGCAGTACCTTGAGAGCGTCGGTATCAATGCCTGAGGCCACTGAGCTGTGGGTGGTTGCTGCGACTTGTGCGTTGTGATGCAGTGGTTTCATGGAACGAGTCCCCGTGAGGTTTACTTCACGTGCCATTCTATGGGGTCTTATTGTCAGGTCTATTCGATCTTTCTTTGATAACGCTTCGGGAATATCGAATAATTAGCGTGTGCTACAGACGGCTCGCCAGCAAAGGGATGAACGATGAGACACCTCAACTATAACCACCTGCACTATTTCTGGACGGTAGCCAATGAAGGCAGCATCGTTGCCGCTTCACGCCAGTTGCACATTACTCCGCAGACGATCAGTGGGCAGATAAAATTGCTTGAGGACGCGGTTGGCGATGCCCTGTTCCAGCGCGTTGGCCGCAATCTGGTGCTGACCGACACCGGCGGGTTGGTCAAACAGTATGCGGATGACATTTTTGCCGTTGGCGCGGAGCTCAGCCAACTGGTGCGCAACGGCAAGCCCCTGGCCAACCCCGTGCTGAATGTGGGCATTGTTGATTCTATTCCCAAGCTCGTTGCCTATCGGGTGTTGAAGCCCGCACTGGCGCCCGAGCAAGACCTGCGGGTCGTATGCCGGGAGGGCGATCTGGAGACACTGCTGGCCGATTTGTCGGTGCACCGTCTTGACCTGTTGATTTCAGACCGTCCCATGCCGGTTGGCACCAACGTCAAAGCTTACGATCACCGCCTGGGCGAGAGCGTGGTCGGCCTGTTCAGTTCGCAGCAAACGGCGAGCCGGTACCGTCGCAGCTTTCCGCAATCGCTGGATGAGGCGCCGATGCTGCTGCCATTGCCTGGTTCAACCCTGCGGCGCGATCTGGAAGCATGGTTTGAGTCCATTGCCGTGCGCCCGCATACGGTTGCTGAATTCGACGATAGTGCGCTGCTCAAGGTGTTCGGCGAGGCCGGCGCGGGTATCTTTCCCGCCCCGCTGGCGATCGCCAGCGAGGTAGAGCGCATGTACAGCGCTCGCCTGATCGGGCAGATCGACACTGTGAAGGAGGCCTATCTGGCTATTTCACCGGAGCGTAAGCTCAAGCACCCGGTAGTGGTCGATATCATTCGTCTGGCCAGGGAGCACCTTTTTGGCTAGTACCATGCGCGCCCGATACATCGGTTAAGCCGAATTATTAAACAGCAATAATCAGTTTGAATCGTACCCTGTGCGTGCTGATACTAATGTCTCGAACGCCGGGAGAACGCAATGGATTTCAACAAGGTTTTGTCAGGACTGACCAGTAGCGGTGTACTCGGCGGAGTCGCCGGTGGCATGCTCGGTGGAGCGCTGGTCAGCAAGAAAGGGCGCAAGCATGCAGGCACGCTGCTGAAAGTCGGCGGTGTTGCCGCTTTAGGGGGTGTCGCGTGGAAGGCCTATAAGGGTTATCAGGCGTCCAATGCCGGTCCCGGCCAGCCGGCGGTTGCAGCCCAGGCTGCCACGTCCGGCGCCGCTCCCGCTTTGCAGGCGGCGCCCGCACCGCAGTGGCAGGGGTTGCGGGAGGCCGATTTCACCATCGAGGCCAGCGATACCAGCAACGACTCACGCGCTCTGCTTCTGGTGCAGGCAATGATTGCCGCTGCCTGCTCTGACGGCCATCTGGACGGCCAGGAACGTGCGCGGATCATGGCGGAAGTCGAGCAACTGGGTCTCGCGCCGGATGAGAAGGCACTGGTGTTCGACAGCTTGCAGAATCCGATGTCGTTGGCGGATCTCAGCCAGCGAATCCAATGCCCGGAATTGGCGGTGGAAGTGTATTCCTCCTCACTGCTTGCCGTAGATACCACACGATCAGAAGCTCGTCTGTATCTCGACGCGCTCGCCTTCAGGCTGGGTATGCCCCAGGAACTGGCAACGCGGCTGGAGCAGGAACTGGCCTGAGCCCGCGTCAGCGGCTACTGGTAAGGCTTTTGCTGGTCTCGTAGCCACTCGTCGGGGCGGTCGCCTTTTGAGTCGCGATGTGGTCAGTGGATAACACGGGGGTGGGCGATGGGTGATCTGCTCATTGGCGCCCTGCTCTGCGGGGCTGGTTGAAAGGGTGCTGAAGGTCAGATTGCAAAACCCATATCACGGGCTTCTTTTTCCGCCTGGCTTTCATGCCATTGGGCGCTGGACAGTTCCTTTTTGAGGTTTTTGCGTTTCTTGTTCAGAGCTGTGCGCCTGTCATCAGACAGCTCCTGTCCGGCGAGTTTTTCCAGTACCTCGTCCAGTTCACGGCGCACGTCCTCAACCTCGTCGCGTGCCTCACGTACCGCGCGCCCCAATTGATAGGCGCTGTAAAATTCCGCCTCCAGGTTTTTGGGGCAGGTGTGTGAATAGCTTGCTGCCGTCTCTGCCAGCCCGGTTTTCCAGCCGTTGTCCCGGGTACAGTAATCCTTGATGCCGCTGTTCCACCCGGCAGTGTAGGCGTCAACATTGGCGCTGACACCAAACTCGCGACACGCCTGAGCATAGCGCTCTATGGTCTGTGCTTTCAAGCCCCGTTGTGCATCGCGACTGCCCTTTTCCTGCCAGTCGACGGAGCGGCATTGCTGCTCATCCATGGCTGTGCATGAAATGAGTGACGACAGGCTGGCTGCGAGCATAAGAGTGAGAGATTTATGAGTCATGGCTTCCTCTGCTGCGGGCCTTTTTCAGGCAAAAAAGGCTGTCGTGTTAACCCGCCTTGCCAGTCACCGCGACACGTTGCTTCTTATTGTGAACTGATGGTGTGGGAGGGTACCACAGCCGTGCTTTCAGGCCCTGCAGCGATGACACGATTTTTGCCCTTTTGCTTGCCAAGATACAGGCACTGATCCGCCTGTTGGAGCAGATCATCCGGGCTCGCGGCGTCGTCCGGAAATGTCGCCACGCCCAGGGTGATCGTGATCGGGGTGTCGGTGGTTGGCGTGCTCGCCGCAAAGGGCGCCTGTTCGACCACCGCCCGCAGCGACTCTGCCAGCTGCAGCGCGCGCTGTTTGCCGCAGTCTGGCAGAATGGCGACAAATTCTTCGCCACCATAGCGCGCTGCCAGATCTCCCCTGCGCACGTTGTTGGCCATCAACGCCGCCACTTCCTGTAACACGACGTCTCCCATCTGGTGACCGTGGGTGTCGTTGTAGTGTTTGAAGTTATCCACGTCGACGATAATGAGCGAGAAGGAGCGCTTGTCATCGGCGTAGACTGTGGTCATCGCATCGAGGAAGTGATCCAGCCTGCGCCGGTTGGCGAGCCCCGTCAGCTTGTCCGTATCGGCCTCGCTTTCCGCCTTATCGAGTTCCAGGTTCTTGTAGTACCAGTTGCGGACTCGTGTGATCGTGTGCTGCAGATCAAATGCCTGACAGGGCTTGGGCATCAGTTCATCCACGCCCATTTTAATCAGCAGTTCCCTGTCGTCAGCGTTGTGACAGGACTCACTGAGGATGATGGTATGGGCTCCGCGCAGTTTCATGGCCTTGATAAAGGTGGATGTCCAGTTCCAGTCACGGCGAATATCAGAAAAAAAATCGACATCGGCAATGATCAGGTCAAAGCGCTGTGTCGCATGCTGGTCGACGAATTCCGGTGGACTGTCAAACTCAAACACCTGGGCTTCCGGCCAGCATTGCGCCACGGCGCTGCGGGTCATGCGCCTGTCGTCTGTGTGCGCATCAATAATGCCAACGGTGGTTTTGCCCTGCCCTGATACCCGTTGATTCTTGTGCACCAGTGACTGCGCGGTGGTGATGCGCAGTTTGGCAGACAGGATGTGAGAAAACAGCAGGTAGATAATCGATGCCTGGGCGGCGTTCCTGTCTATCGCGAACAGGTGCGATGGAAACATCACCAGCCTGCAATCCGTCTCGGCAATTACCGTCGCAGATCGAGGTGCCGATTGAATCACGGCCATTTCACCCACCACGTCACCGGCGTCGTCCAGACGCAGAATGAATCTGTCGTTGGCGAGAATGGCGAGAGAACCCTCAACCAGTATGTACATTTCGGTAGAGGACTCATCGCCCTCCTGAATGAGTTGCTCATCTTTAACGAATGAGACCAGTGAGCCCTGTTTGATGATGGTGCGCAGAATGTCTGGAGACAGACGTCTGAAATAGCGGCCCGCACTGAGCAGCTGGGTCAGTTGATCCAGTTCAGGATGCTCTTTTTCGGTGCACAGCAACGCCTGTTTCATCATGCTCAAGCCCGCGTGAGATCCCTTTGATTATAGGATCCGTCTACCGGCTGGCGTCAAAGCATTAGTGGCGAAAAGTAGAGAAATACCGTTGGCCGCATGGTGTCTGCCATCGGCCTCCTGTTAAAGCGTTTGCATCAACTCAATTTCGGCGCACACGGCGCTTAAATGATGCTATTTTTATCCCTTGAGTCATTCAGGCATGAAAAAGGTGGTGCAGTTTGCCCGTTATGCGGTCTCTAGTGAGTGGCGTGTTTACACGCGCCGGCGTTGCCGTTAATGGCGATCAACCGTGGAGTATTCGAGTGCTGGATGAGCGTTTTTACAGGCTCGTTTTCCTGCGCGGCTCGCTGGGTTTGGGCGAGAGCTACATGCAGCAATATTGGGAGTGTGATGACCTCGAAGGCCTGTTCTCCCGCCTGGTGAACTCTGGCCTGGAGAGGCGCTCACAGCAGTTGCCGATGCAACGCATGTCGCGCTTGTTTGATCGCGTGTTCAATCAACAGAGCCGGGTAAAATCGCTGCGCAATGCAGAGCATCACTATAATCTGGGCAACGATCTGTTTCTCCGCTTTCTGGGCCCCTATCGAAATTACAGCTGTGGCTATTTCAAGGAGGCAGCAACGCTGGAACAGGCCCAGCTGGCCAAAATGCGATTGCTCTGTGAAAAGCTCGAACTCAAGGCAACCGATCATCTGCTGGATGTCGGAGGTGGATGGGGCGAGTTTGCCCGATTTGCCGCCACTGAGTATGGTTGCCGTGTGACCAGCATCAACATTGCAGACGAGCAGATTGAGTTTGCGCGCCAGCACTGCAGCGGCACGGGTGTGGAAATAGTGAAAAAAGACTATCGTGATTTGAGTGGCAGCTTTGACAAGATCGCTGTGATCGCCATGTTCACGCATGTCGGTTATAAAAACTATCGGTCATTTATGGAAACGCTGCACGGCTTGCTGGCTCCTGACGGCAGGATGATCATGGAGACAGTGGGCGGGCTCAGTCCCAAGGTCTGCTGCGAGCCCTGGACTAACAAGTACATTTTTCCCGGTGGACTGATACCAACCCTGGGCCAGGTTGATGTTGCGATTGATGGACTGTTTCGACGGGTTGCCGTGGAGGAGTTTGGTCACTACTACACGCGCACATTGCGCTGCTGGCACGAGAACCTTATGGCAGCCTGGCCCACCATCAGTGATCACTACTCAGAAACCATGCGTCGCATGTTTGAGTACTATTTTCTTTCTGTAGCGGGTGCTTTCAGCGCGCGAGGCTTGCTGCACTATCACATAGAATTTATCCCAGAGCGACCCCGTGACGACGCCTGATGCCAATCCTGTGGTGGCCTGGCTGAGGCAGATAGGGATGCCACAGTTTGCCGAGTCGTTCACGGCCAATGGCATAGACATGGAGTTATTGCCTGAGATCACCAGCCACGATTTGCTCGAAATAGGGGTCGCCCGGCTGGCAGATCGTAAACGCATTATGAGTGAGATTCGCTCACTTTCTGTAGAGCAGGCCAGAAGTTCGGTACAGCGCCGCGTGTTGTCGGTTTTCTTCTGTGACATGGTGGGTTCTACCGCGCGTTCTACGGAGATAGATCCGGAAGAACTGCGCAGCGAGATGAAGCTGTACCAGGATACCGTTGTCGCGGCCGTCAATCGGCATGGCGGTTTCGTTGCCCGTTTTATGGGCGATGGCGTGCTGGCATACTTCGGTTGGCCCCATGCGGACGAAGACCAGGCATCCCAGGCCCTGCGCGCGGGGCTGGACGCCATCCGCAGCGTGGGTCGGCTGGAAGCAGAGGCAGGCTTTCCTGCGCGGTGCCGCATCGGTATTGCCACGGGGCGGGTAGTGGTTGGCGGCCAGCAGGATCTTGATAGCGCCTTTGGGGAGACGCCCAATCTTGCGGCGCGCCTGCAGGGTCTGGCCGACGTGGATCAGATTGTGATCGACTCCTCCACCAAGCGCGCAGTAGGCAACCGCTTTGCCATTGACTATCTGTGCTGTGCGCAACTCAAGGGCTTCGACGCACCGGTGCATACCTGGTGCGTAAAGCAGGAGCGCAAATATGTTGATCGCTTCGAATCGCGCGGTGGTGGTCTGTCGATTTTTGTCGGCCGTGAGCGTGAACTGGAGATACTGCGGTCAAGTTGGCAGGACGCGTCCAGTGGCAGGGGACGCGCGGTGATCATCAGGGGTGATCCCGGTATCGGCAAGTCGCGGCTGCTAAAACATTTTTGCGAGTTTGAGTTGCCAGCGGCTACGCAGATTCAGCAGTACCACTGTTCTGCGCACCATACCAACAGCGCCTTTTATCCGGTCATACAGAGGTTCGAGGAGCAGGCCGGCATCGTGGAAGGGCGCGACGGTGAACTCGAGCGGTTGGAAAAGATAACCGCTGTGCTGCACCCATCGATAGCGAAAGATCCTTTGGCAGTCAGTCTCATCGCCGATCTCTTTGGGCTCGGCGCACGTGAGGATCCCTTGATTGCCGCGATGACCGCCAAGGAGCGGCGCAGCCAGATGGTGGAAATGCTGATCCGCAATGCGACCTGCAAGGCCAATGGCGGCGCGCTTGTCTTCGTACTCGAAGACGCACACTGGATAGATCCTTCCAGCCTTGAGATTCTTGAGGCGCTGATGGACAACATTGAGCGCTCGCCCATTTTTGTGCTGATAACGTGCAGGCCAGGTGCTCGCCTGCAGCTGCCCGATAGCGCTCTGTTCAGGGAGCTGCGTCTTGAGCGACTGGACCAGGGCAGTATCGAGCAGTTGGCCCGCGACGTAGATGTGCAGAACATACTCAGCGCAGATGACATCCGTAATATCGTGCAGCGCGCAGATGGCGTGCCCTTTTTTGCAGAAGAGATTGCCTTGGCGGCGATTGAATCGGGTGCCAGGGGTGAGGCGTTTGAGCTGCCGGAAACGATAGAGGCCTCTCTGGCTGCGAGGCTGGATAATCTGGGCACTGCCAAGGCGGCGATACAGGTGGCATCGGTGATTGGTCGCGAGTTTCGACTTGGGGCTTTTCAATCACTGGCTGCGCTTGATGAAGCAACGTTGCTGGCGGGGGTCGGCGGGGCCATAGCGGCGGGTCTCGTGCGGGAAGTGCCATCACGCGGTGACCGGGCCTTTGCTTTCACCCATGCCCTGGTGCAGGACGTTGCCTACAATGGGCTCCTGAAACAGCAGCGCCGTAAACTGCACAAACGCCTGGCGCTGGAAGTGCTGGACAGCAGTGTGCGGCAGCGCGAACCCGAGCTGGTTGCCTTCCACCTGACGCGGGCGGGAGAGGCGGACCTGGCGATAAACTGTTGGCGGCAGGCAGCGTCACAGGCCGCTGAAGCTTCCGCCAACGCGGAAGCCATTGCTCACTATGAGCAGGGCTTGCGCCTGCTGCCCGGGTTGCCGGCCAGTGACTACCGTGATGAACTGGAGTTCAGCCTCTTGGTGGGTATGGCTCTGCCGCTGATAGTGGAGAAAGGCTATACCAGTGAGCAGGTTGAGCAGTGCATCAGTCGCGCGCTGGCGATCGGCAAGAAGATCAAGTACACGCCCGATATCTATTCCCTGTTGTTCAGTCAGTGGGGTTACCAGATTACCTTTGGCCTGGTGGAAGACTCGCGTCGCGTTGCCTATGAGTTTTCTGAACTGGCCGAGTCACAGAATGATGAAGTGGCAAAGTACGCGCGCTACAGGATGCTGGGCGCCACACACATGTGCCTGGGCGAACTGGACCAGGCCAGGGCGGAGCTGTCTACCCTGGTTGATCAGTACGAGCCAGACGAACACGCTGCGCTCAGCGCTGTATACGGTGTCGATCTGCGCGTCGCCGGGCGCTGTTTTTTGAGTGAAGTGTTGTGGCTGATGGGTCACGTGGATGAGGCCAGGGCCAGTGCCGCAACCGCACTGAGCGAGGCCACCGCGCTTGCGCATCTGCACTCACAGGCGATATCCCTGCATTTTTGTGGCCTGGTGTCCTTTCTCAACAGGGATCGTGAGCCGGTGCGCAATTACATGCAGGAGATGATGGAGCTCGCTGCCGTACACCCTATTGGCGCCTGGCCGACGCTGGGTGGCTCCATGCTGGGATGGGCATTGCTGGATGATTCAAATTTCGATGCCCAGTTTGCGGCGGTGGAAAGGGGGGTTGCGGCCGCACGCGGGCTGGGCGTTTCCATGTTCGTACCGTTTTTCTACTGTCGCATTGCAGAGTTGTTGCTGACGAGCGGACGATTTGACGATGCCGCGAAATACCTGCATGACGCTGACCAGTTGATGAATACCACGGGCGAAACCGTTTTCAGGGGAGAATATTTACAGCTCAGCGCACAGTTGCGCGTGCGGGAACACCAGTCTGAGGCTGCGCAAAACCTGTTTATTCAGGGTCTGGCGCATGCTCGCAGCCAGAATGCGCGCTCAGTGGAGTTGCGAGTGGCCACGGCCTATGCGCGCTTCCTGCGCGAGCGGCAATGCCCGCAGGAGGCGCGCGATACCCTGGATCCGGTACTGGAATGGTTTGATCCTGAGATCGACAATGCCGATTTACGTGAGGCCAGACAGCTGCGTCTGGCGCTGGCTCCCGCCGCCTAGTTGCAGCTTCTTTGTGCCGGCTCGGTACCCAGTATCTCGGCCAGCAGCAAAGGGCGATCTGTCATGATCGCATCGACGCCCAGATCGATCATTTCCAGCATCTCCTCGCAGGTATTCACCGTCCACACCTGTACCGCCAGATTGGCGTTGTGAGAGTCCTCGATGAAGTCTGGCGTGACCACGCGCAGGAACAGTTCGTCCGGAATCTGCGCCACCTGTGAGGTGTCTGGCGGTACCTGAAATGCGATGTGCTCGGGTACGTCTGCCATGGGGGCGTCGCCCAGTGCCGACAGCACCAGATTGGTGGCTTGATCCAGCGGTACGGAGGTGTAAACGCAGGGCGCAACCGCCTTGAAATTAATTGCCGCCTCGTCCACGAAAGATGCGGCGATGACGTCGGTGCTGCGACCATAGCGCTGCAGATGGTCTGCAATCTGGACTTCGTAATTGCCTTCACCATCAAGGTCTGGCTTCAGTTCAATATTAATCAGCTCATGAGGAAAGCGCTGCAAGGCCTCTTCCAGGGTGGGTATCTGGAAATCCTCTGCGCTGTATCCCGGGGGTGGTGGCTTGTCTCCCGTGGCAATGCCACGGAACACGTAATCTTCCTCGGGCCTGTCATGCGGCGTACCAACACCCGGTACGAACCAGTAGGCTGCATCCAGTTGACGCAGCTCTGCAAGGGTGAGGTCGACGACGTTCCCCGTGCCGTTGGTGGTACGATCGACATCCAGGTCGTGCAGGATAACCAACTGGTTGTCTTTGGTCTGGTAGACGTCCATTTCCAGCACGTCCGCACCGGCAACGGCGACCTCGGCGTAGGCGTACAGGGTGTTTTCCGGGAAGTCAATCACGCCACCGCGGTGGGCGTAGTTCAGGGGATCTTCGCCATACACGCGCCAGGGGTTGGGTGTTTTGCTGAAAGGCACATCACAGGCTGTGTCATCGTTGGCAATGGTGCCCGTGGTCTGCGTTGTCGTTGGCAGCGCGTTATCCGAAGTGCTGTAATTCAGGGTAAAAGTCTCTGCGCTCTCCTCGACAGCGTCGCCCAGCAGCTCGACGACAATACTGGCTTCCAGTTCACCCGCTGGAATCTCCACTTCACCGGCGGTAGACAGGTAGTCATCGCCGGCGCTGGCGGTGTCATCGCTCGTCTCATAGAAAATCGTGACCGGCCGGGGTTGGGGTTGGTCGATGATGGCGCGAAACGCGAGGTTGCGCATCTCACCCGGTGCTCCCTCGGGCACCGCCATTGGCACCACCGTCAGCGAGGAGGGCGGGGCAGATGGCACAACGCTGTCGCTGCTGTCAGAGCAACCGACGAGAGCTGTTGCGCACAGGGCTGCGGTGAGTGCGGCAGCGAATATTGGTGAGCTTTTTGATGAGTGAGAGAGTTTCAAAATGAGGACCGCCTGCACAGATTGATGTGCAGCGAGTGTACAAGGCGCGGCCCGTTGTTAACAACTTTTGCAACCGTCCTGGAGGGCGGAGTCTTCTTTTCCAGGCTTGTGGCGCATCGCCGGCGTGGCGGCTGTAGCAATGGCACTGCTGCCTTGATACAGCCGCCAGCCGACTAATCCAGGTAGTGTCCGTACTTCTTCAGAGCGGCTTCGCGCAGGGTTGGCGTATGGTAGGTTGGGAAGAGCCCGGGCGCCGCCTCGTACTCGCGCAGCACTGTGCGTGCCACGGTGACTTTGTGTACCTCAGAGGGTCCATCGACCACACCCAGTTCCGGAATGTTGGCCCACATATTCATCAATGGCACTTCATCAGACATGCCCAGGCTGCCGTGCAGGTGCATGACACGATAGATGACTTCCTGCAGCACTTTTGGTGTGGCGGACTTGATAGCCGCGATTTCCTTGCGGACTTCGCGGTTGTATTCCTTGTGCTTGTCGATCAGCCAGGCTGTGTACAGCACGTGCAGGCGGTACTGCAGGATCTGGGTGTAGGTGTCGGCGATTTTTTCCTGGGTCATCTGCTTGTCGGCCAGGCGCTCGCCCTTGGTTCTGCGGCTGAGCACGCGTTCGCACATCATATCCATGGCTTTCTTGAGCACGCCTACGCTGCGCATGGCGTGGTGCACCCGTCCGCCACCCAGGCGTGTCTGGGCGACCAGAAACCCTTCGCCCTCTGCCCCCAGCAGGTGATCGGCGGGCACGCGGCAATCGGTGAAGCGGATATATCCGTGTACGCCGTCACCCTGTTCAACATAGGGGCCAACAGCGGAGTTGCGCAGGATTTCCATTCCCGGGGTGTTTTTCTCTACCAGAATAATGGAAGCGCCTTTGTGAATCGGCACGTCGGTGTTGGTGACGACCATCACCAACAGGAATTCCGAGAAGCGCGCATGGGAGGCAAACCACTTCTCGCCGTTGATGACCCACTCGTCGCCGTCGCGCGTCGCGACGCACTCGAACTCTGCCGGGTCTGCACCCGCCTGCGGTTCGGTCATTGAATAGCAGGACGCGATTTTGCCATCCAGCAGTGGTTGCAGGTATTTCTCTTTCTGGTGAGGCGTGCCGAAGTGCGCCAGAATTTCCGCGTTGCCTGAATCAGGCGCCTGGCAGCCGAAGACGCTGGGTCCGAATCGGCTGCGTCCGAGAATTTCATTCATCAGGCCCAGCTTCACCTGGCCATAGCCGCCTCCGCCCAGTTCTGGCCCCAGGTGGCAGGCCCACAATTTTCTCTCTTTTACGATCTGGCGCAGTGGCTCCATCGCTTTGGCTGCCGGTGAGTCGGGATCCCAGGGGTCTCCCGGACCACGGAAAACGAGGTCAAGAGGTTCGATTTCCTCGCGGGTGAAAGTATCTATCCAGTCCAGTTCCTGTTGGAAATCGCTGTCGGTTTCAAAACTCCAGGTCACGCGGCTAATCCTCTTTGGTCGTTATTTCGGGGCTGAAGCGGGCATCAAATTTGCGATGGCAGGGTTTCAGGGCCCGTGTTTGGTTCATTGTCTTGACTTCATGACAGCCTACTTTAAACTTGCTAGACACAAACAAGCAAATAATATTGTCACAGAATCGTGTTCGGGGGAAGGATGAGCAGCGCAAAAGTCTGGCTGGTAACGGGCGCTTCACGTGGTATAGGCCTCGCGATAGCCGAGCGGGCTCTGGCGGCTGGCGACCGTGTCGCGGTTTTGGCGCGCGGTGTAATAGTACACGAAATTGCAGAGCGACTGGGCGAGAACTGTATCGGCCTGCAGGCGGATGTGGGCGACAGCGAGCAGGTTTGCACTGCGGTTGAGGCGCTGCTGGAACGTTGGGGCAGGCTGGATGTGGTGGTGAATAATGCGGGCGCTCATCGTGGCGGCAAGATCGAGCGGCTCGCCCTGAGCGACTGGCAGACAGTGTTGGATACGAATCTGACAGGCGCGATGAATGTGATCGCTGCCAGCTCGCCGCATCTTGAATCCGGCGCATCAGTGATCAATATCGGAGCGGTCGTTGGATTCCGCGGGTTTCCGGGTGATTCAGCCTACGCGGCGTCAAAGGCGGGTGTGGCAGGTCTTACCCGGGCGCTGGCGATTGAACTGGCTCCTCGGGAGATTTCAGTCAACCTGGTCATCCCTGGTCTGGTGTTGACCGAGATGACGGGCGCACTGTCCGAAAAAGCGCTGGAGTCCATGCGTCGCAAGATACCGATGGGGCGCTATGGCGAGCCAGATGAAATCGCAGAGGTGGTTGAATGGGTTGCACGCTCGCGCTACGTCACAGGTGCGCACATCCCGGCCGATGGCGGCCTGTTAAGCAGTTTCGGTGTTGTGGGTTGAGTTATGTCTGAACAATATGCATTGCTGGCACCGTGGATCGAAGAGCAGACCGGGCGCAAGAATGCGCATGTGGTGAAGGCGCTCAGCGGTGGCAATTCGAATATTACCCTGATGGTTGAAACCAGCGAAGGTCCGCTGGTGATGCGCACACCGCCGGTCGACACGATATCTCCCAGGGCGCACCGCGGCGTAGAGCGTGAGGCGCAGATCATGGGCGCTCTGGCCGGCCATGCGCCGGTGCCCGGGGTTCTGGCCTGGTGCGCAGACACGAACGTGATCGGCAGACCTTTCGCCCTGATCGATTTTGTCGACGGCGTGGCCATCGCTGATGAGCTGCCGCGGGCCTACGACGGCGTCAATGCCGTAAACGCGCTGGGTGAACAGCTCACCGATGCATTGGCTGCTATCGCGGTAGCGCCCTGGCAGGAACTGGGGCTGGAACGTTTTGGGAACCCGGATCGCTTCCTGCAGAGACAGATAGAACGCTGGCTGGCGGTGCGTGAGCAAAGCAGCGTGCGGGAACTGCCCCAGGTACAGAAGCTGGGTCAATGGCTGCTGGAAAATGTGCCCGCAGACGCCGTGACGGGTGTTGTTCACGGTGACTATCATCTCGATAATACGTTGTGCGCTCACACGGAGCCGCGTTTGCTCGCCGTGATCGACTGGGAGATGGCATCTATTGGCGATCCGCTGTCTGATCTGGGGCTGTTTCTGATGTTCTGGGGGCCGCAGCGCGCGATGGATCCGCCGGGCTTTGCTCATGTGCAGGCTGTTACCCGCGCGCAGGGCGTCACCTCACGACGCGAACTGGCACAGCGTTGGGCGGCTGCCACAGGGGTTTCCATCACCAATCTCGACTACTATCTGTGCTTTGCTTTCTGGCGCCTGGCGGCCATTGTCGAAGGCGCGTACTGCCTGTTTGCCCAGGGTAAAGTGGATACCCCTTATGCGCGAGGTCTTGAATACGATGTGCCTGCACTGTTGCAAGAAGCAGAGCAGGCTGCAGGAGGAAACTGGTAATGGCAGATTTACAGGCGGCCAATAGGCAGCCGGCGACAACCGATGTAACCATGCAGGCCACGATGATGCATTCACCGATGACGGTGCAGACCATCATGCAGCATGGCGCGGCCGTGTTTCCAGACAGCCGCGTCGGGGTTTTCGATGGTGAAAGCGTAGCGCATACCCCATACAGAGAGGTCGCAGAAAATGCTGCGCGTTTGGCTGCCACCCTGGCGGAGCTTGGCGTGGCGCCGGGCGATCGAGTAGGGACTTTCAGCTGGAATAATCTTGCACACCTTGAAGCCTACCTGGCGATACCGTCAATGGGCGCGGTGATGCACACCGTCAATATCCGGCTGGCTCCCGAGCAGATCGCGTACGTGATCAACCACGCAGCGGATAAGGTGATCATCCTCGATGCCAGCCTGCGGGATATTTTTGCACCGGTGGTGCCACTGCTGAAAACCGTAGAAAAAGTACTGCTGGTGGGGCGTGCGCAACTCCTGCCAGACATTGATTGCCTGGATTACCGCTCACGGCTGGCACAACACAATACCGATTACGCCTGGCCGGAACTTGATGAAACCACTGCTGCTGCCGTTTGCTACACCAGTGGGACTACGGGCAACCCCAAGGGGGTGGTGTATAGCCATCGCACCACGTTTATCCATTCTCTGGCATCGCGCGCGACCGACACGTTCGGTGTCAGTGAGCGCGACACGATACTGCTGCTGCCTTCCATGTTTCACGCCAACGCCTGGGGCCTGCCCTACAGCGGATGGCTCAGCGGCAGTGATTTCGTGATGCCCGGCCCCCATGTTCAACTGGAAGGCCTGTCGAAAATGATTGCCAGCGAACGTCCCACCATTACGGCGATGGTGCCGACGATTCTGGGCGATCTGCTGCGCGCCAGTGCGGACACTGATCTGGATATGCGCTGCTTCCGCATGCTGGTGTGCGGTGGCTCCTCAGTCGCGCCGGCGATGATCAATGCTGCGCGGGATCAATGGGGCGTGCCGGTATTGCAGGGTTGGGGCATGACGGAAACGAGCCCATTGTGCGCGCTGTCGCACCCGCCGCGCGACCCCGGACCAGACGGCGAAACGCCGTGGCGCGCCAAAAGTGGTCGGCCGGTGCCTGGTGTGCAGGTGCGGGTCGTTGACGATGAGGGGCATCCCTTGCCACACGATGGAGCAAGCGTGGGTGAGTTGCAGCTGCGTGGGCCATGGATCACCGGCGCTTACCACGGTGATGAATCTGCCGATTCCTTTACCGCTGACGGTTGGCTGAGAACGGGCGACGTAGGCCATATCGACGCCCGCCATTTTGTGCAGTTGACTGATCGTACCAAAGACGTGATCAAGTCTGGCGGCGAATGGATCTCATCCGTTGATCTGGAAAACGCCCTGCTGGCGCATCCTGATGTGCTTGAAGTTGCGGTGATTGCCGAGGCGGATGAGCGATGGCAGGAGCGGCCGCTGGCGATCGTACTGCGCCGCAATGAGCAACTGGAGCCCGCTGCACTGCGGGAGTTCCTGGGGGGCAAAGTCGCGCGTTTCTGGATTCCCGAGTATTGGGCTTTTGCTGATGAGATTCCAAAAACCAGCGTCGGTAAAATAGACAAGCGCGCGTTGCGTAGCGCGCGGGAGAATAACGGATTAAACGTGCAGTGCGTTCGCTGAACGCGCTGGGCAACTAAAGAGGGTGGCTAGGGGGAATGCCAATGGCAGCAACTAAAGCGGAGAAAACCAGCGCGCGTATGACACAGTCTGAGCGCACTGCACTGTCAGACCAGCGCATGTTTGAGGCGGCTATCAGCCTCATCAACGAACGCGGTACCCAGAAAACAACGCTGAAAGAAATTGGTGAGCGTGCGGGCTATAGCCGCGGTCTGGCCAATTATCGCTTTGGTTCCAAAGAAGGGTTACTGCAGGAACTGTTCTCGCGTTTTGATTTGCACTGGAAAGCACATCTGGAGGCCTACGTGGCAGGCCTTTCCGGCATAGACGCAGTATGCGGCGCAGCGCGCGCCCTGAGGGACTTCCTCAAGGCAGAATCTGTTTACATGCGTGCCATGTACATCCTCTGGTACGAGTCGCTAGGGCACGAATCTGAAATACTCAGCCGCCTGGCTGATCACCACGACGTGTACCGCAAAGATGCCACCAAATGGATTCAGCAGGGTATCGATGCAGGCGAGGTACACCCGGATATCAACCCGGAACAATTTGCCGTGCAGTACTGTGCGTTTATTTTTGGCACCGTCTACCAGTGGCTGGTGAAGGCAGAAGCGCTGGACCTTGACGCGCTGTTTGCCGATTACGAAGCCAATATGATTCGTCTACTGAAGAAATAGGAGAGAGCGATGGCTCACCTTGAGCGAGAAAACGGACAGCGTGTTTATTTTGAAGACTACGGTTCTGGTGACACCGCGGTGGTGCTGGTGCACGGATGGGGAATGGGTTTGCGTATGTGGGATTACTCACTGCAGGCACTGACCGACGCCGGACATCGGGTGGTCGCACTGGATCATCGCGGCTGCGGGCAATCTGACAAAGACTTTGGCGATATGGGGATTGAGGCTATTGCCTCTGACGTGGTGGCGCTGGTGCACAGTCTCGGCCTCAAACGTGTGGTACTTAACGGCTGGTCTTTGGGCGGGGCCGTGGTGGTTGCGGCGGCGAGCCAGTTGGGTGCTGCGTGCGCCGGCGTGGTGCTCACCTGCGGCGCCACTCCGGTGTACCTGCAAAAACCAGATTTTCCCTATGGCGGCACCGATGAGGCCCTGGCCGAAACGCTGGCCGCGATGAAGGCAGACCGGGTCAATTTCCTGGGTGCACTGTCGCAGGGTATCTGTGCCTCGGAGGTGTCTGAGCACGTGACCCAATGGATGTGGCAGAGCTTTATGCAAGCCTCACCGCTGGCCGCCCAGTCGCTGGGTGAACTGGGGCCGCTGGATCAGCGCGACATGCTCGCTGCGCTGGACGTGCCCATTCTCAGTGTCGTGGGCACACAGGATGCCGTGGTTGATCCGCAAATCTGCCGCAGTGTGGAACAGTACAACGCAGGTGCGCGCACCGTAGAGTTTGCCGACTCTGGCCACGCTCCCTTCATAGATGAAACGGCTGCCTATAACGAGGCGCTGCTCAGCTTTGTCGGCGCCTGTATCTGACGCTATCGCGAGGTAAGGAAATGAGTAAGTCTGTTGATTTTGGATTGTGGTACGACTTCCGTAATCCCGCCCAGTGGCGAGAGCCCTTCGAAAAGTTCTACGCCGATCGTTTGCAGCAGATTGCTGACGCGGAAAACCTGGGCTTCGATTCCTGCTGGCTGACTGAACATCACTTTTGCGATGATGGTTACACGCCTTCGCCGCTGGTAGTGGCAGCCGCAATCGGCGCGCGAACCAAAGCCATGCAGCTTGGTACCAACCTGATGCTGTTGCCTTTGCATGATCCCGTGCGCGTGGCGGAAGATGCCGCCACGCTGTCGTTGACCACCGGTGGGCGTTTTGACCTGGGCGTGGGTATCGGGTACCGGCAGCAGGAGTTTGATCAGTTCGGACGCAAGCTGTCGCACCGTCCCAGCCTCATCGAAGAGGGTATTGAAATCGTGCGTCGCTGCTGGTCGGGCGACCCCGTCAATTTTACCGGCAAGCGTTTTGAAGTGGGTGACCTGTGTGTAACCCCGACACCGGAGCACACACCGTCGATTTTATTGGGTGGTATGGCCGTGCCGGCGATAGAGCGCGCAGCGAGAGTAGCGGACGGCTTTCTATGCACCGGAGGCCTGGGCCTGGATATTTACATGGAAGCTCTGCAAAAGGTCGAGAAGCCAGCGTCAGAGAGTAAGGTGGTGCTGGGTTGCTGGGCGATTATCGCAGAGGATCCTGAGCAGGAGGCTGACCGTATCGGGGAGCACATTCTTTACCAGTCCAACGAGTACATCAGGTGGGGTGCCTTTGGCCCGCCCGGTGAGACGCCGCTATTTGACACGCCTGCCAATGCTATTGAGAACGGGCTGTATGAATTGTGGGATGCCGACATGGCCGTTGAGAAGCTCAACAAGCTGATGGCCGATTATCCGCTGATCAGCGACATCCATTTTTGGGCACAGTTTCCGGGCGAGCCACTGGAGTCCGGTAACCGCCGGATGAGATACATCGCGGAGAAAGTGCTGCCCCGACTGCGTTAGTTCCCTGTTGCGGCAGGCTGTCGGTTTTCTCTGAGTAGCCGATGTCTGCCGCTTTTTTTCAGGGTAGTTCGAATACGTAAAGTGCCTGGCCGCCCGTTGGCTGGTAGATGGTCGGGCTCAGTACCGCCGTCAGTGCCCTGAATACGCCTATCCCCGTGGGTACTGCAATGTACTGCTTACCGTTGGCGCGGTAGCTGATCGGATAGCCGTGCAGCGGGGCACCCAATCTTGTCTGCCAAACCTGTCGGCCTGTTTCTACGTCAAACGCCCTGAAGTAACGGTCCAGATCTCCAATGAAGACCAGCCCACCTGCTGTGCTGAGCGCGCCAGTGAGAAACAGAGCCTCCTGTTCATGTGCCCAGGTCTCTTGCAGGGTGTCTACATCGTACGCCGCCAGTCGCCCCATTTTCTTTTCCTTGCCCGTCATGGGGTAGGTTCTGGACTCCCCGCCATAGCCACCACTGCCCATTTTCTGTTCTATCTTGCGTCCCACCATATCGGAGCATAGCTGGTGCAGCGGGATTATCAGTTGGCCGGTAGGCGGGCTGTAGGCCGAAGCCTGCCAGTTATGCCCGCCGTAGATACCGGGGCAGGCTTCTACTGTGTCACCGATGCCGGCGTGCATGATGTCATCGCGATAGGTAACGCGTCCGGTGGTTTTGTCAACGGACTTGTAGATGGATTGTTGCAGGGTCTCCACCAGGTCAAGGAACGTCCCGTCGGCGCGGTTGAGTTTCCACAGAATGCCGTCCTTGCCAATGGTGAGCAGCATTTTCTCGCGCTTACGATCCACCAGAATGCGCTCGAAGCCCACCTCCATATCGATGGTCTCGCCGGGGATATGCTGAAAATGCCAGCGCAGTTCTCCGCTGTGTGGGTCTATTGCCAGGGTTGAATTTGTATACAGCGCCTCGTCACCGGGTGTCATGCCGCGGCTGGCGGCCACCCAGGGCTTGGCCTGGCTGGTGCCTATATAGAACAGCTTCATGTCCGGGTCATAGGAGCCGGCGATCCAGGAGTCACCGCCCGCGCGCATTTCTGCGGGAAGGCCTGCCCAGGTATCGCCCTCGGGGGTGCCTGGTTTGGCAATGGTGGAGGTGCGCCAGAGCTCTTTGCCAGTCTGCGCATCGTGGCCGGTAATAAAACAGCCATCTTTTTTGTACCATTCACAGCCGTTGATGCCGCTGAGCACCACCCCGTCTCCCACAATGGGGCCTGCGGTGTGGGTATAACCCTCGCTGAAATCGGCTTTTTTGGTGCGCCAGACTTCCCGCCCCGTGCGCGCGTCAACGGCAACGATGGCCGCATCGTAAGTGGCCATGTAAAGCTTGTCATCGTACAGGGCAATATTGCGCGTGGGGCCACCGAGGGTCCTGGCCTCGGCTGGAAAGGTGTAGCTGTACTCCCAGATCACGTCGCCGCTGGCGCCGTCAACGGCCTGAATCATATTGCCCGGATGGGTCAGGTACATTATTCCGTTGTGTACCAGCGGGGTCACCTGATTGCTGCCGTCCTGCATGGTAAGGGCCCAGGCCAGCTTGAGGTCCTTCACATTTTTCCGGTTGATGTCTTTTAAAGGGCTGAATCCATGACCGTCCAGAGTGCGCCGCCAGCTCAGCCAGTCGCCATCAGGCGGATTGCGCAGCAATGCATCAGTGACCGGTATGAAGTCTTTTACCTCACGATTCTGATAGCCGCCGCTGGTTCTGGCCGCTTCATCTATAGTGCCTGCCGCAGACCAGCTAACCCAGCTTTCTTCTCCCGACAACAGCTCAGGGTCACTCAGTTTTGCCACGCTGCTGTACAAGGGCAGCCCTGCGTTAGCTGCTGTGGTGGTGGCCGACAACAGGTAGGCCAGGGCCGCCGCATGTTCACTGGTGCTGAGTTTGTCGGCACTGCCCGGGGGCATTGCGCTGCTGCTATAGGCCAGCAGCGCGGTGCTGTCGCTGTTGCCCCATTTCTCGATAAACGCGCCGCCTTTGAGGGTGCTGCCGTGGGCCGAGCCGCGCATTGATAGCGAGTGGCAGGTAGCGCAGTGTTCGGCATAAACGGCTTTGCCGCTGGCTATTTGGGCGCTGGAGGTTGCTTCGCTGGCGGCTTGTGCGCTGTGCGCTATAAGGCCGCACAGGGCTGCCAGGTAAAGGTGAATCTTTTGCATATCATTCCCCGTTGGATTTCGTTATTCGAGGCCTGTTGGGTCAATCAACAGGTGTGAATGCTGTGACGCGTAAATGCTTGTTTGTGTCTAGCAAGTATTATTTTACAGAGCGTGCGGAGCGATGTCACGATCTATTCGGCGGAGGCGGAGGCGGAGGCGGAGGCGGAGGCGGAGGTCGGTATCTGTATTCAGTCCAGGCCGCACATGGCCAGCATGCTGCCGGTAAACAGGCGGTGAGCGTCACCCAGGTCGATGTCATCATCGAAATAAACCGCTGAGCGAAGTCCGATCATCAGGGAGTAAGAAATTTCGGCCGCATCCTTGGCGTTACCCATAAACACGGACGGTGTGTTGTTGAAGATCTCTACGAGATAGTTTTTACAGCGGGCATCGAACTCGGCCTTGGTGACCTGCAGCACCGTGTCGTTTACTGCAGCGCCGAAACATTCCAGCATGAAGCCGATTTCCTTGCGGGTGGCGGCGCCACTTTTGAACCAGAAGTTGGCCAGCGACTCGATCTGCTCGCGCGGTTCCTGGTGGCTGAACTCATCGATGCGTTCCAGAAATCGCACTGACACGCTTTCAAAGTACTGCTCCAGTATCGCTTCCTTGCCTTTGAAGTAGTACAGCAGGTGGCTGGCTGACATGTCGGCGCCTTCGGCGACATCAGCGAGGGTCGTTTTGACATAGCCCCTGGCCAGGATGCAGTCGTGCAGTGATTTGAAAATCAGCCGACGACGACGATCACCGCGCGAATCACGCTTGTGGGAGACGCTTTCTTTTTTGATATCAGGTGTTGTCATGGGCCGCAACTTTATCACTTTGCGGTGAGCCGAGGTAGAGAGCTGCTGGTTGGCAGGCTGCGGGGTGGCTGGAGACGATCTTTGCCAGGCGGTGACATTTCTTGAATATTATTCAAATACATCCTAGTATGCCCCAATAACAAGATAACAGGAGTGCCCCGGTATGGGTGTGGAAGGTCTGCGAATTGTCATTACCGGCGCTGCGGCAGGTATTGGCGCTGGCGCTGCGCGTCTTGCGGCAAGCCGGGGGGCTAAAGTTGTACTCTCGGATATGAATGACGCGGCCGGTGAAAAGCTGGCCGAAGAGATTAACGCGGCAGGTGGCGAGGCGATTTACCGCCACTGCGATGTGACCGACGCTGTGCAAGTCAAGGCGCTCATGGCGGCAGCTGCAGACGCGTTTGGTGGCATTGATGTGCTGCACAACAATGCAGGCATCCATGAAAGTATGGTGAGCGACGAGTTGTCGCTGGAGACCATGTCTCTGGACACCTTTGAAAAAGTAATGAACGTCAATGTTACCGGCGTGTGGCTGTGTTCAAAGTACGCATTGCCCTATCTCAGAGACAGTCACTATCCGTCGATTATCAACGCCGGATCTGTGAGCTCAATGACAGGGTATCCGCAGTGTCAGGCTTACGGTGCCAGCAAGGGCGCGGTGATGCAGCTGACCAAAATGCTGGCCGTTGATCTGGCGCCAGATGGTATTCGCGTCAACTGCTACTGCCCCGGATCTGTTCATACCCAGATCGTCGACAAATTTCTCGCTGCCGCGCCGGATCCCAAGGCCATGCTGAACACCATGACGATGACGCACCTCGTGCCGCGCATGGGGCAGCCCGTCGATGTGGCAGAGCTGGTGTGTTTTCTGGCAGGTACGGAATCCAGTTTTGTTAACGGCGCGATATGGACGATAGATGGTGGCTCGCTGGCATGGCGAGGCACCCTGGATGTATTGGGAATGGGGGTGGAAGCATGAGTCTTTCGTATGAGCAGAAACTGGCGGTAAATGAATTTCTGGCGCGCGCGGCGTACGCCTACGACGAGCGGGACATGGCAGCGCTGAAGCGTGGTTTTGCAGATAACGCCGTCATGAGTATGCGCATCGCCGGCGGCGACCTGATTGGCCCTTTCGAGGGTCGCGACGCCATTATGGGATTGATGGAAGGCTCCATGGCCGAGCAGACTGATGTGCGCCGTCATGTTGTCTCCAATGTTTTTTTTGAGGACAGCGGTGAACACCCGGTGGCTGTATCGAACCTGAGTTTGTTTGCCACTGAGAACGGCAAGGCGGCGCTGCTGGCCACGGGCGTATACCGCGATACCTTGCTCGAGGATGGCGGTGAGTGGCGCATTCTCAAGCGTCACATTGATCTCGATTCACCGTACTAGGCGGGAATACTCTGTGAATATTGGCAAAATACCAGCCAAGTACGCGCGCCTGGATCCGCAGCGCGAGGCGCTGGTGGATATACCCAACGAGCGGCGCGTAACTTATGGCGAGCTGGATGAAAATGTACGTCGGCTGGCCAACGCCCTGCGCGGGGATCTCGGCCTTGCCAAAGGTGACCGCGTCGCTGTTATCGCTAAAAACTGTGTTGAGTACATGGAGGTGTATTACGCCTGCGCGCGCAGTGGCCTTATCGTACAGCCGATCAACTGGCGCCTCGGCGTGCCGGAGATGGCACGGATACTGCGCGACGGTGAGCCTGAGGTGGTGGTGTATTCAGGTGAGTACAGCGAACTGCAGCAGGCCCTGGGCAGCGAGGTGAAGGTCGGGCACTGGTTGGGCTTTGGGTCCGGCAGCAGCTGCGAGTACGAGTCTTTGTTGGCAGCAGCCAGCGCCGCCGAGCCGCCCATGTCGGGTGAGGTTGGGGATGACGACCCTGTATTGATTCTGTACACCGGTGGCACTACCGGGGAGTCCAAAGGCGCTCTGCATACCCATCGCAGTCTTTTTATGGGCATGCTCAATCAAACGGTGGCGGAGCGCATAGTACCGGAAGATATTTACATGCTCACCGGGCAGATGTTCCACATTCCAATTGGCCTGGCGATGAATTACCAGGCGCACGGCTGTCCGCTGGTACTGATCAATTTTGATGCAAAGCTGGCACTTGAAGTGATCCAGCGCGAGCGCGTTTCTGCGTTCCTGGGTATCACCACCATGCTCAACTGGATGATGGCGGTAGAGGATTTCGACAGCTACGACCTCAGCAGCCTGCGCAATATCCAGTATGGCGGCGGGCCGATGCCGCACAAGGTGGTGTCCGCGGCACTGGACGCTTTTCCCTGCACCATCATTCAGGGCTATGGCCAGACCGAAGGCATGACGATGTGTTTTCTATCCCAGGAAGATCATATTCGTGCGCTGGCCGGCGATCACCCGGAGCGCCTGGCGGCCTGTGGTCGAGAGGGTTTTGTCACCTCGGTGAAACTGGTTGATCCCCAGGGCAACGAAGTTCCGCGCGACGGTATTACACCCGGCGAAATCATCGTGCAGTCAGATGCCAATATGGTGGGTTACTGGCGTCGCCCGGAACTCACGGCAGAAACCCTGCGTGACGGCTGGATGTGGACGGGTGATGTCGCGGTATGGGACGAGGACGGCTACATCTTTATCGTCGATCGCGCCAAGGACATGATCATTTCCGGCGGGGAGAATATCTACAGCACGCAGGTAGAGGCGGCAATTCACCAGCATCCTGCCGTGCTCGAATCCGCCGTATTCGGTATTCCAGACGATGAATGGGGTGAAACGGTGAAGGCCGTAGTGGTGTTGAAGCCCGGCGCCAACGCTACCGAGGTCGAGATCATCGCTGCGGCGGCTCAGCACCTGGCCTCTTACCAAAAGCCGCGCTCGGTCGACTTTGTCGAGTCACTGCCCAAGGCGCCCACCGGGAAAATTTTGAAAAGAGAATTGCGAGAACGCTACTGGCAGCATAAGGAGAGTGATGCATGAGCGGTTTGTTGAGCGAAGAGCTGTTGTCCACGATTGGCCGCAAGAGTGAGCCGCAGCGAGAGCTGGTTACGCGCAGGGACATTCGCAAGTACGCGGTGGCCACCGGTAACCGGCAGCGCAAGTACCTTGACGGTGATAAAGCGCCGCCCATGTTTCATGTGCCCTTGTTCTGGGATGTTGTAGAGCTGGATCAGCTCACGCCTGACGGCGTTTCAATCGATACCCTGCTGCCGAAGTTCCCGCTGGAAAAGGCCATGGCCGGGGGGCTCAGGATTGAATACCTAAAAGACATAGTGCCGGGTGATTGGCTGACGGCCACGCGCACGCTCACTAATATCTATGAGAAGCGTGGCCGCAGCGGACCGCTGATCTTCTATGAAGTGGTGATGGACGTGGTTAACGATGCAGGTGAACCCGTGATCCGTGAAACGACCACGAGGATAATGCGATGACCGAAGCAGCTGAAGTTGCACCAAAGCGCTCGATAAATGTTGGCGACACATTGCCGGAGCGTCGCTTCCAGCCCGATAACGTGCAGTCCATGCTCTACAACGCAGTGCTATGGAACGGGCATCGTATCCATTTCGACGAGCCCTATGCCCGCAATGTTGAAGGTTACCCGGGCCTGGTGGTGGCGGGCCCCTTGTTGGGCGATTGGCTCAATCAGTGCGTCGAGGAATGGCTGCAAGATGACGGACGCCTGCAATCGATTGAATACTCGAACCGTATTGCGACCTATACCGGCGACGTCCTGTTCTCGGGTGGCACGGTGACGGCCTACTCCGCTGCAACCGGCGACGTCGAGATCGAGGTGTTTATCAAGAACGAGGCGGGCGAAGTGGTCGCGCCCGGGGTAGCAAGGGCGCGTTTCCATGCGTAGTAATCAATGGCGCCGCTAAACTGCCAGGGCTCACTCCGATGACGCCGCGTGAACTCAGTGGGAAAATCGCCATTGCTGGTGCATTTGATACGTCTGTAGGCGTGGTCGCTGACCGAACGCCGATGGAGCTGTGTGTACAGGCAGCACTGGGCGCGATAGAGGATGCCGGTTTGCGCCGGGATCAGGTGGATGGCCTGATTACCTGCAACGCTATGGCGCAGCCGATGCTTTACCACGCCGAGGCCGCGGCCGAGTATCTGCAGATTTTCCCACGCTATTGCATGGCCGTAGGCGCCGGTGGTGGCACTACTTTCTCAATTTTCCATCACGCGATGTCGGCCATTGCAACCGGCATGGTCGATACGGTTGTCGTATCCATGGCTGACAGCCTGCGCAGCGGTTTGTCGCGCGAACAGGCGTTGCTGTTGCAGTCCTCTACTGGCCATCCAGAGTTTGAGCAGCCTTATGGCGCTACGGTACCGGCGTACTACGCTCTTATCGCACAGGCGCACATGGCACAGTATGGCACGACCGCCGCGCAGTTCGCCCGGATAGCGGTTTCGGGACGCGCGCATGCGGCGCGCAACCCCACGGCGCAGAAGCGTGAGCTGATCACCGTGGAGGATGTGCTGAATTCGCGCATGATTGCCGACCCGATGCACCTGCTGGATTGTTCGCTGGTGTCTGACGGCGGCTCGGCTGTCGTGCTTACCTCTGCCGAGCGCGCGCAGGACCTTTGTCATGATCCGGTCTACCTGCTGGGCGCGGGGGAAGGGCACAGCCACGAACATATCAGCCAGGCTCACAGTCTCACCACATCGGCAGCCGTGGAGGCCGGTCAGCGCGCCTACGCGATGGCAGGATTGGGTCCGGATGATATGGATTTTGCCCAGCTCTACGATTGTTTTACACCCACTGTGTTGATTGAGCTGGAAGACCTGGGCTTTTGTGCCAAGGGTGAGGGTGGCGCTTTTGTCGAATCCGGGGCGACGCTGCCAGGCGGTGCGCTGCCGGTGAATACCCATGGCGGTTTGCTGTCGCACTGTCATCCCGGCAATCCCGGTTCCATGTTCGCCTTGACAGAAACCGTCTGGCAGCTGCGTCACGCAGCCGGTGAGCGGCAGGTGCCCGGTGCGAACACGGCGCTGGTGCATGCGCAGGGTGGAATCATGTCATCGCACACGGCTTTGATTCTTGGCCGGGAGGTGCGTTGATGCAATCCAGGACGCTGCCCGTCACAAGCGCGTTGAGCCAGCCCTATTGGGAGGGCTGCCGTGCGGGCGTTTTGCGCATGCAGCAGTGCACCGCCTGCCAGCAACTGCAATTTTATCCGCGCATTTTTTGCGCCAGCTGCGGCGAGAGCGATTTGCAATGGCAGGACGTTTCGGGCCGCGCCACCCTGGCCAGTTTTACCATTGTCCGTCACGCCATCAGCGCTGCCTATGACGCGCCCTATGTGGTAGCCCTGGTCGATCTGGAAGAAGGGCCGCGCATGATGACAGGGATTGTGGGCGCCAGCCCCGAGGCGCTGGAAACAGGAATGCCCTTGTCAGTCTGTTTTGAAAACTGGTCGGAAGATATCGTTGTTCCTATGTTTAGAGTCATTGATAGTGATAGTGAAAGTGGAGGTTCAGTATGAATGCGAACACTATTCCCCTGGCGGTGATTAACCCGGATGCCGAAGCGTCATCGCTGGAGGCCAAGCAACCGCATATCGACAATGGGGTGGAGATTTATTCCAAGGAAGGCTATTTCAGTCGTGAGTACATGGCGCGTGAATGGGAAAAGCTGTGGACGCGTACCTGGCTTATTGCCGGGGTGGAGGCCGATCTTCTCAAGACAGGTGATTATTTCCTGTTCGATATTGGCAATGAGTCGATCATCGTGACGCGCACCGATGAGGGCATTAAGGCTTTCTATAATGTGTGCAGCCATCGTGGCGCCAAGCTGGTGTGGGAAGAGCGCGGCAACAAAAAGGTCTTTGTGTGTCCCTTCCACAGCTGGAGTTTCCGCAACAACGGCGAGCTGCGGCGGATAACTGACGAAGAGACGTTTCAGCCGGAGGTCATCGCTCACCGGCCCGGCCTGACGCCGGTTGCCTGCACGACCCACGCCGGCATCGTATTCATCAATATGGACGAAAACGCGGCGCCGCTGCTGGAGACGCTCGGCCTGCCGGAGGGCTACCTCGAGGCTTATAAGCTCGATGAAATGCGCGTGGTTCGTCATGTGCGCAGTGAGTGGGGTTCCAACTGGAAGGTTGGCGTTGAGGCGTTCTACGAAAGTTACCACCTGCATGCCGTGCACCCGGAAACGCGCGGTGTGATGGGGGATCTCAATGTGCAGTACGATCTCTATCCCCACGGGGCCAGCAGGATGATCGTGCCACTGGGTCAGCCCAGCCCGCGCATGCATGACCAGGAAACGGTCAACGAGGGCCTGCAACACATGCTGCGTGACGCCGGCATAGATCCAGCAGACTTCAACGGCAACGCCGCGGATGTACGCAAAGCGATTCAGCAGGGCAAGCGGGCACGTTCCGAGCGTCTCGGCCTGAACTACGAGCGTTTTGAAGATGGTCAGTTATCGGACAGCTGGGCCACTGGTATCTTCCCGAATGTGCAGATCGGCTGTCACCCCGAGGCGGTGTTCCTGATGCGGTTCCTGCCACACGAATCCGACCCCGAACGTTTCTACTACGACACCATGACGATGATTTTCCCGGCGGATGATCCCAATTACACGCCCCCCGCCTGGATGGGGCTGCCTGAAGGCCTGGATGTCAGCGGAGCTGTAAGGCCTGCAACAGAGCACTACTCGATAGAGGAGAACGCCCAGCTGGGGCTGGTGTTGAGCCAGGACGCGGATTTTCTGCCGGTGGTACAGCAGGGCATGCGTTCGCGAGGGTTCAAGGGCCAGATATGGGGCGAACAAGAGCAGCGCCTGAGGCATTTTCATGTTGAGCTGGAGCGCAGGCTTGCGGCTGACGCTTGATAGAATGCAATAGGAATAAGTAGGTTTACACGCTGGTTTTGTAGGGATTTAGTGACAAAGCCAGTGTGTGCCTCATTGTGAAGACATGCCGGAATATTTACTTGACAAAAACAAGTAGCGAGTCCAGTCTTGAATAATATTCAAATAGTTTTGGCGCTGCTGTCTGGCTCCCCGCAAGGAGCCCGTTGACGCCAAGCAGGCAGTGAATGATCTGCAGCTGGGGAAACAGTGGCGGATTAATAATATAAAAACCATGGCAGGAGCTTGAACCTATGACCCACCGTAATGCGTTAACCCACGTTGTTCCCGGTAACCGTCACCCGCAGCGGCTGGCCCGCGCCGTAACGCTGGCTGCGGCAGGCCTGGCCGGTGTTGCCACGGTCCAGGTAACACCCGTGCAGGCTGCCCTTGAGGAAGTGATGGTGACGGCCACCCGGCGCGCCGAAACTGACATCCAGACGACACCGGTGTCGGTCAGCGCGCTGACGACTCGCGACATCGAAGAGCTGATTCCCCGAGACCTGGGTGACATTGCGGTGCAGGTCCCCAACTTCATAGCGGGTAAGCAGCCCGGCTTCAAGGCAGCGGCGTTCGCGATGCGCGGCGTTGGTACAACATCCATTATCGTCTATCAGGATGCTCAAGTCGGTGTGACGATCGATGACTTTGTGTTGCCTTCGGTGCAGACCCAGAACATGGAAATGTTCGACATTGAGCAGGTCGAAGTACTGCGTGGTCCGCAGGGCACCCTGTTCGGTAAAAACACCACTGGCGGCGTCATCAACGTAAAAACCAAGCGCCCGCAAATTGATGAAACCACTGTTGATATTCGCGGCAAGATCGAAGAGCACGGCCGTTACGAGGGTCGCTTCGCCGTCAACTACGGCGCGACTGACACCCTGGCCTTCCGGGCGGCAGGTATTTACATGAAGTCCGACGGTTACTATGAAAACGGTGCCGAGTATGGGCCGGTCACTGCCTTTGATCCCGCGAGCCCCTTTCTGGGAGAGAGCGGTCGAGGCAACGGCGACGACGTCGGTGGCGATGACTCCTTTTCTGGTCGATTGAAGGCTCTGTGGCAGCCCAGTGACAATGTGTCTGCTCTGCTGCAATACGAAATTATTCGCGATCGCGGCGACTCACCGCCCAGCGTAAATACCACCAAGGCGAATGCCCCGGTGGTTTTCAACGCACTGGGACTGGGCAGCGACAGCGGCAGCCCGCTTGACCGCGGTGCTGTCACCAATCGTGACTCTGCACTGCTGAATATGTCGGACGGCCATGTGGTGGATATCGACGGTGTGTATCTGAACGTCGACTGGACGTTTGGCGAATACACCCTGAGCTCTGTCACCGGTTATCGTGAGCAGGAGAGCGAACTCCCCAATACCTATACCGGTGAAGTGGGCCCCAATTCGCTGTTTGACGCCAACCGGAGAGACGAGAGAGAGACCTTTCAGCAGGAGTTTCGTATAGCGTCTGACTTTAATGGGCCGTTCAATTTTGTGGCGGGTGCGTTCTACCAGGAAGACGAAACCACCTTCTGTGTTAACCAGGTGTTGGGCTTCCTCGATCTGTTAGGGCTTGGCTCTGACAACTTCGGTGACCCCACATTCTTCGACAGCAACCCACAGGTACTGTGTAATGCCCAGGAAGCTGAGAACTGGGCGGTATTTGGCGATTTCACCTACAACTTTGCAGAGCGCTGGTCGTTTGGCGGCGGCTTGCGCTGGACCAATGAAGAGAAAGAATGGACTGGCCGTAACCAGGTGTTCTACCAGGCGCTGGAGGGCGGCTTTGATCCCAACCTGACGTGGCGCGATTTCAATGATCCCCTGGACGCAGCAAACTTCTCTCGCTACCCCACCGGCGTCGTGAAGGATGATGAAAGCTGGGACGAGCCGACCTGGCGCGCTACCGTCAGCTATGACGTTTCTGACGATACGTTCTCATACTTTACCTACTCTCGCGGTTTCAAGAGCGGTGGTTACAACGACCAGACCGGTACTTCCGGTGTGCCGATCACGCCGGCTTCTGCAGCCCCGACCGATCCCGAGAAGGCAGACTCATTCGAGATCGGTGTGAAGAGTGATCTCTTCGATAACCGCCTGCGTTTGAACGTGAGCGCCTTCTACGTGGAATATTCCGATGCGCAGCGCGATCTGGTTGCATCGTTTGAAAACGAGTTCGGCGGTACATTCCAGGAGACCCGGTTCTTCAACGCGGCTGATATGACAGCGCAGGGGCTGGAAGTGGAGTTCACCGCAGCGCTGACCGATAACTTCACCTTGCGTGGCAATATCGGCTACCTCGATGCTGAATACGACGAGTTCACTGCCGATACGGATTTCGACGGTATCGACGATGTGGATCTCAGCAATGAGGACGTCAACCGCGCGCCTGAACTGCAGTGGAGCCTGGATGCGATCTACGAGCATTCGATGATGGGCGGTGAAATGCGCTGGCAGGCCAATGTGAACTACGAAGATGACTCGATCTTTACCTACTCAGTCGTTGGCCCCGAGTTTCATGGCCGCACTGATGACCGTACGCTGTTCAATGCCAGTGTGACCTACACTGAATCAGCGGGTCGCTACTTTGTCAGGCTGTACGGTAAAAACCTCACTGATGAAGAGTACCGCATTGGTGAACTGCCCGTGGCTGACTTGTGGAACTTTGCTTACTTCGGTGAGCCGAGAACCCTGGGTCTGGAAGCCGGCATGTTCTTTGGTAAGTGATTGGCTTCTGGTGCCAATGCCTGGGTCAGCTTTAGCTGACCCTTTTTTTGCCCGGCTATTACAGGTAACGCGATGAGCGACATCATATTGCACCACTTCCCCAGTTCCCCGTTTGCCGAAAAAGTGCGCCTGGCGCTTGGAATCAAGGGGCTCGAGTGGCAATCCGTAACCATTCCGATGGTGATGCCCAAGCCATTGCTGACGGCCCTGACAGGGGGCTATCGTAAAACCCCCGTGATGCAGGTTGGCGCTGACATATACTGTGATACGCAGTGCATTGCTCGCGCATTGGATGCGATGTATCCGCAGCCGCCCCTGTTTCCGCAGCACAGCGAAGGTATCGCAATGGCATTGAGCCATTGGGGTGATAGTCCGTTTTTCCAACCCGGTGCCGGTTTGTCAATGGGTACCAATAAAGAGCTTCCGGACGATATCCTGCAGGACAGGCGGGAATTTTTTAACTTCATTGACTTTGAGACGATGGAAGCACAGCTGCCTCACTTCTACAGTCAATTCAGGGCGCATCTGCAGTTACTGGAAACGCAGCTGGATGGCGGCAGTGCCTATATCCTGGGTGATGAACCCGGTTGGGCGGATATCGTGGCCTACTTCCCGCTGTGGATGGCGCGCGGGAATATCGCCGCGACAGAGTCGCTGGTCAGCGGGCTGCCCGCGCTGCTGTCGTGGGAGAAGCGCATGCAAAAAACAGGGCATGGTTTGCAAACCGATCTACCCGGCGAGCAGGCGCTGAACATTGCGCGAATCGCGACTTCCAAAGCTGTGGAGTTTGTGACGGCGGATGCGTGGCCCCAGGGGCTCGAGGTGGGCAGCGACGTGTCGGTAGCGCCCCACGATTACGGCGCAGTGCCCGTAATAGGTGAGCTGGTGCGTCTTACGCATACCGATATTGCGCTAAGGCGCTCAGATCCGGCAGCGGGTGAGGTCGTCGTGCACTTTCCCCGGATCGGATACAAAGTCGAGACATTGCTGTGATGAGAAACAATGCGATTCGTTTATTGATTCCTGTTGGCCTCTGGCTGGCCGCGAACGTTGCTGGCGCAGCCAAGAGTCCACCTGCCAGCGAGCAGATGATTACTGCTGATGGTGCGGCGTTGTTTGAGCAGCATTGCGCCGAGTGTCACAGTGGCAAAGTTTCCAAGGCGCCCCAGATCAGCCTGTTACAGATCATGTCGCCGGGATCAGTGCTGCGCGCGATGGAGGCTGGCGTGATGCGCACGCAGGCCGCGGCATTAAGTGGGCAGGAGCGGCGTGCCATCGCTGAACACCTGACAGGTAAATCACTGGCAGACGCTGCGGTGGTGCAGCCAGCACCATCTTGCATGGGAGAAAGTGCCAGGTTTGATTTTGCAGCGCAGCCGGACAGCCAGGGTTGGGGCGTCACCCATGACAACCGACGCTTTTTTAATAAACAGATGGCGGGACTCACCGCGGCTGATCTGCCGCGGCTTGAATTGAAGTGGGCCTTCGCCTACCCCGATGCCACGCGCGGCCGCTCGCAGCCGGCTACCGCGGGAGGTGGCCTGTTTGTCGGGAGCCAGAACGGATCTGTCTTTTCGCTCGATCAGAAAACGGGCTGCCTGCGTTGGGAATTCCAGACCACGGCTGAGGTTCGCACCGGTATTGTGGTTGAGTCCTGGGAGAGCGATCGCGCACCGCCGTTACTGTTTTTTGGTGATCTTATCGGCAACGTTTACGCCGTGAATGCGGTAACGGGGGAGCTGGCGTGGCGTGACCGGCCGAACGATCATCCCAGCCTCACAATTACCGCAGCGCCGGCACTGTTTGAAGGCAGGCTCTACGTGGCGCTGTCATCGCTGGAAGTCACGGCTGCGGCTGATCCCACCTACGCCTGTTGTACCTTCCGCGGCGGTGTTGCGGTTTACGATGCCAAATCCGGAGAGCGGCTGTGGACGGGATACACCATCGACGTGCCTCCAGCGGTGGTGGGTAAAAACTCGGTCGGTACTGACCGGATAGCGCCCTCTGGATCACCGATCTGGGGAACGCCGGTCATCGATCCCAAGCGCGGTGTGATGTATGTCGGCACGGGTGAAAACTACTCGTCACCGGCCAACGATACCAGCGATGCGATTCTGGCCCTGAGCCTCGAGGACGGGCGTATCGTTTGGAGCCAGCAGATGACGGTGGGCGATGCCTGGAACATGGGCTGTGAAACCAAAGAGCGCATTAACTGCCCACCGGAAGACGGTCCGGACTATGATTTTGGTGCAGCGACAATTCTGGCGACAAATTCAGAGGGCAAGGACATCGTGCTGGCCGGGCAGAAGTCCGGAGAGGTATTCGGGTTGGACCCGGACAATGGCGGCAAGATTTTGTGGCGCAATAAAATAGGACGCGGTGGCATCCAGGGCGGCGTGCATTTTGGCATGGCCGTGGATGGCGACACCCTCTATGTGCCGATGTCAGATTTTGACGGTGGCGCGCGCTGGCCGGGAACACCCTACCCGGGCATGTACGCGCTGGATATCAGCAGCGGCAAGGTGCAATGGTATACGCCGGCGAAGGATCAATGCGATGGCCGTGAGCTGTGCCAGCCCGGGCTGTCTGCAGCCGCTTCTGCTATCGAGGGCGGTGTTGTCGGTGGCGCAATGGACGGCCGCCTGCGGGCCTATGACACTGCCACTGGGAAGGTGCTGTGGGAATACGATGCCGTGCGGTCTTTCGAGACACTGGATGGCGGGCAGGCTCGCGGTGGATCCTTCGGTGGTGCAGCCGGGCCAGTGTTCAAGGACGGTATGATGTTTGTGAACGCCGGCTACGGCATTTACTTCCACATGCCCGGTAATGTGTTGCTCGCGTTTGGTCTGCCAGAGGAAAGCCAGACATCCGCCGCCAAAACCCGGTCGCCCTGACGAGTCGCTAACGCACGGCAATGGGCTGCGCGCCCCAGGGCGTCACCGTTGCCCCGAATTCAGCGTTGAATCCTTCTGGCAGCTCTTCGGTCATGTCCAGCGTGGCTGCCAGCCGCCCCATCCCGACGTAGAGCGCAAGATGCATCAGCAATTCCATGGTTTCTGCTTCACTGAAGTGCTCGCGCAACTGCGCAAAACGCTGATCCGTAATGGAGAGGTGGTCGGTGGCGAACCGGTCAGCAAAAGCCAGCGCGGCTCTCTCGCGATCACTCAAGTCAGCGGCTTCCTGCGGTTTTTCCAGTGAGCACACCAGCGCTTCGTCCACGCTGTCTGCCGCACTGGAATAGCGGATAGCCATACAGCTCCTGCACTGGTTATGGAACGCAACGCGCAGCCGCACCAGCTCTATCAGGCGCTCGGGTAGCGTCCTGTTGAGCGTGACTGCCGCGCCAAACGCCAGCGCACCTTTGGCAATTTCAGGTGAGTGGGCCAACATGCGTGTGATGCCCTGCTCGATGTCGGTGGCTGAATCGCCCTGCGTCATACGCACCAGTTCCGGATCCCACTGCTGCACGGGTATCTTGCTGATTCTACTCATCGATGGCTCCCTTTTTTCCCAGTTTAGTACAGCGCAGCAGCTGTTGCTCAATGAATGTTTAATGAGTGTTTGATCCTCAGTCAGGATCGCCTAAGCTATGTTTTTTCTCCTCAAGGAAAGCCCTGCATGAAAACCATGTCTCTGTTTGTTGCGATACTGATCGCGATAGTCCTGCCCGGCTGCGCCCAATACGACAACCAGCGTGGTGTAGACGTCAGTTGGCAGCCGCAGGTGACTGATACTCTGGTTCAGGGCGAAACAACGCGCAAGCAGGTGCTCGACCTGCTCGGTCCGCCGTCGCAAATCATTGCCCTTGGCGATGAAACGGTGCTGTATTACCTGTTTGAACAGTCCGCCGGTGAAGGGCTGATACTGCTGGTTTATAACCGTATGCAGATCGATACGCGCTATGACCGCGCTATCTTCTTCTTTGATGAAAACGACGTGTTGACGGATTTCTCCACCCGCATCTATGACCCGCAGCAGGGCTAGGATAATGCTGCAGCGAATCGCGCTCAGTGCGTTGCTGTTGGTATGCGCTGGCTGTACCCAGTGGTACTACGATCTTGGCTCTCACCTTGATGAGTCGCAGATCCCTGATCCAGCGCAGGGGGTTTCTCTGCAGGATGTATTGACCCAGCTGGGGCCGCCACAGCGCATATCGGCCAGCGCTGGAGGTTACCTGCTGGCCTGGGAGCATTGGAAAATTCGTGAGCAGACGCTGGGGTTTCGCCTGGGCCTGATGGGTGCTGATGTGCTGTCAGTGGATTGGGGCGATGCCCATGTGAAGGGCGAGTTTCTGCTGCTGACCTTCGACCGCGCCAAGCAGCTGAGCAGTGCGTCTGTGTCCGTGTGGGACAACAGAACCGGTGGCGGGCGTTCAGTACAGCCTTTTGCCAGCCTGGTGACGCTGGTGGACATAGACGATTTGACCCAACCCATGCCACAGCACAGTTGGGGCGCCACCAGCCTGGAACCGCTGCCGGTAACGCTGAACGTCAACTCCCGCCCGGATACCGGCCAAACCGGTGTAGGACAGCGCGGCACGCCCACTGCGATCGGGCAGCAAACCTTGGAAATGAATTAGCCAAGAGCGACATCGAAGAAAAACGGACCGCGTTGAAAGCGATTGTTCCATCGGTTACTGGAGTGCGTTGCGGTGTTGCAGGGGATCCAGTTGCGCCGCTCTGGCGTACCGTAATGTAAGGCCCTTGAAACGACAGAACGCAGGAGAGAATAATGAACGCGCCGATCAGTAATGCAGATCAACAACGGGTCGCTCACGCGGCGGGTATGCTCGAAGCCATCGAGCAGTTTCAGCCGCTGCTGCGCGCCAATACCGAGCAGGCAAGGAATCAACGTAAAGTCCCCCAGGAAAATATTGATGCGTTGCGAGACGCAGGCTTCTTTCTGGCGTTGCAGCCCGCCGCGTTCGGTGGCTATGAAATGCACCCACAGGATTTTTTCCGGATTCAGATGGCCATCGCCGAGGCGTGCATGTCAACCGCATGGGCAAGCGGCATCGTGGCGGTGCATGCCTTCCAGCTGGCCCTGATGGATGTCAGGGCCCAGCAGGATGTGTGGGGTGATGATATTCATACGCGTGTGTCCTCCTCCTATGCGCCCATGGGGAAGGTAGAGCCGGTAGAAGGCGGCTTTCGTTTCAGCGGTCGCTGGGGTTGGAGCAGCGGCTGCGATCATTGCACCTGGGTGCTGCTTGGCGCGATCCTGCCTGACGGTACCTACCGCACTTTCCTGGTACCCCGCGAGGATTACGAAATTGAAGATACCTGGCACTCCATGGGGCTGCAGGGCACCGGCTCCAACGATATTGTAGTGAAAGATGCCTTCGTGCCAGATTATCGCACACACAAACAGACCGATGGTTTTGCCGGCACCAATCCAGGTGTGACCCAAGAGAGCGCGCCGATCTACCAGCTGCCCTGGGCGCAGCTGTTCATCCGCGTGGTGTCTACGCCGGCTATCGGCGCTGCCAGCGATGCACTGGCGATCTACAGACAGATGGTGAAAAACAAGGCCAGTGGCGATGTGACCAAGCTGGCCGGTGATTTGAGTACACAGGAGCGTGTAGCCGCAGCCACCAATACTATCGATGAGATGTGCGCCGTACTGTTTCGCAATTTTGACAGCATGATGTCTGCGGTGAGTAATGGTCAGGAAGTACCGCTGGAGGACCGTATTCTCTACCGCTACCAGGCGTCACTGGTGATAGAGAAAAGCATACAGGTTGTCGACTCGCTGTTTTCATCCTCAGGCGGGTCTTCGGTGTTTGCCGGTAGCGCCATCCAGCAGCGCTTTCTGGATATTCACACAGCTCGCGCGCATGTGGCGAACAACCCGGCGTCCTTTGGCAGGAATCTTGGTGCGGTGGCGCTGGGTGCGCCTAACGGCGATTTCTTCGTGTAGTTCCAGCGCAGGGTTTTACACCCCCTGGTGGACTGAAAAATAAAAGAACGGTAGTATTCGCGCCCTGATCGCTTGAAGGAGGCCGTTGCGCGATGGCAATCCATCAAGCCGATCCAGAGAGCTACTTCAACCGATAGGTTGAGGTGGTGATCCTCAACATATTGTCTCTCAGCGCCTGTAGCTCAGCTGGATAGAGTAGTGGCTTCCGAAGCCATTGGTCGCAGGTTCGAATCCTGCCAGGCGCGCCATTTTCAAAGTGGGTGCTTTCTTGGCACATAGGTAACAGTTTATTCCGAGGACATGGG